>Ga0228536_1000131_pt1 | contig 191437 bp, 182 predicted proteins | sample SJ1Smetagenome_FD_168611 | JGI IMG/M metagenome (GOLD analysis project Ga0228536, IMG submission 168611) | Enriched culture of PCE-dechlorinating microbial communities from Ithaca, New York, USA - SJ1.S | ecosystem: Engineered > Modeled > Simulated communities (microbial... > Unclassified... | reverse complement strand
CGGCAGCGCGGCCGGGGACGAGCGCGTCCCCGGCCGCGCTGCCGCCCTTCAGGGGTTGGGGGAGGGGTGCGGGGAGGGCAGGGGCCGTCGGCCCTCGAGCCTGTGGCTCCTGGCCCCCTCCCCGCATCTATCTTATCCCTGCCTCAGATCCCCTTTTCCGTTTCCTGGATGGTGCGTTCGATGTCTTCGGCCAGGGCTTCGGGCAGGCCTTCGATCTCGACGTTCAGGAAGCCCCGCACGATGGTGGAGGCCGCCTCGTCTTCGGTGAGGCCCCGGGCCATGAGGTATTCGATCTCCTCCTGGGCGATCTTCCCCACCGCGGCTTCGTGGGACATCTCCACCCCGGCCACCTCGCCGGTGAGTTCCGGCACCGCGTAGATGAGGCCGGTCTTGGACAGGATCAGGCCCCGGCACTCCAGGTGGGCCTTGATGTCGGGCACCTTGCCGATGAGGTGGCCCCGGGAGATGGCCTTGCCGCCCGTGGTCACCGACCGGGCGATGACCTCGGCCCGGGTGCGGGGTGCTTCCAGGGTGACCTTGCCGCCCATGTCCAGTTCGGAGCCGGGGTGGGCCACCACCACGGAGTTCAGCCGGGCCACGGCCCCCTCGCCCACCAGGCGGGCGCTGGGGTACATCTGCACCGACTTCACCGGTTTGAGCAGAATGTAGTTGGAGATGTAGGTCCCCTCCGCCTCCACCCGGATGGCCGAGCGGGGCCGCACGTAGACCTCTTCGGCCCAGTTGTGGACCATGGTGAAGGTGAGCTTGGCGCCGGCCTTGACGTAGAACTCCGAGATGCCCAGGTGCAGGCCTGAAGTGACGCTGGGGTGGGTGGTGCAGCCGGTGATGATGTGCAGGTGGGAGCCGGGTTCGGCCACCACGATGTTATGGACGTGCTGGGCCATCTTGTCGGTGCGGATGTAGAGGCAGGTCTCCACCGGCTGGGTGATGCGGGCCCCGGGCAGCGCCCGGATGAAGTAGCCGTTGTCCAGCTCCAGTTCGGCCCGGGCGGTGTATTTGTCGGCGTCCACGGCCACCAGCTTCCAGTAGTACTCCGGCAGGCCGTTATACCGTTCCAGGGCCTCCTTGATGGGGAGCACCTCCAGCCCGGGCTGGCTGGTCTTGCAGTGCATGATGCGGCGGTCGGCCTGGAAGAAGGTGGCGGCGTGGCCCTCGTCGGTGAGTTCCACCCCGGCCCGGAGCAGGTGGTCCCGTTCGGTGTCGTCGAAGCTCTGGTATTTCTCGTCGTAGGACCAGTCGCCCCCCTGGCGGCTGAACTGTTCCAGGTCGACGTCCTCGCCGAAGGCGGCCTTCTTTTTCAGGCTTTTCTCCGCCGCTTGCTTTAAAAGGTCTGACATAGGCACCTCACGCACTCCTCATACCCGGTCTGTTTGACATGCTCCAGGATCTCCTGGGGTTGGCCCTGGCAGGCGATGCGGCCGTCGGCCATCACATGCCCCTTGTCGGCGTTCAGGTAGTTCAGGATGAAACCGGTATGGGTGATGATCAGACCGGATTTGGTGCGGTCCACCCGGCGCATCCGGTCCTTCTGGAGCAGCCGGCGGATGATCTGGCCCACCAGTTGCAGGTTCTCCAGATCGACGCCGGATTCGGGCTCATCCAACAGGACGAGCTTGGGGTCCTGGGCCGCCAGTTGCAGCAGTTCGGACTTCTTGATCTCGCCGCCGGAGAAGCCGTAATTGATCTCCCGGTCCAGGAATTTCTCGAAGCCGTACTCGAAGGCCAGGGCATCGATGGAGAGCCGGCCCCCGGCGCAGACCTTGAAGATATCCCGGGTCTTCACCCCCCGGATGGTGGGGGGGCGCTGGAAGGCGATGCCGATTCCCAACCTGGCCCGCTCGTAAGTGGGTAGGGCAGTGATGTCCTGACCCTGAAAATAGATCTTGCCCTGCACCACCTGATAGCGGTTAAAACCCATGATGGTCATGAGCAGGGTGGTTTTACCGGAGCCGTTCTTGCCGAACAGGGTATGGGTCTCACCGGTGTTGATATGCAGGTTGATGCCCTTGAGGACCTCCTTGCTGTCGATGGTGACCCACAGGTCTTCAATGCGAAACATACGTTACTCTCCTGACAGGCAGCGTTGCCGCCCGGAGGCGGCTAAGCCTGATTATACCATACGGGGGGGAAATTCCGCATGGTTTTCCCCGCCGGCGCCCTGGGACCCCAAGGGGGCGTCTCACCCCATAAAACAAGCCCTCAAAGTTGCCTTTGAGGGCTTGGGGTGTGCAGGTTGTGGCTCATTATATTGCAGTAATCGCTTTCCCCTCCAGCGGGTTTACGAGAAACCTACCGTAGGCAGTATCCCCTTATTGCGTAACGCCCGCCGCCACTGGCAGTTTCGGCAGGGCCGGAGCTTCCTTCTGATACTTCATACCGAAGGCCCGTTGCTCGAAGGCTTTGGGATTGAAGGCCTTGGTCATTTCCACTTCTTCGGGGGACAGAATGCGTACGATACCATAGTCATCGACGATGGCAAACCGTTCGCCTTTGGCCAGACAAGAGGCCACCGTATCTTCGCCCTTGAGCTCTTTCTTGGATACACACAGCAGTTTCCCGGCCAGGGCGGGCGACGCCACCAGGCCAGCGATCACCGCCAGCACTACCACCAGCATAAACTTTGTCCGCATACCCTTTCCTCCTTTTTCCAACATTGAAATGTTTGCCTCGGCAATTACTGCAAGATAATGATGAGACAATAATCCAAACTACTCCCGCTATATAGTAAGCAAATATATATATTGCCCCAAATAAAGTCAACAACTATTTAGCTGGAAAAAATTGACATCCCCTGACCAAGGGGCTAAGATTGCTCCCGCAAACGCCGGGAGATCAAGGAGGTCGGAATGAGTCCCAAACGCTATCCCACGCCCGCCGACATGGAAGCCTGTTTACTCCACCCCGCCCAGATCCTGGAAACCAAGGCCGGCCCCCTGGAATACGCCCGGCGCGGCCAGGGGCCCCCGCTCCTCGCCGTCCACGGCGGGCCCGGCGGCTGTGACCAGGGCCTGGGGCTGGGGGAATTCTTCCGGGTCAACGGCTTTCAGATCATCGCCCCGTCCCGCCCCGGCTACCTGGGAACCCCCCTGGATACCGGCCGCACCCCGGAGGAACAGGCCGATGCCCTGGCCGCGCTGCTGGACGCCCTGAACCTCGAGACCGTCCCGGTCCTCGCCGCCTCCGCCGGCGGCCCCTCCAGCTACCTCCTGGCCGCCAGACACCCGGAGCGGGTCTCTTGCCTGCTGGAGATCGATGCCGTCTGTCTGCAGTATCAACCCGACGTCAGCCCCCTGGAGGAGAAGCTCTACCTGAGCAAGGCCGGCCTCTGGCTCATGGGCTTTCTCATGGAGCATTTTCCGGAGTCCATGGTCAAAAGCTTTCTGAAGTCCGAAAGCACCCTGGACCGCCACGAACTGGCCGTCCGGGCCCGGGACATCCTCCAGGACGACCGCAAGTTCGCCTTCCTGCGCTTCCTGATGGCCACCATGAGCGACCGCATGGCGGAACGCCAGGCCGGGGTGCACAACGACCTGGCCCAGATGGCGGCCATCACCCAACTGGATCTGGCCCCCATCTCCTGCCCCACCCTCATCCTCCATGGCACCGCGGACAAGGACGTCCCCCCGCGCCATGCGGAGTATGCCCGGTCCGCCATCGCCCCCTCGGAACTCCATTGGATCGACGGTGGCGACCACGTCGGGTTTTGGACCGCACCGGCCGCCGAGCACACCCAGGACTACGCCCTCGCTTGGCTGCAGGCCCGGATGCCGGCCTGAACCGGCGGTCGGTTCGCCTCCCGCGCCTCGCGAGCCTGACTTCGCCTCGACCCCGCGCCATCGAACCACCTGGCCAGAATCACCCGAGTGCAGGTCAAAGGAGGAGTCCGATGATCCGGGTGCTCGGCCTGCAGGGGGATTAAGACTATGTCAAAAGTGACACAATATACTGAAAAAACACGACAACTATCTCGGTTTTGTGTTGACTTTCACAAGTCTTCCCCTAAAATGGTACGAGAAGAAGTCTCAGGTATACCCCAGTTTCATCCCTCATTCCGTCATGGAGGTCTCCGCGATTATGGCCACGGCAACCCTGACCCTGAACGGGAAGACGGTGGAATTCGAGCCGGGCGCCAGCATCCTGGATGTGGCGCGGGCGAACGGAATCTACACCATTCCCACTCTCTGTTATATGAAAGGCACGCATTCCACCGGCTCCTGCCGGCTCTGCGTGGTGGAGGTGGAGGGCTGGCGGACGCTGGCTCCGGCCTGCCACACCGCCGCCGCCCCCAACATGGTGATTCAGACTGAGTCCCCCCGGGTGGACGCCGCCCGTAAGATGGTCATCGAACTCATGTTGGCCTCCGGCAACCATAACTGTCTGGTCTGCGAAGCCAACGGCGCCTGCGAGCTCCAGGCCCTGGCGTATCGCTATCAGGTGCCCACCCCCGCCTTTGCCGCCCCGCCGGGCACGCCGTACTACTATGAAGACAACAACAGCATGATCATTCGGGACTTCTCCAAATGTATCATGTGCGGGCGATGCGTGCGGGCCTGTAACGAGATGCAGGTGAATCTGGCCATCAGCATCGGCTACCGCGGCCATCACAATAAGATCGTGGCCCGGAGCGACTTTCCCTATATCGATTCCGACTGCGTCTTCTGCGGCTCCTGTGTGCAGGCCTGCCCGGTGGGGGCGCTCACGGTCAAGGACGCCCGGTATCAGGGACGTCCCTGGGAGATGCGCACCGTGCGCACCACCTGCCCCTACTGCGGCGTGGGCTGTCAGATGGACCTGCACCTCAAGGGCTCCAAGATCGTCAAGGTCACCGCGGCTGCGGCCATTCCCAACGAAGGCAAGCTCTGCGTCAAGGGCCGCTTCGGCCTGGGCTTTGTGGAGCACCCGGACCGCCTCAAGACCCCCCTCATCAAGAAGAACGGCGTCCTCACCGAGGCCTCCTGGGACGAGGCCCTGGACCTGGTGGCCGCCAGGTTCAAGGAAGTCAAGGAGAAACACGGTCCCCAGACCATCGGCGGCTGGTGCTCGGCCCGCATCACCAATGAAGAGAACTACCTGATGATGAAACTGATGCGCGCCGTGATCGGCACCAACCACGTCGATCACTGCGCCCGTCTCTGACACAGCTCCACCGTGGCCGGTCTGGCCGCGTCCTTCGGTTCCGGCGCCATGACCAACTCCATCGCCGAGTTGGAATCTTCCGAATGTGTCCTCGTGGTCGGGTCCAACACCACCGAGAACCACCCGGTGATCTCCGCCTACATCAAACGGGCCGCCCGCTATGGCGGCAAGGCCCTCATCGTCATGGACCCCCGGCGCATCGACCTGGTGCGCCACGCCAAGCTCTGGCTGCGCCAGACGCCCGGCACCGACATCGCCGTGATCAACGGCATGATGCACGTCATGCTCAAGGAAAACCTCCAGGATCAGGCCTACGTCGAGGCGCGCTGCGAGAACTTCGAGGCCCTGAAACAGACCCTGGAGAAATACACCCCGGAATATGTCGAGCAGATCAGCGGCGTGCCCGCCGCCGACCTCATCGCCGCAGCCCGGCTGTTCGCCGGCGCCCAGCCGGCCTCCATCGTCTACTGCATGGGCATCACCCAGCACACCGTGGGTACCGACAACGTCAAGACCCTGGCCAACCTGGCCATGCTCACCGGCAACGTGGGCGTCTACGGCGGCGGGGTTAACCCGTTGCGGGGCCAGAACAACGTCCAGGGCGCCTGCGACATGGGTGGGCTGCCCAACGTCTTCACCGGCTACCAGGTGGTCACCGACCCCAATAACCGCAAGAAGTTCGAAGCGGCCTGGGGGGTGACGGGGCTGCCCGACTACGTCGGGATGACCCTCACCGATATGCTCCCCGGCATCGGGCAGGGCAAGATCAAGGCCCTCTATATCGTGGGGGAGAACCCGGCGGTCTCCGACCCCGACTCCGACCATGCCGTCAAGGAGATGCAGCACCTGGACTTTCTGGTGGTGCAGGACATCTTCCTCACCGAGACCGGCAAGCTGGCCGACGTGGTCCTGCCCGCGTCCTCCTTTGCCGAAAAGGACGGCACCTTCAGCAACACCGAGCGCCGGGTGGCTCGGATACGTCAGGCCGTCCCGCCCGTGGGCCAGTCCAAGCCCGACTGGCAGATCTTCTGCGAGGTGAGCCACCGCCTGGGCTACCCCATGGACTACCGGGACCCCGAGGCGATCTTCGAGGAAATCCGGAAGGTCACGCCCTCCTACGCCGGCATCACCTATGCCCGCCTCAACACCGGCGGCATCCAGTGGCCCTGCCCCACCACCGACCACCCCGGCACCATGTTCCTGCACAAGGACAAGTTCGCCCGGGGCCAGGGGGCCTTCTTCGCCATCGATCATAAGGACCCGGCGGAGCTCCCCGACGCCGACTTCCCCCTCTACCTCACCACCGGCCGGCTCCTCTACCAGTATCATACCGGCACCATGAGCCGTAAGGCCGTCGGTTTGACGGAAAAGGCGCCGGAGTGCCGCATCGAGATCTCCTCCGCCGACGCCGACAAGTATAAGATCGGTGAGGGCGAGGCGGTCAGGGTCACCACCCGCCGCGGCGCCATCACCGCCAAGGCCCAGATCTCCCCCAAGGGGGTGCCCGGCACCATCTTCATCCCCTTCCACTACGCCGAGGCCGCGGCCAACAAACTCACCATCGCCGCCCTGGACCCCGTCTCCAAGATCCCGGAATACAAGGTCTGCGCGGCACGGCTGGAGAAGGCGTAGGAGTGGTGGGGGAGGGCGAGGGAGCTGGGCTCCCTCCCCTCCCCCACACCCCCACCCAACCCTAATAAGGGGTTGGGGGTGGGGCCCGGGGAGGGGGGAGGGGCCATCGGCCCCTGGCCCCCTCCCCGGAACCGAACACCAAACTCAATGGAGGTTATACCATGGCAGCTCAATGTCACTGCGCCGGCCACGCCGACTCGCCGATCAGTCCGGAGCTGTGGGATAAGATAGACGACGTCATCGCCACCTACAAAGAGCAGCCCGGGGCCTTGATGCCCTGTCTGCAGACGGTCCAGGAGGTGCTGGGCTACATCCCGCCGGAGGTCCAGAAGCGCATCGCCTGCGGTCTCAATGTCTCCGGGGCCGACGTCTTCGGGGTGATGAGCTTCTACTCCATGTACACCTGGAAGCCCAAGGGTAAATACGTCATCCGCTTCTGCGAGTCCCCTCCCTGCCATATCCAGGGGGCCCACAACCTGCTCCACACCATGCAGGCGGAGCTGGGGATCGGCATCGGCGAAACCACCGCCGACGGCCTCTTCACCCTGGAAACCACTGCCTGCCTGGGAGTGTGCGAGGTGGCCCCGGCCATGCAGATCAACGAAGTGGTCATCGGGGAGCTGACCCCGGACAAGCTTAAGCAGGTCATCGCCGACTACCGGGCCGGCCGGGCCCCGGACTACCGGGAGCTGCGCTACAGCACCAAGGACCTGTGCGGCTACAAACAGCCTCCCGGCGAGATGGTGCTGCTGAATAACGTGGGCAAGATCGACCCCGGAAAGATCGAGGACTACCTGGCGACGGGCGGTTACAGCGCCCTGAAAAAGGCCGTCACCGGCATGACCCCGGAGCAGGTGGTGGAGGAGGTTAAGACCGCCGGCATCCGCGGTCGCGGTGGGGCCGGTTTCCCCGCCGGGGTCAAATGGTCCTTCACCCGGCCCCTGGACGTCCCCCAGAAATACCTCATCTGCAACCTGGATGAGGGCGAGCCCGGCACCACCAAGGACCGTTACATCGTGGAAGGCGATCCCCACAAGCTCCTGGAGGGCATGGCCATCGCCGGGTATGCGGTGGGGGCCACCAAGGGCTTCATCTACTCCCGGGGGGAATACTATCTCAGCAAGTACCGCCTCAACCAGGCCATCGACCAGGCCAGGGCCAAGGGGTATCTGGGCGACAATCTCTTCGGACGCGGGTTCTCCTTCGACATCGAGGTGCGTTCGGGGTTCGGCTGCTACATCTGCGGCGAGGAAACCGCCCTGATCGAATCCATTGAAGGCAAGCGGGGCTACCCCCGGTCCAAGCCCCCCTTCCCGGGCGTGGCCGGGCTGTGGGGCAAACCCACGGTGGTGAACAACGTGGAAACCCTGGCTTCGGTCCCGGCCATCATCGCCAAGGGCGGGGAGTGGTACAAGGGCCTGGGCACGGCCGACACCACCGGCACCAAGATCTATCAGATCATCGGCCACGTGCGCACCCCCCAGGTGGTGGAGGTGCCCGTGGGCATCACCCTGCGGGAGCTCATCGACACCTATGGCGGCGGCATGCGGAGCGGCAGCACCTTCAAGATGTGCCAGACCGGAGGGGCCTCCGCCGGCATCGTCGGGCCCGAGGCCCTGGACGTGCCCATCGACTTCGGCTCCATGGGCAAGGTGGGCGGCGCCCTGGGCTCCGGCACCATGCTGGTCATGGATCAGACCGTCTGCGCCGTGGACTTCGCCCGCTCGGTGGCCGTGTTCTTCGCCCACGAGTCCTGCGGCCAGTGCACCCCCTGCCGGGAGGGCACCCCGGTGATCCTGCAGACCCTGACCCGCATCTGGCAGGGCCAGGGCCACCCCGGGGACCTGGAGCTGTTGGAGCGCCTGGCCCCGGTGATGATGGACGCCTCCTTCTGTCCCCTGGGGCAGACTGCGCCGGCGCCCCTGATGAGCCTCCTGAAACACTTCCGCCAGGAGTTCGAGGACCACCTCAGCGGCAAGTGTGTGGCCGGGGTGTGCAAGCCGTAAGGTTGATCAACAGTCAATCGGACCGAGGGGCGGCCGGAGAGGCCGCCCTTTTTTGTTGTGCGCCCGGCCGGGGGCACTTGGGCGCACCGAGGTGGCGGTCATCCCGTTAGAGTACGTCTGGCAATGAGGGCGGACCGTGGTGCAGAGGCTGTTTTGCCTCCACCTGAGGGGCTTTAGTTTTGTCCCACGATGAAGGCGAACACCGTGGTGATGAGGGGATTGAAGTAGCGGCTGAAAAGTTCCAGGTGATACAGCCGGTCCAGTCCCAGGACCAGCACCAGCAGCCCGCCGCAGATGTAGCCCAGCCGGCGCTGCAGGCGCTCCAGCTTGACCGGATCAGCGGCGGTCCAGAGGCATCCCAGGGCCAGGGGCGGGATGGGCAGCAGGTTGTACAGGGCGGCGGCCACGTTCACGGCGATGACCCCGGGGAAGAGGCCGGGGTGGAATTGAATGGCCTGGGCCAGCATAACGATACTGCCCCCGATGCTGGCCAGGAAGAGGTTGGCCAGGGGACCGCTCAGCCGGATGATGATGGTGTATAAACGGGGATGGGAAAACTTGGAGGGGTCGATATCGACCCAGCGGGCCCAGCCGAAGCCGCCCAGGCAGAAGGCCAGGGTCCCCAGGGGATCGAGGTGAAGGATCGGGTTGAAGGTAAAACGGCGGCCCGACTCGGTCCGTCGGTCCCCCATGGAGGTGGCCATGAAGGCCTGGGCCTCGGCATTGAGGGTGACCGCAAAGAGCATCCCCAGGATAAAGGCCAACAAATCCTCGATGTTCATGGGGTAGTGCAATAATAAGGGCACGGCCAGGGCGTTGTCCATCGTGTCTGTCCCGATTGAGGCCAAGGATCACATGCAAAGAGAAGGTAGGAGTCGGCCTCCTACCTTCTCTTGCGGTTGCTTTCGTTTCAGTTGTCAGGCTCGGGGGTCAAGAGAGCGCCCCGATTACCCTGCATCAACCGGTCCCCGAGGGTTATTCGTGTTCCAGCACGGGGCGTTTGGTGGCCCGGCAGATGATCGTGGCGACAATCAGAATAGCCGCGGAGATGTAGTAGGCATAATTGAGACTGCCGGTCACATCCTTAATGGTCCCGGCCAGACGGGCCATGAAGAAGCCCAGACCCCAGCCGATGAACACCAGGCCGTAGTTGAAGCCCAGGTTCTTGGCACCGTAAAAGTCAGCGGTGAAGGAGGGCATCAGGGCCAAACCGCCGCCATACTGCCAGTAAGCGATCCCCACGGCCACAAATAAGAGGAAAACACTACCGGAGGCAACGATGGCTGGCAACAGGAACAGACAAACGGCGGACACGATGCAGTTCAGGGTGTAGGCGTTGGCCCGGCCGATCTTGTCGGAATACATCCCGGTGCCCACCCGGCCGGCGGCATTGACCAGACCGCCGTACGAGGCCAGGATCCAGGCGTTGGCCACCAGGAAGGGCACGCCCTTGGCTGCGCTGGCCAAGATCCCCGAGGCATTGGCGATGATCATCAGACCCGACTGCGTGGAGCCGATGAACAGGAAGACCAGGGCATAGAACTGCCAGGTCTTCATCATATCAGCGGCGACCCAGTCGATCATGGTGCCCGCAGCTTTGGCAGGCGCGGCGCCGGCCTTCACGACCGGGGCCGGAGGTACATAACCGGGATCCGGCCAGGACAGCAGGCTGCCGGCCACCATGACCACCGCGGCGAAGAAGATGCCCAGGAAGACGAAGCTATAGGTGATGCCGCCGCTGGCGAGCAAGTAGGCCGCCAAGGGGGAGATGTAGAGTGCGGCGCCGCCGTAGCCACCCACCACCAGACCGGCGATGAGGCCGCGTTTGTGCGGGCCGAACCACTTCAGGGCGGCGGGGGTGGGGGCGGCATACCCGATACCCATGCCGATGCCGCCGAAGATGCCGAAACCGAGGATCAAACCGGCATAGCTCTTCATCACGCCGGCGATGATGCAACCCACGGCCAGGAAGAGCCCACCGGTGATGGCACCGACCTTCGGTCCGAATTTATCCTGAATCCTACCGCCAGGAATCATTAATAAGGCAAAGATAAGGACGCACAGAGAAAAGGGTGTAGCTGCTTGCGCATTGGTCAGATAGGTCCAGCCGGCATTGAGTCCTTCCATCTGCTGGCCAGCCTTGTCCAAGTTGATCAGGGCCTTGCTCCAGACGCTCCAGGCATACAGAATACCCAAGCACAGGTTCACCGCGGTACCAGCAAAGGTTACGATCCATGCACGGCCTGGAACTTTATCTATCCCGTTCGACATGTTTACCTCCTTAGCAAAGAACCCAGAAACGATACCATACCATAATAATGCCTCAAGAGATTAAAGGGTGGCACGAAAGAACGGTTCACCTCCTTTCTGAGTTGAGAGATGTTCCTCCCTCTATTCTAGCCTGGAAGATCGTGCAAAAAATCTGCCAGAGCCTCAGGAAAAAACCGGTCTTTGAGAATCAAATTACAAGTATATGAATTGCCATGATTAAATTGGACCGGCGCCTGAATTGAGGTGCGAGGGGAAGAAATCGGCAGGTGGATTTTAATTCCAATGATATTTGATAGATATCCAAGAAAATAACCGGGCCGGAGGAGGATGGGGCGGCGTGCCGGATTGTCTGAAATCCGCCCCGTACGGCGGGCAGACCCGTGCATTGGGCGGGCGTCGAGGTTCCGAGGCCCGGCCCCGCTCCGGCGGGCCGGGCCTGAATCACGTCAATGGGGGTAGCAGTTGCCGAAGAGGTAGAGATTGTTATCCTTGATGATCTTGCGGGACAGGGGTTCAAGCGCGACGTCGCTGAGGGCACCTGAAGGCGTATTTAAGTTATCATTCATCAAATCCGATAATAATTGTTTGTCGTAAAAAGGGTCGTAAATTGGACTAGAGAAGTCCAATATCAAAACATCAACGTGGCCTTACATCCAGGCCTGACGTATGGCGGCGATGGTTCTTTCCAGGTCGGCTTCGGTATGGGCCAGGGACACGAACCAGGCCTCGAACTGGGACGGGGGCAGATAGACGCCCTGGGCCAACAGCCCCTGGAAGAAGTCCCGGAAGGCGGCTACATCGCTGGTTTGGGCTGAGACCAGGTCGGTCACCGGCCGGTCGGTGAAGAACAGGGTCATCATGGACCCCACCCGGTTGAAACGCACCGCCCGGCCCCGGGATTGGGCCAGGGAGGTGAGTTCCCGTTCCAGGTAAGCTCCCTTGGCCTCCAGGGCCTCGTAGGTTCCCGGTTGCTGCAGGGCCTTGAGGGTGGCCAGGCCGGCGGCCACGGCCAGGGGGTTGCCGGAGAGGGTCCCGGCCTGGTAGACCGGCCCCACCGGGGCCAGTTGCCGCATGATCTCTTTTTTCCCGCCATAGGACCCCACGGGGAGGCCGCCGCCGATGATCTTCCCCAGGCAGGTCAGGTCCGGTATGACCCCGAAGCGGCCCTGGGCCCCTTCCCAGGCCACCCGGAAGCCGGTGATGACTTCGTCGAAGATGAGGACGATGTTGTGGGCATCACAAAGCTGCCGCAGGCCGGGGAGGAAGTCCGGGAGCGGGGGCACCACGCCCATGTTGCCGGCCACGGGTTCGACGATGAGGGCGGCGATCTGGTCGGGATGGCGATTGATGGCCGCCCGGACCGCGGCGAGGTCGTTGTAAGGCAGGGAGACGGTGAGGCCGGCCATTTCGGGGGGCACACCGGGGCTGCCCGGAATGCCCTGGGTGAGGACGCCGCTCCCCGCCTGGATCAGCAGGCTGTCCACATGGCCGTGATAGCCGCCGTCGAATTTGAGCACCAGCTTTCTGCCGGTGTAGCCCCGGGCCAGGCGCAGGGCGCTCATAGTGGCCTCGGTGCCGGAGTTGACCAGGCGCACCATCTCGAGGCCCGGCACCGCCTGGGTGAGCAGGGCGGCCAGTTCCACCTCGCCGGGGGTGGGGGCCCCGAAGCTGGTGCCCCGGCTGGCGGCCTCCTGGATGGCGGCCACCACCTGGGGATGGGCGTGCCCCAGGATGAGGGGGCCCCAGGAGGCGACGTAATCGAGGTAGGTGAGGCCCTCCAGATCGGTGAGGTAGGCGCCCTGCCCCCGGGCGATGAGGCGGGGGGAGAGTCCCACCGCGCCCCAGGCCCGCACGGGGCTGTTGACGCCGCCGGGAATGAGATCTTGGGCCTGTTGCCAGACCTGGTCGGTATGAGTCATGGGGTCATCCTTAAGGCTGGGGCGGTGCGTCCCGGTCAGGGGGAGGCGGAGTCGGCGGCGGCCTCCTCCACATCCAGGACGTAGCGCATGGTGGTCTTTTTCAATTCCCGCTCGGAGAAGAGCATGGCGTAATCGGAGATGCCGGCCTCCCGGGCCATGTCGGCGGCCAGGGCCCGGCAGTCCTCCGGGGTGCGGCCGTGAATCATGGTGAAGAGATTATAGGGCCAGTCTCCGGTGGTGCGGCGTTCGTAACAATGGGTGACTTCCCGGCGGGCGGCGAACAGGCGGCCGACCCGGTCGATGGCGGCGGCGGGGACGGCCCAGGCCACCATGGGATTGGCGGCGAACCCGGAGATGCGGTGTCGGATGGTGGCTCCGAAACGCCGGATGTAGCCTTCCTCCATGAGCTTGCGGATGGCGGTCAGAACGGTGGCTTCGTCGAGACCCAGGCTGGCGGCGAGGCGCAGGAAGGGTTGGCCCTCCACCGGGAGATCGCATTGCAGGGCCTGGATGATCCTTTTTTCCACCTCAGTCAGCATGGGGGGTATCGGTTCCTTCCAAACGGCGGGCGATGGTTTGGGCGTAGCGCTGCAGGAGGGCGTCGAACTCGGCCTCCAGGTCGTCAAAGAGGCGGATCAGCTCCCGGCTGACCGGAGTCAGGCGCAGGGACTGGCCCCGGCCGGGTCCGGGGGTGCGCTCCACCAGTTTGACCCCCAGGCGGTCCTCCGAACTGCGCAGGCGTCCCCAGGCGGCCCGATAGGACATCCCCAGATGCCGGGCGGTTTCGGCCAGAGAGCCGTATTCCTGGATGCCCCGCAGGAGCAGGTAGCGTCCCCGGCCAAAGAGGACGTCGCCGTTCTTTTCCAGCCAGACTTTGCCGTGTAATTCCATGGTGGAGGGAGGTTTCCGAGTCAATAGTCCAGGTCATCCTCATCGCTGAGAATGCCGGTATTGATGAATTTATACAGGCAACCGATCCACTCCAGTTCGTTTTCCAGCTCGGAGTTGGCGAAGATCCATTCGCCATGGCGATCCTTGGCGATGACGACGATCTCTTCGATATCGTCCAGGTCTTGATAGAAGTTTTCCACGATCTCCTTGACAGAGCGTTTGGCCTTTTCAAACGGGATGATATTTTTTCTCATGAATCTGTGTCGGCCGGCGATGTATGCAGGACGGGCGCCGGTCTGTCCTCCTTCGCGATACCTTGAGGGTGAAAGTCTGATGCCTGAGTATAAGTTTTCGATATTTACCTGAAAAATGCAATGATAATTTTGTTGACGGCGTCGGGGGCCTCTTCCTGGGGGTTGTGTCCCACGCCCGGGAGGAGATGGAGGCGGGCCTGGGGCAGACAGCGAAGGAGTCGAGAAGCGTGGGCCACGGGCAGGATGCGGTCCTCCAGTCCCCAGATCACCAGGACGGGGAGCTTGAGGTCGCCCAATAAGGCGGTGAGGTGGGAGACGGCGGGGAGGCGCAGCTGGCGGCAGAGCTTGGTGAGGGTGAGGCGGCGGGCCAGGCGGCGCAGGGGCCGACTGTAGCCGCTGACCACGTCCGGGGTCAGGAGGCGAGGGTCGGCGTAGTTCAGGCGCAGGGCCGGGGGAATGATCCAGGGGCCGGCCAGGAGCGCTCCCAGCAGCCAGCCCAGGCCGGGGAGCTTCAAAGGCAGGGTGATCCAGGGGAGGCGGGGCAGAAAGAGGGCCGGGGCCAACAGCACCAGGGACGAGACCCGGTGGGGGTGGGCGTGGGCCAGGAGAACGGCCAGACTGCCGCCCAGGGAGTTGCCCGCCAGGGCAGTCTGCGTAATGCCGGCAGCGTCCATGAAGGCGACGACGTCCTGGACCAGGGCGGGGAGGGAGAAGTCCTCATGGAGCCCGGCCGGGTCGTCACCGTGGCCCTTCAGGTCCAGGGCGGTGACCCGGAAATGGGCCGCCAGGGGCTCCAGGTTATGCCGCCAGGAAAAGACGGAGCCGCCCAGGCCGTGGAGAAGAAGGAGGTCGGGGCCGACGCCCCGGGAGCAGGAATGCCAGTCTGGTGGCGGAATCATGGCCGGGACGGGGGTCCGCTAGGTTTGGGCGGGCAGACGAGTGGTGAAGAGCAGCTGAGAGAGACTGCCATTGCGGTGCGCTTCTTTGATGTGCCGGTGTTCCTGGATGATTTGGTCCAACCGGAGGCGGAGCTGCCGCCGCAAGCTGGCCAGGGTGCGGGCGTAGGGGGCCAGGTTATCTTCCTGCTCCTGGTCCAGACTCTTAAGATAGGGGTGATGGTCGAGTTGATCCAGGAGGTGGCGCAGTTTGTCGAACAGGTCATCATGATAGATGGGGATGTCTTCCCGATGGGCCTCCAGGAAGGCCAGGGCCTCTTCCAGGATCTGGGCCAGACTGAGCCGGCGGTGATAGGGGGGGCGGCGCTGCACCAGCTTCTCCAGTTGCTGGAGTTGGTGCGACTGTTGCAAATAGGCGATGCGGCCGATCAGATCCCGGTGGAGTTCGGGGTATCTCTTAAAGACCGGGCGATAGTCGGGATTGAGGATGTAGCCGTTGAGAACCCGTTTGAGGTCGTCGAAGAATTCCTGGCTATAGCCGGTGATCCGGCGTTGGTTCTTGCTGAGGAAGGCGTCCAGGAACTTCAGCCGGTCGTCGTGGTTCTTGATGGAGGTGATCTGCCCTTCCCGGCGGTAGGAGATGGACCCGAGATATTCCCCCCGGACGATGTCGTTGAGGTCGATGAGGAAGCTCTTGGTGTCCTTGAGGATATTGAAGCCTTCCTCCCGGGCGCCGGTTACGGGGTGGATGATTTCCTGTTTGACCACGGACAGGGCCCGGTCCTCCTGGACGTTACGCCGATTATAGGTATGTTGGCGGTAGGTGACCTTGACGATGACCACCCGTCGTTTGGGGTCGAGGTAGAAACCCTTGTCCTGGCAATGGCGGTGGATGTCTTCCAACCCCGGGGGCAATGCCACCAGGGCTACCTTTTCCACCAGGGGGTGGCGTTTGAGTTCGAAGCCGGACAGGGAGGTGATGGTGCGGTCGGAATTGCCCAGGACCTTGATGAGGTAAGGTTCCTTGAGGCGGCTTAGTTTCCGGGCGAACAGGGCGCTGGAGGTGCGGCGTTCGGAGGCGATGGGAAAGCCGTACGACTCCATGAGGAATTGATAGACGAAGGAACGGTTCTGCTCATAGAGCTGGTTGTGGTTGTCCTTGAATTTCCCGATGCGGCGGCCGAGGGCCTTGAGCTCGGTGTCGAGGTCGGAAGGAAAGGAGGCGTAGGTCCCCAGGATGCGGAAGTCGCCCTGAGCGTCCTTGGCGATGACGTGGGCCCGGTCCATATGGAACAGGTAGGTCAGCAGGGCGTAGTAGTGGCGCAGGTTGGTGGGGTCGTGTTGGGCAAATTCCTGTTTGAACCGGGTCCGGAGTTCCTTGGTGAGGTGCGGCAGGAGGCGGTCCAGGTTAACGCGGCTGAAGTAGTCCCGGCTACCGGGGGGAGGGAGCCGGTGGGAACTGGCAGTGGCCTCGTCCGGGGGCAGGTGGTCGAAGCCATAGAGGAGGTCGAACTGAAAGACCTCCTGCTGGTAGTCCAGGGGGCGGTTCAGGACCACCATGCTGAAGCTGGGGAGGTGTTTGTATTCGGCGAAGTTGATTTCGAAGGAGGGCAGGAGCTCCCGGGCTTCGATGAGGGGGTAGCTGGCGTTGTAGGCCTCCAGGAGGCCCTTTTGGATGTGGAGGTATTCCAGGAATTCCTTGAGCAGGGCCCGATCCCGGAGGGTCTTTTCCCCGGTGCGGACGGCCTCCAGGGGAATGGCGCCGCCCAATAAGACCTGGGAGAAGAAGGGAAGGATCATGGCGCTCCTATCCGGACAGGAATTTGATCTGCACCTTGCGCTGGCGGGGACCGTCGAACTCGCAGAAGAAGATTCCCTGCCAGGTGCCCAAGGCCAGACGGCCGGCCATCACCGGCACGGCCACGCTGGCGCCCACCAGGGTGGCCTTGATATGGGCCGGGGAGTTGCCCTCCAGATGGCGGTAGGGCTCCCGGTCACTGATCAGCTTGTTGAGGACCATGAGAAGGTCAGCGGCCACACTGGGGTCGGCGTGTTCGTTGATGGTCACGCCGGCGGTGGTGTGGGGGACGTAGACGTAGCAAATGCCTTCCCGGGCCTCCAGACGCCGGAGGACCTCCTGCACCCGGGAGGTGAGATCGAGGAGTTCGGTCTGGCGGGAGGTGGGCACGGAGATGGTTTCCAGCATGGCTACCTCAAAACTAAAGGAGATTCGGGCGGCAGAATGAGCCCCGACCCCTGGTCGGCGGGGGGCGCTTCTTCCTCACCGAGGAAGAGGCCCAGCGGCAATATTATAAGGTCCAGGAGGAAGGGGTTTTCCTCTTCCAGGTCGCTCCGGGGGCGTTCCAGGTCGGCGGCGGCGGCCTGGGCCAGCCGGGCCTGGTGGGGACGGCCCAGGAGGTCGAAGTAGTAAGCCATGTCCTGGAGCCGGCGAACCAGGAGGGGCCGCTGGGAGGGGGGATAGAACTCCTGGGCGGCCTGGCGCAGGATGTCGTCCAACCGGTCCTTTTTTTGCGCTTCGGAGAGGACCAGAGGGCTATTCAGGATCTCCCGCACCTTGGGGACCAGGGGCTCCAGTTCCTCGTTGGCGGGCATCCAGGCCATAATGGCCTCATCAGAGGCCAGGTCCTGGGACTGCTCCCGGAGGGTGTCGGCGGCGGCGGCGTCCAGGGGCGGCAGGAGGTCCTCCAGGAGGGGAGGCTGCTGCAGGTCGGGGAGCTGCGCCAGCCGGTCCCGGAGGGGGCGGTAGTAGACGGCGCCGTCGCGGTCGGGGGCCAGGGCGTAGGCGTCCTCCAGGAGGCGAAAGCAGTAGGCCGGGGAGGCGGCGACCAGTTTTCCCCGGGCCTGCTCCTCCGCCTGGGCCAGCACCTCCTGCATGGCCTTTTTGCTCACGGTGGCCCCGTAACAGTCATTGAGACCCTGGGTATCGTTGATCAAGGCAATCAGGGCGTTGAAGCCGAAGCGTTCCGAGGGCAGCTGCAGGACGAGCATGCGGCTGCCGGTGCCGTCAATGGGGCTGAGGTGGGCTGCCACCCGGCCGCCGGCCAGGGGGCGGATGAGGCTGGGGCCAGCCGGGGCCCGGGCCTCTTCCGGCAGGGCCACGCCCAGGGCCTGCAAATGGTGCAGGGCCTTTTTTAGGGCCTTCTTGCGGGTCTTGTCGGTGCAAAAGGAGAAGTGGTTGTAGAGGGCCTGGGCCACCGCCTCCTGGGGCAGCTTGCCCAGGGCGGTGATGAGGGCCAGGTCCCAAGCCAGATCGCCCGGGGGCGCGGTGGCCAGGAGGGCCCGGACGCCTCTGCCGGAGTCGCCGGTGGCCAGGACCTCGCCGATCTGGTCCAGGAGACGATCGAGCTCCGCCTGTTTTTCGGGGGCCAGGGACGGGGCCAGGTCTTTGCCGGTTTTGGGGGGCTTGCCCATGGGGGATTATCCTTTGCCGCTTTTACCGGATTCGATCACCACTTCATCCGGAGTACCCATTTCCGTGAGATAGACATTCACCCGCTGTCCGGCGGCCAGGGACAGGGTTTGGGAGACGTAGTCGGGGCAGATGGGGAGCTCCCGGCCGCCCCGGTCCACCAGGACGGCCAGTTCGATGCGCCGGGGCCGCCCGAAGTCGATGAGGGCGTCCAGGGCAGCCCGGATGGTGCGGCCGGTGAAGAGCACGTCATCCACGAGGACCACGTCGAGGTTGTCGATGGAGAAGGCGAGCTCAGTCTTCCCCACCTGGGGCCGGTGGCTGATACGGGTCCAGTCGTCCCGATACAGGGTGATGTCGAGGATGCCCACGGGTATGGGGGCGCCGTGGCGCTCCTGGAGCAGACGGCCCAGGCGTTGGGCCAGATAGGCCCCGCCGGTGCGGATCCCCACCAGGGCCAGCTCGGTGAGCCCGGGGTGTTGAGCCAGGAGTCGGTCGGTCATATCCTGGAGGGCCTGGTGAAGCTGGTCCGCCTCCATCACCACGTGTCTGGTTGCAGCTGCCATTGGGCTCGTCCTGACCGGCGCCAGCGGTCCCCGGACAGCGATCCGGGGGGCTTGACCTCGCCCCCGGAGAACCACGGGCGGGCGCCTCAAAGGGGATTTCTAAAGAATATTATTAAAATTAACATGATACCGGCCAACTGGCAAGACTTCTTTTCGCCCCGGGGCCATTTCCGCAGGGAAGAGCTGGGGGAGGGGTCTGGGGGCGGAGGCCCCTGCCCCCTCCCCCAGACCCCCACCCCCAACCCCGGAGACATGTGGGGGGGAGGAACTGGAGGGGATGGAAGGCAGCCGCGTTCCCGCGGCTCTCCTTCTGGGATGAGAGGTAGAGCAGATCGATCCTTGGCAATGGGAAGGCAAATCGACTATAATGGCAGGAGAGGTACAGCGGAGCCATGAACCTGGAAGAAGCCCGTAAGCTGTTGGGACTTCCCGCCACCGCCACCAAGCGGGAGGTGAAGGCGGCCTATCGCCGGTCGGCGCGACGGTGGCACCCCGACGTGGCTCAGGCGGGGGAGGAAGCCGCCTATCGGGCCCGGATGCAGGAGGTCAATGCCGCCTACCGTTATATCCAGAAGTTTTTGGAGGACTATCGCTATATGTTGGAGGAGCCGCCGGCGGCCCAGGAGGATTACGAGGCCTGGTGGCAGGCGCACTTCGGGGACACCTTCCGGGCCGGTGGGACTCGTAAACCCCGGCGGGGTCCCCCGGAATGAGGACCGCATGGCGGTGATCACCAGATTGGCGGGTGCACTGGCCCTGGGGTTGGCGCTGCTGGGGGCGGCGGGCCCCGGCGAGGCGGTGGAGCTGCACCCCGAGACCCTGGGGTACGTGGTGGACGCCCCGCTGGTCAAGGAGGCGGCCCGGGTGAACGTGACCCTGACGCAGACGGCCCCGGACCACTACGAGGCGGTCCTGGAGGGGGACGTCCAGGGATTGATTGCGGCGCTGACGGGCAGCCGCAAGGACCGCCTGACCACCCGCATGCAGTTCCGGGAGGGGGCCTTGCGGCCGCTGGTCTACATCGAGGAGGTCTGGCAGAGAGGGAAGTCCCGGCGCAAGGAGTACCGGTTCGATTACGAGCGCCGTCGCCTGGAGCAGTGGCGCACGGAGAACGACGGGGAGCCGGAACTGCGATGGCAGACCGATCTGACGGGGCCCATGTATGACCCCCTGAGCGCCTACTATAATTTCCGCCTGGGGCTCCTGGGGGAGATCAAGGGGGGCGAGACGATAACCATCGCCGGGATCCCTTATCCCAAGCCGGAGAGCATCACCATCCACATCGGCCCCCGGGACGAGGGCAACCTCAAAGTGGCGGTGCAGATCCGCAACCGGGTGTTCGACTATCACGGCAACCTGGTCCATATACGTTTCAATGGGGACTTGGTGCCCCAGGAGGCCTGGACCCGGGTCTTTGAGCTGGGAAAGCTTCGGGGCCGGCTGGTCTCCGAGACGCGGCAGGAGGCCGAAGGCCCGCGGCCCGGCCGCTGGTCTCAGACGGCCTTGCTGTTTGAAGGAGGAGGCCAGGGAGCTCAGATCCCTGCCCACTCCCTCCAACTCTCACCCCCAACCCCTTAAGGGGGACAGACCGGGCCAACCTTCCGTAAATTCTCTTCTTTATAGCCCTCCTTTTTTCCCTTTAGTGCCATAACCAGACCAGGCTGACCAATATCCAGGTGATTTCGTTGGCCAGTTCGCCGAGGGCGGCCCCCAGGCGGTTGCGGTCCCAGCCGGCCTCCCGCAGGGCGAACCAGAGTTGCCCCAGCCGGGTGAGGATACCCACATGGCCGGCCAGGAGCATGGCCCCGGCCAGGCCGGCGCCGCCCACCTGGAAGATCTTATAGGACAGGACCAGTTGCGGCAGGGCGATGAAGCAGACCCCGACCCCGGCAAAGACCAGAGGGTCGGAGAGGGGAAGGCGCCGCCAGCGGGCCGTGCAGCCGGTGAGACACAGGCCGCCTCCCACGGCGGCGGCGGTGAGGGTGTCCAGCCGATCCCAGACCTCCAGCTCCCGCCATAGCATCACCCCCAGGTCGGCAGCGATGACCACGGTCCAGGAGCTGTAGGTCAGGACCGTCTGCAGGGTGACCCGGCTGGGCTGGCGGCGGTGGGCCCGGAGAGTCAGGGTCAGATTGATCAGAAGGAAGGCCAGCCAGCTGGCCAGCCAACTGGTGTTGACCCCCTGGGAGGTGGTGAGCAGGCGGAGGAACTGGCTGCCGCCGGAGATCAGGGCCAGGGCAAGCTGCAGAAGGAAGAAGAGGTCGGCCAGGAGCTGGCGGGGGGCGGGTAGGGGGTCGGTCTCTGTCAAGGTGCCACTCTATACTTTGTAGAAATTGCGAGCTGTTGCGGGGCCGGCGGAAACGGAAGCCGGGAAGGTTTTCCCGCTTAATTCCCACTTCTCTCCCACTTGTTCCCACTTAATTGTCGCTTAACAACATGGGCAAGGGCAGAAAGAAAAGACTTAGAAATCGATTAATTTATTTTAATTCAATTAAATATGATAAATTGCCCCTTGCCGCCGGCCCTGGTGGGAAAAATTCGGCGTTCTTGGTAAAAATCGGCGCGGCCGAACAAGGGCTGCATGAAAGTTTATACTTTAACAACAAAGGTGGGCCCCCGCCCCTGGTCCGGCCCCCAGGGCCGGACAGGGAAGCGGTGGGGTTAATTGGATATACTCCATCCGGGGGAATAATGACAGCGTTGATGCGGCGGTTGTCACAATTTTTCGCCGCGGCAGGAGCCCGATTGATCTCCCGGTAGGCGATAACCGGGACTGACGCATGTATCCGGGTGCGGTGGACTCAATAGGGGGAGTCTTCGACGATGAGCGCCAGGACTTCCTCGAAGGGCGCCAGAAGCTTGTAGAAGGGCTCGCAGCGGACACAGGGGGCGATGTTGTCCCGGCCCCGGGAGGTGAAGGTGTATTCCCGGGCGCCTTCGCACTGGGGGCAGTTCGCCGCGGCCAGGCGCAGTTCCGCGACCAGGCTCCCCAGGGTGGAGCGGTCGGGATGGGCCTTGAGGTCGGCAAAGGTTAGGGTGGCAGTGGTATCGGACATGAAAAACTCCTTTCTCAGTAATCGTTCCTGATAATATATATCCGGTGGGGGAAAGTGGCAAGGGGGGGATAGAGGTCAGAGGGCCGTACGCGGTAAACCGTGGGCAGGGGGTATGGTGGGGAGCCAGCGGGAGCCGGGCAGACAATAACGTTCGGGCAGGGTGAAATAGACTGCGGGCAGGGATGAGTCAGTGGCCGGGCTTGACCGGCAGGCCCTGCTTGACCTCCCGGAGGCGGTCCTGCAAATTCAGGATGGACCGGGCGTGTTCCTGTTCCCTGGTGTAACCGGTGGGGCCGCACATCTCCTGGGTGAGGCGGGCGAGTTCAGTCATCAGGTCCAGGAGCTGGGCCTGGGCCTCGGGATGGGGCTGCCGGGCCAGGGCGGCGTTGATGTCGGTCATCATTTTGGTCAGGTTATCCAGATTGATGCACATCTGGGGCGTGATCTGGCGCTCCTGGGCCCGGGCCGGAGCCAGGGGCAATCCCAGGGCCAGGGCCAGACTAACCCATACTAACCATTGCATGGCAACCTACCTTCGTATAGTGAACCAGTCTTGTCTGAGTCCCGGCGGGGGCACCAACAATAATATTCCCTCATTATTAAAATATATAACTGCCAGGACGCCGGGGGAAGGGTTGGGGGGGCCCGGCGGGAAGATTTCCGTCCGGGGACGTCCCCAGAGGGGTGAAACCGGGGGGCCCCGGACGGATCTAGGGGGGCGTAGGAATAACCTGAAAATAGTCAGCGAGTTTCGGGTGGCTCGGCCTCAGCGGGAATCCGGAAGCCGGGTTTTTTCAAGATGACCATGGATTGCTCCCGGGTCAGGAGGGCAAGGAATTCCCGGACCTGCACGTCGTTGGGGGAAGCCAGGGGAGCGGCCGCTGGGGGGTGGACCGGCTGGCGGCGCTCCGGGGGCGCGATGATTATCATCCCACCCCCGAAGACCACCAGGCAGAGGAGGAGGTACAGCAAGACCCGCCGGGGTCGCAGAAAAACTGGGGATCCGGTTGTGGAGTGTTGAGGTTCGGTGAATTTGCCAGCCATGCTCAATGCCCGTCATAAACCTGCACGATTGACTTCGGAGTGAGGCGCCAGCTCAGCCGCAGCCGCCGCCGGGCCCGGGGCCGGCGGCGGAGCAACAGGCCCGGGCCAGTCCCCGGATGCGGCCCTTGAGGGCGGCCAGGTCGCCGCCGTGATAGACGGCGACGAGGCCGTCCTCGATGAAGCCGGTCATCTCCACGGGGGTAAGGCCGCTGTCGGTGAGGATGGCCCGGGGGGTGTCGCCCAAGGCGTTCACCAGGACGGCGCGGCAGTCGTGGAGGGTCCGGGCCAGATCGAACCAGCGCTGCCCGCCGCCGCCGGGCGGGGGCGCGGGGCGCTCCTCGATGAGGGTGAAGCCGGAGCCGTTGGGGCCCCAGACCTGGAAGCGGGCGGCTTCGCCCAGGTGCTGGTTGACCAGCATGCCTTCCAGGGTGGCCACCGCCACGTAGGGGCGGTCGGCGGGGGCGGGGAAGGTGCGGGAGCAGGCCGAGAGGCAGGAACCGAACTCATGGGCCCGGTCCTGGTCCAACAGGCCCACGGCATCGGCCCGGCAGCGGGTGCAGTGGCGCATCTGGGGGAGATGGCGCTCGGCCTCGCCCTGGATCAGGGCCATGTGCTCGGGGGCGGGCTCCGGGATGTGGGCGAAGGGGGTGTCGGCATTGGGGTACATGGGCATGCAATTGAGCAGGTCTACCCCCAGCTCCGCCATCCGGCGGGCCACCTTGGACACATGGGCGTCGTTGAGGCCGGGGATGACGATGGTGTTGACCTTGACCACGATGCCCCGCTCCTTCAGGCCGGCGACGGCGGCCAGCTGGCGGGCCAGGAGGAGTTCCGCCGCGGCCCGGCCCCGGTAGACGAACTTGCCGTCCCGGACCCAGCTATAGATTTTGGCGCCGAGGTCGGGGTCCACGGTGTTGACGGTGACGGAGACGTGGGAGACGCCCAGGTCGGCGACTTCATCCAGAACCGCGGGCAGCCCCAGGCCGTTGGTGGCCAGACACAGGAGCAGGTCCGGGAACTCACGGCGGATACGGCGCATGGTCTCCAGGGTCTCGGCGGAGTTGGCGAAGGGATCGCCGGGACCGGCGATCCCGGCCACGGTGATGCGGGGCTCTTTCGCCAGCACCTGCCGGAGGTAGTCCACGGCCTGGGCCGGGGTGAGGACCGCGGAGGTAACGCCGGGACGGGACTCGTTGACGCAGTCGTACTTCCGGTTGCAGTAGTTGCACAAGATATTGCACTTGGGGGCCACGGGCAGGTGAACCCGGCCGCAGTCGCCCTTGACGTCGGCGTTGAAGCAGGGATGGCGGGTGGTGTCTAGCATGGCCGTCCTCGGGCTTTCGAGTTATGAGTTATGAGTTTCGGGTTAGGAGTTTCCAGTTTCCGGTTTCCAGTTTCCAGTTAAGGAAATGGGACAATTTTGTTTAGGGTTCCAGTTATCGAGATGAGATTCACATCGACAGGGCAATTCAGGTCATGAAGTCCTTTAACTGGAAACTAAAAACTGGAAACTGGAAACCGCGTTACATGTAGCCGTAGCCCACGGCGGAGGATTCCTGTTTGACCTCCAACAGGGCGTTGACGATGCGGTCCAAAAGCTGCTGGGCGCCGCGGTAGCCCACATGCAGGACCCGCTGGCCGCCGAAGCGGTCGTGGATGGGGAAGCCCACCCGAACGAGGGGCACCCCCCAGCGCCGGGCCAGATGATAGCCCTTGCTGTGGCCGATGAGGAGATCGGGCTGGAGGTCCGCAGCGGCCTCGGCGAGGTCGTAGAAGTCCACGTTATCCTTGACCAGGGGCGGCTCCGGCAGGAGGTCGCCGGTGAGGGCGGCCACGGCCTCGGCGAGCTTGCCGCTCTTGCCGCCGGAGGCCACCAGGACCGGGCGCACGCCGATTTCAGCCAGAAAGGCGGTGAGGCCGACGGCCAGGTCCTCCTCGCCGTAGACGACGGCCTTTTTATCGAACAGGTATTTATGACCGTCCACGAAGGCATCCAGCAGGCGGCCGCGCTCTTGGGCGTGGGCCTCGGGGGTGGGGCGGCCGGAGACCTCCTCCAGGGCGGCGAAGAAGACATCGGATTCCCGCAGGCCGACGGGGAGACCCAGGGAGTAATGGGGTACCCCGAAGCGCTGGGTCAGGAAGGCCCCGGCGGTGGCCGCGCCGGCGAGGGTGCGGCCGCATTCCAGGGAGGCCCGGACGCCGCCCAGGGACCGGATGGCGGCCAGGGGGGTGCCGCCCCAGGGCAGTTTGGCGTACTCCTCCAGGGCCGGGCCGTCCAGGGTGTCGGAGAGGTCCGGGAGGATGGTCCCGGCCAGACCGAAGTCGTCCAGGATTTCCTTCAGATACCGGGTGTCGGCGGGGGAGACGAACCCCGGGAAGAGGGCCACCCCGGCGTGGGGGGGGACCGGTTCGGTGAGCTGCTCCACCACGCCCCGCACCGCGGCGTGGAAGCCCTCCATGTGGGTGCCGCCATAGCTGGGGGTGGACACCGTGACAATGGGCGGCAGATCGCCGCCGGCGCCGCTGGCCTCCTGGCGGAACTCCCGGACCAGGCCGGGGACGTCGTCGCCGATGGTCTCGGTGAGACAGGTGGTGGCCACTCCGATGAGGTGCGGGTGATATTTACTCAGGACGTTGGCGAGTCCCTGCTTGAGGTTGGGACCGCCGCCGTAGATGGCGTGCTTCTCCCCCAGGGAGGAGGAGGCGATGTCCATGGGCTCCCGGAAGTGGCTGATGACGTAGCGCCGCATATAGGTGGCACAGCCCTGGGAGCCGTGCAGGAAGGGGATGGCGCCCTCGATGCCCCGGAAGGCCAGGGCCGCGCCCAGGGGCTGGCAGAGCTTGCAGGCGTTGGTGGTGGAGGTGTACGGGGCTTTGGATGTCTTCATGGCGATCACCACGGTGGTCGTTGTTGGTTTTCGGGTTATAGGGGCGGGTCAGAGACCCGCCCCTAGGGTTAGATTTCGCTCCCCCGGGCCAGGGTCGCCTCTTCCGGAGTCAAAGTGAGGGAAGAAGCGGGGGGAGGGGCCGGGAGGGCAGAAGCCCGGTCCTTCCCCCCTGGGTTCTGGCGTCGGGGAACGAAACGCCAGACAGGACTCATGACGGTGTGATAAACCTCTCGAGCGAAGTTGAGCATGCCCACGAAGCCTTCCAGGGCCTCCTTGCGCTCATGGTTGTGATCACAGAAACCCACCCCCAGTTTATAGGCAATGGGACGTTCCTTGACGCCGCCGACAAAAATGTCCACGTCCTTTTCCTGTAGAAAGGTGGAGAGCTCCAGCGGGTTGGAGTCGTCAACGATGATGGTGCCGGGGTCGCTGATGGCTTCGAGTTCACGGTAGTCCTCCTCGGTCCCGGTCTGGGAGCCCACCAGGACGGTATGCATGCCCAAGTGACGGAAGGCCTTGATGAGGGAAAAGGCCTTGAAGGCCCCGCCCACGTAGATGGCGGCCTTTTTGCCGGTGAGGGCGGCGCGGTAGGTCTGGAGCTGAGGGTAGAGGACCTCCAGTTCCTGGCGCACCAGTTCCCGGGTGCGGGCCAGGAGGCCCTCGTCGCCGAAATGCCGGGCCACGGCGTAGAGGCTCTCGGCCATGTCCTCGATGCCGAAATAGGAGGCCCGCAGGACAGGGGTACCGTATTTTTCCTGCATCATCCTGGCCAGGTCCATGGTGGCGCCGGAGCACTGGACGACGTTGAGGGCGGCGCCGTGGGCCCGGGCGATGTCGGCGACGCGGCCGTCCCCGGTAATATTGGCCACCACTTCGACGCCCATGCGGGTGAAATAGTCCCGGATGATCCAGATCTCGCCGGCCAGGTTGAAGTCGCCCAGGAGATTGACACTGTACGGGGAGATGCCGGTAATGTCGCCGGTCCCCACCAGGCGGAACATGGCCTGGCAGGCGGCATTGTACCCGGCCCGCTTGTTGCCCTTGAAGCCCTCGGACTGCACCGGGAGGACGGGGATCCCCTTTTCCTTCTCCACCCGCCGGCAGACGGCCTCCAGGTCGTCGCCGATGAGGCCCACGATGCAGGTGGAGTAGACGAAGGCGGCGGCGGGCCGGTGGCGGTCGATGAGCTCGATGAGGGCGCGGTAGAGCTTGTCCTCACCGCCGAAGATGACGTCGGTCTCCTGGAGGTCGGTGGAGAAACTGAGGCGATGCAGCTCCGGGCCGGAGGACAGGGCGCCCCGGATGTCCCAGGTGTAGGCGGCGCAGCCGATGGGGCCGTGCACCAGATGCAGGGCGTCGGCAATGGGATAGAGGACCACCCGGGAGCCGCAGAAGACGCAGGCCCGCTGACTGACGGCCCCGGCCAAACTGTCCTTGTTGCACTCCAGGGCGAAGGGGGCCTCACCCTTGCGGTGAATCTGCCGGGCGCGCTCGTTCAAGATGGATTCGCTCATGACCGTATCCTTGGGAGATTTGATGTGGGGGGGAGGGCCAGGGAACCAAGTTCCCTGCCCCCCCCCACACCCCCCACCCAACCCATTAAGGGATTGGGGGTGGGGGCTTTGGGGGAGGGGGTAAGGGCCTGCGGCCCTTAGCCCCCTTCCCCGAAAATCAACTCAATAAATAGTCCGAGGCCGGGCCGCCGTTTTCCAGGGCGTCCAGGATGGCGTCGATGGCCTCTTCGCCGTCCACGCCCCCGTACCAGTGGCCGGCGGGGTAGACGAGCACCACCGGGCCCTGGTCGCAGAGTTTGAGGCAGCCGGTGGTGGAGACCATGACGTTGTCCAGGCCGCGGTCGGCCAGTTCGGATTCCAGGTAGCCCAGGAGTTCCGGGGCGTTTTTGCGGATGCACTTGCCCTTGGGCTCCAGGCCCCGGAAGCTCATGCAGACGAAGATGTGGTGTGCCGGTTTTTCCATGGGAGTAATCCTCAAAGCATAATGTGGTTTGGAACCTTGTGGGGGGCGGTGCCCACCCTACAGTTTGAACGGCCCCTACATGACGAGTTCGAAAGACTCTTCGGGGGCGTCCCGGTCCTGGCGGTCCAGGAGGGCGTCCAGGATCTTTTCCAGCAGGCGCAAGGCCCCCCGGTAGCCCACGGTGGGGAAGTAGCTATGGCCGACGCGGTCCAGGATGGGGAAGCCGAAGCGCACCAGGGGGATGTCCTCATCCCGGGCGATGTACTTCATGTAGGTGTTGCCGATGAGGAGATCCACGGGGTCGTTCTTGATCCACTGATGCAGCAGGAACATGTCGCCGGCGGCCTTGACGTTGACCGGGTGGGGCGAATCCTTGGTGATGGCCTGGATGCGGGACTCGAACTTCTTGCCCGGGGTGCCGGTGACGATGTGGACGGGCCACATGTCGATGTCCACCAGAAACTCCGTCAGGCTGATGAGCTGGTCGGGGTCGCCGGCCAGGGCCACCTTGCGGCCGAAGAAGTACTGGTGCATGTCGGTGATGAGGTCCAGGAGCCGGCCCCGTTCGACATTGATGGAGTCGGGCACGGTCACCCCCGCCACCCTTCTCAAGGTGTCGATAAAGGTGTCGGTGGCCTTCAGCCCGATGGGTAGATTCAGGATTTCGCAGGGCACCTTGCACTTGGTGTCCAGGGCCCGGGCCGCGGATCCAGAGGCCAGGGGGCCCAGGGCCACGGTGCCCTGGGAGGACCCGGTGCGCCTGAGGTCGGCGATGGTGACCCCGCCGGCGGGATACATGTGATAACGGCCGGTCTGGGGGGCGTTGAGAACGCCGGAGGTGTCGGGGAACAGGATGTACTGCACCTCCAGCTCCCTGGCCAGGCGCTTGATCTCCTCCATGTCGGAGGGCTCGACGTAGCCGGGAATGATATTGATGGTCTTGTCCCGGTGGTCGGCGGGCACGGCGAAGTAGTCCACCATGCCCTTGACCATGTTGGCGAACCCGGTGACGTGAGAGCCCACGTAACTGGGGGTGTTGGCATGGATGACGAATTTACCCGGAGGGATTTTGCCTTCATCCCGGGCCTTGGCCACGATCTGGGGGATGTCGTCCCCGATGGTCTCCGACAGACAGGTCGTATGGACCGCGATGACGTCCGGCTCATACACCGTGAAGATATTGTTGATGGCCTGGAGCAGGTTGGCCTGCCCGCCGAACACCGAGGCGCCTTCGGTGAAGGAGCTGGTGGCCGCCATCACCGGCTCCTTGTAGTGCCGGGTGAGGGTGCTGCGATGATAGGCGTAGCACCCCTGGGAGCCGTGGCTATGGGGCAGGCAGTTATGGATGCCCAAGGCGGCGTACATGGCCCCGATGGGCTGGCAGGTCTTGGCCGGATTCACGGTCAAGGCCGAGCGTTCGGTAATTTTATTTGTTGTATGTCTCAGTAACATGTTTTTATCCTTTTTGCGCCGGGGCAGCTTTCAGTGAGGTGCCATCTCACGCCAAACTGCCCAGACCCCAAGGCCGGCTGGTGAGCTTTTTCAGGAGGGAACGACGCCACAGGGTTCGTTCCCTGGTTCATTCCCACGCATAGGTGGCCGCCAGCTCCGGATTTTCCTGCCAGGGCGCCTTCAGATACCGCCACACCTTGCTGTTGACCATGCGGTCGATCTCCCGGTAGAAGTTAATGGCGCCCTTGAAGGCCGCATACGGTCCGCCGGAGTCATAGCTGTGCAATTGCTTCATGGGCACGCCGCTCTTTTGAATGACGTACTTTTCCTTGATGCCGGCCCCGACGAGGTCCGGCCGGAAGATTTCAATGAGTTTTTCCGTTTCGAACTGGCTGATGTCGTCGATGACCAGGGTGCCGTTTTCCATCTCCACCATCATGCCCGGGTAATCCTTAAAAGAGAGCCCGGATTTCTCCAACCGGTCCAGGTCCTCTGTATTGAGCCGGGGACGAAAGCGCTGGGGGTCCGGTTCCACGTGGAGTTCTTCAATGTTGCGGCTGTCCGCATCCACTTTGAGGTGGGGCAGGACCCGCCGGCCCTCGTAGTCGTCCCGGTGGGCAAACTCATAGCCCGCGGCGATGGTCTCCATCCCGATTTCCCGGAAGAGTTCCTGGTAATGGTGGGCCCGGGAGCCGCCCACAAAGAGCATGGCCCGTTTGCCCTCGCACCGGGGTTTGATTTCTTTCCGCGCCGCCTCCACCGCCGGCATCTCCCGGGCGATGACCGCCTCGACCCGCTCCATCAGTTCGGGGTCGTCAAAGTACTTGGCGATCTTCCGCAAGGACTTGGCCGTGGCCTCGGCCCCGATGAAGTTGATCTTGATCCAGGGAATGCCGAATTTCGTTTCCATCATTTCCGCCACATAGTTGATGGAGCGATGGCACATGATGAGATTGAGGTCGGCGGTGTGGGAATTGGCAAAATAGTCATAACTGGAGTTGCCGCTGAAGGTGGAAAGCAGCGTGAAGCCACATTCCTCAAAGAGGCGCTCGATCTCGAAGGCATCGCCGCCGATGTTGTATTCCCCCAGCAGGTTGATCTTGAATTTGCCTTCCTTTACCGTGTCATCCAGGCCCACCACGTGCGTAAAGATGCCGTTGTTGGCGATGTGATGGCCCGCCGACTGGCTCACCCCTTTGTAACCCTCGCAACTGAAGGCGAAGACGTTGCAGTCCCCCAACTTTTCCTTCATTTCCCGGGCCACCGCGTGCACGTCGTCGCCGATGAGGCCCACCGGGCAGGTGGAGAAGATGCCGATGGCCTTGGGGTGGAAGAGGTCATAGGCCTCTTGCACCGCCTGCTTCAGTTTCTTCTCACCGCCGAAGACGATCTGCTCTTCCTGCATGTCGGTGGAGAAGCAGTAGGTCATGAAGTTGTGGTCCTCGGGGCTGGGCGGCCGGGTCTGGTTGCGCCGGGTGAGCCAGGAGTAGAAGCCGCAGCCGATGGGGCCGTGGGTGAGGTTGACGATGTCCCGGGTGGGGCCCAGGACCACCCCCTTGCAGCCGGCGTAGGTGCAGCCCCGCTGGGAGATGATGCCGGGGATGGTGCGCACGTTGGAGGAGATCTCCGGCACACAACTGTCCGGACCCACCTGGTTGACGATGATTTGCTTGGCCCGCTTGCGAGCCACCTTGGTGGGATATTTGCTGAGCAGTTCCTTTTTGACCTCGGCGGCGTTGATATCGATGCTGCCGGGAGTGTCCGGCGTTTCCAGCACAGTTTCCATTGTTTTTCCTCCCTCAGGGGTAGGCCCGGCGGGCTCAGATGTCGTCCAGGACCTGGTCGCCGGCCTCGCCGGTGCGGACCCGCACGGAATCCATCACGGGCATGACGAAGATCTTGCCGTCGCCGGACTTGCCGGTGCGATTGACCTGAATGATGGTCTTGACGGTCTTGTCCACCAGGCGGTCGGGGACGACGACGAAGAAGATGCGCTTGGGGATGAGGCGCGAGCTCTGTCCCAGTTGGGCGATGGCCTCTTCGTAGCCCTTTTCGGCGCCCTCCAGGAGGGTCATATCCACCAGGCCCTTTCCCCGGCCCAGGGCGTCCCGGGCGGTGATGGAGGAGATGCCGGCCTCGGCCAGGGCCTTCTTGGTCCGGTTCATCATATTGATGCGCACGATGGCCATGATCTCTTTCATATCTTGACCTCTTCGATCTCGCCGTCGGGGGTCTCCTTGATGCCGGAGCTGATGGTATAGACCTCATCCACCCGGGAGACAAAGATCTTGCCGTCGCCGAAGGCGCCCTTGTCGCCGGAGCGGGCCGCCTTGAGGACGGCCTTGAGGACGAAGTCCTTGTCCTGGTCCTTGACGACGGTGAGCAGGAGTTCCTTGGGGATTTCGTCGTAGGTGATTTCGCCGATCTTGATGCCCCGCTGCTTGCCGCGGCCCACGACGCTCATCTTGGTGACGGCGGGGAAGCCGGCCTCCATGAGGGCGGCCAGGACGGCGTCGACTTTTTCCGGTCGAACGACTGATCTGATCATAAGCATGGTGGTTGCTCCTTTACGTGTTGGTCATTATCTTCCGGCGACGCCGAAGGCCGAGGTGATTGTTGGGGCGGGGACGGCGGCCAGGGTCCGGGTCTTCCGGTAGGCCCGGGCCATGGCCAGCAGCCAGCCGGCCGCCCAGAGATGGATCAGCACTGCGCATAACAGGTTCATCTTTCTCTCTCCTTAACCTCATCCCGCCAGACCGTAGTCGATGAGGAGCTTTTCCAGGTCATCGGTGGTCATGGGCTTGGGGATGACGTGCAATTCGTTTGCTTCGATCTTCCGGGCCAGGGTCCGGTACTCATCGGCCTGGGAATGCGTCGGATCGAATTCGATGACCGTCTTGCGGTTGATTTCGGCCCGCTGTACCATGTTATCCCGGGGAATGAAGTGGATCATTTGGGTCCCCAGCTTGGCAGCCAGGGCCTCGATCATCTCCTTTTCGTTATCCACGTTGCGGCTGTTGCAGATGAGGCCCCCCAGGCGCACACCCCCGGCCTCGGCAAACTTGACGATCCCTTTGCAGATGTTGTTGGCGGCATACATGGCCATCATTTCGCCGGAGACGACGATGTAGATCTCCTTGGCCTTGCCTTCCCGGATGGGCATGGCGAAGCCGCCGCAGACCACGTCCCCCAGGACGTCATAGAAGGCGTAATCCAGGTTCTCGCTGTCGGCATAGGCCCCCAACTGCTCCAGCAGGTTGATGGAGGTGATGATGCCGCGGCCGGCGCAGCCCACCCCGGGCTCCGGCCCGCCCGATTCCACACACACGGTCCCTGAGAAGCCGGTGCGGCGGATGTCTTCCAGGTCGACGTCTTCGCCCTCTTCCCGCAGGGTGTCGAGGACGCTTTTCTGGGCCAGGCCGCCCAGCAGCAGGCGGGTGGAGTCGGCCTTGGGGTCGCAGCCCACCACCATGACCTTGCGGCCCATTTCGGCCAGCCCGGCGACGGTGTTCTGGGTGGTGGTGGACTTGCCGATGCCGCCCTTGCCGTAGATGGCGATCTTTCTCATGGTACATCTCCTTTTGGGGGAGGGCGGCTGCCCTCGCCCGGCCCCGCTCCCGGGGGAGGGGGGATTCCGATATGATGTGATGATGATTTTTTGAAGGAACGTTGTCTCAGGGAAATGCAAGGGAGGTGCCAAGCGGGGAGAAATAATTATAACCTATAGAAATAAATATTAAATTACGGCCAGCACCGGGTTTCCGGGCGGACTCTGGGACGTCGCATAAGATACATTTCTGTTAAATTTTAGAACATTGATGTAAGATTAAGTGCAATGGACGAGGGATGGAAGGGGCCAATGACAGTGCGATGAGGTGATTAGTATGTATATTATCAATATGATAGATGTTTTATGGCAGCGGCCCGGATACGGGGGAAAAATGGAGGCGGGAGGGTTATTGTGGAAATGATTGTGTGCAGGTGAATGTGCATTATCGTAGAATTTTGCGGCCTCAGTCGGCGTCGGCCTCGGGGGCGGCGTCGTCGGCGTCGAGGTTGAACAGGCGGCGGGTGAGGTCCACGTCGCGGTGGCGGTCCCGGACGTGGTGGTTGCGCTTCAGGTAGAGGATGGGGTCGTGGAGGAGCTTGTGGGTGATGGAGGCGGTGAGGACCTCCAGGGACTGGAGCTGCTCCGGGGTTAACTCGCCCAACTGGCCCACGGTCTTTTTCAGTTCGGCCTCGCAGATGCGGCGGGCCTTGTCCCGCAGGGCGACGATGGTGGGGGTGGCGGCCAGGGACTCCCGCCACTGTAGGAATTTCAGGGTCTCGGCGGCGATGAGGCGCTCGGCCTTGACGGCCTCGGCCTGGCGGAACTGCAGGTTGGCGTCGATGACTCCCTGGAGGTCGTCGATGTTGTAGAGGTAGACGTTGTCCAGGGTGTCGATGGCCGGGTCCAGGTCCCGGGGCACGGCGATGTCGATGAGGAACAGGGGCCGCTGCTTGCGCCGGCGCATGGCGGCCTTGACCTGGTCACGGGTGAGGACGAGGTCGGGGGCGCCGGTGGAGCTGATGAGGATGTCGACGTGGAGCAGCTGGGCCTCGAGTTCGGCCAGGCTGACGGCCTCGCCCCGGAAGCGCCGGGCCAGGGCCAGGGCCCGGTCCAGGGTGCGGTTGGCGATGACGGTGCGCTCCACCCCCTGGCGCCGCAGGTGGTCCACGGCCAGTTCGGCCATGTCGCCGGCGCCGATGAGGAGGGCGGTCTTGCCGGCCAGAGAGCCGAAGATCTTCTTGGCCAGTTCCACCGCGGCGTAACTGACGGAGACCGCGGCGCCGCCGATGCCGGTTTCGGTGCGCACCCGTTTGGCCACGGAGAAGGTCTTGTGGAGCAGGCGGTTGAGGAGGGCGCCGGTGGCGTGGAAGTCGGTGGCGAGGCGGTAGGCCTCCTTGATCTGGCCCAGGATCTGGGGTTCGCCCAGGACCAGGGAGTCGAGGCCGGAGGCCACCCGGAAGAGGTGGGTGAGGGCGTCGGCCTCCCGGTATTGGTAGAGGGCGGGCCGGAGGGCCACGGGGGGGAGTTCCGGGTGGGACGAGAGGAACTCCGTGATGGCGGCGGCGGCGTCGTCGGGGACGTCGGTGGCGGCCAGCACCTCCAGGCGGTTGCAGGTGGAGTAGTACATGACCTCGGTGACCTCGGTCAAGGCCACCAGCCGCCGATAGGCCGCGTCGGGGTCGGGGGCCAGGCAGGCCAGCTTCTCCCGGATCTCCACGGGGGCGGTCTTGTGGTTGACACCCAGGAGGACGAGGATCATGGCAGGCGCCTCAGACTCTCGAAGCTGTGGTAGCTGGACAGGCCCAGGTTGGCGCCCACGAAGGCCACCACCAGGACGACGAAGCCCCCGATGGCCATGAGGGCGGCCCGGCGCCCGCGCCAGCCCTTGACCAGGCGCTCGTGGAGGAGGGCGGCGTAGAGGAGCCAGGCGATGAGGGTCATGGTCTCCTTGGGGTCCCAGCGCCAGAAGGTCCCCAGGGTATGCTGGGCATAGAGGGACCCGGTCACCATGCCCAGGGTGAAGAGGGGAAAGCCCAGGGTGAGGCAGTAGGAGTTAAGGGCGTCCAGGGTGTCGAGGGAGGGCAGGCGACGATAGAAGAAGCCGAACTTTTTGCTCTTGATCTGGCGTTCCTGAAGGAGGTAGAGGAGCCCGCCCAAAAAGGCCAGGGTGAAGGTGGCGTTCCCCAACAGGGCGGCGATGATGTGAAAGCCCAGCCAGAGGCTCTGCAGGTGGGGGGAGAGCTGTCCCTGGCGGGGCAGGATGAGGGCCCCACAGAGCAGGACCGCGGCCAGGGGCGCCACCAGGGCCCCCAGAACCTTGACGGGGTGGCGCCACATGAAGAAGAGGAAGACGGTCACCAAGGCCCAGGAGACCACCACCAGGGAGCCGCCGGCGGAGGCGATGGGAAACTGCCCCCGGCTGAGGGTTTCCAGGGCCAGATAGAGGGTGTGCAACACCCCTCCGGTCAGCATCAGGCCGCGGCCGCCGGCATACAGGGACTCCCGGGACCAGATGAGGTAGGTGAGCCAGACGCCGGTGGCGGCGAAGTAGGCGGCCAGGGCCAGGATGAGGGGCAGACTGGTCATGGGCTGACTCCCGGTCCGGAACCCGCGGCGGGGGAGGGGATGTTTATGGATGCGTGGGGGGAGGGCCAGGAGCCACAGGCTCGAGGAGCACCGCTCCCTGCCCTCCCCCCATACCCCCCTCCCAACCCCTGAGGGTGGTCCGGCCAGGCGGACCTGCGGCCCGCCCTGCCGGACCACGGAGGGCATTCACGGGGGTGGAGGGGGATCACTGTTAACCGACCGATGATCGTGTCATTCAAGGAGGTTATCATTTTAGGGCTGCTATCCTGTCGGGTCCGGCATCTCCTGGTTCATGCGGCTAGATGTTCAGATTTACAAAAATGTCATCAAGGACGGCGGGGGAGATTATCCCTCCCAGGATGTCCTGGATGACGGCGCGCACCCGGGGGAGGTCACCCTGGGCCAGGGCCTCCCGCAGGGGGCTGTCCACCAGGGCGGTGAACAGGGCCCGGTTGTCGGGGTAATGGCGGCGGCGGCTCAGGATGAGCTCCCGCAAGCGGGCCAGCAGGCTCAGATAGGGTTCATATTCGGGGCCGAACCAGTCCTCCAGTTGCCGCCGCACCTGTCGAGCCAAGGCCGGGGAAGCGCCGCCGGTGGAGACGGCGATGGTCAGGTGGCCCCGGCGCACCGTGGCCGGGACGATGAAGGTGCCCAACTCCGGGGCGTCCACGATGTTCACCGGGAGGCGGCGCTGACGGGCGGCGGCGGCCACGGCGCGGTTGGCGTCGGGGTCGCCGGCCGCCGCGATGACCAGGGCCATGCCCTCGAGATGCTCGGGGGCAAAGGGGCCGGGAACGCAGGTGAGGCGACCCCGGGCGGCCAGCTCGGCCAGGCCCGGGGTGAACTCGGGGCTGACCACGGTGACCCGGGCGCCGGCGGCCAGCAGGTCCAGGGCCTTGCGTTCGCCCACCCCGCCGCCGCCCACCACCAGGCAGGGTTCGCCCTGCAGGCACAGACAGACCGGATAACTCTTCATTAAATAATAAATTTATCATGTTCCCGGAAAAGGGGCAATGTGCGGGGGGGGGTGGGGAGGAAAGGAGGGACGGTTCCGGGGGTGGCCGGCGGGGGAGGGGTGGGAAAAAACCTTCCCTCGCCGGATCGATATTTTTTAACATGCTGTATTGATAGTGAAATTATTTACAGTAAAAAATTAAAGATTTTGGTGCCGCTACCGATAAGGAGTTACAGAAGAGTTGTCATAACAAGTTGACAAGAATCGAAAGGGCAAACCCTCCGAAAGGTGGGGGCGCAAAGTCACCGGCCTACAGCGTGATCAGCCAGGGCAGCGGGACCGCCGCAATCTTGAAGGGAAGGGGCGCCCGGCAGAAATTTCACGCCGGGTTTTGTTATGGAGCAGATGCGGGCGTCCCGGAGGGCACATGCAATGAAACGGTGGAGGAGAGCGATGACACGGCGTCGGAATTGTCTGGCGGGCTTGGGTCGAGGAGCCGCGGGGACCGCGGCGGTGGAATTCGCCCTGGCGATGCCCATCCTCATGGCGTTGATCGTGGGGGTCATCGAGTTCGGCCAGTTTCTGTGGCAACAGCACGTGGTGACAGCGGCGGCCCGGGAGGGGGCCAAGGCGGCCTCCTTATATAGTAAAAGCGGCGGTCCCAGTGTGCAAGGCGTGGTGACCAACTACATCTTGAACGAAGGCGCCCTGAACGTAGCCGATGTGAGCGTCACGGTTTCCAGCCAAACGGTGCCGGGGGATTCCTCCCGCACCTTGAAGGTGGTTACGGTGCAGATACCGTTTAACTATGCCATGGTTCCCGCGTTCTTTCAGGGTTTCAACTATGTCCTGGGTGGAAATCCGATTGCTGCACCCACGATCAACGTCACGGGTAAGGCCAAAATGTGGCAGGAATATGATTGAGCCTCAGTTCGGGACGGGTGGTGGCGGCGGCTGAAGGCCGGGAAGGCGTCTCTCAGGGCCGCCCAACGCCTTGGTTCCGGAGGTAGTATCAAAAGGTGACACCATGAAAAGACTTCGACAAGATGAGCAGGGCAGCGTGGTGGTGGAGATGGCTCTGTTGCTGCCGGTCATCCTATTGTTGCTGGCCGGGGTGGTGGAGTTCGGCAATGCCTATTGGGAACAGCAGGTTATGACACTGGCGGCCCGGGAAGGGGCCCGGGCGGCGTCCCATCTCAAGACCGACGGCAGCTACATCAGCAGCAGCAACATCCGTACCTTGGTGAGAGGATATTTGACAGACGGGGGGGTGAATAGTGCCAGCGCCACCGTGACCGTCACCGAAGAGCTGGTTCCGGGCTCCGCCACGGCCAAAATGAAGGTGGTGACCGTCACCAAGCCCTACAGCTTCAGCATATTCCCTCATATTTTCAGTTACAACCTCACCTTGACCGGCCAGGCCAAGATGGTGAAGGAGGTGAATATCGGGGTCTAACGGGCAGCCGTAAGACAGACGGCATCGCGGTGGACCAGGCGGGGCAGGGGCGACGACGATACCAGGATATTATGACGGCGGGAGGGAGGCACGGGATATCACGATATTTCGGGCATTAAATAAAGCAAGGTTTGCAGAATTGATTTCTTAAAAAGAGAGACCGGGGCGGCCCCCCGGGAGTAAGGAAGGAGGATTTTATGGGTGCGATGACGCGGTTCATCCGAGAAGACAGAGGCAGTGTCGCTGTCGTCGCGGCAGCCAGTATGGCGGCCATCATCGGGATCGCCGCCTTTGCGGTGGATTACGGACACTTACAGGATTCCGTGGCCAGATTGCAGGCTGCCGCCGATGCCGGGGCCATGGCGGGCGCCAACCTGGCCTTCAAGGTCGACAACGGCAGACTGGTGGTGGATACCAACGTTAAGAACCTGGTGCAACAGGTGGCGGTGGAGAACATGGAAACCATGCAACTCACCGAAGGCAAATCCCAGACCGAGGTCGCTTTGAATGATATCACCTTCGGGCGCTGGGATCTTACCAACGGCCAGTTCACCTCCACCGTGGACCCGCAAACGAATCCCGACGCCGGTTCCATCAATGCGGTGGAAGTGACGGTGCGCCGCAACCAGGATCTCAACGGGCGCATTACGAACCTGTTCTGGCCCCAGCCGGTGGCCCTGGCGGCCACCAGCCGGGCTTACATCAGCGCGGCCGGAGCCTTCTGGTGAGGCGAGGTGTTTCCTCTGGCCGTGAGCCAGAGCATCTGGAGCTCGGGAATGCAGTACGGCGTCGCCTATGACATCACCACCCAGGGGGATCCCAACGATAACGCCGGGTGGACGACCCTCACCAACCAGGGCGGCGGTTCCAGTCAGATTTTGGCCTATGCCCAATACTATGTCACCGACGGATCCCAGGGTCAGGGGTCGCCGGCGGTGGAGGCCGGGAACAACATCTATCTGAAAAACGGCAACATGAAGTCCGGCCTCTGGAGTCTGATCGACAGTAAGCTGGCCACCGACGGCAAGGTGGAAGTCATTGTCCCGGTGGTGGATACCATTAAATTCAACCAGTCCGACCCCATCAAGGGCTTCGCCTACTATGTGATCACCGGCCATGAAAACCAGGGGGTCGGCACTAAGGGCTGGGAAAAACACGTATTTCACGGCCATTTCAACTTCATGAAGACCGCCAATCGGGAGGAGGCCGGGGGCACCCTGGGATTCTTCGGATTGATGGTGAATAACGGCAAGTTGATTCAATAACGATCTCTATCTGCTACCCCGGGCCGCCAGGGGGTCACGACAGATCCCCTGGTGCGTCTGGCAAACCTTCGAAAGGGAAGGAGGGCTGCCGATGGAGTATCGGCGGCCTTACTTTGTCTTGTCAAGACTGCTGATCAATCATTTAAGGAGGAAAGTATGATCAGAAAAGCCATTGGACTGGTAGTCATCGGCCTGCTGGTAAGCTGCGGCAGTTTCGGGGCGCAAGTCGCCCAGGCTCAGAGAACCTCCGGGAAGTCCAAGACGGTAACCGGGGAAGTCGGTTCCGTGCAACCTCCCGACCGATTGAGTGTCAATGGGGAGGATGAGCTGGTCTCCCTCAAGGTCGATGAACAGACCAGATTGCAGGGAGTAAACCGGTTGGGAGATCTGAAACGGGGCGATTGGGTCAAGGTTCGGTACGAGGGGGAGATGGCCAAAAGTGTGGCACTCAAACAGAGATCCCAGGAAGAGGATGAACTGCCCCACATCCCCTGCCCCAAAAGGCCCTAGCAGGTGAGGGAGGGGAAAGATATAGCATCAACCGTAGCGCTCCCGGAACAGTGAGCGCTGTTGCAGTATTTCCACATTGGTGAAGAAAACCCTGAGAACCGGGGAGGGGACACCGGCCGTTCGGGAGGGCACACGCAATGAGGCGGTGGAGGAGAACGATGTTGAGGCGCCGGAATAATCTCAAGGACTTGGGCCGAGGGACCGGGGGGGCGGCGGCGGTGGAATTTGCCGTCATCGTGATGGTGTTGGCCCTGTTGGTGGCGGGGATCATCGATTTCGGGCACGCCTGGTACATGCAGCAGGTGATCACCAATGCCAGCCGGGAGGGGGCCCGCTACGGCATTACATATAAGACCAACTCCAGCGGGGTGAGGATATCCCCCAATTCTTTGAATCCTACTATTACGGACGTGATCAACAACTATATCACTAATTCCGGGGTGAATATCATCCCCAGTATCAATGTGGCGGGGGGCGGGGCGAGCACGGGGACTCAAGGGGCGGACCTGGAGGTGACGGTGTCGGCCACCAAGAACTGGTTTATCCTGTCGGGGTTGATGCCGACGTTGGGGTCGAGCCGGACGCTCAGCGCCACCACGGTGATGAAGTGTGAGTGAGGAGTTCAGGGCAGGTGAAGGCGACCGGAACCGCCAGGGCCAACGGGGCCGTGGGTCCGGGGCAGGGAGGCTCCGTGGGGAATCGGCGCAGTTTTACATATTGAGGTTGATTTCAAATGGAGGAGGCGTTATGCAACGAACTTTTTTAGGGAGACTGGTAAGCGGGAGCGAGGGTTCGGTCGCCGCCATTGTGGCCCTGGCTATCATGGCCCTGGGCGGCATGTTGAGCCTGGCGGTGGATTTGGGGCACCTGTACACGGTGCGCAACGAGCTTCAGAATACCGCCGACGCCGCAGCCCTGGCCGCGGTGGGCAAGCTGATCAAGGAGGAGGGCGGCGTGGTTACCCGGGACTTTGCGGGGGCGCAGGAGGCGGCCATGCAGGTGGCCCAGCGGCAGGCGGCCCTGCAGGGGATGGATTATATCCCGGTGGAGGGCCGCACCGATGTGACCACGACCTTCGGCACCTGGAACATCAACGCCGCCAGTCCTGATCAGGCCTGGACCGCGGGGCAGACCCAGAACGCCAACGGCGTCGAGGTGACCATCAAGCGGGAGGCAGGGTCGGCCTACGGCCCGGTGACCAATTTCTTCGCCGGCCTGTTCGGGACCAGCCACAGGTTGAGCACGGTGGAGGCCAAGGCCACGGCCTATCTGGGCTACACCCAGTCGGTGATGGTGGGGACGGTGCAATTGCCGCTGGCCATCCCGGAATCGGCGTTGGCGTCGCTCCGGGATCGGAACAAGAGCTGGTTCGCCCGGGTCTTCGGGCCCAAGGAGGCCACGGCGGTCTCCTATGAGAGCCTGACCTTCAAGGATCTGGGGAGCGGCACCTTTTACCAGAGCAACCTGAGCAAACCGCAGCTGGATGCGTCCAAGGCCTATCTGGTGGTGGTGAACTCGTCGGATTTGGTGCCGTCCACGGTGATCAACAACATCAAGAAGACCTACACCAGCGGCACGTTGGTGCGGGCCATGGAGCGGGGCACCCAGCTTTACCCCCTCAGCGAGTACCAATGGGCCAGCAATATCAACAGCATCTTCTCGGCCCTGAAGAGCGCCTACAACGCCAAGAAGGACGGCAACGGTCGCTGGCGGGTGAGCGTGCCGGTTTACAGCACCACCAACCCCATGGCCAGCCGGTTTACGGACGGCCTGATCAGGCTTGTCCGGCTGCTGTCTCCGGGACCGCCGGAGGCCCAGGCCTGTTTCAAGTTCTGGACCCAGACCTATCCGGGGGGCAACGTCCCCATTTACGTGGACGGCTTTACCGTGGTGGACGTGGTCAACGTTACCTACAATTCCGGCTGTGACGACTGCAGCCCCTATTCGCCGGCGGCCAACGGGGTGAGATACGCCAGCACGGTGGACTGCATGGTGAACAATCCCAACAGCTGCCGCAACGCCAACTCGATCACCATCGAGGTGCCGATCGACGCCAGCACCCAACTGCCTCCGGGATCCAACGGCGGCGGGCCTTCCAACCAGGGGATCAACTCCAGCGCTCCCAATACGGTGGGGGCATTTTCCACCATCCCCAAGTTGGTGAAGTAAAAACCACCCTTCGGCCGGGGGGGAAGTCCTCCCCGGCCGAACAACCTCACGACGACCTCCAGGGAGGGAAGGAGACATGGTACGAAAAGGGATTTTCCTGGCCGGCATCCTGATGCTGGCGCTGGCGGGGGGCAGCCCGGCCGGAGCGACTCAGAACAAGTCCATCACCGTGATCAACAAGGCGAAGACGACGTTTTTTCACCTGTTTATCGCTCCGGCGGACTCTTCCCAATGGGAGACGGACTATCTGGACAATATCCTGGAACCCGGCGACAGCCTGCTTCTGGAGGTGAGCCTCGATCCCAAGACGCGCCGTTGGAATCTGAGGGTGGAGGACTCCGAAGGTCAGGAACTGATCTGGAAGGACGTGGAGCTGGGCAGGAAGAAGAAGGTGGCCCTGCACCACCAAGACGGCCGCACCTGGACGGAGTGACCGGACCCTGAGGTCAGAGGCGGGGAGGGGGCCAGGAGCGGGAACAGAAAGCTGCGGGGGAAGGGCCAGGGGGCACAGCCCCCTGCCATCCCCCCGCACCCCCCTCCCAACCCCGTAAGGGGCCGCTGGGCGTTAGACCTCGTCTCAAAGTCTTTTCTTATCCACCCCGTATCTAACCCTTCTCCCCTCACGGGAAGAAGGGACTCTATGAGGAAGCAACTTTCGAAAACTGCTAAAGACGCGGTGAACCTGGCGGAGGGTACCGACGCCCCGGAAGGCCTGCACGGCCCTCCGGGGTCTTTTTTTCCCCTCAGACGGCCGGCGCCGGGGGAGGCACGAAGATCAGCCGTTGGTGTTAGAGAGAGAGGGTGGGCTTTTCCATATAAGCTGCCCGGATGCGGCTGTCGGCCAGTTTAAGATAGTCCGGCTCGATTTCATAGCCCACATAATGACGCCCGGTTTTGAGGGCGGCGATGGCGGTCTGGCCGCTGCCCATGAAGGGGTCGAGGACAACCTCCCCGGAAAACGTGTAGAGCTGGATGAGGCGATACGGCAGTTCCACCGGAAAGGGGGCCGGGTGGCCGACCTGGCGGGCCGAGACGGCCGGGAAGGTCCAGAGGCTTTTGGTCCACTCCAGGAATTCCGCTTTGGAGATGGTGGCCTGGCGTTCGAAGGGTTTTTTCCGGGAGAAGGTCCCCTGAGAGAAGATCAGGATATATTCATGCACGTCCCGCAGGGTGGGGTTGGCCGGAGAGCGCCAGGAGCCCCAGGCGGTGGAGGTGCCGGCGCTGGCGGACTTGTTCCAGATGATCTCACCTCGCATCAGGAAGCCGATCTCCAGGGCGTCTTGAATGATATAGGCGTGCAGGGGGATATAGGGCTTGCGGCCCAGATTGGCGATATTGATGCACATGCGGCCGCCGGGCACCAGGACGCGATGCACCTGGCGCCAGACCCGCCGCAGGAAGTCCCGGTATTCCGCCAGGGTGAGATCCGCATCGTACTCCTTGCCGACGTTGTAGGGCGGGGAGGTGACCATGAGATGGATGCTGTGATCGGGCAACTCCGCCATGGTTTCCGCCGACCGGGCGACAATGGTGTCCAGGAGGTCGGGGGGCACGGGGGTTTCATCATCGGGAAGGGCCGTGGCGGGGGGGACGTCATGATACATTTTCCCGGCATAGAAGGCGGAGGCGTCGTGGCCGACCCGGCCGGGGGAGCCGAAGGGGCTGGTTTTGGTGCCGGGTTTGCGGCGGGAGGTGGTCATGGACGCCCCCTGAGATGGGAGATGCCTTAAACTCTGGGGCGATTATACCATCACCGGGGGAAAAAAGGAGCAAAACGGTAAAAAAAACCTCCCGTGGGGCAGGTGGTAGTAAAAGCTACACCGCCGAGGGGAAAGAATCATTATAGTAAGGAGCAGGGGGAGGAAAACGGGATGGACGGTCAGGACTCCAGGGACTCCAACGGGATGAAACGACAGGACCAGCGGGAAGCAGCGGGTCATTCGGGGTGCGTCTGCGAGGCGATGGCGGGTCCCGGGGTCGGCCTGTCACCGGTGTGCATCGGACACCTGTGGGTGTTCGAGGATCTGCAGCCCCCGGAGGTGGCGGCGTTGGCCCAGGCGGCCTTGCGGCGGCGCTACGCCAAGGGAGAGACGGTCTTCCTGCAGGGACAACCGGCCCGCCAGATGTTTCTCATTAAGGCCGGGCGGGTCAAACTCTTCAAGGTGACGGAGACCGGGGATGAAATCACCCTGGATTTGCGCCAGGCCGGGGATTTTCTGGGGGAGGGGATGCTGGTGGAAGACCTGGATTACCCCTTGAGCGCCGTCTGCCTGGAGGATACCCTGATGTGCGGCTTTACCAAGGCGGGGTTTGAACAACTGGTGCTGGATCACCCCAACATCGGCCTGCAGGTGATCAAGAACCTGACCCGGCGCATCAGCTGGCTCACCAGCCGGGTGGGCAGCCTGTCCCTCACCAACCTGGAGGACCGGCTCTACACCGTGCTCAGCCAGGTGGCCCGGGAACACGGGGTGCAGGGCGCCCGGGGCTACACCATCCAGTTCCCCCTGACCCATGAGGAACTGGGGTTCCTGGTGGGGGCCCACCGGGTCAGCATCACGCGGGCGATGAAGGCCCTGAAGGAGGCCGGACGCCTCTGGCAGGAGGGCCGGCGGCTGACGGTGGTATGAGGCGATGAGATGTGGGGGAGGGCCAGGAGCCCCAGGCTCGAGGGGCAAAGCCCCCGTCCACTCCCTCTGCAACCAAAAGGAGACAGGCATGATTCTGGTGATCAACGGCAGTCCCAAGCCCAAAGGGAATTTGCACCGCATGGTGGAGAGGATCGCCCGGGACACCGGGGAGCCCTACGACATGGTGCGGCTGGCGGAACTGACCATCCGGCCCTGCGTGGGCTGCGTCAAGTGCGCCGACACCAACCGTTGCGTGCAGAGCGACGACATGGCGCCGCTGTATGACAAGATCGTGGCCGCGGACGTCCTGCTCGTGGGGCCGGTGGTGTATTTCGGCAAGGCCAACGCCTTCACCCACACTTTTCTGGAGCGGCTCTTCCCCCTGCGGCACGTGGAGCCGGTGACCATGGGGAAGCTGGCCGCGGTGGTGGCGGTGGGGGGCAACGAGGCCGAGCAGGTGGCCCGGGCCACGGCCTATCAACTGGAGAGCTACCTGAACTACCGCATCGTGGGGTCGGTGTTCTTCAACAGTTCCACGCCCCCCTGTTTCATCTGCGGCTACGGCACCACCTGCAAGTACGGGGGGCCGGCCCGGTGGCTGACGCCGGAGGAGTTCGAGGCCTTCACCGAGATCACCCCGGAGATGTTCCAGAAGTACGAAGACCACCCGGACGTGGTGAAGTCCTGCGACTACCTGGCTCAAACTTTGAAGGAAGAGATCGGGAAGCTGCGGTAACTATGGGGACAGGGAACTGCGGCGCTCCCCCGGTGGAAGTGTAAATAGGGTGTAATCTTGTTTAAGGAGAAGATATCATGAAGATTTTGGGAATTTGCGGCAGCCCCCGGCCCCCGGAGCAGTCGGGGACGTACAAACTGGTGCGGGAGGTGCTGGAGCACACCGGGTGCGAGTATGACGTGGTCTCCCTGCGGGGCAAGAAGATTTCCGGGTGCATCGCCTGTTTGGGGTGCGTGCCGGACAACGTCTGCAAGGTGGAGGACGACCTGGCGCCGCTGCGGGAGCAGATCGTGGCCGCGGACGCCTACGTCATCGGTTCGCCCAACTATTATTCGACCCTCAACGCCAAGACCCACGCAGTGCTGGAGCGCTGGTTTCAGTTCCGGCACCGGGAGGGGAATCTGCTCTGGGGCAAGCTGGCGGTGGCGGTGGGGGTGGGCGGCTCCCAGGGGACCTTTGCGGCCGAGGCGATCGAGAAGTTCTGCCTCTACAACTTCATCGAGACGGTGGCCACGGTCTCTGGGCAGGGGGCGGCCTCCTGCTTCAGTTGCGGCTACGGCGAGACCTGCCAAGTGGGGCTGCCGGTGATGATATTCGGCCCCGGGGTCACCCTCACCCCGGAGATGATCCCCGACGTGGCGACACAGCCGGAGGTGATGGCGGCCGCGGCCCAGGCCGGGAAACTCCTGGGGCAGAGGCTGCGGCAGGGGCACGACCGCACCGCGGTGACCCAGAGGATGGCGCAGACACTCAAGGCGAAGCTGATGGAGAGCGTGTAGGTCTCTGGTTTTTTCGCAAACCGGGCGGAAACCGGGGCGTGGCAGGCGGTGGCTGGCCACGCCCCGGGTCTTTTCCGGGTGGGGAGGGGGTGCGGGGGAGGGCAGGGAGGGATCCCTGGCCCTCCCCCGCCAAACCCATCACGTGGCCCGCAGGGGGGCCTTGAGGGCGGCGATGAAGGCGCCGATCTCCTGGGCCAGGTGGGGGGGCTTGGCGGCGATGCGGGAGACGATGGCGGAGCCCACCACCACGCCGTCCACGAAGGGGGCCAGGGCGGCTACCTGCTCCGGGGTGGAGATGCCGAAGCCCACGGCCAGGGGGCAGGTGACCAGGGAACGCACCCGTTGCAGGGCCTCCTGCAGGTCCGGGGGGAGGCCGGCCCGGGCCCCGGTGATGCCGGTGACGGAGACGTAGTAGAGGAAGCCCCGGGTGAGTTTGGCGAGGGCCTTGATGCGGTCGTCGCCGCTGGTGGGGGCGGCCAGGAAGACGGTGGCCAGACCGGCCTGGCGGCAGGCCTTGATCCAGGGGCCGGCCTCTTCGCCGGGCAGATCGGGGATGATGAAGCCATCGACCCCGGCGGCGGCGGCGTCCGACGCCAGGCGGTCCAGGCCGTAGTGGAGCATGGGGTTGTAGTAGCCCATGAGGACCAGGGGGGTGTCGATATCCTGGCGCAGGCGGTGAACCAGGGCCAGGACGTTCTCCAGGTGGACGCCCTGCTCCAGGGCGCGGCAGCAGGCGGCCTGGATGGTGGGGCCGTCGGCCAGGGGATCGGAGAAGGGGACGCCGATCTCGATGAGGTCGGCCCCGCGGCGGGCCATCTCCAGCACCAGGGTGGAGGTGGTGGCCAGATCGGGGTCGCCGGCGGTGAGATAGGGAATGAGGGCCTTCTCGCCCCGGGCGGCCAGGGTCTTGAACAACTTGGTGATCTTTTTCATGCGCCCACCTCCAGGACCTGGGCCACGGCGTCCACGTCCTTGTCGCCGCGGCCGGAGAGGTTGATGATGACGAGTTGGTCGGGGGTGAAGTCGCCGGCGTGCTTCTGGACGTAGGCCACGGCGTGGGCGCTCTCCAGGGCGGGGAGGATGCCCTCGGTGCGGGACAGGAGCTTGAAGCCCTCCAGGGCCTCGTGGTCGTCCACGGCCACGTATTCGGCCCGGCCGGTGTCCTTGAAATAGCTGTGCTCCGGCCCCACGCCGGGGTAGTCCAGGCCCGGGGCCAGGGAGTGAGCCTCCTCGATGTTGCCCCAGGCGTCCTGGAGGAGGTAGCTGAAGGAGCCGTGCAGCACCCCCACGGTCCCGGCCACCAGGGTGGCGGAGTGGCTGCCGGAGTCGATCCCGTGGCCGGCGGCCTCCACCCCGATGAAGCGCACCGGGTCGTCGAGGAAGGGGTAGAACAGGCCCATGGCATTGCTGCCGCCACCCACGCAGGCCACCAGGACGTCGGGGAGGCGACCTTCGGCCTTGAGCATCTGGGCCCGGGCCTCCTTGCCGATGACGGCCTGGAAGTCCCGCACCAGCATGGGGTAGGGGTGGGGCCCGGCCACCGACCCGATGATGTAGTGGGTGTGACGGACGTTGGTGACCCAGTCGCGGATGGCCTCGTTCATGGCGTCCTTGAGGGTGCGGGAGCCGGAGTCCACCGGGATCACCCGGGAGCCCAACAGCTGCATGCGGATGACGTTGAGGCGCTGGCGGCGGATGTCCTCGGTGCCCATGTAGACGTCGCACTCCAGGCCCAGGAGGGCGGCCACGGTGGCGGTGGCGACGCCGTGCTGGCCGGCCCCGGTTTCGGCGATGAGGCGGCGCTTGCCCATGCGCTGGGCCAACAGGCCCTGGCCCAGGGTGTTGTTGATCTTGTGGGCGCCGGTGTGGTTGAGGTCCTCGCGCTTGAGGTAGATGCGGGGCCCGCCCAGGGCCTCGGTGAGGTGGCGGGCGAAGTAGAGGGGCGAGGGCCGGCCCACGTAGTGGATCAAGAGTTGGTTCAGTTCCTGTTTGAACTCCGGGTCGCGGCGGATGCGCTTATAGGCCGCCTCCAGTTCGAAGAGGGCCGGCATCAGGGTTTCGGGCACGTAACGGCCGCCGAAGCGCCCGAAGTGGCCGTGTTTGTCGGGTAGCAAGATCGTAGTCCTCCGTGAGGGGTTAATCAAGGGATGCTATTTCAGTTCGTAGTTCATAGTTCATAGTCTGTGGTATTCAGATTTTATCATGAATCGGACGTTCAAGGCTTACAGCTTACTCATCCCGGCCCGGGGCGGGCCAGTGGGCGGCCTCCAGGGCCCGGGCGATGAAGGTCCGGAGCTTGGCCGGGTCTTTGATCCCGGGGGTGGCCTCCACCCCGGAGGCCACGTCGATGGCGGCAGGGGCCACGGTGTAGACCGCGACGGCGACGTTGTCGGGGTTGAGGCCACCGGCCAGGACGATGGGGCCATATTGCTTGGCCTTGACCGCCAGGGACCAGTCGAAAACCTCCCCGGTGCCGCCCTTCTGCCCGGCCTTGTGGGTGTCCAGGAGGAAGGCCCGGACCGTGCCCTCATAGGCGGCCATGGCCGTGAGGGAGTTTTCGTCGGCCACGCGGATGACCTTCATGACGTTGCGGCCCAGGGCGGCGCAATAATCCGGGGGCTCCCCGCCGTGGAGCTGGACCCAGTCGAGGCGGGCGGCGGCGGCGATCTGCCGCACCGTGTCCAGGGGTTCGTCCACAAAGACGCCCACGGTGAGGACGAAGGGCGGGAGCTGGGCGATGATCTCCCGGGCGGCCTCGGGGGAGACGCTCCGGGGGCTCTTGGCGTAGAAGATGAAGCCCAGGGCGTGGGCGCCGAGGTCGGCGGCCAGGAGGGCGTCATCGCGATTGGTGATGCCGCAGATTTTGATTTTGGTCATGGGATTCTCTCTTTGGGGAGGGGGTGCGGGGGAGGGCAGGGAGCGAGCTCCCTGGCCCTCCCCCGCTCAATCTATCTCTTCGCCCCCCACCAATTCCCGCAATTTCTGGCCCGGGTCGGGGGCCTTGACCAGGGTTTCCCCGATGAGGAAGGCCTTAATGGGGGTCTCCCGGAAGCGTTCCAGGTCGGCGCGGGTGTGCAGGCCCGAGGCGGCCACCAGGGTGGCGCCGGGGGGGGCCAGGGGGGCGAGGTTGACGGCCCGGTCCATATCCATCTCGAAGGTGCGCAGGTTGCGGTGGTTGATGCCGATGAGACTGGCCCCGGCCGCCGCGGCCAGGCGCATTTCCGCTTCGGTGTAAACCTCCACCAGGGCCTCCAGGCCCAGGGACTCGGTGAGGAGCAGCAGGGCCCGGAGCTCCGCCGGGGTCAGGCAGGCGACGATGAGGAGCAGGGCGTCGGCGCCCAGGGCGGCGGACTCATAGACCTGCACCGGCTCCAGGATGAAGTCCTTGCGCAAGAGCGGGAGGCCGACCTGGGGACGCAGGTCGGAGAGGAACTCGGGGCGGCCCTGGAAGAACTCGACCTCGGTGAGCACGCTGATGGCCGCGGCACCGCCCGCCTGATACGCCAGACCCAACTCCATATGGTCCAGGTCGGGGCGCAGGACGCCCTTGCTGGGGGAGGCCTGCTTGATCTCGGCGATGATGGCCGGGAAGAGGGCCTCATTGAGGGCGGCCTTGAGGCTCAGGGGCGGCTCCCGGCGCTCCCAGCGGGCCCGGAACTCGGAGAGGGGCACCCGCTCCCGCAGGCGGGCGTTCTCCTCGCGTTTGGCGGTCACGATGCGGTCCAGGAAGTCGCTCACGAGGCGGCTCCGAAGGACTTGCTCTTGGCGATGAGGGCCTCGAGTTTGGCCAGGGCCTGGCCGCTGGTCATGACGCGTTTGGCCAGGGCGATGCCGGCGGAAAAATCCTTCGAGAGACCGGCGGCCACGAAGACGGCGGCGGCGTTCAGGGCCACCATGTCCTGGCGGGGGCCGGGTTCGCCGGAGAGCACCTCCCGGACGATGCGGGCGTTTTCGAACACGTCGCCGCCCCGGATGGCCTCCACGGGGGCCACGGAGAGGCCGAAGTCGTCGGGGCTGATGAGGTAGGTGCGCACCTGGCCGTCCTTGAGTTCACTGACCCGGGTGGGGCCGGTGATGCTGATTTCGTCAAAGGAGCCCTCGCCGTAGACCACGAAGGCGCTTTTGGCCCCCAGGTTCCCCAGGACCCGGGCCAGGGGGTCGGTGAGGGCGGGGTCGTAGACGCCCAGGACCTGGACGTTGGCCCCGGCGGGGTTGGTGAGGGGCCCCAGGACGTTGAAGATGGTGCGGATGCCGATCTCCCGGCGGGGGCCGATGGCGTAGCGCATGGCGCCGTGGAGCTGGGGGGCGAAGAGGAAGCCGATGCCCACTTCGGCCACGCAGGCGGCCACCTGCTCCGGGGTGAGGGTGAGGTTGATGCCCAGGGCCTCGATGACGTCGGCGGAGCCGCAGCGGGAGCTGACGGCGCGGTTGCCGTGCTTGGCCACCTTGAATCCGGCCCCGGCCACCACGAAGGCGGTGGTGGTGGAGACGTTGAAGGTGTTGGTGGCGTCGCCGCCGGTGCCGCAGGTGTCGACGATGGTCTCGTACTCGACGTTGATCTCGTCCCGGTCAAGGTCCACCAGGTTGTCGGCCACGGGGATGCGGGTGGCCTTGGCCCGCATGACCTGGGCGGCGGCGGTGATCTCGGCGACGGTCTCGCCCTTCATGCGCAGGGCGGTGATGAAGGCGGCGATCTGGGCGTCGGTGGCCTCGCCGCCCATGATGATCTCCATGGCCCGGGTCATTTCGGCCTCGGTGAGGTCCTGCCGGGTGACGACTTTGTAGATGGCTTCTTTGAGCATGGGCGAACTCCTTGATTAAATTACTACCGTTTGAGCTTGGTGGTCAGGGCCGCCAGGCCGATGGGGATCAGCAGCCAGCCACAGAACCGGTGGAACTGGAGATAGAGCAGGGTCGCCAGGTCGAGCCGGGACAACTGCAGTTCCTTGGCCAGCCCCAGGTCGATCCCCGGCAGAAACTGGTTGAGGCTGAGGAGCAGCCGCAGGACCAGGGAGGGCAGCAGGCCGGCGGAGGCGAGCCAGGGCCAGCCGGAGGTTACCTCCGGGTTGATCAGGCGGGGATCGAACCAGAAGGCCCCCAACAGCACCACGAGCAGGCTGGCCCACAGGGTGCGGCCCGGTTTCCGGCCGTAGCGGGTCAGGAAGTCCCAGAAAAACCGCACCATGGCCCTCCGCCAGGGGCTGGGCTGGAACTCCAGGGCGCGGCGCCGGCCGGCGATGAAGACCGTATCGGCCCACCCCTGCCGGCCGCAGCGCCGGAAATAGTCCTCCAGCTGGGCGTAATTCTGGGGGTTGAAGCGGCTGTGCTGGAGCCACTGCAACAGCGGCTCCCAGTCGCCGGTGGTTTTGGGGTCGGCGCGGGTGCTCAGGGCTATGTAGGTGAGTCCGTCCAGCCAGACCTCGTCGGGGCTGGCGGGCCAGGTCACCGCCATCAGATACAGGGGTTGAAAGGCGGCATCCCGGAGGTCGGCCCGGGCGGCAATGGTCAGGTCCGCCAAGGTGGCGGGGCCCTGGACCTGGAGGTTGCCGGCCCGGAGTTCTTCGATCTGGAGGTCCGTCAGGGACAGGTCGCGAGCGATGCGGGCCCGTTCCAGATTCAGCCCGGAGGGGGACGTCTCCGAGATATAGAGATCGCCGAGATGGGCGTCCTGGAAGGAAACCCCGGCCTGGAAGGTGGTCTGGTGGAAGAAGGCGGTATCGGCCACCTTGATTTTGGCAAAGGAGGCCTGGCCGTGGAGCCGGGCGCGGCTGAACTTCAATTGGTTGCCGAAGACCGCAGAGATGAAGTCCACCGGCGCCTGAAATTGGGCCCGCTCAAACATGGCATTATGGCCCACCCGCAGGGAGTTGAAGCTCAAGGTGGTGTCGGCGGCAAAGACGGTCCCCTCGGCGTCGAGCTGGCCGTCGATCACGGCGCCGGAAAAATCCACCGCGTCCCAAAAAACCGCGGCGGCATTGCCGTTTTCCGGGGCCGCCAGCAGGAGATTGCCGCCGATCTGCATGAGGACGAAATCCACCGGGCCGTGAAAGGCCGCGCCCCGGAAGAAGGCGGTGACCCCCAGGTGGAGACGGTTGAAGCTGAGGGGGGCGGAGTCGGCGAAGGTCACGCCGTCGGCCACCAGATTGCGGCTGATCTCGGCGCTGCGGAAATCGACCGGCCCCAGGAAGAGGGCACCGCGCAGGTCGAAGCTGCCCTGCACTGTCAGGCGGTGGAATTGGGCCGGGCCCTGAAAGACCCCTTCCCTGAAATCCAGGTGGCGGCGGCAGAGACAATCCCGAAAGTTAACACCCTGAAAAGAGCCGCGGGGGAGGCTGAGGGGAAAGGAGAGGACGGCGTGGCGCAGGTTCAGTTCCCCCTGGACCACGGCCTCCCTGACCTCAAGACCCGTCCGGGGGGCGATGAGGTCCCCGAAACCGCCGGTGAGGAGTTTTTCCAGGAACCGGCCGCGCAGACACCGGGCGCGCCGGTCCGGCCCGTATTCCAGACCCAGATCGGCGGGGAGCCCCGCGGCCGCCTGGTTCAGGACGAACCCCTCCGGGTCGGTGAGGAAGGAGCCGTCGTCCAGGCGCAGCGAGTCGTATTTCGCGGTATCGATGTCCACGGCGCCTTACTTTCTCTGCAGATCGGCGGCCGCCTTGGCCAGTTGGATCCCCGCGGCCAGGGCCTGCTGGTTGAGGTCCGCGGTGCCGGGGGGAACCCGGGCCAGGACGGCCTGTTCCAGGGCCTCCGGGGTCACGGCCCCGGTGAGGCGGGCCAGGGCCCCCAGGGCGACGATGTTGGCGACCATTTCCTTACCCAACTGCTCCCGGGCGATCTTCGTGAAGGGCAGGGCCACGGCGTCCTCCATGGGGAGATCGGTGACCAGGGTGCGGTCCACCACGATCAGGCCGCCGGGCTTGAGGTCGGCGTAATAGGAATCCAGGGCCTTCTGGTTCAGGGCCAACAACACGTCGGGGCGCATGGCCTTGGGGTAGTCGATCTCGACGTCGCTGATGACCACCTCGGCCTTGGAGGCCCCGCCTCGGGCTTCGGGGCCGTAGGCCTGGGTCTGGCAGACATATTTGCCGTCATAGATTCCGGCGGCTTCGGCCAGGATGACCCCGGCGATGATGAGTCCCTGGCCGCCGGAGCCGGAGAGACGGATTTCATAACGATACGGCATCTGGGTGTCTCCTGGGGGGAAGGCCAAGGGCCGCAGGGCCTCCTGCCGTTACCCCCTGAATTGCGAATATACCGCGGCCAGGCCGATGGGAATCAAGATCCAGCCGGCCAGCTTGTGGAGATGGTAATAGAGCAGCTCCGCAAAGGAAATCTGCGACAGTTGCCACAGCTTCGCCAGCCCCAGATCGATGCCGGGAAGGAATTGATCCAGGCTGAGGAGAAACCGGACCACAATCGTCTTGGTTCTGCCGCCCTGTTGCAGCCAATTCCAGGTGCCGGTGAAGGTGGGATCGAAATTGCCGGGATCGAAGACCGCCATGCCGATGAGCACGATGGCCAGGCTGATCCAGACGGTGCGCCCCGGTTTGCGCCCATATCCGGCCAGAAAATCCCAGAAAACCAGAGTGACCAGATTGTCCGGGCGCCACCATTTTTGCAGGGCTTCCCGGCGCAGTCCCTGGATATAGACTTCGTCGGCGCGTTCTTTGTTGCCCCCTTGTTTGAAGTAGGTTTCCAGTTGCGAATAAGCCCGGCTGTCGTAGCGGCTGCGCATAACCAGGGCCACCAGAGCCCGCCAGTCGTCTTCGCCTTCTCCGGCGCTCAGGGACCGATAGGTCATGCCTTCCAGCCAGACCGCGTCAGACTTTTCCGGCCAAGTGGTGTTGGGGAAGGTCAGGCCGCTGAAGGCGGTCTCCCGCCAATCGGCCGTCTCCGTAACAGTGACGGCGCTTAGGTGGGCCCAATCTTTCACCGTCAGTTTCCGGGCCGCCAACTGCCCGATGGCAAGGTTCTCGATCTTGAGCAGGCGCTCGATGACGGCATTTTCCAGTTTGAGGAGCCCCAGGGTGCCGGGCCGCTCCGCCGGGGCCCCCAGGACCGCCTTGAGCAGGCGGGCCCCGGAGAGATCGACGCCGCCAGCGCTGGGGCTGTCCCAGACATAGCAGGTTTCGCCCACCCGCATTTCCTTCAGGGCGGCCGGCTGCTCCGGGAAGAGGAAGCGGGTCTGGAGAAAGGCCAACTCGCCGCCGATATTGGCCCCGGTGAAATTCACCGGGCCGTGGAAGCTTGCGCCTCGGAAAAAGGCATGCTGGCTGACGGTGAGGTTATTGAAGTTCGCCTCCTGGGAAGAATTGGTGAATTGGGCCCCGTCCGCCTGGAACTCGCTGCCGATGGTGGCGCTCACGAAGTTGACCGGTCCGGAAAAGACGGTTTGCCGGAAGGAGGCGGAATGGGACACCTTCATGCTGTTGAAATTGACCGGCTGCGTCGGGTTGAGGAAATGTGCCCCGTCTGCCACGAGTTGGGATCCGACAGCCACGTAACCGAAATCCACGGCCCCCCCGAAACGCGCCTGCATGAGGACCAGCTGCCTTCCCACCTTGGCCCCGAAGAAATTCACCGGCCCGGAGAATTCGGTCTGGGTAAACTGCACCCCGTCGGCCAGTTTGCAGCCATTAAAATCCACCGGCCCCCGGAAGGCGGCCTGCCGGAAAAAGGCGATCTGGCCTACGGTCAGGGAGTTGAAATTTGCCCCCTGGGGATGGTTTTCGCAACGGAGGCCGTCGGCCAGCAGGGTGCCGCCAATCTCCGCCCTCCAGAGATCCACCGGGCCCTGGAAGACCGATTCGGAGAGATTGAGGCTGAGCATGACCCGCAGCCGCTGGCCTTCCACCTTCTGGTCGAATCGGCTGCGGCTCAGGGTCAGGCCCTTTTTGAACCAAACATCCCGCATATTGACGGGACCGGTGAAGCGGCAGTCAAGAAATTCCACCCAAGGCGCCACCTCAATATTCTCAAGGTCCAGCGGCCCTTGGATAACTGCATGGTTGATCCGCACCCCCTGATAGGGAATCTTGATTCCGGGAAAACCCTCCGTCAGGAGTCGGGTCAGGAATTGGGGCTGCACCTGGCGATTTTTTTCCTCCGGTCCAAATTGCTGCGCCAGATCGGCAACCTTGCCCGCGGTCAGCTGCTGCAGGATGTATCTCTCCGGGGGCCTGAGCGCCCCGAACTCGTTTGCGGAGGCGGCCGGCGTCCAGACGGGTGCGAGTATGAAGCCGATGAGGCAGAAGAGGAGGACTGATCCCGGCATGGTTTCTCCTTCAAATCCCCACCCCCAATCCGGAACAGGGTTGGTTGGGGGTGTGGGGGGAGGCAGGGAGTGGCGCTCCCCGGCCTCCTACCATAATTAGGTTATTTTCCGGCCGCGGCCTGGGCCGCCTCCCGGATCTTCCGCAATTCCTGCGTGTAAATGGGGAGGTCGCGATCCACCAGGACGCCGATGGTGAATTTGCCGGCCAGTTCCTCCGGGGTCATGGTGGCGGCATTGGCCACCCGCACGGCGTGCTCCTGCTGCCAGCGCATCATGGTCATGGGGTCGGGCATCTGGTTCTTGCGGCCGTACTGGGTGTGGCAGTGGCTGATGGCCTCCACCACGGCAAAGCCCCGCTTCCGGATGGCGGCCTCGATGAGCGTGTCCAATTCGCTGGCATGGAAGACGGTGCCCCGCCCCACCCAAGAGGCCCCGGCGGTGACGGCCAGTTCGGCGATGGAGAAGGCGTGTTCGATATTGCCGTAGACCGCGGTGGCGGCCCGGGCCCCGTAGGGGGTGGTGGGGGAGTACTGGCCGCCGGTCATGCCGTAGGTGCTGTTGTTGACGATGAGGGCGGTTAAATTCAAGTTGCGCCGGGCGGCGTGGATGAAGTGGTTGCCGCCGATGGCGGTGGCGTCGCCGTCCCCCATGATGACGATGACCTGGAGCCGGGGGTTGGCCAGTTTGATCCCGGTGGCGAAGGTCAGGGCGCGGCCGTGGGTGGTGTGCAGGGTGTTGAAGTCCACGTAGACCGGCATGCGCCCGGCGCAGCCGATGCCACTGACCAGGACGATGTCGTCCTTGGCATAACCCGTGCGGTCAATGGCCCGGATCAACGCCCCCAGGACGATGCCGTTGCCGCACCCCGGGCACCAGACGTGGGGGAACTTCTTGTCGTGGCGCAGGTATTTATAGATGAGTTTGGTGACTTCGGCCATTGTAAGTTTCCAGTTTCCAGTTTTTAGTTTCCAGTTGGAGGAAGGGGGCGGGCGGCAGACCGAGGTTTTTTTCTACAAAGCCGACCCAATAGGAACTGGTCTATAAACCCAATAGTGCTTCGATGTGCATTTTTAATTCAGACAAATCTTTTTCTACCACCGCCCATACAGCATCAACATCGATTTCGAAATAATGGTGGACGAGGATATGGCGCATGCCAATGATCTTTGCCCAGGGAACTTCGGGATGAGCTGCCTTAAACTCGGGTGGCAGCTTACGAGCCGCTTCACCGATAATCTGCAGATGGTGGAGCACCCAGGTTTGCACCAGTTCATCACCATCAAAATTATCCCGTCCTTTATCGACATACTTCTCGATACGCTGGATGGCCTCTAAAATGTCCATCAAGAGTTCGCGGTGTTCTCTCATAAAGGAATCGCCTCTTCCAGAACCCTTTCCCGGATGCGAGGGCGTAGGCCTTTTTCTGTCACCACATCCACCTCCCGGCCTAAAAGTTCCTGCAGGTCCATAAGGAGTCCGCCTAAATCCAACAGACTGCGGCCGGGTTCAAGGTCTACAAGTACATCGATATCACTTTCCTCGTTTGCGTCTCCCCGGGCTATGGAGCCGAACAGGCGGACGTTTCGGGCGCCATGGTGGGCGGCCAGGCGGAGGATGTCTTGCCGTTTTTTATTAATAATCTCATCTAGATTCATATAGGACCTCAGCCTTGGATAGCACTTGATATCGGAAGTAAAGGTTTAGAAATTCCAAGTTATGTATTCCAGCACCAATCTTGCTGTAATTGTGTTCCTTTAACTATTCTACCTGTCACTGGATTTTGAATCTGAACAATTTCAACAATCCCGGCCGCTGCAAGAACATCAGAAATAATATTTGCTCTTCGGAGATGATCATTAAAGTGAATTTTAAGTCTTAAGTCGAGACCATCAGGGGTTCGGTCTCTCACAGCATTGCGACAATTTTGAGGAAGTTGTTGATCAGGGGCGCTGTTCAATATTTCCATGGTTGCCTGGATCAATTCTCGCGTTATCTGAATACCTCTGTGCGTGAAAGGAAGCTCTCCGAAATTATTTACTACCCCTCGACATGCCCTTTCCAATAACTCTTCAGGAATAGGAGCAAAATTATGGTCTTGGAATTGCGGTGTTTGGTTTTGGGCATTGTTGCCCCCAATATTTGTTCCCTGCCATAGTTCCTCCACTTCTATTAAAAGGCATCCACGCCTGTGTGCTATAATGCGACAGCCTTCGATAATAGTATTATATGTTTGATAATCTTTGATTGCTTTAATACGCGAAACGACATGAGTTTTCTTTATTATTTCCGGCATGTTGTGATATTCTTGCATAATGCCCAGCCAAAGTCCATTATCAATGGGTGGATGAATATATTGAATCAGACCATCCCGCCCTTCACCAGCAACATAGACTCGAGTTTTAAGATAAACATTTATCACCTTAGCTGCCCAGCCAATGGGCATTTTGGGATTTGTTTCGCAGATAGCCTTGGTGCTCTGTTCATGCCACTCCGCAAATTCTTTCGGGCTAATTCGACCACCTTGGAGGATTACATCATATTTAGGAACCCTGATGAGCGGGTAGACATCTTTTCTTGATTTAACCGGACAGCCTGAGCGGGTTGCGGAAAAGGCGGTCCATTCAGCAAAATCTCGAATAATTTTTTCCCGAGGCATGGTTCACCTCCCATAAGCACAGACAAGGAATAAAAGTGGTCTATTATAATCCCACCAGTCTCTCCACTATCTCCCTCGGGGTGATCAGATGGCCATCAATGCGGTTGAGTTTTTCCACCTTGGCGCGGCCCTGGTTGACCCGTTTGACCTCCCGGGAGATCTGGCCCAGATTGAGTTCCGGGACCAGGACGGCCCGGACCTGGGTGAGGAGGGGCTCCAGTGGGCGGCGGGGGAAGGGCCACAGGGTGACGAGCTGCAACAGGCCCGCCTTGATGCCTTTCTCCCGGGCCAGGGCCACGGCCCGGCGGGCGGAGCGGGCCACGGAGCCGTAGGCCACCACCAGGACCTCGGCATCCTCGGTGCGTTCGGTCTTGACCAGCTGGATGTCGTGGAAGTGCTGGGTGATCTTGCGGAACAGGCGCCGCTTGAAGGCCACGATCTCGTCCCCGAGCTGGGTGGGGAAACCCCGGACGTCGTGGACCAGGCCGGTGACGTGGTAGCGGTAGCCGGCGCCGAAGGGGGCCATGGGGGGCACGCCGTGGGGGGTGTCCTCGTAGGGGATGTACCACTCCGGGGGTACGCTGGGGCGGTCCCGGTCGGTGACGGTGAGGGCCGCCGGGTCCGGCAGGACGAGCTTTTCCCGGGTGTGGGCCACGACTTCGTCGGACAGGATGATCACCGGGGTGCGGTAGGTCTCGGAGAGGTTGAAGGCGGTGACGGTGAGGTCGAAGCACTCCCGGGTGGTGGCCACGGCCAGGACGATGATGGGGTGGTCGCCGTGGGTGCCCCAGCGGGCCTGCTGCACGTCCTCCTGGCCGACGCTGGTGGGCAGGCCGGTGGACGGCCCCCCCCGCATGACGTTGACCACCACGCAGGGCACCTCGGCGATGCAGGCGTAGCCCAGGTTTTCCTGCATGAGGGAGAAGCCCGGGCCGGAGGTGGCGGTCATGGCTTTGACCCCGGCCAGGGAGGCCCCGATGACCGCGCCCAGGCTGGCGATTTCGTCCTCCATCTGGATGAAGGTGCCGCCCACGGCGGGGAGGCGCACGCTCATGGCCTCGCTGATCTCGGAGGCGGGGGTGATGGGGTAGCCGGCGAAGAAGCGGCACCCGGCGGCCAGGGCGCCTTCCACTAAAGCTTCGTTGCCTTGCAGGAGGCGGGGGGTGCCGGTTGGGTCGGGATTGGGCATGGTTGTAAATCCGCGATGGGCTGTTAGCTGTTAGCTGTTGGCCGTTGGCGACAACTCATTTCAAGATCTCCTTGACCACGTCATGATGGGCCGCGCAAACAGCTAACTGGTTGAAAAGAGAGATTCCTCGCATGCGCTCGGAATGACAAAAAGAGGTTGCGAAATAAATTTAGTATTACACCTCATTGGGGTTACCGGCTAACAGCCAACAGCGAATAGCGAACAGTTTCTTAATCCGCCTCCTCGGGAGGGGCGGCCTGTTCTTTCGGGCGCACGCTGATGGCGAAGTCCGGGCAGTGGAGTTCGCACCAGCCGCAGCCGATGCAGGCGTCGGGGTTGACGACGACGGGGGCGCCGGCGTCGTCCCGGCCCAGGACCTGCTTCTGGCAGAAGGCGGCGCACAGCCCGCAGGACTTGCACCAGTCGCGGTAGATATCGATATGGAACTGCTTTTTGGCTTTGGGGGTCTCCGCTTCGGTGGCCGGCGGGGGCCCGGTGCCGGTTTGCGGCTCGGTGTCGGTGAGGTTCCGGCTCATGGTCTCTTTCGGGTGACGCTCTGGTCAAGAAAAACAGGTTAATCCTCTAGGTTATCCCCGCTGCCGCTTCAGGAAGTTCCGGAGCAGGTTCATGCCTTCCTTGGTCAGAATGGACTCCGGGTGGAACTGCACCCCGAAGATGGCAAAGGTTTTGTGCCGCAGGCCCATGATTTCGCCCACCGCGGTCTGGGCCGAGACCTCCAGGCAGTCGGGCAGGGTGTCCCGGGCCACGATGAGGGAGTGGTAGCGGGTGGCCTCGAAGGGCGAAGGCAGGCCGGCGAAGAGGTCCCGGCCGTCGTGGTAGATGAGGGAGGTCTTGCCGTGCATGAGCCGGGGGGCCCGGACCACGTCGCCGCCGAAGGCCTCGCCGATGGACTGGTGGCCCAGGCAGACTCCCAGGATGGGAAGGCGGCCGGTGAAGTGGCGGATGGCGGCCACGGAGATGCCCGCTTCCTTGGGGGAGCAGGGTCCCGGGGAGATGACCAGGTGACTGAAGGCGAGGGCGTCCAGGCCGGCCAGATCGATCTCATCGTTGCGGAAGACACTCACCCGGGCCCCCAGCATACCCAGATATTGCACCAGATTGTAGGTAAAGGAGTCGTAATTGTCAATCATGACGATATGATGGGGGTGGACATCGGGCATGGCGTTCCTCGTACTGATTGTTCGTAGTCTTACCTTACCTGTCTGTGGGACGCTGATACGTCCCCCCTGCCTGATCCGGAGAAAAGGGAGGTTGGCGGGAAGGCGGTGGCGGCGAGAGCAGGCCGCCGCAAAAATTTTCGGTTGGGCCGGAGGGGGGCGGGGGAACCTTACCTTGGCAAACGGTAGGGTGCCCCCGCCCAATCTCCTCCCTACAGCAGCCCCCGGGCGGCCATTTCCAGGGCCCGGACCATGGCTTTGGCCTTGTTGACGGTCTCCTGGTATTCCCGTTCCGGGTCGGAATCGGCGACGATGCCGGCCCCCACCTGCAGGGAGATTTGGCCCCGGTGGACGGTGAGGCTGCGGATGGTGATGCACAGGTCCATGTTGCCGGAGAGGTCCAGGTAGCCCACGGCGCCGGCGTAAGGGCCGCGGCGGGTGGGCTCCAGCTCGTCGATGATCTCCATGGCCCGGACCTTGGGGGCGCCGGAGACGGTGCCGGCGGGGAAGGAGGCCTTGAGGACGTCCAGGGCGTCCTTGCCGGCCTCCAGGTCGCCGACGACGTGGGAGACCAGGTGCATGACGTGGGAGTAGCGTTCCACGGTGAAGAGTTCGGTGACCTGGACGGAGCCGATCCGGGCCACCCGGCCGACGTCGTTGCGGCCCAGGTCCACCAGCATGATGTGTTCGGCCCGCTCCTTGGGGTCGGCCAGGAGTTCGGCGGCCAGGGCCTGGTCCTCGGCTTCGTCGGCGCCCCGGGGCCGGGTGCCGGCGATGGGGCGCAGGGTCACCTGGCCGTCCTCCAGACGCACCAGGATTTCGGGCGAGGCCCCCACCAGGGTGAGGTCGCCCAGGTCCAGGTAAAACATATAGGGCGAGGGGTTGATACAGCGCAGGGCGCGGTAGAGGTCGAAGGGGTCGGTGTCCCAGGGGGTCTGGAAGCGCTGGGACAGGACGACCTGGATAACGTCGCCGGCGGTAATATAGTCCTTGGCCTTGACGACCATGTCGTGGAAACGTTCTTGGGTCAGGTTGGGGGTGAGGGGGACTTCGGGAGCGGCGGCCGGGTCCGGGTCGGCATGGAAAGGCTGGCGCAGGCGTTCGATGAGGGCCTCGATGCCGGCGGCACCCTGGGCATACGCCTCCCGGGGGTCGGCGCCGACGGGGAGGTGGACCAGGGCCACCACCTTGATGGTATGGCGGACGTTATCGAAGATGAGCAGGTGGTCGGCCAGGATGAAGACGGCCTCGGGAATGTCGTCGGGGGGGGCCTGGGCCGGCAGACGCTCGATGTAGCGGACAAAGTCGTAGCTCAGGTAGCCCACCAGCCCGCCGGCGAAGCGGGGCAGGTCGGGGAGGGAGGCGGCCCGGTACCGGCTGAGGGCCTGACGCAGGGCGGCGAAGGGGTCGCCGCCCGGGAGGGTCACCGGAGAGCCGTTCCGCCCGGCCAGGGTGGCGGTGGGGCCGGCGATGGTGACGGTGAGGGAGGGGTTGAGGCCCAGGAAGCTGTAGCGGCCCCATTTTTCGCCGCCTTCGACGCTCTCCAGGAGGTAGGAGGGGGAGCCGCCGCGTAATTTTTTATAGGCCAGCACCGGGGTTTCCAGGTCCCCCAGGATTTCCCGGTAGATGGGGATGACATTGGCCTTCTGGGCCAGGGTGAGGAAGGTGTCCAGGTCGGGGGTGATCATAGAAGGCCTCAAGACTGCGACGGGGGGAAGGAGAGATTTGGTTGCTGATCTTCCCACCGAGTCGCGATACAATAAGAATTAGCGTTTAGTGGTCAGCTTTCAGCCCTCAGCGTTGCGAAACACAATCATCAAGCCAGGCAGAGGGGACGGGCGTGCCCGTGATTGTCGTGACTGCTTGGTCCATTCATCTGGCCGAAGGCCGATGGTTGAAAACCGAAAGCGTAAAAATAAAAAAGCCGTGACCGGAGGCGGCGCACGGCTTGTGGTGGACTTCAACACCAAAGCCGCGGCCCTGCACCTGAGGGCCACGGCTGGGGATACCCGGATGAGTTACGGGAGCAGCGGTGGCGCCTCAGGGTTGGAGCTGCGCCACCAGCACCAATGGTGTCGTCCACGATTCAACATATCTACTTATTAGTTAAAAATCGGCGGGTTGTCAAGACAATTTTCGCCGGGAGGACAGGCCGATGCAAGAGGGTGCGGAGGAGGGGCCAAGCCGTATCCGCAGGGGGAGATATTACGCCCAGTGCCGTCATTGTGGGAACTGGCGGGAGGTTACCCCTTTGGGCGGGGCCAGTTGGGAGTTTTTCGAGATCCTGGAGGCGGTGTTCGTCTGCTGCGGGGTGGAGCAGGGGGTGACCTTCACCGTGGAAAAAGATTACCTGGACTTTCATTAGGGCAAGAACTGGTGTTACAATGGGACGGGGGTGCAGGGATGCAAGGCGGCCGGCAAAGGCGCGCCGCGCCCTGCGAGGCCCGGTCGACAGGATAAGGGGCATGCTCAGCGATCTCACCGGACATATCGAGCGGGTGACCTACACCAATGAAGAGAACGGCTACACCGTGGCTCGGTTGAAGGTGTCGGGCCGCCGCGACCTGGTGACGGTGGTGGGCCACCTGGCGGCGCCGCGTCCGGGCGAGGTGATCAAGGCCCGGGGCGAATGGAGTACGCATCCCAAATATGGCGAGCAATTCACGATTAAACAGTACGAAACCCTGGTGCCGGCGTCGGTGGCGGGGATGGAGAAATACCTGGGGTCGGGGTTCATCAAGGGTGTCGGCCCGGTGATGGCCCGCCGGTTGGTGGAGAAGTTCGGGGCTCAGACCCTGGAGGTGATCGAAACCGAGAGCGACCGGCTGCTGGCGGTGGAGGGTATCGGCCCCAAGCGGCTGGGGATGATCCGCACGGCGTGGAGCGACCAGAAGCAGATCCGGGACCTGATCCTGTTCCTGCAGAGCCACGACATCAGCTCCACCTACGCCATCAAGATCTTCAAGAATTACGGCACCCGCGCCATTGCTACGATTCAGGAAAACCCCTATCAGCTGGCGGAAGACATCTACGGCATCGGATTTGTCACCGCGGACCGGATGGCCGCCAAGCTGGGTCTGGCCCGGGACTCCGACCTGCGCTGCGAGGCCGGGATGATGCACCTCCTGCATCACCAGAGCAACGCCGGGCACGTCTTTGTGCCCCAGGAGGAGCTGCTGCGGCTCGGGCAGGAGTTGCTGGAGGTGGATGGCGCCCTGATCGGGGCAGCCCTGGACCGGTTGGCGTTCCAGCAACGCATTGTCAGGGAGGAGGTGGCCGGCGAGGGGGAGGCCGGCCCTCTGACGGCCGTCTATCTGGCCGGATTTCATCTGGCGGAGACGTCTTTGGCCAGCCGCTTGCGCTTGCTGGCCGCCATTCCGGGGAACCTGAGACGGCTGGAGGTGGACAAGGCCGTGAGCTGGGTGCAGGAGCACCTGTCCCTGACTCTGGCGCCCCGCCAGGAGGAGGCGGTGCGGGCCGCCCTGACCAACAAGGTCCTGGTGATCACCGGGGGGCCGGGGACCGGTAAGACCACCATCGTGCGGGCCATCATCACCATCATGAGCCGCTTAGGAGCCCAGATGGTGTTGGCGGCGCCCACGGGGCGGGCGGCCAAGCGCCTGAGCGAGGCCTCCGGGCTGCCCGCCAAGACGATCCACCGGCTGCTGGAATTCAGCTACCAGAAGGGCAGCTTTCAGGTGAACGAACGGCGGCCGCTGGACGCCGACCTCATCGTGGTGGACGAGGCCTCCATGATCGACGTGCTGCTCATGCACCATCTGCTCAAGGCGGTGCCCCGGGGGGCCATCCTGATCCTGGTGGGGGACGTCAACCAGTTGCCCTCGGTGGGGCCGGGGAGCGTCCTGAAAGACATCATCGCGGCGGGGATCGTGCCGGTGGTGGAACTCACCGAGATCTTCCGGCAGGCGGCCGACAGCCTGATCATCGTCAACGCCCACCGCATCAATCAGGGGCAGATGCCCCTGATCAAACCACCGGAGAAGGACGCCGGAGACTTCTTTGTCATCGAGCAGGACGACCCCGACAAGGCTCTGGAGGTGGTGCTGGAGTTGGTGGGTCGACGTATTCCGGCCCGCTTCGGGTTCGATCCGGTGGAGGAGATTCAGGTGCTGACCCCCATGCACCGGGGGGTGGTGGGGGCGGCGAATCTGAACCATCGGCTCCAGGAACTCTTGAACCCCAACCCGGTGGCCCTGACCCGGGGGGGCCGCCACTTCAAGCTGGGGGACAAGGTGATGCAGATGCGCAACAACTACGACAAGGGAGTGTTCAATGGCGATATCGGGCGGCTCACGGCCCTGGATGCGGAACTGCAGGAAGCCACCGTCACCTTCGAGGGCCGGCCGGTGCTGTACGATTTCCCGGAGTTGGATGAAATCATGCCGGCCTACGCCACCAGCGTCCACAAATCCCAGGGATCGGAATACCCGGCGGTGGTCCTGCCGCTGGTGACCCAGCATTATCTGCTCCTGCAACGCAACCTGCTCTATACCGCGGTGACCCGGGGCAAGAGACTGGTGGTCATCGTGGGGAGTAAACGGGCCCTGTCCCTGGCGGTAAAAAACAACAAGACCCAACGGCGCTATACCGGCCTGCGCCAGCGGCTGATGGATGGGAGATGACCAGGGGGAGGGCCAGGGCGCTGAGGTCCCTGCCTCAACATGACTTTTCGAGAAGTCTCGGATATTCAATCACCAAAAGGGGGTAAGGCGATGGTCGAGAGAAACCTGTTGGAGCATGGCATCAAGAATACGGCGGCAGTCTATTGGAATCTACCCACCCCGACCCTGTATGAGAAGATCATCGCCCGGAACGAGGGCCACATCGCTCATCTGGGCCCGGTGGTGGTACGCACCGGGGAGTTCACCGGGCGGTCTCCCCGGGACAAATTCATCGTCTATGAGCCCAGCAGCTCCACGCACGTCTCCTGGGATGACAATCAGCCGTTGGGGCAGGAAAAATTCGACCTGTTGTATTACCGGCTGCTGGCCTACCTGCAGGGGCGGGAACTGTTCGTGCAGGACTGCTATGCCGGGACCGACCCGCTGTATCGCATGCCCATCCGGGTGATCAACACCTATGCCTGGCAGAACCTCTTTGCCCGCAACCTGTTTGTCCAGATCAAGGACCGGGCGGTGTTGGAGGCGCATGCCCCGGAGTTCACCGTTATCAGTGCGCCGCACTTCCATGCGGTGAGCGAATTGGACGGGACCAATTCCGAGGCCTTCATCATCGTCAACTTCGCCCGCCGGCTGATCCTGATCGGGGGGACCAGCTACGGGGGCGAGATCAAGAAGTCGGTCTTCACCATATTGAACTACTACCTGCCCCAGCAGGAGGTCCTGTCGATGCACTGCTCCGCCAATGCCGGGGACAAGGGAGAAACGGCCCTGTTTTTCGGGCTGTCGGGGACCGGCAAGACCAGTCTGTCGGCGGATCCGGAGCGTCTGCTGATCGGGGATGACGAGCATGGCTGGGGGCCGAACGGGATCTTCAACTTTGAAGGCGGCTGCTACGCCAAGGTGATCCGGTTGAGCCCCGAGGCCGAGCCCGATATCTACGAATGTACCCGGCGCTTCGGCACCATTCTGGAAAACGTGGCCATCGACATGGAGAGCCATCGCCTGGACCTGGATGACGCCACCCTGACGGAAAACACCCGGGCCGCCTATCCCATCAGCCACCTGAAAAGTATCGTGCGTTCGGGCCTGGGGGGCCATCCCCGGCACATCTTCATGTTGACCTGCGACGCCTTCGGGGTGCTGCCGCCCATCTCCCGGCTGACGCCGGAACAGGCGGCCTACCAGTTCCTTTCGGGGTATACCGCCAAGGTGGCGGGCACCGAGCGGGGGCTGGGACAGGAGCCCCAGGTGACCTTCAGCACCTGTTTCGGGGCGCCGTTTTTACCCATGCCGGCGGCGGTATACGGCCGGCTGTTCCGGGAGAAGGTCCTGGCGCACCAGCCCACCTGCTGGCTGGTGAACACGGGATGGACCGGCGGGCGGTTCGGGGAGGGGCACCGGATCTCCATCGCCCACACCCGGGCGCTGTTGCGGGCGGCCATGAGCGGCGTCCTGGAAGGGGTGCCGCACCGGCGGGACCGGTTCTTCGGCCTGGCGGTGCCGACCGCGTGCCCGGGGGTGCCCGAAACCATCCTGGAGCCCCAATCCACCTGGACCGATCCCGTGGCCTATGAAGAGACCGCCCGGCAGTTGGTGGGGCGGTTCGGAGAGAACTTCGCCCGCTTCGCCGCGCTGGTGGAGCCCGAGGTGCGGGAGGCGGCCCTGGCGGGAACAGATTAGCTGTTAGCTGTTGGCTATTAGCCATGGGCATTTATACGATGCTTAGGTGAGGGTCGAGTGCAGGATTTCCGCCGCCTCAAGGTCTGGTATAAGAGTCACTCGTTGACCTTGGAGGTCTATAAAGCTACCGAGGGCTTTCCGGGAAATGAGATGTATGGCTTGACCTCCCAAATCAGGCGGGCTTGCACTTCCATTTCCGCCAACATCGCGGAAGGCTGCGGCAGGCAGAGCGATGCTGACTTTGCCCGCCTCCTCCACATCGCCATGGGGTCTGCCAGCGAGGTGGAATACTTTTTCCTTCTGGCTAAAGATCTGGGTTTCCTTTCTCTCGAGGATTATGACCACCTTCATAAACGAGCCGTAGAAATTATGCAAATGCTCTCTAATCTTATTAAAAAGCTAAAAAATACAGTAAATTGCTAACAGCTAATAGCCAACCGCGAACAGCTAAAGAAGAGGCAGGGAAGCCATGACATCCCCCCGAGATGATGACGACGACCGGGAAAAACCCAGCTGGCGGGAGATCGACAAGCTCCGCGATGGCTCCCGCCACGCCCGCCAGGAACCCAAATCCCGGGAACCCAAACGGAAACAGGAAAAGAAGCGCCAGGAGGCCCTGCGCCAGGCTGAAGCGCTGTTTTCCGGCAAGCGCGGGCTGCCGGAGTACCGCGCCGCCCTCCAGGCCCTGGAAAACGTCCACGGCACCGCCAAATTCACGGCCGCGGCCAGGAAGTTCCTGGCGGAATACGGCCTGCCGGAGGAATGGGGGGTATTGATCATGCTGTTGGATTTCCCCGAGGTGGAGGTGGTGCAGGAGATCCTCGCCCGGCTGGCGGCGCTGGCCCCCGGCCGCAGCCGGGTGGAGCAGCAGGGCCTCAAAGGGAAGCTGCGTGTCATCTCCCTATCGGCGGGCAGCCCGGAGGTGAAAAAGACCGCCCAGGAACTCCTGGGGCGGATTTGATTGGGGGGGGCGATATCCTGAAGAGGTTGTGGCTCCCTTAGGTTTGCGAGTGATTTCCCTCCGCGTATTGACGCCGATCTAGACGCCGGGATATATTAGGCCAACCGATCTGCACAGGATTTTGTAAGCATTCAGCTGCCAGCCGTCAGCGGGGGGAAAATCCCCCAGATAAGCAGATTGGCTGGGCTCGCCATTGATTTTCGACCTTACTTGAACCTTTCATAGTGCGGGAAGCCGATGGCTGAAGGCTGAAGGATGTTCTTGCCGCCCCTGGTTGAGGAGAGATTCATGCTTATCCGTATCGTGCTGCCGCTGTTGCTGCTGTTGACGTCGTGCGAGTCCGTGCTCTATCCCCGGATTGAGCCGGAAATGTGGAGTAGTTACGTCCGCCTGCAGGACTTGAAAAAAGGCATGAGCAAAAGTGAGGTCCTGGGGATCATGGGGCCGCCCCGGACCAAGGAGGAAGGCACCTACGCCCGGGGCAGCTACAGTTTCTTTTTTTACCAGACCCACTCCATGGATTACGACGGCAGCGAAACGGTGCGGGGCGGCTTCACGCCATTGGTCTTCCAGGGTGACACCCTGGTGGGTATTGGCCGGCGGGCCTATCGGATGGCAGTGGATCGACCGGATGCCGGAGGCATGCAGTATTTCCCCTGGGAGTTGGGGAAGTAGGGTGGCGGGCTGACGGCCGTTCCGATGAGGAGCGGCAGCGGCCCCAGCCCAAGCCTTTAGAAAGGCGAGGGCCAGGGCGCTCCCCAGGCAAGATGCCTGTGCCCCCGGGCTCCCAACGTAAACATCCTCCCCCAATCCCGTGAGGGGAACCAAAGGGCTGACACGTCGGGGCCTTCGGCTTCGATGGGCCGGCCCTTTCTGCGTGTCGGGGAAGTCGCGGGGGGCGCCTAAGTCTGGTCGTTCAAACCGGCGGCCGGTCTCCGGCCGGGGGTCACCTGCCCCACCAATTGCCCGCAGGCGGCGGCAATGTCGGTGCCCCGGCTCTGGCGGACCAGGGTGGTGTAGTGGGCCTGGACGAGGAGATCCTGGAAGGTGTCGACGGCCGCATCGTCGGGCCGGTCGAAGGGCAGGGCGGGGTGGGGGTTGAAGGGAATGAGGTTGATCTTGGCCGGCAGCCCCCGGAGCAGCTTGGCCAGCTGCCGGGCCTGGGCGGGAGAATCATTGATCCCCCGGAGGAGCACATAGGAGAAGGTGATGCGGCGGTGCGGGGGCAGGGGAAAGTCCCGGCAGGCGGCCAGTACCGCCTCCAGGGGATAACGATCCGTCACAGGCATCAGTTGGCGCCGGAGGTCGTTATCGGGGGCGTTCAGGGAGACGGCCAGGTTGACCCGTACCGCCCGACCCAACCGGGGGATGAGGGGGGCGAGGCCGATGGTGGACACCGTGACCCGGCGGGAGGAGAAGTTCAGGCCCCAGGGGGCGGTGATGATGGTCAGGGCCTTAACCAGATTATCGAAGTTGGCCAGGGGCTCGCCCATGCCCATGAAGACCAGGTTGGTGATCCGGGCCGCACTTCCCATGAGTTCCCGCACCGCCAGAATCTGATTGACGATTTCCGCCACCTGCAGGTTGCGGGCGAAGCCCTGTTGGGCCGTCAGGCAGAAACGGCACCCTTGGGCGCAACCCACCTGGGAGGAGAGACAGAGGGTGTCGTGCTCGGGTTCGGGGATGAGGACGGATTCGACGGCGTTGCCGTCGGCCAGTCCGAAGGCGAACTTGGTGCAGCCGTCGGCGGCGGTCTGGCGCCGGAGCAGGGTGAGGGAGCTCACGCAGGCGTGCTCCGTCAGCCAGGCGCGCAGGTCTTTGCCGATGTCGGTCATGGCCGCAAAGTCGCGGACGCCTTTATAGAGCCACTTCTGGACCTGGCGGGCGCGAAAGGGCTTCTGCCCCCAGGCGGTCATGAGCTGTTCCAACTCGGTTTGGGTATATTCCTTGAGGTCAAACAATGGCGACATACCGGCAGATCAGGGCCGCATGACTGGCCGTAGGGACGTTATCCGGTTTCCGGTTAAATAGATGTTAAAAAATAGTAAGTTATGATTTCGAATGGTGGTGCCTAAAACCGAAATCGGAGGTTTATGCTAGACGGGCGGGGAAGGAGATTTCATTCGGTGACGGCCTATTGCCCGCGGATTTTCTCTTGGGCCTCCTGTCGCGCCTTACACTCGATACATAAGGTGGTGACCGGCCGGGCTAGGAGCCGTTTTTCGGAGATGTCCTCGCCGCAGGCCTCGCAAATGCCGTAGGTGCCGTCTTCAATGCGCTCCAGAGCGCTCTTGATCTTGCTGATGAGCTTTCGTTCCCGATCCCGGATACGCAGGGTGAAATTGCGATCGGTTTCCAGGGTGGCGCGATCGGTGGGGTCCGGAAAGGCATCCACATCATCGGTCATGCCACTGACGGTCTTATCCGCCTCCCCCAGGAGATCCCGGAGGCGGGAATGAAGCAACTCCCGGAAATAATCCAGACGTTCTGGTTCCATAACCGCTATCACCTCCACCGCCCCCCGGTTCACATACCGGTCAGTTGTGAGGGGGCGCGATAATCTCCGCTTTTGCCTCCGGTCTTTTCCACCAGTCGGATCTGCCCGATGGACATGTCCCGAGCCACCGCCTTACACATATCATAGATGGTGAGAGCCGCCACCGCCACGCCGGTGAGGGCTTCCATCTCCACCCCGGTGGGGGCCAGGGTGTTGACCCGCACGGTGATGTCCACCGCTTGTCGGCTGTCATCCAGGGCGAAATCGACCTCGATGCCGGTGAGGGGCAGGGGGTGGCACAGAGGGATGAGGGTGGCGGTGTTCTTGACTGCCATGATGGCCGCGAGGCGGGCAGTGGCCAGGGCGTCGCCTTTTTTCAGCAGGCCGGCCGCCAACAGGGGGAAGACCTGGTCCCCCAGGGAGATGGTTCCCGTGGCCACGGCCTGGCGCCGGCTTACGGGCTTGTCGCTGACGTCCACCATACGGGCCCGGCCTTGGGCGTCGAGGTGGGTGAGTTCAGGGGGTGGTGTGGTCGTCATGCGGCTCAGCCCGTCTGTGGCCGGGCCTGATCCGGCCCGCCCTGGAAATCGTCATGTTTCCAGCTGTCTTCATGGGGTGCGGCAATGATGATTTCGATGATCTGATCACCCGGCGGGAGGGAGTTCACTCCCGGCATGCCCAGGCCGGGCCAGCGGAAGATCTGTCCGGACCGGGTTTCCTTGGGCAGATGCAGGGGCTTGCTGCCGGTGAGGGTGGGGACGTCGATGTGCCCCCCCCGGGCCGCCTGGGCAAAGGAGACTTCCACCCGGCAATAGAGATCGTTGAGGATGCGGGTGAAGAAGGCGCTGGGCTCGATGTGGATGACCACGACCAGGTTGCCTGCCGGTCCCGAGCGAAATCCCTCGCCGCCTTCTCCGGGAATGAGGATGCGGGTGCCGTTCTCCACTCCCGGGGGAATGCGTATCTGAAAGCGCCGCAGGAGTTCCAACATGCCGGTGCCGTGGCAGTGGGTGCAGGGATGGGTGGGGCGTTGGCCCCGGCCCTGGCAGGACTGGCAGACCGGTCCCAGCCGCAGCTGGCCGGGGTTCTTGAAGAGCCGTCCCTGGCCCTGGCAATCCGGACACGGAGATAGACCCGTACCCGGCTGCATGCCGGTGGCCTGGCAATGGTGACAGCTTTGCAGGCGGGGGAAGGCGATTTCCTGGACCAGCCCCCGGGCGGCGGTGGTGAGCGAGATTTGGAGGTCGTAGCGGAACGTCGCCCCTACTTGTTGGGGACCCCGGGGCAGACCCGTCTCGGTCCCGAAGAAGTCCCGGAGCCAGCTGTCAGGGTTGAAGGGCGCGCGCTGGTGGAAAAAGTCTTGCGGGCGAGGCTCACGCCCCGCCTTCGGACCGCCCTGCGGGGTTTTGCCCAGGGATTGGCAGAGGATCTGATAGGCCTCGGCGATTTCCCGGAAGCGGGCGGTGGCTCGGGGCCTGCCGCCAGTGCGGTCGGGGTGGTACTGCAGCGCCAATTGCCGGTAGCGCTGTTTAATCTCTTCGATACTGGCCCGGGGGGAGACCCCCAGGGTGCGGTAGCATTTACTCTTGGTCATGACGGGGTAGGGCTGCCGGCGACACCGCCGGGGCGATCATCTGTTGAAGTCGAGCCGCCATCATCTCGTTGCCCGCCTTGACAAAGGCCCGGTGGGCAAAATGGTTTTTATCCAACTCCCGGGCCCGCTCTCCCATCTGTTGCCAGAGGGCTTCGGGAGAATCGTGGGGGGTCGCCTTGAGAAGGCGCTCCAGGAGGTAGGCATCGCCGTGTTCCCGGGCGATGGCCAGCATCTCACTTATACTATCGGTATCGTTGGCCTTGAGAAAAAATTCCAGGGCGTCGTCCCATCGGTCCTGGGCCAGCAATTGCCGGCCGTACTCCCGACACTTGTCCGGGGAGAGCTGATCGGAATCGAGAAGTGCCTTCTTTCGCAGGCAGGACATGGTGTTATGAGGGCCTTTGGGCATTTGTCAATACCGGGTGGCCGGGTTCGTTCCTAACCGCGGCAACTTTCTTATTTTTGGCTTAAAAATATATGGTAAACGAACAAAAACCGATTGTAAACTAATTTTCCAGCATGGTATCCTGGTGATACCCGGCAGCCAGCAAGCCTTTTCCGGGGTTTGGGGGACTGCCGGGTTAATGGTCAGGGAGTCGAACGCTCTTCCCCCAAGGTGAGATCCGATGGGGATTTTCCCCGGTGGGTCAATCCGAGGGGGTTTTTGTCTCGAGGGTAAGGATGGGAAACAGACGAATTTTTTGGTGCTTGGGGTTGGTAATCACCTTGTTGGGGTCGGTTGAGGCCGCGGTGGCGGCGGAAGTGGTGGGGCGCCTGGTCTATTTTCAGGGCCAGGTGGCGGTTAAGACAGGCGGCGCGCCTGACTGGCGGCCGGCCAGTCTGAATCAGGACCTGGCGGCCGGGGACGCGGTGCAGACCGGTCCGGCGTCGGGGGCGGCCATTCTCTGTCTGGATGAATCCCAGATCAAGCTCAATGAAAATACTTTGCTGGAGCTGCGTCAGGTGGCGCCGTCGCCCCGGCTCAAGTTGGGGGAGGTGATTCCGGCGGCCGTGGGGCAGGCGGCGGCCAGCCTCTACGGGGTCACCCGGGGGGAGATCTGGCTGCGCAACAAGAACGAGAAGTTCCGCTTCGAGATGGAAACCCCGGCGGTGACTGCGGCCATTCGGGGCACCGAATTCAACCTGCGGGTGCTGGCCGATCAGACGTCCCTGATCACCTTGCTGGAGGGAGCCCTGCAGCTTACCAACTCCTACGGTCAGCTCGCTTTGCAGCCCGGGGAGGAGGGCGTGGCCCGGCCGGGCCAGGCGCCCACCAAGCGAGTGGTGCTGCAGCCGGAGGACGCGGTGCAGTGGTCCCTCTATTACCCCGGGATTATCAGTTACCGCGACCTGCCGCTGTCGGAGGCCCGGGCGGCCTCCTCGGGGCCTGGAGCCCGGGACCCGTTGGCGGGGGCCTACGCCGCCTATGACCAGGGCCGGGTGCGGGAGGCCCGGGAGGCCGCCGAGGCGGTGCTGGCCCGGGAACCGGAGAACCCCTCGGCCCTGACCCTCCTGGGTTGGGTGCGGCTGCAGGAGAACGCCCCGGGTCCGGCCCTGGAGTGCTTTCGGAAGGTGGCGTCTCCGGGGGAGGCCGCGGTGGGGGGGATGGCCCTGGCCCGGTATCGCCTCGGGGACGCCGCCGGGGCTTATGAGCTGATCAAGGCGGCCCGCCCCCAGGCCTCCCGCTCCCCCTTCCTCCTGACCCTGGAGGGCTATCTGGCCTTACAGGTGGGGCGGGTGGACGAGGCCCGGAAGCGCCTGGAGGCCGCGGCCGCGGCGGGTCCGGAAAAGGCCCTGCCCCGGGCCTTGCTGGCCCAGATCGCCTTGGTGCAGAACCGCCGGGACCAGGCCCGGAGCGAGGCGGCCCAGGCCGTGGCCGCCAATCCGGGGTCGCCGGCCGCCCAACTGACCGTGGGACTGGTGGACATCGCCTCCTTCGACCTGCCGGCGGCCACGAGCCGGATGGAGAAGGCCCTGCAGGCCGACTCCCGGTTTGTGGAGGCCTATGTCTACCTGGCCAAGCTCTGGCTGGGCGGGGGATATCTGCATCGGGCCTGGCAGACCATTGAGAAGGCGCGGGCCCTGGCCCCCGAGGAAGGCGAGGTCCTGGCCCTGGCGGGGTTCATCCGGTTGGCCTACCGGGATTATTTGGGGGCGATGCGCCTGTTTCACCAGGCCGCGGCCCACGCCCCCGGGCTGGGGGAGCCGCACCTGGGCCTGGGGATCGTGCACTACCGCTACCGGGAGAACGAGCAGGGATTGGGCGCCATTCTTACCGCCACCCTGCTGGAGCCCCGCATCTCGCTGTACCAGTCCACCCTGGGGAAGGCCCTGTATCAGAATCGCAATTTTGCCAAGGCCCTGGAGGTCTACGACTACGCCTCGACCCTGGACAAGAACGACCCCACGCCGCATCTGTACAAGGGCATTGCCCTGTCGGACCTGAACCGGCCCGGGGAGGCCGTCCAGGAACTCAACCGGGCCATGGCCCTGAACGACAATGCCGGGGTGTTCAAGTCCCGGCTGATGCTGGACCGGGACCAGGCGGTGCAGAACTATAACCTGGCCAAGTCCTATGGGCAGTTGGGGTTGGGGGATTGGGCCTATTCCAAGGCGGTGACCGCGGTGAAGAAGGACCCCGGTAACAGCTCGGCCTACCTGTTCCTGGCCAACGCCTACTATCTGACCCGGCAGCGGCTGGGCGCCGGCACCACGTCGCTCTTGCTCTACCGGCTGCTCTCCCCGGCCAACCAGAGCACCTTCAGCCAGTATAACGACTACACCCCCATGTTCGAGATGCCCTACGGCCGCGTCCTGGCCCAGGGCGGGGTGGGCTCCTGGGACCGCACCAGCATCATCCAGAACCATTCCCTGGAGGTCTATGGCGGCACCCCGGGGGCGGCCTTTGACGTGGCCGGGTTTTACAATAAAGACCAGGGCATCCGCAATATCAACAGCGACAGCAGAAATTACAGCGCCATCGGCAACGTCAAATGGGAACCCACCGTCTTCAATTCGATCCTGGCGGGTTTCAGCTATCTCGGGGTCGAGCGGGGCGACGATACGAATCTTAATGATTATAATTACCTGAATTCCCCCAATTTCCGCCAGTACGCCCGGCAGCGGCAGGGCGACCTGGGGTTCGTGCATCGCTTCAGCCCCAATGCCACTCTGTTGACGTATTTCACTTATAACAATAGTCATTCCCGTGAAAAGGATACCTTGGGCGGACGGGACAGCCAATCGGGTATTCTCAGCTACACCATCGGCCCGTTCCGGTTCTGGGACCTGGGGGCCTATAATTATGATTATGCCATCAATTCCGATTTGACCCGGGACCAGGAATTCGCCAACCTGCAGGCCCAGCAGCAATTGGTTGTAGGGGATCATACCTTTCTGGGGGGCGTGGATTACTTCTCGGGGCGGCTGTATTACCGCAGCCGGGAGCGATTTTCCCGGTTCGACAAGGACTTTGTCTATGGAGACTATTCCTATATCTTCGACAACTTAGGCAACCTGCTCTTCCAGGGGCCGTTCTGGGCCCCCTATGTGCAAGACTTGAACTATCTGAACCCCGCTGTGTACGTTAACTCTTACCTGCGGCCGCCCAACCGGAGTTTGACTTTCTACCTGATGGACTACTGGCGGCCGTTCCCCAATCTGCTGGTGGAACTGGGGGTGTTCAAAGACCAGGCCAAGAACGCCCGTTACGGGTTCGGCGAACCCGTCTCCAACTCGGTCTGGAGCCCGCACCTGGGACTGAATTGGGAGGTCACCCCCACCCAGACCCTGCGCTTCGTGTTGCAGCGGCACCTGAATACGCACTATCTGTCCGCCCCCTCGCTGGCGCCGGCCGAAATCGCCAGCTTTCCCTGGCAGATCAACGTGGATGAAGGGGCCTTGGTGCGGGAGGTGGGCCTGGCCTGGGAGGCCCAGTGGAACCCCAAGACCTTTTCGGTCCTGCGGCTGAACGCCCACCGCATCGACAATCCGGTGTACGAATCCTTCTTCGACGCCGCCGGCAACCTCCAGGCCCGCAAGATTTATTGGGGCTGGAAGCGCTACGGCGTCTCCGTGGCCGTCAACCGCCTGCTCACCAATGCCTGGGGGCTGTCGGTGGGGGGCAGCTGGAAGAAGCTCGATCCCAGCATCGACTATACCCAATTGGCGATTCCCTACAGTCAGCGGGGTTCCTGGCAGGACTACAGCGAAACCAACGTCGGGGCCAGTCTGTATTACCTGAACCCCCAGGGCTGGCAAGGATTCGTGCGGAGTTACTACCTGCATCAGAACCTCACCGGGCGGGCCGACCACGGCTACTGGCTGACGGACATCGCCGTGGGCAAGGAACTGGCCAACAAACGGGGCCTGGTGAGCCTGGAAATCGACAATGTCTTCAACCGGCATTTCTATTACCAGCGGGAGTTCGTGACCTTCGACGCCTTTTACCCCATGCGGCGGATCTTGTTCAAGCTGGCTTTGTATTTTTAATGTCAGATTGCGGGCGGGGGCCAGGGGGCGCGGCCTCCGGCCCCCGCCCGCAAACTCCCTCCCCCAACCCCTTAAGCTGAGTTGCCATGACTTTTCAGTTTCTTAACCGCCCCTGGGTGCGGGGCGGGCTCCTGGGGCTGCTGGTCGGCATTCTCCTGGCGCCGCTGGCCTGGCTGGGGCCGGGGCGGGCCGCCGAGCATCTCTGGCTGGACTTCTGCTATCAACGCCAGGCGCCCCGGCCGGCCCCGGCGGACCTGCTGCTGGTGGGGATCGACGAGGCCTCCTTCCAGGAGGTGCGCCGGCCCTGGCCCTGGCCCCGGCGTCTGCACGCCGAGCTCATCGACCGCCTGCACCGGGCCGGCGCCCGACTCATCATCTTCGACGTGCTCTTTGCCGATCCCTCCTCCCGTGAGGATGACGACCTGTTCGCCGCGGCCCTGGAGCGGGCCGGGAACGTCATCCTGATCAAGACGGTGGACATCACCGCCGATCGCCACTTTCACCGCCGTATCCTGGTGGAGCCCCTGGAGGTCCTGCGCCGGGCGGCCCGGGGGGTGGGCCTGGCCATGGTGACTCCGGACCGCGACGGGGTGGTGCGGCGATTCTGGCTGGAACTGGAGGGCCAGTCCACCCTGGCGCGGCTGGCGGCCCGGGAGGTGCGGTCCGACCTGTCGCTCCCCGCCGGGATGTCCGGTTTGATCGATTATGCCGGACCGCCCCGCAGCCTGGAGACCGTGTCCTACGCCCAAATTATGGATGCCGAACACCCGGTTCCGGCCGACAAGGTCCGGGACCGCATCGTCCTGGTGGGCCGCATGCTGGAGGCCTCGGCCACCCCCCAGGGTCAGGCGGATGCCTTCCTGACCCCCTTTTACTCCCTCACCGGGCAGCTGATGACCGGGGTGGAGATCCATGGCAATATCATTCACACCCTGCTGACCGGCCGCGTCGGGCGGGAGATGGCCCCCGGCCTGTGGCTGCTCCTGATGGGGATGATGGTGGTTTCGGGCGCCGGACTGTTTGCCCGGCTCTCGGTCGGCGTTGGACTGGCAGTGCTGCTGCTCCAGGCGGTCCTGCTGCTGGGGGGGGCCGCCCTCCTCTTTGCCTCCTACAGGTTCTGGTTTCCCCCCATCCTCATCACCGGCGGTCTCGTCCTGGTCTACGGGGGGAACGCCCTGGGCCATTATCTGGTGGCGTCCCGGGAGAAACGGTGGCTGCGGCGGGCCTTCTCCCGCTACGTCTCCCGCTCCGTGGTGGAGATCATCACGGCCCATCCCGAGCGGTTGCAATTGGGGGGGGAGGAGGTGGAGGTCACGGTGCTGTTCAGCGACCTGGCGGGGTTCACCAGCCTCTCCGAACGGCTGACGCCGCCGGCCTTAATCCAATTATTGAATGAATATTTCCACACCATGACCGAGATCATCATGGCCCGGCAGGGCACGGTGGACAAATACATCGGGGATGCCATCATGGCCTTCTGGGGGGCGCCGGTGGATCTTCCCGACCATGCCCGGCAGGCGTGCCGGGCGGCTCTGGCCATGCGGCGGGCTTTGGAGCCCCTCCAGCACGACTGGCAGGGCCGGGGCCTGCCTCTCCTGCAGGCCCGCCTGGGGCTGCACACGGGCCCGGCGGTGGTGGGCAATGTGGGCTCCCGGGAGCGGTTCAATTATACCGTCATGGGGGATGCGGTGAATCTGGCTTCGCGTTTGGAGGGGGTCAACAAGGTCTACGGCACTGAGATCCTGGTGAGCGACGCCACCCTGCAGGCGGCGGGGAACTCCTTCTGGGTCCGGGAACTGGATGCGGTGCAGGTGAAGGGCCGCGGGCAGGCCGTCACCGTCTCGGAGCTGATCGGGGAGCGGGAGGAGGAGGCGCCGGGGTGGCTGGGGCCCTTCCAGACCGGCCGAAAGGCCTATCTGGCCCGACACTGGGATGAGGCCGCGGCCCGGTTCCAGGAGGTGTTGCAACTCAACCCCGGGGACGGGCCGGCGGAGCTGTTTCTGTCCCGCTGCCGGGAGTTTCAGCGGCAGGCGCCGCCGCCGGAGTGGAACGGCGTAGTGGTGCTGGAGAGTAAATAGCCGGGAGGTCTACTCTCCTCCCGATACCCCCTGGCCTTAGCCGCCCAGCAACTGCAAGGCCAGTTGGGGCAGGGAATTGGCCTGGGCCAGCATGGAGACCGCGGCCTGGGTGAGGATCTGATTCCGGGTGTACTCCGTCATTTCCGTGGCCACATCCACGTCGGAGATGCGGGACTCCGCCGCCTGCAAATTCTCCGCCTGGATGGTGAGGTTGGTGATGGTGTTGCTGAGGCGGTTGGACAGGGCCCCCAGGTTGGCCCGGATGTTGTCCTTGCTCATGATGGCCTGGTCCAGGATCTCCAGGGCCTGCTGGGCCTCTTCCTGGGTGGCGACGGAGGTGTTGCTGACGTTTCGGTCGCTTGCAAAAATCCAATCACCGGCTACTATGTCGGTTGTAATCAAGTGAACATCGCCGGAGGTATCAGCTACATAATAAATGCCGACATCGCCCTTCCGATAGGCGTAGGTATCGGCCGTGGGCGAGAACTGGTCTCTCACCGCGGCTGGCAGAGTACCATTACTATAGACTATAGTCCCATCAAATTGGCCATTAAAATCGAAAGTATAACCCTCCGCCACTGCCTCTGCCCCAAATTCCGCCGCTGTCTTGCCACTGTTGCCCAACCCCAGGGCGTCGGCGGTGGCCCCGTTGATCCGCACGTAATAATAATCCTCGGCGGAGGCGTTGCCGGTGCCGAAGTGGACCTTCATCTGGTTGCCGAAAGACCCGTCCAAGCCGATACCCGAGAGGCTGCCGTCCAGGAGCTTGACGCCGTTGAAGTCGGTGGCGTTGGCGATGCGGGTGATCTCCGAGGCCATGGCCTGGAATTCGCTGTCGATGATGAGCCGCTGGGCGTCGGTGTAGGTGCCGGTGGCGGCCTGCTCGGCCAGCTCCTTCATGCGGGTGAGCTTTTCGTCGATGACGGACAGGGCCCCGTCCGCGGTCTGGATCATGGAGATGGCGTCGTTGGCGTTGCGCACCCCCTGGTTGAGCACCCGGATGTCGGTGCGCATCATCTCCCGGATGGCCAGGCCGGCGGCGTCGTCGGCGGCGCTGTTGATCCGGAGGCCCGAGGACAGGCGTTGAACGGAGGTGCTGAGGCGGCTGTATGAATGCGACAGATTCCGGGCCGCATTCATAGCCATGAGGTTATGATTGATGACGAGGCTCATGTGATCTCCCTATCAGCTTGAGTATGTGAAATCGGGATATCCGTATCCCGAGGTAATGCGTCTAGTTAGATCAGTTTGTTCTCCTTGTAGAGGAATTGATTTAGTTGTTAACTCTATCGGCCCACCTATGCAAGATTTTGAAAAATAAGAAGCATTATTCGCTATCGGGTCTCGAAAATATTTTCTTATGTGTACCACAGAGCGAGACGACGGGTGGAGAAGCTTCGGTCCCGGGCGGGACCTCGGCATGGCGGGGCGGCTCCCCCCGGGCCCCGGGGCACGTGATGGGTTGATTCGGAAGCCGGGGGCCCAGGGCGCCCACCTTCCGTGTCAAGATTCCTGCCTGCACGGGACCGGGAACCTCGGGTTCCGGGTCCCGCCCCTACTGCACCAATAACCTTCTGATCAGGCCCGATACGCCACGGCTTCGATCTCCACCGCCGCGCCCCGGGGCAGGGCCGCCACCTGGATGGTCACCCGGGCCGGGGGCGACATCGGGAAATACTCGGCGTAGACCCGATTCATCTCGGCAAAATCACCCATATCCGCAAGATAAACAGTAGTCTTGACCACGTCGGCGAGACCGAGGCCGGCGGCTTTGAGGATGGCCTTGAGGTTTTCCAGAACCCGGATGGTCTGGACCACGATGTCTCCCTGGACGAGTTGTCCCTCCGAGTCCAAGGGAATCTGTCCGGCCACGAAGACAAAATTGCCGGCGGCCACTGCCTGGCTGTAGGGACCCTGGGCCGGAGGGGCCTCCGGGGAGAAAATGATCTGCTTTTTAGGACTCATGCCGTCTCCTTTCTGCGCGTTCACTGCCGGGTGAGGCCCCGGGGATGGGGGGGGGCGGTTGTGTGAAAAAGAGAATTAGGGTCTATTCTCAGACAAGCCAATATATCTTCAAGATTATCAAGGTTTTTATATAATCGCCCTAAGGGAGTCGGAATTAAGACAAATATTATCCGTTTCGTCTGTAGATAAATAATAAGACATGGTAACAAGATTGCCACTTCCCTGCGTAAATGGTTGTCTGGCATGGCATTTGCTGATTTTAAGATTATTCTGATTTTCTGACTACCCTGATAGACAAGTGATCATTCGCCTGAATGCTGGAGGTGCGGGAGATACGGGTGACGGCACGCCATGCCCGGTTAGGCGGGCGAGTTGACCGTTGCGGCTTCCGCCATCCCGACAACGCGCCGGAATACAGCCGCTACAGGCCAAGTTGAGCGGACTGATGATGGATTCTGCGGAGAAGCCGGGAACCATTGGCTTACTGATCCTCAATGAGCAGACCCGGCAGCACATCGCCTCCCTCCTGGAGCGGCACCATTACCCTGCGGTGGTGATCGCCGATCCTCGGGAAATCCTCACCATCTATGCCGACCATCCGGCGGTCGTCTTTTTTGTGGATTGGGAAGCGGTCAACGTCTACGGGCTGGGTTTGATCTCCCAGATCACCAGCGGTAGCCGGGGTAGCCGCATTATCTATCTGTACGACAAAGGCCACCGGGACCTCATCCGCGGCATCATGGACCTGGGGGCCTATGCCTGCATTATGGCTCCCTACGAAGAGTGGGAGACCCTCACCATGATCCGTCACATCCTGACAAGGAAATTCCCCCGCAACGGCTTCGCCGACAAGGAACACTCCACTTTTCCCGACTAAAGAGCCCGGCCCCGGTGGGCATCCGCGGTGACGAGAGACGCATCGGCACGATGTCCATGCCCCTGCTCCCGCCCACGCCCCTAATCCGTTCAGGGAGAGGTCGCCGGCGAGGGAGGGGGGCCGTGAAAGATACTCATGGCCCGGGACAGACCCTGGGTGAGGAGGGTTTCCACGGCGGCAACGGCCCGGGGGAGCATTTGGTGGAAAATCTCTATTTCTTCAGGGTACCAAGGGCTGAGGACATAGGTCTCCACCAGCTCGCCCCGGCGAGGATGGCCGATGCCGATTTTCAGGCGCATAAAGGCATCGGTGCCCAAGGCGGCGATGATGGAACTGATACCGCGATGCCCCCCGGCCCCACCTTGAACGGTGAATTTCAGTCGGCCCAGGGGTAGATCCATATCATCGTGTACCACCAGCATCTCTGTCAGGTCGACGGAGAGGGAGGTCAGTAATTTGGCCACGGCCCGGCCGCTGAGGTTCATGAAGGTTTGGGGCTGGGCCAGGGCGACCTCCAGGCCGGCGAACCTGCCCCGGCCGCACCGAGCCGAGCCGCCGTGGAGGCGCAAGGGGATCTGCCAGAGCCGGCTCAGTTCATCGACCACCTGGAAGCCGAGGTTATGGCGAGTATATTTATACTGGGGACCGGGATTTCCCAGTCCGACGATGAGTAGCATGGAGATGGTTACCCTCGAGGGAAATCGGGAAAAGATCTGCTCAGATTGGCGGAGGAGTCACCCGTCGCTCAGACGAAGAGAGAACTAACCGAATCCTGGTTGTGGATGCGGTTGATGGCGTCTCCCAGGAGTTCGGCCACGCTCAGCACCTTGATTTTGGGACTGGCGAGGGCGTCGGCGGAGAGGGGGATGGTGTCCGTGACGAGGAGACTTTGGATCAGGGAGTTGTCGATATCGGCCACCGCATTGCCGGACAGCACCGGGTGGGTGACGCAGGCGTGCACGGCCCGGGCGCCGTGGCGCATCAGGGTCTCGGCGGCCATGGTCAGGGTGGCGCCGGTGGTGACCATGTCATCCAGGACGACGGTCTCGCTGCCCCAGACGTTGCCGATGAGGGTCATGGCCTTGATGGCCGGGCCTTCCCGGCGTTTGTCGATGATGGCCAGGGAGGCCTGCAGGCGCTTGGCGAAGGCCCGGGCCCGTTCGACGCCGCCGGTGTCCGGGGAGACGATGGTCAGGCGGGGGCCGAAGTTTTCCCGGATGTGTTGCAGGACCACCGGGGTGGCGTAGAGATGGTCCACGGGGATGTTGAAAAACCCCTGGATTTGGCCGGCATGCAGGTCCATGGTCAGCAGGCGCTGGGTGCCGGCGGCGGTGATCAGGTCGGCCACCAGTTTGGCGGTGATGGGCATTCGGGGGGCGGTCTTGCGGTCGGCCCGGGCGTAGGCGTAGTACGGCACCACGGCGGTGATGCAGCCGGCGGAGGCCCGCTTCAGGGCGTCCACCATGATGAGCAACTCCAACAGGTTTTCATTCACCGGGGTGCAGGTGGGTTGGACCACAAAGACGTCCTTGCCTCGGACGTTCTCCTTGATCTCGACGGTGATCTCGCCATCGGAGAAGCGGCCCACGGTGACATCCCCCAGAGGGATGCCGAGATATTGGCAGATCTTTTGGGCCAGGGGTTGGTTGGCATTGCCGCTGAAGATCTTCAATTCGTTCATGGGTGCGTCTCCCGCTCGTGATCAGGTGGTGGGGCTGCCGGTGAGGCCCCGGGCCACACTCACCCAGTTGGCCCCGCGGTCGGAAATGGCGGCGGCGGCATGCGCGGCGGCCGTATCGTCGGCAAAGATGCCGAAGATCGTGGGGCCGCTGCCGCTCATCAGGGCGGCCCGGGCCCCCTGGTGCCCCAGGGTGGTCTTCCAGGCGGCAATCTCCGGGTACTGGGCCAGAGTGACCGTCTCCAGGTCGTTGGCCAGCCAGGTGAGATTATCTGGCTGTTGCAAGCCCCCGCGTACGGCTGCCAAAAGATTATCTTCGGAAAGCCGGTCCCCGTCAAGCCGTAAGTTCCGGTAGACCCAGCCGGTGTCCACCGGAAAGCCGGGGTTGATGAGGACAAACCAGTAGGGGGGCAACCGGAGGGGGGAGAGGTCGGCGCCGATGCCCCGGGCCAGGGCCGGGCCCGAGCCCAGGAAGAAGGGCACATCGGCCCCCAGCCGGGTTCCCAGCCGGTGCAGGACAGCCTCGGTCAGGGGGCGGCCGGTGAGTTCATTGAGCCCCGTCAGGACGCCGGCGGCGTCGCTGCTGCCCCCGCCCAAGCCGGCGGCCAGGGGGATGTGCTTGGTCAGGCGCAACTGCACCCCGAAGGGGCGCCCCAGCTCCTGCTGGAACCGCCGGGCGGCCTGGACCGCCAGATTGCCGTCGTCACGGGGCAGGGTGGGGTGGTCGCAGTCCAGGTGCACCTCTTCCCCGGTGAGGGTCAGGGTGAGTTCGTCGGCCAGGGTCAGGGGCTGCATGACGGAGACCAGGTCGTGGTAGCCGTCGGGGCGGCGCCGCACCACCTTCAGGAACAGGTTGACCTTGGCGGGGCAGGCGAGGGTCAGGGAAGGCATGGGCTATCAGGCCGGCGCGGCCTCTTTGATGTAACGCATACGCAATTCGTAGAGGAGATGGTCGAAGAGCCTCTCTTCATCCTGGTCCAGGTTGTTTTGGGTCTTTTGCCGCAACAGGGCCAACAGATCGATGGTCTGCTTGGCCAGGGGGAGATCCTTGGCCTTTTCCCCGGTGTTGGGGTCGGGGATGTCCCCCAGGTGCATGAAGGCCGAGGAGGACAGCGACATCAGAAAGGTGATGAAATTGATCTCCGGCAGCGGGACGGCGCCGGCAGCACCGGAAGCGCTCTGCCGGGCCTGCTCCTCGGGGCCGCTGGCGGCCTCGTAGGCGGCCTCGGCCTGTTTTTCTTCCTCCCGCATGCGGGCCTGTTCCGCTTCGGTCTGGGCGAAGTAACGCCGGTCCTTGACCGTGAACCCCTTGTCTTCCGTGTCACTCATAACGGCAATCCTCCCGGAATACACCATGCAGGTTGTGTCGCTGAGCTGGGCCCGCTCAGCATGAAAACGTGCTTAACGGGCAGACCCCGGCGGGGCCCGCCCGATGTTCCTCAAAGTAAACAATTCAGGCGCCCGGGTCAAGGGTCGGGCGCCTGGCCAGGAGGTTGCTCCGGGGTTACAGTTCCAGCACCGTGGCAGAGGCCACGTGGGGCAAGGCCCGCACATCGGCCAGGCATTCGGGGGTGACAGAGGTGTCGGTGGTGAGCAGGATGATGTTCTGCCCCCGTTCCTTTTCCTGACCCACCGTCATGCGGGCGATGTTGATCTCGTGCTTGCCGATGGTGGTGCCGATGGCGCCGATCACCCCGGGCCGGTCGGTGTTGTAGATGAACAGCATGTGGCCTTCGGGGATGGCCTCCAGACGGAACTCGTTGATGCGCACCAGGCGGGGCTCATATTTCCCGAAGATGGTGCCGGCCACGGTGTTCGGGGTCTGGCCGGAGCCCACGGTAATCCGGATCAGGGTGGTGAAGTCCTCGGCGGACTCGATCTTGGTCTCCGTCAGCTTGATGCCCCGGTCCTTGGCGATGGCGGGGGCGTTGACGTAGTTGACTTCGTCCTTCATCACCGGGTAGAGGATGCCCTTGCAGATGGAGTGGCGCAGGGGCACGGTGTCGAGTTTGGAGACTTCCCCGATGTACTCGATGGCCACACTGTCGATGGGACCGTCGGCCATTTGGGCCTGGATGCCGCCCAGGGCTTCGGCCAGGGTGAGATAGGGCCGCAGCACGGTGAGGGCCTCGCCGCTCACCGAGGGGGCGTTCACCGAATTGACCACGGTGCCGTTGAGGAGGTAGTCCACCATCTGGTTGGCAATGGCCACGGCGACGTTCTCCTGGGCCTCTTCGGTGGAGGCGCCCAGGTGCGGGGTGCAGATGACGTTGCCCATGAGGAGCAGGGGGGAGCCTGCCGGGGGTTCCTGTTCGAAGACGTCCAGGGCGGCGCCGGCCACGGTGCCATCCTGAAGGGCCTCCACCAGGGCGGCTTCGTCAATGAGACCGCCGCGGGCGCAGTTGACGATCATCACGCCCCGTTTCATCTGCTTGAAGGCTTCCCGGTTGATGATGTGGGCGGTATCCTTGGTCTTGGGGGTGTGCAGGGTGATGAAGTCGGACCGGGCGAACAATTCCTCCAGGGAGACGACTTCCACCCCACAGGAGGTGACCATTTCCTTCTTGACAAAGGGGTCGTAGCCCAGGATGCGCATCTTGAGGCCCTGGGCCCGGGAGGCCACCACGGTGCCGATGCGTCCCAGGCCGATGATGCCCAGGGTCTTGTTATAGACTTCCCGGCCCTGGAAACGTTTCTTTTCCCAACGGCCTTCGCGCATGGAGTGGGCCGCCTGGGGGATGTTGCGGGCCAGGGCCAGCAGCATGGAGACGGCGTGCTCACCGGTGGTGATGGTGTTGCCGCCGGGGGTGTTCATGACCACGATGCCCCGTTTGGTGGCCTCGGGGATGTCGACGTTGTCCAGGCCGGTGCCGGCCCGGCCCACCACCTTGAGGCGGGGGGCGTTGGCGATGACCTCGGCGGTGACCTTGGTGGCGCTACGGATGACCAGGCCGTCGATGTCGCCGATGACGGACATGAACTCTTCCCTGGGGAGGCCGGGGGTGTTGATTACATCGATGTTGGGGGCCTTCTCAAAGATGGTGACGCCGGAGGTGTGCAGATTGTCGCTGATCAGGACTTTCATGGCTTAGGCCCCCCCGAACAGGACTTCTTCGGCGGCCTTGACGCCCGCCCCGTAGGGCGCCTTGTAGCCCAGTTCATTGAGGACCACTTCCAGGGCGGCGATGACCATGACGATATCGAAGTTGCCGATATAGCCCATGTGGGCGATGCGGAAGATCTTGCCCTTGGCTTCGGCCTGACCGCCGGCGATCATGATGCCGTATTTCTCCCGCAGCACCTTGACCACGTCCTGGCCGTTGACGCCGGCCGGGGCCAACACCGCAGTGAGGGCGTCGGTGGGATTTTCCCGGGCGAACAGCTCCAGACCCAGGGCCTTGACCGCGGCCTTGGTGGCCTTGCTCATGAGTTTATGTTCGGCGAAGATCTTCTCCAGGGTGGCTTCCTTGATGTAGCGGAGCACGTCCCGCAGGCCCATCACCAAGGACACGGCCGAGGTGTAGGCGCCGGTGTTCTTCTGGATATTCTTCAATTCCTTGGAGAAGTTGAAGTAAAATTTATGGCACTTGGAGGTCTTGGTGAATTCCCAGGCCTTGGCGGAGAGGCAGGCGAAGGCCAGGCCGGGAGGCAACATCATGGCCTTTTGGGAGCCAGCCACCAAGACATCGATGCCCCAGGCGTCCATGGGCAGCTCATAGGCCCCCAGGGCGCTGATGGCGTCCACGATGAGGAGGGTGCCCGGGAGCTTGCGGGTAATCTCGGCGATGGCCTGCACCGGATGGTTGACGCCGGTGGAGGTTTCGTGGGCCTGGATGCAGACGGCCTTGATGGCGGGGTTGGCCTGGAGCTTGGCGGCGATCTCGGCGGGTTTCACCGAGGTGCCCCACTCCACGTCGATGGCCTCGAAGTTGACGCCGTAGGCGGCGCAGATTTCGCCCCAGCGTTCGCCGAATTTCCCGCCGCGGACCACCAGGGCGGTGTCGCCGGGGCTGAGGGTGTTGGTGATGGCCCCTTCCATGGCCCCGGTGCCGGTGGAGGCCAGGATCAGGACTTCCTGCTGGGTCTGGAAGAGGTACTTGAGGCCGTCGCGGCACTCCGCCACCACCTCGGCAAACTGAGGGGAGCGGTGGTGAATGATGGGGGTGGCCATCGCCAGGAGGGTCTCGGGGGACACCGGGGTGGGTCCCGGTGCTAAGAGATAGTGCTTCTTCATAGCGCAAAATTCCTTTTGGGTGAATTTGGGCCCCCCGAACCGGGGGCAGGGCAAGCCTGGAAATTATAGAGAGTTAAAAAGTAAGTCTATTAGTCCTGTCGGCGATTGTCAACACCCTTTGTGAATTTTTTTCCTTTTCCGAATAAGCGCTTGGGAGAGGTGGACATGCATTCGGGCCCTGGTAAAATCGATGCATAATGTTGATGGCAGGGTAGTATTCAAGACACCTGCAGACCCAGGGAAAAAGGGAGAAAATGACAAAGAATTTTGACGCCTATGCGCAGAGTTATGACTCCTGGTATCAGACCGCCCTGGGCCGGCTGGCGGATCGGCTGGAGAAGGAGGCCTGTCTGTCCCTCTTGCCTGACCTGGGAGGTCAACGGGTTCTTGAGGTCGGCTGCGGTACGGGCAATTTCTCCTTATTCATGGCCGGCCACGGCGCCGGTGTGGTGGGATTGGACCGGTCCCGTTTGATGTTGGCGCAAGCAAAATCGAAGGCGGAAGATCAAGGCATGTCCCTAAATTGGATCCAGGGAGACCTAACCCGGCTTCCCGTGGCGCCGGAGAGTTTTGACGGCGTGGTGAGTATCCTGGCCCTGGATTTTGTCGGCTCCCGCCACGCGGCGATACGGGAGATGGTGCAGGCGCTCCGTCCGGGGGGGCGCCTGGCGGTGGCCATGCTCAACCGCCGTAGTTGGTGGACCCTCCAGCGCCAGGTGAAGGCCTGGTTCAAACCGACCCTGTGGCGGCAGGTCGATTTTCTTACTGCAGCCGAATTGGCCCGCCTGCTCCAAGACCACCCGGACCTCCAGGACATTCGCAGCCGCCAGGCAGTGTATTTCCCGCCGTGGCCCTGGCCTCCCTTAGTCCGCGGTTATCCCCGCCTGGAAAGGTGGGGGAGCCGGTTGTGGCCCGGTTATGGCGCCTTTATGATCGCCACCGCGATCAAAAAAAGTCCATCGGCCCGAATCGCCCTGAGGCAAGCGTAGCGGAAATTCCAGGACGGAAAGAGAAGTCCTCAACCTGACAGATCCCCGACCGGATCAGCCCGGGGGCCTGGTTTGGGGGGGGAAGTTAGGTAATGCCAGAGGGAAAGCGGTGATTCGCAGCCTCAAGTGATCCGGGGGGCCTGAGGGGGAGAGATCAAACCTAAACGGAACCAGGAGGAGTTGGTGGGGAGAGGGGGTCGCGGCAGGTCGGCTCACCAGGTCTTCTGCAATCCCAGCATGGAGGCGGCGCTGCTGTGGCGGGAGTCTTGGCTGAAGGCCAGGCGGCCGGTGCCATAAAAACCCTTCCCGAGCTCAATGCGGGCGCCGGCGCTGGCCAGCAGGCTATTGGCCGACCGGGGGGTGCCGACGCTGGTGAAGCGATATCCCGGATCGACGGCGAAGGCGGCATTGACCGGGGCGCTTCGGTCGGAGAACTCGTGGCGCCAGGCGACTTCCAGGTCCAGACGATAGGAACAGCAGTTGATGGTGGCGCCTTCTTTAACCAGGCGCAGCCCCGCGGTGATTTGCCGGGTGCGTTGGGTGTCGCGGGCCACGTGCAGGTTGAAGGGCCCGGCCCCGGCCTCGGTGAATCCGGAGGTCAGGACATCGGCGGCCAGGAAGCCGGCAAAGGGCTGCACCGCCACGGTCTTGACCCGCAACAGATCGAAGCCGGCCTCCCCGAAGCCGGTAAGCACATCAGCCCGGAAGCGCCCTGAGGTTTGGAGGGCCGGCGTCAGAAAGGCAAGGTGCCGCTGGAGGTGATTGCGATACAGGCCATACCCCACCCCCAGATGGGTGTACCAGTTTCTCCAGGTCCCGTCATACTTGCCGTATAGAGCCGCCAGTCCCCCGCGACTCCTGGCCTGGCCCAGGCTGGCGTCGAAGTGGGCCGTGCTGTCGGAATAACTGGCCGCGACCCCCAGCCGGGTGTTGCCGAAACGGCGGTCGAAGCCGACTTGAACCCCCCCGGTGCGGATGCGGGCCCCGGCGGAGCCCAGGAAAGAATCGGACTTGAGTCTGTCCTCCTGGCCGATGAGCGTGCCCCACAAGCCCTGACGCCAGTCGGGGCCCTCCCGGGGTCGATTCCCCCCGTGGGTCGCCACACCGGCGGTCGATCCCGGGCGTTGCCGGCTGCCGGCGGTCTCCGGGATGCCAAACCAACGGGAGAACAACCCGGCGGAGTCGCCCTCCCCCTTTCCGCCGACAGCCATGATCCCCACCAGGTCGGCCAGCGCCGGCAGCAGACGAGAGGACCGGCCACCCCGGGACGCCGCGCCGCCGGGAGCTCCTCCCAGCAAGCTGGTGGCGGTCAGGGAATGGCGGAGATCGGTCGCCCCGGCGCCGTCATGGATGCGGGTATGGATTCCTGCGATAAAGGTAGAGAGACTCTGGAAAACGCTCCGGACCGGCACGGCGCAGACGTCGCCGGCCATCTGCCTCAGGGCGTCCCGGGCCTGGGGGGCGGTCATGTTCCACAGGGGCGCCATGGTGTCGGACAGAGCCCCGGCCGCCAGGGCGCGATCCAGGGCCTGGGCTACGGCCCATTGATTGGAGGTCTGAGTCACGCTGGCAAAAAGGCCCCCACCATTAACACTGGGGAGCATTTGTAAGATGAATTTATGCTGGGCCGGATCAGGGATGATCTCTGGGGAGAGGAACGCCAGATCGGTCATGACCGGGCCGAAGCTCCCGGTGGCGGTGCCGCTGTACACCAGCAGGTCAAAACAGCGCTGGGGCCAATATTGGCCGGCAGAGCCCGCCGCCGTAATTTGCACTGTATTGTTGTTCAGGACCACATTCCCCCCCACCCACAGGCCCACCCGGCTGCCGGAGGGTAGCCAGGGGGCGACGCTGGCGGCATAGATGGCCCCGGGGTCCAATGTGAGGCTGCCGGCAGTGCTGCCGGTGCCGGAGATGACGGCGCCGGAAGCGACGCTCACGGGGCTCATCAGACTGCCGGTGAGCTGCAAGGCACCGCCCAGGACTTGGGTGGACCCGGTATAGGTGTTAGCCCCGGACAGGGTGAGGGTGCCAGAGGTATTCTTGGTGAGAGACCCGGCCCCGGTTATTATGCCGCTGAAGGCGCCGGCGCCGATGGTGGTGGTGCCGATGTTGCTCAGGGTGCCCGCCCCGTTGAGGGTGGCAAAGGACTGATTGGTGGCGGTGAGGTCGAGGGTGGCGCCGGCATCGACGGTGGTGATGCCGGTGGTGCTCAGCCGGTTATCGCCCCCGGTGGCCTGGAGGGTGCCCCCGGTGACGGTGGTGTCACCGGCATAGGTGTTGGCCCCCGACAGGGTCAGCGTCCCGGCACCGGCCTTGGTGAGAGAACCGTTGGAAACGATGCCGGACAGGGTGGAGGAGCCGGTGCTGGTCACTGTGATGGTGCGGCTGCCACCCAAAAGGTCTACGCCCCCCCCCAGACTGAGATTGCCGGTGCCGTCGATGGCAAAATCACCGCCCACCGTAACGCTGTTCCCCAAGGTCCGGGTGCCGCTGGCTTGCAAGATGCCGCCGTTCAGGGCCAGGGTGCCGCTGCCCAAGGCCGTGTTGCTCCCGGCGATCAAGGTGCCGCCTGTGAGCGTGGTGCCGCCGTTATAGGAATTGGCCCCCGACAGGGTCAGGGTTCCGGTGGTGTCTTTGATGAGGGAGCCGGTTCCGGAGATGACACCGCTGAAGGCGCCGGCGCCGATGGTGGTGGCGCCGATGTTGCTCAGGGTGCCGGGACCGTTGAGGGTGGCAAAGGTCTGGTTGGTGCCGGTGAGGTCGAGGGTGGCGCCGGCATTAATGGTGGTGATGCCGGTGGTGCTCAGTCGGTTGTCGCCGCCGGTGGCTCTGAGGGTGCCCCCGTTGACGGTGGTGTCGCCGCTATAGGTGTTAGCTCCGGACAGGATCAGGGTGCCGGTGGTGTTTTTAGTTAGGGACCCGGTCCCGGAGATGACGCCGCTGAAGTTCCCCGCATTGACGGTGAGAGCCCCGATGTCGGCGAGGGTGCCGCTGCCCTGGAGATTGGCGAGGGTCTGGGCGTTGTTATTGAGATTGACGGAGCCGGGGGAGGTGATGGTGGTGGTCCCCACGGTGCTTAAACGGTTGGCCCCGCCCACGGCGCTCAGGATGCCGCCCGTAACACTGGTATTGCCGGTATAGGTGTTGGCCCCGGAGAGGGTCAGGGTGCCGGTGCCGGTCTTGGCCAAGGCCCCGGCCCCGGAAATGATTCCCGCCAGGGTGGTGTTGTCCAGTTTGCTCACCGTCAAGGTGCGGCCGGAATTAATGGCCACGGTGCCGGTGAGGGTCAGGTCGGGGCTGGCGGCGCCGCCGATGGCGCTGTTGGCGGTGACGGTGATATCGTTGGCCAGGGTGAGGGGCGAGGCGCCGCCGGCCTGCAGGGTGCCGCCTCCCAGGGTCAGGGCGCCGCTGCCCAAGGCTGAGTCGTGGCCGGCCACCAGATTCCCGGCGGTGAGCGTCGTACCGCCGCTATAGGTGTTGGCTTCGGTGAGGGTGAGCGTCCCGGTGCCGGCCTTGGCTAAGGCGCCGTTGGAAATGATGCCGGCCAGGGTTGTGGGGTTGGTGCTGCTCACCGTGAGGGTGCGGCTGCCCCCCAACAGGTCCACGGGGCCGCTGAGGGTCAGATTGGCGGTGCTCCCCCCGGCGATGGTGAAATTGCCGCCGACGTTGACAGTGTTTGCCAGGGTGCGGGTGCCGCTGGCCTGCAGCGTGCCGCCGTTGATGGTCAGCAGACCGCTGCCCAGGGCCGTGTCGCTCCCGGCCACCAGGGTCCCGGCATTGAGGGTGGCCCCGCCGCTATAGGTGTTGGCGCCGGACAGGGTCAGGGTGCCGGTGGTGTTCTTGGTGAGGGAGCCGGTTCCGGAGATGACGCCGCTGAAGGTCCCCGCATTGACGGCGAGGGCCCCGATGTCGGTGAGGGTGCCGGTGCCCTGGAGATTGGCAAAGGTCTGGTCGTTATGGTTGAGATTGACGGAACCGGGGGAGGTGATGGTGGTGGTCCCCACGGTGCTCAAACGGTCGGCCCCGCCCACGGCGCTCACCGTACCGCCGGTGACTCTCAGGCCGCCGGTATAGGTGTTGGCCTCCGACAGGGTCAGGGTGCCGGTGCCGGCCTTGGTGAACAGGCCGGAGCCGGAAACGACGCCCGCCAGGGTGGTGCTCCCCAGGCTGCTCACCGTGATGGTGCGGCCTGCGGTGCCCAAGTTAACCGGCCCTTTTAGAGTAAGATTATCAGTGGTACCCCCGCCAATGGTGAAATTGCCCCCCACAGTAACACTATTGTCCAGGATTCGGGTACCGCTGGCCTGGAGGGTGCCACCGCTGAGGGTCAGGGCGCCGCTGCCCAAGGCGGTGTCGCTTCCGGCGATCAAAGTGCCCGCCGTGAGTGTCGTTCCTCCACTATAGGTATTGTCTGGCGAGACCAGGAGCGTTCCGTTGCCGGATTTGGCCAAGGCCCCGGCCCCGGAAATGATCCCGGCCAGGGTGGTGTTGCTGGACCTGCTCACGCTTAAGGTGCTGCCAGCGTCAAGGTCAACGGTGCCATTGAGGATCAGGTCGAGACTGGCGGTGCCGCTAATGGCGCTGTTGGCGGTGACGGTGATATCGTTGGCCAGGGTGCGGGGAGAGGTGCCGCTGGCTTGGAGGGCACCGCCGCTCAAGGTCAGGGCGCCGCTCCCCAAGGCCGAGTCGTTTCCGGCCACCAGGGTGCCGGCATTGACGGTGGTGCCGCCGCTAAAGGTGTTGGCCCCGGACAGGGTCAGGGAGCCGGTGGTGTTTTTGGTGAGGGACCCGGTCCCGGAGATGATGCCACTGAAGCTCCCCGTATTGACGGCGAGGGCGCCGATATCGGTGAGGGTGCCGGTGCCCTGGAGATTGGCGAAGGTCTGGTCGTTGTGGTTGAGATTGATGGCGCCAGGGGAGTAGATGTACACAATGCCTATGGTGCCCAAGCGGTTGGCCCCACCCACAGCGTTCAGGATGCCGCCCGTGACCCTGGTGTTGCCGGTATAGGTGTTGGCCTCGGACAGGGTCAGGGTGCCGGTGCCGGACTTGGTCAAGTTGCCCCCTCCGGAAATGATCCCCGCCAGGGTGGTGTACCCCAATTTGCTCACCGTCAAGGTGCCGGCGTTGAGGGCCACGCTGCCGTTGAGGATCAGGTCAGGACTGGCGCTGCCGCCGATGGCGCTGTTGGCGGTGACGGTGATATCGTTGGCCAGGGTTCGGGGCGAGGCGCCGCCGGCCTGCAGGGTGCCGCCCCCCAGGGTCAGGGCACCGGTCCCCAGGGCCGAGTCGTGGCTGGTCACCAGATTCCCGGCCGTGAGGGTGGTGCCGCCGCTGTAAGTGTTGGCTCCGGACAGGGTGAAGGTCCCGGTGCCGACCTTCTGGAGACTGCCGCCGACACCGCTGATGACCCCGGACACCGTGGTGCTGGTGTTCAGGGAGCCGGTGGTCAGGGACGTGTTGCCCAGGATATAGCTGCCCGCCCCCGCCAGTGAGCCGGCTGTGGTCCCGGCGGACGTAAGTCCGGAGAAGTCGATGGTGCCGCCGGTATTGGCGGTAAAGGCCGCCGACCCGCCGCTGGCGTTGTCTTGAAAGATGACGTTGCCGAAGGTATTGGCGACGATGGCGGTGCGGGTACCAGCCGAGGCATTATTGATAAAGCGCAAGAAGGCGTTCGGACCGGCGACGGAACCCACTGTGAAGGTCTGGGTCGAGGTCGAGTTATTGACGAGACCCTGACCCACAAAGCTTAAGTCGCTACTGGCCCCCAGGGTAAACCCGAAGGCGGGGGCGCCGGAGTTGAACGTGAAGCTGTCGATGGAGACCGGGGCCGCAGGCGCAACGACTGCGGTCCTGACGGTGCCTGTCGATTGAAAGGTGGCCACATCGGCGGCGCCATCGGGCACGGTGCCGCCGGCCCAGTTCCCCGGCGTGGTATAGGAGGTGCTGAGCCCTCCGGTCCAGGTGTCGGAGGCGGCCCGGGCACTGCCGTGCAGAGGCATGACGCAGCTCAGGAACAGGACAAAGACCTGAGTCAAGCGCCTCGGGGTCACACGTTGGCAATCCCCTGGCGCCCGGATCTCCGGTAGTCTCGTCCCCCCCCTGAACATGCCTGTTCCCTAACTGTTCGCGAAGTTGTGCCAGACCAACCTGCGCGTCAAACCACCAGAAGCCGGATGGCGAGGGTGTCGCCTCCCGGTCGTCGTCCATGACGGGTGAGTATTACACCGCCAGTCTCTGTGCAACGGGCGAAACAGATGGGATTGCGGACATGAATTTTTTCATGTCCGAGTGCTTATAAATAACCGATTGTTTAATTAGTGTTAAATATTACGGGTTGGATGATACTTGTCAAGAATAATTATATTAATTATCGAAATTAATTTCCCTATGACAGCGATGCGGTCGGAAAAATCCCCCCTTACAACGGCCAGACTTTCAAAGCAGGGATAGTATGTTCTGATTTTCCCCCTGGACGGCGAGATATTAGAGCAAATTTCAGAACTAAATTTGCATGGAACAGGTTTCTCCTTAGTGGATTTTCTCTTCATGGTCCCAAGAAGAGCTTAATCTTGCCCCACTATGAATTTCTAAAGATCGGGTCGCGATGTAATCGATGAACCATGCAGCCTTGATGAGGACCAGTAGAATTTTATGAGATTGCAATCGGGAAAATAGGGAGGCAGAAAGAACGGCTAACGTCTGTCCCAACGGAAGTTTTTGGCCAGATGGCGTAATCACAGATAGGGAAATTGCGGGACGTTACACATTGACATCTTGGGTCACCGGGAAGGGAAAGCATTGCCGCCGACCGGGCACAAGACGATGGAGACTTTTAGGCGATATGTGGAGATGGTGGCTGAGGCTTTCAAGGCGGCGATGGAAGCATAGGGGATGTTATCCGTGCAGAGTCCTCCAAAAACTGTCCGCAAAACAAAAACCGGGTTTTTAATTACCCGGTTTTTCTTAAATAATTGGTGGAGGCGGCGGGAGTCGAACCCGCGTCCGCAAGCAGTCCCTGCAAGCTTCTACATGCGTAGCCGGTGTATGTATATTCGCCCTTCGGGTTCTCCGCCGGCAGAGATCGAGAAAAGCTAGCCTGCTAAAGATTCGGATGCCGGGTTGCAGGCAGACACGGAATCCTAGCCGGATAATCGTCGCCGCCCGGGCCCCTCCGGCTGAGCCTGGGAGACGTTAGCCTTAAGCGGCTAAAGCGTAGCCGTAATCGTCGGCACTTATAGGTTTCCTACCTGTTTTACGAGCAGACAGGACCTCGGCATGCAACTTGGAGTTTTCTACCCACGTCGAAGCCGTTTCGCCCCCTTTCTCACTTATTATAATACTTTTTTCCCCCGATGCAACCCCGGCCGGGCATTATCGTCGGCCGGGTTCCCCCTCCCCTGAGCAATCATATTACCCAGATTCTGCGGTTGTCACCCAGACCCATACCGTCGAGAAGTTCCCATCTTCCGCTCCCTCGCGCCCAGGCCGCCAAGAACGAAAAGCCGGGCCCGGACCTCTTTTCGGGACACGGCGGAGGAGAATAACCGGGCCGGGAAGGTCCGAGTCTGGACAGACGGAAAAATCAGGGCAATCGAACTGGTCGCCCTTGCCAGAGTTTTATCCGGGGGGGGCAAAGGAAGCGGGCTTGGCCTCATAGGCTTCGGTTACCTTGATCTTTCTACAGTCTCTCCAGCACTCCTTGAATCAAACGTATAAGACGAGGGCCGGTTTCCTCCACGGTCCGGATCACCTCCTCGATGGCGATGGGGGCCATGCAATCGGGGAGATTGACATTGCTGATGACCGAGATTCCCAGCAGCGGCAGACTGGCATGCACTGCCACGATGGCTTCCGCCACGCTGGACATCCCCACCGCGTCCGCTCCCAGCAGCCGGAGCATCCTGGTCTCGGCCGGAGTTTCCAGGCTCGGCCCCCGGACTCCGACATACACGCCCCGGCGCAGAGGAATGCCTTCCGCCAAGGCGCTTTGTTCGGCCAGCCGTTGCATAACCGGGTCATAGACCGCAGACAGATCGGGGAAACGGGGCCCCCAGACATCGACATTCTCACCCACCAGGGGGTTGTCTCCCAGGAGGTTGATGTGATCGCTGATGACCATGAGGTCACCTGACCTAAACAGCGGGTTCAGGCCTCCGGCGGCGTTGGTGATGATCAACCGGGAAACGCCGAGGGCCGCCAGCACCCGGATGGGATAGGTGACCTGGCGCAGACTATACCCCTCATAGGCATGAAACCTCCCCTGCAAGGCGGCGACGAGATGCTGGCCGAAACGGCCGCAGTGCAGGCGCCCCTGGTGGCTGGGGGCCGTGGACTGGGGAAAATGAGGGATGTCGGTATAGGGAATGATCTGGCAATGGTCCAGATGTTCCGCCAATCCGCCAGCCCCGGTGCCCAGAACAATTCCCGTCGGCGGCACGGCTGGCAACCGACGGCGCAGAAATGCCGCGCTGTCTTCGACCTGCTGTTGGTAATGCCCCATGGTCATGCAGTTCTCCCTGTGATCTCAGCCGCCCCGGCCCTGAAGGCATCGCTGGCCCTGGTACGGAACGAGATAAAAAAGTAGTAATCGATATAAAATTATACTATACTTCCTGATTATTTATAGGTGAAGTCGCAGATATGGCCAGACCAAAAAAATGTCGATGTGTTGCCTGGGAACCGGGGGTGACGTTTTTCAAACCTCAGGGGATCCCTCTCAGGACCTTGGAGCACGTCGTCATCGGCGTCGATGAACTCGAAGCCCTGCGCCTCTCGGATTTCCTGGGGTTGAGTCATGAAGAGGTCGCCCAGGAAATGAACGTCTCCCGTCCCACTGTGACTCGCATGCTATCCCGGGCCCATCAAGCCGTGGCTGACGCCCTGGTCAACGGGAAGGCCATAAAAATTGCCGGGGGAGACTATAAGGTATTAAAAGTAATGTATAAATGCAACGATTGCCTCCATCAGTGGGATGAGCCTCAGGGGTCTGACCACTCTCATCGCTGTCCCCTTTGTCAGGGGAATGATATCGAACGTTTCACCATTCCCGCGTCTTCAAGAGGACTTCCCGTCAGGTAAGACATTCCCGTGGTACTGACCGCGTCGGGGAATTTGGGGCGTTCAGCTGCGGCAGGCCCGCAGCCGGAGTGAGGTATGCAGAAAAAAACGACCTACCGTGAGGCCGGCGTGGATATTGACCAGGCCGAGAGCTTTGTGAAGACTATCCGCCAACTCGTCAAGTCCACCTATCGCAGTGGAGTCATAGGAGAGATCGGCGGATTTGGGGGCCTGTTTCACCTCAACCAACAGAAGTTCAAAGATCCCGTGCTGGTCTCCTCCACCGACGGGGTCGGCACCAAGCTCAAGATTGCCATCATGATGGACCGGCATGAGACGATCGGCCAGGATCTGGTGGCCATGTGCGTCAATGATATTATTGTCCACGGCGCCACTCCGCTCTTCTTCCTGGATTACCTGGCCATGGGAAAACTGCGGCCGGAAATCGCCCTGCAGATCGTCCAGGGGATCGCCTTGGGTTGCCAGATGGCCCGATGCGCCCTGATCGGCGGGGAAACTGCCGAGATGCCCGGTTTATACCAAGACCAGGACTACGATTTGGCCGGCTTCGTGGTGGGGGTGGTGGAGCGCGACCAAATTCTGGACGGCTCCGATATCGCCGTGGGGTACCGGCTGATCGGCATAGCTTCCAACGGCCTGCATGCCAACGGCTTTTCCCTGGTCCGCAAGGTCTTATTGACAGACGGCCAGATGCGGCTGGAGGAGGAGATCCCGGAATTGGGCTGCACCTTGGGGGAGGAACTCCTCAAACCCACCCGCATCTATGTGGAGCCCATCCTGAATCTGCGCCGGGATTTTCCCCTGGCCGGGATCGCGCATATCACCGGCGGCGGTTTGACCGACAATATCCCGCGTATCCTGCCACATTCATGCCAGGCCCGCATTGACCGGGGACAATGGACCAGGCCCTATATCTTTCATTTGATTGAAAAACTTGGGGGGGTTCCCGAGGCGGATATGTGGCGGACGTTTAACAATGGCGTGGGGATGGTGCTGATCGTCGGGGAGGATTACGTTAGCGAGGTCCTACAACGATTGCAGGCCCTGGGGGAAGAGGCGTTTGTCCTCGGAGACGTCGCGGCACGTCAGCCAGACGACCCTCCGCTGGTGTTTTCCTGAGATTTTTGAGAAAGAAATCTCCCTTTTTAAAGAGAGATTTCTCAATCTGAGAAGATTCTCTCGTCCGTTCCTGCGGATCTTGCCTTCCTGGGCGGCTCTGGGCTCCTTGCGCCTCACGCCCACTGGGGCTCCCGCGGCGACCTCCGCCCTGGGGTGAGACGTGCGGCTGGAGGGCGAATCGCCGGCCCCAGGTGGCGTGGTTACGCCACCTTGATGCGGGGAGCCTCTGCCGGAGCGGGCTTGTCGAAGTACGGCTTGAAGATGTCTTCGTCCAACCGGAGCATCAGATTGCCACAGTCCATGCAGATGGCAGTGTTGTCGTCCAGGGCACCGATACGGATGTCCTTGACCTGACAATGGATACATTGATATTCATACGTTGGCATGACTTTTCCCTCCTGTTTATCCAATAAATCTATTTTTCATATATGCAAAAATAATGCCAATTTTATCCTTCATGTCTCCTCCTCCACGCGATCTTCGCATGAAAACCCAAACAGCCTATTAACCTCTTTGATTTAAATATAAATATAGATTATGAGATTTGTATGAGTCCTGGATAAAATTTTTATGCATTTACTCAATCGTCAAAATTTCCCCAAACTTCCCCCGTTTTTGTCAATTCTTCCGACATGATTCTCTGGTATCCCCCAAACTTCCTCCTCCCGCGGGCTGATTCGGCCAGGTCTCGACCCAGACTTTTTTTGCCGGACAGCCCTTGGGAACCTATAAATATAAATATTTTCCCCTGATTATCAAGGGGAAAACTGACGGCGGCCACGGTTTTCGACGCATAAAAATCGTCTGCACCATGGGTTTGTCCGGGGCCTGGAATCCGGGAGGCACACCGGTCAGAGCCGAGACGAATGCCATCCGATGGCCTGGGGCTCCGGGAATGAAATGAGAACATGCTGAATATATTGCTTGATTTTGTCAGAAAGACGCTCTGGGGGGAATTCCCCCGCGGCCGGTGCATTTATCCCCGGGCCACCCCTTCCCCCTCCTCGAACACCGCCTGGTCTCTCACCTCAAGCCGTGGGGGGGAGGACATGGGGAACCGTGTGGATCTGTTCCCGGTCCGATTCCAGGATCAAGGCTCTGAGGTCAAAGCCTCGGCGCCCTAAGTATGACATCCAGGCCCGGGCGGACCTCGGCCCCGGAAGCTGGGACCCCATACGATCGCCATCCTGGTAGTCGCTGGGGGTATTATGGTGGGCTGGCCCCGTCCTTAGGAGCGACGGTTTTTCCTCTGAATCGATATGCTGATGATTATATTGGGGAAATTATGAAGCATGAGGCCCTTGAGGTCAGGTGGGGGGAGTCTGGAGTCCGGGTGGGTATGAGGGCTGGCGACTCCGTTGGCATCGGCGGTGCCGATCTCACCGGGACGGAATCACCGCCGGAGGTTGAAGAATTGGCGGACATGACCGCGTGATGCCGGGGGCCACCTCTGGCTGCCGTATTTCCGTGGCCCCGGATAATGAAGCACACCTGAGTCCGAACCACCCTCCTGCACCCCGGTCAGAGTGAGGGTGCCGTCTCCATGCGGGATCCCGGCCAGGTGGCTGTCTTACGCAATGATGGAGCCTAAGCTGGTCCGGGGCCTGGGTAAATCTTCCCCGGAGTATTCCGCCACTTCGCCCTGTTTGAATTTACGGTTGACTTCCTCCCAGGCATCCCGCAGCCGGGTCAAAATGGCGATGGCATCTCCCAAGGCCTTGGTATCCCAACTGAAATTTGCTTTAGTCAAGGAAAAGGTCAGAAAATTGTAGATGCGGGACAGACTCACCGCCACTTCCCCCCCGGCCTTGAAATTCAGGGAGGTGTTGAGTTCTGCAATGATGTCCAGGGCCTTCCCGATGAAGATGCCCTTCCCGGAGGCGTCATGCCGTTCCATCTTGGCCTTGGCTTGTTTGATGAAGGAAATTGCCCCCTCGTAGAGCATCACCACCAATTTCAGGCGGTCGGCGGTGGCAATCTGAGTGTTCATGTATTGTTTCTGCGCCAGCTGCGAATACATCTCCTCGCACCTCCAATAATGCAACCACTGAGTTCGATGGCTGCTGACTTCTCCTCGACCGTTTGGGCGTGGTTCCGACCGCGTCCGTAGCGCCAGTCTGTCCTTTTAACTTCGTCGGCTGTTCGGCTTCTCTTCTTTAACTGGAACTGCTTGTGCTGCTGAGTTTGCTGAGGTAATCTGACTGCTCATTCAATTCCGCCAGCAGGGATTCCAGTAAGGAAAACTGCTTGGTCAGCCGATCGCGCAGGCTTTCCAGCCGTCGTTCTTCCGTCCCGATCTTGTCGTCGATACTGTCAATGATGTCGTTATAGTTCTTGATCAAGATGTTGACCGGGCCCGCCGAGGCGCTCAACAAGTCGTCCAGTTCCGAACTAAACAGCCCGTTAAGCCCCTCCTGCACCCGCACATATTCGTCATAGGTACCGGCCGCGGTATTGATTTTAATGGCCAGCCCCGCTTCCGGATAGCCGTTCGCCCCGGTGATCATATCCCCGGAGGCGGAGATGGTCGCCGGATGTCCGTCAATGGTGGCCGACACGACCTTAGTGCCGTCTGTAACCACTTGAATCCGATATCTGCCCGGTTGGGTGATGCCGGGCAAGGAACTGTAGTAGGTAACATTCCCATCCGTATCTTCGCTGACCCCCTTATAGTACCCTGACATCAGGTTGGCCACGGCCTCCGGATTGGACGTCAGGGCGCTTTCCAGCGCCTCGGTGTCGATCAGCAACTGCCCAAACGTGGAGGAGGTCTCATCATAATCGGTGGTGATGCCGATCTGGGATAAATTGATATAGGTATCGGGCTTGTTCACCCCGATGCCGTTGGCGAATCCCGCCGCATTGCCGGTGGCGATGGCATTCAATTTGCTTTTGATGATCTGCACGGCGTAATTGCCGAACAGAATCCCGGTCTCTCCGGTGTCCCCGTCATATTTGGTCTGGTCTTTGATATACGCGATGACCTCGTTGTAGTTGGCCACCATGTCTTCGATCTTGGTGATCTGCGCCTCGGTGTCGTCGGTGACACTGACTTGCACGGCCGTGGTGCTGCTGGACTGGAGGGTGAGGGTCACCCCGCTGATCACGTCGCTCACGGTATTGCTGGTCCGCTCCAGCCAGCTCCCGCTGGGGTAGCCGTCCACCCGGATTTGGGCGTTCTGGGCGGTTTGCGACTCGGTGAACGTCCCCGTAGTGAAATCCACCGTCCCGCTGAGGCCGTTCAGGGTATCGGCGTCCCCCACGTCGTTGTCGATGGTGATGGAGTAGTCCGCCCCGGTTTGGTTCCCTTGCAGTACCAAACGATAGGGAGTGGGATCCGAGCCTCCCACGTTCAGGATTGACGCCGTCACCCCCGGATTGGCGCCGCTGGAGTTGATGGCGTCGACCAGGTTCGACAGGGTGGCGCCGTCGGGCACCGAGATCGATACCGCCTGGCCGTTATAGGTGAACTTGAACTGCTTGGTGACCCCGCTGGAGTTCACCACCGTGTCCGCCGTGGTCAGGCCGCCGTGCACACTGGTTTCTGCCTGCGCCAGTTGATTGACCAGGACGGAATGAGTCCCGGAGGCGGCCCCCGTGGCCGCACTGGCGGTCAGGACGGTTTCGTTACTGCTGGTGGCGGTCTTAGTTCGAAAGGTGGTCAGTTTGTCCATCGCCGCGACGCTGGTGCGGAAATCCTCCAGCATGGTGTTCAGGGTATTCAGGGCGTCGATCTTTTCCTGCCACTCCTCCTTCCAGGTTTCCATCCGGTTGACGCTGTAACTCTCAACCTCCACCAGTTTGTCGATAATGCTCTGGTAGTCAATATCCGAACTCAAGCCGGAAAAGGACAGCGCGGGAGTGTAATAACTGCTCACGGTGGAAATGCCTGACGTCGCCACGGGGCCACCTAACCTTAATTCTAGTCTCTGCTAGTTCAGGTTCACGGGAAAACGGTTCTGCGGTTGTATGGAAGCCATTTTTGCAAACTATATACCAGACCTGCGAATACGGAGAAGTGGTGGATTACACACGACTAGTGAAAAGGAGGGGCGGAGCGGTCGGTTACGGGCAGGGAAGAAATTTCCTCCCTGCCCGGTGAGATCAAGATTAACCGCCCAGCAATTGTAAGGCCAGCTGCGGCAGGGAGTTGGCTTGGGCCAACATCGACACCGCCGACTGGGTCAGGATCATGTTGCGGGTGTATTCCGTCATTTCGGTGGCCACGTCCACATCGGAAATGCGGGATTCCGCCGCCTGCAGGTTTTCCGCCTGGATGGTGAGGTTGGTGATGGTGTTGCTCAGCCGGTTGGATAGAGCCCCCAGGTTGGCCCGGATGTTGTCCTTACTGGCAATGGCCGTATCCAGGGCCTCCAGGGCCACCTGCGCCGCTGCCTGGGTGCTGATGGTGTACCCGGCAGTGCCTGCGGTGATGCTGTTGCCCACCCCCAGCGCCGAGGCCGTGGCGGCAGTAATCCGAACGTAATAGTAGTCCTCCGCCGAGGCGTTGCCGGTGCCGAAGTGGATCTTCATCTGATTGCCCGTGGAGCCGTCGAGGCCCGTCCCGGACAGATCGCCGTTCAACAGTTTGACGCCGTTGAAGTCGGTGGCGTTGGCAATTCGGGTGATCTCCGAAGCCATGGCCTGATATTCGCTGTCGATGATGGCCCGCTGCTCGTTGGTGTAGGTACCGGTAGCGGCCTGTTCCGCCAGTTCCTTCATCCGGGTGAGCTTTTCGTCGATGACGCTCAAGGCCCCGTCAGCGGTTTGAATCATGGAAATGGCGTCATTGGCGTTGCGCACCCCCTGATTCAACACCCGGATGTCAGTACGCATCATTTCCCGAATCGCCAGACCGGCGGCGTCGTCAGCGGCAGAGTTGATGCGGAGACCTGAGGAGAGGCGTTGGACTGAAGTTGACAGGCGGCTATAACTCGAGCTCAAATTTCGAGCCGCGTTCATAGCCATGAGATTGTGGTTGATGACCAGACTCATAGGACATTCCTCCTTGAAAAATGTGCGAGAGTATTTCCCTTACTCTCGAGAACGCGTCCATGCGTTATCCTGTGAGGGCCGCAGGCTTGGTCCGCTGTCACCTCCCTTAATGCCCCAATTTTGCGAACACCCTCCAGGGTTTGACTATCTTATCGGCAGCAGCGGCCAAAATCTTGAAATTTTTACCGCCCTTGGACAGGCAGTTTTTTCCTCTCGTGCATCTCCTTGCCGGACCGCCTAAGAAAACCAGAAAAACCTGGGCAAATCTTGCTCCGGTGGAGCGTTTGATTTACTATATGGAGAATAATATTCTCCGGGGGTGGCGTGTTGCGCGAGCGGCTGCGGAAGCTATGGCAGATTTTTTCCTACGACGACCGTCTCCTGATCCTCATCGACGCCGACCCCGACTCGATTGCCAGTGCCCTGGCCCTCAAACGGCTGTTATGGCGTCGGTTGGGGGGGTGTGTCATCTCCCCCATCCGACCCATCACCCGCCCCCAGAACCAGACCATGGTGCGTCTCCTGGAAATTCCCCTCACCCCCTTGGAAAGAATTGCCTTTACAGAATTCACCAAGTTCGCCCTGGTGGACTCGCAACCCGCCCATAACCCACTTTTTGGCGACCGGACCTATGACGTGATCATCGACCACCATCCCTTGCACCCCGGGTCCCGAGCCCGCTTCCTGGACATTCGCCCCGAGGTGGGGGCCACGGCCACCATCATGACGGAATACCTGAAAGACGCCAAGATCAAACCCTCACTCAAATTGGCCACCGCCCTGTTCTACGCCATTAAGACGGACACCGGCAATTTCGAACGCCATTCCACCGAGGCCGATGTCCGGGCCTTTCACTACCTCTTCCGCTATACCCGCCACGCCCTGGTGCGCCGCATCGAGATTGCCGAACTCACTCTCAGCATGTTGAAATACTTTCGCCACGGCCTGGGGCGCTGGCAGATCCGCGGCAACCGTCTCTATTCCTTCGTGGGGGAGGTGCCCACCCCGGACCTGTTGGTGATGCTGGCGGAATTTTTCCTGCGGGTGGTGGAAATTTCCTGGACGATCGTGGGAGGCATCTATCAGGACCGCCTGGTGGTCGTCTTCCGCAACGACGGCCTCCGCAAGAACGCCGGGCGACTGGCGTCCCGGGCCTTTGGCAAGCTGGGGTCCGCGGGGGGCCACGCCTCTAGCGCCCGGGCCGAAATCCCCCTGGATCGGTTGCACGCCTGTCTCCCCAGCGGGTCCCGGGAGGATGCCTGGGAAGACTTTCTCATCAATCAGGTGGAAAGTCAGGGCGGCAAACCTGCCGTAGCCAAGTAGCGACCTCCCGCCATTTCCCCATCGCCGGGGGGCGCGGGCCAGAGCCCTCCCGGGCAGAGATATCCTTCCCCTGAGAGAAATCTGATCTTCCCCGCCCCGATGATGTCGTGACGGAGTTGGGGGCCCCGGGGAACCTTCAGGCAAAAATTACAGCCCCAGCCGGAACAGAACTGTCTCCTCGAGACCGGTCGCACTCCGGGCAGGCTGACTGAAATATTGATTCTGCGGGGGCTTGCAGGGTTGCGGGGGGCGTGGCATAGCCATTGCATTTAGGATGGAAAAACAATTTTCAGGCAAGGGTGCCAGTGATGGTGGAAATCGTCCCGTTGAAAAAAATCGATATCCGTGAGACGCCTCTGGACGGCGGCGTGGTCCTCTACAATCCCCGCACCGATGAAGCGCACCTGTTGAACCCTGCTGCCATGGTGGTCTGGGAGTGTTGCACCGGCGAGCACACCCTGGAAACCATCGCCCGTCTGTTGCGCTACGTCTTTCGGCTGGAAGGCGATTTGGGTCCCGAAGTGGACACCTTGGTCCAGCACCTGCGGGAAATGGGCCTGCTGTCCCTGGTATCTCGCCACTAACTTCTAATTTCGGAGTGCTACCATGAATATCTCTGTCGCCTTGGACACCTTGCTGCGGCATCTTCCCCCGTCCCGACGGGAGTTCGTCCGGAAGGTCATCGATACCGAGGACTATCTGGCCCCCCAGGTCATCTCTCTGCCCCTCAACGAACTTCTGGATCTGATGGAGGAACCCCTGGACGTGTGCGAGTCCGAAGACGAACTTCTGCCTTTATACCACTGAGCGCGGGGCAAACACCTTCACTCCTGGTCCCGGGCCAGGTCCCCCACCACCCGGGGCAATCCGGACAGCAGCAGGGCCGCGCTGCCCACCAGGGCCACCAGGGCCAGGCTGACCCCCCAGGTCAGGCCCGCCCGGTCAGCCAGCCAACCGATGAGAAAGGGGGAGGGCACATCCCCCACCAGGTGGATGATGATGATATTCAGGGCCACGGCCAGGGCCCGACGGCCCGGGCCGGCGATGCTGACGATGATGGTGGTGAGGAGACCGGGGTTGAGAAACAGCAGGAAGACCGCCACGTACAAACCCACGGTATAATAGAGGGGGGTGACGGAATAGATGGCCAGGGCCGCGAAGGGCAGGGCGGCCGCCACTCCCACCCCGCTGATCCACAAGTGAGCCCGCCCGCTGCGCCGGAAGAGCCAGTCTCCGGCCAGCCCCCCCGCCAGGGTCCCCAGGCCGCCGGCGATGGTCGTGCTCAGGGCCATCAACAGGTTCGCCTCCTTGAAACTCAGCCCCTTGGCCACCTCCAAAAACCGAGGCATCCAGAAGGCCAACCCCCCCAGGGCAAAGGTGAGAAATCCATATCCCAGGGTCACCCGTTGAAAGGTGGGGATGGCCCATAGTTCCCGGGCGGTGCGGACCAGCGCCCGATGGTCCGTGGGGCCGCGGGAACCGGAGGCGACCCCCGGGGACTTCCGGGGCAGGGTCAACACCAGGCCGGCCAGGAGGAGTCCGGGCAGGCCCGCCAGCAGGAAGGCTGGCCGCCACCCCCAGTGGGCGCCGACCTTGCCGCCGAAATAATAGGCCAGGGCCGCCCCCACGGGGATGGTGGTGTAAAACAGCCCCAGCACCCGGGCCCGCTGCCCCAGGGGCATCACATCGGCCAGATAGGCCGGGGCCAGGGTGCCGAACGAGGCCTCCCCCAGGCCCACCAGCCCCCGGGTCGCCACCAGGGCCGGATATGACCTGATCCAGGCCGCCCCGCTGGTGGCCACGCTCCACACCGCCGCACCCAAGGCCATGAACCGCCGCCGCCCCCAACGATCGCCCAGGTAGCCGAAGACCGGCGCCGACACCAGATAGACCAGGAAAAAGGCGCTCCCCAGGAAGCCGAAGGCCTTATCCGACAGCCCCAGGTCCGCCTTGATGAGGCTGGCCACCGCGGCCACGATATACCGATCGAAATAATCCAGGAGATTCAGACAGGTGAGGATGATGATGGCCCGGCTGACCCCCGTCGGGGCCTGAGGCTGCGTCTGAGTCACGCGTGTCCCTTCGGTATGGGAATGTTATGCGGGGGAGGGCCGGGGAACTCAGTTCCCTGCCCTCCCCCGCACCCCCTCCCCGGACAATTTCTCAAAATAGTCCCAGAACTCCGGGAAGGACTTGGACACACAGCCGGGGTCCGTGATGGTCACGCCCGGCGTCACCAGGCCCGCCAGGGCGAAACTCATGGCGATGCGGTGGTCGTCATAGGTCTCAATGGTGGCGCCGTGCGGGGTGCCGCCGGGAATGACGAGGCCGTCGGCGGTCTCCCGGGCGGCGATGCCCAGGCGATTCAGTTCCGTGGCCACGGCCCGCAGGCGGTCCGATTCCTTATGACGCAGGTGGGCCACTCCGGTGATCACGGTGTCGCCCCGGGCGCAGGCCGCCACCACCGCCAGGGTGGGCACCAGGTCCGGCATGGTGGCCATGTTCACCCGGATACCGGTGAGGGACCCACCCGTCAGGACCAGACCGGCGGGGGTTTGTTGGGTGCGGCAGCCCATTTCGGTCAAGATCTCGATAAAGGCGATGTCTCCCTGAAACGAGCGCCGGTTGAGGTTGGTCAGGGTCATTCGCCCGCCGGTGATGGCCGCCGCCCCCAGAAAATAGGAGGCGCTGGAGGCGTCCCCTTCAATGGCATAGTCCCGGGGTCGGTAGCGCTGTCCGGCGGGGATGCTGAAGAACTGGTAGCCTTCGCGATAATAGGCGAGGCCGAAATCGGCCATCACCCCCAGGGTAATGTCCACATAGGGCCGCGACACCAGCCCCCCCACCACTTCGATGTCCACGTCCTTGGTGGCGAAGGGCGCAATGAGGAGGAGGGCCGAGACGAACTGGCTGCTGGTCTTGCCGGAGACCAGGGTGGAGCCGCCGGCCACTCCCCGGGCCCGCACCAGCACCGGCGGGCAGCCGTTGGCCTGCTCCGCGGCGGCATCCACTCCCAGCAGGGCCAGGGCCTCCAGGAGGTCCTGGATGGGGCGCTGGCAGAGGCGGGGCGAGCCCGTCAGCCGATAGGTCCCCAGGCCCAGGGCCGCCACCGCGGTCAGCAGGCGCATGGAGGTGCCGGAGTTCCCCAGATCCAGGTCCGCCCCCGGAGGCGCCAGGCGCCCGCCGGTCCCCGCCACCCGGCAGACATCCGCCTGCCAGTCGATCCCGGCCCCCAATACCGCCAGGGCCCGGGCGGTAATCCGGGTGTCCTCGGCGTCCAGGAGGTTGGTCAGACGGCTGTCGCCATCCGCCAGGGCCGCAGCGATGAGGGCCCGGTGGGAAAAGCTCTTGGAGCCGGGCAGGGTCAGGGTGGCCTCGACGGCACCAATAGGTTTAATGTCCCGGGTCATTGTCGATTCTCATATGAGCAAGGTGAGGATTGGCCAAAACTCTCTTCTCCAGAAAGATCATCGTCAGCTTTTCAGACAGCGTTTCGCTGCCAATTTTCTGATACCCGAGGTTTTTATATAAATAGTAGGTTGCGTCTGCTTCGGTGTCCGGTAAATAATTCGTACCGCTCGGCCTGGGGGAAGCACCCTGCAATTGTCGCCATTAATGCCGGGCCCAACCCCCGGTTTTGATACGCCGGGTGCACGATCAACCGGCCGATGCAACAAGTACCCTGCTGGCAATACGCTCTTACAGAGCCCACGATCCCTCCGTCGGTCACGGCCTTGAGAACCAGCCGATTCTGCAACTCGGTTTCCATCTCCGGCAAAGTCTGGATGAGGGGCGGAATGCTATACTCCTGGTAAAGGGCCGCCTCGCTCTGATAGGTCAGCTTTTGCAGGTCCAGGATGTCCCTGGCAGCCCCGGTGGTGGCCCGGGTGATGCAAATGTTTGTTGGCATCGAATCGCCTGCCATCAGGGCAGGGGATCAGGGGCATAACCCCCGGCCCTCCCCTCAAGTTAATCCGTTTCATGCCCTTCCAAAGCCGCGTACGCCGCCCGCCGCATCACCTCCACCGGGGCCGGCTGCCCGGTGAACAGCTCGAACTGCCGCGCCCCCTGGTAGATGAGCATCTGCAGGCCATCGATGGTGGCCGCGCCCCGGCCCCGGGCCTCCCGCAACAGACGGGTCTCCAGGGGGCTGTAGACGATGTCCATGACCACGGCGAACCGTCCCAGCTCCTCCGGCGGGAAGGGGATGTCCTCTGTCTGCGGGGTCATGCCCACGGGACTGGCGTTGATCAGGATGGTGGCCGGGCAGCGGTTCAGGTCGCCCGGGGCTACACTTTCCACCCCGAAATCCCGGGCCAGGGCCGCGGCCCGGGCCGTATCGGGGTCGGTGACGCTCACCCGGCCGCCGGCCTGTTGGAGGGCGTAGATAATGGCCCGCCCGGCGCCCCCGGCGCCCAGGAGCAGGGTATGTTGGCCTGTCAGTTCAATTTTGTCCCCCAAGGCCCGGGCCGCCCCCTCCCAGTCGGTATTGGTGCCCACCAGACGGCCCTCCCGGTGGATCACCGTATTCACCGCCCCGATCCCCCGGGCGCGGGCGTCCACGTCGTCCAGGAGGGGCATAATCTCTTCTTTAAATGGAATGGTGACGCTCACGCCGCTGATGCGCAACCCCCGCAGTCCCTCCACGGCCCGGGGTAAATCCCGGACCTCGAAGGCCACATAGACGGCATTGAGCCCCCGGGCGGCAAAGGCGGCGTTATGCATGGCCGGGCTCAGGGAGTGGCGCACCGGCCGCCCCAGGATGCCGAAGACTGCCGTGGCCGCATCGATCATGCCAGGACCTCCCAGGCCTTGAGAAGTTCCTCCACGGTCATCTGGCCCGGGGCCGACTCCTGACCATGGGCCAGGGTGGCGAAGGTGAGGTAGCTTCCCAACAACGGGGCCACCACCCGGGAAAACTTGCCCTCGGGGCCCATGCCGATGGCGATGATCTCCCGGCCCGCGTTTTTGGCCAGGGGGATGAGCGAGAGCAGGCGCACCGCGTCGGCCGGCTGGCGGGCAAAGGTCACCAGCTTGACGATATCCGCGTCCTGGGCCAGCATCTCCGCCAAAACTTCCTTCAGGCGACCGGTATCCGGCGTGCTGGTAAAATCGTGCCAGGACAGGATCACCCGGGTGGAGCCGCGTTGGGTTAACAGGCTTTCCCGCCAGGCGGGGTCCGCGGCCAGCTCCAGGTCCACAAAGTCGGCCCCCAGTTGGCAGGCCTGTTCCAACAGCGACCGGCGCTGGGACTCGCTGCCCCGCCAGCGCCCGCCCTCCTGGGGCAGACGGTTGGTGACGATGACCCTCCCGGGCTTATCCCGCAGCAGGCCTGGCAGGTCCACCGACTCCAGATAATCCAGCCGCAACTCGGCCAGAAAGCCCCGCGCCGCGATCCTGGCCAGGGCCTTGGCCGCCTCGGCCTGGGTGGCCGCCACCACCGGAATGCAGACTCTTAGGGGTTTCAACTGATGACCTCCACGGATTCGGCCCGGGGGTAGGACCCCAGGATTTTGAAGAAGGCGCTGAGTTCCTCCATCTCCCGGAGGCAGCCGGCCACCGGCTCATCTTCCTGATGGCCGTCCAGGTCCACGAAAAAGAGGTAGCGCCAGGCCACCGTCTTCATGGGCCGGGAGACGATGCGGGTCATGTTGAGATTGCGCTCCGCCAGGGGCCGCAGCATCTTGTACAGGGCCCCGGGCTGGTCATCCACCGCAAAGATGATGGAGGTCTTATCGACCCCCGACGGTCCCGGAAACTGCGGCCCGAGGATGAAAAAATGGGTGGCGTTGCCGGGCTGGTCCTCGATCCGGGGCTCCACCACCCGCAACTCGTACAGGGCGGCGGCAAAGGCGCTGGCAATGGCGGCCGAATTGGGGTTGGCGGCCGCCTTCTGGGCCGCCACCCCGGTGGAACCCACCTCCATCACCGGGATGTGGGGCAGATGGTTGCGGAGCCATTGGCGGCATTGGCCAAAGGCCTGGGGGTGGGTGTAGATGATCTCGATGTCGGTCTGCTGCCCGGTGCGGGAGATCAGATCGTGAGAGATCTCCAGATAGATCTCCCCGCAGATCTTCAACGGAGTATCCACGAAGAGATCCAGGGTGTCGTTCACCATGCCTTCGGTGGAATTTTCGATGGGGGCCACCCCCAGGTGGTGTTTGCCCTTTTCCACCTCCTGGAAGATCTCCGGGATGGTGGCCAGAGGGGCGAACTTGGTGGCCCGCCCGAACTTCTTGATGGCCGCCAGGTGGGTAAAGGTGGCCTCGGGTCCCAGAAAGGCCACCGACAGGGGCCGTTGGATCTGCCGGGCCTCCGAGATGATCTCCCGGTAGATGTTCCGGAGCCCGTCCGGGGTCAGCGGCCCCCGGTTATACTGCTGCAGGTGCGCCATGACCTGCTGCTCCCGGCGGGGGTCCAGGGTTTCCAGGCGCTCCTTGTTCTTGATCTCGCCGATGGCCTGGGCGATCTTCAGCCGTTCATTGACCAGGGAGACCAGTTCTTCATCCAGGGTGTCGATTCTCTGCCTCAGGGCCTCTTTGTCCTGTTCCTTCATAGTCGTCCGTTCCGCGCGGGTGCCGCTGCGAGCGAGGTTGTCCCGCGGCCGGACCCTGCCCGGCCGCCATTCCCGGTTTCCTATTTTTCCACGATGGTTTCGGTCACCTTCATGCCGAAGTGGCGCCCCGCCTCTTCCAGGGCCACCAGCACCTCGTCGCCCGGGGTCAGGTGGACCACCGACACCGCCTCGCCCCCCGGCCGGGTCAGCCGAATGGTCTCGGCGTTCTGGAGGATGGCGCTGATCTCCTTACCCTCGCAGGCGGCCGTCACCAGCAGCAGGGGGCGTTTTTCGATCTTCAGCCGTCCCACCACGGCCGGCTGGGTGCGGCCGGCATGATTGACCAACAGGACTTCATCGCCGGCGGCCAGTTCCCCCAGGTAGCGGGTTTTGTTCCCCGGCACCCGGATGTAGGCATGCACCGGGCCGGCATTGACCCGGAAGGGGCGGGCCGCCACGTAGGGGTTCTCCAGAGATTCGGCGTGGACCAGAAACAGGGCGGCGGAGGAGTTGCCCACCAGCATGCCCTCACCTTCCCCCATGTTGGTGCAGGTGTCCACGCAGACCCGGTCGCCCATGCCCAGGGATTTGACCCCGGTAATGCGGGCCGCGGCCAACTCCTCCGGGGGGGAACTCTCTTTGACCAGATTGAGGATGGCCTTGACGGTTTTGAGGTCCGGGGCGGTGATCACCAGCCCGTCCACTCCCCGCTCCAGCACTCCCAGGAAGGTGCGGGCCTCCTCCACCGAGGCGGCCTCCACGAAGAGGTTGGCGGCGCATTGGGCCACCAGGTTCTCCAGCGGGATGATGGTCCAATCGGTGCACCGGACGATCACCGGCCCGGCCTGGGCCTTCCGGGCCACTTCGGCTTCGTCGGCCATGCTGGCCAGGCTCACTTCGCTGACGTCGGTGCCCAGGGCCAGGTCGCCGTCGGGGGCCACCACCGTGATGCGGCCCAGGGCATGCACGTCCGGGGCCCGCCCCGCCGGCACCACGACCGCGTCGGCGCCGCCTTCCAGGGCGGTGGTGAGCCGCTTTTTATCCCAGGGGTCAACTTTTACCCATGCCTGTTTCATGACGCCCTCGGCCTTTCAGGTCTGCAGGAAGCCCAGGGCCTCGTCCACGGTGCTGTTTTCATGCACCAACAGACTGATGGCCCCCACCATGCGGCTGGGATCCCGATGCTGGAAGACGTTGCGGCCGATGGAGACCCCGGCGCCTCCCGCTTCCACCGCGCCCTTGACCATCTCCAGGATATCCCGGTCGCTGTCCATCTTGGGTCCCCCGGCGATGACCACCGGGGCGGTGCAGCCCTGTACCACGTCCCGGAAGGTGTCCACCGAACCGGTGTAGCTCACCTTGATGATGTCGGCCCCCAGTTCCGCCCCCAGCCGGGCGGCGTGGGCCAGGGTCTGCGGGTCGTATTCGTCCTTGATCTTCTCGCCCCGGGGGTAGATCATGGCCAAGAGCGGCATGCCCCAATCCCGGGCCTCCCGGGCCACCCGCCCGAAGTCCTCCAGCATCTCCCGTTCCATGCCGTTGCCGATGTTGACGTGGATGGACACCGCGTCGGCCCCCAGCTTGATGGCCTCTTCCACCGTGCACACCATGGTCTTGGCATTGGGGAAGGGCGACAGGCTGGTGGAGCCCGACATGTGGATGATCAATCCCACGTCCTTGCCTCCCCGGCGGTGACCCGTGGCCACCAGCCCCTTGTGGATGACAATGGCGTTGGCCCCCCCGGTGGCCACCTGGTTCACTGCCGCCTTCATGTCGATGAGCCCGGGGATGGGCCCCACCGTGACGCCGTGGTCCATGGGGACGATCACCGTGCGGCTCGTCTCCCGGTTGAGAATCCTCTCCAAGCGAATCTGTTTGCCGATCATGCACTTCCTCCTGTTCCGCCGGACGGCCCACCATCATCGTGTCCCCGGCCACGGCCGCCAATAAAAAAGCCGTGGTCGCTTCGGCTGCGCCACGGCTTTTTTGGGTCTTTGGGTAAACTTGATCAGAGAGCCAGCCAAGTCGAGGCGCAGGTCCGGGGCCCAAAATAAAAGTAAAAATAATAGCCGGCCTGCAGAGCGTTCATGTGAACCTTTCCTCAATCTTGTTAAAGAAGAAATTAAACAGATTCCCGACCACCTGTCAAGGAAATTTATCACAAGGAGGTGTTTCCTAAGCCCGGTCGGCCCTTCCCGGCCCTCGGGCGACCTCCCTGTGGTCGGCGCCCCCCCTTGGGTCCGTCTCCGGATGCCCCGCCTCCTGCCGAAATTGTGCCAACCGCCGCACCCGCGCTGGCGCTTTCCCCCCGCCCCTGATATACCTAAGCATGCCGCCGGACTCCCTCCCGCCCCGCTGCGGCCCTGGGGCCGGGGGTCGAACTCCGGGGGGAGGTGCCGGGTCGGCGAGAAAAGTCTAGACAGAAGCATCCCCCAATCAACGGTGGGCTTTTTTTAAAAATTTAGTGGGAAATTCTCCCCACATATCTCACGGCGTTTCGAAAAAGCATAATATATGTTATATAACAGTATCATAAATAATTCCTTCGTCCCCCCCGCCCCTAAAAACCTCCTCAGCTATGTGACGGAAAGCGGGAAACAAGTGGGAATTAAGCGGGAAAAAAGCGGGGTACAGGTGGGGAGCCGGGTTGGGTCCGGCGGTGGGCAGATAGATAAGGATATACTTTTCTGTCCCGGCAACGGGAAGTGATAACGCCTAGAACCTGGTTACCCCCCCAGTTTTATGATCTTTCCCGATCCGAAGACTAAAAAACCGTGTCAGGTTGCTATACCTGAGGTCTTTTAAGCCGACAGCTCATATTTATCCGTTGGCGCGGCCTCTCACGGCAAGGTCAGCGAGGTTTTGACATGACTGTGCATCATAATGCCTCAGCAAACGAGGCAGCCTTGAACCCCAAGCCCAAGAATGCCCTGGAGATATATCAACTCCTGGATAAGTCCAACTGCCGGGAGTGCGGCGAAAAGACCTGTTTGGCCTTTGCCACCGCCGTGTTTCAGGGTCGCCGGGAGCTGCGCGACTGCCCCCGATTACCCCAGAACCTCGCGGCTCAGCTGACAGAAACCATCGAGACCGTTCCTGCCTATGAACCCGGATTGAAATACCTGAAACGATTAAAGTCCGAGGTGGCCCGTCTGGACTTGGCTGCCGCCGCGGTCAGAACCGGCGGCAGTTTCTCCGGCGACCGGCTGACCCTCAAAGTCCTCGGCAAGGATTTCAGCCTTGACTCCCAGGGGAATCTCAGCGCCGACATCCATATCAATCCCTGGGTCGCGGTGCCGCTGCTCAACTATGTCCTGTATGGGGAAGGGCTGCCAGTGGCGGGCAAGTGGGTGTCGCTGCGGGAGTTAAAAGACGGCCGGGAACGGTATCCCCTGTTTCAGAGGCAGTGCGAAGAGCCGTTGCAGCGGGTGGCCGATATCTATACCGAACTCTTTGACCATATCGTGCAGCTGTTCAGCGGCCGGCAGGTGGAGAAGCAGTTCGAGTCCGACATCTCCGTGGTCCTGCACCCGCTCCCCAAGCTCCCCATCCTGATCTGCTACTGGCGGCCGGAAGACGGCCTGGATTCCAACCTCCTGGTCTTCTTCGATGCGACCGCCGACCGCAACCTCGACACCGATTCCGTCTTCACCCTGGGGGTCGGCCTGGCCCACATGATCAAGAAGATCGCCCTGAAGCACGGGTTTGCCACCTGACCGGCCATAATCTTGGGATTGCGGCCGCCTACATCTCTCCCAACAGCCGGTAGGTCAGCAACGGTTCGCTGCGGCCCCGGAGCACCACCGGAGAACCGGGCTCCAGGCGAAAATGGGGGGAGATCTCCTGATAGGTCTCGGGTCCAACGATGATGTCGGCGTCCAGCTCCCGGGTCAGGCTCTCCAGCCGGGCGGCGATGTTGACGACGTCGCCGATGACGGTGAAGTCCATATGGCGGTGGGAGCCGATATTGCCGGCGATCACCTCGCCGGTATTGATCCCGATCCCGATGCGGCTGATGTGGCAGGTGTCGGTCTGCATCTCCCGCAAACGGCGATGCATGGCCAGGGCGCAACGGGCAGCCTTGACGGCCGGCTGGTCGATCTCCAGGGGGGTTCCGAACACCGCCATGAGATTATCCCCGATAAACTTGTCCAGCGTGCCCTCGTGCTCGAAGACAATGTCCACCATGGCGGTAAAAAAGTGGTTGAGCATCTCCACCACGGTTTCCGGGGCCAGCTTTTCCGACAAACTGGTGAACCCCCAGATATCGGCAAACAGCACCGTCACCCGCTGACGTTTGCCCCCTAACTTTAACAAGTTGGGGTTTTTTAGAATTTCTTCACAGACATTCGGACTGACATAGCGCGAGATAGTGTCACGCAGGAGATGCTTTTGCTGGTAGAGGCGCAGGCGGCTGCGCAGGGAGGCTTCGTGGCCGGCCTCCTCCTGGGCGATTTCGGTTAACAGGCGCTCCAGCTCGGGGTCGTCGGCATCTTTGGCCAGCTCCAGGTAGCTGCGGCGGGCCTCCAGTTCATGGGCGATGGCCAACTCGATGGCCTGGATGATGTCTATCTCCGCCATGTGCGGCTCCTCGAAACCAAGTCTGGTTCATTCCCACTCAGGGGTTGGGAGGGGGTGCCGGGGGAGGGCAGGGGCCCCGGCCCCTGGCCCTCCCCCGGCATCTCAATCGCCTATTCCAGCCCGGTCCCGGTCAGCCGGCGCAGGGCCTCCAGGTATTTTTCCCTGGTGTTATGGATGACTTCCGGGGGAAGCGGCGGGGGCGGCGGCTGTTTGTTCCACTTCAGGCTGAGCAGATAGTCCCGCAGGTATTGTTTATCGAAGCTCTTTTGGGACCGTCCCGGCTGGTAGTCGTCCTGGGGCCAGAACCGGGAGGAATCCGGGGTCAGAATCTCGTCGATGAGCACGACCTCCCCGTCGATGAGGCCGAATTCAAACTTGGTGTCGGCGATGATGATGCCCCGGGGTTCGGCCCGCTCCTGGGCCCGCCGGTAAATGGCCAGACTGATGTCTCTGACCTTCCGGGCCAACTCCGGGCCGATGATATCCTGGGCCTGGGCAAAGGTGATGTTCTCATCGTGCAGCCCCAACTCCGCCTTGGTGGAGGGAGTGAAGATGGGCTCCGGCAACCGGTCGGATTCCTGCAGTCCCGCCGGCAGTTGCACCCCGCAGATGGTCCCGGTCTGCTGGTAGTCCTCCCACCCCGAACCGGCGATGTAGCCCCGCACGATGCACTCCACCGGGAGCGCCCGGGCCTTTTTCACCCACATGCTGCGCCCTTCCAGAAGGTCCCGGTAGGGTTGGCAGGCCGCGGGGTAGTCCGCCGGGTTGGAGGAGATCAGGTGGTTGGGGGTCAGGTCCTGGCAGACCTGAAACCAGAACAGGGAAATCTGGGTCAGGATACGCCCCTTGTCGGGGATGGGCTCCGCCATCACCACGTCAAAGGCCGAGATGCGGTCGGAGGCGACGATGAGCAGGTGTCGGTCGTCCACTTCGTAGACATCCCGCACCTTGCCCCGGCGCACCGGTCCCAGGCCCTGCAAATCCGTCTCGCGTACAATCATATCGGTGGACTCCTGGAAATTTCCTTATAGTGGAACGGCAGGGTAGGGCAATGGGGTTGACCCGCACGGCCCCCCGCAAACTAACGGCCCGGGGTGCCCCCTATCTTTATCACCTTGGGGGTGACGCCCGCCGAGCCCTGAATGGCCTTGGCGGTGGCCTCGGCCTTGGTTTTGGAGGGCAGGGGCGTTATCCACACCTGGTACAAGACCTTCTTGCCTCTGGCGCTTTTGCGCACCGTGGCCTTGCCCTGGGCTTTGATTTTATCGGCCAGCTTCCGGGCATCGGCCTCTTTCTGATAGGTGCCCACCAGCACGGCGTATTGCTCCGGTTTTGCCACCCGGGGCTTCTCTGGCGGTTTGGCCTTCACCGGCGGAGTTGGTTTCCTGGTCTTGGGTTTGGCGGGGACCACGGCCGGCGGGGTTTGGGGACGCCCCACGCCGGTGGCCGGGGGAGCCGCCGCGGGCGTGCCGAGGGTCGGCGGCGCCGGAGGCGCGGTCACCAGGGTGGAGGCGGGAGGAGAACCCGCGGCAGGGGCCTCCGGTCCGGCCTCCTCCCCCCGTGACGCCGGGGAGGCGGATTTCTCCGCGGTTTCCATAACCAGGACCGTGGTCCGGGAGCCGCGTTCCTCCAACCCCCGGTCCTTCACGACGGTTTCCACCGGCAGTGAGACCCGACGCGGCCAGGCGGCGTAGATCACCAGCAGCAGGAATACACCCAGTATGGACCCCAGGGCGATCAGGGTCTTGTTATTCCACCTGAGACCCTCCCAGACCGGCCTCCGGAAAAAATCCTTCACCCTTTCCCAAGCTTGCTGCCCCCGGTCCCTCCAGTCGCCCAGGAACGTCCGCCGGCCAGGCGGCTCATACAGTTCTTCGGACTCCATCCAATCGGGAATAATTTGGATTTCCGGCTCCCGATGGGCTGGAGGTTCCATGGTCAGGACCGGCGGGGGCTCCTGGGGGGGCGGCACCGGTTCCTCCCGCACGGGCTCGGGGGGCAAGGCCAATTGCTCGGCATCACTACCCAAAAGCTCCCGACTGCGCCCCAGCCAGACCAGAAATTCGGTCAGATTTTGAAAGCGGCGTTCGGGCACCTCTTCAAGACACTGAGCCAACAAGGGCCGCATGGCCGGAGGGATCTGCCCTAGCTCCCGACCGCCGCTCTCGCCCAAGTGGGGCAACTCCCCGGCCAACATCCGATATCCCAGCACCCCGAGGGAATAAATATTGCCGGCCGGGGTGGAGTCGTGCCCCGCGAGCACCTCAGGCGGAACATAGGCCCGGATCACTTCGGATGGTTCTTCCCGGTCCGGCGGGAAGGCGAAGTTGGCGATCTTCACCCCCTCGGTGGCAGATACGAGGACATTCAAAGGCGAGAAATGGTGGTGGACCACTCCCTGTTTATGAGCATAGGCCAGGCCCTTGGCCAACACTTCGATGAAGTAGAGGGCGTCGGGGATGGTCAGCTTTTCTCCCGTGCCGATGAGCTGGAGCAGCGTGGTCCCGGTAAAGGGCTCTTGTACCAGCACCAGGCCCTCCACGGTCTCTTCCAGGGTGTGCATCCCCAGGATTTGGGGGGAATGCAGCTTGAGACCCCAAATCGCCTCCTGTCGGAAGTAATCAAAGGCGGTGTCGAATTCGGGGGCGTCAGACGGGAAGACCTTGATCCCGACCTCGGTCTCCAAAAGCTGATCCCGGGCCAGGGCCACGTCGCCAAAGGGCTCCTGTCGCAACAGGCGCACCACTTCGTACCGGCGGCCGATGACTTTCCCAGGTTGGAGAGGGCCTTGCCTGTGCATGGTTATCTTGCCTCTTCACGTGGGAGGTTATGGTGAAGCCCCGGGAAGGGCCAGCCGCATGGCTGACCACTGGTAGACGGGTACGGGGGCTGAGGGCTCGGGGCTTTTTCCAGGTCCAGCCAGGAGTGCGGCTCAGCAACCCTGATGCGGTGTGGGGGCCGTGAGCGGCAGTCAATGTCTCTCAGAACTGGCTTAAGATGCTGATGAAAATAGTTTTGAACAGCATAAATGATCTTTAGACGAAAATCAATTCCCCTCCCCATCGGGTTGAAACATTTGACGCACACGTCATGGTGTTACGATTGGGGCTTGGCCTCTGGCATATCGGTGAGAATCTGAATATGTTCCTCGACACAGTCACCCAAAACCTCCAGGTTGTAGCCGCCCTCCAATACCGTGACGATCCGCCCCTGGCAGTGGGTTTGGGCCAGGTCGGCCAGCATCCGGCCCATTTGGGCGTAGGCCGATTCGGTCAGGCGCATATGGGCCAGAGGATCGTTGGCATGGGCATCGAAGCCGGCGGAGATCATGACGCCGTCCGGGTTAAAGTTCTCCAGGGCCGGCAGCACATTTTCTTCCATGACCGCCAGATACTCCTGGTTACCGCTCCGGGGCGGGAAGGGGAAGTTCAGGGTATAGCCGAGCCCCGGCCCTTTGCCCTTTTCGCTCTTATGACCGGTGCCCGGATAACACATGGTGGGGTCCTCATGCAGCGACACGTACATGACCGTGGGGTCTTCCTCAAACAGATGCTGGGTGCCATTGCCGTGGTGCACGTCCCAGTCGATGATGGCGATGCGCCCCAGGCCATATTTCTTTTGCAGGTAACGCGCCCCCAGGGCGATATTGTTGAAGAAACAGAAGCCCATGGCCCGGGCATGCTCGGCGTGATGGCCCGGAGGGCGCACAGCGCAGAAGCAGTTATCCACCTCCCCGGTCATCATGGCGTCACAGCCGGCCAGGACCCCGCCCACCGCCAGGCGGGCGATCTGATAGGAATCGCGGCAGATGCCGTTATCGGGGGATTGGAAGATGCGCCAGCCTTTTTCGCAGGCCTCTTGAAAGTTTTGAATGTAGACCCGGTCATGGAGGGTCTCGATCCACTCCAGGGGGGCCTCGTAGGGCTCGATGCGCTTGAGTCGGTCCAATAACCCGGAAAAGGTCAGGCGTTTCATGATGGCCCGCAACCGATCGGGTCTCTCCGGATGGTACGAGCCTGGATCGTGGTTCAAGTACCTTTCGTCATAAATGAATCCCGTAACCGCCATAGATCTTCACCTGTCTGTTTAGTCCGCCCCCGTGGAGGCCATGCTCTGTAACTTACTCCGGCCGCCGGGGGCTGTAAAGTTTTTTCCGCTGCCGCCAGCCCGGGATGGGGTTCTCGTCTGGCGGGTTATGTCGAGTCCCCCGAATCGGTTTTTCCCAGCTTAACATTTTCCCCGTTTTCGGGTCTAATCAAACAAACCGAAGCAGCCCGGAGAGCGTTGTTGACCGAAACCGATCTTGTCGCTCGGGCCCAGGCGGGGGAGCTGCCAGCCTTTGAGGCGCTTGTCAAGCACTATCAACGTCAGGTCTATGCCTATGCCTGCCGCCTGGTACTGGACCGGGAGGAGGCCCGGGACCTGGCCCAACAGACCTTTCTGCAGGCCTACCGCAGTCTGGCCGGATTTCGGGGGGCCTCCGGCTTTGGCACCTGGCTGTACAAAATCGCCGCCCACCTCTGTTTCGACCATCTGAAGGCCAGGCGGCGCCTGGGCGATCCGGTGGAGGTCGATGACCTGTGCCTGGCCGGCAACTCCACGCCGGAGGATGATCTCCTGGCCCGGGAGGGGCGTCAGCGGCTGGAGGCGGCCCTGGCCCGTCTCTCCCCCAAGCAGCGGGCCGTGGTTACCCTGCGGCTGGAGCAGGAGCTTACCTATGAAGAAATCAGCCAGGTTTTAGGGGGCTCCTCGGGTGCAGCCCGGGTCAACTATTCCCAGGCCCTCAAGGCCCTGAAGAAAATCTTGCTGGCCGAGAAAAACCATGACGTGGCGATGCGCTAGGGTGCAGAAATGGCTACCGGACCTGGCGGCCGGAGACCTCTGGGGGTTCCGGCGGCTGCAGGTGGAGGCCCATCTGGAAACCTGTCCCCACTGCCGCCAGGAGTGGGCCGAGCTGGGGCGGGTGGTGCAGGAAATCGCGTCCCATCCCGTTTCCGACCCACCTCCGGCCTTTTGGGAGGAGTTTGACCGGGAACTCCACCTGAAGCTGGCGGGGGCTTCCCCTGCCACAGCCTCGAGCCCCTGGCGTCCGTGGAAGTACCTGGTCTGGGCCGCGCCGGTGGCCACCGCCCTGGTGCTGTGGGCCGTGTTGCCCCTGCTGCGGACACCCCCGGGGGAGATTCCCGCACCGGGTGATCACCTGGTGCAACGAGAGATCACGTCTCCCGCCCCAAAACCTGCAGCCCCATCGGCTTCCCTTGCCTTAGCTCCCCGGGCGAAGCTGGCCGCCCGGGTTCCGGAGGCTGCCGCGCCGCAGGGAATGCGAAGCTCCTGCGAAGCCCTGGCGAGAGGCCCCCTGGAATACGAAGACCCTCTCCTGGGGGCCGCCCCCGAGGATATCCTGGAGGGCCTCTCCCCCGAAGACGTCGAGACGGTCTTCGATCGCCTCAATCATATGGGAGGACGGTAACATGTACCGACTCGTGCTGATATTATTCAGTCTTCTCGCCGCAGGCGCCGCCCTCTTGACCCCCGCCCTGGCGCAAACCGGCAGCACCCGCGCCCAGGATCGACTCCTGGAGTATAAACGCCGTCAGCTGCCGCAGGTGCTGCATCTGGACCAGGGCCAGGTGGATCGCCTCCTGGAGGTGGAGCGTCGCCACCAGCCCGGCCTCAACCGGCTGCGCCAGGATATCCGCCGGGACCTGCAACGCCTGAGCCGGCTGTTGGACCGGCCCCAACCCTCCGACGCCGAGGTCAAGGCCGTCCTCGAGTCCCTGCAAGGCAAGCGCGACCAACTGCAGTCCCTGCGCCAGCGCCAGATGGATGAGGCGGCGGCCCTTCTCAGCCCGCAGCAGCAGGCCCGCTACCTGATCTTCCAGCAGCAGATGCGCCGGGATCTGCTCCAGCAGGTGCGAGGTCTCCCGGGGGCAGGATGGGGCCGGCCTCCGGGAGGCGGCCTCCAGACTTCTCCCCCGGCCCCGGCGGACACCCAGCTCCCCGACCTGCCGCGGGACTGAAGCCGTTGGCGGGGGGCCAGCGCCCCTGGCCTGCTCGCCCCAATCCCCTCGTAACCTTCTAGAACAATTCCGCGGCCGTCCGGCCTGCCATCATCCCGCTCACCGAGGCCTGGAGCAGCCCCCGGGTGACCCCGGCCCCGTCTCCGATGATGAAGAGGTTCTTCACGGTGGATTCCAAGGTGGCCGTCAGCCGCAACCGGTGGGAGTAAAACTTCACCTCCACCCCGTACAGCAAGGTGTGCCGGGAATTGATCCCCGGGGCCAACTGGTCCATGGCCGTGAGCATCTCCAGGATGTCCTTGAGGTAGCGGTAGGGGAGGACGAAGCTCAGGTCCCCGGGGGTGGCATCGGTGAGAGTGGGCCTGGTGAGGCAGCGGGCCAGCCGGGCCGCGTTGGTGCGGCGCCCCTCCTGCAGGTCGCCCAGACGCTGCACCAGGGCTCCCTTGCCCAGCAGGTTGGCCAGCCGGGCGATGTACTGGCCGTAACTGATGGGGTCGTCAAAGGGTTCCGTGAAGGTCGAACTCACCAGGATGGCAAAGTTGGTATTGTCCGATTTGCGAAAGGTGTAGCTGTGGCCGTTGACGGTCAACAGCCCGTTCAGATCCTCCGCCACCACCTCCCCGTAAGGGTTCATGCAGAAGGTCCGCACCTTGTCGTCAAAGGTATGGGAGTAGTAGATCAGCTTGGCTTCATAGGCCGCCTCGGTCAGCGGCGCCAGGACCGTGGCCGGGGCCTCCACCCGCACCCCGATGTCCACCGGGCTGGGGAGGGCCGGGAGCCCCAGGCGCCGGGACTCCTGGCTGATCCAGGCCGCTCCTGCCCGTCCCGGGGCCGCAATGACCACTCGGGCCGTCAGATCTTCACCGTCCGTCAGTCGAACCCCGGAGATCACCCCGTGGTCCACCAGCAGGCTCTCCGCCCGGCAGCCGGTGCGAATCTCCACCCGGCCCTCCAGATGCTCCCGCAGGCGGGTGAGTACGGTCTGGCAGTTTTCGGTGCCGATGTGGCGCAGTCGGGTGGGCACCAGGATCATCCCGGCCTGCCGGGCCTTCGACTCCAGTTGTTCCAGGGCCTCGGAGTCGCCCCCGTAGAGGCGGTCCGGGGCTCCGAAGGACACCCAGGTGCGGTCGGCCTCCGCCAGCAGGTGGGTGAGTTCCGGCAGGGGCACCAGCTCGCTGAGGAAGCCCCCCACTTCGGTGGATAACACGAGTTTGCCGTCGCTGAAGGCCCCGGCGCCGCCCCAGCCGCACAACAGGTCCCGGGGCTTTTGGCTGAGCCGGGCCCGGATGTCCAGACCTTGCTCCACCAAGACGACCCGCGGCACCCCGGCGGCCACCAGCTCCAGGGCGGCGAAGAGCCCCGCCGGGCCCGCGCCGATGATGACGGCATCATATGATCGGCTCATGGCGCTGTCCTATCGGGTAAGAGTCAACCTGCCGGTGACGCCGGAGGCGGAGGGCTGGTTGGGGGGGTGGGGGGCGGCGGGTAGGGGTCATCTTTCACCCGATGGCCGCAGGCCGGGCAAAAGGTAAAGTCAGGATTCAGACGCTGGCCGCAGGCGGAGCAAAAGCCCCCGATTGCGGTGCTCAGATCCCGGGGCGGCGGGGGAGGGATGACCGGGGCGTTCATGGCCCGCTGTACGGAGGTGCTGGCCTCACGGAACTTGCGCACCAGCAGCCCCAGTTTTTCCCCGATCTCGGCCATCTTCTGAGGGCCGAAGATGACCAGGGCCAGGACCAGGATAACCAGCAACTCGGGAAAGTCGATGCCGAACATGACGGTCAGGCCGACTTGGGCCCATCCTGCTTCATCTTATGGCCGCAATGGGGGCAGAAGGCCACCTCACCCACCGGTTTTTGGCAGGCCGGACAGGAGATGGCTGCGGCAGTATTCCCGCCGGCGGCCGAGGTGGCCGACTGCTCCTGGGCCTGGGCCTGGGCCCCGGGCAGGGGCTCGGGCTCCCCTTCGGTGGCCTTTTTGAAGCCCTTGATGGCCTTCCCGATGCTGTCGCCCAGCTCCGGCAACCGCTTGGGACCGAAGAGGAGCAGGGCAATGACCAGGATGATGACCAGGGTGGTGATGTTATACCCGAACATGGCGGGGGTGACCCTCCTTGGGGGATTGGTCCGATTTCACATGGTAATATACCAGAGATTTGCCAGGGCGGCAAGAAATCGACTGGACTTTACTTGGCGGAGACGGGAAGCGTCCGAGGGTGAGTCATTAACGAAGGAGAAGAAAGGTGTGCGGGGCGGAGAGACGGAGACGAGGGGAAGAGAACCGAGGACCCTGGGCCTCTGCCCCCCGTATTCCCGTGAGGTGGATCAGAAGGTGAAGACCTTGGAGTCCAGGGCCTGTTCGACGACAAAGGAGCCCATGGCCAGCTTGAAGCCGTTGGGCAGGTCGTCTTCGCTGATCATGCGGGTGTCGGCGCAGGGTTTGCAGACGTGGACGGTGCCGCCTTTCTCCAGGAAAGTCTGCAGGTAACCCTTCAATTCATCACCGGTGGGGGTCTTGACCCGGTCCACCAACAGCAGGTTGGTGAACATCACCGCGTCGTCCGCCAAAAAGAAGTTGACTTCGTGGCCCTGTTCGGCCGCGAGCTTGGCAAACAGGAAGCTGCGGGTGGCGCGGACGGGGTCCTCCGGGCCGCGGGTCAGAACAAACAGAAATTTGGCCATGGTATTTTCCTCCCTTAGATCAGTGGTGCATTCGTGCCTTTAGATACCATACCATGGAAGGGTAGATGATTCAATTTGAAATATACGACGCATCTGGTTCGGGGGGGAAGAAAGCGCAGGAATCCACCAGAATCCCGGAAGGTTCAGGGCATACTGAGCCCTGGCAGACGCCTGACCGGTGCTGCCGGTACCGCATCACTGGCGGACCCAAGTGATCCGGACAGAGCTGCAGGGTCGGATACGGAGTGCGGAGTTGGCTACTCCGGGCGGAAGATGGTGTTCACCAGGCTGCCAAAGGTTTCCAGGCTCATTTTGCCCTGGGCGTACATCTGGGCTACATCTACCAACTTGGCCAACAGCTGGACGTTGCCCACCGCCTCTTCCAGACGCTTTCGCAATTTCTGCTCATGACCGGGGAGAAACTTGCCCCCCTTGGTCTCCTGGCCACAGCCACAGGCGCAGATCGGCATACCCTGATCTCCTTAACACGTTATCGAGCCTTTTGAGACACGGCGATTCCACAATGAGATTTCGGTCTGGCGGCCAAAATTTTCTGTCACTTTCCGGGGGGGGGGCGGGTGAGTGAGCGGCTTCAGTCGCTGCACTCCCCTGACCCGCCCCTCTCCCGTTCACAGGTCCAGGGCGTTAAGCATGAGGGTGAGGGGCTTGGAGTCGGCCCCGGGGCCAGAGAACTGGATGGGGCCGGGGATGCGGAAGTGGTCTTCGGTGGCCCATTTGGTCCGTTCCTGTCCCAGGATTTTGAAGGCGGGGGAGGCGAGGTCCACCTTCTGTTTGGCGATGACCAGTTCCAGGCGGCCCTTGCGTTCCTCCAGGTGCATGAGGGGGGCCAGGGGGATGCCCACCGGCTGCCAGGCCTCGATGTCCAGATGCAGATTGCGGATGGCGGCCATGTAACCCGTGGCCCCGTTTTCCAACAGATGGAAGGCGGCGCTTCCCAGGTTGTAGCCGTAGTCGCAGTCGAACTTGGTGGGGAAGGTGCCGCGGCCGTCATAGCCATAGTAATGGTTTTGGGTCTTGAAGGCGCCTCTGTAGATGCCCTTGCCCCGCTGTTTGCGCAGGTAGGTGGCCACCATCCCCAACAGGATGCGTTCGGTGTTGACCAAGGCGAACTGGAAGTTGCCATGGGAATCCCGGGGCAGGAGCACCCCGCGCTGGAGTTCGGCGGGCAGGCCTAAAAACACCCGGCTGTCGTAGTCGCGCCAGATGTCGTTGTTGTCGATGAGCTGCACCTGGTCTTCGAAGGGGAGCTTGTGGAAGGATTCCTCTTCGTGGGCCTCGCGGTTGTACTGGGCGATGATGGCGCTGATCTTGATGATGAGGTTGTTGATTTCGGGGATGAACTCCAGGATGCCCTCGGGGATGATGACGGTGCCGTAGTTCTTGCCCACCTTGGCGCGGTCGACGATGACGTCGGCGATGAGGCGCACCACCTGGTGGATGGTGAGTTCCCGCTCTTCGATCTCCTCGCCGATGAGGATGACGTTGGGGTGGGTCTGGAGGGCCACCTCCAGGGCGATATGGGAGGCGCTGCGGCCCATGAGGCGGTTGAAGTGCCAGTATTTCAGGTCGCTCTTGCAGTCGGAGTTGAGGTTCCCCACCTCGGTGGCGAAGGCCATGCAGGCGGAGTGATACCCGAAGGGGATTTGCAGCAGGCCCGGGACGGAGAGGTCGCCGTCGATGGTCTTGGGGATGCCGATGACCTGAACGTGGAGTTCCCGGAGGTTTTCGGCCAGGAAGGCGGCATTGGTGTTGGAGTCGTCCCCGCCCACGACGATGAGGCCGTCCAGATGGAGGTCGGCGCAGGTCTGGCGGCACTTCTCCATCTTGTCGGCGGTGTCGATCTTGTCCCGGCCGGTGCCCAGCATGTGAAAACCGCCGGTATTCTTGTAGCGGGCGATGGTTTCGGCGGTGATTTCCTGATGATTACCCGTGATGATGCCCTTGGGGCCGGCCAGGAAACCGATGAGCTTGTTGTCCCGGTGGGCCTGTTTGGCGGCCTCGAAGACCCCGGCGATGACATTGTGGCCGCCGGGGGCGGGGCCGCCGGAGAGGACGATGCCGATCCGTCGCCGGTGTTTTTCCGGGGGGGCCTCGGCGGGAACCAGCTCCACCAGTCGGTTGCGGCTGACAACGGGTAGTTCCTTCTTGGCCGCCCGCAACACCTCCAGGGGGAAGCCGTCCAGGGGGCGGGTGATGCTGGGCCGGGTCAGCACCGGACACAGCGGGGGCTGGTAATGTTGGCGCTCCCGGGAGATGGGGCTGTCGTTGGCTAAGAGGTCGGCGATGAGGTCCTGGGAAGATTCGGGCGGGGCAGTAACTTTGGCTTCCATGGGGGGGCCTCCTTTCAGTCGCAACACTTAAGGAATATTTAGGATAAAATTTCCCCGAAAGTATCACGGAAGATTTGAAAGCTTTTCGATCTATTCCGTATCGGTTCCATAAAGGGAGAAATTTTCTTGGCTACCTCGGTTTTGGGTAAAAATTTGGAATAATAGCGGCCTAAAACCCGTTTTAAAGCTTCACTTGGTCTATTGATAGAGTCTGGGTCATGGTATTTTGAGTTTCTTTCAAAGTTCTTGGAAGCACGCGGGTATGCGGCTCTTACTGCGCTGGCATCCCCAAAAAACCAGGCTTCAAGCTCTCGGATTATCAACCGATTGATAATATGATATTTTTCATTTGTTTGAGCAGTAGATTTGGTTTTTAAACCTTGGCTTATCGCGATTTGTTCCAAGATATTTTTGAATTGATGACAATCCCTACTATCAGTGTCCAAAAGAACTATAATTATTAGATCATTGTTAGATCGTCGAAAGTATCCTTTAAGTCTTTGAGGGAGTTTTTTTAAAAGGTCTTGATAACCCTGGAAGACCCTAATATTCCAAACAGCCCGTGATCCAATAATCTTTGGAAGTATATTGATTAGAGTTATTTGAGCCGAAGGCTCTTCAACAAGAAATTCGAGTTGCATTACTATTTGATCCCGTTCTCAATAATATTTATTTATTTCTGCCAGAAGTAATTGAGGGATCTCCAACGTCAAAATAACCTTCCATCCAGAGATAACCGAGTTTAGCACCCTCCTCCACAAAATCAGATATTAGATTCATATCCTTGGCACAGCGGGCTTGAGTGTATCCATTTTCATCCCGATAAAGCGCCCAAACTTCTTCTGGCAATAATCCATTGACAAAATATGGTGAATGTGTGGTTACCATTAATTGAGATCGGGTTGCTGCAAGTCGGCATTCTTCTGCAAGCTCAGTTAATAGTCTAGGGTGCAAATAATTTTCCGGTTCTTCGATACCAATGAGTTGAGGTGGTTCAGGGTCATAGAGCAGAGTTAAATAGGCCAACATTTTCAAGGTGCCATCAGAGGCGAATTTGGCTAAAATTGGCTTCTCAAACGGTGCATCTTTGATTTGTAACAACAATCTGCCATCTTGCATCATTTCAGCATCAACCCGTTCTAAACGAGGTACTCGCTGAGAGAGTGTTGTAAGAATTTGAGCCAAACGTTCTGGATACTGTTCTTTAAGATATTGAATAACATTGGGTAAATTATCACCAGTGTCGGAAAGGCGCTCTTGGGGGCCTGATTCGGGTGTGCCCCGCGTGGCATCGGCTGAAAGATAAGAAAGATACCATCCTGTTATGAACCTGCGTAACGCACTAACCCGGGGATGTTTGGCAAACTGACCGAGAGTATTAACAGCGATTAATTCTTGTGAATCAAGGCTTTCTTCAACGCGCTGGTCCTTTTCCTCCGGCATTTCCCCTGTTATGACTAAACCTTTGCCGCCTCTAAAATCCAAGAAATTAAATGGCTTCCCCCTTTGAGCCCGTCGCCATCTTAGCCATTCCAATGATACAATAGGGCCTCTGTCTGTTTCTTCAATAGCTAAGTGGTAGGTGATAAGAGCGGATTTGGGAGTTTCTCGGTACTTGAGTTCAAACTCAATGGAGCCAGAGACTCCACGAGTGCGAAGTTCTTTAAATCTATTGCGCTTATCCCAAGCTCGGCGAAGTCCAGTAGTGAAAGATTCTGAAAGGAAGGCAAAAACATCAAAGATGGTAGATTTTCCACTACCATTCGGTCCCAAGAATACAGTAAGCGGGGTGATATTTTTTAATTCAAGGTCACGAAGGGCACGGTAGTTCTTTACACGCAAATATTCAATACGGGGGACAACTTCCTGGGGGGATTTTTTGATCATCATGATATATCCTGCTAATTAACTGTCATTTTGAATTTCTAATCCTTTTTGACTTAGATCAATAAAAATATACTCCTTTAATCTATCCAAAGACTTTTCCCCAATCCCCTTCACCGACAACAGGTCTTCGATTTTGCCAAAAGGGCCGTGTTCCTCACGATACACCACAATGCGCTGGGCCAGTGCCGGGCCGATCCCCGGGAGGGCGGCCAGGTCGGCGGCGGAGGCGGTGTTGAGGTCCACGGCCAGGCCCAGGGTGAGCAGTTGGGGGCCGGGCAGGCGCCCCAGGCTCCAGGTGCCGCCCCCGGCCACGGTGATCTTGGTGCCGCTGGAGAGCGTCGGGCTGTTCATCTCCGGCGGTGGTGCCGGCCCGCCGGCCTGTTCCAGGGCCGCGGCCAGGGTGGGAGGGGCCTCGAACATATAGACCCCGGGCCGGGGCACCTCACCGGCGACCTCGATGAACCACCGGGGCCGGGGCGCCTCCGGGGGGGCGCCGGGCGGCCAGGCCCGCCACACGAGGAGCCCCAGGAGCAGGGCCCCCAAAATCCAGGTGACCCCGAGCTGGTCCCGGGACCAGCCGAGCACCAGTTTAGCGAGCCCCTTGCTCATCCTTGCCCAGCTTGTAGTTGATGCTGTCCACCAGGGCCTGCCAGGAGGCCTCGATGATGTCGTGGGAGACGCCCACGGTGCCCCAGCGGTCATGGGCGTCCCGGGATTCGATGAGCACCCGCACCTTGGCGTCGGTGCTGCCGGTGCCGGGGAGCACCCGGACCTTGTAGTCGTCCAGGCGCATTTCCACCAGCCGGGGATAGAAGCGCACCAGGGCCTTGAGGACGGCGTTGTAGAGGGCGTCCACCGGGCCGTTCCCCAAGGCGGCGGTGTGGACTTCGTTGACGCCCACCCGGACCCGGATGGTGGCCTCGGGGACGGGGGCCTGCTCCTCGTTCATTTTATAATCCACCACCCGGTAACCCAGGAGCCGGAAATATTCCTTGCCCTGGCCCAGGGCGGCCCACATCAGGAGCTTCAGAGAGCCGTCGGCGCCCTCGAATTGATAGCCCTGGGACTCCAGCTGCTTCACCTTGTCCAGGATGATCTGGAGGACGTCGGTGTCCTTGAGCTGATGCTGGAGATAATCGCCCAGTTCCTTGATCTTTTCGGCCGCGGCCTGCACCTCCCGGTTATGGCCGGCGGGGTCGAGCCCCAGGGTTTGGGCCAGGATATAGATATTGCTCTTGCCGGAGAGGTCGGAAACCGGGATGTTGCGGAAGTTGCCGACCCATTCCGGCCGGATGTGTTCGTAGGCCTGGGGGTTGAGTTTGACCGCGGCGGCGTGCACCCCGCCCTTATGGGCGAAGGCGCTTTGGCCCACATAGGGCTGGTAGCGGTTGGGGTTGATGTTGGCCAGCTCGTAGACGAAGCGGGAGAGCTCGGTGAGGCGGCGCAGGTTGGCCTCCCCGATGCACTCAAGGCCCAGTTTGAGCATGAGGTTGGGGATGATGGAGCACAGGTTGGCATTGCCGCAGCGCTCCCCGAAGCCGTTGATGGTGCCCTGGACCTGGGCGCAGCCCAATTCCACCGCGGCGATGCTGTTGGCCACGCCCAGCTCCGAGTCGTTGTGGGCGTGGATGCCCAGGGGCACCTTGGGGAAGCGCTTCTTCACCGCCTTGATGATGTCGATGACCTTGGAGGTGAGGGTGCCGCCGTTGGTTTCACACAGCACCAGGCAGTCGGCGCCGCCGTCCACCGCGGCCTGGAGGGTGGACAGGGCGTAGTCGGGGTCGGCCTGGAAGCCGTCGAAGAAGTGTTCGGCGTCGTAGAACAGCTCTTCCACGTGGGGCTTGAGATAGCGCAGGGAATGGGCAATAAGCTCCCGATTGCGCTCCAGGGTGGTGCGCAGGACCTCTTTGACATGGAGGTTCCAGGACTTGCCGAAGATGGTGATCACCGGGGCCCGGCTCAGGATGAGTTCCTGGAAGATGGGGTCGGACTCCGGCGGCCGGTCCTTGTGGTGGGTGCTGCCAAAGGCGGCGATGCGGCTGGTCCCCAGGTTATAGCTCTGGATTTCGCTGAAGAAGTCCCGGTCCTTGGGATTGGAGCCCGGCCAGCCGCCCTCGATATAATGAATCCCCACCTGGGCCAGCTTTTCGGCAATGCGGATCTTGTCCGACAGGGACAGGTTGAAATACTCCGCCTGGGTGCCGTCCCGCAGGGTGGTGTCATAGATCTTGACCAGCCGCATAACTGCTCCTTTTCCAATGAGTATCTTGGGGGGAGGAGAGGGTCGACGGCCTCCGCCCGTCCCCCGGTGTGGTTAAGTTAAGACGCCCCGGGGGCGGGCCTGCTCCAGGCCGAAGACGTCGTGGAGGACCCGCACCGCCAGTTCGGTATACTTTTCATCGATGATGACGGAGATCTTGATTTCGGAGGTGCTGATCATCATGATGTTGATGTTTTCGCCGGCCAGGGTGGAGAACATGCGGGCGGCGACGCCGGCGTTGTTGCGCATACCGACGCCGACGATGGAGACCTTGGCGATGTGTTCGTCGCTGGTGACCTGCCCGCCCCCCAGATCCTCGACAAAGGGCTGGACGATCTCCAGGGTCTTTTTCAGATCGCCCTTGGGCACGGTGAAGGTGATGTCGGCGGACCCGTCAATGCTGCTGTTCTGGATGATCATGTCCACCACGATATTGGCCTGACCGATGGTTTGGAACAGCCGGGAGGCGATGCCCGGACGATCGGGCAGGCGGGTGACGGTCACCCGGGCGTCGTTCTTGCTGTAGGCGACTCCCGATACCAGAATATCTTCCATATCTTTATCCTCCTTGGTAACCAGGGTCCCGGGGCGGTCGGTGAAGGTGGAGCGCACCACCAGGGGGACATCGTAGCGTTTGGCAAAGCCCACCGAGCGGATCTCGAGGACCTTGGCCCCCAGGGACGCCATTTCCAACATTTCGTCGTAGGAAATCCGGTTGAGTTTGCGGGCCTGGGGACACACCCGGGGGTCGGTGGTGAAGATGCCCTCGACGTCGGTGTAGATCTCGCACAGGTCGGCCTTGAGGGCGGCGGCGATGGCCACGGCGGTGGTGTCGGAGCCTCCCCGCCCCAGGGTGGTGATGTTGCCCACTTCGTCCACCCCCTGGAAGCCGGCCACGGTGACGATGCGGCCCTTTTTCAACTCCTCTTTGATGCGGGCGGTGTCGATGCCGATGATCCGGGCCTTGCCGTAGGCGCGGTCGGTATAGATGCGGGCCTGGTGCGACAGCAGGGAGGTCGCCGGGATGCCCTGGGACCGCAGATAGATGCTGAAGAGGGAAACGGTCACCTGCTCCCCGGTGGACATCAGGGAGTCGAGCTCCCGGGGGTCGGGGTCGTCGGCCATCTCTTTCCCCAGCCGGATGAGCCGGTCGGTCTCGCCGGCCATGGCGGAGAGGACCACCACCATCTTGTTGCCGTCGTTCCAGCCCTTGACCACCCGGTTGGCCACGTTGGCGATGCGATCGGGATCGCCCACCGAGGTGCCGCCGTATTTTTGTACGATTACCGCCATGGGACACACTTCTCCTTGTCAGGTATAAGTCATGATTCGCAGCCCGATAAGACGCCCGGAACCCGGGTCCAGTTCCGTTGCTCGCCATCCTGGTAGACGATGAGGTAGAAGCCGCAGAAGGGACAATCCAGCTTATTGAACCCCGGGCGGATCATCGCCACGGACTCCTCGCCGCACTCCGGGCAGGTAAAGAACTCTTCTGTTATATACTGATCAGTCTGCATGCCGCCAGATTTTTCCCGAGGTGGGAGCCGGCTTGGGTGGCGCTCCCGGAGGTCCCCCCTGGATCATGGTTCTGGCCCGGGGCAGGGTTGAATCCAGGGGAGGTGGACAGAAGGGCCCGTCCCGGGGCTGCCAGCCACAGGAGGCCTCAATATAACATTATAACATATGGTGCTCGGCCAGGCTGAAGTAGCCGTGCTTGCTGATGATCAGATGGTCGTGGACCGCCACATTGAGGGCGGCGGCGGCCTGGACCACGGCCCGGGTGAGTTCCCGGTCGGCGCCGGAGGGGCTCAGCTTGCCGCTGGGGTGGTTGTGCACCAGGATGAGCCCGGTGGCCTTGTGCTTCAGGGCCAGTTCCAGGACCTTGCGGGGATAGACCACGGTCTGATCCACGGTGCCCTCCTGGAGGACCTCCTCGGTGAGGATCTCGTTTTGGGAGTTGAGGAAGATCACCCGGAACTGCTCGTTTTTCAGGCCCCCCATGGAGGCCCGGCAGTAGTCCACCAAGGCCTGCAGCGAATGGATGCGTTCCCGCTGCAGGGCCTGTTCCTTGAGGTAGGACTCCATGCAGGCCTTGACCAGCAGGATGAGGGTGGCGGAGTATTCCCCCAGCCCCATGACCTGGACCAGCTCCTCGAAGGGGGCGTCCAACACCTGGGAGAACGAGCCGAAGTGGGACAGCAGGCGTTTGGCCAGGGGTTTGACGTCGGAATAAGGGATGGCGAAGGTGAGGAGCAGCTCGATGAGTTCGTAGTCGTGGAGGCTGTCCGCCCCGCCTTCCAGAAACCGGCTCCGGAGTCGCTGACGGTGGCCATGGTAATGGGGGGGCGCCGGTTTGGTGGTTTTCATGGCGTTATTGTAATATTTTTAACGTTTTTGTCAATCGGGACGAAGAGGGGAGGTCGGCAGTGGAAAGAAACGGGGCGGGCTGGCGCCCGCCCCGGAGAGGTAAAGGTTAGATCAGGGAGTTAGACAGGTCCACAGGTTATTCTTCCCCGCCCGCAGCCGCCATATCGCGCCGCATTTCCATATCGAAGAGCACCCGCTCCCGGGCCTTGTCGATGCCCAGGGCGGCCCGCTTCTTGTCGATGTGGGCGATCATCTTCTTGGCCGCCAACTCCGGATTGACTTCGAAATCCCACATGCCGCCCAGCTCTTCCTCCAGCCCCTTGAACAGGTAGTCGGTGAAGATCTCGGAGCCGGTGGTGGGGAAGGTGACGCCGAAGACGGTATAAACGCCGGAGGCCACGAAGTAATGGCCGATGGAGATGGCCTTTTCACTCATCCACTCCGGCGCCGCCCCGGCTACGGGCAGGTCGCTGATGTCATTGCCCAGGCCCCCCGCCTTGACGCAGGCGGTGGCCGCCATCAGGATGCGGGAGTTGTCCACGCAGGAGCCCATGTGCAGCACCGGCGGGATGCCCACCGTCTCGCAGACCTCGGCCAGGCCGGGGCCGCAATACGCAGTGGCCGCTTCCGGGGTCAACAGGCCGGCCTTGCCGCAGGCCATGGCCGAACACCCGGTGGTCAGGACGATGACGTCGTTCTTTAAGAGTTCCTTGATCATGGTGAGATGGGCGTTGTCGTGCACTTCCCGGCAGTTGTTACAGCCCACCACGCCGGCCACGCCCCGCACCCGGCCGCCGATGATGTTGTCATTCAAGGTGTAGTAGGACCCCCGGATGGAACCGCCCAACAGGTATTGAATGGTCTCGTAGCTGAAGCCTACCACCGTGGGATGACTCTGGGAGGGGATCAGCACCGGGGCCTTGCGATTCGGGAAGTTATCCACCGCTTCCCGCACCACCTGCCGGGCGATATCCAGGGCATGGTGGTCATCGAAGGGGATGTGCATGGTTTCGCCTTCGATGCGGGCCCGGGGATCGGTGGTGATCAGCTTGGTATGATAACATTTGGCGACGTTGGCCAGTGACTGCATTTCGCACTGGACGTCCACCACCATGGCGTCCACCGCCCCGGTGATGATGGCCAGTTCCTGCTGCAGGTAGTTGCCCGCCACCGGAATGCCGTGGCGCATGAGGATTTCGTTGGCGCTGCAGCACATGCCGGCCAACTGGATGCCCTTGGCGCCCTTGTTCTGGGCGTATTGCACCATTTCCGGTTCCTGGGAGGCCACATAGATCATCTCCGGCAGCACCGGTTCATGGCCGTGGATGATGATATTGACGTGGTCTTCTTTGAGAACTCCCAGGTTGATCTCCCCAGATACCGGCACCGGACAACCGAACAGCACGTCCTGGAGGTCGGTGGAGATCATGGAGCCGCCCCAGCCGTCGGACAGGGCGGTGCGGGTGCACTGCTTCAGGATGTTATGGTATTCCTGGTCCACGCCCATGTGGGTGCGGTGCATGAGCTCGACGATCTCGATGTCGCAGCCCCGGGGCACCACGCCCTGCTCCCGCCAAATCTCCTGGCGTTTTTTGGGGGCCCGTTTGATATACGTGAGTTCGCCGGCCTGCTGGCCGAACTCCAACAAGATCTTATCCGCCATCTCCTGGGCAATGGCCTCGACGCTGCGGGGGGTCTTGTCGTCGCCCTCACCCTCGGTAACGGCTACGCCCCAATCCTTGGCCAACCGTTTCAGTTTGGCTACGTCCTTGATCTGGTAGCCCTGGGCCCGACCGTGGGCCACTTCTTTGAACAGCAGCGCCGTTCCCCGGGAGTGGTCGTTGTGGGCCGCGGCCCCGGAGGCCACCATGCGGGCGAAGTTCCGGGCCACGATGGTTTCGGCGGTGGCGCCGCACAGACCCATGCGCCTCTTCTTCTCTACGGCGGTCTCCCCTTCCTTTTTCTTGGGGGCCGGCACCCGGCAGGGACCCTGGGAACAGATGCGGCAACAGGCCCCTTCCGCCCCGATGGGACAGGGTTTCATCGCTTCGGCCCGATCCCAGATGGTTTCGATACCATCGGCCTGGGCCTTTTTTAACATTTCAACGGTTACCTGATCGACGGATTTGGTCGCCGGATCGAAAGGTTTCTTTTCCTTCTCGGCCATGTGCACTCCCTCCCGTTCTTTTAAACCAATTGATTTATGCACTCAAACCATTCTATACGCGAGTATATCCAAGAATATTTTCTTGTCAATAATAATTTCTATTTTAAAGTAAGGATTGGGGAGGTGGATCAGGCGGGCGGGCTTAGGGTGCCGGAGACGAGGTGCGCCCGGGGGATTAGGGGCTCGTGGAGATGACCCGGATCAGGCGGAAGCCGATGAAGCCGTCGGCAGTGGCCGGCGGGGCGAACTGGCGGGCGGCGCAGCGCAGGTCCCGGGCCCGGGAGTACCACGAACCGCCCCGGAGGACCCGGTATTTCCCGCTGGCCGGGCCACCGGGGTGCTCTTCCGGAGAGTGGCCGTAGTAGGCGGGGTCGTACCAGTCCTGGCACCATTCGGCGACGTTGCCGGCCATATCGAAGAGGCCATAGCCGTTGGGAGGAAAGCGGCCCACCGGGGCGGTGAGGGGGAAGCCGTCGTCGGCATAGTCGTTGGGGTGGTAGTTGGCCCGGAAGCGACCGCCGGCCGCGGGGGGGGCGGCGCCCCAGGGAAAGGGTTCGGCCTCCAGGCTGCCCCGGGCGGCGACCTCCCATTCGGCCTCGGTGGGGAGGCGGTAGGTGTCGCCGGTCACCCGGCTGAGCCAGGCGGCAAAGGCGACGGCGTCGCGCCAGCTGACGCCGACCACGGGCTGGTGGGGGGCGTTGAGGGTTTTGTCGAGCCAATAGAGGGGCGGGGTATGCCCGGTCTCCTGCAGGAAGCGGGCGTAGTGGGCGTTGGTCACCTCGGTGGCCATGATCTGGAAGGGGGGCAGCCGCACCCAATGCTGGGGGCCCTCGTTCCAATACCGGCCGGCTTCCTGGGGGGGGCTGCCGAGGAGGTAGCGCCCGCCGGGGATGAGCTGGAGGGACAGGCCCAGGGGATTGACCGTCCGGCGGGGGGAGGCCCCGGCGAGGACCGGCGGGGCCAGAGCCGCAGCGATGGCGACGGCCAGGGCCAGCCAGGCGGCGTTGCGGCCCAGGCGCCGGAGGAGGAGGGGTCTGAGGCTGGAGTTCATGACGGCTGTTATTCTACGCCAATCCGACGGGAGGCACAAGTCGAGGGCGGTGGCCAGGGGGGAGGGTCCAGAGGCCGAAGGACCGCCGGCCCGAATCTCCTCGGTCCTGAACCCCCCTGGTCTGGTAATGGAACTAAGCCAATTTATTAGAAAAGTCAAATTATCTCCTTTCCCTTGTAAAGTATGGGGCGGCATCGACCGATGAGACTAGTGATACGCCAGGGACGATGAGGAGTTGGCAGGGGGGAGAGCCGGAGCCACCACCGCGTGCCCGTGCGTCATACCCTGGTGGGGAATGATTTGGGGGGAATTGCCGGCATGCTGTCCTGTTGTGAGCTGCCCCAGATTGAATGTGTCTGTCCGCTGGGACACCAGGGCTGTCCCCTGGTGGAGGAAGTGGAACGCCTGCAGGCGGAGTGCCGGCGGCTGGCCGAGTTGTCCCATACCGACCCCCTGACCGGGGTTTTTAACTATCGGCACCTGATCGTCTCCCTGGAGCAGGAAATGGAGCGCACCCGCCGCACCGAATTGCCCACCGCCTTGATTATGATTGACCTGGATCACTTCAAGCTGGTCAATGACCGCTATGGTCATACGGTGGGGGATGCGGCCCTGCGCTGGGTGTGTCAGCTGTGGGGGCGCAATGTGCGCCGGCTCGATACCCTGTGCCGCTATGGGGGCGAGGAGTTCGCCCTGATTCTGCCCGGCAGCCGGATGGCGGCGGCAGTCCAGACGGCCCGGCGGCTCCAGAAGACCCTGGCCGCCAGCCCCCTGCACTATGAAGGGTATGAGATCCCGCTCACCGCCAGTTTCGGTGTGGACGTCTACCGGGGCGAGATGGGGGTGGGGGCCATCGAATTGATCAAACGGGCTGACGAGTTTCTGCGCCTGGCCAAGGTGCAGGGGCGCAACCGCTGCTGTTATCGCCAGCAACGGGCGCAGTCCCTGGCCACGGAGGTGAGCGCGGCGGAACGGGCGGCCCTGTTCCCTCCTGCAGGAGGAACCTATGCACGTGAAACCGGCTAGTTGGGTCACGGGTCCGGCAGACGCCCCGGAACCGGGACCCCCCTATATCTATGCCATCAGCAGCGGCAAGGGGGGGGTCGGCAAGACCTCGATCACCGTGAATCTGGCCTATGCCCTGGCCGGGCAGGGAAGCCGGGTGCTGGTGGTGGACGGCGACCTGGGGCTGGCCAATATTGACGTGCTGTTGGGACTGACGGTGGCCACCACCATCAGCGATGTCCTGGAGCGGGGCCAGGAGGCGCGGGTGGCCCTGGTGCAGGTGGAGCCCAATCTGGCGATTTTGCCGGCGGCGTCCGGGGTACCCGAGATGGTCAACCTGGCCCCCCAGGATCGGGAGGTCCTGGAGGAGCTGCTCCTGGCCCTGGGGCAGGGGTTCCACTACGTGCTCATCGACACCGCCGCGGGGATCGGCCACTCGGTCCTGTGGTTCAACGCCCTGGCGGACTGCAGCCTGGTGGTGCTGACGCCCGACCCCACCTCCCTCACCGACGCCTACGCCCTGATCAAGGTGTTGTGCCAACGCCAGCCGCAGCCCCACGTCATGATTGTGGTGAATCAAGTGGCGTCCGAACAGGAAGCCCAGCAGGTCTATGACCACTTAAAGCGTGTCACGGAGCGCTTCCTGGGGGTGACGCCCCTCTATGCCGGGGCGGTGCCCAAGGCCCCCGAGGTGATCCAGGGGGTGCGGCAGCAGACCCCGTTCCTGAAGTCCGCCCCCGGGGGCAAGGCCACCCAGGCGGTGCGAGCCCTGGCGGGGAAGCTGGGGCGGCAGCCGGGGGACGGGAGGTAGGTTTCCGGTCCCCGGCGAAGGCGTACGGAGGGCAATGAGTCACGCCCCCGGTGACAGCGTCTCTCTCCTGAGATGGCGAGATTAGTCTAGACTGATAAGAGGCCATCACCTAATCGGGGGTTTTGGTCCCGCCGTTCTTCCCATTTATCTTCCGCGTTTCTCCCACTTTCTTCCCGCTTAATTCCCACTTATTTCCCACTTGGTGTCGGCTATCCCCCCGGTTTTCCGGTGGGGGGGGCCGGGGCAGGCCCGGTCCATGGAAGGTTGATATTATTAACTAATTAATTTAAAAGCAAATATATTTTTTATTAAATTTGCCCAACCGAATTCCACCACGGCCCCCGGGGTGAAGTGGGGAAAAAGCGGAAAAAATATTGATTTTTTCGCAGAGGACCATGGGCATCAGCAAAGAAACAGAAAAGTATAGGCTGAATATAATGGGGGAGCCGGCCCGGCCGCAGGAAAGTGTTCCGGCCCGGCGGACGGGAAATCCTCCCAGATAATGATATCGCGGAGAATGACGGAGAAGGCCAGGACGGATGGGGCGGTTGTCACAGTTTGGGGGGCTGAAGAGAGAATCCCTGGGAGAGGGGCCCAAGGGCCGTTGGCCCCTGCCCCCTCTCCCAAACCCTCACCCCCAACCCCTTAAAGGGGCAGGTGAGGGCTGTCGGGCTCCTCCGGCCTTCCCCGGTGCAGGCCAGGGGCCAATCACATTGAGGGCGGGGGGAAGGTGAGGCGGCGGACGGCGGGGCAGGCGAGGAAGAGGGCCAGGCAGAGGGCGGCGGCGACGGCGGCCCCCAGGCGCACCGTCAGGGGCGAACCCCAGTAGGAGGCCAGGGTGCCGAAGAGGAGGTTCCCCAGGGGCGCGGTACCGATGAAGGCTAGGCTGAAGACACTCATGATGCGGCCCCGGAAGCGGTCGGGGACGTTGAGTTGCAGGATACTGTTGCCGGTGGAGACCTGGGTGGTCATGCCGAAGCCGGCGAAGAAGAGGGCGGCCAGGGCCAGGGGATAGCTGGTGGTGAAGGAGAACAGGAACAGGGACAGGCAGAGGAGGGCGGTGCCGCTCCAGAAAAAGACCATGGGCGGGCAGCGGCGGATCAGGGTGGCCAGGGCCAGGGCGCCGAAGAAGGCCCCCAGGCCGCTGGCGGCCATGAGGAAGCCGTAGCCCCGGGCCCCCACCCCCAGGATGTCCCGGGCGATTTTGGGCATGAGGACGGCGTAGGAGAGGGCGAAGACGCTCATGACGGCCATAATGACCAGGATGCAGGTGAGGGCGGGCTGCTCCCGGAGGTGGCGCCAGAGCTCCCCCACCCCCTTCAGGGTGGTGGGTCGGGGGCCATTCTCGGGGGGAGGAAGGCGCATCAGGCTGAGAAAAATGAGGGGGGCCAGGTAGCTCAGGGCGTTGAGGAAGAAGCAGTTGGCGATGCCCACCGAGGCGATGAGCAGGCCGGCGGCGGCCGGCCCCAGGACCCGGGTGCCGTTGAAGAGGCTGGAGTTCAGGGCGATGGCGTTGGGGAGGTCGTCTTTGCCCACCAGCTCCATGATGAAGGACTGGCGGCCGGGGATATCGAAGGCCATACAGGAGCCCAAGCCGAAGATGAGGATGAGGATCTGCCAGACCGCCACCCACTTGCCGACCACCAAAATGCCCATGATGAGGGCCAGGAGCAAGGCGGCGCCGTTGGTGGCCAGGAGCATGCGGCGGCGGTCGGTGTGGTCGGCCAGGACGCCCCCCCAAAAGGAAAACAGCAGGATGGGCAAGGTGCCCAGGGCCCCGGCCAGCCCCAGGAGGAAGGCCGAGTCGGTGAGCACCAGGACGAGCCAGCTTTGGGCCACGGACTGCATCCAGCTGCCGACCAGGGAGATGGCGTGGCCGCTGAAGAACAGGCGGTAGTTGCGGTGCCGGAAAGAGGCAAAGGTGTCGGTTAGGCCCAGGGGCATGGGGCTCCTTGGTGCGTTATCGGAATGTGGAGGATGGATTGCCTTTTCGGTTTTCGGTTGAATAGCGTGCAGCCGTCAGTTTTAAAAACCGTTGTCATGGGTTAGAATTCCGGTGATTATCAGTGTTTCTTGACCTATGGCCTCCGGTCCGGCCCGCTGAATCGGTTCGCTCAGCGGCGGCCGACGATGACGCGGTCGCCCGCGGCCACGTCACCGGCCAGGATTTCGGTCCAGCGGCCGTCGGATTCACCCAGTTGTACCGGGACGGCCAGGGGCCGGTGGTGCGGCCCCCACTTCCACACCTGACCGCGGCCGGGCTCCGGGCGGCCCGGGGGGCGCTGGAAGGCCAGGGCGGCGGCGGGCACGGCCAAAACGCCTGCCCGCCGCGCCACGACAATGGCGGCCTGGGCCGGCTGCCCGGGCTGCAGGAGCGCCTCCGGATTGTCGACCTGGATCAGGACGCTCCCGGATTCACTGCCACCGGAAGGATGGCCTACCCGGGTCACCAGGCCGGAGAAGGTCCGCCCGGCGTGGGCCGGGATGCTGACGGCGGCCGTTTGACCCGGATGCACCCGGGGGAGATCGGCCTCCGCCGGGGTGGCGGCCACCTGCACCCGGCTGAGGTCCGGGGTCAGGGTGAACAGGGGCGGGGAGCCGGGGGAGAGTTCCTGCCCTACGGAAAGATTGCCGGCCACCACCACCCCGGCCATGGGGGCGGTGATCACGGTGGCGGTCTGGTCGGCTTCGGCCTGTTGGACCGCAGCGGCAGCAGTTTGAATATGGAGCCGGGCATCATGGAGTTGCGTCACCAGGGCGGCATAGCGGGCATAGGCCCGGTCAAACTCGTCCCGCCGGCCGCGGGTCTGTTTCCAGAGTTCCTTCTGGCGCTGGTAGTCTTCCCGGGCGGCCTCCAGATCGGCCTGGATCTGGTCCGAGTCGTTACGGACCTGCAGCAGCCGGCCCCGGGCCAGGTCCAGGCGAGCCTGCCAGGGGCCGGGGTCGAGGCGGGCCAAGGGCTGGCCCGGGGTGACGACGGCGCCGGGCTGCACCAGGACTTCGGCCACCGTGCCGGCGGCGGGGGACCCCACCGGGACCACGGTCACCGGTTGGACCACCCCGGGGGCGGGTACGGTGACCTCCAGAGTCATGCGCCGGCCGGCCTCGAAGACATAGGCGGACTCGCCCGGCGGCCGCAGCCACCACCAGACGGCGGCCGCGACAGCCAGGACCAGGGCCGCCACCAGGGCCCGGCGGGTTGGGGTCGTTTTATCAGGGGTTGAATTCACCAGAATTATTGTAAGACATGGAGCGCCCCTGGGCAATGGGGGCGGGGGCAGGAGGACGGCGGTCAGCCCCGGGGGTCAACTCCGGGCCCAGGGGCTGGCGCAGAACCAGGCATAGGTCTGGTCCAGGCCCTCCGCAAAGGGGGTGCGGGCCTGCCAGCCCAGGGCGCTCAGGCGGCTGACGTCCAGGAGTTTCCGGGGGGTGCCGTCGGGGTAGTCGGGATCGAAGACCAGGCGGCCGGCATAACCCACGGTGGCGGCGACCTGTTCGGCCAGCTCCCGGATGGTCAGGTCGCGGCCCACGCCCACGTTGATGATGTCGGGGGAGTCGTAGCGCTCCATGAGGAAGAGGCAGGCATCGGCCAGGTCATCCACGTAAAGGAACTCCCGGCGGGGACTGCCGGTGCCCCAGACCACCACTTCCGGGGCGTTTGCGACCTTGGCGGCGTGGAGGCGGCGCATCAGGGCCGGGACCACGTGGGAGTCCAGGGGGTCGAAGTTGTCCCCGGGCCCGTAGAGGTTGGTGGGCATGAGACAGATGAAGTTATCGCCGTATTGGCGACGGTAGGCCTGACACATCTCGATGCCGGCGATTTTGGCGACGGCGTAGGGGGAGTTGGTGGGCTCCAGGGTGCCGGTGAGGAGATAATCCTCTTGCATGGGTTGGGGGCAGTGCTTGGGGTAGATGCAGGAACTGCCCAGGAAAAGGAGCTTGGTGACGCCGTGCTCGTGGGCCTGATGGATGACGTTGGTCTGGATCATCAGGTTGTCGTAGATGAACTGGCCGGGATAGGTGTCGTTGGCCCGGATGCCCCCCACCCGGGCGGCGGCCAGGAAGACATACTGGGGGCGCTGGGCGGCGAAAAAGGCGGCGACGTCGTCCTGACGGCGCAGGTCCAATTCCTCCAGGGGGCGGGTGATGAGGTTCCGATAGCCCCGGGCGACCAGGGCCCGGTAAATGGCGCCGCCCACCAGACCCTGGTGGCCGGCAACGTAGATGCGGGAGTCCTTGTCCATGGCGTGGGGTCCCTTGCGATATGGTTGGGGGGAGGGCCAGGAGCCATGGGCTCGAGGACCAATGGTCCCTGCCCTCCCCCCAAGCCCCCCTACCCGTATTAAGGGGTTGGGGGAGAGGGTTTGGGAGAGGGGGCAGGGGGTTGTGCCCCCTGGCCCCCTCTCCCAAAGACATTACTTGTGGGCGCTGGCCAGGGAGTTGCCGGGCCGGCCGTTGTTGAGGTGTTCCGCCTGGTGCAGCTGCTGGACGATGTCCTGGCACTGGCGCATGTCGAGGAGGGCCTGCATGTCGGCGTCCACCATGATGCGCACCAGTTCCTTGAAGGTCACCCGGGGCTGCCAGCCCAGGTGTTCCCGGGCCCGGGAGGGGTCGCCCAGGAGGAAGTCCACCTCGGTGGGCCGGAAGTAGCGGGGGTCGATCTCCACGTAGTCCCGCCAGTCCAGGTCGAGATAACTGAAGGCCTCCTCCAGAAACTCCTTCACGGAGTGCGCCTCGCCGGTGGCGATGACGAAGTCCCGGGGGGCGTCCGGCTGGAGCATGAGCCACATGGCCTCGACGAAGTCGGGGGCATAACCCCAGTCCCGGCGGGCCTCCAGGTTGCCCAGGTAGAGTTTCTGCTGCAGGCCCAGCTTGATGCGGGTGACGGCCCGGGTGATCTTGCGGGTGACGAAGGTCTCGCCCCGGCGGGGGGATTCGTGGTTGAAAAGGATACCGTTGACCGCAAAGAGGCCGTAGGCCTCGCGGTAGTTTTTCACCATCCAGTAGGCGTAAAGCTTGGCGGCAGCGTAAGGGCTCTGGGGCTGCATGGGGGTGTCTTCGTTCTGGGGGGGCGGCGAGGACCCGAAGAGTTCACTGGAGGAGGCCTGGTAGAACTTGGTGGCGATGCCGCTGCGGCGGATGGCCTCCAGCAGGCGGGTAGTGCCCAGACCGCTGATGTCGCCGGTGAACTCCGGCATGTCGAAGCTGACCCGGACGTGGCTCTGGGCGGCCAGGTGGTAGATCTCATCGGGCCGGATGTTGTAGACCAGGTGGCTTAGCTGGCCGGAGTCGCTGAGGTCGCCGTAATGCAGAAAAAAACGGGCCTCGGGCTCGTGGGGATCGACATAGAGGTGATTGATGCGATGGGTGTTGAAGGTGCTGGCCCGGCGCACCAGGCCGTGGACCTGGTAGCCTTTGGCCAGGAGCAGCTCGGCCAGGTAACTGCCGTCCTGGCCGGTGATACCGGTGATGAGGGCTTTCTTGATCTGGGTCATGGACGTCTTCCTAACGTTAGGATTGGGGGGAGGGGGGGCCCTGCCCCCTCCCCCAGACCCCCAACCCCATAAGGGAAGGGTGAGGGCAGGTGGTTGCGGTCAGAAGGGTCGCAGGCTTCCCCGCGGGATTCAGGCGTCTGGGGCCGCGGGGGTTTTGGAATTGAGCAGCCGGCGCAACTCGTCTCCCTCCAGGATTTCCTGGTCCAGCAGGACGGTGGCCACGTGGGTCAGGACGTCGCGCTTGGCCTCCAAGATCTCCCGGGCGCGGCTGTGGGCCTCGGCCACCAGACTATTGACCTCCTGGTCGATGACCTGGGCGGTCTGTTCGCTATAGTCCCGGGAGGCGGGGGGCATGAGGGTCTCCAAAAAGAGGGGCCGGCGCTCCCGTTCGAAGGTCATGGGGCCGAGCTTGTTGCTCATGCCGTATTCCCGGACCATGCTGCGGGCGATGTCGGTGGCCCGGTAGAGGTCGTTCTGGGCCCCGGTGGAGACTTCGTCGAAGACGAGTTCCTCGGCCACACGGCCGCCCAGCAGGACGGCCAGGCGGTCCCGGAGTTCGGTCTTGGTCATCAGATAGCGGTCTTCGGTGGGCAGTTGCATGGTGTAGCCCAAAGCGCCGATGCCCCGGGGGATGATGGAGACCCGGTGGACGCGGTCGGTGGTGGGCAGGGATTCGGCCACCAGGGCGTGCCCGGTCTCGTGAAAGGCGACGATCTCCTTTTCCCGGGGGTTCATCATGCGGTTGCGTTTTTCCAGGCCGGCCACCAGCCGGTCGATGGCCTCCTCGAAGTCGTCCATGTCCACGGCGTCCTTGTTTTTCCGGGCGGCCAGGAGGGCGGCTTCGTTGACGATGTTGGCCAGGTCGGCGCCCACCATGCCGGGGGTGCGGGCCGCCAGTTTTTTCAGGGCGATGTCGGGGGCCAGTTTGACGCCCCGGCTGTGGATGCTCAGAATGTCCTCCCGGCCCTTGAGGCTGGGACGGTCCACCAATATCTGGCGGTCGAAGCGGCCGGCCCGGATGAGGGCGGGGTCGAGGATTTCGGGCCGGTTGGTGGCACTCATGATGATGACGCCCTTGCGGGTGTCGAAGCCGTCCATTTCGGCCAGGAGCTGGTTGAGGGTGTTCTCGCGCTCTTCGTGGCCGCCGGTGATGGGGCTGATGCCCCGGGCCTTGCCGATGGCGTCGAGTTCATCGATGAAGATGATGCAGGGGGCCTTCTGGATGGCCTCCTGAAAGAGGTCGCGCACCCGGGCGGCGCCCACGCCCACGAACATCTCGACGAAGTCGGAGCCGGTGAGGCTCATGAAGGGGACGCCGGCCTCTCCGGCCACGGCCCGGGCCAGGAGGGTCTTGCCGGTGCCCGGGGGGCCCACCAGGAGCACGCCTTTGGGGATTTTGCCCCCCAGGGACTGGAATTTTTCCGGGGTGCGCAGGAAGGCGATGATTTCCTGGAGCTCCTCGATGGCCTCATCCACCCCGGCGACGTCGGCGAAGGTGACCTTGGTCTCGTCCTCCATATAGACCTTGGCCTTGCTCTTGCCGATGGAGAGGATGCCGCCGGCGGGCCCGGCGCTCATCTTGCGAATGAAGTAGACCCAGATGGCCACCAGGATGAGCATGGGCAACAGCCAGGAGAGGAGCGAGGTGAGCCAGGTCTTTTCCAGGCGGGCGGTGTAGGTGATGCCTTGTTTGTCCAGGCGCTCCAGGAGGTTGGGGTCCTCCAGGCGCACGCTGGAGAACTGGGGTTCGGCCTCGCCGGTCTTTTTCAGGGTCTCCGGCAGCTCGGGATCGGTCCTTTCTTTGGCGAGAAACTCCACCCCGGCGGGGGTGAGGTGCCCGGTGATGAGGTCGGAGGTGACCACCAGATTTTTGACCCCTTTCAGATCGATCAGCTGACGGAATTCGCTGTAGCTGACGCTGTGCAGCGGACGGTAGTTGGTGACGCTCTGGAGGGCGATGAACAGGAGGATGAAAACCAGGAAATACCACAGCGACAGCTTGGAACTTTTTTCCATATCCTAACCTCAAAGGCAAAGGCGCCGCCGGCGGGGCAGAGGCAGCAGCGAACCGGGGGCGCCCGGGTATGACGGCACGTTCCGGGGTGACATCTTCAGTATACGGGAAAATTAAATTTTATCAAGATTCACGCAGGATTAAAACCTATTCTGGCATGGCCGGAGCCGATTGGGGTTGAAATATCCCCTTTAATGTATAAATCAAAATGGTGAGTCTGTTGCCGGAGGAGGGGATGGCCCCGACCTCCGGGACCTTCGGGGCCAAGTTCGACAGATTTTCAGATTCAGCTTCGGAACGATGCTGCCAAAATTTTCCTAAGGGGTGGACAGATGAAAGCTATGATGTTGGAGTTCCCGGGGCCCATCGCCAAGAAACCGCTGACCCTGGTGGAACTGCCGCCGCCGGCCCCGGGACCGGGGGAGATCCTGGTGGCGGTGGACCATTGCGGCATCTGCCACACCGACCTGCACATCGTGGAGGGGGAACTGCCCCTGAACCGGCTGCCCCTGATCCCGGGGCATCAGGTGGTGGGGCGGGTGACGGAGGTGGGGCCCAAGGCCGGTCGTTTCCAGGTCGGGGACCGGGTGGGGCTGGCATGGCTGAACCATGCCTGCGGGAGCTGCCAGTACTGCCGCCAGGGGCGGGAGAACCTGTGCGAGGGGGCTGATTTCACCGGCTTTACCCGGGACGGGGGGTACGCCGAATACGTCGCGGCCCCGGCGGCGTTCGCCTACCGGCTGCCGCCGGAGCTGTCCGGGGCGGGGGCGGCGCCGTTGTTATGCGCCGGGATCATCGGCTACCGGTCCCTCCGGCTGAGCGACATCAAGCCGGGGGGGCGCCTGGGCCTGTACGGGTTCGGGGCCTCGGCCCATATCGCCATCCAGGTGGCGCGGCATTGGGCCTGCGAGGTGCTGGTGTTCACCCGGGGGGCGGAGCACCAGCAGCTGGCCCGGGAGTTGGGGGCGCGCTGGGTGGGGCAGGCCACGGACGAGCCGCCGGACCTCCTGGACGCCGCCATCATCTTCGCTCCGGCCGGGAACCTGGTGCCGGAGGCCCTGCGGGCCCTGAAGAAGGGCGGCACTCTGGCCCTGGCCGGGATTTACATGTCGGCCATCCCCTCCCTGGACTACGAGACCCATCTGTATTACGAAAAGACGCTGCGGTCGGTGACGGCCAGCACCCGGGCCGACGGCGCGGAGCTCCTGGCGCTGGCGGCCCGCATCCCTCTGACCACCCAGGTGCAGGTCTTCCCGCTGGAGGAGGCCAACGGAGCCCTGGAGCGGCTGAAGGCGGGGAAGATCAACGGGGCGGGGGTGTTGAAAGTGAGCAGTAAGCCGTGAGCCGTGGTTAGGGGTCAGAGACCAGGGGGCAGGGTCAGTAATAGTGGCACGGGCTTTCAGCCCGTGCAGTCCGGCACAGGCAAGATACCTGTGCCACCTATGATTGTTTTGCAGAGCAGGAGGGCCAACACCCTCTTATGGCTTCGCCAGCTCGACAACACGTTTTCAGAGAGGAATGGTGGGCGGTGCCCACCCTACGCGGTTAACTTTTTTAAGCTGACAGATAAAGGCTAACAAATACCTAACGGCGGCGGCCGAGGCAGATCGGTGGGGGAACCAGGGCCGCCTGGAGTGAGACGCAAGAGGGCAGGAGAAAAGGTATGAGGGCATGAGACTGCATTATTTTCAGCATGTGGCATTTGAAGACCTGGCCGAGATCGGCAGTTGGGCCCGGGCGCAGGGCGCGACGATTCGAGCCACCCGGCTGTACGCCGGCGAGACGCCGCCGATCCCCGGGGAGTTCGACTGGCTGGTGATCATGGGCGGGCCCATGAACATCTATGAAGAAGACCGCTACCCCTGGCTGAAGACGGAAAAGGCCGCCATCGCCGCGGCGGTGGCGGCCGGCAAGGTGGTGGTGGGGGTCTGTTTGGGGGCGCAGCTCATCGCCGACGTCCTGGGGGGGCCGGTGACCCGCAACCTCCATAAGGAGATCGGCTGGTTCCCGGTGGAACTGACTCCCCAGGGGCATGAGATGGCGGCCTTTCGGGGGCTGCCGGCGCGGTTCACCGCCTTTCACTGGCACGGCGATACCTTCGCCATCCCGCCGGGGGCAGTGCACGCCGCGCTCAGCGCGGGGTGCCGGAATCAGGCCTTTGTGTACCATGACCGGGTGGTGGGGCTGCAGTTCCACCTGGAGTCCAGCGCCCAGAGCATTAAAAAACTCATCGATAACTGCGGAGACGAGCTGGTGGCAGGGACGTACATTCAAGGGGCGGCCCAGATGCTGCCGGCCCCGGACCGGGTGCCGGAGATCAACGGAATTATGGCGCAGCTGCTCAACAACCTGGCCGGACTGGCTGACTAGCGCGGCGGGGCTTTGAATTAGGAAGGGACAAGGAGGAGAAAGTCATGATGGCAGTGGTGGGGAAACCGGCGCCTGAGTTTGAGGCCAGCGCTTACGCGGGTGGGGAGTTCACAACTGTGAAGCTCTCGGAAAACCAGGGCAAATGGGTGGTGCTTTACTTCTACCCGGCTGACTTCACCTTTGTTTGACCGACGGAGTTGACGGCGGTCGCCGTCCGCTTCCAGGAACTCAAAGACCTGGGAGTGGAATTTTGGGCCATCAGCACCGACACGGTATTCACCCACAAGGCTTGGCAGGAGAAGGAACTGTCCCAGATGGTGCCGGGGGGCATGCCCTACCCCATGCTGTCGGATCAGGCCGGGAAGATCGGCCGCCTCTACGGGGTCTATGACGAGGAGTCGGGCCTGGACAAACGGGGCCGGTTCCTCATCGACCCGGACGGCATCCTGGTGGCCATGGAGATCCTGCAGGATGCGGTGGGCCGCAACGTGGGCGAACTGCTCCGCCAGGTCAAGGCCTGTCAGCACGTCCGCAACACTCAGGAAGCCACCCCGGCGAACTGGGAGCCCGGCAAGACCGCCCTGAAACCCGGGGCCGAGATGGTGGGGCGGGTGTGCGATTTCTGGAGCCCGGACTGAGATAAGGTGGTCAGGGATCAAGGTCCAGGATAGGGAAATGGGCGGCAGCGGTCGGCGACGCCAGACCGAGAGAGGTATGTAAAGAAGATGACTCAAACCAAGGGGCAGAACGGGGGCTGGAGCCCCTACGTGGCCGGGGCCCTGAGCGGGGTGGTGTCCATCCTGTCCGTGGCCCTGGCCGGGAAGTACTTCGGGGCCTCCACCTCCTTTGTGACCAGCGCGGGAATGCTGGAGAAGCTGGTGAGCGCCGGGCGGGTGGCCACCATGGACTATTTTCTCCTGGAGATTCCGGCGGTGGACTGGCAATGGATGTTCGTGGCGGGAATCTTTCTGGGGGCGTGGCTGGCGTCCCATACCGACGGCAGCTTCCGCTGGCAGGCGGTGCCCGACAGGTGGGCCGCCCGGTTCGGGAGCGGCCGCGGGCTACGGGCGGCGGCGGCCTTCGGCGGCGGACTGGTGGCCATGTTCGGGGCCCGGCTGGCCGGGGGCTGACCCAGCGGCCACGGGCTCAGCGGTTCGCTGCAGCTGGCGGTCAGCGGGTTCATCGCCCTGATCTGTTTCTTTGCGGGGGGCCTGGTGGTGGCGCGCCTCCTCTACGGGGGGGGAGGCAGATCATGAAGATGCTCATTTACGGGATGATTACCGGCATTCTCTTCGGGTTTCTGCTCCAGAAGGGGCGGGTCCTGCGCTACGACAAACAACTGGGGGCGCTGCGCCTGATGGACATGACCATCGTCAAGTTCATGTTTTCCAGCGTCCTGGTGGGCATGGTGGGGGTGTATCTGCTGGCCGACCTGGGGCTGGCCAGGCTGTCCATCAAGCCCACGGTGCTGGGGGCCAACATCATCGGCGGGCTGCTGTTCGGGGCCGGCTGGGGGTTGTTCGGGTACTGCCCCGGGACCGCGGTGGGCGCGGTGGGCGAGGGCCGCTGGGACGCCCTCTGGGGCATCTTGGGGATGCTCTGTGGGGCGGCGCTGTTCGCCGAGGCCTACCCGGCCCTGAAATCCACCGTGATGACCTGGGGAGCCCTGGGCAAGTTGACTCTCCCCCAGGTGCTGGGGGTGAACCGCTGGATCGTGATCGGCGCCTTGGTCGTGGGCGGGGTGGCGATGTTCCGGTGGTTCGAGAAGAAAGGGCTATAAATACTTCGTATTCCCGTACCAAGAGGCGGAAATACCACGGGGGCGACTAAATGCCGCCCCCGTGGTATTTCTGCGGAGGACGTCAGTTGGGTCTCGAGAAGCCTTACGCCTTCCGCCGCCTTAGCGCCAGCAGGCCCAGTAGACCGCTGCCCAGGAGGAGGGCCGCGGGGGGCAGGGGCACGGGGCATTCCATAATGCCGTAAATGGGATAATAATCAGGGCGTTCCTTGTCAAAATCATTCCACTTGGCGCCGGTCCAGTTCATCACGGCGTAATCTTCACCCCAACTCGGGGGGGTGGAGTTATTGGGTTCGGTGGGGCTGTCCCAATTGACATACGTTACAGCATCACCGTTGCTCCACACCCAGGTGCCTTCCGCGGCCTTGTCGGTGAAGCCGATCCAGAAGCGTTCAGTTTCACCGAAGGTTTGGCGCAGCCAACTCTCTTCGGCGGCATCATTGATGGCGACGAGATGGCACCCGAGCCCAATGGCCTCGGCCTCCGCTTCTTCCCAGCCTAAATAGGTGGTCGTGATGGCAAATTGATGGGAACCATAACTATACCAGCTGTAGGCCAAGGACATGCCGGACCAACCCAGGGTACAGCAGGCAACCACCATGGCAATGGTAAGAGATTTCTTCATCACTCGCCTCCTCAGAAGAAATATCAATATTTAGATTTTGGATGTGCAATTGTGATGCCAGGGAGCATTATTAATATTTTATGTATTATTATTAAGTTATAGAAGAATGGCCGGGAAGCATGTTAAGGCCCTGAAACAGATGTTCAAGAATTAAAACATCCGGGGCGTAAATCGATTGTTTCCCCACCCCGGTGCCCCCCTGTTAGCCCCTCCAGGCAACATTCCCGCTGATTTTTACCATTGCCAATATTTTCACCGCAAGACCAGTATCCTAAAACCGGGAATAGGTCAGACTGTCCTTTTCGAATTCGGTGACGATGTCGTCGGTGAGGGAGGGCCGGATCTTGGGCATGATCTCCACAATGGTGGCGGTGGTGACGCGGTAGTCCTGGCGGCTGGCCAGCTCCTGCTCGAAGGCGTGCTGGGCCACCTGTTGGAAGAGGTATTCCAGGTCCGCGGGGGTGAAGCGGGCGGTCATCTTGATGATGAGGTTCAGATCCACGTCCCCGGTGTTGAGCTTGGAGAGATAGTGGCGCAGGATGGTGGCCCGTTCGTCCTCGTTGGCGCCGCCCACGGGAATGATGCAGTCGAAGCGCCCGGGGCGCAGCAGGGCGGGGTCGAGCTGGGGGATGAAGTTGGTGGCGCAGACCAGCAGGAGGTTGTTGCCCTGGTTTTTCAGGAGGGGCACCTGCTTGAGGAATTCGTTGGTGATGGCCTTGTCCACCCGGTCGCCGGCCTCCCGGCGAAAGGCCAGTTCCTCGAATTCATCGATGAAGATGACGGCCTCGTCCAGGCGCCGGGCCTGTTCCATCACGGCGCGCAGGTGGGCGCCCATCTTTTCGGTGCCGTCGGCCATGAGCATGCTGGGGGCGATTTCGATGAACCACCAGGACAGGACCCCGGCGATGGCCTTGGCGAAGTGGGTCTTGCCGGTGCCCGGGGGGCCGAAGAAGATGATGGCCTTGGGGGGCACGACACCGTGCTTGGCCGACAGCTCCCGCTCGGTGAGGGGCAGGATGATCTTGCGCTGGACGATCTGCTTGGGGGGCTGGGAGTCGGAGATGGAATCCCAGCGCTCCCGGCTGATGGCCTGGGCCCCCAGGTCGTCCAGGGTGTCCTGGCGTTTGTAGGCCAGGTATTCCTTATCGGCCTGCTCCATGTTTTCCAGAAAATCGATGCAGGCCACCCGCAGGCCGATGTCACGGCCCAGTTTTTCCGACATGAGCCATTTGTGTTGGACGATACGGGGCCAGAGTTCGGCCGCGGCCTCGGGCTCAAATTTGTCGCCGCTGATGGCAAAGATGTTCTCGGCGCACTCCTCGGGGGAGAGCGTTTGGGTGAAGTCTGTGGTCATGATGTACCTCCGAAGCCGGTCCGGCGGGCCAAGGCGTGGGCCGCCCGCCGGAGCAAGACTGTAAATTAAACACTGAGGGGAGATTGTCAAGGGGGGGGGAGCCCCGGCGGGCCCTGGGCAAAGTGTACGCGGGGGGTGTTAGGGTGCGGTTAGGGGGGGACGGGTTGAAGAATCGTCCGTTGGTGACCACCGACGGCGGTTCGGCATATCCTCACCCCTGGAGGGCATGCCCGGGGGGACCTCATGACCCAAAACGGCCCGGCCTAGAATGCCGTTTTATCAATTTGACAAGGACCCCCCCGGTTTCCGCGGTCCCGCTCTCAAAAAGGGAGGGCGGCGAGGTGATGGAGGGAGAAGGGCTTCCCGGCAGCATAGCCGGGATGAGATAAAATGACTTAATAATCAATATAATACTGATGGCAGGGGTGGTCCTGGCGGCGTTGGCAGGCTTCCTGCAAACCTGGGAGGTAAGACGCCAGGGTGACGGAGGTAAGTCACCCGGGCAACCCGATACGGTCCCGGGGCCGACGACCCCGGGACCACCGGGATGGAGGAAAAACCCTGAGGAGGAGGAAGAAGAGATGAAAAAACTTTTGCTATTATCGGTGCTTGCCGCATTTATTTTCGTCGTGCCGTCAGTACAGGCCCAGGACTGGCAACGGCAGGGATGGGGCCAACGGGGCCAGCATCACTACCAGCACAACAATCGGCATCGGCAGATGCAGTGGAACAACCAAAGGCAGCACCAGCGCTGGGGCCATAACCAGCATGATCGGGGCCCCCGGCAGCACCAGCAGGGCTGGAACAACAACCACCGCGGGAACGGCAACCACCGGGGCTTTTACCAGGCCCGGAATTTCAGCCCGGTGTGGGGTGGCTTCTAAACCGATCAGAACTTGCTAAGCGGCAATGACACGGCAGGGCCAGGGATGGCCCTGCTTTTTTATGTCGGAACCTAGAGGATCGTCTCCTTGCCGATCCGCCGAGAGCGCGTCCCCGGTGTCAGGCCGGCGGGGGAGCGGTCAGGGGAGTGAACTGACCGCGTCACCACACCAGAATGACGATGACGATGACGGCGCTGAGGTAGGCCAGGGGATAAAAGGTGATAACCAGGCCGTCCACCCGGCGCACGATGGCAATCTTGCCGTCCATCTCCATCCGCTTCAGGACCACGGACAACAGGAGGATGAAACTGGTAATGATGAAGGTGATGACGAGGATCAGGTCCAGGAAGGTCAGGTAGCCCAGATAGGGAAGCAGGCCGGCAATGGCGAAGTTAAAGGCGATGAAGAGGAGGAGATTGCCGCCGGCCACGTCCACCCGCTTGCTGTAGTCCTTCAGAAAGAAGGTGAACCAGGAGACCAACAGGATGATGAACAGGGGGAGAAAGATGCGGAACAGGTAGAAGGTGAGGTGTCGCTGGGCCTGGAAGTGAAAGGAGAAACGGGACCCGGCCAGATCAGTGGTCTGGGTCTGGGTGGAGATCTGGGTGTCGAAGCCGGTTACCACCCATTCCTCTTCCCCCAATTGTTTCCCCACTTCGCTGAAGCCCGGGAGTTCCGTGAAGGTGAAGACCCAGTCGGGGCGCAGGGAATCGATGCGGATGTAAAAGTCCTGCCGGTCGAAGGGGTATTTCCGGAAATCGAAATCCGGGGCCTGCAGGGTGACGGAAAAGCGCTCGAAATAGATGCACCAGCCGTCGGGCCAGACCAGCACCAGGCGGTTCTGGAACCAGCGGTTCCCCTGCTGGTTGAAAATGGCGAACTCCGGCCACCGCAGGCCCTTTTCGGCCACGAAGGTCTGGAAGGCGTCACCGCTGTAGGTCTTGATGAAGCACTGGCAGTCCTCGGGGTTGAAACCCAGGGCCGGGTCCCGCCAGATGAGCTTGAGGCTGGCCACCACGCCGAAGTTCTCGCCTTTCTGGTCCACGTGGCTGATCTGGTCCATCCTCAGGCCGACCTGCACCGGGATGGGGTGCTGGATAAGGGGTCTCCCCTGCCTGGCGGTTTGGCCGGTGAGCACCTGAGGCGTATTGGTGCCCACTACGAGGCGGTAGTCACACTGGGAGGGCTCCCCGGCCCCGGGCGGGAAAAAGATCCGTAACCTGGGATTGTTGTCGGTTTCACTGAAGGTGTAAGCCAGGGTGAGAACCTGGTCCCCGTCGCCGGGTTGGCCGCTGGCCAGGGGGATGCCGCTGTAATCCTGCAGGACCATGGTGGGCAGGGGGCCGGAGGTTACCTGCAGGCGGGCATAGAGGGTCTCGCCCTGATAGACCCGGTGGAGGCCCACGCTCCGGTATTGCTGGTCGACGGTGAGGCGGCCGTCGATGTCGTCGACCCGTTGCGCCGCCTGCCAGACGGCCTTGGTGTGGTTGGCCAGGAGATGGCCGGTGGGGCGGGCCGTGCCGGAGGAGACGGCCGGGGCGTTGACGCCCAAGAGCAGCCGGAAATCTCCGAAGGTGGGACGCCAGGGGGTGCTGCAGACCAAGAGGCGGTAATCCCCCGGGGCCGGCACGGTAAAGGTGAAACGGGCGCCGTGGCCGGGGCCCGAGTTGTCATCCCAGGCGGTGAAGAACTTGTTATGGAGGGTGGCCAGGGCCTCGGGGTGCCCTTGAAAAAAGTTCCGCTGGCGTTCCAGCTCCTGGAGATAGTCCTGTTGCAGATGGGTGCGATCGACCCCGGGCAGGAGCAGGGCGGCAAAGGGGTCCAGGGTGTCGGAGGTGCCCTCCAGGTAAACGGAGACCCGGTCGCCGGCTTTCAGGCCGGGCACGTCATAGAGGAGGTGTTCCTGGAGTTCCAGACGGCCATGGAGCTGTTGGACCCGGGGAGGCTGTCCCCAGGCGTAGGGGACGACCGACAAAAAGATGCAGAGGATCACGGGCAGGGCGGCCAGCCGCTGGACGCCGAGCCGAACCAACTGCCGAGGGCAACCAGTCTGCGTTACATAAGGGTTCATGTCGCCCCTCCCGGAACCTGCCTGATTATATCATCTCTCCGTTCCGACCGGAAAAATATTATGGTTCCGGCACCCTCCCCCGGCGGGATAAGGTGTCGTTCCCTGACTTTATTAAAAGATACGGATAAAATTGACGGCCAGGAGGGCAGGGTTTTCCTTTTTCCCGCGTGATCTTTGTATTATCTTAGAGTCAGCGATATTGAGACATTTCAGGTTTGCTATGCCCATCCGCCTCAATGAGACCACCCAGGATATCCTGGCCCTGTTATTCGCCATCCTGATCGGCGTTCTGGCCGGCTTCGGCGCCCTGGCCTTCCGGGGTTATATTGCCATCGGGCAATGGCTGATATGGCCGGAGGGGCGGCAGTTCTTGGATCAGGTGGGGCGGGCCCCCTGGTGGCTCACCTTGCTTCTGCCGACCGCGGGGGGGCTGGCCGTGGGTCTGGTCATCGATTATCTGGCCCAGGAACTCCGGGGGCCGGGGGTGCCCGAGGTGATGGAGGCGGTGGCCATGCGGGACGGCTATATCGCCCCCCGTATCGTGCTCTTGAAGCCCCTGTGCACCGGCACCATCATTGCCACCGGGGGGTCGGTGGGCCGTGAAGGCCCGGTGGTCCAGATCGGCTCGGCCATCGGCTCCACGCTGGCCCAGATCTTCAAACTCAGTCCCGAAAAGACCCGCATCTGTCTGGCCTGCGGCGCGGCCGCGGGCATCGCCGCCACCTTCAACGCCCCCTTTGCCGGGGTCATGTTTGCGGTGGAGATCATCCTGGCCGACCTCCAGATCGCCTATCTGGGGCACATCGTCCTGGCCGCGGTGACCGGGGCGGTGCTGGCGCGCCACTTCATGGGAGATTTTCCCGTCTTTACCATATCCTCCTTTGCCTTGAAACATCCCGGGGAATTATGGTTCTATCTGCTTCTGGGCATCGGGGCCGGGCTGGTTTCGGTGGCCTTTATTCACGCCGTCTTCGGCTTCGACACCCTGTTCCGCAAGATGCCTCTGCCGGAATGGCTGAAACCGGGCCTGGGCGGCTTGGGGCTGGGAATCATGGGCCTCATCACCCCCCATGTCCTGGGGGTGGGTTATGATTCCGTCAATCTGGCCCTGACCGGCGACGTCATTCTGACCCTGGCCCTCTTGCTGATCCTGATGAAGTTCCTGGCCACGTCCCTGTGCCTGGGCTCCGGGATGAGCGGCGGCATCTTTGCGCCGTCCTTGTTCATCGGGGCGATGTTGGGCACGACGGTGGCGCTGGTGGCCAACCTGCTCTTTCCCGGTCTTGACCTCAAACCCGCCTATTTCGCCCTGGTGGGCATGGGGGCCCTGGTGAGCGGCACCACACTGGCCCCCATCACCGCCATCGTCACCATCTTCGAAATCACCAACACCTATGCCATTCTGGTGCCCCTGATGGCCGCCTGTATCGGCAGCCTCCTCACGGTGAAATACCTGTATGGCTACTCCATCTACGAAACCAAGCTGATGCGGCGGGGGGTGAATCTGATCCGGGGCCATGAGGTCAACATCCTGCGCAGCCTCAAGGTGAGGGACACCATGATCCCGCGGGTGGAGGCGATCCATGATTGCACCTGCCTGGCGGAAATCTTTGTGAGGGCCGAGACGAATCCGTATCCCTTTTTTGTGGTGCTGAATGACCGGGAGGAACTGAGCGGGGTGTTGTCCCTGTGGGATCTCAGGCCCGTCATGCCCCTGAGCCGGGAGTTGGAGTATCTGGTGGTGGCGGAAGAACTGAAGACCGCAGACGTGATTACGGTGACCCCGGACGATAATCTCTTCACCGCCCGCACCCTGTTGGAAGACCACGACTATTCCTACCTGCCCGTGGTGCTGCCCCCGGAGCGTACCAAGGTGGTGGGGCTCCTGAAGCTTGACGACATTCTCTCCGCCTATCGGGAAAAGCTGGTCAAGGAGCGTCTGTTGTGGGGGCCGTTAAAACGGCGGCGGGGTCAGAGATCGTAGGGCGGCTTCTTTAACAAGGTTGGGCCGAATAACCGGGCCCGGGGCCTGCTGCCCACCGGCAGGGACGGCGACGGCACCCAGGGCGGCTATGACCTGGAATGCACCCGGGCCGTTGCCGGGGAACAGAGACCGCGTGGCCGGGATTGGGTCCGCGAGGGAGCGCCCTTCCGAGGCCGTAATACTGATTCTGGGGGGTTGATGAGGGCGGTGACCGCCCTACATTTCATAGTTCGAATGTGGTAAACAATAATGTAATCACGGCGGTGATGGAGATGGAAAGATTCACAGCGGTGTTCGAGCAGGACGGCGAGTGGTGGGTCGGCTTTGTGGAGGAGCTGCCAGGGGCCAATACCCAGGGAAGGACCCTGGAGGAGGCCCGGGAAAACCTCAAGGAGGCCATCAGCCTGGTGATTGAGGCCAACCGGGAGCTGGCGCGCCGCGAAACCTCAGGGAAGCAGGTCATCCGGGAAGAGTTGCTGGTTGCCGTGTAATGAAACGGCGGGCGTTGCTCACGAATCTCCGGGAACAGGGGTGCGTCCTGTTGCGCGAAGGCAAACGGCACGGCGTGTATTGGAACCCAGCCAACCGGAGGACCTCCACGCTGCCCCGCCACACGGAAGTTTCCGAAAGACTGATTCAAAAAATCTGCAAAGACCTGGGTATTCCAACGCCTTGAAGTGAGGGGGGGGTAAAAGGTGGGTGGTGCGCACCCTTTATTCTGCCGCATCTTCAGCATCCGGCAGGTGAAGGAATACCTCCAGGGGCGGGGCCTGCCGGTGATTCAGTAAAGTAATCACGCGGCAACGGGGGAATACGGACGCCCCGGGTTTTTTTTGCTGAGGCCATGCAGGCTTCAGTTTTTTTATGGCCTGCGGGGGATAAGGTAGGCGAGGCCCATCTTACATTTCTTATTCTCGCCATCTTATGAGGCCCACGTTCAGAAAAAAGGCCAAGGCAAAGGCCAGAAGGCCACCGGTCAGCAAGGTGACAAGATGATCGGGAACAAGTCTCTGCGGGGCCTGAATGGGGATGAGATATTTTATCTGGATGACCACCACGAAGGCAGTCACGATAAGGCTGTTGAGGGCAGCCACAGTGTATGCCAAGCCGCCGAACTTACGTTTTTTCGTTTTGGGCTCCAATGATTCAGGTGACCGGAACGGCCGGTAACCTTTCAAGACATTGCCGTCATCATAAAATTGGTGAAAAAGCTGTCTGATCTTGTCCATATCCCGTTTGTAGCCGTCGGTCACCTGATTGCGTTTGATAATGCGACAGAGGGTCACCAGACCGATAACCAGAAGCGCAAAGAGAGCGAAGAGCATGACCAGGAATAAGATATCGCTTTGAAAAGGAGCGGGAGGGGAAGATGAAGGAGTTTTGTCCAAATCTTTTGTGGCCAGGGCGGTAAGTGCCGTGAGGACGGCGGTGACGAGGGTGATTAAAAATGTTACCCGCTTCTCACCCACCTCTTCGTTTTTCCAAAAAGAATCGGCCAAGTACTTGTAATCGGCCAAGAGCAGCTCTTTGGCCCCCTCACTTTTATTTCCCTGGGAAAGAATGTCAGCCATACGACCTCCCTCAGGTTACCCTTATTAATGTTGCCACCAGTTGGTGAGCTTCTTGGAGCAGTTCCTGCGTATCCGGGAACGTAAGGAGCTCAAGGCCCTCATCAAAGGTACACCAGCGTTTTTCCCGAAGTTCGCCTTTTCCCACTTCGGTTTGATACTCCATGAGGAAGAATTGCGCCCTCACCTGTTCATCCCCGACCTGGAAATGGAGAGCGCCAACCGGTCGCCTGATGGTGGCAAGGATTCCGGTCTCTTCCCGGACTTCCCGAATTGCCGCAGCTTCGGGGGTTTCCCCCGGTTCCAGGTGACCTTTGGGCAAGACCCAATGGGAAGCATTGGTTTTGGCGGTGACCACTAAATACCGTGGTACGTCATCAACGCATTTGAAGACGATTCCACCGGCATGTGTTAAGGTTCCCATGTCTGATGTACCTTGTGTTCCTTGAGTTAAATAAGAGGGTCAATACTGTGCCGACTAGCCTACCGCAGTATTTTCCTGCCCCATCACAAAACCATAACCACTGTTACGTCAAACGGCGGGGTCGCCCCCGCCGTGTCATCGTTCTACTTTTTATATTCCCCCAAAAACTTCTCCATGCCCGCGGGATCCTCCACGTTGTGGAAGGCGGCGGGGGAGTCCTTGGGGAGGCATTTGCGCACCAGGCCCTTGAGGACGTTCTTGGGGCCCACCTCCACGTAGGTGTCCACCCCCAGGGCCTGCATATGGGCGATGATGGCGGTCCACATGACCCCGGAGGTGAGCTGCAGGGTCATGAAGCGGTGAATCTTGGCGGGGTCGGTCTCGGGGCTGCCGGTGACGTTGAGCAGCACCGGGCAGACGGCGGGGGAGAAGGTCAGGGTGGCCAGGAAGGCGGCGAAGTCGGGCCCCGCCGCGGCCATCAGGGGGGAGTGCCAGGCCCCGGAGACAGCCAGGGGCACGGCCCGGACCTTGGCCTCCTTGAGGGCGGCGCAGGCCGCCTCGATGAGGTGCTGGTCGCCGGAGATGACGATCTGCTCCGGGGTGTTGAAGTTGGCCAGGGCCAGGGCGCCCTGGGCCGCCAGAGGGGCGAGCATCTCCACCAGTTGCTCCCGGGCGAGACCGATGACCGCGGCCATGGCCCCGGGGTGGGCCTCGGCCTCCCGCTGCATGACCCGGCCGCGCTCCTGGACGGCCCGCAGGGTGTCGGCGGCGGTGAGGACGCCGGCGGCATGGAGGGCGCTGTATTCCCCCAGGCTGTGCCCGGCGACGCAGTCCGGGGCCACGCCGGCCCGCTTCAAGGCGTTGAAGAGGGCCAGGTTGACCATGGTGACGGCGGGCTGGAGATTGACGGTCTCGGTGAGTTCCTCCATCGGCCCCTCGAAGCACAGGCGCAGGAGGGGGAGGCCGGTGACGGCCTCGGCTTGCTCAAAGAGCTCCCGGGCCTGGGGATCGGCGTCGTATAAGGCCCGGCCCATGCCCACGTACTGGGAGCCCTGACCGGGAAAGAGAAAGGCGAGTTTAGACATCTGCATACCTCTATGTATGGGATTATGGATTATCTGTCGTTTTGGGGTTTATGGAGCTGCTGCAACATTTCGTCCAGGAAGGGCCGGTCCCGGCTGCTCATGTAGGTCTCCGGGAAGAAGATGACCTTGATGGTGGCCACCTTCTGGCGATCCTCGGTATAACTGATGCCCTTGAAGGTGATGGCAAACCGGGTGGCGTTGAACAGCTTGGTGTTGTCGATGAAAGGCAGAGAGCAATAGTTGAGTTTGAAGCCGACCTCGGCGGTTTCGGCCTGGAATGCGGTTTGGGCCGGGATATCGATGACCCGCATCCTGACGTAGTCGTCATCGGGGCTGATCTCGGTCACCTCGATGCCGAGGCGATGCTCCCGGTAGGGGGGCTGCCCCTCCGGCGGCACAATGATGCCGTTGGCCCGGCCCGGGCCCAGGGTGCGGCGGAAGATCTGGACCTCCTTGGTTTGGGCCAGCATGGCCTCCTGTTTGTCCACCACTTCGCTCAAGATATCGCGGAGCTGCTGTTTCTCGGCGGGGGTGAACTCCTGCTGGGAATCCTCGAAGAGCGGTTTGAGATCGAAGAATTCATGGAAATTGAGGGCGAGCAGACGGAGGAGGGAGAGCTTCCTCTGGTTGTTCTGGTCCGTGGCGGCATCGCCGAAGAAGGTTTTGAGGAGGTTCTCGAACATCTTGGCCCGGAGCTCGGAATCGGAGACCTCCCGCCGGCTGACGATCTCGGCGTACAACTGGTTGTTGCGGCTGCGCTCGCCGTTGATATGGATGACCAAAGGGATGAGGACGCCGGCCAGGATGGCGCCCAGGCCGGGCAACAGACGCGCCAGGATGTCGACCCAATCCCGCCCTTGGGTGTCGTCCGCCATGGTCTCCCCCGCTCAGGGAATCTTCCGTAGCAGCTTTTTCCCTTGATCCAGCCGCCAATTCTGCCTGGTCCGGGGGGAATAGATCCGGACCCCTTCGGCGGCGTAGGTTTGCCCGTCGATGCTGACGGACAGTTGTTGATCGCCGTCGGGCAGATTGACCTCATAGCCCCCGAACTGGTTGGTCCTGATTTCGTTCCCCTGAATGACGATGGCTTTGTTGCTCAGGGAGGAGCCGTCTGCGCGAATGATGCGGCCTTCCAGCATCCCGGCCCAGAGCGCCCCGGGCAGGAGGAGACAGATGCACCAGAACACCAGGATTTTCTTCATGATGCCCATGACCTCGGAAGTGGATGAAAATTGTTAGGGTCTGATGAAATAATCTTGCCCTAGAAAGGCAGCGTGGTCAAGGGGAAATGGCACAACCTCACAGGGGCGGCGGGCGCCGCCGGGCTCCGGGTCCTGCGGGGCCATGGTGGCGGGAGGGTAGGCGCTCAGGCCGGGGGAGAGGAGAGGTCGGCCTCGGGCGGGGGGGCGGCGGGGACGGTGTCCCGGCCGGCCAGGAGGTCGTCGATGACCGCGTCCAGGCGCTCCCACAGGGGGGTCAGGGTCTCGGGGGCAGTGGCGGAGATGGCGACGCCGTCATGGATGCGGCACTGCAGGGCAGCCAGGGAGGCGGGCACCAGGTCGAGCTTGTTGAAGACCTTGAGCACGGGTTTGTCGTGCAGGTCCAGCTCGGCCAGGATGCGGTCCACGGCCTGGAGCTGCTCCTCCCAGCGGGGGTTGGACAGGTCGATGACGTGGAGGAGGAGGTCGGCGTCTTCCAGTTCCTCCAGGGTAGCCTTGAAGGCGGCCATCAGGTCGGGGGGCAGATTGGTGATGAAGCCCACGGTGTCGGTGATGATGACCTCCCGCTCCCGGGGGAAGCGAAGCCGCCGGCTGGTGGGGTCGAGGGTGGCGAAGAGGCGGTTTTCGGCCACGACCGTGGAATGGGTGAGGGCGTTGAGCAGGGTGGATTTGCCGGCGTTGGTGTAGCCCACGATGGAGAGCACCGGCAGGCCCTGGCGGCGGCGCAGGCCCCGGCGGGTGCGGCGGGCGCGGCGCACGGCCTCCAGGTCCTGGCCCAGACGGTGGAGGCGTTCCCGGACGCGGCGCTTGTCGATCTCGAGCTTGGTTTCGCCCGGCCCCCGGCCGCCGATGCCGCCGGTGAGGCGGGAGAGGGCGTCGTCCCGGCCGGACAGGCGGGGCAGGAGGTACTTCAACTGGGCCATCTCCACCTGGAGCTTGCCTTCCCGGCTGCGGGCGCGTTGGGCGAAGATGTCGAGGATGAGCTGGGTGCGGTCGATGACCTTGAGGTCGGTGAGGTCGGTGATGGAGCGCACCTGGGAGGGATTGAGGTCGGCGTCGAAGATGAGGAGACCGACATCGAGCTGCAGGGCGTGGACCACCAAATCGGCGAGCTTGCCTTTCCCCAACAGATAGCGGGGGTCGATGCGGGCGCGGTGCTGGAGGATGACGTCGGCCACGGCGAGACCGGCGGATTCGGCCAGCTCTTTGAGTTCGGCCAGGGAGTCCTCGGCCTGATGGCGGGGCTTGGTGGTGACGCCGATGAGTATGGCCCGCTCCCGGCGGTCGGCGGCGGTGAGGGCGGCGGTGCGCTGCAGTTCGGTCTCCAGGGAGGCCACCAGGGCGGTGAAATCGGCGGTGAGGTGGGAGACGTGGTCGGCCTCCAGGAAGGCGAAGCTGCTGCCGTCCACCGGGTGGGGGAGTAGATGGGCGATATGGAGGCGGCCGGGCTGGCCGTCGGGTTTGACCTGCAGGGCGGCGACGAGGTCCAGGCGCAGGAAGGCCAGGTCCATGAGGTCGTCCTGGCTCAGGGGCTCGCCCCGGAGGTGGGTGTGGATCAGGCGCAGGCCCTTGAGGCGGCCGCCGGCCTGACGCAGGCGGCCCAGGACGGGGATGACCAGGCCCTGGGGATCGCCCACCAGAACCAGCTCCACGGCGCCCTGGCGATCAAGGAGGACACCCACCTGGCGGCGGATCTCCTGGGAGATGTCGGCGAGCTGGCGGGCCAGTTCGGGGCTGACCACGGCCTGGGGGGGCACCCGGCGGCGGTGGAGGCGCTCCAGGCGGAGAAGCTGTTGGGGCTTGAGACCGGTGAGATTACCGTGGGGTCGGTCGATGGGGGTTCTCCTGGCTACGTTTATTAATATTATTATAGCGCACATGGGCTCTCAGCGCCAGTGGTGGGGTTGATTCTCCTTTTGGGGGATCAGGTGCCGGGTTGCCACCTCTCAGGGGTCACGTCACAGGCACTGCAGGACAGCACCTTAGAGATCTTGTTTCATTTCTTAAACGGGATGTTCAAATAATTAACCAACAGCTTATAATGATTACAGCCAACTATTGATAATTACAGTAAGTTTAGAAGGTATAATTTTTGCAAAATTATGGAACTGAACGGATAGTAAATAATTTTGTTTAATTTTTAAACATACTGTCTGGAAGGGGAAGGTCCGGTGGGGTCTTACATGGATGCATGCCCTCTATCGCGGCTGCCCCACATGATTCTCCCCTGTCTCCGGTGTTTTTAAAGTCCAATTCGAGCAATAAGATTCAGGAGTTATGTTGAAGGGCAAGACCATCGGCATGGCTCTTGTTCACGGCGGCAAAACCTGAGGATAAAGAAAGGAGGAGTAGATGAAAAAATTCCTGGGGCTAACTTTTAAAATAAGCTTTCTGGCGTGTTTGATGACTCTGATGGTGGCAGGGAGCGCCCGGGCATTTAACATTCTCAGTCTGGACGAGACCCGGACGGGAAATGAAGGGGAAGGCGGCAGCGACCGTTACCTCACGGCCACGGCGATGACGAACGCCACCACTATCCTGCTCAACGCCGGGTTCACCATCGGGACCACCAGCAGCTTCACGGCTGCCAATATCGCCGGGGCCTGCGTCCTCTACACCGGGGCCGTGGATACCGCCTTTAGCGCGCAGGAATTGACTGACATCGAGGCGTTTGTGGCCGCCGGGGGCGGGCTGGTCATCCAGCGGGATTGGGGCTCCTTTTATCCCGCGGCGGACCCTCTGGCCGCCCTCTTTGGCGTGAGCTACACCACCTCGCACATTGGCCCCAGCGGCACCGCCTCCGCGGTCAATAAGACAGCCGACCATCCCATCTGGACAGGGCCGGCAGGTACCGTGACCACCTATGACCAGGTGTATTCGTCCTCCGTCAGCGGGGCGACCGCCATCGGGGTGCACTCCGCCGATACAACTAAGACCGCCCTGGCAGTGCAGGAGTATGGCTTAGGGCGTGTGGTGTACCTGACGGATATGGATGCCTGGGACGACCTGGGCGATCCCGTGTCACCGACGTTGGGAAGCAACAACGCCATCGTGTGGGAAAATATCTTTCACTATGCCTGCAAGCCCGTCCCCGCCCCGGCCACCGTTCTCCTTCTGGGGACAGGTCTAATGGGGCTTCCCATTCTCAGGAGAAGGTTTAAAAAGTAATCGGGGACTGACAGTCTCATGAGTGGAGGCAGGGTTGGAAACGGCCCTGCCTTTTTCGTACGATTCTCCTGAACTTATTGAAAATATTAAACTCTCTATTCTGGAGGAACTGACGGTTTGCGGCCGGCCTCTGTCTCTCCAGGGCCCGACTTACCCTTGGTCAGGGGCCGGTGGGTTCCCCCTCGCCTTGCAAAGGCCCGGGGAGAAAGATATACTGAGGGTACGGCGAAGCTCCGGGAAAGACGAGGCATGGCAGACACCCAGGGAAAATTTCCGGATTACGAGGAGCTGGAGAGGCAACTGCGGGACTACCTGGAAAAGAAGTACGGGGACCGCCTTCGGTTCACCTCACCCTGGGGATGGCCGCAACCCATTGTGGATGAAGGCATGACGAAAGCCAAAGACGACTCGGTGACGAGTAAGATCAATTTCAATCTAAAGCCGGAAGAGCTGGAGGCCTACCTGCACGAGTACGTCATCAAGCAGGATCAGGCCAAGAGCATCCTGGCCACCAAGGTCTGCACCCACTTCAACCGCATCCGCTACATGCTGGACAAGGGCAAGAGCCCGGATATCGGGGTGGGGGCCATCAAGAACAACATTATCCTGATCGGCCCCACGGGGGTGGGCAAGACCTATCTGGTGAAATTGATTGCCAAGAAGATCGGGGTGCCCTTTGTCAAGGGCGACGCCACCAAGTTTTCCGAGACCGGGTATGTGGGCGGCGACGTGGAGGATCTGGTGCGGGACCTGGTCTATGAGGCCGGCGACGACCTGGAGCTGGCCCAATACGGTATCATCTATATCGACGAGATTGACAAGATCGCCTCGGCGGGGAACCTCATCGGGCCGGATGTGTCCCGGAGCGGGGTGCAGCGGGCCCTGCTCAAACCCATGGAGGAGACGGAGGTGGACCTGCGGGTGGCCCACGACCCCGTGTCCCAGATTCAGGCCATCGAGGCCTACCGCAAGACGGGCAAGCGGGAGAAGCGGACCCTGAACACCCGCAACATCCTGTTCATCGTCAGCGGGGCCTTCAACGGGCTGGCCAAAATCATCCGGGAGCGCCTGAGCAAGCAGGAGATCGGCTTTCGGGGCAAACCCCAGTCGAAGCAGCCGGACGCAGCCTTCTGGCAGCACGTGACCGCCGAGGACCTGATCAAGTACGGGTTTGAGTCGGAGTTCGTGGGCCGGCTGCCGGTGATCGTGGTGCTGGAGGAACTGACCGCGGACGACCTCTACCAGATTCTCAAGAACCCCAATAACCCCATCATCAACAGCAAGAAACGGGACTTCCGGGCCTACGGAATCGACATCAAGTTCGAGGACGAGGCCCTGCGGCTGCTGGCCGACCGGGCGGCATCGGAGAAGACCGGCGCCCGGGGGCTGGTGAGCGTGACGGAAAAGGCTCTGATCGACTATGAGAAGCGGCTGCCGTCCACCGAGATCAAGGAATTTCTGGTGACCCCGGAAGTGGTCCAGGACCCGGCCGTGGAACTGGAAAAGCTGCTGGGCGACCCCCGGGAGGCGGGGCTGCAGGCCCGCTATCAGGCGGTGGCGGCGGCGGAGCTCGAGGTGCTGCGGGAGTCGGTCTGGCGGCGGGAGACCGAGTTCCTGCGGCGGTACCATATGCCCCTGACCCCGTACCGGGTGGAACTGATGATGGACCAGTATTTTCGCTGGGACTGCGACCTGGTGACCGCCTTTGACGCCATCTGCAAGCTCTATCAGCAGGTCAAGGGATTTGAGGAGCGGTTTTACCTGACCCATCAGATTCATGTGAGTTTCGAACCGGAGGCCGTGGACGAGATCATGCGCCGGGCGCTCTCGGGCGGGACTTCGGCCCGGGCTGTATGCGAAGGGTATTCCAAGGACCTGGAGTACGCCCTGAAGCTGGTGCGGGACAAGATCGCCCTGGATAATTTCGTGCTCTCCAAAGAGGCCCTTCTGGATCTGGATGCCTTCCTCAACACCATCTTTCAGGGCTCCATTCCCAAGAGCCTCTATCCGGGGCAGTTTTAAGTGAGCGGCGACAGAATTCCCGGAACCGGGGACAGGGTTGCCGCTCCCCTTGATTTCTCCTGATTGAGAACCTAGTTATACTGGATGCACGCTGCTTCCCTGGGCCCCCCTTCCCGGGCCTTTTTCCCAACAGCCTCAGGCGCGAGTGAATTTCCATGATAGGGGTATCGAAGCTTTACTGCGGGGCGGTGGAGGCCGCCGACGTGCTGCGCTACGGCCGGCATTCGGGGCAACTGCCCTCCCACCTGCTGCAGTTTTCCCGTGACAAGAAGCCGGTGGTGGTCTGGAACGCCACCAAGCGTTGCAATCTGCGCTGCGTCCATTGTTACGCCGGCAGCCGGGATGAGACGGCCCCGGACGAACTGAGCCATGCCGAAGGGCTGGCCCTGCTGGACGACCTGAAGGCATTTGGCTCGCCGGTGGTGCTGTTCTCGGGCGGGGAGCCCCTGATGCGGCCGGATCTGCTCCCCCTCATCGAACACGCGGTGCAGGGCGGGATGCGGGCGGTGATCTCCACCAACGGCACCCTCATCAGCCGGGGGGTGGCCCGGGATCTCAAGAAGTTGGGTTTGAGCTACGTGGGCATCAGCCTGGACGGGGTGGAGGCCACCCATGACCGGTTCCGGGGGGTGAAGGGGGCCTTCGGCGCGGCCATGGAGGGAATCCGCAATTGCCAGGAGGCGGGCATCAAGGTGGGGCTGCGCTTCACCCTGAACCGCCACAACTTCCGGGAGGTGCCGCAGATCTTTGAGCTGCTGGAGGCGCGCCACATCCCCCGGGTGTGTTTCTACCATCTGGTCTACACCGGGCGGGGCAGCAACCTGCTCCCGGCCATGTTGAACCATGCCGAAACCCGGGAGGTGGTGGACGTGATCATCGACCGGACCGCGGACCTCTTTGCCCGGGGGAAACCCAAGGAGGTGCTGACGGTGGACAACCACGCCGACGGCCCCTACATTTATCTGCGCCTCCTGCGGGAGGGGTCGCCCCGGGCGGCGGAGGTGCTGGAGCTGCTCCGAATGAACGAAGGAAACAACTCCGGCCGGGGGATCGGCTGCGTCAGCTGGGACGGTGAGGTGCACGCCGACCAGTTCTGGCGGCACTATTCCTTCGGGAACGTGCGGCAGCGGCCCTTCAGCGAGATCTGGACCGACCTGAGCCACCCCCTGATGGCCCGCCTGAAGGAAAAGAAGAAGTACGTCACCGGCCGTTGCGCCACCTGCCGGTGGCTGGACGTCTGCGGGGGCAACTTCCGGGTGCGGGCCGAGGCCCTGACCGGGGACCTGTGGGCCCCGGACCCGGCCTGCTACCTGACGGAGGAGGAGATTACCGGATAGCGGGGGCCGTGAGAATACCCGGCGGTCATTCTGAGCGCAGTCAAGACGCCCTTTATCAGGCTGTGGTGTGGTTCTGCACGGGGCCATGATCCGTTCCGACTGACAAAACAGAACCTATTCGGTTGATGACATTTTGATACGCGGTGTTGAACCAGACTTCTTTCGGAGGTCTGGTTTTTTTTACCCAGAAGCCTCGAAGACCCGAGGTTGTGTCATTTTCAAGACAGGTTGGGGGGGAGATGTCTCAATTCTGCGGCGGCGGCAGGTTGGCGACCGGGAAGGGAAGATGGCGGGAGGAGGAGATGAGACCCGGGGAGGGGCAAAGAAAAAGTTCCTTTGTACGGGAAAAAATCCCCAAAACTCCTTTGGGGGAAGGCCGGGCGGACAGATGTGTAACTTGTCGGATAGAAAGGATTATTTAGATAAATGGCAGAAGGGAGGTCGGGGCGGGCGGCGGCTAGGAGGGCTGGCGGGCCAGGCAGGGGCGGCGATTTTCGGGGGCCAGGGGGGCAATCCAGCATACCAAAGGCATTAAAATTGCACTCTTTACAACCGAGATACCTTTCGCTACGGGAGACCTCTCGGTACAGCCTGGGTCAAGGCGCAGGCCAAAGTCGCCGGGAAGCGGGGGGCAGATGTTCAGGACCAAGAGGAGGAAGAATTGGCGGGTGGTCTGGGGATGGTGGAGTTGGTACGGACCCTGACGTGGGGGCAGATCATCCCGCTGATCCTGTCGCTGGCATTTGCCGGGGTGGATCTGCATTCCCGGCGGATTCCCAACGTCCTGACCTTTGGGGGGGCGTTGGGAGGGATGATCTATAATGTCGCCCTGGGCGGCTGGTCCGGATTGGCCCAGGGGGGACTGGGGCTGTTGTTGGGATTGGGCTTGCTGATGCTCCCCTATATCATGGGGGGGGCAGGGGCCGGGGACGTCAAGGCCCTGGCCGCCCTGGGGGCCTGGTTGGGTCCCATGCCGCTGATATCGCTGTTCTTTTATATGGCAGTGGCCGGAGGGATCATGAGCTTAGGAGCCTTGCTCTGGCGTGGGATGCTGGGGAGCTTCCTGCGCCGCGTCTGGAATGCGCTGGTCAGTGTGGTAATGACCCGGGAGCCCCGGGACCTGATGGGGGCAGTGCCGGAGGGCAAGGGTTCGGGCATCCCTTATGGGGTGGCCATTGCGGCGGGGATGGTGGCGCTGATCTGGTGGGGGGAGATTTTTTAAGATCGCCCCAAACACGACCTGGCAACCAGCAGGTTTGACCGGCTCGAAACCGACCAGTAATGAGGGCATGGAGCAACAGGCGGGCGGCCACCCGGGGGAGAAGGGTGGTGGGTAAGTCCGCCAAGGTCGATAAGGGGGGAATTATGTTGGCACAGAAAGGGGAGGATTGCCGCCTCACGGCTGGACCGACCGTCAAGGGAGAATACGGGAGGTTTTTCCGATTATTTTTGCTGGCCCTGGCCACCTGGTGCCTGTTGTTGCCGGCCCTCCAGGCCCGCGGCGCCGAACTTCTGGACCGCGTCAAGGACGAGGAACTCCTGCAGACCCTGCGCCTGCGGGTGGGCCGCTCCAAAGTGGTCAAGACGCCGTTTGCCATCACCCGCATCTCCGTGGCCGATCCGGATATCGCCGATATTGTTCTGATCTCCGAGCGCGAAGTCTATATCAACGGCCTGTCCCCAGGGGTCACCAATATCAGCCTTTGGGGCGGGAAGCGGTTTACCTCGGCCAAGGTGACGGTGGAGGCCGACATTTCCATGCTGAAGGAAAAACTCCACCAGGTGTTGCCCAAGGAAAAGATCGCCGTGGAGGCGGCCGGGGATTCCATCGTGCTGTCCGGGGAGGTCACAGGCCCCACCAACCAGGAAACCGCCATGAACCTGGCCCAGGGTTTTGTGGGGGGCAAGACCGCCAAGGAAAAACGGGAAAAGCTCATCAACCTCATGCACGTGGGCGGCGTGCAACAGGTCATGGTGGCGGTGCGGGTGGCGGAGATCAACCGCTCGGTGGCGAAGAACATGGGGATCAACTTCACCTTCGCCAACAACCGGGGCACCTTCGGCACCACCATGCTCAATAACCTCGTCAACATCGCCAACCTCTATTTCAACCCCCCCATCAATCCCACGGAGCCGTTTATCAGCACGATTCCCGGTCTGGGGACCCAGTTGAGCCAGGCCCTCACCACCGGGGGTACGGGTGGGGTTAATGCCATGTTCGGGGGCATGGGGGCAGGGAACTCCTTTTTCTGGACGGCCTTTTTCAACATCCTGAAGCAGCAGGGTTTGGGGCGGGTCCTGGCGGAACCCAATCTGGTGACCACCAGCGGCCAGGAGGCCAGTTTCCTGGCCGGCGGGGAATTCCCCATCCCGGTGCCCTCGGGCCTGGGGACCATCTCCATTGAATACAAGAAGTTCGGCGTGGCCCTGCTCTTCACCCCCACCGTGCTGGACAACGACAAGATCGCCCTGCGCATCAATCCCGAGGTCTCGGAGTTGGACTTTTCCAGCCAGACCACCGTGGTCGTCTCCGGCTTCATCGTCCCCGCCCTGCGGACCCGGCGGGCCAGCACCCAGGTGGAAATCAAAGACGGCCAAACCCTGGCCATCGCCGGCCTGTTGTCCGACCAACACCGGAACGTGATCAATAAATACCCGATCTTGGGCGATCTGCCCATCCTGGGGGCGGTCTTCCGCTCCAACGCCTTTCAAAAGAGCGAGACCGAACTCGTCATCCTGGTCACCCCGTACCTGGTGAAAGGCACGACGCCCGGAGACCTGCGGGTGCCCACCGACAAATACCTGGAACCCAGCGATTATGAATTCTATCTCCTGGGACTGGCGGAAGGTCGACAGCCCGCCAAAGAGAATAAACTGCCGCCGGTGGGCGCGGAAAAATTGCCCTCCGGTTTCGGCCATCAAATGGAATAAGACCGGCCAATTATTATGTATGGGCCCACACACGCAAGGAGACTACCGGGCATGACACAGCACGCATCGCAAGGCGGCCGGCGCCGCCATCGAGCCCTCCTGCGGGGGGGTGCAACCGTCGTCCTGGCCCTGCTGGGGTTTTTAGGTGTGGGGGGCTGCGCCAACTTCCCCCCCCCACCTTCCACCCTGGAAAAAGAATACGGCCGGGCCGTGGAATACAACAAGGCGGCCATGATCTTGACGCCGCCGCAGACTCGGGCCCAGGCCCCGGCGACGGGTCTCAGCCCCGTGGCCGGACAATATGAAACCGAGGCTTATAACAAGACCTTTGCACCTAAAAAGGACGCCAAACCGGCCAGCGTGACCCTGGGGGTCACGGGCGGGGCCTTTGGCGGTGGCGGCGGCGGGGAGGGCGGCGGGCAATAGTCCGGCTGGCGAGCTGGCGGGCGGCAGGGGAGGCCGCCGGCCAGTTTCCCCAAAGCCCCGGGAATCAGGGGGGGATGCCATGGCGTTTCCAATAGTGACATTGATCGTAGTGCTTGTTTGCGGGAGCCTGGGAGCCGGGTGCCAGACGGGAGGCCAACCGTCCGCCGAGATGCAACAGAAGCTGTTTGCCGGGGCGGCCAGACCGTCCTCCAACAGCGCCCAGGTCCTGCGCAGCGTGCATTACTTCAAGCTGATGGGGCGGTTTGATTTGGCCGTGAAGGAGTTGCAGGAAGCCACCGAACGGGAGCCGGAAGATGCCAGGCTCTTGAACGCCTTGGGAAGTTGCTATGACGAAATGGGGGAGTTTGCCAAGGCCCAGGGACTCTATCAGCGGGTCTTGAGCCAGGAGCCGGGGAATCTGGCGGCCCTCAACAATATGGGCTATTCCCGTTATTTGGCGGGAGACTGGCAGGGGGCGGAGTCCTATTATCAGCAGGTCCTGGCCCGGGACCCCAAGAACCTTTGGGCGGCCAACAATCTGGGTTTACTGTGGTGCCGCCAGGGGAGCGCCCGGCAGGCCCGGCAGTTATGGCAAAAGCTGGAAGGAGAGGCGCGGGCGCATGAAAAGCTGACGCAGGTGTTGGCCAAGTTGGGTGGCGGCCCGGTGGACTCGGGTGCAGCCACCGCAGCGGCTCTGCCGCCGAGCCGGGGGCCGGAGAAGGCACCGGCACCGCCCCGGATGGAGATGGCGGCGACCCCTCCAGCGTCGGCCTCCGTAGCCCCGTTCCGGGAAGAGAAGGATAAGGCTGCCACAGCTCCCCAGGCCCCGGAGAAGCCAAGGCCTGAGGTGGCCAAGGCCCCCGCCCCGGCTGCCGCGCCGCCACCCCCGGTAAAGGGGTCGCAGCCCCAGGCCGAGATGGCGGCGGTCCCGAAGGACCCCAGTCCGGTGGTGAAACCGGCTGCCTCTCCTACGGCCGTACCGTCTGCGGAGGCCCCGGCGGCCTCGAAGGAGAAGGAGAAGGTGGCCAGCCTGGAGGCTGCCATAACCGCGGCGGCGCCAGAAGCTGAATCGGCAGCTCCGGCCGCAAAGATCGACCAACCCGCCCCGGCAAGGCTGGCGGACTCGGGGGCAAGACCACCCGGGGGGGCGGGACATATGCCGGAGCACACCCCGGAGAGTCAGGAGGCTGCGGCCGCGGACCTGGAAAAGGTGGCCGTGGAGATCAGGAACGGCAACGGGGCGCCGGAGATCGCCGATCTGGCCCGGGACCTGCTCAAGGGCAACGGCGTGAGGGTGCGGCTCATCGGGAACCACATCGACTTTGGGGTGCCGGAAACCATCGTCTATTACCGCCCGCGCCATCAAGAGGCGGCGGCGGAACTCAACCGACGGTTCTTTCAGGCGGCGCGTCTGGAGAGGGTCCTGGACCTGCGGGGGGAAGTGGACATCAAGGTGCTGCTGGGGCATGACATCCTGAAAACCAACCTGTTCTTCTCGCACCTCAAGACCACGTATCCCATGCATTCGATAACCGCCGCGGCTCCGGCTCCGGGCCGCACTGTGGCGGGTACCGCAGCGGCGTCGCCGTCCGCCTCTACGCGCCCTCTGACCGTGGCCAGCCTGAGCAACGCCGTCAATACGCATGGACCGGTCGATGGCGGCCACCAGGACCGTTTGCCGGCCGCCAAGATCTTGACCCCGGCTGCTCCCGCCGCCCCGGCGGCGACGACTGCCGTCGCGCCGGCGGCAAAGGTGGCCGTTGAGATCAGAAACGGCACCTGGACCCCGGATCTGGCCCGCTTCACCCGGGAACTGCTGCGGGGGCAGGGCTATCGCGTCCCCATCATGGGAAATCATATTGATTTCGGGGCCCAAGAAACCGTTATCTATTACCGCCCCGGAAAAGAAGAGGCCGCCAAAGACCTCAATGCCCGCGTCTTTCATGCCAAACGCCTGGAACCGTCGACCCACCTGCGCCCCGGCGTCGATCTCAAGGTGCTTTTGGGCAAAGATTTATTTAGAAACTGCGACCGTTTTGCTTCCTGGAAAGCCCGGTAGTCCGGGCCCATTCCAGAGGAGAGGCATTTAGTCCGTTTATAAGGGGGGTGAGACAGTGGGGGCGCCTTGGGGCCCCCACTGTCTCATTATCTGTTGCCGACAGGAGCACATCAGCATGCCGAGCCGCACCATTCTTGCCACCGCGGCCCGTCGGGCAGCCGCCGCGCTCCTCGTGGGGGTGCTCGTGGTCGCCTCCGGCTGCCTGACTGGCAAGCAGAACACCAAGACGCCGTTCCGGGGCCTCACTTCGGAAGAGTCCGATCGCCTCGGTTCCCTCAATAATCCGGGTTTTCCCAAGTCCAAGGCCTTCCCGGCCGAGAAAGAACCGCCGGCGGAAAATCTCATCGCCGAAGGCGACCTATATCTTAAAACCGGCCAACTGGACGGCTCCATCATGAGCTACACCCGGGTGCTGGCCAAAGATCCCTACCGCCATGACGTGCGCTACAAGCTGGGCATCGTCTTCCTCATGTCTGGACAACTGGCCGACGCCAAACGGGAACTGGCCGCGGTCCTGGCCCACCAGGAGATGTTGGAATCCCACGAGGCCCTGGGGCTGGTCTTTCTGCAAGAGGGAAACTATCCCGAGGCGGAGCGGGAACTGCGCCACGTCCTCTCCAGCGATCCCCAGCGGCTGCGGGCCCTTTATCTTCTGGGAGTGACTCACCTCAAGGCCCACAATACCACTGCGGCCATCGCCGTGTTTCGGGACGTGCTCCTCAAAGAGCCTAATAATGTCAAGGCCATGTCGCGTCTGGGGCAGGCCTATTACGAAGCCAAGAATTACTCCGAGGCCCTGCACTGGCTGAAAAAGGGTGAATATCTGCACCCGGAGGACCCCAAGCTCAATTACTATCTGGGTATGACCTACGCCGCCCTGAAGAGATATCCCGAGGCCATGACCGCCTTTACCAAGGCCGGGGACGAGGCCCAGGCGTTTAACAACATCGGGGTGCAGTATTTTCTGGAGGGCAGATATACCGATGCGGCCAAGTGCTTCCAGCGGGCCCTGGAGTTGCGCAAGACTTTTTATCCGGAGGCCAAGGACAACCTGGAGCGGGCCCTGAAGAAAATGCAGGAAGAGAATCAGAATGCGGGATAAGGAGATCGGGCCGCAGGCGAAAGGGCCGGGAAAAAAGGTGGTTGACAAAGACCGGGGGGATTGATACAAGAAATCATGGGTATCATGTCAGGAAGAACACAGAGGGGTTGGTGCTGGCGGTTTCCCCAGGGAACTCCGGCAGCAGCGGATTAATAGAGTAACGGCCGCGGGTTCCCAGGACAGGGACCCCGGCTAATCAGGTGATATGAACTAGGCTGTGGGACCCTTCCCGCAGCCTTTTTGCATTGTGGAGGAGAGAACGATGTTGGTGGTGATGGACAAGGACGCCACGCCGGCGGAAATCGCCGCGGTGGTGGCCAAGATCGAGGCGCTGGGGCTCGCGGCCCAACCCATTCCGGGGGGGGAGCGGGTGGCCATCGGCATCCTGCGCAACCAGGGGCCGCTGGATCCCAGTCTGTTTGTGGACCTGCCGGGGGTGATGGAGGCCATCCCGGTATCCCGGCCCTACAAGCTGGTCAGCCGGGAGATGAAGCGGGAGGACACGATCATCGACCTGGGCCGGGGGGTGAAGCTCGGCGGCGGGCATTTCGTGGTGATGGCGGGGCCCTGTTCGGTGGAGAGCGAGGACCAGCTCATGACCATCGCCCGGGCGGTGCAGGCGGCGGGGGCGAAGATCCTGCGGGGCGGGGCGTTCAAACCCCGGACCTCGCCTTACAGCTTCCAGGGGTTGGGAGAGCAGGGGCTCAAGATCATGGCCCGGGCCCGGGAGGAAACGGGGCTGTTCATCATAACCGAGGCCATCGATTACGACTCCCTGGAACTGGTGGCGGAGTATGCCGACATCATCCAGATCGGGGCGCGCAACATGCAGAACTTCTCCCTGCTGCGCCGGGCCGGACAGTACCGCAAACCGGTGTTGCTGAAGCGGGGGTTGTCGGCCACCCTGGGAGAGCTGTTCATGTCGGCGGAGTATATCATGGCGGAAGGGAACGCCCAGGTCATCCTGTGCGAGCGGGGCATCCGAGCCATCGGCGACCACGCCCGGAACATGCTGGACCTGGCGGCCATTCCGTACGTGAATCGGGAGAGCCACCTGCCCATCATCGCCGATCCCAGCCATGCCGCGGGGCGGCGCCACCTGGTGCCCCCCCTGGCCCGGGGGGCGGTGGCGGTGGGGGCCGACGGTCTGATCATCGAGGTGCACCACGACCCGGCCAACGCCCTGTCGGACGGGGCGCAATCCCTCTACCCGCAGCAGTTTGAGGCCCTGATGCAGGATTTGCAGCAATTGCGGCCGGGGCAATGGTAAGGCGGGAGATACCGGTGCGCCCTGCCGCCCGGGACACGTCGTACCGCATGGTCGTGGCAGCAGGACTGCGTCGGGAGCTGGGGCAGCTGCTGCTGGATGCGGCAGGGGCCCGCCACCTGTGGCTGGTGAGTGACACCCGGGTGGCGCGGCTCTATGGCGAGGAGGTGGCGGCAAACGTGCGGGCGGCGGGGTGGGAGCCGACGCCACTCACGATCCGGCCGGGGGAGGGGAGCAAGAGCTGGGCCACGCTCCAGCGCCTGACCCGAGAGCTGGTGGCGGCGGGGGCGGACCGGAGCGCTCTCCTGGTGGCCCTGGGCGGGGGAGTGGTGGGGGACGTGACCGGATTTCTGGCCTCCATCTACCTGCGGGGGGTGCCGGTGGTGCAGGTTCCCACAACGCTGCTGGCCATGGTGGATGCGGCCATCGGGGGCAAGACGGGGATCAATCTGGCCGAAGGCAAGAACCTGGTGGGGACCTTTCACCAGCCGCGGCAGGTGGTCATCGATCCGGAGTTCCTGCTCACCCTGCCGTGGCGGGAGCGTCTCAACGGCGTGGCGGAGCTGGTCAAGACGGCCTTTATCCGGGATGCGGACCTGGTGTCAGCCTTGGAAACCGCAGGCCCGGAGCTCTTTCGGGACCGGCAGTTAAAGGACCGGGAGAAGTTGACCGATATTATTTGCAGGACCGCGGCTCACAAGGCGGCGGTGGTGAGCGCGGACGAGCGCGAGGGCGACCTGCGGCGCATCCTGAACTTTGGGCATACCCTGGGCCACGCCTACGAGAAGGCCTCGGGTTACCGGTTGGCCCACGGCGCCGCGGTGGCCCTGGGCATGCTGGCGGCCCTGGAGTTCTCGGTGCAGCTCACCGGCCTGGAGGCGGCGGAGGCGGCCCGGGGCCGGGAGCTGTTACGGGTTTTGGGGCTCCCCCGGACGCCGCCGCGCCTCGACCCCCAGGCGGTGCTGGCGGCCTTGCAGGTGGACAAAAAACGCCAGGGGGAGCGTTTGGTGTTCGTGCTCCTGCGGCGTCTGGGGGAGGCGGTGATCTGCCCCGATGTCCCCCGCAGCCTGATTGCCCGGTGGCTGGTGAGTCAATAAGGGAGGCAGAGGGGCGGGAGCAGAAAGCCGGGTGGAGGCGGCAACCGGCCGTAGATGTGGGGAACACACCGGGCCTGAGGGGCCGTGGAGGGATAAAGCATGAAGGTGTTCGGCCGCTGGGAAGTGACTCGGGTTCTGCCTGAAATTCCCGATCGGGCCAGTTTCGGGGAGTTGCTGGCATTGCGGCTGAAGCTCCTGGAGATGAGCCGCACCCTTCTGGCCCTGATCAAGGAGTCGTTCTGGGTCATCGAGGAGTTGAATTCGGAGAAACTGCTCCAGCAGATGGGGGAGGTGGCCGACCGCTTCACGCCGGAGCTGAAGAGCGGCCAGGCCGACCGGCTGAAGGCGGGAGTCTACGAAGTTATCGGCGCCTATCTGCGGAAGCAGCGGGCCTACCTGAATCGCAAGGAGGCGGAGCTGAAGGAGTCCATCGCCATTCTGTCCGATGGGCTCTCCAGCATCTTGACGGACAACGAACAGTATCACCGGGGGGTGCTGCAACTCAGCGACCGCCTGGTGGACATCACCCGGCTGGACGACATCCGCCAGCTGAAGCGCTCGCTGGCGGCGGAGGTCACGCAGCTGAAGAACATGGTGGTGGAAAAGAAGAATACCGACGCCGAGAAGTTGACGGTCTTCGCGGCCCACATCAGCCAGTTGGAGAATAAATTGAAAGAGGCGGTGGCGGAGGCGCAGCGGGATTCCCTCATCGGTTCCTTCAACCGCACGGCCTGGCAGAAGCAGTTGACCACCTGTCTGGATTATGCCGCGGCCCATCGCCACCCGTTCCTGCTGGGCTTCCTGCGGGTGGACGAGTTTGACACCATTTTGACCCACTTCGGCTCCCAAATCGGCAACCGGGTGCTGGTGGCGCTGTACAAGGCCTGTCAGAACGCCACCAAACCCACCGACTTCATTGCCCGGTATGCCGAAGAGACCTTCTCGATTATCTATCCTGCCGACCCCTTCCGTAAGGTGAGCAAACGCCTGGAACACCTGATCCGGGAGATGGGCGCCTCCCAATATCAGTTTGCTGTGGGGGAACAGACCTTCACCCTGGGTTTCACCGTCAGCGCCGGTCTGGTGGAATATGAGCCCGGGGATTCCCGGGAGAGTATCGTCGCCCGGGGGCTGGAGGCGCTAACCCTGGCGGAGGAGCTGGGCAAGAACCGGCTGGCCAGCCACAAGGACCTGAAAAAGCGGGCGCGGGCGGCGGGAAAATAACTGACGCCTTTGCATCCGCCCAGTCTTTTGATACACTAGCCTTAAAATTTTCGATACTTCTGGAATAAACTTGAGCGCGGGAGGGAGCCAGGGGCCCAAGGTCCCCATTCCCATCCCCGTACTCGTCTTGCCACCGCTGTAAGGCATCCATGGGAAGATGATGGGGTTGGGGACATGGTAAGGATATTTCCGACCCCGAATTCCAACCTCCCGCTCATGGTTCCAGAGATCTCGCGGGCTTGATACCCGGCAGACAGGCGGCGGAGGGAGGCGCACACGGGCCCCTGGAAGGTCGCCGCCAGGAGCAGATATGACCCAACGGCAGGCAGCGTTAGCGGGCCGCATCACCCCGGCCATGACCGCGGCGGCGGCCAAAGAGGGAGTGGAGCCGGAATTCCTTCGGGCCGGTATCGCCCGGGGGGTGGTGGTGATTCCGGCCAACCGGGAACACCCGCATCTGGACCCCATTGCCATCGGCAGGGGGGTGGGGGTGAAGATCAACGCCAATATCGGCACTTCCCCCCACGACGTCGACCTGGACAAGGAGCGCCGGAAGCTGGCCGCAGCCCTGGGGGCCGGGGCCCATACCGTCATGGACCTGTCCACCGGCGGCGACCTGAACGACATCCGCCGGGACCTGCTGGGCCGTTGTAGGGCGCCCTTCGGCACGGTGCCCATCTATCAGGTGATGGCGGAGGCCGAGAGCTTGGAGACGGTCACCGGGGAACAGATGGTGGAGGCGGTGCGGCTGCACGCCCGCCAGGGGGTGGACTTTGTCACGGTGCACTGCGGCGTCACCCGGCGGGCCGTACCGCTGTTGGAACGACGGGTGACGGGGGTGGTGAGCCGGGGCGGGGCCTTCCTGGTGGCCTGGATGCGGCGTTTCGGCCGGGAAAACCCGTTGTATGAGCATTATGATGAGCTGCTGGCCATCGCCCGGGAATATGATGTCACCCTGAGCCTGGGGGACGGCCTGCGGCCGGGGTGCCTGGCCGACGCCACCGACAAGGCGCAGCTGCACGAATTAAAGGTGCTGGGGGAACTGACCCGGCGGGCCTGGGACCAGGGCGTGCAAATCATCGTGGAGGGCCCCGGCCACCTGCCGCTGCCCGCCATCAAGAAGAATATGCGCCTGCAGCAGAAATACTGCCAGGGGGCGCCCTTTTATGTCCTGGGGCCCCTGGTGACCGATGTGGCGTCGGGGTACGACCATATCGCCGGGGCCATCGGCGGGGCCCTGGCGGCCACCAATGGCGCCTCCTTTCTGTGTTACGTGACCCCGGCGGAGCACCTGAAGCTGCCGGAGGTGGAAGATGTCATCGATGGGGTCATCGCCTCGCGCATCGCGGCCCATGCGGCCGACATCGCCAATGGCATTGCCGGGGCGGCGGAATGGGACCTGAAGATCTCCCAGGCCCGTCGGGCCCTGGACTGGGAGACGCAGATCGAGCTGTCCATCAATCCGGAGAAGGCCCGGCGCTATCGGGAGCTAAGCCAGGCCCGGGAGGATCAGTGCACCATGTGCGGCAGGTTTTGTGCCATGAAGGTGTTCGACGAACGCTTTGCGGACCGGGAGGGGGAAAGGAGCGGCCATGGCCCGGGTGACGCGCCGGGCGGTGCGGTATGAGGTCCATCTGCCTTTGGCCGAAGTGAACCGACAGACGGTCACCGACGGTATCCTGGTGAACATCAGCTCGTTGGGAGTCAAGCTGGATCTCCCTTTTGCCGTGGCCCCGCGCCTGACTGTGGAGTTCGCCTTCCTGCCGCCGGGGGGCAAGACGCCGATGCGTCTGAGCGGGCAGGTGGTGTGGATGAGGCCCTCACTGGAAAAAACGGGGCGCTTCTGGCACGGGGTGCAGTTTTACCAACCCCGCTGGGAAATCGAGGCCCTGGCCCGGGGCTGGCAGCAACAGGCGTAGTCACAGGGTCGGAGCTCACGGCCCCGGACTGACCTGCAGCGAGAGACCAAGACCGGCTGACTTCCCGAGAGCGGGGGTAGGTGCGACCGCGGGTGAGGAAAACGAATCGCGGTGGGTGAGGACGCGCAGGGAGCATCACGGAGAGGCTTCAAGGCGGGCTGGTGGGGACTTCTGGTTCTTGGCCTGAGCTTGTGTGTATGCCTTCTCGCTCTGGAATTGATTTTACGCTCCTGCTTGCCTCTGTATTTAACCGGGCACCGCCAGGCCTGTCGGTATGATGGGGAGTTGGGCTTCCGATTGCAGGCCGGGGTGCATGATTTAACCACCACCGATCATCAGCAGGAAATCCGCACCAACCCTTTGGGCACGACCAACTTCCAGGAAGATTTCGGCGACTACCACGAACTGATTTTTGCGGTGGGTGATTCTTTCACCCAAGGGACCGGTCTGCCCGCGGACGCCTCTTATCCAGCCCAACTCGACCTGATTTTGAACCTCCGGGACGACCGCTACACGAAAAGATTTGCGGTGGTCAACCTGGGTCTGGCCGGGTACGGCGGCCGGCAGAACCTGATCCAACTTGAGAAGCAGGCGGGGCGCTTGGGCCAGCCCCGGTATATCTTATACCTGGGCTGCCGCAATGACTATGAAGACGATCTCTTGTTCGAGGCGGGACATATGCACGGCTTCCTGGTGGCCGGGAACCCCCGCTGGCCCTGGTACCTGAAACCCTTGGGGTGGTGGGCCTACGAGACCGAAGTGGGAAAACGGGTCAAGGTATTTTGGGGCGGGCTCAAGCGGGCCCGCATCTTTTCCCGGGCCCCGGTTCCCCCCGGAGAACGGAGCCCGTCTGCGGCGGAACACGAAGAGCCGATATTTCAGGCCCTGCAGAATCTGGCAGAACGGTATGGGGCCCGTTTGATCGTGTCGTGGAGCGGGGCGCCAGCCGCAGACGACGCGTCGTATGACTGGCTCAAGGAGTATGCCGGCAGGAACCACATCGCCTTTGCAGACTGGCATCCGGCGGTGGCCTCGGTGCGCCAGGCCATCCCTCACCTCCCGCTGATGAACCCCCATTCGGGGGGGCATTACCGGACCTGGGTCAATCAGCAGGTCGCCCGGGCGTATGCCAAACACATTATAGAATGATAGGAAGGATTGCGGGGTTCATGCGGGTTACCCCGGGGGGCCTCCTGATATGACGATACACTTGCAGCGTAAGGCATTGCTGCTGTCCTACGGCACCGTGGGCTACAACCTCCTGGAGGGGGTGGTCTCCCTGGCGGCCGGCGCCTGGTCCGGGAGCATCGCCCTGGTGGGGTTCGGGCTGGACAGCTTTGTGGAGTCCCTCTCCGGCGGGGTGATGATCTGGCGGTTTGCCCGGCCCGGGCGGCTGACGCCGGCGGAGGAGGCCCGGCGGGAGGAGCGGGCTATCCGTTGGGTGGGTGTGACCTTCTTGGTGCTGGCGGCCTACGTCCTGTATGAATCCGCTAAAAAGCTCTGGTATCGAGAAGCCCCCGACCCGTCACTGGTGGGAATCATCATCGCCCTGGTTTCCATCGTGGCCATGCCGGCGCTGTTCTGGCTGAAGCACCGCACCGGCCGGGAACTGGGCAGCCGGAGCCTGATGGCCGACGCCCGGCAGACTCTGGCCTGCTTCTTCCTGTCGGTGGCGCTGCTCGTCGGTTTGGGGCTCAACTATCTGGGGGGATACTGGCAGGCCGATCCGGTGGTGGGGGTGGTCATAGCCGGCCTGCTCCTGAAGGAGGGATACAACACCCTCAGGGCGGGGGAGCTGTGCAGTTGCTGCGCTCCCGTAACGGCTGAAGGAAGTGGGGAGGCGGGACCGGAGGGGACCCCGGTCTGTGCCTGCGGGTGCGGACAATCCGGGACGAAAGAGGAGAATTCCTGCGGTGGCTGAGGTGGAACTGCCCAATCCGGAAGAATTATGTGAAGTGCGGGAAAAGGCCTTTACCCGGCGGGTGGCCCTGACCACCGCGGTATTTGCGGTGCTGCTGGCCATCACCTCGCTGGGCGGCAACAACGCCATGAAGGAGATGATTCTGGCCCAACAGCAGGCCTCGGACCAGTGGTCCTTTTACCAGGCCAAGGTGATCCGGGAGCATCTCTACCGGAGTCAGAAGCTGCGGTTGGAACTGGACCTGTGGGAAGGGGCGGCCATGCCGCCGCAGCTCAGGGCTCGCCTGGAGGAGGGGCGCAAGCAGATGGCGGCGGAAGAGGAGCGTTACCGCAGCGAAAAGAAGGAGATCGAACGGGAGGCGAAGGAGTATGAGGCCAACCGGGACCGAAATCTGGCCAAGGACCCCTACTTCGATTATGCCGAGGTGCTCCTGCAGATTGCCATTGTCATGGCCAGCATTGCCATCATCGCCAGTTCACGGCCGATCTTCGGATTTGCCATTGGCGCCGCGCTCCTGGGGGCGTTATTAAGCCTCAACGGTTTTCTGCTCCTGGTGCGGCTGCCGTTTTTCCATTAACGTGGCAGGGTGCACGGGTACGGGGGGTGACGGGGGAGAGCGTCGAAGGTGTCTCTCCCTTTTTTGTCGCTGCGGACAGGGGCTTAGGGTGAGCCAAAGGAGGGTGGAGAGATGAGGAGAAGCCGGTGGGCCTGGACTCTGGGAGTGCTGCTGGCGGTGTTGCTGGTGGCCACGGCCGCCGGGGCGGCGTCGCTGCGGATACTGCATATCAATGATTTCCATGGGTTTGCCCAACCCGACACGCCCTTGGGGACCCAGCAGGAGCAAGGCGGGGCCGCCTATCTGGCCACCCGGATCAAGGAGTTGCGGCGGGAGCGGCCGACGCTGCTGCTGGCGGCCGGGGATATGATCCAGGGGAACAATTTGGCCAACCTGTTCCAGGGCAAGTCCATGGTGGTGCTGATGAACGCCCTGGGGTTGGATGCCATGGTGGTGGGAAACCACGAATTTGACTTCGGCCAGGAGGTCCTGCGGGAACGGATCAAGGAGGCCCGGTTCCCGGTGCTGGGGGCCAACGTGGAGGGCCTGCCCGGCCTGAAACCCTATGTCATCAACAAGGTCGGGCGGCTGCGGGTGGCGGTCATCGGGGTGGTGACCCCGGAGACGGCCACCGCGACGCACCCCCGGAACGTGGTGGGACTGAAGTTTGAGGCGCCCGAGGCGGCCGTCAGGAGGTGTCTGCCCCGGGTGAAGCCGGGGGCGGACCTGGTGGTGGTGCTGTCGCATCTGGGGTATGCGGCAGACCGGGAATTGGCTGCCCAGGTGCCGGACATCGACGTGATTGTGGGGGGGCACTCCCATACCCGCCTCACGGAACCCGTCCGGGTGGGGAATACGATCATCGTGCAGGCCTGGGAACACGGGAAGGTCCTGGGGGTATTGGATGTGACCGTGGAGAAGGGAAAAATCACCCGGATCCAGGGGCGGCTGGAGGACATCAGCCCCGCGGTCGGCCGGGAGGACCCGGCCGTGGCCCGGTTGGTGGCCGTCTACTCCCGGGAGGTGGATAAAAAGCTGGAGAAGGTGATGGGCCAGGCGGCGGTGGAGTTGGACGGTCAGAATGTGCGCCGGCAGGAGACCAATCTGGGGAACCTGGTGGCGGATATCATCCGGCAGACGGCGGGGGCGGATGCAGCCCTGATCAACGGCGGCAGCCTGCGCACCTCCATCCCGGCCGGGCCCATACGGGTGAAGGAGATCTACAACGTCTTGCCCTTTGACAATTATATCGCCGCGGTGCGGCTGACCGGGGCCCAGTTGCGGGCCGCCCTGGAACATGGGCTGTCGGGTCTGGAGGAGGGCGCCGGCCGTTTCCCCCAGGTGTCCGGGATCGCCTTTACCTTTGATCCCGGGGCGCCGCCGGGCAGCCGGGTGCGGGAGGTGACGGTGGGGGGACAGCCGCTGGTGCCGGAGAAGGAGTACACGGTGGCCACCAATGACTTCCTGGTGGCGGGGGGCGACGGCTACGTGGCCTTTAAAGACGCCCTGGGGGCGGAGGGCGGCTACCAGACCACCGGCGGCATGCTGAACAGCCCCAGGTTGAGCTACAACGATCCCGGGCGCTGGCTGCGGGATGTGGTGGGGGAGTACATTCAGACCCAGGGCACCGTGGCCCCCCGGGTGGAGGGTCGGATCAAGGCGCTGAGTAAATGACCGGGGCCGCGGGGGGCAGGGTCTTGACGCCTGCCGGTGGGGAGCGCTCGGGCGCGGGAAGGGGCAGGAGCAGGGCGATGCGGGTGTGGGTGAATGGGACAGAGGCGGTGTTGGCCCCGGGGATGACGGTGCGCCACGCCCTCATCCAGGTGGGGCTCCTCCCGGAGGTGGCGGCGGGGAAGAAGGTCTATGACGCCTGGGGCAACGAAGTGGGCCTGGAGGGGGGGCTGCAGGACGGCGCCGAGCTGTGGGTGAAATAGGGCGCCCCCCAGGCGATGGGAAAGAGGCCGCCGCTCACGTCCGGGAGCTTTGGAGGAAACGGGAGATGGTCTGGATGTAGTTGCGGGTCTCCGCCGGGAGGGAGCGCCCCCGTTCCAGGTTGCCCGGCCCCCAGTTATAGGCGGCCAAGGCCATGGGGACGCTGCCGTTGTAACGGTCGAGCATCTCCCGCAGGTAACGGGTGCCGCCCATGATGTTTTCCCGGGGGTTGTAGGGGTTGCGCACGCCCAAGTCCCGGGCGGTGCCGGGCATGAGCTGCATAAGGCCCATGGCCCCCGCCGAAGAGCGGGCCTGGGGGTTGAAATTACTTTCCGCCTTGATGACGGCCCGCACCAGTCGTTCCGGCACCTTGTAGGCCTGGGACGCCTCCTTGATGAGGGGATCGAATTCCTTGCTGTTGTAGGGACGGTATCTGCCGCTGGCGCGGGCTTGAGACATGAGACCGTTGACCTGTGTTTCCATATCGTCGAGATCGCCGTTGGCAGCCGACGTCTTTTTCAGCGGGCCCCGGGAGGTCGTTGAGGCCCCCGGCCCATAACGCCGGGCCAGGCGCGCCGACATGAGGTCGACGAGACTGCGGCGGCCGGGTAATTCTTGCCGGACGGCAAGACCGCCCCGGGGTCGATCTTGCCGCTCCCGCATGACGTTCGCCAGGGCGCGGGAAAAGGTGGCGCTGGGGGCTGAACCCGTTACGGACCGGGAACCTGGCCGAGATCCAAGAGATTTGCCGACTTGGTTCTTCTGGCTGGCCATCAGGCCGGTGATAAGGATCGGACTGCGAACCATCACTGACTACCTCCGCCCGATTATAAAGCAAAAAGGGTGCCAAATATGGGGGGAGGGGAATGGATGGGGCAGGGGAGGGTGGAGAGAATCAGTGTCCCTGACGGCAAGGCCGGACAAAGAGTTGGCATCGATATGAAAAGGGCCGGAAATTCCGGCCCTTAAATATGACAGGGTCAAGAGTCAGTAGCTTACCTTTCCTTTGACGGCCCCCGGGGGCTTAGAAACCCAGATTGGACAACAAATCATTGACCGCTTGCTGATCCAGGGGCTGATCGTCTGGAATGGTGGCGTCATCGCCGGCGGGGGTGGCTGCCGGAGCCATGCAGGTTAGGAGTCGGTCGATCTCCTCCTGGGCCATGGCTTCGCTTTCGGCTACGGTGAGCTCCTGCAGTTCGTCCTTCTTTTTAAGTTTGACGCCGTAGCCCACCAACATGGTGAGTAACTGAATCTGTAATTGATGCAGCATCTTGGAGACCTTCAGGAGCCTCTGGCCGGACAGATCCTGAAAGGCCAGGGCCTCGATGATTTTCGAGAGGGTCCCCACGATACGCTGCATACGTTGTTGGGAATGTTTGGCCGCGGCCGTGATGCGTTCGTATTCCCCGGAATCTTCGGGAAGGGTGTCTGAGTTCAGGATGGTTGCGGGTTGCAGGGAAAGCTCCCGGACCTGGTCCGCCAGGGACTGCAATCGTTCCACGTGATCGCTGAGGGCTTCCTGCACGGGGGTCAAAAGAGAGTCGCCGCCGGATTCGGCCGGGACGTTCCCGGGCTCGGCGGGCCCCCCAAAATTTAAGAGGCCGTCGATGTCATCCTGGGACAGGAGACCATCCGCCGGGGTGGCGGCCGGGGCGCTGGCAGCACCGTCGTCGCCGCCGCCGGCCGGGATTTCCATGGGGAGCACCATGTCCAGGAAAATCTTCCCGCTGGTGGCCGCCATCTTATTGAGGAGGACTCGCCCCTGTTCATCGGCGCAGGCGTCGGCCAGGATCTTCAGCACCGGCTCGACGGGGAAGTTCAGGAAGTTGTCCTCCATCACCAGGGTCTGGCTGAGGACATTGAGTTCCTGATTGACCCGGTCGGTATCAATGACGCCGACATTCTTGATCAAGATGTTCTTCAGGTGCTGTTTGACGGTTTCGTTGGTGCAGAACTCGTAGATCGTCTGAAGGATGACCGCGGGCGCAATGTGAATTTCCCGGGGGATGGGGGGCTCTTCCGTGGGTTGAGTACCGGAGGAGGGCGGAGAGTCCGTCGGCCACACTTCTTCCAGACCGGCCAAACTGACCTGCAGGGCCTCGCCGGTGGCCACCAGTTCCGGAAGCACCTCCTGGGCCGCCCGACAGAAATCCAGCAATTGGCTGATGTGAGCCGGTGGCTCTCCTGTCTCACCCTGGACATGCACATCAGTCTGCAGCAGGTCCTCCAGGGAATTCTGCACTTCCTGGCAATCCTCCCGGATCTCGTCGATGGAGTCGAGGATATTCAGAGTGGCCTTTTCGGTCATCTTGATGACGTCGGAAAGCTGCATCTGGGCCTGCTGGAAGTTTTCCCCGGGTGAGTTGGTGTCGGCCTGCATGAGGTCGCTCAGGGACAGGTCCTGGAGTGACACGTTGAGTTCCTTGGCCAACTGCCCCAATTCGAGGTACATCTCCTGGGAGATTTCCTTATAATAAGCCCCCGATTCCTGGTCGAGATCCAGAACCGGGAGGAGTTCCCCCGGTGCCGGTGCGGCGGCCGGGGGTGGCGCTGCCAGCGGCGGCTCCGCCCCGTTGGGTTTGACGGTGACGTTGAGGACAACGCCGTTGACCAACAGTCGAAACTGTCCCTGAGTCAGTTCCAGGGAGACCTCGGGAGGATTGGGGGTGGTCATGTTGTTCACCTGCTTACCGTACGGAATAGTTCTGTCCGTGGATTGTTGGCACCAGGGCGCTCCCGGGTGTACGACGGATCGGCCCACCGGCGCGCCTGATTTTCCCTTACTAATGCACTTTTCGGAATATTCTCAATCTTCTTGAGGGAAAAGACTGGTATCGGGGAAAAAAGGAGGAAAAATTCCCAATAATTCGTGAGACAGGCAGAGCAAAATAAAAAAGGCGGCCACCAAGGTGGCCGCCTCAACAGATCTCTTCGGATCAGACTTTAGAAATGATACGCCACCCGGAAGAGGACGTTGAACAGGTTAAGATCGGATTTTACATCGACATCCCCAATCCCTGTCGAGACACTATAAGTCGGGCTGAACATCCGCCACCGGAAGGCCAGGTCCATGGAGACATTCTTCAGGGCGAAGAAGCGCATGCCGGATTCCAGGAGCAGGGCGATGTTCGTCGAGGTGGCGTTTTTCAACCCGAGGTTCCTCATGTTTAATTCCGAGAAGACCACCGCCGGGCCCACGCCGATATAGGGATGCAACCGGCCGTTGGGCACTTCGGAATCCGGGAAGAAGCCGTAATGGCCGATGAACAGGAAGCCTAAGGTCAAGGCGTCGCCGCTCAGGTCATTAATCTTGACATTGTTAAACGCCACGCCGTTCAGGGTCGCAGACCGGGACTGAGTGCCAACGTCCAGATTGTGATAGCCTAAGTCGATGGCGAAGCTGAAATACTTCATCCAGTCGGGATAGGCATAACCCAGGAAGCCCTCGTTGACGAAGTCATAGCCGATGGTGCCGCCGCCCAGGAACGAGGCGTCACGAGCGACATTTTTAAACTTGCCGCTGAAGCCCGGACCGTCGACTTTAAGATCAGAACTGGACGCGAAATTGGCGCCCATGTAACCACCGACCCACATGTGGGCCTGGGCTGCCACCGGCAGCGCAAACAGCACCGCCACCAACAGCGCGAAAATTGCCTTTCTGTGTTTCATTTCATTCCCCCCTTAATTTACTTAGACGTTCTTGGGCAAACTTTCGTAATTGCCCACGTCCCATCCCGGCACCATACCGGAACAGGCTTCCCCCTACATAAATAAAACAGGATTAATGCTTGGCAGGTGCGGTTTCCCCAAACCGCGATTCCACCCCCCCTCTGCCGGTGTCGAACTGGCAGGCTACACCGGTTTTTAATTATTGTTATTTTATGGTTATTGCTAACATCTTGTCAAGCATAATTTTTATAAAAATCTCCAACGGAAAAAGATTTTTTCCGAATATTATTCAGATTCTCAGGGCCACAGGCTGAACAGGGTGGCCAGACCCAAAACGATGCCGATGACGCCGTTGACCGTGAAGAAGGCCTGATTCAGGCGGGAGAGGTCCCGGGGGGAGACCAGGCAATGCTCCACGGCCAGGAGGGCGGCAGTGAGGATCGCGGCAGCGCTGTAGAGAAGGCCCAAGCCGGCCAGCCGGCCCACCAGCAGAAAGCCGAGGGCGGCCCCCAGGTGGCACAGCCGGGCCAGGCGCAGGGCCCAGGCCGGCCCGAAGCGGCAGGGAATGGAGTGCAACCCCACCTGCCGGTCGAAGGCCTCGTCCTGCAGGGCGTAGAGGATATCGAAACCCGCCACCCACAGGAGAACCGCGGCCGACAGGACCAGGGGCACGGCGCCGAGCTCGCCCCGAACCGCGATCCAGCCGGCGGTGGGGGCGATACCCAAGGCCCCGCCCAGCACCAGGTGGGACCCCCAGGTGAAGCGTTTGGTGTAGGAGTAGAGCAGCACCCACCCCAGGGCCAGGGGGGACAGGAGCAGGGCCAGGCGGTTCAACTGCCCGGCGGCGATGAAAAAGATCAGGGCACTGGCCCCGACAAAGACCTTGGTGGCCCCGGGGGTGACCAGGCCGGCGGGCAGGGCCCGCTCCTGGGTGCGGGGGTTGAGGGCGTCGTAATGCGCATCCGCCAGCCGGTTGAAGGCCATGGCGCTGCTCCGGGCCCCCACCATGGCCACCAGAATCCACAGGGCCTGGGAGGGGCTGGGCAGGCCCCGGGCCCCCAGCAGGGCCCCCATGAAGGCAAAGGGCAGGGCAAAGACCGTATGCTCGATCTTGATCATCTCCAGGATGATCCCGATCTGGCGGAAAAAGCCGGTCTTGGGTTGGCGGTCGTCGGTCTTCGGCACGGTCATGGAATCCGGCATATTATGTCACAGTCAATCTTCAGGAGACTCCAGGTCCCCTAGCCAAATTGTCTATATCCTTATTCTGGAAACTGGAAACCAAAAACTGGAAACTATTCTCCCTCCCCCCAGCGCCGCGTCAGGTCGTGTTCCAGTCCCAGGTGGTCCAGGATGCGGCCCACGAAGTTCCGGGCCAGGTCCCTCAGGTCCCGGGGGCGGTGATAGAAGCCGGGCATGGCCGGGAAGATGGTGGCCCCGGCGTCGGTGGCCAGGAGCATGTTGTTGAGATGGATGCGGTTCAGGGGCGTCTCCCGCACCACCAGCAGCACCGGCCGCCGTTCTTTCAGGAAGACATCGGCAGTGCGGTGGATTAAGTTAAGCGAGATGCCCTGGGCGATGCCCGCCAGGGTGCCCATGGTGCAGGGAATGACCACCAGGGCCCGGGCCAAAAACGACCCGCTGGCCAGGGGCGCGGCGAAATTATTGACGTCGTGCAGGATGGCCCGGGGCCCCACCAGTCCGGCCACGCTCAAGTCCTCCTCCAGCCGCAGCACCTGTTCCGCGGCCGGCGAGGAGATGACGTGGACCTCCAGCTCCGGTCGCCCCTGCAGATAGGCGAACAGCTCCCGGGCATAGGGCATACCCGAGGCCCCGGTCAGGGCCACCACCAATCGGTTTAGTCCAGGCCCAGAGATTTCCATACCGCGTCCACCTTCTTCACCACCTCGGGGGCCATGTCGATGACTTCGGGCCACTCCCGGGTGAAGCCCTCCTCCGGCCACTTGCGGGTGGCGTCGATGCCCATCTTGGAGCCGTAGTGGGGCAGCGGCGAGGCGTGGTCCAGGGCGTCCACCGGGCCGTCCACGAACACCACGTCCCGCCGGGGATCGACGTTGTTCCCCAGCCGCCACAGCACCGCCCCCAAATCCTGCACGTCCACCTCCTTGTCATAGATGACGATCATCTTGCAGAACATCATCTGCCCCAACCCCCACAGGGCGTGCATCACCTTGCGGGCGTGGCCGGGGTAGCGCTTGTCGATGGAGATGAAGGCCAGGTTGTGGAACACCCCCTCCATGGGCAGGTTCATGTCCACGATCTCGGGCAGCGTCTTCTTGATCAACGGCAGGAAGATGCGCTCCGTGGCCTTGGCCATGTAGCAGTCTTCCATGGGGGGTTTCCCCACGATGGTGGCCGGGTAAATCGGCTCCCGCCGCCGGGTCAGGGTGGTGACGTGGAAGACCGGGTAGTCGTCCGCCAGGGAGTAGTAGCCGGTGTGGTCCCCGAAGGGCCCCTCGATGCGCCGCTCCCCGGGCTCGATGTAGCCCTCCAACACGATCTGGGCATTGGCCGGGACCTGCAAGGGCACACTGACGCACTCCACCAGCTCCACCGGCTCCTGACGCAAAAACCCGGCGAAAATCATTTCGTCCAGGTCGTCGGGCAGGGGCGCGGTGGCGGCATAGGTTACCGCCGGGTCGGGCCCGATGGCCACCGCCGCAGGGAGCGCCTCGCCCCGCTGCTCCGCCACCCGGTAATGCGCCGCCCCGCCCTTGTGCTTGTGCCAGTGCATGCCGGTGGTGTTCCGGTCATACACCTGCAGCCGGTACATCCCCACGTTGCGCTTCCCCGTCTCCGGGTGGTGGGTGATGACCACCGGCAGCGTGATGAAGGGCCCCCCGTCCTGGGGCCAGCAGTGCAGCACCGGAATCCTGGTCAGGTCCACCTCCTCCCCCTTGAGGACAATCTCCTGGCAGGGGGCCCGGCTCACCGTCCTGGGGAAGATGTTGGCCAGCCGCCGCAGCTTGGGGATGAGCCGGAGCTTCTTCATCAGGGTGTCGGGGGCCTCGGCCTCCAGGAAGCTCAGGATGTCCGCCGCGATCTCCTCCAGGCCGCCCACCTCCAACGACAGACACATGCGCTTCATGGACCCGAAGGCGTTCATCAGCACCGGCATGTCATACCCCGGCACATTCTCGAACAAGAGCGCCGGCCCGCCACCCTTCTGCTTGCACACCCGGTCGGTGACCTCGGTGATCTCCAAGTGCGGACTGAAGGGCTGCCTGATGCGCCTCAACTCACCCTGCTTCTCCAACACCTTGATAAATTTCTGCAGGCTGTCATAGCCCATGAAGTCGTCCTTTGCGTAGAGTAGTAGATGTGTTGTGGGGGAGGGCCAGGGAACGCCGTTCCCTGCCCTCCCCCACACCCCCTCCCAACCCTTTCAGGGGTTAATTTTCCTGGTTCCCCAGTTGTACCGGGGAACCAGGGGAACAAAGAATCGTGATCAATTCTGTCCGGTTAGGCCAGAGCAAGAGATAATTGTTTAGATATCATCATATTAACCTTATTAAGGTCTGGCGGTTCAAAAAGTTCCTGAATTTTGCAGGTCCTGAAGAGATTGAGTTGTAAG
>Ga0228536_1000130_pt1 | contig 191512 bp, 170 predicted proteins | sample SJ1Smetagenome_FD_168611 | JGI IMG/M metagenome (GOLD analysis project Ga0228536, IMG submission 168611) | Enriched culture of PCE-dechlorinating microbial communities from Ithaca, New York, USA - SJ1.S | ecosystem: Engineered > Modeled > Simulated communities (microbial... > Unclassified... | reverse complement strand
ATGGAAGGGCTGACATAGGTTGTGCGCAAGTCATCTATATTGGCCATCCAAACGATGTCGGTCATTGCTTCCGTCAGAAAACGGTACTTCTCTTCGCTTGCCCGCAGGGCGTCTTCCGCCAATTTTTTGTCGGTTATGTCAGCATTGAACCCATGCCAGATGATGCTACCACCAGCCAATTTCTCCGGCGTCGACTGACCAAGCATCCACCTCACCGGCTGGCCGGGAAGCTGCACCCTGTATTCACATTCCCACTTAATCATTTGCTCTGCAGAACACTCAATGGAATTAATTACTTTGTTCAAATCATCAGGAAATATAGTTTTGGCGATGGGTGAGAAATCATCGCGCACATCCTCAGGTGAACAGTCAAAAATATTTTTTATCGCATCCGTGACAAAAGGAAAGCAATAAGTACCGTCAGGCTTTCTCATAAACTGATAAATCATTCCGGGAACATGGAAAGAAAGTTTCTTGAAGAGGATATCCCGCTCGCGCAAAGCCTTTTCCGCCTGCCGGCGCTCGGTAATATCATGCACAATTGAATGCAGAACATCTTTCCCTTGCGCTACGATTTTAGAACTGAATACTTCTACATCCCGGATGGAACCATCGGCCCTGCGGTGACGGAACTCGAAATATACTTTTTTTCTGGTTCTGGCCTTCTCCATTTCTTTTTTTATTTCAGCCGGCGGAAGTGTGTTGATGTCCTGAATTTTCATCTGTCTGAGTTGGTCTCGTGACCAACCATAGAAATTTCCCGCCGCTTCATTCGCGTCGATAATATCTCCCGTATCGGGGTTAATCATGAGTTTTACCGCCGTATGATCTTCAAATAATTTTCTATACAGCGTTTCGCTTTCTTCCAGCTTTTTCTCCGCTTTCTTGCGCCCGGTGATATCGGCAAAAACAGTAACAAATCGGTTGGGAGCAGACCGGAAGGCAGAGACTTCGAAATATTTATCCAGAGATTGAGCGTAGCTTTCGAAAAAAGCCGGCACGCCGGTCAGGGCTACACGGCCATATGTTTCTATCCAAAGTCGTTCGGTTTCCGGCAAGACTTCCAGAACCGTTCTGCCCACGATGTTTTCTGCTTTCAAACCGGTCATGCGCTCAAAAGCGGGATTCACGACCAAAAAACGGTAATCAACCGGTTGTCCCTGCGCGTCACAAATAATTTCATGCACGGCAAAACCGTCGAGCATGGTACGGAAAAGTGTCCTGTACTCCTCTTCCATCTTGCGCCTTTCGGTCATGTCACGTATAATCATGCTGGTTTTTCTCCGGCCTTTCGCATCCAGATAAATCTTCGAAGAAATTTCCGCGGAAAATTTTTCTCCGTTGGCGCGAAGCATTGTGATTTCAGCCGTTTCTTCACCCTTGAGTTCCCGCTGTTTTACCGCGGCATGCAGACGCGGATCTGTTGTATCCACCAAACCATCGCGTCCAATTCTCCTAATTTCCTCCAGGGAACGGCCGAATATTTTACAGGCCGCCGGATTAGCATCGAGAATCGTGCCATCCGGGGTGGTTAACAAAATGGCATCCTTGGAATTGTCGAACAGAGAGCGGTATTTTTCTTCATTTTCCAGAAGTGCGTCTTCGGCGCGTTTGCGGTCAGTGATGTCCAGCACACTACCCAGAAAGTACAGCGGTTTACCTTTCGCGTCCCGAATCAAGTTGGAAACCAGTATGCCGTAGAGCGTGTGTCCCTGCTTATGAATAAATTTCTTTTCCATCACATAATGGTCAATTTCACCGCGTCCAAGCTGGGCCTGTTTGCGCAGATTTTCTTCGATAACTTCGGGATGGGTAATATCCTTCAGATGCTTTCCTCGTAACTCTTCTTCGGTATAACCAAGCATCCGGCAATAGGCAGGATTGGCGCGCTCAATCACAAAGTCGAGCGAAACATAAGCGATACCGACCTGAGTGTGTTCGTAAATCTGCCGGAATTGGTGTTCGCTAACGCGCAAGGACTCTTCGGCCTGTTTGCCGCGCTTTAACGCTTCTTCAAGTAATTTGATTTTTTCCTCAGAGTTTTCACAGGTGATTTTTTGGGCCATAGGCAAATATTTTTTTGTCTAAGCAGAAAATAAATACCAATGATATTTTCCGGCACGCCACACATGCACCACTTTTCTGCCGTGATACATTGCAACAACTGTTTGTATATTTGTGTGATATTATCACACGTTTTTTAAACCTTAGCAATGGGAAAATAACAAAATACCGCGCCTGTTGGCGGAAAATATTTAATTGACATCCTAAACCGCCCTTTTTATACTTCAACAACATTATGTCATGCAAAAATATTTATGAGAAACAAACGCAGAACAAACAAAGCGGAAAAGCGCAACTACATTATACAAGCAATCAGGCTTTTGTTAATTATTTCCGTCCTTGTAAATTTTGTTTTCATTGTCTTGCACCTATTTAATGATAACCTGGTAACCAAAGAAGAAATCGTAACTGAAGTAAGTAAAAGAATCGAACTGGTGTTTCTGGCGCTGGTAACCCTGATCCTTACTTTTTTGCCCGATTATATTGAAAAGTACCAAAACATACACATCCCCAATGTCCTGGAAACAGTAATCGTCGTCTTTATTTTTGCCGGAATATTTTTTAGCGCCCGTTTTGAATTATATTACTCCGTTTTTTGGTGGGATGATGTCTTGCATGCCCTGTCCGGCTTTATTATTGGATTTATCGGATTCATTGCCATTTACAAAATAAACGGCAAATACAGCATGAACATAAGTCCGTTACTGGTTGCCGTCTTCTCCTTTACGTTCGCGATAACTATAGGCGTTTTCTGGGAAATATTTGAATTTGTACTGGACGTATTCTTTGAAACAACACTGCAGTCATGGGACTTGCCGGAAACCGAAATACTTATGGGCGCATCATATCAGGGAAGCGGCTTGCGCGATACCATGTCCGACCTTATCGTCAACAGCATGGGCGCTCTACTAACGTCCTTTATTTGTTATTTCTTATATAAAAAAGAGAAGAAAAAAACACTGCAGATGATGCGTGAAATATTTCCGGATGAGGCAAAAGCATCCGACTAATTTTTAATATTTGTTGGCAAAATCATCCTTCCGACACACCGGAAACCGGCCTTTTAAAAACTAATCATTAAAGATCAATCCTCTTAGACTATTTTTCCACAGTAATTCAAATAACATGGACAATCAGGAATTGCCGCAGAGCTTCCATAATATTTTTTCATTTTAAAGTTGTATAATAGCGGCCAAGGGTTTATAATACGGTTAAAAGTAGGAGGGTCGGAGAAACCAAAGACCCTTTCTTAATTAAAAGATCCTTATAGGCAACCGGTTAGCCGTATCAGCAACGGAAAGAAGTAAGAAATCCGCCGACAATGAGGTATAGTCGATGACTTTTCGCAAACGACCAATCTTAAAAAAATAAGCAACAAGGAGGATTGTTAAATGTTTTGTAAGAAAAAAAGAGGGTTCTTAAAATCATTGATTATGGTGGGGCTTTTTATTGCAGCAGGTATTTTTGTTTTGACCGGTTGTGCGTCCGCCCCTAAAACTCTTGATCCTGCGCTCAGCGGCCCCCAGGTAATTGTGAATCCGGAATCAATCAGCCTCGGTGCGGCAAATCTTTTGGGACAGAAAATCGTTTTTGAAGGATCGGGATTCGAACCGGATGACTCTGTTTTTGTTACACTGCTTGGTCCAAACAAAACAGAAGCGGTTGTCGCCAACGGCAAAGTCGGGTCAAGCGGAAAATTTACCGCTGCTGTGGACACACTGGCGAAAGTGACCGGAATTTTAAGAGGCACGGTCAGCGGCAAGTATAAAAAAGACGGTTCATATGACCAGTACGTCGTCCTCACCCAACCACCGATTCCAGCCGGTACCTACACGGCCAAAGTAACATCTATGCTTTCGGATAAAACGGCAGAGACAAAGCTGATTGTCAAAGAGGCCTCCATCGGTGACAGCTTGAAAGATTGGCTGGGAAAAAGATTGGGGAAAATTCAGGACAAAAGACCCTAATAAAACGTCAGTTATTCACTAAAAATAAAACGCTATGAACTGCTTTTATCATTTGCCGCAACATAGCGTTTTTTTATTGTTTAAATTTATGCACGTTTGCGCCTAGTCACGGTACATTTCCTCGATTAAGTCACCGTATTGCGCATTAATAGCTTTTCTTTTAACCTTCATGGTTGGAGTTACTTCGCCGTCTTCGGTGTAGAGCTTCTTATCAAGAATCCTGAATTTCCGTATGTTTTCCACGCGGGCAACCTGCTGATTGACTTTATCCACTTCCCTCTGGATAAGCTCTATTACTTCAGGCGTTTTGGTCATGCTGGCAAAAGTGGTAAACTGCACTTTGTTATCCTGCGCGTATTTGGTGACATTCTCATCATCAATAACAATGATTGCCGTCAGATATTTTCTGCCGTCGCCAATAACCACGGCATCATTGATATACGGTGAAAACTTCAGAAGGTTTTCCAGATACTGGGGCGCGATGTTTTTCCCGCCCGCAGTTATAATCAAATCCTTTTTACGATCGGTTATCTTGAGATATCCTTCTTCGTCTATCTCACCCACATCGCCGGTATGTATCCAACCATCCGCCAAAACTTCCTTCGTGGTTGCTTCATCTTTATAATAGCCCTTAAAAACACCTGGATGATTGACGATGATTTCGCCGTCTTCGGCAATCTTTACCTGCGTGCCGGGCAAAGCCTTGCCGACGGTTCCGATCTTGTATTCCTGTATGCTCGACATATGCGTAATGCCGGTTGTCTCGGTCATGCCGTAGCCTTCGCGGATGGGAATGCCGATGCTCTGGAAAAACTTGATAACCTCGTGAGAAATAGGCGCCGCGCCGGACGCGCCCACACGTACCCGGTCGAAGCCAAGGCGTTTTTTCAATTTACGGAAAACAATGAAGTAAAAAAGATGATAAGCCAGCGCCAGATACAAAGGAGCTTTATCTCCTTTAATGACTTTGTTGTTATATTTCGTCCCGATTTTTACAGCAATATCGTAAAGTGTACGTTTGAGCCAAGTGGCGTCAGCCATTTTCAAAACAATAGCGGAATAGTATTTTTCCCAAATCCGCGGCACGGCATGAAACAGCGTGGGCGACACATCCCTCATATCAGCCATAACGGTGTCCGTGTTTTCCGTAAAGTTCACCGTATGCCCCGTAGTCAGATGAAACATTATATCGTATATCTGCTCATAGACATGGTTAAGCGGCAGAAAAGAAATGGTCTCGTCATCCGCAAATGTCTCGATCACTTGTTTGGCGGATTCGGCCACCCACAAATAACCTTCATGCGCCAGCAATGCACCTTTGGGCATACCGGTCGTACCGGAAGTATAGATGATGCCGGCAATGTCGTCCGGTTTTGCCTGCATGGCCAACTGCATAAAAAGATCCGGTTTTTCCTGGTCGATTTTCTTCCCCATTTCCAAAAGCTCTTCAAAACTCATGAACATGGGATCTTTAAAATGTTTCAGCCCCTCCATCTCCCAACAGATAAGTTTTTTTAATAAAGGAGTCTGATCACGAAAAGCCAAGGCCTTATCTAATTGCTCCTCATCCTCGCATATATATACTACTGAGTCAGAGTGCTCGACGACATATTTACATTCCGGCACCGGGTTGGTCGTATAAATGCCCACCCAGGCACCGCCGGCGCAAACCGCGCCTAGAGCGGAATAGAGCCATTCCGGCCTGTTCTCCCCGATTATCGCGACATGATCACGGTATTTAACGCCAAGAGCGTTGAGCCCCAAAGTTACATATTTTACGTTTTCCAGATATTCAGCCCAGGTTATGTCTTGCCAGATGCCGTAATCTTTCCTACGCATGGCAATGCGGTTGGGTTGTCGCTGTGCTATATTCAATAACGCTTTGGGCAATGTGTCTATTGCCATTATCTAATCTCCCTTCAAAATCATAATGCACTTGCAAACAATTTGTTCGAAAAACGGCACCAAAAGAGGCTTTCTAGCGAAACCGTACTTTTCTTCTGTAGCGTTTATATCCTTTTACGGATTGCTCAGTAGCAATACCGAGATAAAATTCCTTTATATCTTCATCCTCACGGAGCACTTCCGGTTTGTCCGCGCGTACTATCCTGCCGTTTTCCAGCAGATAGGCAAAATTGGAATACTTAAGCGCCATGTTGACGTTTTGCTCCACCAGAAAAATGGTGACCCCGTCCTTCTGGTTGATATTACGAATTATGTTGAATATCTCCTGCGTCAGCAGGGGCGAAAGACCCAACGAAGGCTCATCGAGCATCAGCAACTTGGGGCGGCTCATCAGCGCCCTGCCGATGGCCAGCATCTGTTGTTCGCCGCCGCTCATCAAACCCGCCTGCTGCTTTACTCTCTCTTTCAGTATGGGAAAATGATGAAAAACGTTTTCCAAATCGCTTTGAATGTTTTTTGTGTCTTTTCTCGTGTAAGCGCCGATCGTAATGTTTTCCAAAACAGTAAGCTCGGGAAAAACCTCGCGTCCTTCGGGCACATATCCTATACCCATCTTTACAATATCGTCGGTGTCCTTCCTGTCAATGCGCTCGCCCATAAATTCTATGCTGCCCTTTTCCGGCTGTTCTTCCTTGGCATCGTAAAAAAGCCGCATAATTGTTTTCAGGGTTGTCGTTTTACCCGCGCCGTTGGAACCCAGTAACGCGACAATATCGCCTTGCTTTATCTCGAAGGAAATCCCGTGCAGTGCTCTGATTAAATCGTACCAGGTTTCTATATTTTTGACTTTGAGCATCAGCTGATACCCTCCTCTCCGAGATACGCCTTGATAACCTCCGGATGCTTCTGCACTTCCTGCGGCGGCCCCAGCGTTATTTTCTTGCCCTGCTGCATGGCGAAAACACGGTCGGATATGCCCATAATCATATTCATGTCATGCTCGATAAGCAAGATGGTCATCTGATAATCTTCACGTATATCTTTTATCCAAATGGTCAGATCATCTTTTTCTTCCGTGTTCATGCCGGCGGAAGGCTCGTCCAGAAGCATGACCTTCGGCTCCAGCGCCAGGGCGCGTCCAACTTCCACCAGTTTGCGCTTACCGTAAGCAAGGCTACCGACAAACTGGTCGCGCACGGACTGAAGCTCCAGAAAGTCTATTATCTTTTCCACTTTTTCCCTGTGTTCAACTTCCTCCCGCGCGGCGGGCGACCTTTTACCGAACATAAAAGCGCCGGTAAAAATCCCAGTGTTCATGTGAATATGCCTGCCCAGCATAAGATTATCCATAACCGTGGCGTTGGCAAACAACTCTATATTCTGAAAGGTGCGCGCGATTCCCTTTTTGGCGATTCTGTCCGGGGTTTTACCCACAAGATTTTCACCCTCCATAATCACCGCGCCGTCATCCGGCTTATAGATGCCGCTGATTAAGTTAAAGATGGTTGTTTTGCCCGACCCGTTGGGTCCGATGATGGAAAAAATTTCGTTTTTTTCCACGCTAAAACTGATATTGTCCACCGCCTTTATACCGCCGAAGCTGATGCTTAAATTTTCAACACTGAAATAGCCCATTAAATATTATTCCTTCTTTCTAGAGCGATTTTTCACACCACCGCGCGTCCTTTAACAACATTAACATATTACCGGACATGTTTAGGGTCGCGGGTTGTGCAGGCACCGCGACCCTGATAGCAATGTTTTAATACGCGGACAGCTCGTTTTCCGTCCAGTCCTGAAGCACAATTACCTCTCCCTTGGGACCGCACTGCCAAATACGCAAAGCTTTGGGGGGACGGTGATTGGTTGCCGTCCAAGTCAGCTTGGGACCGATTCCCTGAAAATTGGTAACTTTATCCAACTCATTTTTGAGCGCTTCCGTGCTTAAATTTCTGCCGACTTTCTTAAGAGCGTAAACCAGAGGTTCCGCGACGACAATCCCCGCGGCGTAAAATATTGCCCAGCGTTCCTGCGGAGCAAGTCTTTTTGTTGCATCATGATATTTCTTAACCAGAGGTATGCTCATATCGGTAATGTCTGCGGTAAACGCGGTGGTCATAACTTTTTCTTTCGCCCATAAACCATCGGTAATATGGTTCATAAGATAAAAGTCGCAGAGATTATAGGAATGAATCCACTGGGGATGAAAACCTACCGATACAGCATTGCGCAGTGCAATCGCCGCCTGTGTCGGGGCAACGAAACCAATAACCGCCTCCGCTCCGGCAGCTTTAAGCCGCGCTATCTGCGAAGTCAGGTCTCTTTCAATCGGCTCACAGGGAACCGCGGCAACCAGATCCATATTGTACGTCTTCAGGCGTCTTTTTGCGCCGGCCATGGAATCAAGCCCGTAATCATCATTTTGATAAAGCATACCAATTTTCTTGAATTTCTTTTTTTCCACTAAGAATTTCGCCATAACGCTGGCATCATCATCGTAAGTGGGCCACATGTTCCAAAGATAGGGATTGTGCGGTTCAATAAAAGCCTTGGCGCCAGAGCATACACCGATCCAGATAATCTTGTTTTGCCGCAAATATCTCTGCACAGCAACGCCGGGAGCGGTACCGACACCACCAACAAAGGCAATAACACCCTGACGGTCAACAAGGTCCCTAACGCCGGCCATAGTCTGGGAAGGATTATACTGGTCGTCTCGAATGAAGTAGCGGATCTTCCTTCCGTGAATTCCGCCTTCTTCGTTAACGATATCGAAAAGTAGCTTGCTGCCGCGCGCGACCGCTCCCCATGGAGCGGCGGGACCGGTCTGCGGCCCCCACTGGCCTATTCTTATTTCATTGTCGTCAAAACCTTTCTTCTGCGCCTGCCCCTGGTAAGAGAACAGAAACACGGCACAAAAAGCGACGAACATTACCAACGTGATTTTGTTTAAACGCATAACCTTTCCCCTTTCTTCAATCTGTTACGTTATTGGTTCTAATTTTTTGCCGCTGAAATATTAAAAATTTTATATTTTTTTACGGCTAACTTTTATACCACTTTCCCTGCTCTTTAAAAAAGATAAAGCCGATATTCATTTCCGAGTGCGAATTAGTTTTCTCGTGTAAAAATGTCACATCAACCTCCACCTGGGCAACCTTCTCCACTGCCGGATAAGTTTCACGATCCTTATTATTCTGGATATAGCTTACCGCAACAATACGGTAATCGGATACGCGATCAGTAAAAGATTTCGCCTGGGCAAGGTATTCATCATAGCTGTGCGAACGCACATACGGCGAAGAAGAGGCGAAACACGCGTAAACAGCAGCATAATCCCTGCGAATTTCGGCGTCCAGAAATTCACGCGCCGCTTTGAGCACCGCTTCCCTCTCGCGTTCCCCGGCTGCCCGGTAAACAAAGAAAGCTGCTGGCAAAACCAACGCCAGGCAAACCACCAAAACCAACAGTTGTTTTTTAGCTCTTATGAAATGTTCCTTTTTCAGCATCTATTACACTTTTTTAACGTAATGCTTGGCAAAAAGGCCGCTCGGACGAACACACAGAACTAAAACAATTACAACGAAAGCTGTTATCGGCTTCCATGCCGGCCAAATAAAACCGAAAAAATTCTCTATCAGTCCCATAATAAACCCGCCGATTAGCACACCCGGAATGCTCATCAGGCCACCCAACACGGCAGAAGCGAAAGCACGGAGAAAGGATTCCATCATAAAGTTGGGATCAAGAATGCTCTTGGCTGTCAGCAACATTGCCGCCACCGCTCCGATAATCGAACTAAAGGCCCAGGCAAAAGCGAAGACCCGGTCTGTCTTTATCCCCATTATTTTGGCCGCGTGTTTATTCTGCTGTGTCGCGCGCATAGCTGTTCCCATCTTGGTATGCTGGAAAAAGAAATACAGAAAAACCATAACAGCGGCGGCAGCAACAAAAACAGCTATCGCCCACTGGCTGACGATAAATCCCGAAATCGGTTCGTATGTAACTTTATAAGAGAACGGAATGGAAAATTGTTTCTGTTCCGCTCCCCATTTCCAGCTGGCCAGGCCCATCAGAAGCATCTGCGCTCCGATGGTGATAACAATCAGGCCGAGCAGTGTGGGATTCTTCGCCGGACGCAGAAAAAAATATTCCACAAACACTCCCAGGAAAGCGGCAAAAATAAGGGCAATGACAAAAGCGACCCAGAACGAGTAACCGTAAATTACCAATACATGGTAGGCAACGAATGTCGAAACCATGGCCATTTCACCGGCGGCGAAATTAAGCACTTCTGAAGTTTTGTAAATAATAACAACCGCCAGTCCGAAAAGACCGTAACAGGCACCCATCGCCAAACCGTCAATCAACAATTGTCCAACCGGCATATTTCTCTACCTCTGTTTTTCTATTAGAAGGGCCATGTCTTCCAGTACTTCTTTATTCGTATCCATGCCCCAAACATCCCCAAGGGCTCAAAAAGCATAATGCCAATCATCACCAGACCCAAGGCTATATAATTAAAATTATCCATACCGGTAATAGTCATCCATCGCTCGGAAAAAGCGACAAACAACGGCCCCACGTACGGCGCTTCATTAACATTTTTAAACAGGTCATACATAAGATAGGTAATCAGCGCCGCGCCTGTAATAGAACCCATAACAGAACCCAAACCGCCGACAACAATCATGACGATGAAAATAATCGAAAGAATCAGGTTAAAGGTGAAGGGGTCAAAAAACCCCAGAACAAAAGCGAATAGTCCGCCACCGATACCCGCGTAAAAAGCGCTCACGGCAAAAGAAAGCGTTTTATACATAGTGAGATTTATACCGATAACTTCAGCGGCGATATCACTGTCGCGGATGGCAACAAAAGCACGGCCTGCTTTCGTCTTTAAAATATTTATCGCAAACAGCACCATCAGTATTGTAATAATCAAAACCAAATAGTATTTGCTTGTTTCTGACGACAGAACAAAACTCCACCCCAGTTGTGGTATCCCCAGATCCAGTGGAGGAGCCATCAAGCCCTGACGACCACCGAAAAATTCCGTATGACCGATGACATGCATAATAGCCAGGCCAAACGCCAGCGTGGCAATAGTGAGATATGGTCCTTCCAACCTCAGTGCCGGCAAGCCCAAAATGAAGCCAAAAAAAGCCGCGATGAAAGCGGCGGCGATAATGGCGATAAAAAAAGGTATCTGCAAGTTGGTCATCAGCAGAACGGTGGCATAAGCACCGATGGCAAAAAATCCCGCGTGTCCCAAGGAAATCTGCCCGGTAGAGCCAACCAGAATATTCAGGCCTACCGAGACAATGACATATACCATGATGAGATTCAGCAGATACAGCGCGTAGTCTGACATATATAGAGGAAAGGTAAAAAGGACCAAGAGAAAAACTATTGTCCAGAAAAGAATCACGCCGCTTTTGAAAAGTTCAATATCCTCATAATACGACCGCTTCATGTCCATAGGATTGCAGTGCTCCTCTTAATTGGAAGATAACAGATCTGATATTATGTGCCAGTTTCAAGTTATACTATACTAAAGATACAACCTGTCAGTCAAGACAAAAAAACGCGACGGAAAATAAAACGGACGCTTAGTTCAATATTATTCAGGCCAAAGGCCAGATGATTTTTCTCCGCAAGTATAAAAAAGACTGACTGGGATGATAAATTTTTTCTTTTCACTCAAGCCAGTCTGTCAAATACAAAAAATTTAAATTTTCAATTATTTTGTCTATAACCTTTTGCTCCAAGGGGTGATTCCCGCCGCGGCCATCGCTTTGGCCTCATACTGCTGGAGGGGTGATTCCGCCAGGATCATCATTTTCTGTGCCGCCATGGAACCTTCCGCGTGCACCGTGGTGACTTCATGAAACGCTGACTCGTGTGAACAAACATGGCGCATCGTCTCGTGAATCATTTTTAATCTGTCCAGCGTGCTGTATTTTTCTGACCCACCCAGATAGTGTTCCAGGTAATCGTGAATATCGGGATTGTCCCAATCCTTTTTATCCGGCGCGGTTGCCAGAATACCGCCGCCGATATCCTGAATCAGTTTGATGAATTCGTGATACTTGCTGGCAAAGTGCAGCTTGGCCATATTGCAGATTAATGGATTCGGCACGGCGATCTCGCCATACATCACCGGATCCGCCGCGGCAGCGTTAGTCAAAGCGCGCAATGTTTCCACATAAGCGGCAATGTCGGCAAGTTTGTCGCGGATGTGGCTCACTTTATCCAGCCCGTTGTATTTGGCCATCGCCACAGCACAACCGGCCATCACTTCCACCGAGGGAACTTTATAGCTGATAGCGGTAAAGCGATGGAAAGTGGCGAAGGTATAAGCGATAAGCATCGAGTACTGCCATTCACCGCACATAAAAACCCTATCCCAGGGAACAAAAACATTATCGAAAACAATCATCGCTTCGGTCAGTTCCCGTACCGGACGGTCGGCGTGAAATTCATGGTCCGACCAGGCACCGCGACCACCGCGGCAGATGAAAGTGATCCCCTTGGTATTAGCCGGTATCGCGAAGCTCACCGCGTAATCAGCTTCATTTTCACGCATCTGACGGGTAGGGACAACCAAAATTTCATTGGCGGCCGGCGCGCTGGTAATGTGGATTTTCGCCCCTTTAACCACAATGCCCTCTTTATTTTTATCCACGACATGCAGATAATAATCCGGGTGCTTTTGTTGAGCCGGTTCCTTGCCGCGATCTCCTTTGACACACGTCACCGCGCCGCAGGTATGCAGATCGTTTTTACGCAGATGCTCCAGAAAATTCATCGCGTTTTCCTGATACTGTTTCTTACCCATCTGTCCGGCCACAACAAAAGCCGCGTTCAGACAATCGGTGCCGATATCCCTTCCAAAAGGAAGGCCGCCGATAACCTCAATTGAACGCTGAATCATTTTTGTGCGGTTGGCCAAATCCTCCCTGTTAGCCGGGGTGACAAAATAACGGTTGATCGGTTCTCCAGTTTTGGGATGCGGCGCCACAAAAAGATCCCGCACGGACGGATCTTCCGAGGCCGTCAATTCATACCCGCCGGCGATGGTGTCTACGGTAATGCCGAGAATGGGATGTCTGGTAATATCCTCCACTTTCTCGCCGCGGATATAAACGCGCCGGCCGTCGCGCAAGCTTTCTTTGTATTCCTTCACACTGCGAATAGCCATATTTTTCCCCTTCTATATATTTATTTTTGTAACATCAGCTTAAGCCATTTTCCTGAGTTCCTTTTTCAGCACCTTACCCATAATATTTTTAGGCAAGGCCTGCATGAAAACAACTTCTTTAGGCGTCAGGAAACTCGTCAGGTTTTTTTTGCAATACTCGATAATTTCCTCGGCGGTAGCGGCCTGATCGGGTTTAAGAACAATAAAGGCTTTTATATTTTCACCGTAAACATCATCTCTCATCCCCACTACCGCGGCTTCTGATATTTTAGGATGAGCGAACAGGACTTCCTCCACCGTGCGCGGCGATATGTTTTCTCCGCCTTTAATAATTAAATCCTTCTTGCGGTCTGTAATCCAGAAATAACCGTCTTCATCTTCATAACCGACATCGCCCGTATGCAGCCACCCGTTGCGCAGCACCTGCGCCGTTTCTTCCGGTTTATTCCAGTACCCTTTCATAACCTGCGGTCCGCGGATGACTATTTCGCCCTGCTGGCCACCCGGCAGAAACTTCCCCTCATCATCCATAATCTTCATTTCCGTGCCTTTCATCGGAATGCCGATGGAGCCGACTTTCTTTAACCCATGAATGGGGTTGGTGGCATTGTTCGCGCCCGCTTCCGTAAGCCCCCAGCCTTCACAAATTTCCCCGCCGTAAACCTCCCTGAATTTTTTCCACGTCTCCAGAGCCAGCGGCGCCGCACCGCATATCCAGTATTTCATGGAGCTGACATCATGTTTTTTGGGCTCCGGATACAAAAGCAGGTAAACGTACATTGTCGGAACAGCAACCAGGATATTGGCTTTATATTTGGCAATCGAAGATAAAATCAGCTCAAGGTCAAAAGAATCCAGCAACACGGTTGTTGCCGAACGGAACATGCCGTTGTTGATTGTGGCGATGCCGAATGAATGACAAAGAGGCAAAACGCTGACATAGATCATGCCCTCTGGAAAAGGCATGCTCTCGAACTGCATTTTGGCGTTGGCGTAAAGAGAATAATGCGTGTGCATGACGCCTTTGGAGTTGCCGGTTGTTCCCGCTGTGTAAATAAGCGCGGCAAGTTCATCTTCCCGCATATCGGCAAAAGAATGGTCTTCCTCCACCGATTCAATGAGCTTACCATAAGCAAAGGTTCCTTCCGGAACATTTTTATCGACAAGAATAACCGTTTTCATTTCCGGTGCTTTGGCCTGCACAGTTTTCACCTTCGGAAGAAATGCATTGCTGCTGATGACTATCTTGGCGCCCGAATCCTGATAAATGTAAGCTATCTCCTCATCATTCATCAGGTAATTAATCGGCACGACAACCGCGCCCATTCTCCAGCAGGCGCTAAAAGTTTCCAGAACCTCCGGGCAATTCGGCGTCTGGATGATGATCCTGTCTCCTCTCTTTACGCCCAATCCCTTGAGCGCGCTGGTCAGTTTGCGGGAGTTTTTCTGCAGTTCGAAGTTTGTCATTACTCTTTCCTTGAAATAAAGCGCCACGCGCTCGCCTTCACTGTAAACTTTTTTTTCGCGGAACTCGGCCAGATTCATAACAACCTCCTTATCTTTCTTATATTCCTATCAGTATTATTTCATTCTACTGAAAAGAACATTGCCCAAAAGAAACATAAGTACAGCGAAAATAATAACAACAACAAAATCAATATAAAGCGGAAAGATATTAACGCCGAGCAGGGCACCTCTGACACCATCCACTGTATAAGTAAGCGGATTAAGTTTAACCAATCCCTGCAACCAGGTGGGAAGTTTATCCGTTATCGGGAAAAGCGCGCCCGACAGAAAAAAAAGCGGGAAAATTAGAAACGATGAAATCACCTGAAATCCCTCCAGGCTTTGAAAAAGCGAGCCCAGCGCCAGTCCTAAAGAAACCAGGGCTATTGCCGTAATGACCAATAAAATTAGGGCCGGCGGTATTCCCCATGGGTTTATCGCCGGGAACAAAAATGATACCGCAAAAAGGACAATAACCTGTAGAATAACATCCGTGCACCCTCCCAAAACCTTCCCCAAAAAGATGCTGACGCGCGATACCGGCGCTACGAGTATCGCCTTGAGCACATCAAGCTTGCGGTCCCAGACAATATATAATCCGAAATAAACGGACCCGAAAAGAACCATCATGGCCAGAATGCCCGGATAAATATAATCGCGATAGTCAATGGAACCGATGGTGACACTGGCGCCGATTCCACTGCCGAAAAGAAAAAGCCACATCAGCGGCTGGACGATGCTTGAAACAATCCTGCTTTTTTCGCGTTGAAAGACCTTGAACTCACGCCACCACACCGCGTAAATGCCCATCAATTCCCTGCGGATGAAACCGTTATTCATGGTTTCAAGACCCCCTCTGGCGGTAACGGGCAACGGAATCAACCCAGCTACCGAAGTCTTCCACGGTATCCTCACGAATATCACGACCCGTCAGTTTTATAAAAACGTCATTGAGCGTGGGCACTCTGATTTCCACACAATGCACATCCTTAACTAGGGATAAAATTTTCGGCAGGTGCCGGTGCGCTTCTCTGGTAATAATTTCCAGCACACCGTCATTTTCTCGCACGTCGGAAACATAAGGAAGCCCACGAATTTTTTCCAGCGGTGGTTGTTCGGCCTTAATTACAATCATCTGGCCGCCCATGGTTTCCTTCAGCCTTTCCGGCGCATCGAGTGCTATTATCTGGCCATGATCAATGATACCCACGCGGTCACACACCTGCTCGGCTTCTTCCATGTAGTGAGTGGTAAGAACAATGGTGGTCTGTTCAGCCCGCGCCATTTTTTTTATGTACTCCCACAAACGTGCCCGCGTTTGGGGATCAAGACCCAAAGTCGGCTCATCCAGAAAAAGCACCGCCGGGCGGTGCAAAAGGCCCCGCGCGAGTTCCAGACGCCGGCGCATTCCACCGGAATAAGTGCGCGTGATATCGTTAGCGCGCTGTTTCAGGTCCACCAGCTCCAGCATCTGTTCAATCCTTTTTTCCCTGATGCTGGAAGAGACACCATAAAGACGGGCATGCAACTCAAGATTTTCGCGTCCGGTAAGCACCGTGTCCAAAGTAGGATCCTGAAAAACAATACCAACCTGGCGCCTGACCCGTGCCGGTTCTTTGGCAACATCATAGCCAGCAATCACTGCCGCACCGGAGGATGGCCTGACGATGGTACAAAGAATGCCGATGGTTGTGGACTTGCCGGCACCGTTTGGTCCTAAAAGGCCGAATATTTCTCCCTTTTCAACACTCAGATCAATGCCGGCAACGGCTTCTATTTTGCCGAAGTTTTTTTTCAGCGCCCTGGTTTGTATTATTGCCATATAAACAACCGCGGGGAATTTATCGTTCGACGGAAATCGCGCCCGGCCAGAGATAATAAAAACCGGCTCTGGAGTTGAGAATTTCCGGCAGTTCCAAATTAACCAGCGAAATATTCAAATGTTCCGAAAACGAACCGGCAATGTTGTAATAATTGTCTTCGGGAAATTCCGCCCGGCGGTAGACAATAACTCTGGCTTCTTCCGAAAGCTTGGCCAGTTTTTTTGCTTCTTCGACCGCATCGCCGATATAACCGATTCTATCCACGAGGCCGCATTGCAGGGCTTCATCGGCCAGAAAAATGCGGGCCGTGGAAACCTCCGTCAACGCCTGCGTCGAGAGCTTGCGGTGCTTTTTGACCAAATCGATAAAGCGACCGCCAAAACTGTCCATCGCTTTTTGTAAAAGTTTTTTCTCATCATCGGCCGTATCGCGGTAGGGTGAACCCATATCTTTGTATTTTCCTGTCTTTTGCACATCAACACCCACGCCGATTTTATCCATCAAGCCTTTAAATTTCGGTTGCAAGGAAATAACACCTACGGAACCGGTCACCGTTGTTGGATGAGCCACGATCATATCCGCAGGCAAGGACATGTAATAGGCACCCGAGGCGGCTACGTCCATCATAGAAACAACAATTTTATTTCCTGTTTTCTCCCGGTAAGAAATAATTTCGTTATAGAGAATATCGCTTGCTGTTATCGTGCCGCCCGGTGAGTTTATTTTGAACAAAACTGCCTTAATTTGCCTGTCTTTTTTCGCTTTGTTCAGCTGCACCACCACCTGTTCAACAAGACTTGGAGATTCAATAATTAATCCTTTTTTCGGTTTGTCTGAAATCACGCCGTTTACCGCAATGAGCAATATTTTATCCGCGCCGGTTCCTTCCAGCGTATATTCTTTGAGCGGGTTCGGTGTTCCCTTAAGCAGACCGACCTTTGGCACAGAACATCCCACAATAAAAATCGCCATAATCATCATAATCATAGCGAGCAAATATACTTTTTTCATATGCCCCTCCTTATCTCTTCGTGAAAGATTTTGTTAATTCTTATCATACTTTCAACCCCAATTCCCTGAATTTTTAGAATTTTAAAATATTTCTCAAAACTTTGCTTAATGCCATGGCTCATTTAAATCAACCAGGGAAACCTAAAATATTTCTCATTCTTGACTTTAGCGCTTCTTTCTTGTAATAAAGTACAGGTCTTCTGACCGGATTAACACCAGCCCGCCATAAGCAGGTTTCAAGGAGGCACATCATCATGGCAAAAGTTCAAGTATTTGAAAACAATGCCCCTTTTCTCGGTATCAACAGTTTGGGGCGCATCGGTAAATTGACACTTTGGCATCATATCCAAAGAAAATATTTCAAGGAAATCTTCGTTAACCAGGGTCGGGAGGTGGGCACCGGCATGGAGACGATTGCCCGTCTTATCGAAACGGACGCCACATATGGCTTGCTCCACCGGTTTCTTTACGGTTACAAAGCACAGCCTGTTGTTAAAATCACGGATGAAAAAAACGGTAAGCTGCTTGTTGATGGCATTCCGGTTACGATTCTGCGCGAACAGCGAAACCCAATGAATATTCCCTGGCGCCAGCATGGCGTGGATATCGTGGTGGATTGCAGCGGTTCCTTCAAAGATCCGACCGTGCCTGTTGACGACAAAAAAGGATCAATCCGCGGACATCTCAACGGCGGAGCAAAAGTGGTAATCCACTCCGCGCCTTTCAAAATAAAGAATAAAGCGCTCTCAACACCGGACGACACTGTGACGCTTATCTACGGCATCAACCACACCTCTTTCAATCCCAAGAAGCACCTTCTCGTTTCCGCGGCCTCCTGCACCACAACAGGTCTGGCGCATATGGTGAAACCGCTTCTGGAAAACGAGGAGACCAGCACGATTCTCACAGCTTCCATGTCCACAATACATGCTGTCACAAACACCCAGAGCGTCCTGGATAAATTGCCAAAAGCCGGCGAGAAGGACATTCGCAAGACACGCAGCATCCTGAACAATATAATTCTTACTTCGACCGGTGCTGCTAATGCCTTAATCGAAGTTATTCCGGAAGTCAAAAACATCGGTTTCATGGGCGATTCCATCCGGGTGCCGACCAATACGCTGTCGCTCATCGTGCTCAACGCCACCTTCCAGGCCAAACAAAACGACAAGGGTGAGGCAGCTAATATCGATACGAAAAAGCTCAACGACATTTACGCGAAAACGGCGCAAAACAATCCGCTGGTCCGCTTTACCATGCAGCAGAATGTTTCCACCGATCTGATCGGAGAAGACGCGGCAATTATCATTGAAGGTCAGTTCAACCACACCCGCACGGCATTCATTCCGGTTGACCTTTCGCAAATACCTGACCTGCCAGCGGGCATTCTCCAGAACATGAGCGGCAAGATGCTGCAGGTTCCGGTGGTCCATGCCAAAATTTTCGGCTGGTACGACAACGAGTATGGAAGCTACACTAACCGGATGGGCGACCTGACCGTCTACATTCACAAAAATTTATTATAAGTTTTAAAAATCCCCTCTGAAAATCCATCGAAAGGCCGTATTGGCATAAACCGATACGGCCTTTTCTTCGGCTAAAGGAAAATTACCATCAGAACAAAAATCATAAAAAGACAAAAAACAGACAAAAGTGGGGAACGATTAGTAATATATTTACCTATGGCGTAACTCAGGGCAAACGAAAAAAACAAAACTATTCCGAATTTAATAAAAGATGAAACATCGGTCAGCTCGGTCAGCAATAACTGAAAGATCAACACGATCGGTATATGAACAAGATAAATATCATAAGAATTGGCAGACAACGCATGACTCAGTTGATGGGGCCTATTCCAGTAATTCAGGGCAAAACTGGTAAACACGATTAAAAAAATCACCCGCGCAAAAGAAACTAAAATTATAAATACCAAAAAAAGTCTTGTGTCGGAAATGTTGGCCAGATAATAATTCGTGAAAATCACATAACAAACACTAAAAACAACACACAAAGACAGCCAAAAAAACGGCGGTCCCGGGAAATTTGTCCGAACAAACCAACCGCGACCATAAGCCCAGACGCCTAAAGCAAAAAAAATCACATATACAGGCAGCCGCCAAAGTTGGAACTGGAGAACATTGCCGACAAGAACCCAGGGGTAGGGACAGGGATAAGGGATGGTTGTGATGATCAGGCTGGCAATGACCGATAAAAGCCCTGCAAAAACCATCACCCACAACATCGTTCTGTCCGAGTGATACTTTTCCTGAAAAAAAGGAACCAGCGGAGCAATCTTTTTTTTAAGGGCGCAAATTAAAGCAAAGACAATGAAAAAAAACAGGAGCAGGGAAATAAACCAGTAAACAAACTGATTGAATTGCTCCGTTGCAGTTAAAAAACCAAATTGAAAATCAATCGCTCTTTTTAACCATTCAAGCCAGAATTGTCCATAATTCAAAGAAGAATAATTGTAACCATGAGTGTGATGATTAATGAAATCAATAATCGGCGCAATAAAAACAATGCAAATCAGCCAAGGTATCCCAAGGCGCACAAATTTACTTTCAATAAAACCAAACGTTCCTTTTTGCTCAATCTTGGGCAAGGCAAAGTAACCGGCAATAAAAAAAAGCATCGGCATAGCGAACGTATCCACAAAAAACATTACATAAGAAAATATCAGGCGGCACTCTTTGGGGTCGTATACATACCACCATTCATTGATTCCGTAACTTGCGGCGCAATGGAGAACCACTACAAAAAATATCATCAAGAAACGGACATTATCAAGAAATATTAAACGATTTTCCCCGGTGAATGAATGAACGTGTTTCATAAATTTGTTTCCAACAAAAATACAAACAAAATCATTTCAAGAAACGCGAATAATATTAAATTTTGATATTTCGTGAAGGCAAGGGATCGTATTCGTGTTTACCCTGATAAACCATACCGCTCCATCCGTCAATACAGATAAAATCACCCGCGCAGATTTTACATTCGTCTATCGTGGCAAATCCCTGTGCTTCATGAACCTTCAGTTTGTTGAATCCGACAACGCCGACTTTATCCAGCTGCGGAATGGTTACGGCCGCATGCGAGGTACCCCCTCCTTTTGCCGTTAAGAGTCCCTCGACTTGCAGAAGGATTCCAACATCATCGGGAACCGTATCACGGCGCAACAAAATAAGGGATGTCTGCGGATCCTCCTTCCGGAATTTTTTTATATCTTCTTCCGTATAAACTGCCCGGCCGCAAAGAGCACCGCCGCTCACTCCAATACCTGTGCCCAATATTGTCGACTGCAGGAAGCTGGTATCTTTAAACCGTTTGTATCTCTTCGCCGCCACCTGATCCATATCGCGAGTCTGCAGCAAATATAGCTTGTCTTTTCCCGATCCCTCGAAAGTAAATTCTATTTCCTGATGATTGAAACCTTTTTCACGAATCAGTTTTTCCGCAACGCTGACCAATTCATGATAAATTTCCGGGAATTTCGTTTCCAACGATATTTCGGAGTCCCGTCGCTCCGATAACCTTTGCTTTTCCGAAATTGGATATGTCTCCACCAGACCGGAAACAATGTCATCACCCTGAACGCCAAAAATGAAATCTCCATAAAGCGTAATGTCGGAAGATGCGCTTTTCGGCTCGCGGGTAAAGATGACCCCGGAACCGGAATGCTCATTGAGATTGCCGAAAACCATTGCCTGAACGATAACAGCAGTTCCCCATTTATCCGAAAGATGCATCTGATGCCGATAAATTTGCGCCTGCTGAGAATACCAGGAATCAAAAACTTTCATGATCGCATCCCGCAATTGTTCAGCAGGCTCTTCCTTCAATTCAATACCGTTGTCCAAAATGCCTTTTTTATAAGCAAGAGCTATTTGCTTCATTTGCTCAGGAGAGAATTGTATTTTTCTTTCCACTCCGTAGCGGTACTTAAACCCGTCGATAATCGCATCAAAGAAATCGCGGTTCAACCCTTGAAACATTCCCCATGTCTGTAAAAATCGGCGATAGCAATCCCACGCAGCCCAGTGGAAACCTCTTCTGCCGCTAAGCTTTTCCGCTATCACTTCATTGATACCCACATTCAAGAAAGAATTCATCATCCCCGGCAAAGATACCGTGGCGCCGCTTCTCACCGACAAAAGAAGCGGATTCAGAGGATTGCCGAATCTCCTGCCGGTCATTATCTCAAGGACGACTATTTCCTTGTTTATACGAACAAGCAAGTCATTAAAAATTTTCTCATTATCAATGATGGCATCATAACCCCGGAAAACCTCAGTGGTAATTATAAAGCCCGGCGGCACTTTAAAACCATAGGAAATCAGTTCCTTGAGAAAATACCCCTTGTTCCCAAGAAATATTTGATTGTCCACTTTTTTGTTCTTTTCGTAAAACGAAGAAACGGCAAGCTCCGCATTGTAAGAAACGCCTGTTCTCCAAAGCTGATTTTCATCTTTAATTTTTTCCATCTCAGCATTCAGAGCACCGACCACTGCATTCACAAAATTATCCAGAGTTTGTAAACCAAACGCCGAAGAAATAAGACGGCGAACAAAATTTTCCGATTGCTGATAGACCAATTCTTCACCGTTTTGTGTCTCGGTTCGCATCTTCGTGCTGACATTTTTTTCAAAGACCTGGCCAATAATAACAGGCAGATTAGAATTGTGAATGTCAATATAATATTCATGAATTATATTTTGTATACTTTTGGATATGAAGCGGAAGATATCCACATACTGCTCCATGGAAAATTGTTTGATGGACAGGGCGCTGCTTATATATCTTACTTTTGCCGCCAAGCCTTCCGTGGAAATGCCATCCAATTCCAGCGCTTTAACAAAAAGCCACAGATAGTTGTGAACCTTGGCAATAGTCCGCTTTGTAATGTTTCTTAGATCTAAAGATTTCACCAGCTCTTCCATCTGCATCACCGCAAGACTCTCCAGTCTCAGAGTCAGCCCAAGAGCTTCAAACTTTTCTTCGCTATAGGTACCGTACATTGAAGGAATACCGGCCGCAATGTGCCGCTTGTAATATATATTTTCATAAGGCTCGGTTTTCCTGGCGGAAAGAATTCTTTCTTTCAACAGAGACATAAATTTCAGGATGATAATAAGGCTCTTGTACCGATTATTTGCACTCAATGCTCGTCTAAGCGCCGCCAATTCGGTTTTGGGTAAAAGATAAACCACTTCCAAATCATCCAGTAAATCCACATATTGGGGAAAATATTTTTTGTAAATTAGTTGATAAATGCGAACCATCATCCGTGCACGTTCTTTATCTCTTTTATCAACTTCTTTAAGACCGCTGATTTCTTTAGATAATCTTGTTTCGGACCAAGAAATAAATTCTTTGGGGTTGTTTTGAGCTAAGGAAAGTAAGTAAATAAATGCTTTGTGCATACCATCGAAGTACTCTCCGGAATTCGCTACCTGCTCATAAACCTCTTCCGGTAGATATCTCTTCAAGCATTCTTTGTCACCGGAGTACCAAAAATTAAAGATATTCTCCATAAACTCTACGAGCATGCTATTGCTTTCGACATGAGATTGCTTGCGCAGAAAGTTCACCAGTTTGTCGTTGCGGTAAGAAAGCTCATCCACATCGGTTGTTATATCGCGCAGCTCTCCTTCTGCTCCTATTTCCTTGAAATAAACCGGAAATATTCTAAGGAGCTGTTTCACCAAGTTGTACACCGGGGCGATACCGGAATTCAGCAGCACAGAAATGTCTTTTTGCAAAAGATCGGTGTCACGCACAAAAATTCCACCGATACTCAAATTGATCACCTGTGCCGAAATAAGTTTTTTTGTCCAGCCGGGTTTCAAGGAAATAATCTCGAGCCACGCCCTAATGCTTACAACATGGAGTGGATTAACCTGAACTTGCCATTCCGTGGTAGTTCCTTTAAATTCTGGATATTGAAAACCGTACGAGATTAACTCATCAATAAAGATATCCGCCAGCTCCTGAGAATCGCGCGCGAAAACTTCCTTGGCCGTCGTTGTAATACAATCAATTATTGTGCCGCGGTATTCATGACGTGAGCGACTTTTCCTGAGAAACTCGAATATTTTGCGCACAAATTCGTGAAGTTTCTCCTTCTCTTCCTGTTCAAAAACCAATTTCAGACAGCGGTTGATTTCGCGCAAAGCACTAGCGTGTATATCGGACAATCCGGGCACACTCATCATGTGGAAAAGAAAGTCTAATTTTACCAGATATTGATGCCCCAGATAAACAGGTGATTTTTCAAGCTCATCGGCAACCAGGAAATACCCGTTTACTATTTGAAAATAATCCGGCATTTCCAAGTAAACTCTTATTTGTTCCTTGTCCGTTGCTTTCTTTTGGCTACCCAGATCATCAAGTTTTTTCAATGCCCCATATAGATACCGATGGCTGAGCGGATGAATTATATTTTGGTAAGCATCTGTCTGGTTATTATTTTTTCCCTTATCACCGGCAAACCATAAAGAAGGATCAGACTGAGTAAGCCAGAATTCATAAGTAATCCTGAACATTTTATCCAGTATAAAACTGACTTTATCCGAGGCAATATTTATATTATTATCCAAAACAAATTTGGATGTTTTTTTGATGTAAGAAGAACACTTCTTTAATACAGCTTTGTCTTTATCTGTAAAATTGGCAAAAAAATCCATGCTTTCATTAAGCAGGGATAAATTTCCGGAAAGCTTACTATCGCTTTTCTCGAGAACAGTACCGATAAAATCAAAAAGACAACGTATCGCGCTATCTTTTACCTCTTCATTCGTCGCGTATTTAATAATGTCAAAATATATATTCATCAGAATGGAAAGAGCGGTTAACCCGTCCGGATGTTGATTATATTCATAAAAATCGCCGATAGAAATAGATGTGAGCTCCGCAAGAACATGCTCCCAATTGACAAAGGGATGATATAATTCCGTTAACATCCCTCTTGTTTTTCTTTGCAGGCCATAGTGGCCTTCCACCACTTTAAGCAGCGGGTCGTACTTGGGGGGGATGGCGATGGCAACGGAAGTCCGCTCCAAGTTAACTTTAAGCGCGGAAGAAAACCACTCTTCGCTTTTTTCCAAGGCTTCATCTTTTTGCGTCATAGATATATGGATCCTTTACTTAATGAGGCGAATTAATCAGAATTCCCGAAACATTTCAAGCACAGAACGGGCCGGCCAGATCTTCCCTACCGTTTAATAATATGGGCAAAATATTTTGATTGACAAACAGCATATTGGTTGTATAATACAACTATGTTGAGAGAAACGAATACCAATTACCGTCAGCTACTGGAAGTATTCACCGGCCTGGCCCAGACAACGCGCTTTTTACGCCAGGATGAAGCCTTTTGTGAAGGAGTCACCTTTCACCAGTTCCTCATTCTGGACGTAATTTCGCAGAATAAAGAACTAAAAATGGCCGATTTGCACCGGCATCTCGCCGTGGAAAAAAGCACTACCACCAGGCTGCTGAATCCGCTGATCAAGAAGAAACTTTTACAGCGCCGGACAGATCCTCATGATTTACGCGCCGCTTATCTGACTCTGACAAAAAAGGGAGAAAAAACGCACAAAAATGTCCGGCTGTGCATCATGGATTTTTTTCATAAAGTAATGGGCAATATCCCCGAAAAAAGGACAAAACATGTTTTGAATTCCGTCAGTACTTTCATCGGGGCGATAAAAGCATACACGCGGCAAAACGCCTGCTGCCGATAAACGACAAAGAGATTGGATATGAAAAATTTAACTCTTCCGGTAATACAAAATAATTTCAACTGCTGTGTTCCGGTTCAGTCTAAACAGACTGTCTATCCCAGCATCCATCAGCCATTTGTGGCTGGTTCACTTGAAACCACAACGGGAATTCTGCCGCGGGTATCTTCAAATCTGACTTGGGCTGACCGCCGTGAGGCGATTAAAGTGCGCTGGGGCGTGGGGCGCATGAATTACTCCCTTGAACCCGGCCTCTACGCGCTGAATAATCCCGATGCCGCCTCGGACGTTTTAGTCACCGCCAATTACAAAATGAGTTTTGATAAGCTGCGCGAGGCGCTGCCGGGGCGAAATCTATGGATTTTGGTTTTGGACACCAAAGGCATCAATGTCTGGTGCGCGGCGGGCAAGGGAACCTTCGGCACGCAGGAATTAATCAGTAAAATTGAAAACAGCCGGCTCAAGGAAATAGTCAGTCATAGAAAAATTATCCTCCCACAGCTGGGCGCGCCCGGAGTAGCCGCGCATGAGGTAAAAAAAGGCACCGGCTTTACGGTCTGTTACGGACCGGTAAAAGCCGGTGATTTAACCGCTTACCTGGACAACAACTTCCATGTGGATGATAAAATGCGCACGGTTGCCTTCCCGTTGAAAGACAGGACTGTTCTGATTCCGATAGAACTTGTTGAAGTCATCAGGCCCTTTTCCCTGCTGACGCTGATTTTTTTCTTTTTAAGCGGCCTTGGCGGGCCGGGCGGCTACTGGAGCAATTTGACTGATTTCGGTTTTTTTGCTGTCGCGGCGCTGGGGGGCGCTGTTTTGGCCGGGGCCGTGCTCAGCCCTGCGCTTTTGCCTTATCTGCCGGGAAGAGCTTTTTCCGTAAAAGGTTTTTTTATCGGCGCAATAACGGCGGTGGCTTTACTTTACCTGCGCGGCATGAACTTTTCCACATGGCCAGACAGAATCGAGGCTTTGTCCTGGATTTTCATTGTTCCGGCCATTGCCTCCTACCTGGCGATGAACTTCACCGGAGCTTCAACCTACACATCGTTTTCCGGCGTTAAAAAAGAAATGCGTTTCGCGCTGCCCATACAGATTTGCGCCGCGGTCGGCGGCGCGTTGCTCTGGTTAACTTCGCGGGTAATATCTTAGGAGTCGATAAATGACCAATTTGTCTTATCTGAAAAACGTCGTCACCTTAAAGCTCGATGAAAACAAATGCACGGGCTGCGGTATGTGTCTGGAGGTCTGCCCGCATCGGGTTTTCAAAATGAACGGACGGAGCGCCATCCTCCGGGATCGCGATGCCTGCATGGAGTGCGGCGCCTGCCGCAAAAATTGCCCGGCAGAGGCGATTTACGTGGAATCCGGGGTGGGCTGCGCCGCGGCGGTAATTAATTCCCTGCTGGGGGAAAGCGACGCCGCCTGTTGCTGCGGTGGGCAAACTGCGCCCACGGGAAAAAACAACAGCGGTTGCTGTTGCTGAAAAAAGCCGGAAATTTATATGGTCTTTAAGCATCCCGGATTAATTGTCGCGACGCTATCCTATATTTTCGGCGGATTTACTTTGTTCATCTTCGCCGTTTTTCTCTGGGCGGGAAATCTTAACCTGATTGACTTCGGATGGAGCGGAAGCGCGGCGCTTATATTTAATGCCGGCCTATCCCTTGCTTTTTTTCTCCAGCACAGCATCATGGTACGCCGGTCATTCAAGCGGCACTTATCCAGGCTTTTCCCTGACGCGTATCACGAAGCCGTTTATTCCATTGCCTCCGGTATTTTTTTGTTTATCGTCATTATCTTCTGGCAGGCCACGGCTCCGCTGTGGGAAGCGCAAGGATTGACGCGCCTGTTTATGCGCCTGTTTTTTATTCTACCGATCGTCGGATTTTTCTGGGCTGTTAAATCATTGGGGTTTTTTGATCCCTTCGGCATCCAGGCGGTATTTGAGTGTGATCGTCATATAAAACATCGCCGGACAAAATTTGTCGTCAAAGGTCCCTACCGCTGGGTGCGCCATCCCTTGTATTTTTTTATACTAATTATGATCTGGTCATGCCCAGATCTGAGCACGGACAGGTTATTTTTCAACTTCATGTGGTCTGTGTGGATTATAATCGGCGCACACTTGGAGGAACGGGACCTTGCGCGGGAATTCGGCAATGTTTACCGCAACTATCAAAAAAGCGTACCGATGCTTTTTCCTTATAAACTGATCAATACAAAAATATGGAAATAGCGCCGCGCTGTTTTACCTTAAAACATGGTCTTTTTATTAAGTAAAACAAGCGATCAAATAAAGGAAACTTCCTGCGTGGCGGCGGTAAGAACATAACAGCGCTGGATATTGGAATCCGCATCGGCGGGGACGACAAAAAAGCCGGCTCGTCCTGGCCGGTAACCGTAAGTAGTGCCGACCATTACTTCTCCGTCTTTGAAAACCACTCTTATTTTGCGTCCAACTAAAGGTTTTTTTGAATCAAAATCTTTCTTGTCCTTATAGTCCGGGTTGCCTTCATATCCTTTGACAAAGAAAATTGCTTTCAAATTGGAATCCGACAGCATTATCGGTATGCCTTCCTCAGGCGTCTCCACGGGCAACAAATGAAAAATTTCCTTATCCGGGAAAAAATCATTCGTGACGCCTTTCAATAGTTGTCCGTCCATGTAACGGACAACTATTTTATTTTGGACCATCATTTTTCTCCTGTTTATCTAATTATATAATGCGGCAGTAGCCACGCCGTATTCATAACTCCATACGTTTCTTAATCTCACCGGACAACAGGTAACATCTTTGCACACCGTTTTCGAGCCGGTAATAATGAATAATGTATGCAACCGATAAAACAAGAAGAAAAGCAGTAAGAACTATCGTAGCAATAGACGTATTCATAACAGCAAAACCCAGGGAAAGCAACATAAAAAGACACACGAAAAGCATAACAATCAGGTGCGCCAGTCTTTCGTGTTGCATCCACTGGATCTGTTTGTTGTGATGCGTTAAAAGTGACTGCAATTCACTTCGGCTGAGATTTTTTTCGAGCATTTTTTTTACATAGTTCTCATGTTCTTTCAGATAAGCAATCATAAAATTCCTTCATATCGATGGTTATTCAATCCTGCGCATGTTTCATTACCTCTGCCTCATTTTCCTTGGGCAGAACTTCAAAAACAGACAAAATATCCTTGGGTATCGAACGTAATTTTCCTGTTGCCGCATTAACAAAAACCCAGTCCGTTTCGCCTTCGGCTAAAACCGCTTTATCTTCCATGCGCACAACTTTATACTTGCGCAAAGAAAGAACCCGGCGCAGATTGGAAACCCAGGTCAAAACAACACTTTTTTCACCGGCAAATGCCGGTCGCAAATATTTAATGCGGTGCGTGCGCACCACCCATGTCGCACCGACAGCCTTCGTCGCTTCGGTACATCCCAATATGTCCGCATGTATAACTGCGGCATCCAGCGCAGATATTCCACGCTGTTCACATGGCCGTTTTCATCAATTGTTTCTATGGATACCTTTAGTTCATAGCGAAATATTTTCTTCACATTTATTTTCCCCATGCATATTATTTTATCAAGCTATAGTTGCGTGCATATTAACACAAAAAACTGCCCGAAAAAACATGTCAACTGATTTACAGTGTAGTCACTTTCCTCCACGCGCCACAGGATCCTGGCCATAATATTCTCGGAAAAGCCGGTAAAGTTCCGGCGCATGTTCGCACATCAAAACGGGCTGAGCAAAAAATTGCTCGGTGGCGACGGTGAAAAACTCCGCTTCGTCCATGGCTCCGTATTCATCAAGAAATGTCCCGACGCCTTTTTCTAAATCTTTCCGCAGAAGGAGATACTCCCGCGAAAGCGTTTTTATCCATTTTCGATATTCCAAACGCGTATTCAGGGGCGGCGTACCGTCGGCGGCACCGTCGAGCATATCCAGCTTATGCGCGAATTCATGATAAACAACATTATAACCTGAGCCGGGATGACGGCCGCTGAATAATACCGCCTCCCAGACAAGAATAAGCGGTCCCCGATGAAATGCCTGACCAACAATCGGGTATGGTGGTTCCACCGGATGCAGGGCTGTTTCAAAAAAAGAAATCTTGCGCGGCGGGGGCACGACTTCAGATGGATAAACGATGATTGTTGTCACGTTGCGGTAATAATCATGCGACATATTGAGAATAAGCAGGCAGGCTTGAACAGCAATTGTGACACGAATTTCGTCGGTCAGTTCCAGGCCACCGGCTCCTTCCCAATTTTTTTCCGCAATGAATACCTGCATCAGCTTTTGCAGGTGCGCCTGTTCAGCATCATCAAGCAGCCGATAATAAACAAAATTACGATGGATAATTTCTTCCCACGCAGCAGGAAAAGGTTGTCGCATAATCTTCCGGCGGAGGCGATTTACAAACCATCCCATCACGCTCATCCCCCTACTGACAAATCAAATGTTGCTTAACATAAAATAATTAATAGAAAAAATAAACTTTTCTATCGGATCACTCTTCCCCTATTGACAAAAAGTGCAGATAATTATCTGATAATGACTAAATCATGATAACGCCGCATCAGGATAATAACAGGAGATACCCGCACAAATACAATGAAGCCAAAATATTTGATTTTATTTCTAGTAATAATCCTCAGCGCGTGTTTTGTTGGCTGTTCCTCACCGCCCAAACTGTCACCGCTGGCTGCCAATGATGTTATTGTGGCTTTCGGCGATAGTCTGACTTTCGGCACCGGCGTGGAACAGATTTATTCTTATCCGGCCGTTTTGGGACAAATGATCGGTCGAAAAGTTGTCAATGCCGGAGTACCGGGAGAAGTAACGGCTGACGGATTATCACGTTTGCCGAAAGTCCTTCAACAGGAAAAGCCGGCGTTGCTTATTTTATGCCACGGTGCCAACGACCAGCTCCGGCGCCTGAATTTGCGGAAAGCAGCCGACAACATAAAAAAAATGATTTCACTGGCTCGCCATGAGGGTGTATCCGTTGTGCTCATCGCCGTACCCGCGCCAAACCTCTCTGTTTCACCACATGTCATGTACGGAGAAATCGCTTGGGAATTATCTGTCCCTCTGGAAGAAAAAATATTATCCGAAGTGCTGGCCGACAGCAAACTGAAATCCGATTTTATCCATCCCAACGCCACAGGCTACAGGTTAATGGCCGAAGCTATTGCCGCTTTGCTGAAAAAAAGCGGCGCGATTAACTAGCCCCTGACGAGTTTACACGCCAAAGGGCGCGACCAGAATTTTTATATTTTCTGTGCTTTTCCCTGCCAGAACCTCAAAACCCTCTTCCTTTATTTTTTTCAGGGGAATTATTCTGGTGATAACGCTTTCCGGGCGGATGTTCCCGGATTTAAGCCAGGACAAGGCCAGCTGCGGATTGATGGAATTGGTGCCGATCATGGTGGTCTCCCGCGTGACAAAACCCAGCATATGCACTAAAGCCCGCTCGGTAAAAATTCCCTGTACGATAACTTTGCCGCCAAACTTCACCGAAGAAAGACAATCCTTTAGTGTCGCTTCAATGCCCACGGCTTCGATGGCCACATCCACTCCTTTGCCACTTGTTAATTCTTTAATCTTTGTAGATGTTTTTACTTCCAAGGGATTCCAGGTCAACGTCGCGCTCAGATCTCTGGCCTTGTCTTGCCGGTAATCCAAAAGATCAGTCATATAGATATTTCTGACACCCATAGATTTCAGGCCCAAAAGAATCATCAGGCCAACTGTGCCGCAACCGGCAACCAAAACAGTTTCATCGCCTTTTATTCGCGCGCGCTCCAGCGCGTAGGCCGCACCCGAAAGCGGTTCAACTACCGCCGCGCGTTTCCAATCCATATCGGCGGGTATTTTAAGTACTCTTTCTACAGGGCAGTTTATAAATTCGGCAAACGATCCGGGAATGACAGAACACACACGCTCGCCGACAACAAAATCTTTTACGTCTTCTCCCAAAGCAACGATTTCGCCGCAGGCTTCATGACCGAAAGGGCTTTCCGGAAAAGGCCCGTGCAGATATTCATGCAGATCCGAGCCGCAGATGCCGCAGTATTTGATTTTAATCTTTACTTCGCCTTTACCCGGGCTTATTTCCAGCGCTTCTTCCACTCTGATATCGCGGATGCCATAATAAATAACTTTTTTCATATAAAATCCAATTTATATCTCGGTCACTTTCATCCGGTTTTTCTTTCTTTATGCTCGGTTAAATAACGCTCCACAGCTTGTTCGATTGTCGGAAAGAAACTATCCATTCCAAATCTGTTAAAAAGACCATAACGCTTGAGTCTATCTTTCACCGGGTCCTTCATTTCCGCAAAAAACAAATCTATCCCGGCTTTATGCAATTTTTCATCTAGGTCTTCCAAAATATCAGCGGCGGTAATATCCACATCGGTAATCGGCTCCGCCGTGACCACAACCCATTTGGTCGGCGTCGGCGCCTTCGCCACAGCACGCAGCACCTGTTCGCGGAAAGTTTCCGCGTTGGCAAAAAACAGCGGCGCGTCCCAGCGGAAAAGCACCAGCCCGTCAATCAGCCGCGCGTCCTGATACCGCGTAATATCATGATAACTTTTCAGGCCATCGACATGACCCAGCACGGCATCGTATGGTCGCCAAGCTCGCCAAATAAAGGCAAACAGGGCAAGAACTACAGCGATAAAAATCCCTTTAATAACGCCCAGCAATACAACACCAAAAAAACAAATAATGGACAAAGCAAATTCATCACGGCGCAATTTATACAGCCGCAAAACATTGCGAATTTCCACAAGACCGCTGCACGCAAATATTACAATGGCCCCTAGTGCGGCCTGGGGTAGATTTTTTAAAAGAGATGGGGCAAAGATCAGCAAAAGCGCGATGCAAATCGCGCCAACGATACCGGTAATTTGTGTTTTGGCTCCGGCTGATTCCGCCACAGGAGTGCGCGAAGCGCTACTGGTTACGGGGAACCCCTGAAAAAAACCGGCGGCGATATTAACTGCACCGAGAGCAATAATTTCCTGATTGCTGTCGACCTCATAACCTGCGCGCAAAGCAAAAGAACGGGAAAGAGTGCTCATATCGGCAAAAGAAACTAACGCCACAGCTATCGCACCAGTGAACAAATAGCCCAACTCGGCATATGAAAATTCGGGCATTTGAAAAGTGGGCAATCCATGCGGCAGTGAACCAACCACAGCAATACCACCTGCAGAAGAAAGGTCGAAATATGCAACAACAGCCGTCGCCGCCGTAACGGCGATCAAAATACCCGGTATTCGGGAAAACCACCGCTGACATCCAACAATAATAATCAAGCAAAAAAATCCGATTGCAAAAGATATCCAATTTATTTGACCCCCTGAGATGCCCAGAATGAGACCCTTTGTTTCCTGCAGAAAAGAGTTGCCGCTGACGGAAAACCCGAAAATTTTAGGCAATTGCCCGATTATTACAGTCAACGCAATGCCATTGAGATAACCATATCTTATAGGCTTGGAAAGAAGCTCGGTAATAAAGCCAAACCTGGCTAATCCCGCCGCAACACATAACAACCCTGTTAAGACAGCCAACATTCCCGCCAGCGCCACCGCCCTGCTTTCATCACCTGCAGCCAGCGGCAAAATCGTCGCGGCAATCAATGCGACCAGGGCCGAATCCGGACCTAAAATAAGTATGCGGCTAGGTCCCAAAACAGCATAAGCAATGAGCGGAATAATAGTGGCATATAACCCGTAAATGGCGGGCAGTCCCGCTGCCTGCGCATAACCCATACCGACAGGCACAAGCATCGCGGTAAGAACAAAACCGGCGCTCATATCTCGTATGAGCCAACTCGATTTATAATCACGCAACACGGCAAGAAGAGGTATCCAGCGATAAAGGCCTCGCGGGCGCGCCTGAAAGGCAAAAGGGCTGTCTGCAGAAACCATTTTATCTATCAAAAAATCCTCGCAGAATTAATCGTTTCCTCGCCTTAAAACTTTTCTAATGGCACTCATGTACACACTGTTTTCCAGCCATTCGATCAGCATATTATCAATACCCTATCCGGTTTTAAAAAGCATTTCAACAACGGCATCGGGGATTCAGTATATGAGAGTACTTGCACATTGAAAACTGAATTGTCAAGATAATCAGTGTATTTGACAAGCACCAAATTAAACAGCCGAAACACGAACACATATTTAACTCTTTATCACCTTCGGGCATGTGAAGAATCATAACTTTACAAACGACACTGATATCAACAACCGGCGAAGTCCCCGAAACGTCCTTTACAGAAAAGACAAAAAACAAACGCCTGTGTTATTTTTCATATTGTGATATGTAGTGCCATATAAAAATTAATTCTTACTATGGTAAAAAAAATATTGTTACCTTACCTAGGATAGAAAAAATTTTCGCGGATTTCTTGTAATTACAAAAGGAGAATAAAAATGGAACAGGGCATTTACAAAAGGCTGAGAATTTTCCTGGATGAATTGCCGACAGGTTTTCCGGCAACACCCACAGGAATCGAACTGAAAATTCTTAAAAAGCTCTTTACGCCCGAGGAAGCTGAACTTACAATGAATCTCGGCAAGGAATTGGAAGATCTCCCGCGAATCGCTGCCCGTACGGGCAGAAAAGAAGATGATCTGGCATCTTTGCTCGAAAAAATGGCGCAAAAAGGAATTATTTATAGAGCCCGCCAAGGAAACCAAGTGCAATACAAAGCTTATCAGTTTCTAATTGGTATTTATGAGTTTCAGCTGAAAAGCATGGATAATGAATTTTCACTTATGTTCGAAGAATACCTGCCTTATTTCAGGTTGGCTCACAAACAGTTTCGTGTCATTCCGGTCGACTCGTCTATCGGTGCCCTCAATAGCGTTGCTCCTTATAACAAGATAAAGGAATTAGTCAAAAATCAGGATTTGATTTCTCTGACAGAATGCATTTGCCGTAAAGAACAAAAACTAGTGGGAAAAGGGTGTGATAGCCCCAAAGAAACATGCCTTGCATTCGGAACACTTGCCCAATTCTATATCGACAACAAGATAGGAAGGATAATCACGGCAGAAGAAGCACTGAAGGTTCTGGACATGGCCGAAGAGGCCGGGTTAGTGCTCTCCCCTACCAACGCTCAGCAGTTAGAATTTGTTTGTTGCTGTTGTACGTGTTGTTGCGCTTATCTCAGAGCAGCCAAACATTCTTCAAAAGCCAGTCGTATGATTACATCGTATTACCAGTCTAAAATTAATCCCGGTTTGTGTTCGTTCTGCGGTTTATGCATCGAGCGATGTCCAATGGACGCAATCGCAGAAAATGATGAATGTTGCGAAATTATAGAAGAAAAATGTATTGGCTGCGGATTATGTGTTGGTGTTTGCCCAGAAGGGGCTATTACTTTAGTAGCCAAATCAGGAGTGGAACCCCCTCCTTTGGACTTTGACGAGACTCTTTCGAAAATCGAGACCGAGCGCCGCAGCAAAAAGTCCCTATCCTGATATTCTGAGTAGGATATTGAATTCCAACTCTATATTCGAATGCCTGATTTTCCTGTAGAATCCGTAAGGGATATCCTCAAAAGAACAGATTTGGAGCGCTACTTGGAATATATAAACAATAATATTTGTTCAAAACAAATTCAGCATGACAAATCGCATCTATATAAGGTATATAAAAATTAAACTTCGTTGTGTGCTTTGTTTTTTTGGCATAAAGGCTACCCTGATGGAAGTAAAAAAAAATATTATATCTAAAGGTACAATAAAAGGTAAATTCCTGGGTTTCAAAAACAATTACACAATATTTGAGTTTACCGACGGCCAGAAATGGCGCCAAAACGAAAGCAAGTTCTGGCATCACTTCGCCATTAATCCAGAAGCGGAAATCAGCTATCATGATGGAAAATATTACTTGGGGATCAAAGGCCTCGAAAAGACCGTTGAGGTCAGAAGAATAAAATAAAAATATCGGGAGTAAACCTGGGCAGAAAAATGAAAGCGGCCGTGCTGTGCGGGAAAAAAGATATAAGAGTGCAAAACGTGCCTAAGCCGGTTTGTGAAACGCACGGTGTAATCATCAAGGTGAAACTCTGCGGCGTCTGTGGCTCGGATTTACATGTTTACAAAAAAGATGAAGGCAAAGGCACGATCTTCGGGCATGAATTCAGCGGTGATATTGTTGAAGTCGGCTCCGGGATACAGGGCATTAAAACCGGCATGCGCGTTACAGCGGTTGGATTTTCCCCCTGCGGTAAATGTTACTGGTGCCGAGAGGGTAAATCGCATCGTTGTTCGGACATGGCGCTTCTGGGTTATCAGCTTCCCGGCGCGATGGCGGAATATGTGCATGTGCCTTTTGCCGCGTTGGGACGCAATGTTTTTCCCCTGCCGGAAGAACTTTCCTATGAAGACGGGGCTTCGGTAGAACCTCTTTCCGTCTCCTATTTTTCCGTCAACCGCGCCCAGCCAAGGAAAAACGAAATCTTCGCTGTTTTAGGATTGGGTGTAATTGGTCTTTATTGCATCCAGGTACTTAAAGCAACGGGTGTGAACAAGATTCTCGTAAGCGGCAGAAGGACCTCGCGCCTCGCCGCCGCCAAAACATGCGGCGCGGATTTGGTAATAGACGCGGCAAAAGAAGACGCAGCCAAAATAATTATGGAGGCCACAGGCAACCTCGGTGTGAACACCGTAATCGAATGCGCGGGTAAGCAGAAAACTTTTGACCAATCAATAACCCTCGCGCGCGGCGGGGGAAAAATAATGCTCGTCGGCGTCTACGAAGAGCCGCTTACCTGGGATCCCATATCGGTGCTGAGCAAAAACCTCACACTTATCGGCTGCCTGGGTGGCAACTTTCCCGCGGCGATCGAACTGCTCAAGAGCGGCAAGGTCAGAACCAAGGAAATGATTAGCCATGTTTTTTCTCTGGACGAGGCAGCGCAGGCTTTCCAAGCACAGATTAATGAACTGTCGGCAATAAAAGTCATGATAAAACCATAACGGTTAGACAAAATAAAAACTTTATCTCCTCAATGGAAACAAAGAAGATTCACCAACTGTAGCCGACAAAATTATCCACTGCCGAAAAAAATAAATAATACCGGTAAAAAAGAAAGCCAAGCGGCAAATAATAGCTCTATATTCTTAAAAAATTTCCCTTGACAAACATTTTGCGTTTGTTTATATGGACGTCAAACAAAGGGGATTTTTAACTCGATGGACAGAAAACTCAACGCGATGAAAATTTTTTATGGTTACTGGTTTTATACCTATTTCGCATTGGTCTGCCCATCGCGCACGGAGGACTAGTTTAAGGTAGCATAACCAAACGAGCCATGGGTGGATCAAAAAAAACGCTCATGGCTTTTCTGTTTCTTTAAAGGCCATGGCGGCATAAAACGTCATGGCCTTTTTTATTTCGAAAGGGAGAAATTATGATAATTGTCATGAAAAAGCAGGCAACAGAAAAACAGTTAACCGAGGTAATCCGATGGATTGAATCTCTTGGTTTCAAAGCTCACCCATCGCACGGGGTCGAACGCACGATCATCGGAGTAATTGGCGACGAGCGCGGGAAAGAAGGAATCAGACAGGCTGAATTCCTTGAAGGCGTGGAAAAAACTATCCCCATTTTGAAACCATACAAACTGGCCAGCCGGGAATCGCACGAGGGCAATACCGTCATTTCCGTTGGTACGATAGAAATCGGGGGCCCGGATTTTGTGGTGATGGCGGGACCGTGCGCGGTGGAAAGCGAGGAGCAACTGATGGAATCAGCCTATATCGTCAAAAAAGGCGGCGCGCAGATTCTGCGCGGCGGTGCCTACAAGCCGCGAACGTCGCCTTACAGCTTCCAAGGCATGGAGGAAGAAGGCCTGAAACTTCTGGAACAGGTACGAACACGCGTGGGGCTGCCCACGATCACGGAGGTTATTAATCCGGCGGATGTGGACCTGGTGGAATCGTATGTGGATATATTGCAAATCGGCGCGCGCAATGTTCAGAACTTCCCTTTGCTCAAGAAGGTCGGTCGGTCGCGTAAGCCGGTGCTTTTAAAAAGAGGCATGATGACAACAATAGAAGAGCTCTTGATGTCGGCGGAATACATTCTTTCTTCGGGTAATCCAAACGTAATGCTTTGCGAACGCGGCATCAGAACGTTTGAAACGGCCACAAGAAACACGCTGGACATCAGTGCGGTTCCCGTTTTGAAAAGTCTTACTCATCTGCCGGTAATTGTGGATCCGAGCCACGCCGCGGGTCAGTGGCAATATGTGATTCCGCTTTCCCGCGCCGCGGTCGCCGTGGGCGCCGATGGTATTCTGGTAGAAATGCATCCTACGCCGGAAAAAGCCGTTTCTGACGGAGCGCAATCGCTCAAGCCGGAAAAATTCTATCAGTTAATGGAAGAGATAAAAACGCTTTCTTCGGCAATCAAACATTGAAAAAACGGAGCAGTGATATGCGGTCAATAAAAGTTAACCTGGATAAGAAATATTCATCATCCTACGAAATCCACATCGGTCGCGGCATCGCCGACAGAATCGCCCTGCTTATCGCCAAAAATCACAAGGCGGGGCGACATGTAATCGTCACGGACGATAACGTGGCGCCTCTTCACGGCAAAAACTTCCTGACCGTATTAAAAAATATCGGTCTGAACGCCGACATTATCGCTTTTCCCGCGGGCGAGGCCTCCAAAAGCATCAATACTCTCCTTGATCTTGCGGATAAACTCCTGAAGCTCGGCGCCGACAGAGGCACCTGCCTGATAGCATTGGGCGGCGGCGTGGTGGGCGATATGGTCGGATTTATCGCTTCCATTTACATGCGCGGCGTGCCTTACGTGCAGATTCCGACAACGCTCGTGGCGCAAGTTGACAGCGCCATCGGCGGGAAAACGGCCGTTGACTTGCCTACCGGAAAAAATCTGCTGGGAACATTTTATCAGCCGGCGGCGGTATTTGTGGATTTGTCTTTTCTGGAAACGCTCCCCGCCAAAGAATTCGAAAACGGCCTGGCGGAAATAATCAAATACGGCATTATTGATGACGAAAAAATGTTCTATCTTCTGGAAGAAAACATGGAAGCAGTACGGCAAAAAGATTCCACCTTGCTCGTTAAGATTGTAGAAAATTGCTGCCGGATCAAAAAAGCTATTGTGGAAATAGACGAACGCGAACAAGGACTGCGGCGTATTCTCAACTACGGCCATACCCTGGGACACGCGCTGGAAGCCGTTTCCATGTATAAAATGACGCACGGCGAAGGCGTGGCGGTGGGCATGATTGCGGCGGCGCTCATTTCCGCGAAAAAAGGGTATCTTGATATCGCTGAGGCAAAACGCATTAAAGAACTTGTGGAAAAGGCAGGGCTTCCGGTAAAGATACCGGCAAAACTGCCCACGCAAGAAATAATCACGCGTCTGCAGATGGATAAGAAAAAAAATGGGGACACAATTCATTTCGTGTTACTGAAGAAAATAGGCATGCCTTTTGTAAACGGAGGAGTTGAAAAAAGGCTGATCAACGAAGTTATCGAGGAGATGAAAAATGACGCGCGAGCGACTTAAAGATTTGAGAGCAAAGATGAAAGAAAAAGACCGGGAAATCATCCGGCTGTTGAACGAACGCGCCCAAATATCGGTGGAAATCGGCAAGGTCAAAGGCGAAGACGGAATCGATGTGTACGATCCGGCACAGGAAGCCAGAGTGCACGGCTATCTGCAGGAACTTAACGAGGGCCCTCTGCACGGCAAATCCGTTACCGCCATATTCCGCGAAATTATTTCCGCCTCACGCAGCCTGCAGAAAATGACAACCGTCGCTTTTTTAGGGCCCGAAGCATCTTTTTCTCATCAGGCCGCGCGAACGCATTTCGGAGAATCCAGTCGCTTTTTTCCGCAGACCGGCATTGCGCGCGTCTTTGACGAAGTGGAGAAAGGCGCCATCGACTGGGGCGTCGTCCCGGTAGAAAATTCTTTGGAGGGCTCGGTGAATATTACACTGGACAGGTTAATCATCACCTCCCTACAGATATGCGCGGAAATTTATCTGCGCATAAGCCACTGCTTGATTTCTTCGGCGGAAAATATTTCGGATATAAAGAAAGTATATTCCCACCCGCACGCGCTGGCGCAATGCCAGGTATGGCTTAAAACAAATTTGCCGAATTGTGAGCTGGGTGATGCTCAGAGCACGGCGGCGGCAGCGCAGATGGTACGCGGGAAAAAAGACGAAGCCGCCATCGGCGGCGCGCTGGCCGCAAATATTTACGGATTGAACATTCTGGCGGAAGGCATAGAAGATAATTCTTCCAACATGACGCGTTTTTTGGTAATTGGCAGAAGAAAAAATGAGGTCACCGGCAACGATAAAACTTCTCTGCTTTTCGCCACGCCGGACTCCCCCGGCGCGCTGCATCGCGCTCTTGCCTCGTTTGCCAGTCGCAACATCAACCTGGCCAAAATTGAATCCCACCCGGTCAAACAACGACTCTGGGAATACTTGTTTTTTGTGGACATGATCGGGCATGGCGAGGATAAACATACCGGTGCATGCCTGAAAGAGTTGAAAGATAAAACGACATTGTTAAAAATTTTAGGTTCATACCCGAAAGCAGAAGGCAGATTATGATTTGCGTTTCTATCACATCCGCGACAAATAAAGAAGCCCTGCTTGCCGTGCGCAAGGGGTGTCTGGCGGCCGATTGTATCGAGCTGAGAATGGACTTGATAACCGACGGCAATTTGCCTCAATTAATCAGCGCCGCCCGCCGGATTTCTCCGGGCATCAAAATCATCGTCACCTGCCGGAGAAAAGATGAGGCTCTTAGTGCGAAAAAAAATGTAAAAGCAAAAAATACAAAAACAAGGGCGCAAAAATTCGGCCTACTGCGGGAAGCCATAATTCTGGGCGCTGATTTCATTGACATAGAACTGGCGGAAGGGGGGAAAAACATTACCAAATTAAAAAATTTGTGCATTCGGCAGGGCAGTAAAACAAAAATCATCATCTCTTATCATGACGTTAAAAAGACCCCTCCGCCAACTAAATTAAAAGAGATATTTCATCGCTGCATGAAAGAAAAACCGGCTGTGGTTAAAATTGTAACATTCGCCGAACAAGATGAAGACAACCTTAAGGTGTTGAGCCTGATACCTTACGCACGTCAACGCGGCCAGGATATCATCGCTTTGTGTATGGGTGATGCCGGGCGTCTGAGCAGAATTGCCGCGCCGGCTATGGGAAACTTTTTGAATTTTGTCGCGCTGGAAACACAGGAGCAGTCAGCGCCGGGACAGCTAACCGTCCGTGAAATGATTTCAATTAAAAAAACACTGGGCGAGAAAAAGGCGCAACCGGCAGAAAGATTACAGAAGGAAACGCCGCACAATTTTATTTTGCTCGGTAACCCGGTAAGGCACAGTTTGTCCCCTTTGATGCATAATACGGCTTTAAGAGAAATAGGCGTGCCGGAAGCATACAGCGCCTGTTGCGTTTTGGATTTGGATGATGCCTTACGCGGCATGAAAGCGCTGAACGTCCGCGGCGCCAGCGTCACCATTCCTTTTAAGGTTGAAGTAATGCGGTATCTCGACGATATTGACGAAGACACATTGAAAATCGGCGCGGTAAATACCATCATCAACAGCGAAGGAAAATTAACCGGCACGAATACAGACTGGCTGGGGCTTATCATGACGCTCAAAGAAGAAATGAAGATTAAGGATAAGACTTTCGTTATTGTCGGCGCGGGAGGAACGGCGCGGGCGGCCGTTTACGGAATAATCAAAGAAGGCGGCTTACCGATTTTGGTCAACCGCACTGTATCAAGGGCAAAAATCATGGCCGAGCATTTCGGCTGCTCTTTTTATCCACTTAATCAAATCGCCAAAATCAAGGCTGACTGCTTAATCAATACAACACCTGTGGGTATGCATCCGCAAACTTCGAAATCACCCGTGCCAAAGACAGTGCTTAAAGGTTACAAATATGTTATGGATGCCGTATACAATCCATTGCAAACCAAGTTATTAAAAGATGCTGCAGCCCAGGGTTGCCGGGCGCTTTCTGGCGTGGGGATGTTTGTCCACCAAGGAGCGGCGCAGCTCAAATTTTGGACAAAAAAGGAACCGCCTGTGGCATTGATGAAAAAAATAGTTTTAGAAAGGCTTACCACTCTTGAACAACGATAATTTATCCTTGACGGCGCCGCCCAAAATAGTGCGCGTCCCCGGCTCCAAAAGTCTGACGCAAAGGGCGCTGGTGATCGCCGCGTTGGCGCGTGATAATTCTTTTATCAGCAATCCTCTAATTTCCGAAGACACAAATTATTTGATGGAGGGACTCCGCATTCTGGGCGCGCAGATTGTTTCCGTCTCCGGCGGCCTGTATGTGAACGGCACGGCGGGAAAACTGGCAAACACCGACCGGCAGATTTTTCTGGGGAACAACGGCACGGCGCTGCGCTTTCTCACGGCGCTGGTTTGCCTGGGTCAAGGCCAATATATTTTAACCGGAGAAAAACGTCTTCGCGAGCGGCCGGTAGGCGCGCTTGCCGAAGCGTTGAAAAAAATGGGGGCGCATATTACCTGCACCAGCGATTGCCCGCCGGTCACAATAAACGCCAACGGACTTGCCGGCGGTAAAATATCCCTCAGGGACGTAGAAAGCTCTCAATATGTTTCCGCTCTTCTTCTCTGCGCGCCTTACACCCGGCAGGGCATCGAACTTACCTTGCGCGGGCGCGTGTCTTCGGTGCCTTACATCGACTTGACCGTAGCGGCGATGCGGGAATTCGGCATCAAAATTGAAAAAGAAAAAAATAAATACACCGTAAAGGGACAAAATTCATATCAGGGTCGTGAATACCGCGTGGAAGGAGACGCTTCCAGCGCTTCCTACTTTTTCCTGGCCGCCGCACTCCTGCAACGTCCCATCCGTGTAATGGGAATCAGCCGTAAAAGCTGCCAGGGCGATATCCATCTGCTGGAGATTCTGGAAAAACTCGGCTGCCATATAGAGGCGCGGGAAGACTGGGTGGAAGTTACGGGAAACAACCTTACCGAGGGTGATTTCATTTTCGATCTTAATGACATGCCGGACATGGTGCCCACGCTGGCTGTGCTGGCCGCTTTCCGTCGTGGCAAGACAACCATAACGAATGTGGAACATTTAAGAATAAAAGAAAGCGACCGTCTGACGGCGATGGCGGCGGAGCTAAAACGTGCGGGTATCAAAGCTGAAGAAACAGCAGGCGGGCTAATCATTGCCGGAGGCAAAATGAAGCCGGCAAAAATTCAAACGTACAACGATCACCGGATTGCGATGAGTTTCGCTGTTGCCGCGCTGGCTGTTACCGGCATTGAAATAACCGACAAAAAATGCGTGGATAAATCATTCCCCGAATTCTGGGAGGAACTGGGCAAAATATGAATATCGTTCTAATCGGCTATCGCACAACCGGAAAATCCACAGTCGGAAAACATCTTGCCTTCAAACTGAATCTGCCGTTTTTTGACACAGATACGCTGGTGGAAGAAAATATAAAAATGCCCATTGCCGATATTGTTGCGACTCATGGTTGGGGCTTCTTCCGCGCCGGGGAGAAAGATGCCGTGCAAGCCCTGGAAAAGCAAAAGGCTTGTATCATCGCCACGGGCGGCGGAGTGGTGCTGGATAAGGACAATGTTGCTTCTCTTAAAAAAAACGGATTTGTTGTCTGGCTTAACGCACCGCTTAATGATATCATCAGCAGACTCAACAACAAAAGACCGGATGGGGTGGTCCGTCCGCAATTTACAGATTGGAACATCGTGGAAGAAACCATAAAAATGGTTAACGAAAGGGACACTCTGTACAAACAAGCAGCGGACTATACGGTAGAAACAGCACAGAAAAGCATTGTAGAAGTAGGAGAAGAAATTTATCAACACCTTGTGGAAACAGGGATGCTCATAAATATTTTGAAAAACAAAAAATTGTCCGATATCAACTAAACGGCAAAACTTTTTTTCGGGAGATATTATGGCCGGAAATACGACAGGTAGTGTTTTTCGCGTTACCACATGGGGGGAATCACACGGAACAGCCCTTGGTGCAGTCGTGGACGGCTGCCCGGCGGGAATTGCTCTGGCAGAAAAAGATATTCAAGCGGCACTTGACAGAAGACGGCCGTCAAAAACAATTTCTTCCACCAAAAGAAAAGAGGCAGACAAGGTGGAAATTCTTTCCGGAGTTTTCGAAGGAAGAACCACCGGCACGCCTATTTCTCTTTTGATCAGAAACGCCGGCGCTGATTCTTCCGCTTATCTTAATTTAAAAGATATTTTCCGCCCCGGACAGGGCGATTTTACTTATTGGAAAAAATACGGTCGGCGTGACTGGCGGGGCGGCGGGCGTGCCTCCGGCAGAGAAACGGTGGCGCGCGTGGCCGCGGGAGCAGTCGCGGAAAAAGTTATCGCGCGTGCCGGCATGGAGGTTTTGGCTTATACCGTAGCCATCGGCGGCATTGAAATCGACCGCAAAAACATTCCGACGGGCAGGGAATTACTGCACCTAACGCACGCCAATGCTCTTTTTTGTCCCGACGAAAAGGCGGCGACCGCTATGGAAGAAAAGATTGCCGCAGTGCGGAAGGATAAAGACTCACTGGGCGGGGTGGTGGAAATCATTGCGCGCGGTGTTCCGGCGGGACTGGGCGAGCCGGTTTTCGATAAGATGGACGCGGACCTGACCAAAGCGCTGATGAGCATCGGCACGGTCAAGGCTGTGGAAATCGGCGACGGCTGCGCGGTTGCCCAAAAAGCGGGCTCACAGATAAACGACCAAATGAATAAAAAAGGATTTCAGACAAATCATGCCGGCGGAATTCTCGCGGGAATCACCACTGGCCAAAATATTATTTTGCGGGCTTATTGTAAGCCCATACCATCTATCGGTCAGGAACAAAAAACATTGGACACAAAAGGAAAAGAAAGAAAAATTGAAATCAGCGGCAGACACGATGTCTGTGTGATACCGCGAATCGTGCCGGTATGCGAAGCAATGGTTTGCATTGTTTTGGCTGATCACCTCTTGCGGCAAAGGGCGGTAATCAATGGATAATATTTCTGTGGGCATTATCGGGGGCACGCGCAGCATGGGCAGCTGGCTGGCCGCCTTGCTGCAAAAAGAAAATTGCAAGGTGCACATCTGCGGCCGCAAAACGCCTCTGAGTATAAAAGATATTGCCGGGCTTTGCGATGTTGTCGCCGTGGCCGTGCCGGTTGCCGCTACAGAAAAAGTCATCAGAGAAGTCGGGCCGCTGCTCCACGAAAACAAACTGCTGATGGATTTGACCTCGCTCAAAAAAGATCCGGTGGAGTGGATGCTGGCGAGCACAAGCGCGGAAGTAATCGGTTGCCATCCACTCTTTGGCCCGAACATGCCGGATTTTTCCGGACAAAATATCATCCTGTGCCCTGCGCGCGGCGTAAAGTGGATTGTCTGGATTAAAGAGCTTTTCCAAAATAATAACTATAAAGTTTTGGAAACGAGTCCCGCGCACCACGATAAAATGATGGCCGTTGTGCAGGTGCTCAATCATCTGCACACCATTTCTCTGGGCATGACCATCGCCGCATCAAAAATTAATCCTCGGGAACTTGCTAATTATTCCACTCCTGTTTTGCGCGCCAAAATGGAAATTGTCAAAAAAGTTTTTGCCGAAAGCCCGGAGCTTTACGCTGACATCATCACGCGCAATCAGGATACTGTCAAAATAATAGAGCTTTACGAAAAAACTCTGGCCGATATCCGTACACTGATTAAATCCGGCGATGCCGGAAAACTAAAAGACGTACTGGACAAAACAGCCAAAATTTTATTTTGACCTCTGCCGTGCAAGAAATTCCGCGCGCAAACCTTTTATTTTCGTAATTTATTATCCTTATTCAGCTTTTCAGTTTTACCCTCTTTTTCCTTTTGCTTTTACTAAAAGTTGATGTATTTTAGAAAATATATTTCATCAGCAAAAGAGGTATTAACTGAATTATGGAAGCACAAATCAGTAAAATAGCGGAAACAATTGTGGCGTCGAAAAGAATCGTTGTTTTTACCGGCGCGGGCATCAGCACGGAATCGGGCATTCCGGATTTTCGCGGTCCGCAGGGATTGTGGACTAAAGTTGACCCCAACGATTACACCATTGACAGATTTCTAAGTTCGGAAGAAACGCGCCGGCGAATCTGGCAGCACCTCAGAGAAGGCGGCCTGATGACCGATGTCCGACCAAATCGTGCGCACTACGCGGTGGCCGAGCTGGAAAAAATGGGAAAATTAAGTTCCGTCATCACGCAGAACGTGGACAACCTGCATCAGAAAGCCGGCAACTCCCCGCATCTGATCTACGAACTGCACGGCAACATGCAGAGGATCGTCTGCCTGCAATGCCATAAACGCTATCCCATAGATATCGCCCAAAAAGATGTCCCCTCGCCCGAATACGTTCTTTCCTGCGAATCATGCCACGGCATTCTCAAACCCGATGTTGTATTCTTCGGCGAGATGCTGCCGCAGACCGTTTTAGCCCGCGCCACAAAGGAAGCAAGCACCTGCGATTTTCTTTTGGTGATCGGCTCCACTTTGTTTGTTTATCCGGCGGCCTATCTCCCGCTTTACGCCAAAAGAGCCGGCGCGAAAATCGCCATCATAAATCTGGGGGAAACTCAGCAGGACGATATCGCCGATGTGCGCATTGAAGCGCCCGCGGGAGAAGCGATGTCGCGGATAATCGAAAAAGTAAAAGAAAAAATTTAAATACTAAAAAATAATAATGTGCCTGATAATTTTTGCCTACGATGTTCATCCTTCCTACAAGCTTGTTTTAGCGGCTAACCGCGATGAATTTTATGACCGGCCTTCCGCATCCGCCGATTTCTGGAAAGATTATCCCGATCTGCTGGCGGGGCGAGATTTAAAGGAAAAAGGCACCTGGCTGGGCATCACTCGGCAGGGAAAATTCGCCGCGATAACCAACTACCGCGATCCGGCATCTTTTATGTTCGATGCTAAGTCGCGCGGCAAACTGGTAAAAGATTTTTTAGGCGACAAAAATAATGCGGAAGAATTCATTAAGAAAATCAGCAGACAGGATGCAAAATATAACGGCTACAATTTGATTCTTCAGGATAGCGGCGGCTTTTATTATTATTCCAACCGCGGTGGGGAAAAACAAAAAATAACGGCGGGGATTCACGGCCTCAGCAATCACCTTCTGAATACGCCCTGGCCGAAAGTTGTCCGGGGGAAAAAACTGATGAAAGAAGCGCTCAAAAGCAAGCGAGCAGCGATGGAAGAAGCGCTGTTCGCGCTTTTATCCGACCGGCGCTTCCCGCCGCCGGAAAAACTACCCTCTACAGGAGTGGATAAAGAATGGGAAAAAGTTCTTTCGCCCATTTTTATTAAAAGTCCCCATTACGGCACGCGCTCGTCCACGGTTTTACTCATCGGTAAGAACCGTCGCGTTACTTTTATTGAAAAAAATTATGACGGCGGAGATGAGCCGTGGCTGGTGAACCGCTTTAATTTTATTTTGGATAAATGATGAATAAGCAACATGGCAATTTCTATCCGGCAAAGCCGCTAGTCGGCGTCGGGGCGATTGTCCAAAAAGACGGCAAAATATTACTGGTAAAGCGCGGAGTGGAACCAAGCTTTGGCCTTTGGGCAATTCCCGGCGGCACACTGAAATTGGGCGAATCAATGCACCAGTGCGCCGAACGTGAATTGCTTGAGGAAACGGGAATTAAGGCCAAAGCCGAAGAATGCGTTTATGTTTTTGATTTTGTGGAGCACGACGCGCAGGGAAAAATTAAATATCACTTTGTGGTTGCTGATTTTGCCGCCAAGTATATTTCCGGCGAACCGCAGGGCGCGGATGACGCGCTGGAAGCGCGCTGGTTTAGCCCGCAGGAGTTGAATAGTATTGCCGTTTCTAAAAACACACTGGCGGCTTTGCGCACAATAGGATTTTCAGATTAGAGCGTTATCCTTGCGTGCAGTGTGTTCGTCTTTGATGGCGAATATTGTCCTGCGCATGCTCGGAAAGCAATCTCATAATTCGGATTGCCACATGGCAGCAAGTAGTAATTTACAATGACATGCCAAGGGGGCTATAATGAAAGTCGTTTATCATGAAGATTATAACGAAGTGTACACCTCCGATCCTGCCGCCTCTCCCGGAAGAATCCGCGCGGTGGAAAGCGTGCTCAAAGGCAAAGTGACTTTTGTCGAACCAAAACCGGCAACAAAAGAAGACATCCTGCGCGTGCACACGCCGGAGCATATAAAATCGGTGGAGCGCGAAGGCGTGTATGACATCGCGGCCTTAGCGGCAGGCGGAGCGATCAAGGCCGTCGAAATTGGTTTGACCGAGCCCTGTTTTGCTTTAATCCGTCCGCCGGGCCATCACGCATCCGCTAATAGCGCCTGGGGATTTTGTTATTTTAATAATATGGCAATCGCGCTGGAAAAATTAAAACACCAGGGCAAAATCAAAAAAGCTTTCATTCTGGATTTTGATCTGCATTTCGGCGACGGCAACGTCAATATTTTAGGCAACAAGGGCTATGTGACCATTTACAACCCCGCCACGCAAAACCGCAACGAATACTTGAAAAAAGTGGAAGAAGCTTTAGCGGAAACCAATGCCGACATGATTGCCGCTTCCGCCGGATTCGACAATCACGAGGCCGATTGGGGCGGATTATTAAAAACCGAGGATTATACTTTTATGGGCAAACTGATAAGAGAAACCGCCCAGCGTAACCACGGCGGCTGCTTCGGCATTTTAGAAGGCGGCTATAATCATAGTGTGCTGGGAAAAAATGTTCTGGCGTTCGTTAAGGGGCTGGAGGAAAAATAATACGGATTTATTATTATTTAATTTAAAGCCATGAGATATCAAACAACATATTTAGTGGCTGATTTTTAGGACAACGCTGCGTTCGGCGTTTGCGGCATTAGAACCGATCCATATAAACAATGTTTGGCCAAGACAAGATGGCGAGAAAACAACCGGAAAAAAGAAGGATAATTACCGCACCGGCAACCCCATCTTCCTCGGCACCACCGCCGACGGAGTCGTCTCAAGGATGAGTCGCGATGTTCGATACAAAAAGGGATTGAAAAATAAAGCAGGCCGTTCTATTTTAATTGTAAATTCCAATTGAATAGAAAAATAGATGGATTCTCGAAATTGATCGCTACAGGAATTCCATAAAATGCCTTTACCGAACTTAATTTCACTGCTGTTTTTCCTCGCCATGGTCGTGTACTTTTTCCTGGGCGTTTATGTGATCAGGCTCAACTTCGGCTCTGTCATTCACCGGCTCTTTTTTTGTATCTGCTTAACCCTTTGTATCTGGTCACTTTCTTTCTCCATCGCCAACTCGGCAATGTCTTATGAAATGAGCCTGACCTGGAGACGCATCGGCGCAATAGGATGGGGAACATTATACAGTTTTCTTCTTCACTACACGCTTTGCCTGACCGGAAAGCAAAACGTTTTGAAGAAAAGATGGATTTACGCGCTGATCTATCTTCCGGCCATCTTGAATATCTTTGTCTTCAGCCTTTATGGCGACCTGGCGTTAAAAAGATACGTTCTGGAATACACCTATGCCGGTTGGGTGAATGTCCGGCCTGCGTCCGCGTGGGACGCGGTGTTCAATGTTTATTACGCCGTTTTTTCTTTGATCGTTATCGGTCTGTTTTTTCACTGGGGCTGGTCCTCAAAAGAACGCGTAATCAAGAAGCAGGCGTACCTGATCATCGTTTCTTATGCGGTGGCTCTGGTTGTCGGAACGATGACCGAATTTGTAATCAATTATTACTTTCCATTCAAGTTTCCCCAACTCGCCCCCTTAATCATCCTGATTCCGATAGCGACGATGTATTATTGCATCGCCAAATACGGTTTAATGGCACCAAAATTGAAAAACACCGTTCCTCAGGAAGGTCAGATCCTGAGCGAAGCGAGCCAATCCGAGCTTTACCAGTATTTAACCGTGGCCTATATCCTGAGTGCGTTTTTGCATTTCGCCATAGAAACGTTCATCCAAGGAAGCCCCCTAATTACATCGCTGCCGAAAACCTTGTTGCTGATCGTTCTGGGATTGGCGCTGCAGATTATTCAAAAATTAAATATTCAACAAGGGGCTAAAGATTTGTTGCTGAATGTCCTGGTAATCTTATCGATTCCTCTTATTGTTCTGAGCTTCGTCAGCGATCACGTTACTTTCTGGTCCTTGCCCCTTATTTTTGTCATGGTATCTATTTTATTCCGTCAAAAAAGATTATTGTACGTGGTAAGCCTTGTGACTTTCTTAACGCTATTATGGATATGGATAACGGTGCCGGAACAAACCGTAAAGATTGACGCATCAAACCATATCTTCCGAATAGGCATTTTCGGCGTTTTGATCTGGATCGCATTTTACATCAATCGCATTTACTTCAACCGGTTGGCAAAAAATGAAGAACAGGTCAAACACCAGAGTTTGCTGGCTGACATTTCCGCCCAATTTGTTGATGCCAGTCAAGAGAACATCGATAAGATCATTAACGATATGCTGCGTCAGTGCGGCCGTCATTTTCAGGCCGACCGGGCTGGTCTTTTCATGTATTCGGGAAAAAACCATCAGCCAGTGCATTCCCATGAGTGGTGCAACGACGGAATCGCCTCCACCTTAGACTCCAAAAACCAGCAAACAGTCCTGGAGCTGCCCGGGGTTAAAGACCAGATTGACAAGGCAGGGTATATTCACGTTTCCGACGCAGAAACATTGCAACCCGGTGCCATACCGGACAAGGACTCCCTGAAAGACAAACAAATCCAATCCTTAATCATTGTCGCATTGACCGGCACAGATAATGTTATCGGGTATATTTTCTTTGAGGCAATACAAAGTCCCCGGAAGTGGGATCAAGACCACCGGGAGATCATTCAGGTCTTGGGAAATCTTTTATCGGATGCCTTGCGCCAGGTGGAAGCCGAAAAAGCAATCAACTATATGGCTTACTATGATGCGTTGACCGCATTGCCGAATCGCGCGCTTTTGACGGATCGCCTGAAACAGGCCATCAGTCTGGCCATGCGCACTGAAAAGCTCATCAGCATCATCTTTATCGACGTTGATTCTTTCAAGTCCGTTAACGATACGATGGGACATGACGGGGGAGACGCCATGCTCATGCAGATCGCGGAAAGGCTGTCGGCATGTGTGCGCCAATATGATAGTGTCGCGCGTTTCGGCGGAGATGAATTTCTCGTGATGCTTCAGCAGATCCCCGATATTAAATACATCGGAGAATCCGCAAACAAAATCATGAGCGTTTTTAATGAGCCCATCACCATCAAAGGCCAGGAGTTTTTTATCACCGCCAGCGCGGGAGTCGCCGTATTTCCATTCGATGGTGAAGACGCGGACGAACTCATTAAAAACGCGGACATGGCCATGTATGCCGCCAAAAGCACGGGAAAAAACAAAGTCACCTTTTGTTCCGCCGAAATGAAAAAGGAAGTTTTAGACAACATGGAACTCACCAACAGCCTGTACCGGGCTGTGGGAAGAAACGAACTGTTTTTACTTTATCAGCCCCAGGTCAATCCTGATACCATTGAAATCATCGGGTTGGAAGCCCTGATCCGCTGGCGGCATCCCGTGAAAGGAATCATACCGCCGACAAAGTTTATTCCCATAGCGGAAAAAACAAGTCTGATTCATTCCATTGGCGAGTGGGTGCTGATGACAGCGTGCCGCCAGAACATGGAGTGGCAGAATCAGGGCCTCAAACCAACGAGGATTGCCGTCAATCTTTCAGTAAAACAGTTCCATAGTCCAAATATCGTCAATGTTGTCGACAGGGTGTTACGCGAAACGAAACTGATGCCCTGTTACCTGGAGCTGGAAGTAACAGAAAGCCTGGGGACACACGACAAGGACTACGTGATCAACACGATGAACAAACTCAAAGCGCTGGGGCTGTCTCTCTCGATTGACGATTTCGGAACCGATTATTCCTCGCTGGGCCGCCTGAAAGACCTGCCGGTTGACCGGATTAAAATTGACATGCAGTTCATCCGCGGAATCGCCAAGAACGCCAAGGATGAAGGAATCATCAAAATCATTTTACAGCTTGGGAAAACGCTTGGCCTGCATGTCGTGGCTGAAGGAGTGGAAACCCAGCAGCAGCTGGCCTTTCTCAAAGACAATTTATGTTTCGAAATTCAGGGATTCTACTTCCACAAACCAGTGGTTGCAGAGGATATAGTGCCCATCTTGCGTAGGCAAGAAAAAGGCAACCACTGATTTCATTCATTAAAAGCTGTCATATGAAAAAAGAATTGGGCAAAAATAAAAGGGGGCGGTTCTGCTTTAATCACAACTAACTATTGAACTTGCAACATCAAATTTTCCGCTTTTTTAAGGAGGATAAACCCATGAAAAAATTAGTGGTATCTATTCTGATTCTGACCTGCGTGATAGTGTGCGGGCCATGGAAAACACTCAGCGCCTGTTCCGTTTTCAGCGTAACTGCCAAGGATAAAACCATTATCAGTGGACGAACCATGGAATTCGGTTACGATATGGGTTATGCCGTGATTGTGGTGCCGCGCGGAAAAAGTTTCGTCAGTCCCGCGCCCGATGGTGTTGTCCCCGTAAAATGGATCACCAAGTACGGGTACGTCGCCATAAACTCTCTGGGAAAAGAAGACGGTATCAGTGACGGCTTGAATGAAGCAGGCTTGTCTTTCAGCCTTCTTTGGTATGACGCTGACATGCAATGGCAAAGCGTCCCTACCAAAGACAAATCGCCGGCGCTGGCCAATATCGTTTTCGGCTCCTGGATTCTGGGAAATTTCGGCAGCGTTAAAGAAGCGGTGCAAGCCATTAACAAAGTAAAAGTTTTTGGACACAAAAATCCGGAATTGGGAGGCATGGTGCTTCCCGGCCATTTCATTTTACACGACGCATCCGGCGACTGCGCCGTTATCGAATACGAACAGGGTAATGTGCATATTTACGACAACCCCCTGGGGATCATGACCAACGCGCCGAATTTTCCCTGGATGCTCACAAATCTGCGCAATTATGTCGGCATGAAAAACGATCAGACACCGCCCGCCGTCTTCGGCGGCAAGGCTTATACCGCCACCGGCCACGGCGCAAGCTTGTTCGGCCTGCCGGGTGATTTGACACCCCCTTCCCGCTTTGTCCGGATGGCCGTCACGCTTCGATTTGCCGACCAGCAGGAAAATGCCGAAGGCCTGCTGAATCTTGCTCAACACATCGTCAGCTCATTGCATATCGTCCGGGGCATGGCGGTGGACCGAGATGCGAAAGGCAACATTACCGCCAGCGAAACGACCCAGTGGTCCAGTTTCCGTGATCTGACCAACCGCGTGTATTATTACCGCACCTACGACAATTTCAACCTCAGGAAAATCGACCTCAAAAAAATCAACTTTCAGACAAACCGAATCAGAACTATCCCGATGTTTACCGACCGGGAAATTATTGTAGATATCACGGACCGGACAGGACGATAATGAACGATTTTTTGAAAATGTAGCGCCGACACACCGACATGATTGCCGCTTCCGCCGGATTCGACAATCACGAAGCCGACTGGGGCGGCCTATTAAAAACCGAGGATTATACTTTTATGGGCAAACTGATGCGAGAAACCGCCCAGCGCAACCACGGTGGCTGCTTCGGCATTTTAGAGGGAGGCTATAACCACAGCATATTGGGGAAAAATGTGCTGGCGTTTGTTGAGGGATTAGAAGAAAAATAATTGCAGTGAATTGTGATATTATAAGGATCGGCATAATATCCAAAATAAAGACAAACAAAAACATTGATTCTTGTTTAATATTAAGCTATTAAGTTCAAAATCATAGATTTTTTAGAGGGGTGTTAGGCCGACAGTGCTGTCGGCGTTTGCAGTATTAGCACCGATCCATATAAACATTGTTGTGCAGGGATTACATGAATATGAAAGGGAAGAATCATGTCTTTTAATACCATAGGCGATGCGGTGAAAAGTCAATCACGTGAGGTGAAACCGGCAGTAAGTGAAGTTGCTATTTTCAAACACCTGATAAAAGAAAGAGTTCATGCTCTAGATTTGATTCGTGAACTGCTCTCAAATGCTGGCGCTGAACAAGTAGGCGCAAAGAGAATAGAAATAAGTTACACACAAGATAAGGATGGCCATATTTTTGAAATAGTGGATGATGGTTGTGGCATGAATTATACCAGCAATGACTCAATACCTGGTCGACTAGATAGATTTTTAGGATTAGGCCTGTCTGGCATTATTGGTCTTGATGCAGATGAGTTTTCTTGGAAAGGCCTTGGCTCAAAACTATCATATCAATCCCGTAAAGTTGAAATAGAGACTTGCGCTGGTGATCCGCATGGTCTTTACGTTGTCCTGGTTAATGAACCTTGGGAATCTCTAAATAATAACAAAGTACCTCGTCCCCGAATAAACGAACATCCCTCTTCACACAAGGGAACAAAAATTAAAGTTACTGGACATCCTCCACATCGTAAGGAGGCCCCGTTCACTTTTGATCAACTTAAAAACTATTTGCTTCACAGAACTTTTGCTGGATACACATCAAAGCGTAAATATGAACCCGAAATATTATTATCCGTTCTTGGACGTACCGAAATTATCCCTTTTGGATTTCCTGAGTTTAAAAGCATTGACTTTGATAGTTTCGAACACGAAGGCGTGAAGCTTGACGTTGCAACACAAACACTTTTTATAAACGTTACCCCTAAAAGTTCAAAGTCAATGCGTGTTAGATTAAAAGGCTTTGTGACGTGGAATGCATCTCATTATGATCTTTCCAAAAACAATTTGAATACAGGCCTTATACTATCTGTTAAAGGAATACCCTATTTTACATTGAATATGGAAGAGTATGGAGCCACATCAATCCGAACGGCGCGACCCGGTGAAGAAAGAACTTGCCTTGTTGTGGAATGTGATGGAATCCAAGACGAAATGAATATTTCAAGAAGTGCCCTTGTTGATTCTGCGAATACAGTAGAACTTAAAAAAATTGTCACGGAATTGTTTCAGCGCGTTGAATCATCAGATGTATATCTTTCTTTTAGAACTTTGCCGGAACGGAATAAGGTTGAGAAGCAAGGAGGCATTCTGGCGGAAGAGAAGCGCAAAATAGAGCAACCGGATCAAAATTGGGTTGTTTATGAAAAAGCATCGGATGTCTATACCATACTAATCCGTGAACCGCAGAATGAACAGGAGGTCAATGCTTTAATATGGAAATTAGAAGCTCTTGGTGCTCTTCCTTTTGAGAATTTTAATACTTTAGCATACATCGGTGCATCAAAAGGGCCAGATCTTCTAGCCAATTTTCAGGAAGATAAAGCAAGTGAACCATTTAGAGCGACAATAATTGAAATAGAAAATAACTTTTACAATTACAAAACACACGGACACACACCAACTCAATATCCCAAAGTGCTTTGTTGGGATATTCCCGCTAGCGGAAGAAAAGCAAAAATAAATAAAACTCAAAAACCTTACAAATTCACATTAAGCACAGATGAATACCAAGTTCACATATATGTCATTAAATATATGGATGGTATAAAAGTTCTTTCAAGAACTGATTTAGAAAAACGAGGTATAAAAATATAAAAAGCACAACCAATACATCCAGCCGATCGCTTCGCTCCGGCTGATGTTGTCGTTAAGTGAAAATACATGAACCAAAAATACACCACAAACATTTCACTTCCAAAAATAATAACAATGCTGCTGTCAATATCTCTAGCACTAGCAGGAACCATCTATGCGGCTTTAGAGCCAACATTACAGGCGTGGGTAATGTTAAATATTCCCACATCCCTTTTGCTACTGGTACCACAATTACTGCTGCTGTTATTGATAGCAACCATACTTCTTGCGTATTCATTTTATAAGTCTCTCCAAGACCCCTACCGCAAAGATTTTACCTTCGACCAAGCGTCCGGCATAAGTATCAAAAGAAAAACCGGTATGTTTTACTGTAGCAACTGTCTCTCCAAACACATTTATTCTCCTCTTAGAAAAAATAAAGCGTTCTGGCTTTGTACAAATAAAGAATGTTTGCCATGTCCAGATCCTAATTATGTTCCACCACCTGCGGAACCACGTCGCAGGGTTATCAGTGAGGGCTTGAACTGGTTTAAATAAAAAAAACACTTAACAAGTCGCTAAAGCCGATCGCTACGCTCCGGCTTAGCTTTTCGTTGGCCTATGAATTATGAAGACAAATGATTTCATAGATACTATGCAGCGCAGAACAGGCGTGACGGCCGTTGGTCCTTCTGCATTGCGAGGGCAAGGGAAAGGCGTATTAAAAGCAACCCAATCGTATCTTGGAGCAATGGACTTATCAAGAATTCCTTCATCAAATCAGGCTAAATATACAGCGTGGTTAGATCAGCATACAAACGCATTACTTGAAAAACTACCCATCCGCAATAAACCTTGGGGAGCGGCGCGAAAGGCCTTAAACCTATTTATGCGAGATACACTTTATAATCGTTATCTCAATGATTACTACAAAATTGATAGACTTGAATTTTTGTTGGAAGTACCTCTGGATAGTGCTGTAGCTAAAGGCCTCAAACATAATGCTGGGCATGGTCAATTACCGCAGTGGCCGGGGCTTAAAAATTTAAAACCAAATGTAAGCTCAATTTTTCAAAAGTATGCAAGTGTGCATGCAAAGAATAAAAATATTTCACGTGTGCATCTTGATGTCTATCTATGGTTGGAAAACAGATAAGGAAAGGCCAACCAGCCGATCGCCGCTTCGCGGCTCCGGCTTAGCTTTTCGTTATCTTTACAGATAAATCAAACTCAGACTAAATAACTATAATTCTACTTGCGCGCCAAGTTCAACAACCCGATTGGCAGGAATTCCGAAATAGGACGTTGGATTTCCCGCATTTCTGGACATCACGGCGAATAATGATTTACGCCACCTCATCATCTTTGATTTTCCGCTGGTCATAAGCGTTTCCCGCCCCAGGTAAAATGTTGTCGTCATCGGATCCGTAATTAATCCGTACTGGGCGACAATTTTCATAATCTGCGGCACATTAGGTTTCTGCATAAAACCATAAAAGGCCTCAACACGGTAAAAGCCCTGGCCCAAATCCTGAATTTTGATTCTTTCGCCCGCGGGAACAATCGGGGCATCCTTCGCCATAATGGAAAGAAACACAACCTGTTCATGCAACACATGATTATGTTTTACATTATGAAGCAGTGTCCGCGGCGTTCCCAGAGGCGATAAAGTCATAAAAACAGCTGTGCCGGAGACGCGCGGTATATGGCTTCTTGGCAAGTCAGCAAGAAAACTCTCTATGGGCAATCTTGCGTCTATCAAATTGCGGTATAGTTCTTCCCTGCCTTTTTTCCACGTGGTCATGACCAGCGCTACGATGGCTGCAACAAAGAGGGGAAACCATCCTCCGTCAATAATTTTAAAAGTATTGCCAACAAAAAACGCGACATCAAACGCAATAAATATTCCGACCAGGGGTATTACTTTCCAGAGCGGCCATCTCCGGTAATGCATCAAAACAAGAAAGAAAAGCAAAGATGTAATGATCATGGTCCCTGTCACGGCAATTCCATACGCGCCAGCCAATGAACTCGATTCTTTAAACCCGACAACCACGCCAATACAGGCAAGCATCAACGCGTAATTTACAAAAGGAATATATATTTGCCCCTGCATATCGCTTGAGGTATGAATAATCCGAACACGTGGAAATAAGCCCAGCTGCACGGCCTGCTGTGTGAGTGAAAAAGTGCCTGATATTAATGCCTGAGAAGCTATTATTGTGGCAGCCGTGGAAAGTCCGATCATCGGGTATAAAAATGATTCCGGTACGAGTTTATAAAAAGGATTGATATTCATTTCGGGATGCGCAAGCAACAGAGCCCCTTGCCCGAAATAGTTGCATAGCAACGAAGGGAAAACAAAAGAAAACCAGGACAAGCGAATGGCGTTTCTGCCGAAATGCCCCAAATCAGCATATAGCGCTTCACAACCGGTAATACACAGCACAACAGATCCGAGCACAACAATACCGTGCATACCATTATTCATAAAAAATTCCAGAGCATATACCGGATTAAGCGCGAGAAGAACTGTGGGTTCACGCGTAACCTGCATTAATCCAAAAAACCCAATGGACAAAAACCAAAGCACCATGATCGGCGCAAATAATTTTCCGATATTAGCAGTACCTTTTTGCTGTAGTGAAAAAAGCAAAACAAGCACGATGCAGGTCAAAGACACTATAAATGGCGTTGCAGCTTTGGTGGCGACTTCGAGTCCTTCAATTGCTGAAAGGACAGATATCGCCGGAGTAATAACACCATCTCCGTAAAGAAGCCCCGCTCCCAGAATTGCGGCAAACAAAAGAACGGCCTGAATAAAGCGGGACAGCTTTTTCTCCGAAGTATTCAAAAGACTGACCAGCGCAAAGATACCGCCTTCACCGCGATTATCTGCCCGAAGAATAAAAGTTAAATACTTGACACTAACGACAACGGTAATCGACCAGAAAATAAGAGACAGAACTCCCAAAATATTCATCGCGCTGGGGACAATGGCGTGCTTGCCATGAAAACATGCTTTAATGGCGTAAAGCGGACTAGTCCCTATATCGCCGAAAACAACACCAATAGAAGCGATGGCCAGAAAAATGATTTTTTTATTGAACCGGGGGAGAGGAAATTCTCCTTTGGATTCATTAGATGAGTCTTTTTCAGAATTTGATGATGGCATATAATGCTAAGAAGATTTCATAGGGGTGAATTATCAGGCTAAACTGCCTTGTTTGGTTATATTCAGCAAAGCCTGTAAAATTAACCGAAATACTTGGACAAAAGCAAAAGAGATTACCCCAGGCTTTGTGATATTCCCTAACAAAATTAGCTCCTCCGTTCCCTAAACACAGGCTTAATTTGTATTGCAATTAGACCATCTTCGTAAGCTTGTCAATCAACTTGTTACATTTATTATGTGATAATTTCATAATATTATTAAGTAGATACAGTGCTGTTTAGCTAATTACCGGCATTTTTAAATATCTATCATCTTTCAGTTAGTAATGCGTAATTTGATATTTTAAAAATGTTAAAGTTTCAGATAAAAAATTAAAATCGTTTCTCAACACATAAACTCGAAAAATTCTGTTCAGCGCTTCATCATTAATTTTTCGTTGGTAATTTCATCCAAGCACTTCACCGTTTTTCAAAGCACAAAAACTATGCTTCCCGGCCAATCATCACATATGAAGATGATCCGGCGTGAAAGATGTAATTACCAACATTTGTCGCTGCAGTGCTGCTTTCTATCGCCTCTCTTTCCCCTTGTATTTTCAATAATTTCTATTATATAAACGCCTCATTGCGGAGGAAAAAACATGCGGACTATCATCATCGGCGCCGGGGAAGTTGGCTACCACATCGCCAAAAAACTCTCCGACGAAAAAAAGGACGTAGTTTTAATTGATAAAAACCCGGCGAAAATCCGGCGCATCAGTGAAGATCTGGATATCCAGGCGCTGCTTGGTTCGGGAACCAGTCCCCGGATGCTCAGGCAGGCCGGCATCGAAGAAGCGGAACTTCTCTGCGCCGCAACAGACAGCGACGAAGTAAATCTGATCGCCTGCCTTCTGGCGCGCAGCCTGAACCGCCACATGGTCAAGATTGCCCGCGTGCGCAATCAGGAATATTTGCGGGAAAAGTCTCTGTTCAGCCAGGACCTTCTCGGCGTGGATTTAATAATCAATACTCAGGACATGATGGTCAAAACAATTCTGAGTCTCATGGAAGTGCCGGGCGCTTCCGAGGTGATTGATTTTCTGGACGGCGAAATGAAGCTGATCGGGTTTCTCATCACTGAAGATTCCCCTCTGGCAGGAAAAAGACTCGGCGGCCCGATGATTGCCAAAGAGAACCTCCTCGTCGTCGCTATTGTCCGGGGCCATAAGATTCTTATTCCCAGCGGGGAAGATACCATCGAACCGCTGGATATCATTTACACGGTTGTGAAAAAGAATGACGTCAACACAACACTAACACTGCTGGGTTTGCCGACCAGGCCGATAAAAAATGTCATCATCATCGGTGCGGGTGGCACGGGCATGGCCGTAGCCAAGGCGCTGGATAACCGGCGCCTGAATGTCCGCCTCATCGATCATGACGGAGAAAAATGCAAAAACGCCGCATCCCTTTTGAATCGTGTCACCGTTATCCGGGGAGACGCCGCCGACCGTGATCTGCTTAAGGAAGAAAATGCGGGAGATATGGATTTGCTCATCGCCGTAACCGGCGATGAGGAGAGTAACGTTCTTATTTCACTCCTGGCCAAGGAGCTGGGAACAAAGCGCACCATCACCCGTGTCAGCAAACTCAGCTACATGCACATCGTTTCCGTCATCGGACTGGACACCGTCATCAACCCCCGCATGTCGGCGGTACGGGCGATTCTCCAGTATCTGCGCCGGGGAAAAATCATTTCCGTCTCCCCTTTAAGGGAAGAACAGGCCGAAGCGATTGAAGCCGAAGCGATGGAAACCTCGGATATCGTCAACACGCCGCTTGCCGACGTGAAGTTTCCTCCCGGTGCGATTCTGGGCGCCATCGTGCGCGATGGGGAAATCATTATTCCCCGCGGCGATACCACTGTCCAGCCGCATGACCGTCTGATTATTTTTGCCCTGCAGAATGTTCTGGATCAGTTGGAGAGACTGTTGACCGTGAAGCTGGAGTACTTCTGATGAACGCCCGCCTTATTGCCTATATGATGGCCGTTCTGGTTTTCTGCCTGGGAGTCTTCATGATCATTCCGCTTACGGCCGCTTTCTATTACGGCGATGGCAGCGCTCCGGCATTTTTAATTTCCATGACTGTTACCTGCGCTTTGGGCGCTTGCGTTTTTCTTATCACCCGCCACCGTCAGGATCTGTATCTTAGCCACCGCGACGGTATGGTGATTGTTACGTTGGGATGGCTTATCGCCGGCTTAATAGCAACCATGCCATATCTTATCTCCGGTGCTATTCCTGATTTCACCGACGCTTATTTTGAATCCATGTCCGGATTTACGACAACCGGCGCGAGCATCCTGCAAAATATTGAAGCTATGCCTGAAGGAATTCTTTTGTGGCGCGCCCAGACCCAATGGCTGGGCGGTATGGGCATTATTGTTTTGTCCATTGCCATTTTGCCTTTTCTGGGAATCGGAGGAATGGAACTTTATAAAGCGGAAACTCCCAGCCCGGTGGTGGATAAGCTTACTCCCCGGATTGCCGAAACAGCCAAAGCACTGTGGAAGATTTATATTTTTCTGACGTTTTCTCTGATCGTGCTGCTGCTGATCGGGAAAATGTCTCTCTACGATGCCGTATGTCATGCCTTCACTACCATGCCCACCGGAGGCTTTTCTCCCAAAAACGCCAGCGTGGGATATTACCAGAGCGCTTATATTGATATCGTCATTTTGACTTTCATGTTTTTGGCGGGAATCAACTTTTCGCTCCATTACAAACTGGTGCACGGCAACATCAAAAGATTTTTCCTCGATCCGGAATTCCGTGCTTACTTGTGCATCACCGTAGCCTTTATTTTTCTGGTCTTCACGGATGTTTACGTCTCGATTTATACCAAAATCACAGACGCGCTGCGTTATTCTTCCTTCCAAGTGGTATCAATTATTACTACGACAGGATTTGTGACGGCGGATTTTGAAAAATGGCCTGCACTTTCTCAGGTGATTTTGTTTATCAGCATGTTTCTCGGCGGCATGGCCGGTTCAACAGGGGGCGGCATCAAGATTATGCGCATTATTCTGCTTGCCAAGCACAGTTACCTAGAAATCATCCGCATTATTCACCCGCATGCCACCACGATGGTCAAGCTGGGCGGTGTGCCGGTTTCCCAGACAATCATGCGCAGTATCTGGGGATTCTTCCTTCTGTTTATGGGAATTTATATTCTGGGGGTAATTATTCTGGCCGCCCTGGGACTGGATATGGTTACAGCACTTACCGCGATGGCGACTTGCATGAGTAACGTGGGTCCTGGTTTTGGCGGCGTGGGGCCAATGGATAATTTTGCTTCTATTCCCGTTGCCGGTAAGTGGTTTTTGAGTTTCAGTATGCTTCTGGGACGTCTGGAAATTTACACAATTATTGTTTTCTTGATACCGGCATTCTGGCGTAAATAAAATATATTTAGGTCACTTACCGATACAGAAACTGGAAAAAATCTTATCGAGAACTTCATCGTTAATTTTTTTACCGGTAATCTCGTCAAGGTTATCTATCGCTTCGCGCAGTTCAAAAGCGGTGATTTCCGGAGATTCACCGCGCGCTATCGCCTCTTTTGCCGCCACGATATTTTTTCGCGCTTTTTCGAGTGATTGTTTATGACGCAAATTTGTAATCATCACGGAGCCGGTATCCGGCCGAGGATGCGCGCCGCAGGAATCAATAATCGCCTTTTTTAATTCCTCCAGCCCAGCACCGAACTTGGCGGAAATCTTAATAATTTTTTTCTCCGGCTCAATCATGTGCGCGATTTTCTTTATATCCCAGGAAGCAGGCAAATCGCTTTTATTGATGGCAATAACAATATTGACATTTTTATTTTTCGATATAACTTCTTCGTCTTCAGGTGAAAGCGGGATACTGCCGTCCAAAACAATCAGCGCCAAGTCGGCATTAGCCAAATTTTCCCAGACCAGACTTATTCCCTCTTCTTCGATGGCATCCTTTGGTTGGCGGATTCCCGCGGTGTCCACCAGATTTAAAACCGTGCCGTGGACAACAACCTCATCAACAATGAGGTCACGCGTGGTTCCCGGCATGTCGGTGACAATCGCTTTTTTCTTGCCCGTGAGCGCGTTGAGCAGACTGGATTTACCCACGTTGGGTTTGCCGGTAATCACAACATTCAAGCCTTGCGTGATTATTTTTGCCTCATGATATGTAGAAAGAAGTTTCTCTATGCTCTTCTTCGCTTCATCTATCTGCGGTGTCAGAAAAAGTGATTCTTCCGCAGGCGCGTCTTCCACAAAATCAATAGATGATTCAAATACAGCCAGCGCCTCAATCAAAAGACCTCTTGCTTTTTCAATTTCGGCGCTCAAGTTCCCTTTTAATTGCGCGAGCCCCAAGACAAATGCGTGCGGTGTCGGGGCGGCAACCATCGCGGCCAGCGCTTCCGCCTGAGACAAATCCAATCTATTGTTGAAGAAAGCGCGCCGGGAAAATTCTCCTGGCTCGGCAAGGCGGCAACCCAGGTATATCAGTTCGGAAAGAATTTTTTGCATGATGACAGGACTCCCATGGCCGTTGATTTCGATAACGTCTTCACCGGTAAAGGAGTTTGGACCACGCATAAAGGAAATCAAAACCTCATCCAGTACGGTTTTCCCGTCGGCGGAAACAATGTCGCCATGATAAAGGACGTGGCTTTCCCACAAACACTTTTTTTTGCTGGGCTTAAAAATCCGGCGCGCGATTTCCTGCGCCTGCGGTCCGCTGATGCGGATAATCCCGATACCTCCGGGGCCAAAAGGAGTGGCTATCGCCGCTATGGTGTCTTGGCGCAGCACAACGAGTCAATTCCCCTCAATGAGTTGATAGATAAATTTTTTATCCCGGATTCTGTTGTCCGTTATGAACCGCCTTGCCTTTTTTCGCCGGGAGAACAACGATTTTTCTGTATTCGCCCTCGCCGCGGCTTTTGGTCGTGAGCGATGCGTCTTCCTGCAGAGCCAGATGAATAATACGCCGGTCGTGCGCGCTCATGTGTCCCAGCGAAACGGGCTTACGTGTTTTTTTGACCTTCTGCCTTACTTTTTCCGCCAGATCCAGAAGCGACGCTTCCCTTCTTCTGCGGTACTCTTCCGAATCCACCATAATAATTTTCCGGCCATTATCCGCTTTATTGATGGCTTTGTTCAATATGTATTGAAGGGCATCAAGATTCTGGCCACGTTTACCGATAAGCAGGCCACTATCGCTACCTTCAATATTCAGAACTATTTTGTCGGTGGTTTCCGCCAAAACCACTTTGCACTGCAACGACATCCTCTGCAGAATGCCTTCCAAGATCTCTTTCGCCCTGACACCCAAAGCCGTGGGTTCCTGCGGCGCCGGTTTGGAAGTTTCCGCTGTGATTTTTATTTTGGCTGCCAGCTCTTTTTTTGTTTCTCTTTTTATTTCTTTTACTTCTTTTTTGGCTTCTTTTATTTCGGTTTTTACTTCTTCTTTTTGCGGCTCACTGGATGTGTCCGCCAGTGAAAATTCCATATCCAAAGAAAGTAAAGAAGCCTTGATTTTCGCTTTTTTGGACAGCATGCCCAGAAAGCCGCCTGTTTCTTCAGAAATAATTTCGATATTTAATTTTTCACGGGCAACGCCGAATTCACGACAAGCTTTTTCTATAGCTTCGTCAATTGATTTGCCTTCTATTTCCATTATTTTCGCGTCCATTTTCCCAACCTCTTATGCGTATTGTCAACTAAGCCAGTTTTTTATTGATATAGAACTGCTGACCGATACTTAAAATATTGTTAAATAACCAGTAAATAACCAATCCCGACGGAAAATTTAAAAAGAAAATAGTCAAAACCAGCGGCATAAAGAGCATCATCTTGGCCATCATGGGATCGCCCATGGTCGGCGTCATTTTCTGCTGAATGAACTGCGTAATGCCCATAAGAATAGGGGTGATATAATACGGGTCTTTCGCCGACAAATCCTGAATCCAGAAAAACAGCGGCGAATGCCGCAATTCAATGGCATATAAAAGCGCGTTGAACAGGCCGATAAAAACCGGCAGCTGAATCAGTATCGGCAGGCAGCCGCTGAGCGGATTGATTTTATGTGATTTGTAAAGCGCCATGGTTTCCTGACCAAGTTTCGCCTGATCGTTTTTGTATTTCTGCCGCAATTCATTTATTTTGGGCTGAATTTTCTGCATCTCCCGCATCGATTTATAACTTAAATTACCCAGCGGCCAAAAAAGCAGCTTTATCAGAATAGTCATCAAAATAATCGCCACGCCATAGTTATGAACAAAATCATACAAAAAGTTCAGAAACATAAGAAAAGGGATGGCCAGCCATTTGAAAATGCCGAAATCTATCGCCTTTTCTAAACCGACACCCAGCTCCTTTAACAGACTGTGCTGTTTAGGGCCAAGATAAAGAGAGTAACCGACTACGCTGCTTTGACCGGCAGGAATTATTTCTTTCTGCCCCACAATTCCCACCAAGACCAAATTATCGCTTCCACGGTTTATAACCACGCTGGCTAAAGAAGGGTTTCCCGGAATAAAAGAAGCGATAAAATATTTCGTTTCAAAGCCGCACCATAAAACATTGGGGCCCAGTATCTTTTCCTTCTCCATTTTTTTCAATTCGAGTCGCTCGATACTCCCCGCCACAGAAACCACCGGGCCCTCCTTATCGTATCTGCCGTGATCTTTATCGGGATCGATGGATTGATACCAGCTAAGTTTGGGTATCTGAATAAGCGGCGCTTTAGTCAGATTATACATCTTCACATCCAGATCTATCGTGTATTTTTCTGGATCAAAAATGAATATCTTTTCCACTTTGATTACGCCTTCATAACTGCCGGAAAAAACCAGCCGTTTCTTTTCTTTGGCACCAATTAAACTTAGTGCGGCTGTATCAGCCTCAAACATGGAATCGGCGGCAATATCCACGCTGGACTCGGAAAAAGCGACAGATAAAGGATGGGGCATTCCTTCTTTTATATCGACCAGTTCCACGGGTTCGTCGCTTTTAGCTTTTATTCCATCTTTAGAACCGAAAATCAGCTTCTTAATTTTGGGATAAATATCATCAGCGCATTTAATGCAGTCCTGCTGATACTGCTTTAATTTAAGAGATTTTAAGGATGCGCCTCTGGTGGAAAAAATTGCCGTATAGAGAGGCGTTTCGACTTTGATATCTCGCGCAGGCACTTGTTTTTGGGCAACAGGTTTCTTTTCCACGACCGTTTTTCGCGGAGCAGTTGGTTGCACCGCCGTTTCGGTTGTAACCTGCCCGGTATCACCCGCGCCCGCCGGTACCTGTTTGGGCTGTGGCGGTTTGACAAAAAACATTTGATATATCAAAAGCACGGCAAGTGACAAGACTATGGCAAGCAGCGTCCTTTTGTCCATTAAAAACCTCCCTATTCTTGATTATTCGACTGGATCATATCCGCCCGGATGAAAAGGATGGCAGCGCAGAATTCTTTTTATGCCCATAAATGTACCCTTAAACGGCCCATGCAGTTCAATTGCGGAAATGGCATATTCGGAACACGTTGGATAAAAACGGCAACACTGAGTATAAAAGACAGAGGGTACGCAAACTTGGTATAGACGAAGGGCAGAAACAATTATCTTTACTAAAATTTTTCTGAGCATAAATTACGCTTTAGCTTTCCGCTCGAAGAGCCGCGTTAATTCTTCGCATGCCTGATGATATGTAAGGGGGGGGATATTTTTCTTGGCTATTAAAACAACGTCGTATCCCGCGGGAAACATTTTTTTATTCAAGCGGAAAAATTCTCGGAGCAGTCGTTTGATTCTGTTTCTTCTTACGGAGTTACCCGCTTTTTTGGATACGGCGATTCCCAGCCTTTTTATTCCCTGGTTGTTTTCATATATTACAGACGTAAAATTTTGCGAACTTTTCCAAACCCCCTGCCGGTAAATGGCTCTGTATCTTTTCGAGCTAATTATCCTTTCCAATTTCCGGTAAGATTGTTCTTTCATGCATACCGATCGGCCATTGCTATAAAAGCTAAAAAAATTCTGATCTATACGGTTAAACGTTTTCTTCCTTTGGCTCTGCGGCGGCTGAGCACCTGCCGACCGGATTTAGACGCCATACGAACAAGAAACCCATGGGTCCTTTTTCTTTTGAGATTTGTTTTATTAGTCAGCGTCTTTTTCATGAATGAAACCCCTAAAAGTTATAGGGTCATGCGTAAATCATAGTCAACTTTATTTGTCAAGACCATTTTGGCCCAATACCGGTCAAAAACCGACTTCGCCTTTCAGAACTATGCCTCATTCGAGCAGTCTTCCATCCTGACGCAGCTTGTCCACAATTTTAGCAATTGCCGGTATTGCCTCCGTGGCCGCCTTTTCGCCAGCCATAATCGCTTCATGCCTTTTTGTGAAATCGCTGGAACCGATGTGCCCCACTTTTGGTTTGATAACGACATCGGCGTGTTTTATGTGTTGAGAGGCTATTCTGTTGTACATAATATCAATTGCCTGCATTATCGTCTCCAGCGTGGATTTAGGTGCAGCCGTTTCCACACCCGATGATATATCCACCGCAATGACCACGTCAGCACCGAACCTGCGCGCTACGTCCGCCGCCAAAGGATTCACCACGCCGCCGTCCACATAATATTTATCGCTGATGAGGACAGGATTAAAGATACCCGGAATGGAACAACTGGCGCGTACGGCTTTCCCGGGGTTACCGCGCCCGAAAATCACCTCGTCGCCGTTTTGAATATTCGTGGTCACGGCATAAAAAGGAATTTTGAATTTTTCCATCGGTATGTATTTGACCCTGGCGTTGACAAAATTCTCCAGTTTTTCCCCTTTGATAAAACCGTTATCAGGAATAACATAGTCAGCAACATCTTCTTTCTTAATTCCCAGAGCGATCATCTGCAAATCATAAGGATTGTAACCGTACGCATATAGACAGCCAACCAAAGAACCGACGCTTGTCCCCACCACGATGTGTATTGGAATTTTGTGCGATTCCAATACTTTCAAAACTCCAATATGGGCAAATCCTTTGGAGGTACCCGCGCCCAAAACAACAGCGATTTTCGCAGGATGGGAAGGCACTACTTCCTTGGGTGTCGTAACGCATGAAAGAAATAAAGACAATGAAATTAAATAAACCATGAATTTGGCAGCGCATTTAATCATATACAGCTTTTTGTTTTCCATGATTTTATTCCCTTTTTTCACTTCTCTCTTTGTCACGAACCCTTCTTTTTCTTGTCTTTTTCTTTGCCGTCGTCAGCCCAACTTCTTCCGCAGGCGGCGCCGGAGGGGCATGCAATGATTGCTGATAATAGTCGTCCAAAAGCATGGTAATCAGTGCCAACTGGTCGTCTGTTTGCGCCAAACTTTTAGCCAAAGGAGCGAAGCGCCTCATTCTTTCAATCTGTAAATTGTCGCGGGCGCGCAAACGTGCCTCCAGGAGAGCGGTCACTCTTTCGGCAACAACCTTTTCCAGTTCTTCATCGCCCGGCAAAGGACGCTCCTGCATGTTGATATTGTAGTAGCGGGCGACACTCTGCAATTTAAACTTTTCCATTTCCGCCACCAAGGAAATGGCCACACCGCCGGAACCCATGCGCCCAGTTCTTCCGGCACGATGAATGTATGCTTCCGGATCTTCCGGCGGTTCATACTGAATAACATGAGACAAGTCGGGAATGTCGATTCCGCGCGCGGCAACATCAGTCGCCACCAAAAAGCGTAAAGCTCCCCGCCGGACACGGGCCATAACTTTCTCGCGCATGCTTTGCGCCAGATCTGAGCTAAGTTCGTCGGCATCATACCCGAAGCGCTTCAAGACGACGGAAAGGTAATGAACCGTATCTTTCGTGTTGCAGAATATAATCGCAGAGACCGGATTTTCAACCTCAATGATACGCACCAAGGAGCGTTCTTTGCGCATACCCGGAACAACGTAATAAACGTGCTCGATTTCGGCAATATGTACTTGATTACCGCTCAAACTGAGCAGCTGCGGCGCACGCATAAATTGATCGGCCAAACGTATTACCTGCGGTGGGAATGTGGCGGAAAACATGCTGCTTAATATTTCATGCACAGGAATATATTTGCGGATTTTCACCATATCCGGATAAAAACCCATCGACAACATCCGGTCGGCTTCATCGAAAACCAGTATCCGTAAATTATCCAGAGAGAGATTGTTCTTCAGCAAGTGATCCAATATCCTTCCCGGCGTGCCCACAACAAGGTGCGCACCGCTCCGAAAAGCCTCCAACTGCGTGCCATAACCGACACCACCGTAAACCACGGCCGTTCTCAGGTCTGTGCCTTCGGACAATCTTTGCGCCTCTCTGGAAACCTGCAGGGCAAGCTCACGCGTCGGGACAAGCACAAGCGCCTGTGTGACATTCTTCTTAAAATCACTTTTTTCTATAATAGGCAAAAGATATGCGCCTGTTTTGCCGCTGCCGGTCCGCGACTGCACCATCACATCACGGTCCGCAAGAAGATAAGGTATCGCTTTTGCCTGTACTGGCGTGAGGGAATCCCATCCAGCACGCACACACGCCTCGCGCATACGGGCTGTCAAATCTTTCATGGATATTTCTGCAAAACCATTCCGCGACTCCGCAGTTATTGCTTCGTTTTTACTTTCTTCTTCCATAAATCTCTTCCCCGTTGGAATTATTATTAAATATCATTTAATTCAGTATAACGCCTTATGCAAGAAAATATTTGCCGTACGCAAAATCATGCTCTCTTTAAATGTCTTCCCGATGACAGCAAAAAATATTCTTGACAGTCAATACGGATTAATATAATGTTTAGTTAATTCGTGAAAGGACTTTTTAAGTCCTGTCTTTTGTGGAGAGTTTCACATATTCAAAAAACAACCCGATGCTTATTAATCCTAGAAGTTAAAAACGCGTAAATACCTTCGTGCATTTCCGAAAAATATCGCGGTAAAAAGTGAATATATCATATCTTAATAATATTAATATCCCATCAATAATTCAAAACTAAGGAAGTATTTTATGAACATCGAAGACATCAAGCGGCTGCCGATCAGCGAATTAAACAACCTGGCCCGGGATCTAAACGTTCCGGATGCCAGCGGTATGCGCCGGCAGGATTTGATTTTCGCCATTTTACAGACACAGGCAGAACAAAACGGCGTTATTTCCGGCTCCGGCGTCCTGGAAATTCTACCCGACGGTTTCGGCTTTTTACGCGCAGTGGATTACAATTACTTGCCCAGCCCCGACGATATTTATATATCGCCTTCACAAATAAGGCGTTTTAACCTGAGAACCGGCGATACCATAGCAGGCGAGGTCAGGCCACCCAAAGAAGGTGAAAAATATTTCGCTCTGCTTAAAGTCGACGAAGTCAATTTTGAAAGTCCGGAACAAGCGCGTGATAAAATACTTTTTGACAACCTGACGCCTCTTTACCCTCAGGAAAAACTCAACCTCGAATACGATCCGGAGAATTATTCCACCCGCGTCATGGACTTATTCGCCCCTATCGGTAAAGGGCAACGCGCTCTGATTGTTTCACCGCCGCGCGCCGGCAAAACAGTTCTCCTACAGGATATAGCCCACAGTATCACCGCCAACCATAAGGAAGTCATTTTGATGGTTTTGCTTATCGACGAAAGACCGGAAGAAGTGACCGACATGCAACGCAGCGTAGCGGGGGAAGTCATTTCTTCCACTTTTGACGAGCCGGCCACGCGCCACGTGCAAGTAGCGGAGATGGTTATAGAAAAAGCCAAACGTCTTGTCGAACACAAAAAAGACGTGGTCATCCTGCTGGATTCTATTACGCGCCTGGCGCGCGCCTATAACACCGTCGTTCCTCCCTCCGGAAAAGTCCTGTCCGGCGGTGTGGATTCCAACGCCCTGCATAAGCCAAAACGCTTTTTCGGCGCGGCTCGCAACATCGAAAATGGCGGCAGTTTAACGATTATCTCCACCGCTTTGATTGACACTGGTAGCCGCATGGACGAAGTTATTTTTGAAGAATTCAAGGGTACCGGAAACATGGAATTGCATCTCGACCGCCGCATCGCCGACCGCAGAATTTTCCCTGCCTTTGACCTGATCCGTTCCGGAACCAGAAAAGAAGAGCTGCTTATCCCCAAAAACAATCTCAACCGCATCTGGATTTTGCGCCGCCTGCTGCAGGAAATGAACCCCGTTGACGCCATGGAATTCATTATCAGCAAAATAAAAAAGACGGAAACAAATCAGGAATTCTTGGATTCAATGAACTCGTAGGCCCAAATATTCGCTTGAATTTTTGTTCCATATATTGTAGAAAGCCCCCCTGCTTTGAAAAATACTGGCGTTGTTAGTTGCAGATAAAGGCCAAGGAGGAAAAGGCTGAAATGAAAGAAGGCATCCACCCGGAATATAAAAAAACCACAATTACTTGTGTTTGTGGCAATGTGATTGAAACACGGTCAACCAAAAAAGACATAAAAATCGAAATTTGTTCCAACTGTCACCCCTTCATGACCGGCAAGCAGAAGATTGTCGATACGGCCGGACGCGTGGAAAGATTCAAGAAAAAATACGAGGCGCAGGAAGAAAAGCAAAAAGCCGCTAAAGATAAAAAGAAAAAATAATCCGCGTTTTCGCGCGATCAGAAACATTTTTTAAATATTTTTATGATAAAAACATTTTATCACACTTTCCATTTGTAGCTGCCCTTTACACATTCGCCGTGCCCGGCGCGTTTCGTTAATCATTTTTATCAACAACAAACTTTAGTTTAATATAGATTATGGATGTTATTCTCGACAAATTGCGTGATATCGAAATCCGCTACCGTGAGCTGGAGGGGCTTTTGAGCGACCCTCAGGTAGTCTCCAAACAGGGGCTTTATCAAAAATACGCCCGGGAACACGCCGAATTATCCGAATTGGTGGATGAAATACGCCGCTACGAAAAAACAATAGCGCGTATCGAAGAATATAAAAGGTTTCTGTCAGAAAATGACGACGAATTAAAAGCGATGATCCGCGAGGAAATGCCGCAACTTCAGCAGGAGCAGCTTGAGCTCGAAGAAAAAATTAAAATTCTGCTTCTGCCCAAAGACCCCAATGACGACAAAAACGTTTTTCTGGAAATCCGCGCGGGAACCGGCGGCGATGAAGCCAGTTTATTTGCCGCGGATTTATTTCGCATGTACGCGCGCTACGCCGAATCCCAGGGCTGGCACGTGGAAGTGGTGAGCTCCTCTTCCGCTTCCGGCCTCGGCGGATATAAAGAAATTATCGCCCAAATCGAAGGCAAAGGGGCTTACAGCCGTCTGAAATATGAAAGCGGCGTGCATCGCGTGCAGCGCGTGCCGGTCACCGAAGCGCAGGGGCGCATTCATACTTCCGCGGTTACCGTGGCGATTATGCCGGAAGCCGAAGAAGTGGAAGTTAAAATCGACCCCAACGATTTGCGTATTGATGTTTACCGATCCACCGGGCACGGCGGCCAGAGCGTTAATACCACCGATTCCGCCGTGCGCATCACGCATATACCGACAGGGCTTGTGGTTACCTGCCAGGACGAAAAATCACAGCTGAAAAACAAGGTTAAAGCGATGAAAGTTTTACGCGCAAGGCTTCTGGACGCGATGGTGCAAAAGCAAAACGCGGACATGGCGCAGCAGCGTAAAAACCAGGTGGGCTCCGGCGACCGCTCCGAACGCATCCGCACCTACAACTTTCCGCAGGGACGCATAACCGACCACCGCATCAATTTAACACGCTATGATCTGGATAATTTCATCAACGGCAATATCGGCCCCGTCATCGACGCGTTGGCGTCGCACTACCAGGCAGAAGCGCTAAAAAAACAGGGATAAAACACGCGCCATTCTTTCCCATTGACCTTGTTTTTATCGCCAAAATAAACTAATCCTTTCAGCATGACTGTTCGGGAAATTTTAAATGAGGCAACGCGCGAATTGGAAACCGCGGGAATGGAAACCGCACGGCTGGACGCGGAAGTTTTGCTGGCTTTTTGTTTAAATTGCGACCGACTGGAATTTCTTAAAAATCCGGATATGCAAATCAGCAAATCCCAGTTAGCCGTTTTTAACAAACTTGTTTCCCGAAGATTAAAATGGGAACCGGTGGCCTACATCACCGGACGCAAGGAATTCTGGTCTTTTACACTGGAAGTGAATAAAGGCGTTTTGATTCCCCGGCCCGACACGGAAATCATTTTGGAAGAAGCCTTGGCTGTTGGTAAAAACATAATTGCCCCGCGTATTGCCGATATCGGCACGGGCAGCGGCGCCATTGCTCTGGCTTTGGCCAAAGAACTTCCCGAACCGAAAATCACCGCCACGGATATATCCCCGACCGCGCTCAAGGTCGCCAAAAAAAACGCCCGTAATCTCAAACTGGGAAAAAATATCGAATTTCTCAAGGGCGATTTATTCGCGCCGGTAAAAGGTTTATTCGACATCATTGTCTCCAATCCGCCATATATTTCCGCAGCGGAATACGAAGAGCTTCCACGCGGAGTAAAAGATTTTGAGCCGAAAATAGCGCTTTTGGCCGGGCAAACAGGTGTGGAATTTTACGAAAAATTGATATATCAGTCAAAAAACCATCTGAAGAAAGACGGATGGCTGCTCATGGAAATCGGCGCGCCGCAGGCCGAAAAAATACGCGATATTATGCAAGAATGCGCGTTTTTCGAAGATATTGACGTGCGGCGCGATTACGCGGGTCACGACCGCGTCATCAAGGGAAGGAAAAAATAAGTGGATAAAATTATTGTTCAGGGCGGAAAATCTCTGCACGGAAATGTCCAGATCAGCGGCGCGAAAAACGCCGCGCTGCCGGTCATGGCGGCGGCACTACTTACAGAAGGAACCAACACTTTTCATAACATCCCCGACCTGATGGACATCAGAACAATCAAAAAACTTCTGCGCAATTTAGGCGCGCAAATCGAAGGCGAAGAAACTCTTCAAATCAATGTGGATAAAATCACCAGTTGTGTCGCGCCTTATGAACTGGTGAAAACAATGCGGGCATCTGTTTTGGTTTTGGGGCCGCTTGTGGCGCGCATGGGTGTAGCGCGTGTATCTCTTCCCGGCGGCTGCGCCATCGGCGCCCGGCCGGTTAATCTGCATATCAAAGCACTCGAGGAAATGGGCGCGAAAATCGAGCTAAAAGAAGGCTACATTGAAGCTAAAGCCAAAAAATTAAAGGGCGCGGAAATTTATTTTGATATTTCCACGGTCACCGGCACGGAAAACGTGATGATGGCCGCGACGCTCGCGCAGGGAACAACCATTTTGCGCAACGCCGCCTGCGAGCCGGAAGTAGTCAATCTGGCGGAGGTGCTAAAGGGCATGGGCGCGAAAATCAACGGCGCGGGAACTGACGTGATAAAAATAGAGGGTGTCACCTCGCTCAAACCCACCGAAGGCACGATTATCCCAGACCGCATCGAAGCGGGCACTTTTATGATTGCCGCCGGCATAACGCACGGCGAATTAAACATTCGGGGATGCATTCCCGAACACCTGGAAGCGCTGATAAATAAATTGCGCGACACAGGCATGAAAATCTCGCCCATCAAAGGCGGCCTGAAAGCCACAGGAACAAAAAAAATCAACAGCGTCGATGTCAAAACACTGCCCTACCCTGGTTTTGCCACCGATTTGCAGGCGCAGATGATGGCTTACATGTCCATCGGCAGCGGCCTGAGTGTTATTACGGAAACAATTTTTGAAAACCGTTTTATGCATGTCAGTGAACTGATGAGAATGGGAGCCGATATCAAAATTCAGGGCAACAACGCGATCGTGCGCGGCGTACCCGAACTGCGCGGCGCTCCGGTTATGGCCACAGACCTGCGGGCTTCGGCTTCATTGGTTCTCGCGGCACTGGTCGCCAAAGGAACGACGGAAATTTCGCGTGTTTATCATCTCGACCGCGGCTATGAGCAAATAGAAAAAAAGTTTTCCGCCGTGGGCGCAAATATCAAAAGGGTGGCGGGTTAAAAATGAAAATCATCAAAGCCGACGATAAAAAATTTAAATCTTTTTTCCGAAAGTTGCGTCAAAGAGGAGGAACGTTTTCTCCCGAACTTTTATCGGCAGTGGCGCGAATAATAAAAGAAGTGGCCGCTAAAGGCGATATAGCTTTATTTAAATATACATACAAATTTGACAAGTATAAATTAACCCCAAAAACAATAGAAGTATCCACAAAAGAAAAAGAAGAAGCGCTGGCAAAAGTTAGTCCCCAAGATTGGGAAATTTTAAAATTGGCGGCGGCGCGCATAGAAAAATATCATCGTCATCAAATCAACCAGGATTGGTCATTAAAAGATGAGGAGGGAATTGAATTAGGCCAGAGAATTTTGCCGCTGCAGAGAGTCGGAATTTACGCTCCCGGCGGAAAGGCTTTTTACCCTTCCACTCTGCTGATGGCGGCGATACCGGCTAAAATTGCCGGAGTAAAAGAAATAATTATCGTAACCCCCGTCAAAGATGGCAAAATAAATCCTTTGGTTGCCGCGGCGGCGGACATTTGCGGCGTAAATCGTATTTTCAAAATCGGCGGCGCACAGGCGATTGCGGCACTTGCTTACGGGACTAAATCCATTCCGCAAGTTGATAAAATTGTAGGCCCCGGTAACGCTTATGTTGCGGCGGCAAAAAAACTTGTTTTCGGCCAGGCAGGCATCGATATGATTGCCGGCCCAAGTGAAATATTGATTATTGCTGATAAAACGGCTAACGCATCTTTCGCGGCGGCGGATATGCTTTCTCAGGCTGAGCACGATGAAATGGCGGCGGCGGTTCTTTTTACCACTTCAGAAGCTTTCGCCCAAAAGGTAGCCAAAGAAATTGATGAGCAGATGAAAACACTGGAAAGAAAAAAAATAATCAAAAGCTCCCTCAAAAATTTCGGCGCGATAATTATAACCAAAGATTTAATTCATGCCGTGGAACTGGCCAACGATTTCGCTCCGGAGCATCTGGAATTGATGGTGGAAAATCCGGCGGAAATTCTAAAGCGGGTACAAAACGCGGGCTCCGTCTTTTTAGGCTCCTACACACCAGAAGCGCTGAGCGATTATCTGGCCGGCGGCAATCACATTTTGCCTACCTCAGGCACGGCGCGTTTTTCTTCGCCTTTGGGAGTTTATGATTTTGTCAAACGCATGAGCGTTTCCTCTTTTACGCCGGACGCTCTGGATAAACTGGCTTCTCCGACATCCCGTTTTGCCAAGTTAGAGGGACTGGACGCGCATGCTAATTCGGTCCTCGTGCGCAACAAGTAATAATAGCTATAAACGTCATTACCGGACTTGATCCGGCAATCCAGAATTGAAAAAACTTAAATACAGATGACTAAAGATACACTTTACTCCGATTCGCTGGTAGAAATAAAAAGTGACAGTATTCTTTTCCGCCGTTACAGCTTTTTCGAACGCGACCGGCTGGTTTTGTTTTCTGACATCGAAAAAATCGTCGTGAAAAAAGCCACCATCTGGAATGGAAAGTTCCGCTTCCACGGCACCGGCGATTTCAAAACCTGGTTTCCTAAAGATTTTCAAAGATACAAACGCGATAAGATTTTTGTGGCTTATATCCGCTACAAATGGTGGCGGATCGGGTTTACTGTGGAAGATTCAGATACGGCAATCAAAATATTCCAGGAAAAAGGATTAATCAAAGAATCTTTTGCGTAAAATGCAATATTAAAATTTTGCAAAACCTCATCTGACAAAAAGTTGCCTGACCGAGCCTAGCCCTCTGTCGAGCTTTCAGATAAAAACACCTTGACAAAACAACCTCGTTGAATAAGATTTCGCATTGTCGAGCGGGCGTAATTCAGTGGTAGAATGTCAGCTTCCCAAGCTGGACGTCGTGGGTTCGAGCCCCATCGCCCGCTCCATTTTAATTTTTGGCGTTTTTGAACGCCTGATACTTTTCCCTTGCATTGAACACCGCAGTGTGCTAATAATTTTTCGCTATCATCGATGACTGTGTATTGATGAGTGGGCTTCTGCCCACTTTTTTATTTTCTGATTATTTTTATATATTTATGGATGACGTTTTAAAAGAAAAAATATGGCGACTGGCCGAGCCAGTAATAGCCGCGGAAGAAATGGAACTGATTCACGTTGAATGCCTTAAAATGCACAGACGCTGGATTATTCGACTGTACATGGACAAAGAAAACGGAGTGACACTGGATGACTGCACAAGCGTAAGCAATCAGCTGGGAGATATATTCGACATCAATGATTTGTTTGACTGCCCTTACACGCTGGAAGTTTCTTCGCCGGGCTTTGATCGGCCGATATCGCGCGACGTGGATTTCGTGAAATATATAGATGCACGTGTGAATATAAAAACAGAGGCAAAAATTGGGGGAATAAAGAATTTCCATGGCGTTTTATTGGATTATATCGAAGAAAACGGCGAAAAAATAGTCTTAGTGGAAGTTGCGGGGAAAACCTACCGGATTCCCCGCAAGGTCATTGTCAAGGCGAATCTTGCCAATGCCGGGTAAAATCAATCAATGCCGGCAGGGAAAGTCACCTGCAGCATTACGCAGAAGATAAAGGGAGGATTTCGTAAATGTTGCCAGAACTTAAACGTCTGATTGAGCAGATGGGCAAGGACAGAGGCATAGAAAAAGAGACAATTACCGAAGCTCTGGAAGCAGCCATGCTCACCGCAGCGCGTAAAAAGCTGGGGCAAAACGTGGATATCGAAGCTCATTATAACGACGAAGCAGGTGAAATCGAAGTATTTCAGTTCAAAACAGTCGTGGATAAAGTCTTGGATCCGGAAACACAGATTTCCAAAGAAGAAGCAAGAAAGACACTCGATGAAGGAGCGGAACCGGGCGATAGTTTGGGCATGAAAATTGAAACAAGTTCTTTCGGCCGTATTGCCGTGCAGATGGCCAAGCAAATCATTATTCAGCGCGTTAAAGACGCGGAACGCGATAATATTTACGAGGAATACAAAGACCGCAAAGGCGAACTCCTGACAGGTTTTGTCCAGCGTTTTGAAGGTGGCAGCATTATCGTCAATCTGGGACGAGCAGAAGGAGTGTTGCCTCCGTCCGAACAGATTCATCGCGAAGCTTACAAGCGAGGCGAGCGAATACGCTCCTATATAGTTGACGTGAAAAAAAACACAAAAGGCTCGCAGATAATATTATCCCGTACCCATCCTTCATTTTTAAAAGCTCTTTTTGAAGTCGAGGTACCGGAAATCTCCGAAGGTCTTATCGAAATTGTCAGTGTGGCCCGGGAACCGGGCAAACGCGGCAAAATCGCCGTTCAGGCCAAGGACAAAGACATCGATCCGGTGGGCGCCTGTGTAGGCATGCGGGGCTCGCGCGTGCAGAGCGTGGTACAAGAATTGCGCGGAGAAAAAATCGACATCATTCCCTATACCAATGACGCGGCAAAATATGTCAGCAGCGCTTTGTCTCCGGCCAAAGTGAACCGCGTATTAATCGATGAGGAAAACCGGACAATGACGGTTATCGTCCCCGACGACCAGCTTTCCCTGGCTATCGGCAAAAACGGACAAAATGTCCGCTTGGCCGTCAAGCTAACCGGTTGGAAAATTGACGTAAAAAACGAGACAATGGCTTCAGAAAAACCACAGGAAGGGCAAACAGACTTAACTAAACTTACCGGTGTGGGGCCAGCGATGGCACAGAAACTCATAGAAAAAGGCATCAAGAGCATCGCTATGGTCGCAGCGGCAGAACCTGAACTATTATCCTCTATTCCCGGCATCGGCGAAAAGACCGCCTTACACTGGATTGAGGAAGCCGGCAGGATTCTGGATGAAGAAGCAGCCGAGAATAAACCTGAATCGCAGCCGAAAATTTAATCTAGGGAGTTACACATGGCGAAAAAGCGAGTCCACGAACTGGCCAAAGAATTGAATCTGGAAAGCAAAGACCTGATCACCCGTCTGGAAAAAATGGGCATTACGGTTAAATCCCACTCCAGCACTTTGGAAGACGGCGAAGTGGAAAGAATAAAAGAGGCATTGCTTTCCGGTGAATCGCAGCAAATTGTCGAGGAAAGAATAAAATCCACGGTGATTCGCCGTCGTGCCGTTCGCACATTTGTAGAAACCCCGCAAGCTCCACCGGCACCGCCAGAGGAAACCGTGGCGAAACCGGCGACGGCTGAACCCGCAATTACTGCACCGGAAAAAGAAATAAAAGGCAAAAAGGAGGTACCGGAAAAGCCTTCCGTCGTGCCGCCTGTGGCGCCCGAAGAACAAAAACCAAAAGAGGTCTCGGAGACCGAGGCCGTCGAACAAGTAAAACAACCGCCCCCAACTCCCACCAAACCGATTATTTTCGTTAAGCACAAGCTTATTAAACCGGAAATCAAAAAAGCGCCAAAACCGGAAAAACCACCGGTGACTGTGGAAAAAATAGTCGTACCACCGCCGGAAAAGTCCATCAAGAAGGAAGCGGAAAAAGCAAAGAAAAAAGGCAAAGCGCCCGTGGAAGTCTTCATCGAAGAAGAAAAAATATTGCCGCGGCGTAAAGTCCTGGAGAAAAAAATTGAAAAGAAGTTAAGGAAACAGGACGATGACCGAGAAGTGGTTTTCACCAAATGGCGGGATGAGAAAAAAGTTGTGCCCGTCAAAATGAAAAAAACGGAAATAACCGTTCCTAAAGCGATTAAACGACGCATCAAAATCGGCGAAACAATATTGGTGGGTGACCTAGCTAAAAGGATGGGTATTAAGGCCAGTGAAGTTATTAATAAATTAATAGGCATGGGGGTTATGGCCACTATCAATCAATTTATCGACTACGATATTGCCTCTCTGATTGCGTCGGAATTCAGTTTCCAGGTGGAAAAAGCAGAAGTTGACTTTGACGAATCTGTTTTAAAAATTGCCGCATCGCCAGAAAAACTAAAATCACGCGCTCCTGTCGTCACAATCATGGGGCATGTTGATCACGGCAAAACATCACTTCTCGACGCCATAAGGCAATCCAATGTCATCGACGGTGAAGCCGGTGGAATCACACAGGCCATTGGCGCCTATCACGTAAATATCAACAATCGGGACATCGTCTTTCTTGACACCCCCGGCCATGAAGCTTTTACAGCAATGCGGGCACGCGGCGCGAAAGTAACGGACATTGTTGTTCTGGTTGTAGCTGCCGACGATGGCGTAATGGAACAAACAATTGAAGCCATTAACCACTCCAAGGTTGCCGGAGTACCTATAATTGTCGCCATCAACAAAATAGACAAACCCGGGGCGGATTCGGAAAGAATCAAACAGGCCCTTTCTGAGCACGGCCTTTTATCCGAGCAGTGGGGTGGTGAAACCATTTTCTGCGAAGTTTCCGCCAAGAAGAAAAAAGGCATCGAAGAGTTACTGGAAATGATTTTGCTGCAGGCCGACGTCATGGAACTGAAAGCCGACCCGGAACGTCCCGCCCATGGTATTATTATCGAATCCAAACTGGACCGCGGACGCGGACCCGTGGCCACGGTCCTGATTCAGGAAGGCACGCTCAAGGAAGGCGATTCTTTTGTCTCCAAAACAGAGTACGGTCGTGTACGAGCAATGATTAATGACCAGGGACGGCGGGTGAAAGCGGCTGGGCCTTCCATGCCGGTGGAAGTCATCGGCTTTTCCAGCGTTCCACAGGTGGGCGCGGAATTTTTCAGCATCGACGACGAAAAGAAAGCGCGCAGCATCGCAGAATACTGGCTGAGAAAAACCAGGGAAAAAGAACTTTCCGTTTCTTCCAAAATTACTCTGGAGCAGCTGTATCAAAAAATCAAAGAAGGTGTGAAGGACTTCAACGTCATAATTAAAGCGGACGTACGCGGTTCCATTGAAGCCATTACCGACGCGTTAAGCAAGCTCTCTACCAATGATGTAAGACTGAAAATCATTCACAGTTCTACCGGAGCGATAAGCGAAACAGATGTTCTTTTAGCTTCCGCTTCCAATGCCATTATTATCGGCTTTAATGTCCGTCCGGATGCGCGCGTTACCGAGGTCGCCGAACAGGAAGGCGTAGAGATAAAACTTTATGACATTATTTATAATGTGATTTCCGATGTCCGCGCCGCCATGGAAGGACTGCTTGAACCGGAATACAAGGAAGTCGTTCAGGGGCGCGCGGAAGTACGCGAACTATTCAAGGTTCCCAAAATCGGTACCGTTGCCGGCTGCCATGTGACCGATGGGAGAATATCGCGCAGCTCCAACTTAAAATTGTTGCGCGACGGCATTGTCGTTTTCGACGGTAAAATATTATCTTTGAAACGTTTCAAGGACGACGCACGGGAAGTACTTGCCGGCTTCGAATGCGGCATAGGGATTGACGGTTTTAACGACATTCACCTAGGCGATTTTATTGAAACGTATACAAAAGAAAAAATAGAAAAAAAACTGTAAAGACGCTTTATGGTTATCGGTTACGGCATAATAAACTTACGCCTGGAAAACAGCAGTTCTCTCAAGGAAAAAAGGAGTATCTTAAATAAGATCCTAAAGCGCACGCAAAATGAATTTAATGTATCTATAGCTCAAATAGGCGAGTTGAACAGTCACAAATTTGCTGAAATCGGTTTCGCCTGTGTCGGCAATGATTCCCGTTATATTAACGGAAAAGTTGACCACTTACTTAAATTTATCGACAACATGCGTGTCGCCGAAATTTTGAACAGTAAAATCGAAATAATGGTTATTTCCGGCTTTCCGGAAACAACCTTCAACAATGAAGGGAAATATGGTGGGTTTTAAGAGGGCGGACAGGGTAGCCGAGCAGATCATGGCGGAAATTTCCGAAATAATTTTCAAGGAAGTCAAAGATCCCCGCGTGCACGCTCTGACCATTACTGCCGTTAAGGTAAGCGATGATTTACGCAACGCGAAAATTTTCTTTGTGGAAATGGGCCAAGATGAATGTTCGGCGGAAATGCGCGCCGGCCTGGACAGAGCCACTAATTTCGTGCGCAAAGAACTGGGGCGAAGAATGCAATTACGGTTTATACCCCAAATCAGCTTTATTCATGATCAATCGTTCGGCTATGGTAGCCGCATTGATAAAATACTGGCGAATATCGCGCAGGCGGATGGGAAAAATGATTAACAAAATTATTGCCACAATAAACGAGGGGCGCAGTTTTTTAATTACATCCCATGTAAAACTTGACGGAGACGCGCTGGGTTCGGAACTGGCGATTTATTGTATGCTGAAAAATATAAGAAAAAAAGCGCTCATTTACAATGAAGACGATACCCCTGGCCACTACGCGTTTTTACCCGCGGCGGGGAAAATAGTTCATACCTTGGACAATATCAGTCAATTTGATGTTGCTTTTGTGCTGGACTGCAGCGAATTGGAACGTGTGGGAGATAAAGCTCAGGAAATCGGTAAAATCAAAAAAATTATCAATATCGACCATCATATTTCCAACAACGGATTTTCTCCTTTAAAATTATGGGACGGACGGGCGAGCTCCACCGGAGAACTTATTTTCTGTCTCTTTGAACAAATGAAGTGTAAATTGACACCGGACATCTGCACCAATTTATACGCAGCCATCCTGACGGACACGGGAGGTTTCCGTTATGCCAATACCACCAAGGACACTCTGTGGGCGGCGGGCAAACTGGTTGCGGGCGGCGCCGACCCGCAATGGATTTCCGAAAATATTTATGAGAACGACCCACCGGCAAAAATAAAATTACTGAAAAAAGCGCTGGAAACGTTATCTTTGGATTTACCAAACCAAATCGGGTCACTCGTCGTTACCAGAAGCGCATTGCGCGAAACCGGCGCATCATATGAACACACGGAAGGCCTCGTCGAAATCCCGCGTTCAGTAAAGGGAATTGCGGTATCAATTTTATACACGCAGCTGGAGGATAATTCTTATAAACTAAGCATGCGCTCGAAAGGAAATTTCGATGTGGAAAAAATAGCAAAAAAATTCGGCGGCGGCGGCCATGCCAATGCCGCGGCCTGCAGGATTAAAGGAAACATCGAAACAATTAAAAAAGATATTCTCAAAGCAATCAATGAGGCGCGGTAACTCATGAACGGCGCAGTGATTATCGACAAACCGGCAGGAAAAACCTCTCATGATGTTGTCAGAGAAGTGAAAAAAATCCTCGGTGCCAAAAAAGCCGGACACACTGGAACACTTGACCCCATGGCAACTGGTGTTCTCCCTGTTTGCTTGAACGAAGCAACCAAGTTGACTGGTTTTCTGGCATCGCAGGACAAGGAATATTTGGCCACAATGCTGCTGGGAGTAACAACAGACACTCTGGATATCGGGGGAAAAATTGTCAGCGAATCCGATAAAATTCCAGCGGAAGAGGAGATTCGTGCGTTACTGGCACGCTTAACAGGAAAAATCAAACAGATTCCTCCCGCATATTCAGCAGTAAAATACCACGGCAAACCCCTGTACAAATGGACAAGGAAAGGCATTTTCCCCGAAACCGCGCCCCGTGAGGCGGAAATTTATAATATTATTATCGAAAATATTTCTTTGCCCACTGTAACGTTCAGAGTGGTATGTTCCAAAGGAACCTATATACGAACTCTGTGCTCGGATATTGGTGAAAAACTTTGTTGCGGAGCATGTTTATCCGCATTGCGGCGCCTACGCAGCGGTTTTTTTTCCGAAGATATGGCCGTAACCCTCAACAGTGAGGAAAACGAAAATTACGAGTACTCGGGCAAAAAATCCGAACTTCTGAAAAACATGCTGCCAATGGCAAAATTAATGCCGTCACTGGAAGTAATTGAAGTAGAAGACAGTTTTGCCGACAAGATAGCTAACGGATGGCAACCTTCCGTGGCCATGATGAAGACCCATGTTCTCCCTTCCCTTGATCAGGGAGATATGATAAAGTTTATAAACAGTGAAGGAAAGCTGATAGCTCTGGCGGAGATAACAGTTGCAGCAAATAAATTAAGGCATTTAGACGAAAATTATCCCGCCGCAAAAATTGTGAGAGTGTTCAACAATATCAGCAACTAAAAAATTTTTATAATATTAGGGATTTGATTATTTAGGAGGAAAAAGCGTGTTAAATTTGGAAAAAAGAAAAACATTGATTGAAAACTACCGTCTTCATGAAAAGGATACCGGTTCACCGGAAGTCCAGATAGCACTTCTGAGCGCCAGAATCGAATACTTGACGGAACATTTCAAGGCCCACAAACAAGACCACCACTCACGGCGCGGATTATTGAAATTGGTTGGCCAGAGAAGAAGGCTCCTTAACTACGTCAAAAATAACGACATCGAACGATATCGAAAGTTAGTTAAAAGTCTTGGACTCAGAAAATAAAAATCTTCAATGGTGGAATTGTATAACTTATCGAATACCGACGCTGTTGAAGATGCAGACGTCAGGTAACGGGTGGAGCATTTTATCTTTGAACTTCGCCTTGGCACTCTTTTCGAAACTAAAATGGAGGAAAATGAATGGGTAACGTATTTAGTACGGATTTTGCCGGACGTAATATTTCGCTGAAAGCAAATTATGTGGCCGGCCAAGCCGACGGCTCAATATTGGTTTATTATGGAGATACAGTAGTATTGGTCACGGCAGTTTCTTTAAAAACGGCGCGACAGGGGGTGGATTTCCTTCCGCTGACAGTGGACTATCAGGAAATGACTTTTGCCGCGGGTAAAATTCCAGGAGGATTTTTCAAGCGGGAAGGACGCCCCAATGAAAGAGAAATACTAACATCGCGCCTAATCGACCGGTCGATCCGTCCGTTATTTCCCAAAGGATACTTCTTCGAAACGCAACTGGTGGCAACTGTTCTTTCCGTCGACAAGGAAAATGATTCCGACATCACGGCAATGATCGGCGCTTCTGTAGCGCTGGAAATATCTGATATTCCTTTTAAAGGACCGATTGCCGGCGTGCGTGTCGGGAAAATAAACGGCGAGCTGGTCTGCAATGCTTCAACAGAAAAAATGGAGGAAAGTGAATTAAATATTTTCATGGTGGGCAGAAAAATAACCCCTTCCAAATCAGGCCAGCCTTACGATGTGGAACTGGTCATGGTGGAAGGAGACGCTAGAGAAGTCGAGGAGAGCGTGATTATTGATGCCATTAAATTCGGTCTGGAAGCCATTCGTCCGGTCATCGACCTGCAGGACAAAATACGCGCCGCTATCGGTAAAAAGAAAAGACAGGTAGAGGAAGTGAAGGTAGACGGTGAGCTGGTCGCGCGTGTCAGCGCTGATTCCTTGGAAGGTTTGAAGGAAGCATACAACACACCCCGTAAACTTGAGCGCTACGCCAAGCTCGAGGCAGTCAGGGAAAAAACAATCAAAAATATCGGCGGGGATGATGCCGATTTGGCTGCAAAAACAGCGGGGATTATCGAAGACATGGAAAGACGTATTATGCGCAATATGATCATCAAAGATAAAAGAAGAATTGACGGAAGAACTTCCGTCGATATCCGGCCGATCAGCGCTGAAGTCAATGTTCTGCCGCGTGCTCACGGTTCAGCTTTATTCAATCGCGGCGAAACGCAGGCTCTGGTTGCTTTAACTTTGGGAACATCATCGGATGAACAACGCATGGATTATGTCAGCGGCGAAGAGTTGAGATCTTTCATTCTTCATTACAACTTCCCTCCCTATTGCGTCGGCGAAGCCAAGCCGCTGCGCAGCCCCGGCAGAAGAGAAATCGGCCACGGCGCGCTGGCCAGAAAATCTCTTGTTCCGGTTTTACCTGCGCCAGAAGAATTTCCCTACACAATAAGAATTGTCTCGGAAATTCTTTCCTCCAACGGTTCATCATCCATGGCCACTGTTTGCGGCGGCACTTTGTCCTTAATGGACGCGGGTGTGCCAATAAAAAGTATCGTTGCCGGAATCGCCATGGGCCTTTTAAAAGAAGATGACGATATTGTCATCCTCTCCGACATTCTTGGTGATGAAGACCACGCCGGTGATATGGATTTCAAGGTTTGCGGTACGCAAAAAGGCATTACCGCCATGCAGATGGATATCAAAATTGACGGTTTGACCGAAGAAATATTAAGAAAAGCTCTCGACCAGGCACGCGAGGGTAGACTTCATATCATCGAAAAACTACGTCAGACAATAGCCGCTCCCAGAACCGACATTTCCATTTACGCGCCGCGTATAACGACAATCAAAGTCAAGGAAGATCAGGTAAGGACTGTTATCGGCTCCGGGGGCAAAAACATCCGGCAGATTATCAGTGAAACCGGCGTCACCATCGACGTGGAAGATGACGGCACGGTGACGATTGCTTCCAATGACGCCGAGGCTGCTGCCCGTGCCGTAGCCATGGTTAAATGGCTGACAGAGGAAGCGGAGGTCGGGAAAATATACAATGGCACGGTGAAAAAAATCGTCGATTTCGGCGCTTTCGTGGAAATTTTACCTGGCACCGAAGGCTTGCTGCACATATCGCAGATAGCTAAAGAAAGAATCAACAAGGTTACCGACGTGCTTCAGGAAGGCGATGAAGTTACCGTAAAAGTGTTGGAAATAGACAAACAGGGCAAAATCCGCCTGAGCCGCAAAGATGCTTTGGGGCAAGAAGCCAAGTAATCTAACCTTTTCTAAATATCCTTTTTGCTGTTATGAAAAAATAGCCGCAAAAAGGATTATTTCTCATACACCCTCACAAAAAAGAATGTTTTGGGGCAGTTAAAAGATGCGACAAAAGGTTAAAGCTTTTATCCAAAGAACCGAAGGAAACAAAGACATCCCCCTCCCTCAATACATGACGGAACTTGCCGCCGGCATGGACATATTTGCCGCGGTAAACACAGAGGAAGTTATTGAACCCGGACAGCGGAAAAAAATACCTACGGGAATTAAGATAGCTCTTCCCGAAGGTTATGAGGCGCAAATAAGACCCCGGAGCGGGCTCGCCCTGCATCAGGGCGTAACCCTGTTAAATTCTCCCGGCACGATTGACGCCGACTACCGCGGGGAAATCGCCCTGATTGTCATAAACCACGGACATGAATCTTTTGTGATAAAAAGAGGAATGCGTTTGGCGCAAATGGTCGTGCAGAAGATTTGCCGACTGCAATGGGTGGAAAGCACCGAACTTGTCGATACCTCCAGAGGCAGCGGCGGCTTCGGCCACACTAAAAAATAGTCCGGTAATTATTTTATTACTTTTTGCAATTAGCATTAAACAGTGGTATTAAAACAGGGATTTTGACGAAAATTACTTTATGAAAAAATTAAAAATTAACAAAACAATTAAAGAAATAAATGAAAAAATCAAAAGCGGAAAAGCAGTCGTAGTCACTGCCGAAGAGATGATTGACATCGTTGAAAGAAACGGAGAGATAGAGGCGGCGCGCAAAATTGATGTTGTCACAACGGGAACTTTCAGCCCCATGTGCTCTTCAGGCGCGTTTTTAAATTTCGGCCACACTTCTCCGCGTATTCGTGCTTCCAAAGTCTGGCTGAACGATGTGCCCGCATACGGCGGCATTGCTGCGGTGGATTGCTATCTCGGCGCCACCGAGGTAGTTGAAGGCGACCCCCTCAACAGCGTCTACCCGGGAGAATTCAATTACGGAGGCGGACATGTCATAGAAGATTTGGTCAGCGGCAATATCGTCAAGTTGCGTGCTGAAGGGTATGGAACGGATTGTTACCCCGCGCGCAAGCATGAAAGAAATATAACCATACATGATTTAAAAGACGCTATTTTGTTCAATCCGCGTAATGCTTACCAGAATTACAACTGTGCCGTAAATTTATCTGATACGACAATCTATACCTACATGGGAATGCTGCGCCCGCGTATGGCTAATGCCTCATATGCAACTTCGGGGCAGTTAAGTCCATTATTTAACGATCCATACTATCGAACTATAGGCGTGGGAACAAGAATCTTTTTAGGCGGAGCACAAGGATTTGTCGCCTGGCCGGGTACACAACATAACCCCGACGTTCCGCGCACGGCAGGCGGCGTGCCCAAACAGGGGGCTGGTACCATCGCCGTTGTGGGTAATTTAAAGGAAATGACCCCGGAATGGCTGGCCGGAGCCAGCATTTTGGGTTACGGCGTATCCTTATTCGTGGGCATAGGCATTCCCATACCCATTCTTGATGAAGAAATGGCACGTTATACAGCAGTAAAAAACGAAGATATTTACACCCAAATTTATGATTACAGCATGGATTACCCCAAAGGGCAGGCTAAACCGATAGCGGAAGCAAATTATCAAGAACTGCGCAGCGGAACTATTATTATCGAAGGCAAAAAAGTCATCACCGCTCCTTTATCCAGTTACTACAAGGCAAGACAAATCGCCAATCTCCTGAAAGAGTGGATTGAATCAGGAAAATTTCTTTTGGGCGAACCGCAGATGATTCTGCCTTCGGTAAAAATTTAAACCACTTATCTCCCGCCGATAGAATAAGCTTGTTTTTTCTCTTTTTTTCTTCCCGCTGACGATTTGCTTTTTTGCAATAAGTAATCTTTTACAATAGCGCATTATATTAATTAATATTAATTAATATTAATTTTTTTTCTTGACTTTTGTTAAAAATTAATGCTTTTAGCAATTATACTGAGGTGGAACTTTAATATATGACTAGTAATATAAAGAAAAATCGGGTAAAAAAATTCAGAGAAACAATTCCTCTGAGCATGGCTGAGCTGGCAAGGAAAGCCGGATTGACCCCTCAAACGATTGCTAAAATGGAAAAGGGATTACCCACAAGGAAAAATTCCGAGCTAAAAGTAGCCAAGGCACTGAAAAGGCCTTACGAAGAAATTTTTCCTTGAAAAGCCAGCAAATCAAATAATTTGGCTCTGTCATTTGGTCAGAGCCGCGGGAGGAATATTTTTAAATGAGGATAGGCATATATCTTGTTGCTTTCTTAGTAGTTATGGCTCTTCTAATCACATTTGGCAACAGAGGGCTTGTTGACAATTACTTGATGAACAAGCAACTGGCCGAGCTAAAATCACAAAATTTTGCCATCGAGAAAGAAAACAACGAACTAAAAAGAAAAATTATCTTGCTTCGCAATGACTTAAGCTATCTGGAGCATATAGCCCGTAATGAATTAGGCATGGTCAAAGATGGTGACATTGTTTATCACTTGGTAAAATAGTTTTCAGGTAAAAAATTAAAAAGGATCGCAATGTCAAATTTTAATGACCTTTTTTCCAAAACCAAAAAGCTTATCGGCCTGGATATTGGCTCTAATTCCATAAAACTAGCCGAAGTTATCGATACCTCAAATGGTCAAATTCTCAACCGTTTTTCGCAGATGCCCTTAGCTAAGGGCATTATTACAGAAGGAGTAATAAATGACACCCGTGCTCTTTCTTCTAAAATCAAAGAGCTTTTTAAAAAATCGGGTTGCCGAAGCAAAAGCGTAGTTACCGCTTTGTCGGGAAATTCCGTTGTCGTCAAAAAAGTGACGTTCGCCCAAATGGATGACGCCGAATTGCAAGATTTAATTCGCGACGAAGCAGGCAAATATTTGCCTTTCGATAGCATGGACGAGGTTAATTACGATTTTCAGGTTTTAGGCGATAACGAATACAACCCAAATCAAATGGATGTCATCATTGTCGCCGCCAAAAAGGACATCGTGGATGCTTACGTAGAAGCGACAACTTCAGCCGGGCTTAATGTTGCCATCATGGATATAGATTCTTTCGCTCTGGAAACAATGTATGAAGCTAATTATGATTATGGAGATAATGAAGTTGTTGTCATAGTCCGCATCGGCGCGGATTTAACCAATATAATCGTTATCAAAGGCGGGATGTCTATTTTTACCAGAGATCTTACCTTGGGCGGTAATTCCATAACGGAATCCCTGCAAGAAAAGTACGGTGTATCCTTTGAAGAAGCTGAAACTATCAAGCTTGAAGGGCTTCCCGGAAGCGATCAGGATAACGCAGATCTAAGAAACAGCATCCTCGATTTTGCCGACCCGATCTGCACAGAAATAGAAAGGTCCATTGATTATTTCCGTTCAACTTTCGGCGGTGAATACATTCAACGCGTGCTTCTGGCGGGAGGATCTTCCAGAATTCCCGGTTTGACCGCCAATTTATCGCAAAGATTAAATCTGGAGACCGAGTTAATCAATCCTCTTTTGAAAATTGGTTTTAACAAGAGAAATATCGAACCCAAAACACTAGAAACCATTAAACCTGTTGCCGCGGTGGCAATCGGCCTTGGCTTAAGAAGAATAGGCGACAAATGATTAAGATTAATCTTTTACCCTATCACGAGAAAGAAAAGAAAGAAAATTTATCCCGACAAGTTTTTATCATCGCGGGTTCCTTTATCATCTTTATTCTTTGTCTGATCTGGATACATATTTGGACAAATGCCTCGATAAATGACCTTAAGGCCCAAACTGCAGAAGCGGAAAAATCTCTGGTCATGTTAAACAAGAAAATAGGAGACATCGAAAAATACAAGAAAGACAAGGAGGAATTGGAACAAAAACTGGATATCATCTCAACCTTAGAAGAAAATCGACTCGCGCCGGTAAAAATGCTGGATGATCTGGCGATGCTCGTTCCGACAAAAGACATTTGGCTTGTCAAAATCACGCAGAAGGACGACCAGCTCACTATTGAGGGAAATGGTCGAGATAACATTGTCGTTGCCAATTTCATGAAGACCATCGAAAATTTTGAGCCGATAAAATCGGTGGACTTAATATCCGCCAAAAGAATAGAAATCGCCGGCATGACTTTTCAAAATTTTAATTTTTCCTGTCTGATGAAGAAGGGATTTTAACATGCCTATCACCGCTGATGACATAAAAAAAATGTCCTCTCAGACAAAAGCTTTTGGCGTGATTGGCATTTTTATTGTGATTGGTATCCTGTACTACATTTATTTTTTCGGCGACTTATTGCAGGAAAAGATTTCTTTTGCAACCAAACTGGAGGCGACAAAAACACAAATCAAGCAAAGAGAACAAACAGCCCTCCAGCTGGATAAATATATAGCCGAGGTGGAGGCCTTAAAACAAAACTATAAAATAGCCCTGAAAAAGCTTCCCGACCAGCGGGAAATCCCCGGCCTTTTTCATGCTGTTGCGTCTTCGGGAAAGGAAACCGGCATTGAATTTTTATTGTTTGAGCCTAAAGCCGCCGTTCCAAAAACAATGGTAAATCAGGTAGGAAAAGTAGCGCAGGCTTCTAACGAGCAAAAACAATCGGCCGGCAAGAAAGCACAGCCAGAACCTGAGCCGTTTTATGAAGAGATTCCAGTGCAGGTGACGGTGATCGGACACTTTCAGAATATTCTACACTTTTTTGAAAAAGTAGCCAAACTGCCGCGCATCGTCAACATTTCCGAGATTACGATGGGTGACAGGAAAAATGTCAAAGGACGGGGATATCTTATTACAGCGACATGTACAATCAAAACGTACATGTTTATTGATAAAAAGGAAAAAACGGACGGGAAAAGTTTATGACAAGGGTAAAACACGTAATATTAACCTCTTTCATAATGCTTTTGATGCTAGTTACTTTGGTTTTTGCGCAAGATACCGAGGAAACTCAATCTTATCTACAGCAGAAGCTGGCTTCCATCGCCCAAATAACCGGCGGCACCTACAGTTACAATCCGGCAGGCAAACCCGACCCTTTTCGCCCTTTTGTGGAAATAGACACTTCTCTGAAGAAAGAGGCAGATAAAAAAGAGGGGGCCAAGGACTTCTCTTCCATTTTCCCCCTGCAACGAGTTGGTGTAGAAAATTTCCGTTTGGTAGGAGTAATCGGAGACGAAATACAACGCGTGGCAATTGTGGAGGACACAACACGAAGGTTTTACCCTTTATTTAAAGGAACACATATCGGCACAAAAAGCGGTAGAGTAGTTGAAATCATGGCCGATCGTGTTATCGTGGAAGAACGCGAAGGCAATAAAGCGAAAAGAGTGATTTTAAAGCTTCGCCAAGATTAATGAGGTGGCATTATGAAAAAAAATAAACTGAAAATAATTAATGTAATTGTTATGGTTACAGTTGCATTATCTCTAGCCGTGACGGCCATATCCACGGCCCAAGATTCATTCACTTCTCTGAACGACAAAGAACAGTCCGTGTCTGCCGTAACAAAACTGGAAAATATCCTCTTTGAAAAACTGGCCGGTAAAGAAAGGATAAATCTGATTGTTTCGCAACAACCGACAATTAAAGCGGAAGGACAAGTCAACGGCGGTCTGCTGATAAAATTGGAAGATACAACAGTAGCGGAAAATTTACGCCGCAGTTTGGGAAACGGACAGTTGAACAATGTTGTACGAGTGACACCTTCCGAACGTAAAATCAACGGCAAACAATGGGTTTATTTGACCATCGACATAAAAAATCTGGTTCCGTATTCCATAAAGCAAGCAGGAAAAAACGTATTAATCGATTTTAACATCACCGGTTTACCCGAAAGGAAAATTCCAACACCTGTCGTGGAGACGGCAGAGACAAAAAAACATGTTGCCGCGGCGACAATGGAAGCGCCTAAAGCGAAACAAATAGTTAAAGAAGACATCATTAAATATGGGGGGAAAAAAATATCAATAGATTTCCAGAATGCGGATATAAAAAGCGTGTTTCGTCTCATGTCGGAATACGGCAACGTAAACATTGTTTCCGGTGATGATGTAAAGGGCAATGTTACTCTTTCCATGAAAAACGTTTCTTGGGAACATGCCTTCGATACAATTTTGGATATCAACGGCTTAGACCAAAGAAAAGTAGGTAATGTTATCACAGTAATCACACTGGCAAAAAAAGAAGAAACAAGGCAAGCGTTAGCCGCACAGGGCAAATTACGCCAAATATTAATCGAAGCAAAGATTGTTGAAGCATCAGAAGAATTCAGCCGAACACTCGGTATTCATTGGGGAGGAGGCGGTAATCAGCATATCGGCTCCTGGGGTTCTTCAATCGCTGGCGGCACAACCACAATAAACCAATACAAATTCCCCAACGAAATAACCGCCTTGGATTATACTGATCCTGACAACCCTATACCTTTTTTTATGAACGCGATAAATCTGGCATCGTTGGCAACACCTTATACCGGTCCCGCGCTAGGTTTTGTCATCGGCAAGGGAGCTTCTTTTATCGAGGCACAGCTCCGCGCCTTGGAAAGCACGGCACAGGGGAAAATCATCTCATCCCCAAAAGTAATCACGATGGAAGATGTAAAAGCCGTCATCAAGCAAGGCACGGAGGTTCCATATGTAATACCAGAGGCCGGGGACAAACCTCCCAATGTTGAATTCAAAGACGCTCTGTTGAAACTGGAAGTAACGCCAAGAATCACCGAAGATGGGAAAATATCCATGGATATCAAAGCATCCAATGACAGAGCGGATTGGGCAGGTGCCGTATGGGTTTCAGGATACAGAATACCGCCTATATTAACAAATGCGGTGGAATCACAAGTAGTCATTCAAGACGGAGACACAGTGGTTATCGGTGGTGTCACCATAGAAGATGAAAGTAAAAGCGATGAAGGCGTTCCCTGGCTTGGTAAAATACCGATTCTGGGGTATCTGTTCAAACAAGAAGATACAAGCAAGGATAAAAAACAGCTTTTGATTTTTGTCACGCCAAAAATATTGACGGAAAGTCATGCGGTAATGGAAACCGCTGATAAATCAATAAATTAAAATGAGTTAGAGCATTACCGGTTTTTACAACTAAATAAAAGAAAGCAAGCGGTGTTCATGTCCTTTTCAAAAAGCAAAGCCAGATTAATTGTTTTATTATTTATTTTATTTATTTTTGCTGCCTGCACCGCCACCCGCCTGCAAAAAGAACAGTCAAAAGCCTTTCTTGAGAAAGGGATTTCTTTCATTGAATTAAGACAATATCCACAAGCACTGCGGGAATTGCAAGAAGCGGAGAAATATAATCCCCGTAATGAGGAAGTATATTATTACATGGGCATGGTTTATCATGCGATGGATATGAAAGAAAAAGCATTCGCCAGTTTCCAGCAGGCAATTTTCTTGAAAGACGATTATTCCGAAGCTCATAATTATCTGGGCACCCTTTACATGGCAGAAAAAAATTGGGGTCAGGCTCTGGCCCATTTTGAAAAAGCGGTGGATAATCCCCTCTACAATACGCCAGCAGTTCCTCTCTATAACGCGGGCTGGGTCTACTACTCCCAAAAAGATTATACAAAAGCAATGGATAGCTATCGCCGCGCGCTGCAAAGGGAACCGACAACCGTACTGCGCCCGCAAATTGAAAAAAATATCGGCCTGATCTATTTTGAACAAAATGATTTCCCAAATGCAATCAGGCACTTTAAACAATCCGTCGAGATTAATCCCAATATTTTTGATGCGCATTTTTTTCTGGGGGAAAGTTATTTGAAAACAGGGGACAAAGCGAACGCACGAAAAGCCTTTGAAACGGTTGTTAATTTAGCTCCAAAAACCTCCTTCGGCAAGCAAGCCGGCATTTATTTACGGTCGTTGAAATAAAAGATTGGCCACGAAAAATTTAATTCCCATCCACTCTTGACACTGTATTTTTTCTGTGTCAGTTGTTTCTGGACATTAATATTTCCCATTTATGGGGCTGAGAATATCACTATGGAAAGAAATAATGCTGAAGAAAGCCAACTGTCCTTTCTTTCCGAGGCGGAAATTCTTCTTAAACAAAACAAATTATTCGAAGCGCTTAACTTCGCCGAAAGCCGCCTGCAGAAATTTCCGTGGGATATTGATGCATACATTGTCGCTGCGCATGCCTTCATCATCATGAACAAAACGGATGATGCGGCAAACATTTTACGAAAAATTGAGAAAAAAATCTCCGATTTATCCACTATTTACATTCGCCTGGGTGACATTTATCTGGAAAAAGGCCTTTATCGCGACACGCTCCAGTGTTACAAAAAATATATTTCTTTAAACCCTGACTCGGATAAGGCAAAAGAAATTGCCGGTAAAATTGTTCGTCTTGAGCGGGAAGAACCGCTGATTGCTGAAAGCGAGGAAAATGACGGCGTCAAAACCAAACCGGAATTTCAAACAGTGACCCTGGCAGATTTATACATCAGGCAGGGCCACTTTTCCATGGCCGCGGAAATTCTGGAAACAATCATCCAAAACGAGCCGGATAACGAGTTGGCCAGAACAACACTGGAAACGGTACAGGCGGCAATAACTATGCAAAAATCGACAAAAATTGACGCCGCACAATCCGATTTTTTAATCGCCACAATGACACGCTGGCTGGAAAACATCAACAGGTTAAAAAGTAATGACGAAAAAAAGAAATGATATCTTTTCCACCCGGACTTCCCTGATTCGCCAAAGGTTTCCCGACTATAAAATCGACGGTTTGCTTTTTTTCAGCACCAGCAATATTTTTTATTTTTGTGGTTTTGAAGGATCCGACGGCGTCCTGCTTTTAACTCCCGCCAAAACAATACTGCTTGTTGACGGACGTTACACGACACAGGCTTTTCAACAAACAGCAAATGTAGAAATAATCGAATACGCGGATAAAATTTCTGGAATCGCGCAGATCGTAAGTAATTATCATTTAAAAAACATCGGTTTTGAAGCAGATGGCGTTACATTTAGTATGTACAAAAAGATAATTTCCCGCCTTTCCCACAAAAAGCTCATGCCTTTATCGGACGAATTAAGATTAATCCGGGCGCGCAAAGACGCAACAGAAATCGCGTTAATAAAAAAAGCGGCGGCCATTTCTTCTGCCGCTGTTTCTTCCGTCATCTCTGAAATTAGAGAGGATATTACGGAAAAAGATTTGGCTATCCAGCTAGAGTTTAATGCCCGCAAATTAGGGGCCAATCAAGCTGCTTTTGACACAATTGTCGCATCGGGAAAAAATTCCGCCCTCCCCCATGCTCACCCGACAAACAATAAAATAAAAAAGGGGAGGTTCCTTGTCATAGATTTCGGTGTTAAATACAGGGGTTACTGTTCTGATGAAACCTGTACCATAGCTTTTGGCGAATTGACAAAGAAAGAAAAGCGTGCTTATCAAGCAGTCAAAAAAGCTCACGACAGAGCCTTGGCTTTGGTAAAGTCAAATGTCGCGGCGAGCGCTGTGGACAGCTGCGCACGCAACACCTTTGGGGAAGAATACAGCCGTTATTTTGTGCATGGAACAGGGCATGGCGTAGGCTTGGAAGTTCATGAAGCTCCGCGTCTAGCGTCAAATTCTCAGGATATTTTAGAGGATAAAATGGTGGTCACTGTGGAGCCGGGATTGTACTTTCCCGGCCAATGGGGCATCAGAATCGAAGACACTGTTTTAGTGAAAGAAAATAGTTGCGAAAAGCTTACAAAAATGGATAAAAAACTCATCATTATAGAATAAATACAGAGGTTATGTTGTCATGAAAGTATTTCCGGAAGATCTGCTGTATAGCCGTGAGCATGTATGGGTACGCGTAGACGGGTATATGGCCACAATGGGAATCACCGATTTCGCCCAGGAAAGCCTGGGAGAAATCTTATCCGTAGAATTTACCGATATAGACGATTACGTGGAGCGTGACGAACCCTTCGGATCAATTGAATCAGCAAAAGCTGTGGTTGATTTGATTTCGCCGGTCAGCGGCACAGTCGTAAGCATCAATGAGGATATTAACGACGACATCGGCATAATTAACAGCGATCCGCACGATACCGGCTGGCTGATTGTCGTGGAAATGGACAATTTGGACCAATTGGACGATCTCCTCGTCGCCTCCGCCTATCATGATTTTATCTCTCAGGAAGAACAAGGTGTCTGACATATACGCAAGTATATTGTCCTGACATCCGTTGATTGACGTGTCCCGCGGGCATAAATCAGCAAAAAGGTTTCTCTAATGTTTTGGAGATTAATCAGTTATCGTGTTCCCGATATTTTCGAAAGCATGGCCACAGATGAAGCCATTTTACTTGACACGGTAAGAAACAAAAAGCCACCCACCATCAGATTTTACGGCACAAATCCGGCGGCTGTTTCTATCGGTTATTTTCAAGATATGGAACAAGACATAGCCGTGGAAAAATGCCGTAAAGAAGGTATTGATATTGTCAGAAGAGCAACCGGCGGCAGGGCAGTTTTTCATCTTAATGAAATCACATATTGCGTGGTGGCTCCGGAAGGGGAAAAGATATTCCCCAAAGACATCGCGGGAACATATAAGGTCATCAACGGATGTATCGCCCGCGGCCTGGGTTATTTGGGAGTCAAGGCACATTTGGCTGAAAGCACGTGGTCCGCGCCGTCCAAAAATATTAATCCCTGTTGTTTTGCCGCGCCCGCAAAAAATGAACTTCTTGTGGACGGGAAAAAGATTTGCGGCAGCGCCCAAATGCGAAAAAGGGACGGATTTCTTCAACATGGCACGTTGCTTGTTTCTTTCGATGCGCGCCGGACAGCATCCTTGCTCCTGCGGCATTTCACACCGAAGGAAGCAAATGAATTGAAAAGCTCAACAACGTCCCTTGATGAACACCTGAAAGAACTGCCGGACATTCAACATGTTTGTGAAAAATTAAAATATGGCTTCATAAACGAATTGGGGATAAAATTGAAAGAGGACAAGTTGACCGCCTCGGAAGAAAAGTTAAAGAATGACTTGGTAAAAAAATACACAAGCGCCAACTGGAACATGGAAAAAAAGAGAAAGCCGGATAAAACGGAAAGGTAAAATGACCATGAAAAATATGTTAATCAAGAACATAATAAATAAAAATATTGGGGAACAAAACGGCTACACGGTTTCTGAAAACGAGGGCGCAATAAAAATGGACGCCAATGAAAACCCCTTTGTCCTGCAGGAACCGCTGAAAAAAAAGCTTTTTCAGGAAATGAGCAAAGTAAATCTTAATCGTTACCCGGAAGCCGGAGCTTTCGGTCTGCGCGAAAGATTCGCCCGGTATTTCGGCGTGAAAAAGGACATGGTCATGCTGGGCAACGGTTCAGACGAATTAATACAGCTGCTGTGTCTGACTTTGAAAGGGAACATCAACGGCGTGCTTGTACCCGCCCCCACTTTTTCCATGTACAAAATAATCGCGGTCAACACCGCCAATAAAATAAAGGAAGTTCCCCTGGACGAAAATTTTGACCTTAATGCCGACGCCATGTTGAGAAAGATTAAACCAAATTTCCCTGCACTGATTTTCTTGAGTTATCCCAACAGTCCCACCGGTTCTCTTTTTAACTATGATAGAATAGAAGCCCTGATAAAAAAAACGCCGGGAGTGGTGGTCATCGACGAGGCATATGCCGATTTCGCCGGCGTTACCCTCCTGCCGTTGCTGAAAAAATACGAAAATCTAGTTTTTTTAAAAACTCTTTCTAAATCGGGAATGGCTTCCATGCGCCTGGGCTTTTTGATTGGCCATAGAGAAATTGTGGCTCAACTGGACAAAGTGAGATTGCCCTATAACATTAACTGTTTATCACAAATAGCGGCGGATTTTTTCCTCGACCACCAGGAAGAATTCGCGGGGCAAATCGCTCAAATTGTTAAAAACCGTGAAGAACTTTACCTGAAAATGAAAGAAATTAACGGAATAACGCCCTATCCATCACGTGCCAATTTTATTTTTTTTAGTTGCGCTTTTAATTCAGATAGAATATACACTCTTCTGAAAAGAGTGGGAATAATCGTTAAAAACTTGAATTCCGGATCAACAAAAAACTTTATGAGGGTGACGGTAGGGAACCGTAAAGAAAACGAGGCCTTTTTAAATGCTTTAAAAAGCGCAATTACCAAGTTAGGAGAGTGATTTAAAATAAGGTGAAATTGCAGAGGGTGGCTTACGGCGGGATTTTTTTCCGGTGCCGTACTGCCCTTTTTTTGTTTTTAAACCAAGAATAAAATAAAAAGGAGGATATGCATTGGAAGTAAAGGTAATCGACAACGATGTGGAAAAAGCTTTAAAAATTCTAAAAAACAAACTGTCCAAAAGCGGATTGTTTAAGGAACTGAAGGTGCGCCGCGCCTATGAAAAACCATCCGTGAAGAAAAAGAGAAAAACCATCGAAGCACGCCGCAGACTGGCTAAAGTTCAAAGACGCAGAAGCAATTAGACAACTTTGTTTCCTTTGAATGTAACTACTAATCACAACTAGCGGGAGATGCCTGATGGAAGAAAAACAATATTTAATCGATTCGCTATCCATCGAAGAATCATGGCGGATCTTTCGTATAATGGCGGAGTTCGTCGACGCCATAGAAACTCTTTCCAAGATACGCAACGCCGTAAGCATCTTTGGCTCCGCAAGGGTAAAACCCGAAGATGCCTACTATAAAAAAACGGAAGAGCTCGCTCGCCTGTTGGTTCAGGGCGGTTTCGCCGTTATCACCGGCGGAGGTCCCGGAATAATGGAGGCGGCAAATAAAGGCGCCACAGAAGCGGGGGGACAATCCGTCGGGATGAACATTCGCTTGCCTTTTGAACAAAAGCCAAATCCCTACGCCAACTTGCAGATTGATTACAAATATTTTTTTATACGCAAGGTAATGTTTGTAAAATATGCGCTGGCCTACATTATTCTGCCCGGTGGTTATGGTACCATGGACGAACTTTTCGAAGCGCTCACCTTGATTCAAACAAAGAGAATCAGAAGTTTCCCCTTGATTCTAATGGGCAGCGAATATTGGCAGGGCCTGCTTAACTGGCTGAAAGAGAAAATGCTCGCGGAAGGCAAAATTCTGTCTGCCGATCTGGAATTAATTCAGATATTCGATGAACCTCAGGACGTTTATAAGCACATTAAAAAATACGTTGTCGTTTAATCTCTTATAGTTCTTGGTGACCATGGAAAAAATCTTAGCCGATTTAAAAAAGGGCATCGTTGCGCCCTGCTACCTCCTTTACGGAGATGAAGAGTATCTCATCAGTGAAAATTTAAACAAGATAATCGCGGCTATCGTACCGGAGGCGGATCGCGATTTCAGCCTGTTTGAATTCGACGGCGAAGACACGGATATAGACAGCCTGGTGAAATCCGTACAATCACCTTCCCTCCTTGGGAACCGTAAAGCAGTCATTGTAAAAAACTCCTCTCTTTTTTCTTCCCGGCAAAACGCCGCCGACATCATTAAAAAAATCTTCTCCAACCTTGAAGAAAACCCGGCAAAAGCGTCAAAATATTTTACGGCCTTTCTGAAAATTACCGGTTTTTCCCTGGAAGATTTACAGAACGACGAATGGAAAAAAATTAGCGAAGAACAGTGGCGTGAGGCGGTAGAAAGCGCCGGCACCTGGGAGGAACGCGAAAACTGGCTCCCGCGCATATTGGAAATTCATGCCGCGGAGAACTTAAAGGCATCATCCGACACTGCCGATGCAGAAGAAATGGAAGAAATTGTGAAAAAAGCCGCCGCCGCGGGAAATTGTATAATTTTTACAGCAACAACAGTTGATCAAAGAAAAAAATCATTCAAAACAATCGCCGAGATGGGCGTCGTAATTGATTTTAATAAAACTCGCAAGGTGATTACACAAAAAAATTTTTTGGCAAAAGAAACACAAAGTATTCTGCAAAAAGCGGGAAAGGAAATGTCTCCCGGCGCGTGGAGAAAATTGGGGGGAAAAACCGGATGGGAACTGAGACCGTCCATTATGGAGCTGGAAAAACTAATTTTTTTCGTGGGTGAGCGTCAAATCATCGAAGAAAAAGATGTGCAGGAAATCGTGGGAAAAACCAAAGAAGATGGAATCTTCGCATTAACCAACGCTCTGAGCGAAAAAAATCAGCTTGCGGCTCTTGAAACGCTGAAAAACCTTCTGGATCAGGGAAATCATCATTTGCAGATATTAACAATGATTATTCGGGAAATCAGACTCCTGCTGCAGGCAAGGATTTTAGTAGATTCGGGGAAATTACCAAAATTTACCTCCAGCATGGATTACGGCTGGTTCCAAAAAATTATGTACCCCGCTTTCACCAGGTTAGGCACATCCGCTTTAAAAGGAGAAAATATTATTTTCAGCCAGAAACCTTACCCGATCTACAATGCCTTGCGCAATTGCGTCCACTTTTCTTATTCCGGCCTCGTCACTCTTCTAAATGAATTACTAAAAATAGACCTGACTTTCAAATCCTCGGCGGCCGACCCGCAAATTCTACTGGAAAAATTTCTGATAAACGCATGCGCCATAAATTGACACCCTGATAAATATCTTGGCCCAAAGCCGGTTTACCGTCAAAGTCTTTTCATTATTTTTTGCCTTTTTTTCTGCGCTTTAGACAATCTCCGGGCCGGTCCCTTCTTTTTGACGTCGTTTCTTTCTCCAGCAACGGCCGCCACGGGATACCGTTTATCGCGGGAAGAAATAATCGTCTTGTTCATAACATTTTCAAACTCTACTGAAGCAAGGGCTGTTTTCCCCAGGCTGGCGGTAAAGTCGGCAATCTCCCTGTCCGAAGACACAACGATTGTCTCCTCTTGGCTTTGCGCCGTTAATCTTTTTATCACATCATCGGCATATTCGCCGCAGCGCGAAAATATAATATCAACATCGCCGTAGCGATCCCGTTCTTCTTCTCTCTCCTCTTCCTGCCGCCCATCAAAAACAACCGTAATTTTATATCTCTTCTTTATCTGATAATCATTTAGTCGCGAAAGCAGCGCCTGCCGCCCGGCTCCCAAGCCGCGCAGCTCGTAACGCCTCAGAACTCTGGATTGACGAATTAAATTGTAGCCATCGATGATAATAAACACGGACAAATATTGACCTAACCCTTTCTCTTTATCAAGATAATTTGTCCTCTCTGATGCTTTTCCTGATAATGACAATGGCAATATCTATAACTGGCTGTCGAAGCTTGAAGAAATGAGCATTGCCCCTGGGTAGAAGAAGCTGCTCTTGCCCAAGAAAGAAAACAAAATTATCAGCTGTTCGACGCAGCGTCTTTCAGGGCGATGATTGTTTTTTTGTAGTCTCTTGTGCCGAAGATTGCTGCGCCCGCAACAAGAACATCAGCACCAGCCTGCGCAATGGACGCGATGTTTTGAAGATTCACGCCGCCATCCACTTCCAAAAGCGTCTTTCCCGTCAGCCTTTCAATCATTTCATGCGCCCGTTTGATTTTAAGCAGACTACTTTTGATAAACTGTTGACCGCCGAAACCGGGGTTGACCGACATAATTAAAAGCAGATCGATCTCCGGCAAAATTTCCTCAACCAAGTTCAGCGGCGTCGCCGGATTCAGTGAAACACCGGCTTTCTTCCCCGTTTTTTTAATTAATTCGATTGACCGATGCAGATGGCTGACCGCTTCCACGTGGACAGTAATATAGTCCGCGCCCGCGTCAGCGAAAGATTGGACAAAAGCATCCGGATTTTTAATCATCAAATGGACATCAAAAGGTAGTTTTGTGGTCTTGCGCAACGAACCGACAATGGCCGGTCCCATAGTAATATTGGGAACAAAACGCCCGTCCATCACGTCGACATGAATCCAATCGGCTCCGGCTTCTTCTACAGCGGCAATTTCTTCTCCCAACCTGGCGGCGTCTGCGGAAAGAATCGAAGGGGCAATCAACTTCATAGGTTTATTCTCCTTCTGTATGAAGGATTTAATATACTAATGCTGCTTCCCTGTCAACAAACACAATTGTTGAATATAAAAAAGCAGGGCTGATTATCATGAAGTAAGTCCTTGACACAAATGCCCCAAAAATTTAACAATAAAACATGATTTACTTATACAACATCATTCTGATAATTACAGCGATAATTATTTCCCCCTATTATCTGATCATTATTCTTTTCCGGGGCAAGTACCGTAAAAGCATCATCCCTAAACTGGGCGGCGGTCAAACAAAAATTTCTTCTATGCCGAAAAGCGGCAGACGCGTTTGGATACACGCTGTTTCCGTGGGCGAGGTAACCGCGGCCGTGCCCATCGTCGCTTCCCTAAAGCAAAAAAAGCCTGACGCTGAAATCATTTTTTCCACTTCTACCGAAACGGGGCAGGAGATGGCACGCCGGCTTATTCACGGGGCGGCTGCTTTCCTCTATTTCCCGCTGGATTTTCCCTGCGTTGTACGCAGAAGTATCAGGCAGGTCCGGCCTGATGTTTTCGTCATGGTGGAAACGGAACTCTGGCCCAATTTTCTTAACGTCTGCAAAAAAACCGGCGTAAAAACATTACTGGTCAACGGACGAATTTCGCCTCGCTCCTACGGCAAATATCGTCTGAGCGGTTTTTTCTGGAAAAGAATCATCAATGATCTGTCCGCGGCGGCCATGATTTCCGATGTCGATGCAACGCGGATGAAAAACATAGGCGTTGCCACGGAAAAGATACGCGTAATGGGCAACGCCAAATATGACGCTCTGGCCGCTATGGCTTCGCCCGAGCTGCAGCAGGAAATCGCCCGCCGCCTGAACGTTCGGGAAAACGAGCGATTTTTTGTCGCTGGCAGCACACATCCGGGCGAAGAGGAAATCATCGTCAATATCTACCGACAAATCATCTCTTTATATCCTGATTTCAAACTAATTATTGTGCCGCGACACATCGAAAGAGCAGCCTCAATCATTGAAATTTTGCAAAAAAACGGTTTTCCCGATATTATTACCATGACGCAAATAAAAAATAACGAGCCCCGCGAAGACAGAAGAATCGTTCTGATTGACGTTATTGGCGAGCTTTTCAAACTCTATTCGCTGGCCACTCTTGTTTACTGCGGCGGCAGTCTGGTCCCCAAAGGGGGCCAAAACATTCTGGAAGCGGCCGCCTGGGGGAAAGTTGTTTTTTATGGCCCTTTCATGGACGATTTCCGCGAGGAAAAAACACTGTTAGAGTCCGTCGGGGGCGGCGTCATGGTAGGCAGCGCGAAAGACTTGGAGCAGAAGATTCTTCACGTTCTGAAAAATTCCGCCGGGCTTGCGGATAGCGGAGCGCGGGGAAAAGCGATTGTCGCCGCCAACAAAGGCGCGGCAGAAAGATACGCGGAAATGATTAAAAAATACTTGGATTAAAAGCTGTGGGCTGCGCGTAAAACGAGGCGGATACCACGGAATATTAAATTAACAACTGGGGGAGATTTTTATGCTGAAAAAATACGAAGCATTGAGCGAACAGGTCAACCCGACAAAAACTTTAATGGCCCAAGCGGTGATAAACCGTTATATCAAAAAAACAAGTCTGACTCATTATTCGGAACTTTCCCGGCTCATCGGTTGCGAAGCATTCGTCAAGCATGAAAACCATAATCCGACCGGCTCCTTCAAAATCCGGGGAGCGCTCAATTTTTTCCACCATATGTCGACAGAAGAACTGGAAGGCGGCATTCTTGTGGCCACAAAAGGTAACCACGGTCTGGCGATGGCCTGGGCGGGGCAATGGTTTCAGGTGCCATGCACGGTGGTTGTCCCCCAGGACAACAATCCGGAAATCAACAGAATCATCGAAAGCTACGGCGCGGAAGTCATCGTGCACGGAGAAGATTTCTATGATGCGCAGTCTTACTGCGAAGAGCTGGTGGACAGCGCCGGCTATTACTATGTAAAGCAGGGAAACGAGCCGGAAATCTTAAATGGCCTGGCCACTATGGGACTGGAAATAATGGAAGATTTGCCTGCTGTTGACACCATCATCTGCCCCATTGGCGGCGGCGCGGGCTGCGCGTCACTGATAAAAACCGTGCGGGCGTTCAATCCCGCCATAGAAATTATCGGTGTGGAACCGCACAATGCCGCGTCTTTTTACCACGCCTGGAAAAAAGGAGAAATTGTTATTCTTGACGAATCTCAGACAATCGCCGATGGCCTAGCCGCCAGAAGTGTTTTTCAGCTTCCCTACGTGATTCTCAAAGACGCGATCACAGATGTCGTCCTGCTCACGGAAGACGAAATCCTGGAAGGAATAAGAATGGCGCTTTCTGCCACGCATAATTTGGCGGAAGCCGCAGGCGCCGTCTCTCTCATTGCCGCCTATAAAATAAAAGAGCGCCTCTGCGGAAAAAAGGTTGTTATGATTATGTCCGGTGGCAACCTGACCATGGATAATCTCAAAAAGGCGCTGAGTTGTTGATTAACGATATTTTTAAACGAAATTAAAAATTATTGCTGACTATGCAACATTCAGTAATCACTACTGAAAATACTTGAAAGGAAAATTATATGCGGGCACAAACTTTAACACCGGAAAATCTGCGTAAACAATTCGTCAGCCGCGCCATTCGCAACATCAAGCGAGGCTATGCCGATGACGAATCCGGACGCGGCATGTTCCGTTCGGAAATCCGTCTGGATTTGCAGCGCTCCCGGCTCATGACCGAATCGTACAAGGCAACCGAGGGTGAGGCGATGGTTCTACGGCGCGCAAAAGCGCTGGCGAATATTTTAAATAAGATGGGCATCTTCATCCGGGATTATGAACGGATTGTCGGCTATCAGACAGCGGAGCCCAACGGCATTTTTCACCCGATTGAACAGAACTGGAAATCACCGCAGCGTTTGGCCAACAGCCCCGCCGGAAAGACCCTGCTTGATGACGCGGGAAGAAAAGAGCTTGATGAACTTTGTAAATACTGGAAAGGCAAATCAATCAGCGACCGCCATCAGGCTGTTCTGCCCGAAGATTTAAAAAAATATTGGACATATGAAGGAACTTTTCTCTGGAGCCAGCTCTCCGAACTGGGCATTCCCAATTATGAAAAACTGTTTAACTTGGGACTGCAAGGACTGATTAATGAAATTCGGGAAAAAATGGCAAGGCTCGACCAAAAAATCCCGGCTGACTACGTCGAGCAAAAAGATTTTCTCACCGCTTCTATAATTTCTTTAGAGGCCGTCATTAATTTTGCAAAACGCTACGCCGTTCTGGCTAAGGAATCAGCCGTCAGGCAAAAAAATGCCACGCGTAAAAAGATTCTTGAAGAAATCGCCGAAACATGCGCCTGGGTTCCGGCAAATCCTCCCCGGACGTTTATAGAAGCCATTCAGTTTTTCTATTTTATCCATCTGGTAAGGTATCTGGAATATTCCACCCTCGGCATCGGCGTGCGCATCGATTATCTTTTTGGCCCTTATTACGAAAAGGATTTAAAAGAAGGAAAGATTACCAAAGAAGAAACTCTGGGTATTTTGCAGCTGCTCTGGATTAAGCTCAATGAATTAGGCCTCGTTTATTCTCCCACCGTCAGTTCCGTTTACAGCGGCGTGGCGTCGCTGCAGGCCGTCACCATCGGTGGCACGGATGAAAAAGGCAGGGACGTGACCAACGACCTGACATATCTTACAATGGAAGCAGCCAAGTCGCTGAAAATAATCGAGCCGAGCATCGCGCTGCGCGTGCACGAGGGGACACCGGACGAAGTTTATTCCCGCGCAACCGATGTCATCAAAACCGGCATTGGTTATCCTTCTCTGTTTAACGATGAAGCCCTGATACCCCTTTACGAACGCTGGGGTGTTCCGAAAAACGAAGCCAAACAATATGCCGTCAGCGGCTGTGTATATATTGAAATTCCGGGGAAAAACGTCGTGCGCCGCTCCGTAGGCTATTTTGTTTTGCCGAAATGCCTGTGGTGGGCGCTACATCAGGGCGTGAATCCGAAAACCGGCGAGCAGCACGGAGCGAAAACACCGGATCCGGCAACTTTCAAAAGCTGGGAAGATGTTCTTGAGGCCTATGCCGAGCAGGTGAAATTTTTCACGAGCAAAATCGAAACGCTGGAAAGAATCAATAATGAGCTTCTGACGCAATATGCACCCCGCCCGTTTTACTCCGCTCTTCTGGATGGCTGCATCGAACAGGGCAAAGACTGCCGCCGGTGGGTTTATAATTCCTTGCTGCATCATTTTTCGCAGGTGATCGGCGGAACGAATGTGGCGGATGCGATTACCGCCATTAAAAAAATCGTGTTTGAAGACAGGAAAGTTACACTGCCGGAATTGATTACGATAATGGATAAAAACTGGGCGGGACGTGAAGACGTGCGCCTCGCCTGTCTTAACGCGCCAAAGTTCGGCAATGACGATGATTACGCCGATGAGATTGCCCGGATAGTGCAGACCAGGGGCGAAGCGGCCATGGAAGAGGTAAAGGACCGATTCGGACACTCCCATCGCGGCGACGGCAGCGCTGTTTCCGCGACCTACGGACTGGCGGCGGACACGCCGGCAACGCCCGACGGGAGATTCGACAGAGAACCGTTTGCCGATTCCACGCTGGCTCCCGCGCCGGGAAGAGACAAAAAAGGCCCTACGGCCGTGCTGAAATCATGCTCTAAAATCAGCACAGTAAACACATTTAATCATCTGCTCAACCAGAAATTTTTGCCAAAATTTCTGGAGGATGATTTAAAACCGGCTTTCTTGAGCTATCTCAAAACATGGAAAAAACTCAAGGTGCCGCATATACAGTTTAACGTGGTTGACCGCGAAACATTGCTTAAGGCAAAAGCCCAGCCCGAGCGTTACAGCGACCTTATTGTGAGAGTCGCCGGTTTCAGCGCTTACTTTGTCGATTTATCTTCGGGACTGCAGGATCATATCATCGCCAGAACGGAGCAGACCCTTACGTGAACGATAAAGAAAAAGGGCTCATTTTCAATATCCAAAAATTCTGTGTTCATGACGGGCCGGGCATACGCACAACCGTCTTCATGAAAGGCTGCCCGCTGAGTTGTCCGTGGTGTTCCAATCCCGAGTCGCAAAATTTCGTTCCTGAAATGATGGTAAGAGACATCAACTGCCGCGGCTGCGGCGCCTGTGTTCAGGCGTGTCCGCGTGGTGCAATCACCATCACCAAAACAGCGGGGCGAAAAATCAACAGAGAAAAATGCGACTCATGTCTTTCCTGCGTGGCCGCCTGTCTATACGATTCTTTGAAACAGTGCGGAAAATATTTAACCGTGGCGAAAGTGGTAAACGAGGTTTTACAGGATAAAATATTTTATGAAAATTCCGGCGGCGGCGTTACCCTTTCCGGCGGCGAACCTTTATCGCAGCCGGCATTTGCGAAAAAATTTTTGACGGCCTGTAAAAAAGAAGGGCTGCACACGGCGCTGGAAACATCAGGCGTGGGATCTTGGACCAGCATGGAAAGTCTGCTTCCCGTTGTTGATTTACTGCTTTTTGACATTAAGCAACTGGATTCGGATAAGCACCGGAAAACAACCGGTATTAAAAATGACCTGATTTTGGAAAATTTGCAAAAAGCGGCGCGTCTTGGTCTGAGTGAACTATGGCTACGCGTGCCGTTGATTGCCAGCTTCAATGATTCCGAAAACCATATTCGGCAAATCGCCACGCTGGGTATCGAACTCGGCGCGCAAAAAATCTCACTGCTGCCGTATCACGAAGGAGGCAAAGCAAAAAGCAAACAACTGGGAAAAACCTACTCTTATGAGCAGGGCAAAGCGCCGGGCGAAAACCACATTCGGAAACTAAAACACCTCATTGAAAAAGAAGGGCTGGCGGTGACCGTGGGCAACTAACGGGTGCAATCGCTCGATATGGCAAAATATATCTCAACGGTGGACCAGGCGGAAATACCCAAAGTAAACTTTCAGGAGGATTTTTTTATGAGAAGCGTTCATGAACTTCTGAGTCTCAAAGGACAGGTGGCAATCGTCACCGGAGGAGCTGCGGGCATCGGACTGCAAATGTCGTACGCGCTGGGAGAGGCGGGAGCAAATCTCGTTTTGGCTTCAAGAAAAATCGAGCGTTGTGAAGAAGTTGCTCAAAAAATGAGCGGCCAACTGAAAGCAGAAGTATTCCCCGTTCAATGCGACGTAGCCAGGGAAGAAGATGTGGATAATCTCTTCCGCAGCGTGATGAAAAAATTCGGCAGGGTGGACATTCTTGTCAATAATTCCGGAGCGACCTGGGGCGCTCCTTCGCTGGAATTCCCCATGGATGGATGGAGAAAGGTTATGGAAACAAACGTTACCGGCCTCTGGATGATGTGTCAGCGGGCGGGGAAAATCATGGCTTCTCAAAATTACGGCAGAATCATCAATCTGGCTTCCATTGTTTCTTTTGTGGGTACCATGCCGGAACAAATGGATTCAGTGGTTTATACGGCAAGTAAGGCGGCGGTGGCGGGCCTGACCAAAGACCTTGCCGCCAAATGGGCAAGACACAATATTACCGTCAATGCGCTTGCTCCCGGCTGGTTTCCCTCCAAAATGACCGATTGGAGCATCCGGGAAAAAGGCAATGCCATTAAAAAATCCATTCCCATGCAACGGTTCGGCGGCGATGACGAATTAAAAACGGCCGTATTGTTCCTGGCTTCTCCCGGCGCGAGTTATTGCACGGGTGTTATCCTGAACGTCGATGGCGGCTGGATTTCCGTATAGTTTTCAAGCCTCATCATTCTATTGACAATAGCAAGGGTTTTCTTATAGTCATGAGCTCGGAAAAACCCGCGACAAGGAGTATTTTTAAATTTATGGAACACAAGACAAGTGCGCCCCCCGGCGATTTCATCCGCGATATTATCGACGAAGACCTGCGCGCCGGCAAAAACGAAAACCGCGTAGCCACCCGTTTTCCACCCGAGCCCAACGGATATATTCATATCGGGCACGCCAAATCTGTTTGTCTTAACTTCGGCATCGCTGCGCAATATAAGGGGACTTGCAACCTCCGGATGGACGATACGGACCCGGCCGGTGAATCCATGGAATTTGTCGAATCCATCATCCGCGATATACGCTGGCTGGGATTTGACTGGGGAGACCGCTTGTTTTACGCGTCCGATTATTTCGAGAAACTCTACGAATTCGCCGTGGAACTCATAAAAAAAGGAGACGCCTATGTCTGCAGCCTGAGCGCGGACGAGATACGCGAATACCGCGGCACGTTTACCGAACCGGGCCAAGACAGTCCCTACCGCAACCGCTCGGTCGAAGAAAACCTAGATTTGTTTTACCGGATGCGGCAGGGCGAATTCAAAGACGGCTCCCATGTTCTGCGCGCCAAAATAGACATGGCTTCACCCAACATCGTCATGCGCGACCCGGTGCTCTACCGCATTAAACGCGAGCCCCACTACCGCACTGGCAACAAATGGGTGATTTATCCCATGTACGACTTTGCCCATTGCCTTTCCGACGCGCTGGAAGGCATCACCCATTCCATCTGCACGCTGGAGTTTGAAAACAACCGCCCGCTGTACGACTGGATTGTCGAACGGCTGATTGATAAAAACCGCCCGAAACAGATTGAATTTGCCCGGCTGAATTTAAGTTATACGGTGTTGAGTAAACGGCGGCTCATCGAGCTGGTGCAAAAAAAATATGTCTCCGGCTGGGACGACCCGCGCATGCCCACGGTGACCGGTATGCGGCGGCGGGGCTACACGCCCGAAGCTATCCGGCAGTTTTGCGCGGCCATCGGCGTGGCCAAAAACGACAACCTGATTGACGTGGCGCTACTGGAGCATTGCGTGCGCGAGGATTTGAATGAACGGGCCCCGCGCGCGATGTGCGTTTTGCGTCCACTTAAAGTCATTATCGATAATTATCCCGAAGGGAAAGTGGAGCAAATTAATTGCGCCAACCATCCGAAACGGCCCGAAATGGGAACAAGAGAAGTCCCCTTTTGCCGGGAAATTTACATCGAGCGCGATGATTTCATGGAAGAGCCGCCCAGGAAATACAACCGGCTTGCCCCCGGCAGAGAAGTTCGTCTGCGCAACGCCTATGTCATTAAGTTCGAAAGTATGGTGAAAGACGAAAAAAGCGGCGAGATAATTGAGCTGCATTGTCGTTACGCGCCGGAAACAAAAGATGGACCCCCGACGGACGGTCGTAAGATACCGGGAGTTATTCACTGGGTTTCCGCAGAGCAGTCCTTGCCTGTCGAGGCGCGGTTATATGATCGGCTTTTCCAAATTGCCGATCCCGGCGGCGAAGAAGATTTTCTGAAATACCTCAATTCTGATTCGCTGCAGATTCTTACCCAATGCCGGGCCGAAATAAATCTGGCCGCAGCCAAACCGGGCAGCCGTTATCAGTTCGAACGCCAGGGATATTTCTGCGCCGATGAAAAGGACAGCAAACCGGGCAGGCCGGTTTTTAACCGCATTGTGCAACTCAGAGATTCGTGGGTGAAAATAGCCACGTCAGAGAAGAAATAAAAATGGCTGGGGAACAAGGATTCGAACCTTGATTCACGGAGTCAGAGTCCGGTGTCCTACCATTGAACGATTCCCCAGCAAAGAAGACTCGCCTGTCCGAACTTGTTGAAACAAGCGCCGGTTCAAAAGCGCGCTCTATATAATGCGGTTGATTTCGTATGTCAACAGATTTTCATTTTTCGTTCTGCATGTCATCCGCAAAAAGAAAAACGAGGAAGCGCTATTCATCTTTTTTATAATAACCTTCCCACTTCTCTTCTATTTGCCTTTGAATGCCGGCTATCTGTTCATCGGTAAGAACCCGGAAACGCGATTGCGAACGAAAATATTCACGCACCGGCACGAGTTTACGTTTTTCCACCAGCTTTTCGGAAGCGGCAGTCAGCCTGAATTGCCCCTCAACAATCTCGTAAAGATCGTAATAGCCCGTTTCCACGGCCAGTCTGCCGATTTTTATTCCGTAACGCGGATCATAGCCCCAGCCCGGCGGGCAGGGAATGTGAATGTGAAAATATTTGGTGCCCGGAAGGTGGAGGCAATTTTTGATTTTATCATAGAGATCCAGCGGATAGGCGGCCGAACAGGCAGCCACATAGCTTAAATTGTGCGCTGCCATGATTGCCGGAACATCCTTCTTCTGTTGCATTTTCCCCTTAAACGGCGTGTTCGCCGTGAGAGCTCCAAGCGGCGTGGTTCCGGATCGTTGTGCGCCCGTGTTCATGTAGCCTTCATTGTCATAACAGAAATAAATGAAGTTATCGCCCCGCTCCGCCGCGCCGGAAAGCGCCTGCAAACCGATATCGGCGGTTCCTCCGTCGCCCGACCAGGCGGCCACGGTGACGTGCTGTTTACCCTGTGCTTTCAGGCTGGCCAAAATTCCGGTAGCGGCGGCAGCCGTAGAGGCGAACGTCACATTCAGACAGGGCAGTTTCGTGGAAGCCACCGGGAAAAGTCCCTGTAAAACCGTGAGACAGCTGGGGGGAACGACCAGAATGGTGTCCTTACCCAGCGCCTTCAGTCCCACGCGATAGGCAATGGACAGGCCGCAGCCGGAACACGCCCTCGTGCCCGGATGAACAAACTCTTCCGGCGGCAAATTTAAAATGGTGGTTTTGGACTGCATGCAATCCTCCTACAACTTGAGCCCGATCCACACCGGTTCTTCGGCTATTCTGCTTTGCACTGCAGCACGAAGGGCACGGGTTAAATCCTCCGTGCGGATTTCACGGCCGCCGATACCGGCGATGAAATTCTGAACCGGCGGCAGCAAACCCGTTCCCGCCACATGCTGGTAGATCGCCGCTTTCAAATCAGAAACCAGCGCACCTTCATAGCCGTAACTTAGCGCCTTTTCAAAGACGATGACGCCTTTTTTGCCTCTCAGTGCCGCCGCGACGGCTTTATCCGGAAAAGGTCGGTAGAAACGCACGCCCATGACGCCCACTTTCATTCCTTCTTCTCTTAAATCATCGACGGAAACGCGCAACTGGTAGGTGATTGAACCAAGCCCCACAGCGATATAGTCCGCATCGTCGCAGCGGTAAGGTTCAAGATAGGGATCACCGCCCCGACCGAAAACAGAAGCGAATCTTTTTTCTGCCTCCTCCGCCGCCGCCAGTGATAAACGCAAATCTTCCTGAAGCAAATAGCGAATTTCCATATAACCATGCGCCAGTTCCCCTTTGACATCCACCCGTACATCCGGCAGGGTAACCGTGTTGAGATTAGCCGGCGCATCGGGGTCAAGGGCATATTCCGGACAAAGCGGCGGCAGGAACTCGTCAACCTTTTTCTGTTCGGGCAAATCAAAAGGCATGAATGTGTGCGACAGAATATACCCGTCATAACAAACCATAATCGGGATGCTGACTTTTTCCGCCAGCCAGTACGCTTTAATGACACCGTCGATAATCTGCTGATGATCCGAACAATAAATCTGCATCCATCCCGTATCTCGCTGGGAGATCGAATCCTGCTGATCATTCCAGATATTCCAGGGCGCGCCCACGGCACGGTTGACGACGCACATGACAATGGGTAGTCTGGCTCCTGACGCCCATTGCACCTGCTCATGCATATAGAGCAGGCCGTTGGCGCTGGTGGCAGTAAAAACGCGCGAGCCCGCGGAGGAGGCGGCAATACAGACAGCCATGGCGGAGTGCTCGCTTTCCACAGGGATATATTCGGCCCGCAGCGACCCTTCTTCGACGTATTCGGAAAGTTTTTCGGTCACGGGCGTCTGCGGCGTGATCGGGTAGGCGGCAATCACACCGGGGCGACACAGGCGCACACCCAGGGCTGCCGCAGTGTTTCCGTTTTCAATAATATGCAACGCTCACCCCCTGTTCTTCTTGCCCCCGGCAAACTGTGCCTCGTTCACCATGGTTATGGCTTTGGTGGGACACTCCTCGGCGCAGATACCACAACCTTTGCAATATTTCAGGTCAACCGTGGGCGGAATAGTCCGGGAAATTACCACTTCCGGGCAATAAAGCCAGCAGATAAAACAGGCCTCTTTGTTCCTCCGGCAGGGAATACACAGGCTCTGATCGATAACCGGGCGCTCCACGCGCCAAGAACCGGTTAGGCCACCATCCCCCGGCCCGTGCTCGCTGTGCGAAGTTTTTCTGCGGTATCTTCTCGTGCCCATATTCACCCTCCCGCCACCGTCCGTTCAAAAGCAAGCCTTGCCGCCAGGGTGTTCTTTTGCGGGTTTCTGAACCGGAACTCTTCCTCAATTCCCTTAATCAGCATATCCAGGCCCAAGAGATTCGTCGCCTTTCCCAGTGAGCCGATGATTCCGGTATTGACAACTCCACGGGGAAGCCCCGCCTCCACCGATATGGCGGTAATGTCCGCCGTAGCCAGACGGAAATTATCAAAGCGATAGGATTCAAACGGCATGGGTGTATTTAAAACAATGATGCCGCCGGATTTGAGGCCGTGCTTCACATCCACCTCGGCCAGAAGCAGGTGATCAAGGACAACAACGATATCCGGCGTTTCAATCGGAGATAAATCGTAAATTTTTGTCTTGGAAATTTTCAACGACGTCATGACCGGCGCGCCGCGGCGTTCGGTGCCGAAAGTCGGCGCCATGACCACGCCCGCGTAACCGGAAGCAAACGCGGCGGCGGCGGCAATTTTGGCCGCGGTAATCGCTCCTTGTCCGCCCCGACCATGCCAGCGAATTTCATACATATAATCAGCTTCCAACTAAAAAAGCCATGGCTCTTTCTCCATGGCCCTGAAATATACTAACCACATTTAAGGACAAAAACCAAGCCGTCTACCCTGAAAAAAATAGATTAAATCGCCGTTATTGTCAATGCTTAAATTGCAGAGAGCCTCGTCTTTTTCTGTACTTTTTCACGGCGCGTCTCAGGAAGGAAACAACGCCGAAAAAAAGCAACGCCACAAGCAGCAAGGACAAAACAGTGGGCAAAGTCGGGCGGGAAATGAGCGACACGGGGTTCCAACTGGGCATGGCCACAATTCTGTCCAGCTTGTCCCGGTATTTTTCCGGCATATCGGGTACGCCGTCCCCGTCTGTGTCTTTAAAGGACTGCACGTATTCTATCAGACCTCTCCACTGTTTCAGTTCCTGGATGCCCGGATTGTATTTGTTTTCATCCACCCTCAGGTACGCCAGATTCCGGACGGCTCTTCCCCTTCTGTCTTTAAGTGAAACATCCAGAAAACGGTAGGTCTCTTCTCCCGCCAGCCTTAAAAAGGAAGCCGTGCGGCTGTTTGAAGCCACACGATAAAGAGTCCGGTTGCCTTCGCTGTAATCCAGGGGTTCGTATCCTTCTTCTTCGGAGCCTATCTCGATATCCGTCACCCGGTCGTAAATCACACGGTGGGGATTATAGACAAAACGCACGCCGGAGATGTGCATATAATAATCATTTCCTCTTTGCGGATAAATGCTGGTCAAAATTTCCAGCATCCTTTTGATTTCATAGGGGTAAAGATAAAAGCTGACCAGCGGATAACCCATGGCCGCGTCCCTGTCCATCCCGCCGCCCAGGGGAATAGTGCGGAACAAATCACCCACAGCAATAAAACCGGTTCTGCCGGCCATCAGATGATCCCGGATGACACCGTTGAACTCCAGGGCGATAGTGGCGCGGCTCGACGGGTCAACTTTATTGACGTACCAGCGCATGGAATCGGCAATAAGATTCCCCAGCGGCGACCCTTCATCGGTAATTTTCAAATCCCACTCCGTGCGCGCCAGAACCTTGTCATAACTCAAGTCGAGGCCGGACAGGAACAATTTGTCAATTTTGTCTTTAAAGTCATCGATTGTTTTTTGGATTTCTTTGTCGCCCAAAACGGAGCTGTTCACAGGTATGACCTGGTAATGCTCAAGCTTCACTTTTCCGTCCCGGAGAGAAACGTCCAGAACACCCACGTACCTGCCGTAAGCGCCCGCCTGGACAATAATCGTTTTGCCGAGGATAACAGGTTTTTCCAGCAGGTGGTGCGAACAGCCGCTGACGATAACATCGATTCCCCTGACCTTGCGGGCGAGAATCTCGTCTTCTGATTTTTTTGGATTAACATTCAGGCCGCCGTGGGACAGGCAGACAACGACATCAACCTTCTCTTCCTGGCGCAGTCTCTGGACAATTTCGCGGGCGACTTCCACCGGCGCGCGAAAATCAACAGGCCGCGCGTAAGTTGCGGCCTCCACGGCGGCGCTTTTCCCCATGATGCCGAAGATACCGATTCTCACGCCGTCGCGCTCGATTACGGTGTAGGGCGTCACCGGAATTTCCGCAAACGCCCTTTCCAGGGCATCGTCAGCATCGCTTTTTTTGCTGAACACGGCGCTGGCAAAAACAATGGCGGGTAATTCCGCCTGTGTCTTCGCCGCCATTAAACTTCTCGCCAGCCCTTCCGGTTTCAAGGAAAAATCATGCGCGCCCAGACCAATCGCGTCATAGCCCATGGCGGCCAGTAGCCTTATTTCGAAAGCCTCTTCACGCGCCAGCATGTGAAAAAGAGAGCCGACGGTATAATCGCCGGAATCGACAACCAGCACCGGATGTTTTTTTTCTTTGCGCGTGTCGCCAATGATTGTCGCCAGGCGCGACCAGCCGCCCATTGTCTCGTCGGCGCGGAAAACAAGGGGTTGATAATCCAGCTCGGGAGAAAAGCCTTGAAAACTGGAATGCATGTCGTTGGTGTGCACGATGGTGAGAAATTTTTCTTCTGCCGCGCAGACATTCATGGAAAAAACAATGACGGCAATGATAATCGCTGCGCGCGGCAGTTTCATGTTTCCCCCTCCCTCAAGCTGACGCCTGTTTATCACAAAACTACGCCGGTGAAAAGTTTTTCCAACCGAGCAGAGATTCTATTTTTTCCAAAAGTCCGTAAAGCGTTGCCTTATCCAGGGCGCAGACAGCCACGGCGTCAAAACGCCGGCAGAGACTTTCCAGTAATTCCCTGTCGTCTATTTTATCGGCTTTATTGAAAACCCGGATTGCGGGCTTATCTTTGATCTCCAGTTCGTCAAGAATTTTTTCCACCGCGACCACCTGTTCTTCAAATTGGTCGTTGCTGACATCAATCACATGCAACAGCATGTCGGCTTCATCCAGTTCATCCAGTGTGGCGCGGAAAGCGGCAAACAGTTCCCGCGGCAAATTGCGGATAAAGCCCACCGTGTCCGTGACAATCGCTTCGGTATCGCGGGGAAAACGCAGCCGGGCGCTTTTTGTATCGAGGGTAGCAAAAAGCTTGTCTTCCGTCAGCACCGCGCTTCTGGTCAGCGTATTGAGCAGCGTCGATTTGCCGGCGTTGGTGTAACCGACGATGGAAATGACGGGCAGTCCCGATTTATTTCTTTTGCCGCGCCGCTGACGTCGGGATTTGGTTATCGCCTTCAGGTCCTTCTCCAGCCGCGCGATGCGTTCGCGGATGCGCCGCCGGTCGATTTCCAGCTTGGTTTCGCCGGGCCCCACGCCGCCGATGCCGCCCGCCAACCTCGACAGCGACGTATCCCGGTGCATGAGGCGCGGTAATAAGTATTTAAGCTGGGCGAGCTCCACCTGAATTTTCCCTTCGCGGCTGTGCGCGCGGCGGGCGAAAATATCCAGAATCACCTGCGTGCGGTCGAGAATTTTCAGCCCGGTAAAATCGCTTATGGAGCGCACCTGCGCGGGGGTAAGCTCGTGATCAAAAATTAACAGGTTGGCGCCGATTTGCGTGGCGCGCAAATCAATGTCGGAAAGCCTCCCGCGTCCCATCAGATATTTCGGGTCCGGCTGCGGGCGGTACTGGATCTGCGCATCAAATACCTCCACGCCGCAGGTATCGGCCAGCTGGCGCAATTCCTCCAGCGATTCGCGCCCGCCGGAAAGAGGGTTTTTTTCCACCCGCACGAGAATCGCCTTTTCCGCCGCGTCAATGCGGCGCGTTTTTTGCCGGCGGGTAAATTCATCCTCCAGCGCGGCGATGAAAGAAAGAAAATTAAGCTCCAGCCGGTGCGGTTCCTGCGGTTCATGAATCAGCCAGTAGTTTCCCCGGGGATTTTCCGGAATCAGATGCGCCCAGAAAAGCTTGCCGGCTGTTCCGTCGGGACGCACCTGCAGCGCGCCGACGATGTCCAGACGCAGATGCGACATATCCGCCAGGTCTTCCGCGGAAAGCCCTTCACCGTTTAAGTGCGTGTGAATCAAGCGCAGTCCCTTGAACCGCGTGGAAGCGGCGCGGAAACCGTCCAGAGAAGGAATAAAAATGCCTCTGGCGCTGCCGAGGATAACCATGCTGATTTCTCCCCGGCGGCTGATGAGCAGGCCGATTTGGCGGTTGAGCGCGAAGGACTGAAGCGAAACCTCGCGGGCGAGATCCTGGCTGAGAATATTTTCCGGCGGCACGCCCCGGCGGTAAAGCCGCTCCAGCTGTTTGATTTGCGCGGCTCCCAGTCCCGCCGTATTGCCGTAAATTTTGTGAATAGCCCGTGCACCTCCGCTTATATTTGATGCGTTATTTTACATTACCGCTGTAATGTTTTCAACCCGCGCGAAAAGACAAAAAAATCCCCGGAAGTTGCCCGTCCTTCCGGGGATAATTTTTTTTGTTATGACGCCTGACCGTTGGAATTAGAAGGTCAAGGTCAGCTTATTGAGGACGATAAAGTTGTCTTCAACATCATTTGTCGTCGCGGCTTTGTAGTAATCACCGGTGAACAGAAAACCCGCGCCCAGCATATAGGAGAGGTTATTGGTGATTTTGTAAGTCGCGGTGGCATCAACTTCCCAGCCGTAATCTTTCTCAGAGTAACCGGTCGGAAGCTTATCAGCCTTGGCGTAAGCAACAGACAGCGCGATATCCAAATCAGAAATCGGACGCACGCCGGCTTTCAACTGGCCGAAGTAAGCGTTGGTCATAACGCCGGAATCAGCCGTTGCAGCCGTTGCGCCGTAACCGGCCATTGCACCCGCCCAGTAATTGCGGTCCCAGTTGAACATAATCAAGCAGGGATTCCAGTCGCGGCCGCCAGTCGCCGTACCCGGGCCACCTTCGATTTTATCTGTGGTGGAGGGATCATCACCGGACATATAGGCAAAGGTGCCGCCGAAATAGAACATGCTGAAATCGGCCACGGCATTAACATAAACGCTCCATGCTGATAAATCAGTGTCTTGAGTAGTGACAAGAGGAATAATAGGGGCGTCATCTTCCCATTTCACGGCTTCACCTCCCAAGTACCATGCTTCCGCCTCGACGGCTACAGGACCGAACTTGGCTTTGACAAAGGGCAGCGCTCCATATATTTTCTGCGCATACGTGCTGGGAGTAGGCCAGAAATTGGGTTTCAGCGACCTATTGTTGATAAAAATACACAACAAGCCGGCCTGACCGCCTTTCCAGTTGTAAATGAAAAATCCCTGATATTTGTCCACGTCTCTGTCGGAGTAAACAGAAGCGTTAACCGCGTTGTCGCTGAACTCATTGAATTTAACAATCTGCAAACCGGCGATGAAAGGCATCTTTATAAACGTGTATTTGATTTTGCCTTCCGGTTCGGAGTTGTCGCCAAACACCGTACCCCAAACGCCGTCTTCCATAATACCTACTTCCCAGAGACCAATCTTGGAGGCATACCAGACGTAGGCGTAGTCGAAAGCGATGTTTTCATTTTCCGCCCTGGTGCCATAAGAATCAACATCAGGAGCAGTGACCAGCGGAACGGTGCTTCGCACATGGCCCCACATTCTTTCCATCGCGTCAAAACGGGTAACCAGCTTCAGAGCGGGCGTGGCAATAAATTCCGCCTGAATACGCATTCTCTGATAATAGAACGCCGTACTGGGTTTGTCCTGGCCGTTCCCCCTGAGCGTTGTACTATCCAGATACATACCGGCCGCGTAGAAAGAACCGGTAAATTTTACGTCAGCCGCGAAGACTGACGTGCTGAAGGCCATAACCAGCCCCAGCGTAAGCAATACTAACCAAAATCTCTTCATTGTTTATCCTCCTTGAATTTTAGTTCAAGCACTCAAAATCCGCCTTCCAAAAACGGGCATTTTTTAAAAGGCGACTCCTTTCCTGCATCCCGCGTTATAAAGCGGCGCAATTCGGGCAAAATCGGCCGCAAGATAAAAGCAGAATACATTGGGGCGAAGTCTAACAAAGCACAATTTGGCTGTCAAGTTTTTTTTCGCGCGCCGTCTGCGGCGAAAACAGTAAAATAAAAAATGATTTCCGCGGCTCGGTTTTAAGCCGCCTCCTGGCGAAAAACACCGTCGCAGAAGCATGGCTCGGGCAAAAACCCGTCCCGTAAGGAGCGTTTCTTCTCCCGATAATTTTATTTTACGGCGGCAAAAAGCCTTCCTGCTCTGACCAGAAAAAACTGCTTGGGCACGCCTTGCTGATTTTCAAACCGACTCGTGCACTAAATTATTAATTTTACTAAAAAAATCTATGGGAATGGCGGTTTTCAAATATTTCTTGACACACAGGTCATATTAAGGTAGGTCAGGTCGCATATGGTTTGTGACTTGCGGTCAAAATATGACTTGTGTCCACAAGAATTGCGCCCGGAGAAAAAACCGGGTCTGGCCCTGCTCAAACGCAATAAATTTTAGTTTAAATCATAAACAAACAAGGGAGGTATAATTAAAGGTATGGCTGATGCAGCAAAAGTTGAATTGAAAGAAGTCTATCCGATTCCGGAAAAGGTAAAAAAGACGGCTTTTATTAGTGGTAGAGAAGCTTACGACAAACTGTACAAAAAATCCATTGATGAACCGGATAAATTCTGGGGCGAAATCGCGGGCGAATACGTCGAGTGGTTCAAAAAATGGGACAAGGTGATTGATTACAATTTCGACGTTAAAAAAGGCCCCATTTACGTCAAGTTTTTTGAAGGCGGCAAGCTTAACGTTTCGTACAACTGCCTCGACAAAAATCTGAAAACACGCGCCAACAAAGTCGCCATTCAGTGGGAAGGCAACGAACCGGGCGAACAGAGGGCTTTCACCTATAAACAGCTTCACGAGGAAGTCTGCAAATTCGCCAACGTCCTCAAAGCCAACGGCATTAAAAAAGGCGACCGGGTTTGCCTGTATATGCCCATGGTTCCGGAGCTCGCCATCGCGATGCTCGCCTGCACGCGTATCGGCGCCATTCACACCATCGTCTTCGGCGGCTTCAGCTCGGACGCCCTCAGAGACAGAATTCAGGATTCCCAGGCGAAACTCCTGGCCGTTTGCGACGGAACTTTCCGCGGCGCCAAAGCCGTGCCGCAGAAAGCCAGCGCGGATGAAGCGCTGAAAGATTGCCCCTCGGTAAAAACGGTTATCGTCGTCAACCGCGTGGGCGATAAAATCAAGTGCGCCTGGACAGAAGGACGCGACAAATGGTGGCATGAGGAAATGGCCAAAGCCGACGCCAAGTGCGAACCGGAACATATGGACGCGGAAGACCCCCTCTTTATTCTTTACACCTCCGGCTCCACGGGAAAACCCAAAGGCGTTATGCACACCACCGGCGGCTATCTTGTTTATGTAGCCTACACACACAAAATGATTTTTGATTATCACGAAGAAGATATCTTCTGGTGCACCGCCGATATCGGCTGGGTGACCGGCCACAGCTATATCGTTTACGGTCCGCTGTGCAACGGCGCCACCTCGGTCATGTTCGAAGGCGTGCCCAACTATCCGACTTACAGCCGTTTTTGGCAGGTAGTGGAAAAATACAAGGTAACCATTTTCTACACCGCGCCCACGGCCATCCGCGCTATCGCCAAAGAAGGCGACGACTGGGTCAAAAAAGCGGACATCTCCTCGTTGCGCATTCTGGGAACAGTCGGCGAACCGATTAATCCCGAAGCGTGGAACTGGTATTTCAATGTCATCGGCCGCGGCGAATGCCCCATCGTGGACACCTGGTGGCAGACCGAAACCGGAGGAATTCTGATTACCCCGCTGCCCGGCGCCGTCGCGGTAAAACCCGGCATGGCCACCGTGCCTTTCATGGGCGTTTATCCCGTGCTGCTTGATGACGAAGGCAAAGAAATAAAAGAAACGGTAGCCAGCGGCGCTCTGTGCATGAAGAGACCCTGGCCCGGAATTATGCGCGGCGTTTACGGTGACCCCAAACGTTTCCAGGAAACGTACTTTGAACAGTTCCCCGGCTACTACACCGCCGGCGACGGGGCGCGGCGCGACAAAGACGGCTACTATCAGATTACGGGCCGCATTGACGACGTTATCAACGTTTCCGGCCACCGCATGGGAACGGCGGAAGTGGAAAGCGCGCTGGTCGCCCACAAAGCGGTCGCCGAAGCGGCGGTTGTCGGCATGCCCCATGACATCAAGGGACAGGGAATTTACGCCTACGTTACACTGAAAACGGGCGTGGCCAAATCCGACGACCTGAAGAAAGAGCTGGTTGCTCACGTGCGCACGGTCATCGGGCCGATCGCCACACCGGACAAGATTCAGTGGGCGGACGTTCTGCCCAAAACACGCAGCGGCAAAATCATGAGAAGAATTCTCAAAAAAGTCGCCGCCAACGATCTGGGCAATCTGGGCGACACCAGTACGCTGGCTGATCCTACAGTTGTTGACGATATCGTTAAAAACAGAGTGTAATCCAAAAAGCCCGGTTTTTCTGATTACAGAAAAACCGGGCTTTTTTACAAAACTTGAAAAATATTAAAATGCGCGTTTCGCCAAAACAAGGAGCGCGCAGGACAAGGAGGTTAGAACTGTGAACATTATCGCATGTGTAAAACAAGTGCCGGATACCGAAGCTCAAATTAAAGTAAAAGCCGATGGTTCAGGTATCGATGACGGCCAAATCAAATGGGTTATGAATCCTTACGATGAGTACGGTGTGGAAGAAGCCCTCCGACTTAAAGAAAAAAACGGCGGAGACGTGACAATTGTCTGTGTGGGCCCGGCCCGCGCCATGGAAACAATAAGAACGGCTCTGGCTATGGGCGCCGACAAGGGGGTACATGTATCCGACCCGGCGCTGGATAACGCCGATGCTTTCGTCACCGCATCAGCCCTCGCCGCCGTGATAAAAGGATTGCCCCATGACATCATCTTTTGCGGCCAGCGCGCCATTGATGACGACTCGGGACAGGTAGGCGCGATGCTTGCCGAACTTCTGGGAATACCGCAGTTGACGCTGGTAACCAAACTGGAATATGCGGGCTCTTCCGTGAAAGTTATCCGCCCCATAGAAGGCGCACAGCTTTCCATCGAAACGGCACTGCCCTGCGTGGTTACGGCGCAGAAAGGCCTCAATGAACCGCGCTACGCATCGCTGCCCGGCATTATGAAAGCCAAAAAGAAGCCTGTGGATGTGAAAAACGCCGCGGCGCTGGGAATCGCCACCGAGGCGAAAGCAAAAGTAGCCAAAACCATTCCGCCCCCGGCAAGACCTCCCGGAAAGATTGTCTGCGGAGACGAGCCGGAACAGAAAGCGGCGGAGTTAGCTCGTTTGCTCAGAGAAGAAGCAAAGGTCATCTAAGGAGGATTGGAAAATGGCAAAAGGAATAATGATAGTTGCAGAACAGCGCGAAGGAGCGCTGAGAAAAATAAGCATGGAGCTGGCTTCAACCGCCCGTAAACTGGCAGACGCCGGCGGCGATGAAGTAAGCGCAGTTCTTCTCGGGGGTTCCGGCGTAGAAAAACTGGCCGCCGAGTTGGGCAAGTATGGCGTGGACAAAGTTTTCGTCGGTGAAGACGCGGCGCTGGAGCCGTACGTGACGGAAGCGCATGCCGCAATTACGGCAAAAATAATCAAAGAAAATGACCCGGCGGTTGTGTTCTTCGGCGCATCCGTTCAGGGCAAGGATTTGTCCGCGCGCGTGGCCGCCAAACTGGCCACGGGATTGGCAACCGACTGCACGGATGTAAAAATTGACGGCGGAAAACTGGTTTGCACACGCCCGATGTACGCGGGCAAGTGCTTCGGCGAAGTGGTCTTCAACGCCAGCCCGGCAATGGCCTCGCTGCGTCCCAACGTGTTTCCGGCGGCGGAAAACGCCAAAGCCGGCACGGTAACGAAAGTGGATGCGAAAGTGGACGCCGCTTCCATTAAAAGCAAGGTTCTGGAAGTGCAGAAAGACACCAGCGGCAAAGTGGATTTGACCGAAGCCAACGTGATTGTTTCCGGCGGACGCGGCATGAAGGGACCGGAAGGATTTGGCATCCTGGAAGAACTGGCCGGCGTGCTCAAAGGAACGGTCGGCGCTTCCCGCGCGGCGGTGGACGCGGGCTGGAGACCCCAGAAAGACCAGGTCGGGCAGACCGGCAAAGTTGTTTCCCCCAACCTGTATATCGCCTGCGGCATTTCCGGCGCGATTCAGCACCTGGCGGGCATGAGTTCTTCCAAATGCATCGCCGCCATCAATAAAGACGCGGAAGCTCCGATTTTTACCAAGGCGGACTACGGCGTTGTGGATGACTTATTCAAGGTTGTGCCGGCATTAACCGCCGAATGCAAAAAGCTGGTAGGATAAATAGACTTAAAGGCTAAAGACTGAAGGTGGATAAAATCCGCCTTCAGTCTCAGCGCCTGTTTTTGGAGGACCAATGGAACACAGTATAAGCCCAATAGGAATAGGAAATGAAGGACGCCAGGTTTTCTGGAACGCGGAAAGTTTCGAACCATTCCTTTTTCTTTTCACCGCCATAGCCCTGGCCATATTTGCTTATGGCGTATGGCGCCGCTGGAAAATGTGGAAAGCGATGGGGAGAGAAGAAATCCGCTGGGACCAGCTTCCTCAGAGACTGAAGTCATTACTCGTAAACGGATTTTTGCAGGTAAAAACGTGGAAAGACGCTTATCCCGGCATTATGCACGGCTTCATATTTTTCGGTTTCTTTGTTTTAATTTTTGGGGCCGCTTTTGACGCCGGGGAATTTCATATCACGGAGCCTTTATTTAACTGGGCCTTCCTGCGCGGTGATTTTTATCTGGGATTTTCCTTCCTGATGGATTTGTTCGGCCTGCTTGTCCTTATCGGAATACTGATGGCCGCTTTCCGCCGCTATATCCAGAAACCCGACCGCCTTGGTTATAAGGGGAAACCGGATAATACCGCCGATGACGCGGTTGCTCTTTTGCTTATCGCCGGGATTATCATCACCGGCTTCATTATCGAAGCTTTGCGCATCCATGTCACCAGAGATTCCTCCACCGGGTTCGCCATGTGGGAAACATATTCTTTTGCCGGCTGGACCCTCGCCTCCGCGTTTTCCGGCATGGATTTTGAGGCGGCAAAAATGTGGCATAAAATAAGCTGGTGGACGCATACTTTCATCGCGCTTGGTTTCATCGCCTATATTCCGTATTCCAGACTTTTGCATATGATTACCACTCCGGCCAATCATTTCCTGATGTCCCTAAAACCGACCGGATATGTTGAACCTATCCGTGATTTCGAAAACGCGGAAACGTTCGGCGTTTCCAAACTGGAAGAATTCACCTGGAAGCAGATTTTCGACGCCGACGCCTGCACGAAGTGCGGACGCTGTCAGGACGGCTGCCCGGCATATCTTTCCGGCAAGCATTTGTCCCCGAAAAAATTAGTCCAGGATATCAAGACGCACTGGCTGGAAAAAGCTCCCGCGGCAATTAAAGCCAAAACAAAAGCCGCCCCGGAAGGAACGGAAGCTCCGGCTGAAGCGGCCGAAGGCGCGGTGCCGGAAAAAGCGCTGCTGGGCGAAGTAATCGATCTGCACGAACTGTGGGATTGCACCAACTGCATGTACTGTATGGAAAACTGCTCGGCCTCTATCGAGCATGTGCCCAAGATTATCGATATGCGCCGCTATAAGGTCCTTACCGAAGCTGATTTTTCACCCGAACTGCAGTTGACTTACCGCAACATGGAAAATAATTCCAACCCCTGGGGCATCGGAGCGCATATGCGCGGCGACTGGGCCAAGGAACTGGGAGTCAAGACGCTGGCAGAAGATCCCAACGTTGAATATCTGTTCTACGTCGGCTGCTCCGGTTCTTTCGACGACCGCGGCAAAAAAGTTTCTTCCGCGTTCGCGAAAATCCTGCAGGCGGCGGGCGTGAGCTTCGGCATTCTGGGCAATGAGGAAGGATGCTGCGGCGATTCCGCGATGCGCGGCGGTAATGAATATTTATTCCAGGCGCAGGCGCAGGCCAATATCGAGATAATGAACGGCTATGGCGTGAAAAAAATCATCGCCATCTGCCCGCATGGCTATAACGCGCTGAAAAAAGATTACCCCAATTTCGGCGGCAATTACGAAGTTTATCACCACACGGAAATTATCGCCGACCTATTGGCCAAAGGAAAAATCACCTTAAAACAGCCGCTGGAAGGTTCGTTCACGTATCATGATTCGTGCTTCCTCGGACGGTATAACAATATCTATAAACAACCGCGGCAAATTCTCGGTTCCATCAGCGGCGTAAAGCTGGTGGAAATGGAGCGCAACTCAAGCAAGAGTTTCTGCTGCGGCGCCGGCGGCGCGAGAATGTGGATGGAAGAAGAAGGCGAACGCATCAACAACATGCGCACTGACCAGGCCGCGGCGACAAACGCCTCGACCGTGGCGGTCGCCTGCCCCTTCTGCCTGACCATGTTCTCCGACGGCATCAAAGACAGACAGTTGTCGGAAAAAATGGTTGCCCTGGACATCTCCGAAATCGTTCTCAGGGCCATGGGCATCGAAGAATACAAGGCTCCCGCCGAAACATGCAGAGTCTGATATGATGCTCCAGCATAACTAAAAAAAGCCCGCCGGAAATTTATCGGCGGGCTTTTTTTATGGAAATTTTAGTAAAAATAAACTAGGTATCTGAAGTAACTAAAAGAAAACGGAGAAACGATAACAAATGGAATACAAAAACATTCTTTTGGCAATTGAAGAAAAAATAGCGACACTTACTTTTAACCGGCCCAAGGTTTTAAACGCCATGAACCTGGAAGTGCTGGGCGAAATTTATGATGCGGTATCAGCCTGCGCTAATAACGATGATGTACGCGCGGTAATTTTTACCGGTGCCGGAGATAAAGCCTTTGTGGCGGGGGCGGATATTGCTCAAATGCAAAACGCCACGTCCGTGGAAATCCTCCAGCTTATGGAGACGGGACACAAAACCATGCGGCTAATTGAAACCATGCCGAAACCGGCGATTGCCGCGGTAAACGGCTTTGCCCTCGGCGGCGGGACAGAAATAGCGCTCGCCTGCGACATCCGCTTTGCCTCGGAAAAAGCGGTGTTCGGACAACCGGAAATTCTTATCGGCGTTATTCCCGGCTGGGGCGGTACGCAGCGTCTGCCCAGATTAATCGGCATGGGTCTGGCCAAAGAAATTATCCTGAGCGGCACGCAGATAAACGCCCAGCGCGCGTATGAAATCGGTTTAGTCAACAAAGTATTCCCTCCGGAAAAACTTATGGAAGAAGCAAGAAAGTTCGCCGCGAAACTTGCTGCCCTGCCCTCTTTCGCTTTAAAAATGGCGAAAAACGCGATTAATTACGGCTTCGACATGTCTCTGGACAACGCCTCTGCCCTGGAAATCGGCGCCATTGCCCAGTGTTTTGCCACCGAAGACCAGAAAGAAGGCATGAGCGCTTTTCTGGAAAAAAGAAAGCCGAACTTTAAAGGAAGATAGACCAAAGACTGAAGGCGGAGCGCATAGCGCAGAATCCGGCGCGTGCGAGACTAAAGGTTAAATTGGAGGAGTACATTCGTGTCACTGCATCTCAATAAATTAAAATCATTTGCCGGCAGAAAAGGACCGTTGCTTCTGATTATCATGGACGGCATCGGCATCGGAAAACCGGACGAAACCAATGCCGTCTGGCTGGCCAAGCCCCCTAACCTCGACCAGCTGTTAAAATCAGATATGTGCACGCAGCTGAATGCCCACGGTACCGCCGTCGGATTGCCTTCGGATGAAGATATGGGAAACAGCGAAGTGGGGCACAATGCCATCGGAGCCGGCAGAATTTTCGACCAGGGCGCGCGGCTCGTCAACAAAGCGCTCAAAAGCGGAGAAATATTCAAAACAAAAGTATGGGAGAAAATTTCCACGCGCGCGCTAAACGGCGGCACGGTTCATTTCATCGGGCTTCTCTCCGACGGCAATGTCCATTCACATATTGAACAGCTCTTCATCATGATTGATAAATGCGCCGAATTGAATTTTCCGAAAGTAAAGATTCATGCCCTTCTGGACGGCAGGGACGTAGGAGAACGTACGGCGTTGGATTATCTTATCCCCACGGAGGAAAAACTAAAAAAAATCTCCAAGAAAAAGAGTCTCGACTACGCTATTGCCTCCGGCGGGGGACGGATGAAAGTCACGATGGACAGATACAATTCCGACTGGAATATCGTCAAGCGCGGCTGGGAGGCTCATGTTCTGGGCCGGGGCAGAATGTTCCGTTCCGCTTCACAGGCCGTGAAAACATTTTACGAGGAAGACCCGAAAGCGACGGATCAATACCTGCCAGAGTTTGTCGTCATCGACAGCACAGGTAAACCCAAAGGCACAATCAAAGACGGAGACACCGTGATTTTTTTCAATTTCCGGGGCGACCGCGCCATCGAAATATCGCGGGCCTTCACCGAAAAGGATTTTACGGAATTCGACCGCGGGTCGCTGCCGGATATTTTTTACGCGGGCATGATGGAATATGATGGCGACGCCCATATCCCACCCAATTTTCTCGTGCAACCGCCAGCAATTGACCGCGTCGTCACCGAATATCTTTGTGCGGAAGGAATAAAATCTTTTGCCGTTTCCGAAACGCAGAAATACGGCCATGTGACGTATTTCTGGAACGGCAACCGCTCCGGCTATATCGATGAACGCCTGGAAAAATACGTGGAGATACCTTCGGATAGAATTGAATTTGATAAAGCGCCGCAGATGAAAGCAAAAGAAATAACAGACACGGCAATTGATTTACTCAAAAGCGGCAATTACAAATTCGGACGGCTTAATTTCCCCAACGGCGATATGGTGGGGCACACGGGAAATATGCAAGCGGCAATTGCGGCGGTGGAGACGGTGGATAAATACTTGGGGGAGCTACTGGCCGTCGTCAAAGAGTTGAAAGGCATTGCCGTTGTCACCGCGGATCACGGCAATGCGGATCAGATGTTCACCATCGACAAAAAAGGCGCAAAGTCCGTAAAGACCGCGCACAGCCTGAATCCGGTACCCTTTATCATCGATGATTCTTTATATCGGGGCGAATACCGGATGGCGGACATTAAAGAAAAAGGCCTGTCCAATATCGCGGCGACGCTTTTGAATCTTCTGGGTTATGAGAAGCCGGAGGATTATGATCCCTCGTTAATAGAATTCGGTAGAACGGGCTCTTAAAATTTTAAGAGCCGGGGAGTTTATTATGCAGGTTTACGGACGGGAATTTCAAGCGGCATCGCTTAACGAGATTCACTACATAATTCTGGAAACAATGAAAAAGATGCCCAGAGGGAAAGTCCTGGATTTCCCCGCCGGCACCGGAAGATTATCCTGGATGCTGCATAACGAAGGTTTCGACGTAGCGGCTGCAGATATCGGGACACACTGGTTCTGCAACCCGGAAATTCCAATTGTCAAAGGCGATCTGGACAGCCGTTTCCCGTTCGCGGACGGTTCTTTTGATTATGCCTTCTGCGTCGACGGACCGGAACATGTGGAAAATATGTACCATACTTTCCGTGAATTCAGCCGCATCCTGAAAAGCGGCGGCCTCTTCACCATGAGTTATCCTAACTATTCGAACCTCGAATCCAGACTGCGTAACATTTTTTACGGCGTGCTGGAACCGGTCGAACCTTACGCGGAAACAGACTGTAAAAACAACGGCCATATCAACCGGCCGGCCTACCCGTTGTTGAAAATGGCGCTGGAATATGCGGGCTTTTCCATTGAAAAAATTCAAAGCGAAAAAATAAAGTATAATCAGCTTTTTCTTGCACCGCTGGCAGTAATTATCAGCATCTTCACCTGGATTAAAGGAGAAAAAGGCAAAAAAAAGTACTGGCTTGATGAAACCAATTCCTGGAAAATCCTCATGGGCGGAAACGGATTAATCATCACCGCCAAAAAAATAAGATAAAAAACCGGGCGCGTTGGTCAAACGCGCCCTGGTATATTTATGAATTCGCTCTTTACATGCGCTCCAGAACAACGGACATGCCCTGCCCGCCGCCGATGCAAAGGGAAGCCAGACCACGCTTAAGGTTTTTCTTTTTCATCTGCATGGCCAGCGTGTAGGTAATACGCGCGCCGGAACAACCGATGGGATGCCCCAAAGATACGCCGCCACCGTTGAGATTGCATTTCTCCATATCAATACCCAATTCCCTGACACAGGCCAGCGCCTGCGAGGCAAAGGCTTCATTAAGTTCAATGAGGTCCATATCTTTCATGGTTAGGTTCAATTTTTTGAACAGTTTGCGCGTGGCGGGAATAGGCCCCAGTCCCATGTATGCCGGGTCCACACCGCCGCTGGCCCAGCCCCGGATTTTTGCCAACACCGCGAGATTCAGCTCTCTGGCTTTATCCGCGCTCATCACCACGACCGCCGCCGCGCCATCGTTGATGCCGGAAGCATTACCGGCGGTTATCGTTCCGTCTTTTTTGAAAACCGCGGGAAGTTTTGCCATTTTTTCCATGGATGTATCCATGGGGCGCTCGTCGACCTTGAATATTTTCGGCTCGCCTTTTTTCTGCGGCACAACAACTTCCACAATTTCATCGGCCACGGCACCGGAAGCGTTGGCCGCTCGCGCCCTTTGATGACTTCTCAGGGAAAACTCATCCTGCTCCTGACGCGATATTTTATACAGCGCGGCGATATTTTCCGCGGTCATACCCATGTGGTAACCGTTGAATATTTCATAAAGGCCGTCATAGACCATCAAATCGGTAATCTGCGAATAAGGCATGCTCATGCGGTAACCCCAGCGCGCTTCCGGCACGGCAAACGGCGCGTTGCTCATATTTTCCATCCCTCCGGCGACAATGATTTCCGCCTCTCCCGCCATAATCGCCTGCGCCGCCAGCGCAATGGCTTTGAGCCCCGAGGCACATACTTTATTCACCGTGTAGGCGTTGGTCTCCTCCGGCAGTCCGGCATAAATACAAGCTTGGCGCGCGACGTTTTGCCCCTGTCCAGCCTGCAAGACGTTGCCCATGATAACTTCATCTATGTATACCGGCTTAAGCGACGGCTGATAATCGTAATGTTTTTTGTTTATCTCGGTCATTTCAAATTTGCCCAAAGCGTCAGGCCGGCAGCTTTTAATAAAATCGTTTACCGCCGGCCTCAACCCCGCACGCCGGAGAGATTCTTTAATAACAAGCGCTCCTAAATCGACGGTTTTTACTCCCTTCAACGATCCGCCGAATTCTCCCACCGCGGTTCTAGCACCACTGACAATTACTACTTCTTTCATTTTTTGCTCCTTTATTTTTCATGATAGATTAAATTTTTTCTACAAATTCCACTTCGCGCGGCACCTTGTAGGAGGAGAGGTAAATCCGGCAATATCTAAGTATTTCTTTCTCTTCAACCGCCGCATTTTCTTTCAAAACAATCCGCGCCAAAACAATTTCGCCGCGCATCAAATCTTTTTTGCCCACTACTTCAACCTCGCGCACCGCCGGATGCACGCTCAGAATATCCTCGATTTCCTTGGGATACACATTGAAGCCGCTGGTGATAATCATTCTTTTTTTCAGTCCGGTAAGAAAAACATAATCATCCTCATCCATTCGGCCCAGATCACCGGTGTGCAGCCAGCCGTTTTTGATAACGATGGCGGTGGCCGCATCATTCTTATAATAACCCGGCATCACATTGTCGCCTCTGACAATCAGCTCACCTATCCGGCCGCGGGGAAGTTCCTTTCCTTCTTCATCAACAATCTTTATCTCGGCGCCGGGAATGGCCTTGCCGATGGAGCCGGGCTTCTGCGGACGGTCCAGCATGTTGAAAGAGCAACAGGGAGAAGCTTCCGTCAACCCGTACCCTTCCACAATTTTCGCGCCGAATTTCTCCTCAAAAGGTTTAATAAATTCCGGCGGCATTGCGGCGCCACCGGTTACGCAGACATCTAAAGAACTTACATCAAAATTTGACGCTCCTTCATGGAAAAGCATTCCCAGATAAAGCCTGGGCACAGCGCAAATGTAACTTATCCTTTCTTTCTGGATAGCACCGAAAAGCCCGTCTATCGTGAATCTGTCCATCATCACCACACTGCAGCCGGTGCGAACGACGTTAATCATATTTACCGTTGCGCCGAAAGAGTGAAACAGCGGAATCAAACAAAGTCCAATATCTTCATGCGTCCTTTTCACCACGGATGATATCAGTGTAGATTGAGAATAAAGATTACGATGCGTAAGAACCGCACCTAACAATTTACCGGTAAGCCCGGAAGTGTAAATTATCATCGCTGGGTCGTCAGGGTTTATTTCTTCGCTGATCTCGGGAAATTTCCCGCCGGCCAAAACCCTTTTAAAGAGCGCCTTTTTATCGGGGGAATCTACCAGAATTAAACTTTTGCAGTTGGTAAGTTTATTCCGGATTTCTTCATAACGCTTTCGCACCGTTTCCGTCGTGATTAAAACTTTCGCCTCGCTGTTTTCCAGCAAATAACTCAACTCGTAAGGCGTGGAGGAAGTGTTGAGCGGCACAGCCACCGCTCCCAGTTTTACCGCTGCAAAATAACAGTAAAAAAACTCGGGAATATTGGGCAAAACCAAAGCCACTTTATCGCCTTTGACCACGCCTGCCTGATTTAAAATACCGGCCACGGCGTTGACGGCATGATTAAGCTCAACGTAACTGATTCGTTGATTTTCAAAAATAACGACCGGTCGGTCTCTGTATTTTTCGACAGAATCTTCTAGTAAATCCGCTAAGTTAATGTCTCAAGAACCTCCGCACAAGTTAGGTCGTTTTTTAGCAAAAAACATCCTCTTTTTCAACAATATAATCAGGCCTTGTAACTTACTTAAATTATTGAAAGGAGGGGCGTTTGCGGCAAATTTTACAAAATTTGCACTGTCAAACAACAATACTATCTTCCATTGTTTGCAAGGCGTCAATGACTTTGTCCGCGGATAAATTATCCAGGCACCTGCTGATACCGCGTCCATCACAGCCTTTCTGGTAGCAGGGGGAACAAGACATGTCCGTCGAAACAACGTGATTTCGGGGGGCAGGCAAAACCCAATCACGCCAATCAGTCGGCCCGTAAACAGTCAGATTCCGCGTACCCACGGCAGCCGCTACATGGGGAGGGGCACTGTCCACGCCCATGTGCAGCTTGCTCATCTTGAGCAGCGCCGCCAGCTCCCGTAAATTCGTTCTTCCCGTCAGATTAATCATCGGAGAAGTAGCACCCGCAATTAATTTTTCCGCACGACTTTGTTCTTCTTTTGAACCCACAATAATCGCGGGCATTCGATATTGATGCCAGACAAATAACGCCACTTCGCGCCATTTATCCATTCCCCATTCCTTGTAAGGCCAACGCGAAAAAGGGCTGATGCTCACCCAAAAAGAACCGGGCGCCACTCCATGGGCGGCTAATAATTCCACTGCCTTTTTACGCGTTTCTTCAACGACAATAATCTGAGGCATATAAGTGATTTCTTTTATACCAAAGCCACGGACAATGCGCAAAGATTGTTCGGCGGCGCCGTAGAACCTTTCCCGTGGCGGCGCCTCCTGCAGCAAGTGAGTAAACGCTTTGTCGCGCCAGAACCTGCCCGGATAATGCAGGGCGCATTTCATCTTTGCTCCGGAAATAAAAGTCACCACCGTTCCCCGGTCATCGGCGCGCAGATCGAAGAGTAAATCAAATCTTTCCCGCCTTATATGCAGCATCAATTTCACTTGCTGCCAGATATCGCTTATCTGAAAAACCTTACTTATAGATGGGTCATCCAGAAGAAAATCACCATATGGCTTCCTGGTTACAACAGAAAGCAGGGCTTCCGGAAAAGAGGCTTTTAGCGCCCTAAACGTGGGAATGGACCAGATAACATCACCAATATCTCCCAATTGTATGATTAAAATACTTTGGGGAGAAATATACAGTTTATGTTCGGGGGCAATCAACATTTATAAAACTGATTTATTCTGATACGGAACGTATTCTTCAACAATCCGCTGAAGTTTCACTTTTATTTCTTTCGCATCGTGTTGCTCCGCCGCCTTAACCAAGCCATCAATTTTTTTATTCAGTTCTTCCTTGGCTCGCGGAAAATCTCCTGAACCGTTAAATAAATGATTGGAGCGAAGAACCATGACTTTTTCGTGACCGGTGGGTAAAATATTTTCTCCTTCGGAAATAAGTTCTTCATACAACTTTTCACCATCACGTAAACCGGTATAAATAATCTTTATGTCGGTGTCCGGCTGCCGGCCGGAAAGACGAATCAGGTCGCGCGCCATATCAGCGATTTTAATCGGCGTTCCCATGCGCAAAACAAAAACTTCTCCGCCCCTGCCCATGGATCCTGCCTGCAAAATCATCTGCGCCGCCTCGGGAATCGTCATAAAATAGCGATTAATCTCGGGGTGGGTGACTGTCACCGGCCCCCCTCTTTCAATCTGGCGGCGGAACAACGGAACAACCGATCCGGAAGAACCAATGACATTGCCGAAGCGCACCGCCATCAGGTACGTGCCGTTGCCACACAATGACTGCATGATTAATTCCGTCACTCTTTTACTCGCGCCCATCACATTTGTCGGGCGCACCGCCTTATCCGTCGATACCAGCACAAATTTCTCCACGCCGTGTTTAACAGACGTCTCCATGACAACGCGACTGCCGATGACATTATTAAAAACGGCCTCCCACGGATTTTTTTCCAGCATCGGAACATGTTTGTAGGCGGCGGCATGAAAAACCACTTCCGGTTTATACTTGCTGAAAATATCATCCATTAATTTCTCATCCTGAACAAGCCCCAAAATCGCCCGGCAATTACCGAAGGACCTTTCATCCTGTATCTCCATCTGAATGTGAAACAAATTCGCCTCACTGGCATCAAGCATCACAAGAAAACGAGGCTCGTATTTAACAACCTGCCGGCACAATTCCGAACCGATAGAACCGCCGCAGCCCGTAATCAAAACAGTCCTGTTGGCAAGAAAATCATGAATACCGCCAACATCCAGATTTATCTCCGGACGACCCAAAATATCCTCGTATCTAATGTCCCGCAAAGCTTTTACGCTAACACGTCCATCAATAAGCTCGCTTAGTGAAGGCAATACTTTATACGACATTTTGCACGCCATACAGGCATCGACGATATTTCTTAACTGTGAACCTGTTGCTGAAGGAATAGCTATAAATAATTCCGTTACCTTGTTTTTTCTTGTTATATGGGCAATATCCGCGACGCTTCCCAACACGCGCACACCATGAATCGACCAGCCGTGTTTTTGCGGATTATCATCAATAAGCCCCACCACTTTATATTGTAATTGATAATTATTCAAAAGCTCCCGCAAAAGCTTTTCACCGGCATCGCCAGCTCCGATAACCAAAATGTTTTTACGGTCATGATAAGAAATACCGTTTTGCAAAGTTTTCCCGCGCAGGTAATAATTGCGGATGCCGAATCGCAATCCGCCTGTAAGTATAAACGTCAAAACTCCATCAATAACAAAAACAGAGCGGGAATATCCTTCAAAACGGCTCACATAAAGAATAACGGCCAGTATCAACAAAGACGACAAAAAACAGGCCCTTACCAGTTGCCACATATCCGCCAAACCCGTGTAGCGCCACATGCCCCGGTAGAGGTCAAAATAAAAAAAGATTAAACTTTTGAGAGGAACAACCCATAGCAGTAAAAATTTGACTTTTTCAACCCATTTAAAGGCAACAAGAGAAAGCTCAAAACGCAGCAGATGGGCGCCGATCAACGCAATGACAAAAATCAGCACGTCGCACAAAACCATGAAATAAAAATGAGGGTTTTTAAGCTGAGGATTTAGTGTCATGCTTGTTTACACGTCTCCTGTGCCGAATGCCCTTAATTTTCCTGAGCAAAACAGTTTCTAACACTTATATCATACAACACTGTTTCGGAAATTAAAATATATTATCACGTTGAAAACCAACCGATTATTTCTTCGGCTCTGAAATCACTTTGCGTTTCAGCAAAAATGCCTCCAGTTTAGTAACGCATTCATCCACGGATGATTCCCGTGTATCAATTACTATTTCCGGTTGCTCAGGTTCTTCGTAGGGCGAATCAATTCCGGTAAACCCGGGAATTATGCCGCTCCTTGCTTTCTCATATAATCCATTCGGGTCACGCCTTTGGCATTCATCGAGGGAGCATTTAACATATATTTCTACGAATCTACCCGGCGCCAACAAACTTTTTACAAAATTACGGTCCGCTCTAAACGGTGAAATAAACGTGCATAAAACAATGCTACCGTGCTCAAAAAACAGCTTTGCCGTTTCACCCGCCCGGCGGATGTTTTCTTTTCTGTCTGCAGGCGAAAAAGCCAGGTCCGAACATAAGCCATGGCGGATGATATCGCCGTCAAGCATCGCCGTTTTACAGCCGCGCTCAAATAAACGACGCTCGAGAGCCATAGCAATGGTTGATTTCCCCGCTCCGGAAAGGCCCGTGAACCAAAGTACCACAGCCTTATGCCCGTTTTTCTGTTCCCGCTGGGCGAGTCCGATATGAGACTCACGCCAAACTGTGTGCGGCGATTTCTTTTGTTTCACGATCGCATCCGCAACGGGAGCAAGATAATCTTCCATATGCCTGGCGGCATCACGAATCATACCTGCAGCAACGGTCCTGTCGGTCAGCGGGTCAATCAAAATAAACCTGCCCGTGGCATGGTTTATTTTATAGGGATCAAAAAACACCGGCGTGGCAAGCGTTATTTCCACACGGCCGATATCGTTTAACGAAAACATGTCAACATTGTCGCGGTGCAGCGTATTCACATCAATCCTGTACACGATGCTTTTTATAACCGCGCGCACCGACCTTGTCGTGTGTTTCATGATAAACGAAGTACCCGTTTTCATGGGATTATCATCCATCCAGCAAATTATCGCTTCAAGTTTTGTTTCAATCTGCGGCAGGTTTTTCCGGCGAACAATCATATCGCCACGGCTGACATCGACTTCATCATTCAGGGTAAGAACCACCGACTGCGGCGCGAAAGCCTCCTTAAGCTCGCCGTCATAAGTAACGATAGATTTAACGGAAGTTGTTTGACCGGACGGTAGTACGACAACCTCTTCGGAAGGCGTGATCGTGCCCGAAACAATTTTTCCGGCAAACCCGCGAAAGTCAGCATTCGGTCTGACGACATACTGCACGGGAAAACGAAAATCCACCAGGTTTCTGTCCGCGGTGATGTTCAGATTTTCGAGATTATGAAGAAGCGTTGTTCCTTCATACCAAGACATTTTTTTGCTTTTAGAAACGACATTATCCCCTTTCAACGCAGAAACGGGTATGTAAACGATGTCGTGAATATCAAGTTTCTGTGAAAATTCTTCATAATCGCTGACAATACACGAAAAAACATCCTGAGAATAATCGACCAAATCCATCTTATTTACGGCGACAATCAAATGCGGGATTTGCAATAACGAAATCAAAAAACCGTGCCTTTTGGATTGTGTCAAAACACCGTTGCGTGCGTCGATGAGAATAACGGCGCAATCCGCCTTGGAAGCGCCCGTCACCATGTTTCTGGTATATTGCACGTGCCCTGGCGAATCGGTAATTATATACTTTCTTTTTTCCGTCTCGAAATAACGGTAAGCCACATCAATGGTTATCCCCTGTTCGCGTTCCGCGGCCAAACCATCCAGAAGGTAGGCCAAATCAACTTCCTTGAAGCCTCTTTTCTTGGACGTTTTTTTTATCGCTTCATACTGATCTTCATAAATGGATTTCGTTTCATACAACAACCTGCCGATCAGCGTGGACTTGCCGTCGTCCACACTTCCTGTCGTAACAAAACGCAATAGAGATTTTTCGCCGGATTGCATCAGAAATATCCTTCTTTCTTTTTTTGTTCCATGGAGCTGTCGCTGGTCAAATCGATAACGCGGTTTTCCCGCTCCGATTTTTTGGCAGCATGCACTTCCGCGATGATTTCGTCATGCGTCTTTGCCTTGGAAGCGATTGCCCCTGTGCAGGGGATACAGCCAAGAGAACGAAAACGACATGTCATCACTTTTGTTTTTTGATCCGCAAATCTCTTTCGCGTTTCCTCGTCACCCACCGAGCAGGACGATAAAGGGATGAGGATACCGTCACGGATAATCACCTCGCGATCGGAGGCAAAGTAAATCGGCACAACGGGAATTTGTTCGAGTTTTATATATTGCCAGATATCTTTCTCTGTCCAGTTGCTGAGTGGAAAAACCCGCATGGTTTCTCCTTCGTTAAGACGCGTGTTATATATATCCCACAGCTCAGGGCGCTGATTTTTGGGGTCCCACTGGCCAAATAAATTACGCAGGGAAAACACCCTTTCTTTGGCGCGGGATTTTTCTTCTTCCCTTCTGGCGCCGCCGATGGCGGCGTCAAACCCATGCTTGCGCACGGCATCCAGAAGCGCGCCCGTCTTTAAATAAGAGCAACATTTATCCACACCCATTTTTAGCGGATGACACCCCCGGGCAATCCATTCCTCATTTCTTTCCACAATGAGCGTTGCGCCAATTTTCCGGCAAAATTCATCCCGGAACTGATACATTTCCGGAAATTTATAACCGGTATCAATATGCATCAGAGGAAAAGGGAATTTTCCGGGATAAAATGCTTTTTGAGCCAGCCTGACCATCACGCTGGAATCCTTCCCCACGGAATAAAGCATCACCGGATTTTTAAACTCCGCCGCCACTTCGCGCAGAATATCAATTGACTCCGCTTCGAGCTGACGTAAATAAGATAGGGAAAATGAATTCATGTTAACTAATTTCTCCGGTAATATAATCTTTTGTTTTTTTATCGCGCGGCTCAGTGAAAAATTGGCTGGCCAACTCATGCTCGACAAGATCACCCATGTAAAGAAAAATTATATAATCCGCCAGTCTCCTGGCCTGGCGAAGAATATGAGTAACGAAAATAATCGTATAGTTCTGCTTCAGAATTTTAAACTGCGTTTCCACAAGTTTTGCGGAAATTGGATCAAGGGCTGAAGTCGGTTCATCGGCAAGAATAATTTCAGGTTCAACAGAAAGAACTCGCGCCAGAGCCAAGCGTTGCTGTTGGCCTATCGATAATTTTGCCGCCGGAGCGTGCAGCCTGTCTTTCACCTCTTCCCAAAGACCGGCCAGGCTAAGGTAATGTTCTACGAGCAAATCCATCTCACGTTTTTTTTCCTTTCGCCCCCCTCCCTCTTTGGAGAAGGCGGAAACGGTTTTAGCGATATCCAACCCATGGATTCGCGGGCCAAAGGCGACATTCTCATAAATGGACATGGGCAGCGGATAAGGGTGCTGGGGCAGGAAACCGACCTTTTTTCTCAGACAGGTCACATCCGTCTCGGCATGATAAATGCTGGTTCCGTCAATGTAGATATCACCGGACACGGCAACGTCTTCGTTTAATTCCAGAAGTCTATTCATGCTCTTGAGCAACGTTGTTTTTCCGCAACCGGACGGGCCAATGACGGCAATAATCTGACGTTCGGGAATTTCCAGACTGATATTTTTAAGAACTTCATGATTACCATACGAAACGGACAATTGTTTTACTTTTATCTTGGACATAACTCCTTATCTCACTATATTTTTTGAAAACCGCCAGCCTAACAGCCGGGCAATCACATTTATAACCATTACAATAAAAAGCAAAATTAATGCCGCCGCGAAAGCCCTGGCCTGCACTTCCGGCACCGGCGTCCCCACCTGAAAGAATACGGCCAGCGGCAGAGAAGCGACCGGATCCAGCAAGGAAGAAGGAATCTCATCCGTATAGCCGGCAGTAAAAAGAATGGACGCGGCATCACCGATGCCACGTCCAAAAGCAAGAATAATTGCGGTAAAAATCCCGGGCAGCGCCTGTTTGAGCACAACGGCGAAAGTCGTTTCCATCCTTGTCGTTCCCAAAGCATAAGCCATCTCTTTCAACTCAAAAGGCACCAAACGGATTGTTTCATCCATGGCGCGGGTCATAATCGGGATCATGAGCAAAGTCAAGACGATTATTCCTCCGAGAAGAGAAGCCCGCAGCCCCAAAAAGACCATAACGACAAAACCAAAGGCGCCGTAAACAATCGACGGTGTGCCCCAGAGAATATCAAGAATCAAGCGGGTAAAATCAGCAAAACGTTTGCCCAGATATTCTTTTTGGAGGGCAAGGGCGACGGGAAGGCTGATGACAAAGGCTAAAAACGTAGCGCCCGCCATCAGGTAGAGGGAACCCACAATAGCGTTGGCGATGCCACCTTCTTTGCCCAGATAATAACCTCCTTTGGGTGTATCGATGATCATGGATAAATTGAGAGACGACAAACCTTTTACGGTGACCACGAGAATAATTCCCGCCAATACCGCAAAGACCAGAAAAAGGGCAATAAACATCATACCTTTGAAAATATTTTCTTCCAGCTTTCTGCGTTTCATCGATCCATCAATTCTCCCATCTTAAGAAGCGTGTAATGAGCGGTGAGGCTGAATATGGTCACAACAAGCATCAGAATCAGCGCCGCAGACATCAGCGCCGCATCATACAAAGGAATGGACATCACCTCGCCGTAATTATTGGCAATCAGTGCTGGCAGGGGATAAGCCGGATCAAAAATTGAGGAGGGTATCTGGGCAACGTTACCGACAACCATCAATACAGCCATTGTTTCGCCGAAGGCACGGGCAAAACCCAAAACAACCGCCGAAATCAGCCCTGCTCTGGCTTTTTTCAAAACGACATGTTTAATCGCTTCCCACTTGGTGGCTCCCAGCGCCAGAGCGCTCTCCCTTAAAGGTTCGGGAACCATCCTCAATACTTCTACGGAAATCGAAACAATAAAAGGTATGACCATAACAGCCAGAACAATTCCACCGGACAAAAGACTGTAACCAGTGGTTTGAATACCGACAAGCTCTCCGACAAATCCTACAAAAGGAACAACCACCAGAATGCCGCACAGGCCATAAACAACGGATGGAATTCCCGCGAGAATATCTATGACAAAACGGGCAATTTCCCTAAAGCTCCTTCTGGCATATTCAGATAGGTAAATAGCAACAAGCATACAAATGGGCAAAGCAATCAGCATGGCCAGCAAGGTTACCTCCAGCGTGCCAATGATAAAAGGAAACAGACCGAATTCATTTTTCATCGGGTGCCAGGATGAGGAAAACAGCAATTCCTGCAGTGAAACCATACCGAGAATCGGTCTGGCCTTTAAAATCAGACCGCAAAATATTAACAGCGCCAGAAAGTTGATAAAAATCAGGAAACCGCGAGCGGAAACCACCGTAATCAAATCTTTGATTCTTCTTTTATTTGGCCAACTACTCATATCCGGGAATAACTCTTTCTCTTTGTTCTATTTTTTAATGGCCAATTTTTTTTGAGCGTCTCTAATCTGGGAATCATCTATTTTGAGGTAACCAACCTCGTCAACATACTTTTGTCCTTCCGACAATATCCACTGGACAAATTCTTTCGCCAGGCCGCTAAAATTTCCTTTGGTAACGAGGTAAAGATCTCTGGCTGGCGGGGACGGATACACACCGGAAAGCACTGCCTTGATTGCTTCTTCTTTGGTGCCAAGTTTTTCCTTGAGGTCAACCCGGCCGTTTTCATTGACATCGATCGGCACAACTTGAATTCCCGCCACGGGCATGCCCGTTTTCATATCATAAGCGAAATTAAGATTGTTATAACCGATACCGTCCTTATCTTTTCTGATGGCGTCCGCAACACCGGGGTCTCCGTAAACAGCAACCCCTTTTAGATCCTCCTGCTGCGCCCCAAGGTACCTTGCCCACGTTTCCGCCGCACCGCAGGAATCGGAGCGGGTATAAACGCGGACGTTGCGGCCGTTATTTGTTTGCGCCAACTCACCCCAGGTCACCTGCTGCCCGGTTAACCACAGCTTAACGAAGTCTCTTTTCTTCAATCCCCTCTGCGCCAGTTCCTTCATGACCGGATTGGCCGCGTTAATTGTCGGGAAAACCGCATCTTTCACTACAGGGATATAAAAAGCGTTTTGTTTTAACTCTTCAGGCCGAAGCTCCCTGGATACCATACCTATATCCACCAAACCGGATAAGGCATCCGTCATCCCCTTACCCGCACCACCTGCGGAAATATCAATTCTGACATTGGGATAAACCTTTTTGAATTCCTCCGCCCACTTGACCACCATCGGATAAAGAGCCCACGCTCCAGAAATGCGGATTCTGCCTTCAATATCTGCAGCTTTTTCCGCTTTCCCTGCCGCCCACACCGGACAAAGGCTGATATTAAATAGAATAAAAACTATGATAAAAAGACGTATTATTTTCTTGATTTTAAGACCTTGCAAAAAGTTCATGTATCCTCCTTGATTGAAATTTTGTAACATAATCACATATTTCCTATCTTTGCAAGAATAAATAATCCATTGAATATTGATAGATAGTTGATTTTGTTGATAAAAAATTTTGTTGTCCCGTCGATATTTACCTTAATGGAAGACAATCACGGCGGCAATTATCGTTGCCGCCCGACAAAGCTAGGCTTTTGAATCTTCATCTGCGAAGATATCCTCCCTTCTCAAAACAAACTGACGAGGCGCAAAATTAAGATCCCGGGCTGCCTCTTGATAATCAAAGACAAGATTCTGATTCATTCTTTCGGCCATGGCAGGAGACCACTTGCGAAAAGGCGGCAACACGCGCAGAAAAAATATCGCCAGGCGAAAAAGCCAAAGGGGAAATTCCAAAAAGCGCGGCTTTCTGCCAACAGACAAAAAAATACGGCCGACCATTTCCCTGTAGCTGACTATCTCTCCACCCGATATATTATAAGAACGATTAGCGGCTTTACTGGAAGTGAGTGCCGCCAAACAGGCAAAAGCAACATCCTGTGCATGAACCGGTTGACGAAACCCCCGTGCCTTCCCCAACAACGGGAAAAAAGAAAAACGTTTAATAAAACGGGCAATAACGCTGATATTCTTATCCCTCCCTCGCCCGTAAACTAAAGTTGGCCTCAATATAGTAAAAGTTAATTTTTCCTTTTCTGCCCATGCCGTCAAGCGCTTTTCATTTTCGGCTATGTTTTCCACAAGTTTTCTTTCCGCCGGATCGGAAGATTCCCCTTTGGTAAATCTGCTTGTTGATGAAACAGCCACCACATGACTGGCGTCGCAGCTCTTAAGAAGGGAAAAGTGTTCCGGCAGGAACCAAATGGGGGCAAGACAAATCCACTTTTTTATTTTTATTGTCACAGCATCCGACAACTTTTTCGTCGGAAGAAGGCGCCAAGTAACACCTTGTGTTGCATGCTGTTCTGCCCTCGGCAGCGCCCGTCGCGTAAAAGCCACAACATCGTAACCATTTTCAACCAGCAGGGTTAGCAAGAAGTCCCCAATTATGCTGGTTGCGCCGATGACACCAACACGCTGTCGAACATCCGTCATAAGATTAGCCTGTCTTTTATTTTCCGTAAGGCATGATAGGCAGCTATCATACTAAATCTTATCCAGACACTGGAGACAACCATCCAAAATAAAACGCCCGGATATCGATGGCGGAAGAATTTACGGTAAAAACGGACCATGCCCTTGTGTTTATTCCATTCCACAAAGACCGGCCGTGCATGGGAGCATGTACCCTGATAATGAATTACAGATGCTTCCGGAACGAATATAATCTTCCAGCCGCGCTGACGAAAGCGCATGCACCAGTCCAAATCCTCACAATGCATAAAGTAACCCTCGTCCAGCACCCCGACATCATCTATAGCTTCTTTCTTCACCAGCATAAATGAGCCGGAAATCGCTTCGACTTCAATCGGCTTTTCAGGCAGGGGTTCCTTGTACAACATGAAATCGTAAAAAGAATGCGGATAGCGCCGGCTTAATCTGGACAGACCAGACATACGCACAAAAGAACGCCAAGGAGTTGGTACCGCCCGTCTCCCCCCCGCCTGCTCCGTGCCGTCCGGATTAAGCAGCAACGGGCCAACCATAGCGGCTTGCGGGAAATCTTCCAGGCAATCAATTAGTTTTTCCAGCGCGCCATGTTCAACAATGCAATCAGGATTCAAAAACAACAAATAGTTGCCGGAAGAGGCCGCAAACGCAATGTTGCAGGCCCTGGCAAAACCGATATTTTTATTATTACGGATACATTTTAAAACGGTTGATGCGGGATTCAAGCTTTCTATGGCCTTAATGCTGCCATCTTCTGACGCATTATCCACCACAAATATTTCTGCAATGGAGGACAACTCAAGCAACGGTTTAACCGTCTGCCGCAACATGTCCCCGGCATTGTAATTAACGATAATAACAGATACCTTGCGCATCTATGATTTAATATTCTCTCTCATTGTTACCCCTTCCCCTTATTTATCAGATAGTTACGAATTGCGTATGTTTTGATTTTATTTTATAACATATTTATTAATGAGATACATCTTCTTTTTTCACTACTTTTAACAGCGTCCGCCAAAGGATGCGCATATCCAGCATAAAAGACCGATGCCGCATGTAATACTCGTCGAGTGCAACTTTTTCGGGAATGGAAATTTCGTCCCGGCCGTTAATCTGCGCCCAGCCAGTAATGCCGGGGGTAAGTTTATGAATTTTTTTCTCGGTTCTGAGCGTAATAAGGTCATCCTGATTATACAAAGCAGGCCGGGGACCGACCAGACTCATGTCGCCTTTGAACACGCTCCAGAACTGCGGCAGCTCATCGAGGCTTGCTTTTCTTAAAATAGAACCGATAGGTGTCAAGTGCGCATTGGGATTTTCAAGCAAATGCGTCGCAACTTCAGGCGTATCAAGCCGCATGGTTCTGAATTTAGGCATTTTGAAAATTTTATTATCTAGCCCTATGCGATCAGACCAATACAAAACCGGCCCTTTGGAAGTTATCTTGATCAAAAACGCAATGACAGCAAAGGGAAACAATAAAATCAAAGTCAAACAAAATGAAAAAAACAAGTCAAATATTCTTTTCATGAATACATTTCACTAATCGTTTCTTCCCAGCCGGTTTTTAAATCATACTGAGGAGAAAACCCGATTTCTCTTTGAAAAAGGCTTCCGTCCACCGCAATATCTTCCGTATATTTATCGATCATTTCCCGGGTCACTGGCGATTTTAAACCAACGGCGTGCATGCTTTTTTCTGTCCAGCGAACCAATGTGCGTAACGGTTCTATAGGCAATGATAGGCAATTTGGTTTGCGTCCAAAACCAAAGCAAATAGCTTCAATAATTTCTTTCATTGTATGAAACTCGCCGTCCGTTACATTAAACAACCTTCCCGCGGCAGCCGGATGAAAAACGGCCTGCGCAACGGCACGACCCGCATCTTTCTCATAAATCAGCGTCCGGCGATTCAAGCCACTCCCAACAGGAATAAAAAGATGAGACGCTAATGCTCTTGTCAAGCGTTTATAGTTTCCTTTCATGTTGCTGCCGTAAATCGCGCCAAAACGCAGGACGGTACCCAGCGGCTTACCGGCGGCGTTTCTTGCTTTCAAAACAATTTGTTCCGAAGTCCGTTTTGTTTTTGCATAAAAAGTAACAGGATAAGTTGGCGACATCTCCGTCAGTATACGACCTCCTGAATTACCATACACTGCTATCGTGCTGAACAAAACAACGCGTTCGACACCTGTTTCTACCGCGGCTTCAACCACGTTTTTTGTTCCTCCCACGTTAATTCGCTCGTATTGCTCTTCCAGATCAGGAGAAGGACTGACGATATGAAGGAGAGCGGCAAGGTGAATGACTCCATCCACCCCTTCCATCGCTGATCGGACGGCTATCTTATCCGTAATATCGCCCAATACTGTTTTCACATCCTGAGGGAACAGACCTTCTTTAGGCGCATGAGTAGAGAAGACACATATCCGGTACCCTGCCAGGCACAATGCCTGGACGACTCTCAAACCAACCGCTCCAGTGGCACCGGTAACAAGAATGGTTTGGGACATCTTGTAACCTTGACAAATTTTTTTTAAATATTTTAGCTTATTTTTCTATCACTGATTGCTTTTTCACTCAAGCAAATATCTTTATTTTATAAGGCGGGATAAACATGTAAAAAATTGCCCTTATCAAGGGGCTTATTGCTTGATTGTAAAATCAAAAATTCACAATCATTAATCCTTTGTAACAACGGCATTTTTAATGCTGTACCAAATCAAAGCAACAATTTCTTTCAAGACGAATTCCGTTTTATGCGCAGATTGCGACTGAGGAATATATTTAACCACAGGACTCCCTGAAGGCGAACAATACAGATAATCGGTGGGCACAAGCGAAACAATTTTAAAATATTTTTTAAATTCTTTTTCACTTCGTTTCATATGAGAAGCGGAAGTAACCAGGACAATATGAATATCCTCCCGAGGAAATATTTTGTGCACTTCAGCGGCATTTTGCCAGGTGTTATTCGATCGGGCATCAACTTTAATTTTTTCCCTGGGCACTCCCAAGGAAGCAGCCAAGTGCGCCATCATTTCCGCTTCCGGTATTTTCCCCGGACCTTTACCGGAACAAACAAAATATTTCGCCGGCTTCTTATGGTAATAATCAACAGCAACCGCCAGTCGGCCAATCGTCAAAGGTAATAGAAAAGTTTTATTAATGTAATTTATATCGTAAGCACCACCGCCAAGAACAACGATAACATCGATATTTTCACCGGCAGGCGCATTTTTGCCAATATAATCTTTTTCCAAATAATGACAAAGATAATTGGCGACAGGGAAAATACTCGCTCCATAAAATATAACAATTGCCAGCAATAAAATAAGCGGACCGGTTTTCTTTTTACTTGTTTTCCAAAAAATAAATAACGAAATTAACAGCAAAATAAAAACAACAAAAATAGGGTCAACAAACCCTTTCAATGTGCCGTAAACATTTTCCATTGCTGAAGCCTTCTAAAATCCTTTCTAAAGCATTGTCATTTCAGCCGTACAAGACAGCCGGCAATTTAAGTAATTAATCTCATTAAAGCTTGTCCAAAAACAAATCAACTGTTTTTACGGCTCACCTCTTTGCTGGCATCCCAATATGCCAGCAAATTAATCGCAAATAAACCATTGTTTTCCTTCTGATATTCTCGGCCAAACCAACCGTAATGATTAGAGCCGCAGAACTGAGAAGAAAACTAACCAGCAGGCGCAAGAATATCACCCCCCGCGTCACCTGGTAATAAGGAAAGCTGTGCCATTTGCGCAAAAATTGATAACGGGAACGATAAAACTCAATACGTGAACAGACGTCATGACCAATGCTCTGTCCCTGCAGATGATAAATAAATGCGGTCGGCACATGGTATATTTGCCATCCTTTGCGCTGAAAGGCATAAGCCAAATCCGTTTCTTCAAAAAAGAAGAAATACCTTTCGTCAAAAAACGCCACTTCATCAAGCGCCTGTTTGCGAATCAACATGCAGGCGCCAATTGCCGAATCCACTTGCAGCGGTTCTTTATGCTCATATCTTTTACTTGGATACTTAGCGGGAAAAAGGTACTCTAAAAGAGACATATTGGTTGCCAGTGTAAGCAGCGTGGGGAACGCGGCAACAGAATTTTGCTTACTCCCGTCGATATTGAGCAACTGACCGCAAACAATGCCTGCCTTTGGTTGTTTCCGTGCAAAATTCCAAAGCTGTTCCACGGCGCCGGGCGTCAGCACGGCATCCGTATTAAGCAGAAGAGCATATTCACTCTTCATGATGGCAAAACCTTGATTATTTGCCGCGCCGAAACCGCGATTTTTTTTATTGGCGATGGTTATCACCTGAGGGAAATCCCTTTCCAGCATTTTTACGGAGCCATCAGAAGACGCGTTATCCACGACAATAACTTCAAAATTGCAAAAATTGATTGTTGCATAAACAGAAGCCAAACATTTTTCGAGCAGCTTTTTGGCATTCCAATTAATGATAATAACGGAGATGTCCATGTTCGTTAGCTTTAATAATTCTTATGCTTTTCTTTTCGGAGTTGTTCTTGCCATCTCACTGAGTTTCGCGTACTTGAAATACTTGTTTATCGAATCAGTCACCGCCAGCGTTAATCCCTGTTGCCCATCTAAAAAACCGCCGCGTAAAAAATAATCCTGCATAAAGGTAAATACAGCGCGGAAATAAGCTTCCTGTGGCGATGAGCGCTTCCCTGCCGCGAACGCTTCACGCGCGCCGAGCGTCGAATACTTATCAATCTTTTGCAAAATTCTGCCCAAATCGCTTTCCGTATAATGCTCCAGGGGAACATTGAGCTTTCCTATCGCACCCTGAACCTCAACGGCTTCATGTACGGCGGCTTTGGTCATCTCTCCCGCACCTTTTTTAAACAAACGCAACACTCTGTCCGGCCACCACCCGGCATGTTTTATCCATCTGCCCTGAAAAAAATTTTTCCTCGGAAAAGAAAAACCCGCTGCAGACGTTTCCTCTGATGATACAATTTTTTTAATCACGGCTGCCGTTTCCGGAGGAACTCGTTCATCGGCATCCAGGACTAGAATCCAAGGCTGGGAACACTTGTCAATTGCAATCTGTTTTTGCGCCCCAAAACCTTGCCAAGCCTCGCGGTAAATTTCACAACCATGTTCCTTGGCGATGTCCAATGTTTTATCCGTACTGCCGGAATCGATAATCACCACTTGAGCGGCAAAGTGGATACTTTGCAGGCAAGAACGCAAGTTTATTTCTTCGTTTTTTGTTATGATTGCCACGGACAAAGATTTTTTTTTCATAACCTCTCCAAATCACAACACATACCTTATGACGCCCGGCAAAGATTTTTAAATACGTCTTGAAATAATGGTATATTTATGTTTTATATCGCACAATTTTCGTGATGTCGCAAATAATATTCGTGACTTTTCGGAACATGGCGGGGACATTTTTGTGAAAGCAAACATATTAAATTTAATAAAAAAATATTACGGGTCATATTTCCCCGCCAATGCCGGGAATAAAGAATTTTTTTTTGCTGCTCTGAATCTATCCATTCCGTTTTTAATGGGTCTTTACGTTTTTCTAACCCCTCTGCCGCTGTCTTCCCTAAGTGAAATTTGTTTTTACGTATCCCTTTCCTGCTTATTGGTGCTGCTTGTTTTTAAAAAGACTGATTTTGCCCTGCGTTCACCGTTGACCTTGCCGTTTGTCCTATTTTTTTCCTGGGCGGCTTTCGGTTTGTTTTTTACGCTGGATTTTCACAACACATTGCATGACCTGCGCGCCCACTTACTCGATTATTTGATTATTTTCTATTTACTGGTCAATTACTTCAATTCACAAAAAAAGATGGAATATCTTTCCCGGATCGTTGTCGCCTCTGCTGCAGTCTTTGTTATTGGCGGTATAATCATATTCTATTTCATAGAAGGGAATCCCTTCCATGCGCGCTTTGGACAAAACTTCAGAGCCATGTATACAGGCTTTATGTGTTTCACCACAATATTCGCCGCCACAATCAGTTTACATCACATGGGGGCAACCAGCCACAAAGCCATGAAGGTTTTTTACGCCTTCTGTTTTTTCTTGCTCTGTACGGCAACTCTGCTCAATCAGTCCAGAGGCGCCCTGATTGGCCTTTTTTTAGCAATAGCCATCATGTGCCTGCACCGTAAAAATAACGTCATCATTCTTATCGTTGCTGTTGTGATTCTATTTTCAATTCCCGGCCCTCTAGACCGAATAGAGGAACGCGGTCTGACCCGGGATGTACGCCCTAAAATGTTTCGTCTCTCCTGGGAAGTCATCAAGGATTATCCGGTGTTCGGCGTCGGATACGGCGGGGAAATTTACAGAAAACCCGATCTGATAGATTTGAAAACATACAATAAAAAATTACCTAAAAAATATCGGCAAAAACCCGGCCGCATCATCAACTCCACTCACAACACTTTTCTGGACGTGGCTATTCGCACAGGACTCGTGGGCCTGGCGTTATTCTGCTGGATAACACTTACATCTTTTTGGATGCTCTGGGATGTGTTCAGAAGGCGCGAAGAAGAATTCTTCCGTTCCTGGGCAATATGCCTTTTTGCTTCTTTTACCGCATTTATGGTTCAGGCAATATTTAACGACGCTCTCTATGGCACGCAAGTAATCGCCATGTACGTCAATCTGGCCATGATTGCCATTTTATGGAATCTGGCAAGGAAAAAACAGACGAATTCCCGGGCTGGCGCGGCCTAAAATCTTTCCAGAATAATAAACCCGTTGCATATAGTAAAATGCCTAATTAACCAACCGTTGTGCATCAAAAAAAAGTCTCTCTTTTCATCCAGCTTAAGCCCCATATATTCTTCAATTGCTCTAATGACACCCCTCTGGTTATCCCACCCCTTGCCGACGCTGCCGTCTCTGCGGACAAATACCTCCTGCATGTTCGTATCGTGGAAAAATACTTTGCAGCGGGGAGCAAGGTAAGGAAACCAGGCGCGGATTTCCGCAACCGTATGCTCGTAGAGATGACTCGTATCAACAAACAAAATGTCGATGACCGGCTCGAAGCCCTGTTGTCGGCACCAGCCCGGAAATGCCTCAGCAAAAGAAATATCATCTGAATGAACAAATATCCTGCTCCTAAAGTCGGATACCTCGGCGCGGTCCTCAATATCCACGCTCAGTAGTTTCGCATTCCACAAATTGGCAACATACTCAAAAACCATGGTCGATTCCCCGTCTCCCACGCCAAGCTCGACAATAAGTTTCGGTTCCATACTCAAACTCTCGACAAAAAGCGTTTCGAGATGGTCACTGATATCGGTTTTTTTCTTCTGCGCATGCCGGCGGATTTTATGGACAATTTTTGAAAGCGCTCTACGGTTCAACTTGTCCAGCATATTCATTTTCGATGTTCTCCATCATACGTTGTTGTCTGCACATACGGCAGGTAAATATTATGGGAAAATTTTTCCAGCAGTTTCGGATAATCATTTATGGTTTTTTCCTTTAGAGGATCGTATATTTTGATGTACGATTCCAGATCGGGCCACTTTTCATCCCAGAACCTTCGTATTTCCTGCGACCAGCAATCATTAAGGTACCCCTCATAACTTCTTTCGCGGGCTTTATTCTTATGAGTAATTTTATGATAATGCCAAACAAATGAATCCATACTAACAGCGGTACACCCGCCGGCTAAAAAGCAGCGCAACGAAAAATCGTTATTCTCGTAACAAGCTCTCCAGCGTTCGTCAAAATAACCTAGTTTATCGAATATTTCCCGTCGCCAGAACATTACATTTAGCTCGGAGGCAAGCACCCTTAGATAGGGCTTCACCGCCCGTCCCGTCAGCCTCTTCCATAATGATTTTTTTTCCTTTTTAATAACGGACAAGTCAAGATTATCCGAACCAAAAGGTTCTTTTGGCTTCCATGTCTGGTAGTCCAAATCACTTTTGTCCGTAAAAGGCGTGACTTGATAAATTTCTTCAATTTGCGCTTTCTGAAACAGATCCTCATCCATACCTGAAGTAATCAACACATCGGAAGTAATCAATCCAACGATCGGGGATTTGCAGACACGAACAAACCAATTTATGGCGCCACTAATGCCAATGTTACGGTTCAGAAAAATTGAGGAAAATTTGTATTGTGCCTGTTTTTCCAGAAGCCACCTCTGGTGAGCGGGAACGGAACCTTGGTCAAACAAAAACACTTCGCTTCTGAGTTTTTTGCTCTTTCGCGCATAAAAAGTATCGATCGTCTCTTGCAAAACAGTTTCCGCCTGAGCTTCACCATCCGGGTTATAATTTAATATTAAATAAGAAATATCGGGTATCATAATATTTTCGCGCAAACTATAGCCACACCACGAATCAGTGTCAAGTTAATTGATTGCCGGCCAACGAAAACCATAATAAAAAACAATTGACATTGGTTGACATTACCCCTATAAATTCATGCGCTGCTGCAATCTATTAAGGATTTTATTATTTTAACATGCGTGACTCGGTTAAAGAATTTGTCAGCGACGTAATAGAGACAGTCCCATTAAAAGAGCCAATTTACGAATTCGGCTCTTATCTCGTGCCGGAACAAATCGAGTTGGCAAATTTACGTTCTCTCTTTCCCGGTAAAGAATATATTGGTTGTGACATGCGTGGAGGGCCGGGAGTTGATCGAATACTGAATCTGCATAATATTGACCTTCCTCCCGCAACCGCGGGTACGGTGCTTTGCCTCGATACATTAGAGCATGTGGAATACCCCCGCAAAGCCATGGAAGAAATTCATCGTATCTTAAAACCCGGGGGAATAGTTATTATCAGTTCAGTTATGAATTACCCCATTCATGATTTCCCCTTTGATTACTGGCGATTTACCCCCGAAGCGTTCAGGTCTCTGCTGAAAATATTTGCCAGCATCTATGTAAACCATGCCGGGGAAAATGACTTCCCTCATACCATTGTCGGTATCGCCGGCAAAGGAACAAAATACGATTTCACGGCGCTGAAGCAAAAAGGGAATGATTGGCAACGCAAATGGACGGAGCCAGAATCTCCAAAAAATCTGTCCGGCAAATTAAAAAGGGAAGCTAAAAGAATCATGCATCAGGTTATAAATCCGTTGAAAAATCATTATTGTTTTCAGCCAGCCGATATCAGGAAAAGCAGGATTACAAAGCATTAAAAATAACCGTGAAAATGATTGACATGAAGAATTAACCTTTATTATAGTAGCAAAAAATCAGCAGAAAAGTCCTCTGAACAGGAGTAAAAATTAGAATACTTCGTCATTTCCGCACGTGATATTAATAATATGCCAGGTCCGATTTATGCCTTTGATTTTTAGTTGGCTTCCAAACGTATCGATCAACTCTGCCATATTTATTATCTTCTTTTTGAAAAGCGAAATGGCGGCTGATTTTGACGGATAGGCAGCCGCATCGGAGGAGGAGGCAAAAATGGCCAAGACCAAATACATGGAAAAAAATCTGAATATGCATTTACGTAAAGTTCTGCCAATCATTCATGAAGGCATGATGGAACGAACAACGTATTTCGGTATCGGCGCCCAAAAAAATCCTCTGGATGCCTGGACTTATCAAGAAATCCTCTATGAAACCAGGCCTGACGTTATAATCGAAATTGGCACAGCCTTCGGCGGCGGCACGCTGATGCTGGCACATCTTTGTGACCTTCTCGGCAAAGGTAGAATTATCGGCCTGGATATTTCTCACAAAAATGTTCCGGATATTGTGAAACAACACCCTCGCATTTCTTTGCTAGAAGGAGACGCATGTCATAATTTTGAACATGTAGAAAAGATGATTTCAAAAGATGACAGGATTTTAATAATCGAGGATAGTTCTCACACTTATGACAATACGCTGAATATTTTACGTCTGTATTCCGGACTGATTAAACTCGGCGACTATTTCATTGTCGAAGATAGTATTTGCCATCACGGCTTGAACACAGGACCAAAACCCGGACCCTATGAAGCGATAGAATCATTTGTCAACGAAAACAATGATTTTGAAATTGATAGAACAAGAGAGCACTTTTTTATAACCTTTAACCCTAAAGGATACCTGCGGCGGATCGCAATTACAGTTAATAATCAACGCTTTTATGTACCGAAACCCGCAACACCGCCGGGTTTAACGCATAAGATAAAAAGGGAATTAAAAAGAATCTATCTGCAGTTAGCGAAGCTATTTGTTAAGTCCTAAAAACATCGCCTTTTTCTGAAAGATAATGGAAAATATTTTCGGTTTCTTCAAGAAACCGATTCTCACACATACAAGACACAATATCCTATCCGGTATAAAACTCACTTTTATTTTTTTATTCTGCTCGCATTACGAAACATAGGTACGTAATTTCGTCTTGCCCAGCAGATAAACGGATATACAGGTTAAAGAAAATGTAAGAATAAACAGCGAAATACCCTTGAGAACACCGCCGCCCAAAAGAGCCTCATCACTCAGACAAAACACGGAAAACAAACTGAGCAGTGCGGCCATCCAGTAAGTATGCAAAGCAAAAATTCCCAGCGAATACGTGGACAGAAAAAGGACAAGCCGACTTGCCTTGGTCCACCCTGAGATAAAAAAAGAAGCGAAGGTTAGAACACCGAACAGGACAGGAAGTCTGGCATAAGCTGAGGTTGTACCGCTGAACAGCCATTCGTAGAGCACGCTCAGCGCAAAACCGATAAAAAAAAGCCACCGGTAACGGACAAATTTATCTTTGTGTTGGTTCAGATAATAGGCAATGGGTATATAAATATAGTAACCGCGCATGGATCTGGTGTCAACACCGATCCCGTAAAGCGGCGAAAGAAAAAAATAAACACATGACACGCCGATAACAATCGCAGATACTGTTAACTTTATTTTTCCGGGTAATTTTAGAAAAATAAAAGTCAGCACCGTACATAAAATCAAAATATAAATATAATAAAAAATCGAAGGAATAGCCGGGGTCATCGGAAGGTCTGGTCCTCCGGAACGGAAAATTGTTTTTAAAGGAAGCGGCAGAACACCGCCTAATAACAAATAGAGAATGAACTGAATGCCGACCCAGAAAACATAAATCTGGAGCAATCTTAAAAAGCGCTTTTTCCAGTAACCGTCATTTATGGATAGCTTACTGATAAAAAGATACAGAGAAACGAGAATAAAGGAAGGGACAGCTATAAGCGATATATCTTGATAGAAAAAACGGATTAACTCTTTTATCCAAAACACGCCAATGCAGGAATCAGCCAGCATTGCAGGACGGACAGGCTGAAGATGCCATATTACCACCAGCACAATGCAGACGGCTTTTATTAAATCCAGCCCACGTTCTCTTGATTGATCCTGCATAGACCAAGACTCTAAGTGTACTAACGTTTCTCTCCTAAAAAGAGCATTCTGGTTATTCTAAACCGTTTCAGCAAAAAAAGCGTCAAAGCCAAAGATCCCATAATAGCCGCAACCCCGACCGAAAAGTAGCGAATCCCCCCCTCGCCAAGCCCCCGGAGATAGATGAAATTCCCATGGCAAACATAGATGTCCATGGACAAAATCCCCATCCAGCAAAAAAAGTTATAAAGCCGTATTTTACGCGCCAGTTCGACAAGGAATGAAGAAAAAAACATTCCCGAAAAAGCAACCATGTATTTGTAAATGGAAACAATAAAACGCGCAATGCCCGTTTCGCCAAAGATTTGTAAAAGAACCGGATAAAATGTGGGAAAAGCGTTTCTACGCCATCCGACCAACAAAAGAGGGAAAACAACTAAAACCATTGCATAGATAATTTTTCGCTTAGCTATCAGAAAGTCATAGTACTTGTACGCGAAAAACCCCGCCGCGTAATAGGGGAAATATAACCTGCATTCTGATAAACCAAATATATCTGCCGATGCTGTTCTGGCCACAACAATCGCCGCAATAACGAAATAATTCTCCCAACGCACCCAGTTTTTGATTCGAACCACCTTGATAACGGTGAAAAGAAAGGCGCTGTTAAAAAAAAGCACCCATAAAAACCACAATCCTTTTCCCGGCGACTTGACGATGCTCCAAAGATATGGAAAAAGATTCACGCTCTGAGACGAATTATAAAGTACATAATTAACCAGCGCCCAGACAAAAAAAGGCACCAAAAGACGCAAGAAATTTTTTTTCAGGTATCGTGGAACAGAATAACCAAACTGTGTGGAAAGAATAAAACCGCTCAGAAGCATAAACAACGGCATGGCCCATGATATCAACGCCAAATAAGCACGATTACTGTCATGATGGGGATCATTTACCTGAATAGCGTGTAAAAATACGACGGCAATAATCGCAAATCCTTTTAAAGCGTCAATATGATGGTTGCGCGCGGGGTCAAGCGCATCGTTTATTTTGAGGAAATCTCGGATTTTATCGCGTTTAGTCACGTGTTAATCAATCTCCTGATTTTCAGACGCGCCAAGCCCAGAACATCCCGACCGGCCGCCGGGCGGTTTGAAAACCCTGACGTTTTAGAAAAGCGTCGAGCGCTTCAATATTTTCATTTTCTCCGGAACCTTGGTGGACCTCCATGGCAATTTGATCAACACGCGCCAAAACATCAGGCGTACAGGAATATAAAATGCTGTATTCCGCTCCTTCGCAATCCATTTTGAGCAGATCACATCTCGCAACGCGGTGGTCATCAAAAATTTTTTGCAAAGTCACGCATCCAACGGTCAATGAATCGGCCGTTTTGCTGGTCGCAGTCAGCATCGTTGCATTGGTAGTAAATGAATCACTTGCATCAAGTGACAAATTAATTTCGCCGCAGTGACCGGCAACCGCCAACGGAAAACATTCGATGCGATGTGACTTGTTCAAGTTGCGATTACGCATAAGCTCCGCAAAATTAACGGGAACTGGCTCGTAGGCCATAATTGAAGCTCCGGGGTACTTTGATGCGGCAAAAAGCGTGAAGTAACCGGCATTAGCGCCGATGTCGATGATTGTGGCACCGGGAGATATATTTTTTTTCAAACCGGCCAAGTAACATTCATCCATGAAAATTTCCTTGAATGTCTGCAGGAGCCTTTGGGGCACCTCCACCAACACGCCGCTGCGCGTTTCAAAAAGCAATGGCGCTGTGGTCGTAAGCCCGCACTTATAGGCCAGATAAAGTTTCCAGTTTTTAAAATGTTTCCATAAGTGATAATAGCGAATAATAATCTTAACCCTCCATAAATATTGCCTCTGATAACATATCGGCAAAATTATTAAAACATGATTTTTTTTCCCATCTGTGTTAGAGCTATCGCCAAGAAGCACCGGACTATATATATTCATATGGCAAAAATTGCGGTAGTGATACCAAAATACGGTCTGATCGGTGGCGCCGAACAATTTGTGGCCGAACTTACGGAAAAACTGGCCGTTAAAACGGGGCACAATTTCCTTGTGTGCGCCAACCGGTGGCAGGCTTTGTCTTCAGCGGTAATTTTTCATAAAATTCCCATATTTTCTTTTCCCAAATTTTTAACGACGCCGAGCTTTGCCTACTTCACACGCCACTACCTTGCCACCGATGTTTATGACCTTATCCACACACACGACCGCATTTTTTCCGCCGATATTTTCACGCTCCACGGTATTCCCCACCGCTACTGGGTCCGCAATGTTCGTCAAAAAAAAATGAGCCTTTACGACATAACCACGGCTTGGATGGAAAAAAAAATGGTCCTGGATGGCGGTTGCCGGAAGTTTATCGCCGTATCCGAATTAACTAAAGGCATATTTCTCGATGAATATCCCGCGGTACAGGAAAAAGTCTCCGTTATTCATCCCGGCGTAAATCTCAGCGATTACACAATTTCCGACCGTGAAGCCGTTCGCGTCAAGATAAGAGAGGCCTACGGGATAGGCCCGAACGAACCACTGCTGGCCTTCGCTTCCATGAACTTTGAAATAAAAGGGCTTGACTTCATCATCAATGCCTTAGGAAAACTCAAGTCCCGCAAGTATTCCTTCCGTTTATTAGTTGCCGGCAAAGGCAATACAAGCAAATATACCCGCCTGGCGCAGCAAACGGGCGTTGCTGAAAATATTATTTTTACCGGCAAACTCGACAAAAGAAACCTAATCCGGCATTATTTAGCCTCCGACATTTATATAATGCTTTCCGCATTCGACACTTTCGGCATGGTTGTGCTTGAGGCAATGGCCGCAGGTTTGCCGGTCATTATCAGCAGCAATGTAGGAGCCAAAGATCTCGTCAGAGAAAACGAAAACGGATTTGTCATCGCCGACACCTCGAACACCGAAATCGTTACTGACAAAATTGAACGCCTGCTGGACAAAAACACACACTGGAGAATGTCACGTGCGGCTTCGACCACAGCGTCTCAAAACACCTGGGATCATGTTGTGGAAAAATATGTGCAAATCTACAGAGAAGTTCTCCAAAACAAGCAGAGAGATTAGCGGTCCGCCAGCATGTTTTACTTGATAATCAATCAACGAAGGGAAAAAGGTTTTAAATGACTTTCTTGTATATTCTACTTTCCATAATCATTGTACTGGTAATTTTAGAGCTGGCCATGCTTTTTTTTGTACGCCATCCCAATGTCCTGAGAAAATTATGGCGAAGACTGCAAAACAGCATGGGATATTTATACGTTCAGGGTGAAAGAAAAATTATGCACTTCGACGAAAGTGCCGGACAATACCATCCGGAACTCAGTTATACATTCAAGCCGGGAAAATTTATTTTTACGGAAAGGGAGTTCAGCAATATTTATTTTATCAATTCTCTGGGTGTACGCGATACGGAAGAAGCTTTAACCGCACCGGAAATAGTTATTGTCGGCGATTCATTCGCGCTAGGATGGGGTGTGGATCAGGAAAAGACATTCGGCAAATTGCTCGAACAAAGGACAGGGTTAAAAGTTCTCAACACGTCTGTTCCTTCCTACGGAACCGTCCGCGAAATGATTATGCTGGGGAAAGTCGACCGCACCAACCTTAAATGCTTAATAATTCAGTACTGCGGAGACGATTATGACGAAAACCTTAAATTTTATCTGAACGGAAACAAACCGCAGACAATGAGAGAGGAAACCTTTCACAAATTAACCGATATACACAGCCACCCCAAAAAATATTATTTTGGCAAATATATTATTATGAAAATTCAAAAAAGAATCAATGAGATGAGGTCGGCAAACAATGCACAGGAAAATAAAACGGCACTGGATGAAGTCGATTTGTTTTTGCATGTATTAAAACAAAACGAAAAGATTCTTTCTTCCGCCCCCATTATTGTACTCGATCTCGGAGGTAAAAACCGGACAAACTATTTTATTGATTCATTGAAACAAAAATCAGCAGATGCCGATAATCCACGATTCATCCGCGAGCTTGCCGTGTTAAAAGTAATGGATTACCTCAAAGCAGAAGATTTTTACGTCCTTGATGATCATTTGAACGATCACGGGCATATTGTTGTCGCGGACTTACTTTACAAAACCTTAAAAGACAAAAGAATTATTCGGTCATAAATAAGCCAGAGATTAAATCAAGATATCCTTGACATGCCTGACCGAAATTTTTATACTCGTGTTTAAATTATGGTTTTTTAAAACAATATCAATATGATAAACATTCACAAAGAATTATTGTTTCTGCAGGCGCTGCATCCATGATTTTTGACGTCATTATTCCCACATTCCACCGATATGAACTGCTGACCGAGGCTCTGGAAAGCGTTAAAAACCAGACCTATTCTAACTGGCACTGCTGGATTGCTGAAGATGGCTCGACGGGTAAAACCCGTTCCGCTATTGAGCCTTTTTTAAAGGACAAACGATTCCATTACCTTCCAGGAGAGCATGCCGGGACACCGGCAGCGCCGCGTAACAGAGCGCTTAAAGCGGGTAGCGCTCCTTATATAGCTTTTCTTGACGATGACGATATATGGCTTCCAGAAAAATTGCAGCAGCAAGCCGAATTCATAGAAAATCATCCCCGGTGCATTCTCCTCGGCAGCAACGCTTTCATCATGGAAGAGAATCAGGATTACCGGAAAGATTCTCTGTCGATCTATTTCCAGAAAGCACCGTTCGGGAAAGTACCCTATAGGAAGATTGTCCAGGATGATTATTTCATCAACTCTTCGGCTGTTATTAAGCGCTCCGTTCTGAAGTACGCGGGCTATCAGAATGAAACTCTACACAAGGGGCCGGATGGAGAAGACCATGACCTCTGGCTCAGAATCGGACTTTTTGGAGAAATGTGGTTGATGGAGTCTCCTCTGATTATTTACAGATACGTTCCTTCCAAAAACGCTTCTACTGAATCCGCTTTGGACAAAAGACGGGAAGCTTACAAATCAAGATTTAAAATATACCAATCGGCCTTGGACGGCGTTGGAGATGTGCCCAGTCCGCTTCATTACCCGGAACACGACCGGCAGGAACATTTATGCAGGCGTGAAAAATATTTCTACGCTGCCGGGCCCCGCTTTCTGGGAAGACTTCGGCACAATATCTTCTCCCGCCTTGCCGATATCTTCTCCTTGCCGTCAACAAAACAAGAACAACAAAACAAAGCAATTTATGCCTATGAGAAATGTAAATCCCGCTGGAACAAAATAGACAACCCTTGCGGCATCGAGTGCATCGTTTTCTCCAAAGACAGGGCATTGCAACTTCACGGCCTGCTGTCAACATTCAGGCAAAAAGTCATTCCCTGTGTGCCCATCTACGTGCTTTATCTGGCCTCCTCGTCATTGCATCAAAAGGCATATGACGACGTGAAAGAGATATTCACAAATCAGGGTGTCCGCTTCATTCAACAAAAAAATAATCGTTCATTCAAGCAGGATCTGATGGAAATTATTTTCTCTCTGACCGGTGATATTCTTTTTTTCCTGGTTGATGATATCCTCTTCACGGAATCGGTCGATCTTAACGATATTTTAAAACTCGACCTTGACGAATTTGTGCCCAGCTTACGCATGGGGGAAAATATTGCCAGATGTTACGTTCTGCAGAAACCTCAAAAAATGCCTCTTTTTTTGAATCACGAAGCAGCCGAGGGGGACAAAATTGTCTGGCAATGGAGTGCCGGAGAGATGGACTGGAATTACCCTTTGTCCGTTGACGGGCATTTTTTCGCCAGGAGGGAAATGACAGCGATGGCAGCGCTCATTTCCTTTGATGCGCCAAATTCATTTGAAAATCAGCTCCAGATATTTCGGCCATGGTTTCTCAACCGTTACGGTATCGGATATAAAAAATCGAAAATTATGAATATCCCCTGCAACCGTGTTCAAACAGAGGTGAACAACCTCTCCGGAAATATTGATGCCGCCGAAATGCTCGCGCAATGGCAACAAGGATATCAGATCGATTACAAAAAATTGTTCGGTATGATAAATGAAAGCGTTCACCAAGAAATTGTGTTGCCTCTTACTCTGAGACAACGCATAGAACAAAAATAAAAGTTATGGTATTTTTAACCAAACCCAGATTTCCGCGTTGTGGGCATGAGACTTGCTCAGCTTTCGACTGCCTCGGCGAGGGTTTAATTTTGATTAAGGAAAACAATCATTAGTGATGCTTGATGTAAAACTATCTGTACCTTTTTTGTCAATTACACGCCAAACCCCAGGTCAAAAAGGGTTCTGGAATGATTGTCGTTTTTTTTGCAATATCAATGTGAAACGCTGCGACTACTGGTTTGTGCTCGAGGGCCTCTATGATAAGAAAAAGGAAACAACAATCTGCCCGAAAGAAAATGTGGTTTTTATTACCGGAGAACCACCCACGCTAAAAACTTACAGCAGAGAATTTTTACATCAGTTCGCCGCTGTGATTACTTGCCACAAAGATATCGATCACCCCAAGCCAATTTTCCAGCAGTCGGGGATGCCCTGGCATATAGGCAGAAGACAAAAAAACCATTTAAACATTGAATTTTCAAAAAATTATGACAAACTCAAAGAGATGGCAACTATCCCCAAAACAAAACTGTTGTCCGTTATTTCCTCCTCGAAAGTGATGAGCGAGGGGCACCGTAAAAGATATGAGTTCGCCCTGCGTCTAAAAGACCATTTCGGGCACAAAATCGACCTGTTCGGAAGAGGGCTCAATGAAATCGAAGACAAATGGGATGCCCTTGCCGATTATAAATATCATGTGGCTTTGGAAAACAGCGCGGTTGATGATTACTGGACGGAAAAACTCGCCGATGCTTTCCTGGCGGGATGTCATCCCCTTTACTACGGCTGCCCGAATATTAACCGATATTTTGCTCCGGCTTCTCTGACCCCGATCGATCTAAACTACCCGGAAAGAGCCATCTCCGTTATTGAGGAGTGCCTCGCCCAAAACAGGTTCGAAAGCTCAAAAGATTTAATTTGGGAATCCCGAACAAGAGTATTGGACCGCTATAACCTCTTCGCTTTGATTGCTGAATACATCGCAGCGGACAGAAAAAATGCTGCCGAATCATCGCGTTCTTATGTAAAAGTAACCATCAGAAAAGAGGCTTCAGCGTCAAATTTATTTTACCAATTCAAGAAAAACATTCTATCGCGTTGATTCGTCGTAGCAGTAATCCTTAATAATCTCATTTAAAAACGCTTTTCCGGTAGCGTTATTGTAGTGGTAAGGATCACCACGGTAAAAGCCTTCTCTTGCCGAATATTTACTGCTAGAAAAATCATATATATTCGGGAAAATAGTTTTCATCTCCTTCTGCCATTTCACGAATAACTCGTAAGCTTCAAGTTGCCGAAGAGCAATAAGCACATCGGAATTTTTCGGATTTATAAAAACAGCATAGGGAATATTTTTCTCCTCAAGCAATTCTTTGATTTTCCGGACATAGTCCATTCGCCGATCGGAAAAGGAAATCTTATCATAATGGTGCTTTACCAATCCTTTGAGAATATCATTATATTGTTTTTCGTATTGCTGCGGATCGTCCGACAAAGACTTTTGTGCGTCCCCGGGATAGATGAACTGACCGTTTTCTTTCATGCAATGTGACACTTCTCCTTTGTACCACTTTTCCACTGTTTTCCAGGAAAGCTTCAAAATATTCGCGCCCAGCAAATATTCCGCCACACTGTAGGTTACATCGTCCCAGTCAGTTATATTTACAAAAGGAAATTGTCGTTCATTGAACATGTAAAAATCAAATCCAATGAGTACCAGTTTTTCGTCGCGCAGGTATTTTTTAAGATAAAAAAATATTTCTTCGGGGACCGTTGCGCGCAGGGAGGCATTGTAGAACCGGTAACAGGAAAGAGCATCAGGGTCAATATAGCCTGTTTTGCTCGAACCAATAATAACAGCTTGATGAACATACTTCAATATGGCGTCTTTTGCCTGACGCTCGTCACAAAAATAAATTCCTGTTTTGTTATTGCCCATCAAGTTATAGGGGTCCACAATATAATTAAAAAAGGCGGCAAGAAGCAGGAATACTGAAATAATTATGACAGAAGTTTTAAAGTATTTATTATAATTAAATTGCGGCATAGTTTAAAACTGAAAATAAATAAATTCACTTGCTCTGCTCAAAAAAAGAATGGAGACAAGAGCGCATATAACACAAACCGCCGCCCAAAAATACGACGGTTTCCAGGTAAACCATCTCGACGGTTTGGGCAATTCTTTTTCCTTGGCCATAATGTTCAAGTAGGGCACATAACTGCCCATCATCTGTTGAACATTAGGAGCAAACCAAACAATCAAAAGGGCAACAGCAATGTACACCACCTCATTGCTTCCCTGGAAAAAGTGCATGTGGTGGAAGCTCACCCCCCACTGTTCAAGTTGAGTTGCCAAGGGGGAAAATTTGATCAAATATTTTTCCGGCAAGGCGAAACCGTTCAGGCCGGCCATAGACTTAATAATATTGAACGCGGTGGTGGTGTTGTCAGCCCTAAAAAAAACCCAAGCCACAGTAACGGCAACGAAAGTAATGGCTCCCGAAAGCAACCGCGTCGCCCATCCACCCTGGCTGCGATAGCCGAACCGTTTTTTGAGTTTGAGCCATAAATGGTTAATGACTAGGAAAACACCATGTAAGCCGCCCCATAGAACAAACGTCCATGAGGCGCCATGCCACAACCCCCCCAGCAGCATCGTAACCATGATGTTTATAAAACGCCTGGCCTCACCTTTGCGGTTGCCACCTAGCGGAATATAAAGATAGTCCCGTAAAAAACGGGAAAGCGAAATATGCCAACGGCGCCAAAAATCAATGATGTTTAAGGACTTGTAAGGCGAATGAAAATTCAGCGGTATGCGGATACCAAAAAGATAAGCCAAACCAATAGCCATGTCGGAATAACCTGAAAAGTCAAAATAAATTTGCAGGGTATAAGCCAGCGCTCCTTCCCATGCCTCCAGAAAAGAGAGCACGTACTGATGCGCCGCCGCGTCAAACACAGGCGTGGCATAACGGGCTAAGTTGTCTGCAATAATTACCTTTTTGAAAAGACCAAAAAAGAAAGTGGTCATGCCCACCGATACCGTCTGCGGGTTGAAATGAAATATTTCTTTTTGCACAAACTGCGGCATCATTTCCCGGTGGTAAACAATCGGACCTTGAATAAGCCGGGGAAAGAAAGTGACAAAGAGACAATAATTCAGAAAATTCTGTTCCAGACTTTTACCATGATAAACGTCAACCAGATATGAAATTTGCTGAAAGGTAAAAAACGAAACGGCCAGGGGAAGAACTATCGGGGCCAAATTAAACTGAAAACCGGTCAGGAATAAAATGTTATCGGCAAAAAAATTGGCGTACTTGAAATAGCCCAGAAGACCCAGGTTGACCATAACTCCTATAGCCAGAAGTACCTTGGAGCCCCGGCTTACGACTATACCCCAATAGTAATTAAATAAAATCGAACCAATGATGATAATAAGGCAAACAGGGTTCCACCAGCCATAAAAAACGAGGGAAACAACCACCAGCCACGCTATTGCCCAAGGATATCGGCCGGAACGGCCAATGAGAAAAAATCCCATCAGCGCAATCGGCAAAAAAACCAAAATAAAAACATGAGAATTAAACAGCATATAAAGTTATATATCCCGAGAAATGGCGTCAGTTTTTTTCCGGTTAATTTGTCACCGCCACACTGATAGTATATACTCTTAAAAACGTTGTCATCAATTAGCTGTTTCCCATCATCTTTTTTATTTCGGCAGCATAAAGACGGCCAACTATCTTACCGCCGAATTCAGTATAGTGGCTGGGTGGCAAACCTGGCTCTTCTTTCTGAATGATTCTTTTTTGACGATAATTTTTAAGGATAACGGAAGGGTCAAAAAAGGGAATCTCTTTTTCTCGTGTGATAGTCCGGAGAAGCTGAATCAGCTCGCTCCGTCTTTCCAGAACGACCGGTTTCGGCCCGGTTATCTGCCGTTGCGGGATGGATGATCTAAAAGAAAAAAAACAGCGAAGAGGCCCTAATCTTTCTGAGGCGTCACCGTTTATGGCGGCATTTATGTGCGATACGATGAGAACTTTTCTCGGCTGTACGAAACGAACAATCTTATCAATATCATTGGATATTTCTTCGGCTTGCTGATATTCCACTTTCGTGTCCCGCAAAACCGGCGTTGGACTTTCCAGATAAAAATGAAATCGTTTGTCCACAGCCAAATGATGCAGATAATATCCCTGATAAAGATATTTTGTCATCGAAGAAATTTCGATTACAAACAGGTCGGCTTCATCGAATTGTTCCAAAAATTTGTCGGAATATTCCACAGGCCGGCGATTGATAATCGAAGTACGAAAGCAGACACGATTAACAGGATCGGGAATCTTAACTTGTTTGGTAATGAAACGTAGAAGCTGCAAAATCTCTTTCGTTGAATGAACAAAGGAAATAGCGTCATCAAAATCGGTGCAGCTGTAGTGTTTTCTGATAAATGACACTCTGCATGTCCCAAGCAAAGCAACTTTCATAATTATCTTTACTGTAATATCTCCAATTTTGATAGCGACCCATGAACCGCCAAAAAGTTAGTGGTCCGGAACTGCTCAAAAATTTCCTTATACTGAGTAATGGGATACAGGTACCCTGACGGTGTAATGCGAAACAAGTCCATTCGGACATTCTTAAAAAAATAGAAAAAGTCCTGAAAAAAGGTCCGAGTATCGATGTTGCAGCCGCCGAATTCAAAAATCACCAGCTTGACAGCACCCGCTTCAAACATCCGATGTCCTCCGGCCTGCAATACATCCAGCTCATGACCTTCCACGTCAACCTTCATCAAATCAATCCGGCGAACACCATTAACCTCACAGTAATGATCCAAGGTATCAATACGGACAGTCTGGCTCTGCGAGAAGTCAACACCTAAATGGTCCAGCCGCCTCTTGGTCAAAGAGGCAATTTGCGATCCCGGTTCGTTATAATAGAGAGTTACCTCTCCAACCTCTTTACCCAGCCCTACAGGGTTTAATATGACAGAGGCGTTATTTGCTCTCTTGCCGCGGCTGAGCTCGGCAAAAGCTTGAGGCGAAGGTTCAAAACAATGGATACTGTATTCTCCCGCGGCCATTTTCGACATCACCAGATTCAGAAACTGCCCGGTGTTCGCACCGACGTCGAAAATGCAATAGGGCGCCGGCAAGAGCTTGAGCATTCTGCCAACAACCACCATCTCCCCGCTACTGCACACGTCGCCGCCGGAACCGATACCCATAACCTCAGCGGTTTTTCTGTTAACATATTCATAAAATTTCTGCGCGAACCGGTTACCGGAAATGATCGTGACTATTTTCCCTGCTCTCGACACTGTATTCGCCTTTGCTTAAAAAATTATAAGGATTTATTGTTTTTACAATATCCGTTTCCCCTGCCGAAGACAAAAACTTTCAAGCAATGTTTTCTATCCTCTTCGCGGCCTCGATTGTATTCTTCATCAACATAGCGATGGTCATGGGCCCTACGCCACCGGGCACGGGTGTAATGTACGACGCTTTAGCCGCTACTTCTTCAAAAGCCACATCGCCGCTAAGCTTGCCGTCATCCAAACGATTAATTCCCACGTCAATAACAACAGCGCCTTCTTTAACCATATCCGCCGTAATCATGTGAGCTTTACCCACAGCAGCAACCAAAATATCCGCACGAGAAGTAATGGCCGACAATTTATTTGTTTTAGAATGACACACGGTGACTGTGGCGTGTTGAGCCAAAAGCAACAACGCCATGGGTTTGCCAACAATATTGCTACGGCCAACAATTACCGCTTCTTTACCAGAAATCGCGATACCGGTGCGGGAAATCAACTCCATAATGCCCCGGGGTGTACACGGAACAAAGAAGGGTGAACCCGCCATCAGGGCTCCAACATTGTAAGGATGAAATCCGTCTACATCTTTGTGCGGGTCAATTGCGGCAATCACGCTGTCAACGGAAACTCGCTTGGGCAACGGCAGCTGAACAAGAATGCCGTGAATCGATTTATCCCTATTTAGTTCGTTAATTAGTTCAAGAATTTTCCCCTCCGCCGCGTCTTCAGGCAATTTATATTTTCGCGACAAAAAACCTATTTCCTTACAAGCTTGCTCTTTTTTTCTCACATAAATTTCGGTCGCCGGATCGTTTCCCACCAGCACAACGGCAAGTCCCGGAACAATCCCTTTGCTGCTCTTAAGCGCCGCAGTTTCTGCTCGAATTGCTTCACGAATTCCACCTGCTATCTTATTTCCGTCAATAACAACTGCCATCAATTTTCACTACAAATTATAATTGTTTAATGTAAAACTACCCGACAAAAGGAGCACCCCTGCCTAAAGCCACAAAAATACTTTCAACCCGTTGCCTCAACCAAACTGCCATTAATCATCAGGAAGATCGCGAACCAAATGGCCTAGTTAACACTATTTCAATATAAGTCAAAAAAGCAGCGCTGGCAAGCAAAAACACTTCCCTGTTATCAATAGTCAAGTAGCTATTTTTTTCTTTATCCGACTATTCTAAAACCAGATATTATTTGATTTTGGCCATTACCTCTTTAATAATTTCTGCATCCCTTTTTGATTCTACCTTCAACAACGGCAAAAACCCGTTCAGGGGTAATGTTTTTCATGCACTGTATCGTCAAACAATCTTTTAGAAAACAAGGACTACAAGGTAAACCAGCCCTTATTATCGTGTGCCCCGCGCCGTAAGGGCCAGTCCTTGCCGGATCGGTCGGTCCGAAAAGAGCCACAACCGGCGTTCCCACAGCACAGGCCAGATGCATCGGACCGGAATCGGTAGTTACTACCAGCTGCGCCTTTTTAAAAATACAAGCCAACTCCAGCAATGTTGTTTGTCCGGCCAGGTTAATACTATTTGCGCCCATCATTGATGTTATTTTTTCAATGGGCGCGCTCTCGCTTCCCGTAAATATCACTTTTTTCTTCAGTTTATCACTGATTAAACCGGCAAGACACGCAAAATTTCCGTCATCCCAAAGCTTTGTTTTCCAGTAGGCGACAGGATTAATGGCAATATAGTCTTTATCGTTCAATCCATATTTTTCCAGCAGCAAATTAACTTTTTTTTCGGCGTCAACACTTGGCGGAAGAATAAATTCTACTTTTTCTTTTTTTGCCCCCAGGTAATGCGGAAAATCGAGATAGCGCTCCAGGGCGTGCTTGCCCATGTCTTCAGGAATTTTTTCGGTAAGAAATAGGCCGCTCAACTCCTGCAAAGAATCATAGCCCAGCTTTCTTTTACCGCCACTTAAAAAAACGATGACGGAGCTTTTAAATAGACCGTGAAAATCAATGACAAGGTCATAAGGCCGTTGACGCAAATTTCTGATAAACAAACGAACCTCTTGCCAGACGGACCGGACTTGTCCGGCCTTGATATTCTTAATCCATGTTTTGCGCCGGAAAATCAACACTTCATCAAGCTGTGGATGATTTAGCACTAAATCAGACGCGGCTTCTTCCACTACCCAGGTTATATGCGCCTGCGGATACAAACGCCGCAAAGCCGACAGTGACGGTAGCGTATGAATGACATCACCAATGGCACTGAGTTTAACGATTAAAATGTTCATTTGCATTCCCTCATTATCCACTGCACGGCTTCAAGAATATCCGCAGCAACATGATCAGGCTTGTTTTCAGGTGTCAGTTTGTCCGGACCGTCATCTTGTAATAAGCTCCTACCGAAACCGGTTTTTACTAAAATACATTTTGTTCCGACGCTTTTTCCTGCTTCCATGTCCTTGTATCTGTCACCTATAATATAAGATTCCTCCAAATTAATATTCATTTCCCGTGCCGCGCGCAGCAACATCCCGGCGGCCGGCTTGCGGCAGTCACATTCTTGCCGGTAGTGCCCTACCCCTTCCGTGGGATGATGTGGGCAATAATAAAATCCGTCGATAAAAGCATTTTCTTGCCCCAACATAACACGCAGTTGTTCATTGACGATCTTTACAAATTCTTCTGAAAATAAACCCCGGGCTACACCGGACTGATTGGTGATGACCACTGCTTTCATGCCGGCGGCATTAATCAACCGAACAGCTTCAAAAGCGCCGGGAATAATCTTCAACTTGACGAGGCTATCAAGATAGCCCACTTCTTCGTTGATTGTGCCGTCCCTGTCTAAAAACACAGCGATATTTTTTTTCATGGCTAGTCCTAATTACACTTTAGGATGTCACGCGCGGCCGATAAAACATCATCGACTTTCACCAAATCCATGCAACGGAAATCTGTGGGGCACGTTTCTTTTAAGCAAGGGCTGCAGGACACTTCTTCACGAACAATCTTTATTTTTTCTCCAACAGGTGATGTGGTCAGGGGATTAGTCGAACCGAAAATGGCGACCGTGGGAACATTCAACGCGCCGGCAATATGCATCAAGCCGGAATCATTGCTGATGAACAAGACACACTGTGAAATAAGATAAATCGCTTCACGCAGAGTTGTTTTGCCGGCAAGATTTATTAAATCAGTACTGGATTTTGCACATACTTGTTGCGCCACTTTCCAATCGTCCTTGCCGCCCAATAAAACAATATGACAACCATAATTTGCGCTTATTTTATCCGCCACCTCGGCAAAACGTTCGGGAAACCATCTTTTTGCCGGGCCATACGTGGCTCCGGGGGCAATGCCAACTACAGGTTTTTCCGGACCTGGTATGAATTCATGTAAAGTATTTTGAGCAATCACGCGATTAATTCTCGCCTGAAGATGCATTTCCCGCCCGACGGGTGCACAGCCCAAAGCCTTAACCATTTCCAAATAATAGTCAATTTGATGAACTTTTCTTATCTCCTTAGTGCGTTTAATGCTGTGAGTTAAAAGAAAGCCGCGGCCATCAGAATTGTATCCGCCGCGCAGCTTAATCCGCGCGGCGCAAACCATTATAGCTGCCTCAATCGCGTTCTGCAACAGAATGGCCGCATCAAATTTCTTTTTTCGCAGAATGCTTGCCAAGCGAAAGACACCCAGCGGATTATCAAACTTATAAATTATTATTTCATCAGCTGCGGTAAATAGTTTATAGACATCGGCCACAAGAGGCTTAGCCAAGATAGAGATACGCGCTTGGGGATAAGCGGCACGCACAGAAGCAATTGCGGGCAAGGTAAGCACGGCGTCACCGATCCAATTTGTTCCCCGGATCAATATTTTAGTTATGCCTTCTTTAGGCATCCTTGCGCTTTTTTTCAGCAACATTTCTTTTTAATCCTTTTTGCCTGCCATGGCTTTGTTTTCCAGCGCTGATGTAACCACAGCCATTGCTCCGGATATTTACGCACATATTCTTCAATGATTTTCGTAATTTTTTGTGTATTGATAAATATGTCCGCGTCACGGTTACCGGTATCGATAATATCCGTTTTCGGGCCAATCTCCAATAAATATCTACCGCCGGGCAAACGTCTGGTAAAAGCGGGCATTACCGCTGCACCAGTGTGCAACGCCAATTGCGCCACCCCAGAAGTGGTACAAGCCGGCCGCCCAAAAAAATCCACAAATATGCCTTCATACCAGGCAACATTCTGATCGACAAGAATATTTATGGTCTCTCCTTTTCTTAATAATCGAAGCGTCTTTCTCATCGCATTCTCTTTATGCAAGGAGATATTGCCGCAAGCGGCACGCAAATAGGTGGTCACTTCTTCCATAAAAGGATTGTCGAGAAGTCGCACCATAAATACCAATGGTCTGGTCAACAGGGCCAGCGCAACATTGCCAATTTCCCAATTGCCAAAATGCGCGCCGAAAAGCAAAACACCTTTGCCCTCGCGGCAGGCAGCGGTATAATGTTCCAGTCCTATGATGCTTATCCAATGATGCAAATTTTCTCTCTTCATCGAAAGAATTTCGGTAAACTCAACAATCATAATAGCAAAGCCTTCATAAGATCTCTTGGCAATGCGGCAAACTTCCTTTAATGATTTTTCCGGAAAAGAGCGCATGAGATTATGAATAGCAATCAATCTATGCTTTGATGATAAATAATATACGAGCCGCGAAATACCGGAGGCCAGTGCTTTCCTAACAGCTAATGGAATAATTCGAAATAAAAATATTGCTGTTTCTTTTTTCACAAGATTCTCCGTTACTGGCCAGCGCCTGTTTTCAAACGCCGCAAAATGAATTTTTCAAACGAATCTTCCATGGATGAAGGTCTCATTTTCATCTTTATTCGCAATATCCACACGGCCTTCAGAAACTCCGGATAATTATGCAGTCTCACAGCATCTTTATGAGTTGTCATCAAGTAGTCAGCACGCAGTTTCATATATTGATTATTTAATTCCTCCAGATCATAAAGACCGTAGCGGTAATGATCAGGGAAAGCGTTAAACGACAGGATTTGCGTCCCTGCTTTTCGGAGCATTTCTTCAAAGGAGTCTGGACACGCAATACCACAAAAAGCGCATACCGACTTACCTGTAAGAACTTCCAGCCCAACCGTAGAACTTCCATCGCCCCGAGCAATATCCTGCGGATAATGGTTACTATAAAAAATGGGAATATTCATTTTTTGTGCTATTTGGTTTATTTCCTCGCTCATCTTCACATCCCCATGTGCACGCGTCATAATCAGGCAATCAGTACGCTTAAGTTCTTTTAACGGTTCACGCAACTCTCCTGCCGGCAGAAGATGTCCGTTACCCAGTGGTTTTGCACTATCAAGCAAAACTAAATCGATGTCTCTTGAAATTTTACGATGTTGAAAAGCGTCATCGCAAACAATGACATCGGCTCCGAATCTTTTGATTGCCATGTTTCCCGTTCTGATTCTTTTTGCACCGGTAATCACGGGGACACCCGGCAATAATTGTGCGATTAAAAGAGGTTCATCACCGGCTGTTTCGGAATCAAGCAATATTTTCCTTCCGTCAGAAACGATATTGATTTTTTGTGCACTTTTGCCCCCGTATCCGCGGCTGATAACCGCAGGCCGATAACCTGCTGCCTGAAGCATTTGCGACAGCATAATGACGCAAGGTGTCTTGCCCGTGCCGCCAACTGTGATATTACCGACACTGATTACCGGACAGGGCAGCCTAACCGAAGATATTAGTTGTTTATTATAAAGCCAATTGCGCAGATTTACGATCAGCCGATAAAACAAGGAAAGAAAAAATAGAGTTGCTCGGAGCGGACTGAAACAGCTGATTTTTTTATCATCATTCCAAATCCTTTGCCAATCGACCATTTCCGCTTCCTTCGTCTTTAAACTGCAAGTTATACAAACGGTAGTATTCGCCTTTTTTCGCCAAAAGCGCTTCGTGCGTACCTTCCTCGACAATCTCTCCGTTCACTAAAGTAATAATTCTGTCCGCATTACGAATGGTGGAAAGGCGATGAGCAATAACCAGCGTCGTGCGTCCTTTCATGAGGTTATCCAGAGCTTCCTGTACTTCTATTTCCGCTTCCGTATCCAACGAAGAGGTTGCTTCATCCAAAATCAGAATGGGAGCGTCTTTCAGCAAGGCACGGGCAATAGATATGCGCTGCTTTTCACCACCGGAAAGTTTGGTGCCTAACTCACCAATATTTGAATCATACCTCTGAGGGAGACGCATGATAAAACTGTGGGCATTAGCTGCCTTGGCTGCGGCAATGATTTCCTCGTCTGTACGTTTAATATCACCGTACGCAATATTATTTTTAACAGAATCGTTAAACAGGATCGTTTGCTGGGTGACTATGGCTATCTGCCTGCGCAATGACTGCAAAGTCACATCACGAATGTCATAGCCATCAATAAGAATGCATCCGGAGGTAACATCATAAAAGCGTGGAATCAAATTGACCAATGATGTCTTGCCGCCGCCGCTCATTCCGACAAAAGCCACAACTTCACCGGCTTTGATGTGGATATTAATGTTTTTCAACACCGGGGTTGTATCGTAACAGAAAGTAACATTTTTAATATCAATACCGCGGCGAATAGGTGGCAACTCAACGGCACCGGGCTTATTCACAATATCCGGCATGTGGTCAATAATACTAAAAACGCGCTCGGCACCAGCAATGCCCTGATTGATGGAATTATTGACGTTAGTCAACCGTTTCATCGGTTCATAAAGCATCAATAAAGCAGCCAGAAACGAGAAAAAAGTGCCGGGCGTGGAGTTGCCCTTTATAACATTATATCCGCCATAAAACATTATTGCGGCTATGCCCAGTCCACCCAAAAATTCCATTAGCGGACTGGCCATGGCGTTTATGGAAACAGTCTTCATGCTCAATTTAAAAAGTCGTTCGCTTTCCGCAGCAAACCTTGCGTTTTCATACTTTTCCATACAGAAAGCTTTGACGATGCGGATACCAGAAATCGTTTCTTGCAAAAGAGAATTCAACGTACCCATGGTTATCTGTGACGACGTGGTCACCTTGCGTATTTTTTTGCCGAAACGAGAAATCGGATAAATGGTCAAAGGAAAAACAAGCATGGCGATAAGAGCAAGCTGCCAGTCAGTATAAAAAATAACGCCCACAAGAAAAATTAAGGTACAACTATCTTTAATCAGCGAAGTAATCGCCTCTGACGATGCTGCCTGTACTGACAAAACATCATTTGTTATCCGCGACATTAATAAGCCTGTGGGATGATCGGTGAAAAAAGCCAAAGATTGCTTTTGTATATGTCCATACAGTTTATTGCGCAGGTCGGTAAGAATGCGCAAACCTATGGAACTCATCAAAATAACCTGCCCATAAGTACATAATCCCTTGAACAGGAATATACCGATAATAGCGAAGGGAATCCACGTCAACGCAGTCATATCTTTGCTGACGAATATTTCGTCAATTGCCGGCTTGGAAATAAGGGGCAAGGCTGACTGAAGGGCTCCCGCGATAATCATCAAAATTGCGGCAAAAATAAAGCGTAAATAATACGCTTGGGCCATTTTCAATAAACGTTTGAAAGCTTCCATATTACTTCCTAAATCATTTCACAGGCAATCTTTGCCGCTCTTGCCGCGGCACCGGGAGTTCCCAATTTGGCGCTAATTGCCGTCAGCTCTTTTTTTATTTCTGCATACCGTTCGCTGTTTAAAATAGCAAGCGTTTCCGCGGCAATACGCTTACCGTTCGCATCTTTTTGAATAAATTCCGGCACGATAGTTTTGCCAGCAATTATATTAACCAAACCGATGTTGTTGACACGAACCACCAGGCGACCAATAAGATACGAAAGTAGCGAAACCTTGTATATAATAATCATCGGCACACCCAAAAGCCCGGTTTCCAGCGTAGCTGTTCCGGAAGTAACGATAGCAAAATCGCAGCAGGAAACAGCCTCATAAGTGTGCCCAGTAACTATTTTCACTTTAACATCAAAACCTGAAATTATTTCTGTCACTACCTTCTCATCCAGTGTATCTGCTTTTGGCAAAACAAACTGTATATCCTTAATGTTTCGTTGCAAAATCTCCGCGGCCCGCATCATCTCCGGCAACAAAGAAGATATTTCTTTAAGCCGGCTTCCTGGAAGCAAACCTATAGTGGTTTTATTCCCGGATAATCCCAGATTTTTTCTTGCCTCTTCTTTAGAAACACTGATTTTTACCATATCCACCAGCGGATGGCCCACGTAATCAACAAGAAAACCTTTTGACGCGTAAGTGTCGACTTCAAAAGGAAGCACAACGGCCATTCTGTCAACAATTTTCTTGATCTGATTGATTCTTCCCTTGCGCCAAGCCCAAACCTGTGGACTGATGTAGTAGAAAACCTTTATACCTTTTTTTTTGGCGGCTTTGGCCAAAGCAAGATTAAAACCAGGATAGTCAATTAAGATCAAAAGGGCAGGCCTATAGGAATCAAGCGCCTTTTTCATTTTATCCATTGTCTTTAAAAGAAACGCAAATTTGGAAAAAACCTCACTGAAACCAACAACAGCCATCCTGGATGCATCTCCTAAAATTTCCACTCCCGTTTCTTTCAATTTGACGCCGCCTATTCCGTAAAATTTTAAGGCTGGTTTAAGCTTCAACATTTCCTTAACCAAATTGGCGCCGTGCATATCTCCTGAAGCTTCACCGGCAACGATTATTATGTTTTTTTCTTCCCCCATTCCTATCCGCTTTCAGGAAACCAAATTTTTCACTTAAAAACCTTTGTTGATCACACTGGCAATAAATTTTATTTCCTCTTCCTCTAATTCGGGAAACATGGGAAGCGACAGCACTTCCTTTGTACAAGTTTCGGCCTGCGGCAAAACAACATCCAAATGATACATGTTAAAAAAAGCCTGCTGATGATGCAGCGGAACCGGGTAATAAATGGCGGAAGCAATGCCTTTTTGCCCAAGAGCGGAGGCCAAAGCATCCCTATTCTTTGTCCGTATTGTAAACTGGTGATAGACATGCTCGCATCCGGGAGACACAGAAGGCAAAACAATTTCTTTTTTCTTGATAGCGGCGCAATAAATCGCGGCATTGTGGCGGCGCGCTTCGTTATACTCGTCGATTCTTTTTAGCTTGACACAGAGAACCGCAGCCTGGATCTCATCAAGACGGCTGTTGTAACCGACCAGCAGATGATGATAACGCGTCGAGCTGCCATGGTTGCGCAAAATTCTTATCTTTTCTGCAATATCTTTATGCTTTGTAATAACCATACCGCCGTCGCCATAACCACCCAGGTTTTTGCTGGGAAAAAAGCTGAAACAACCTGCATCACCTATCGTCCCCACCTTTTGGCCGCGGTATTTGGCACCGAAAGCCTGCGCGCAGTCTTCCACTACTTTAAGATTATATTTACGGGCAATTTCCATAACAAGGTCCATCTCGGCGGGATGACCGAATAAATGGACGGGAATGATTGCTTTTGTTTTGGAAGTAATTTTCTTCTCTATTTGCGAACAATCAAGGTTAAATGTATCGGGACAGATATCCACAAAAACAGGAACAGCGTTTAAAAGAGCGATAACCTCGGCTGTGGCAATAAATGTAAATGGCGTGGTTATTACTTCATCACCCGCTTTAATTTCTAACGCTCGCAAAGCCAAAAGCAACGCGTCTGTTCCGTTAGCCACGCCTATGGCATGAGCCAAACCATGATAGGCGGATATTTCCTCTTCGAGTTTGCTAACATTCTTCCCCAAAATAAACTGGGTGCTTTCCAGAACATCGCTGAGTGCCGCATCAACTTCACTTTTCAACGCGTGATACTGCCTTTTTAAGTCCACCATAGGAATCATTTACGCAGCACCTCGGATGTTTTCATTTTTCTGATTATTTCCACGGCAAGCGCCAAAGATTTCCGCGCGTCTTCGCCTGATACAAGCGGTGCGGTACGGTTAACCACTGCCTCAACAAAAGACCTTATTTCCTCTTCCAATGGATCATGGCTCCCCACCTCAATATTATTTTGAACTATTTGCTGTTTACCTTCTGCATTCGCTTGCTTATTGAGGGATATAATTTCCCGCTTCTGGTAATCAACCGCATGGTAACCCTCTGGACTGAAAAAGCGTATTTTCTGCATCGTTTTGGCGCTTATGCGGCTGGCAGTAACATTGGCTATGCAACCGCAGGCAAAAGACAGACGAACATTTGAAATGTCTACCTTGTCGGAAAGCACGGGAACACCTACCGCTTCTAAAGACTTGATCTTGGAATCAACGAATTTCAAAATGATATCCAAATCGTGAATCATTAAATCCAGAACAACATCGACATCCGTACCCCGTTCAAAGAAGGGGTGCAAACGGTGAACTTCAATGAAAAGCGGTCTGGTAATAACCTTATCCAGTGCCATTACGGCAGGATTGAATCTTTCCACAAATCCCACCTGCAGAATCAGCTTATTCTTACCTGCAAGTTCAATCAGCTCGTCCGCCTCTTTGACCGTCGCGCAGATCGGTTTCTCAATTAAGACATCTATACCGGCCGCCAGAAAATCACCGGCTACCTGAAAATGCTCGCCGGTGGGTACGGCAATACTGACAGCATCAACCTTATCCAACAGGTTGCGGTAATCGGTAAAAGCTTGGCAGCCATAAGTCTCCGCCGCTCTTTTAGCCCGTTCATAAATGGCATCCGATACTCCGATAAGTTCACAATTATCCAGTTTTTGGTATTTCTGCAGATGATAATTTCCTAGATGACCGATGCCAACAACACCGATTTTAATGTTCTTTTTTTTTACAGTCATTTTAACGACAGGTACCTCTTTTCGATTCCCTGATAAACCTCACAAAGTGTTCTACTTCCGGGATATTTCCTAATTCATCCTGCGCTTTTTGCAAGGATTCTTCCAAAAGAAGCTGCGAACGGAAAATAATCTGATAGGCTTTTTTAAGTGCTTTAATCGTTTCCTCCGGGAAGTTGCGTCTCTTCAATCCAATTAAATTAAGACCGAAAAGTTTGGCATGATTACCCGCAGCCATCGTGTAAGGAGGCACATCCTGGACTACCGCAGATGCCCCACCAATAATACAGTGCGCTCCGATATTGGTAAACTGGTGAATTCCAGACAAGCCTCCAATCATTGCATAATCTTCAACGTTCACGTATCCAGCCAAGGTAGCGGCATTGGCCATCACCACATAATGACCGATTTTACAATTATGGGCAACGTGAGCATAGGCCATAATCATATTATGATCGCCGATGAACGTCACTCCGGAACCGGTTGCCCGATTAATGGTAACGAATTCCCGGATTATGTTAAAATTACCAATAACCACATAAGTTTTTTCTCCACCAAATTTCAAGTCCTGCGGCGGTGCTCCAATAGAACAAAATTGATAAATGTTACACCCTTCGCCGATTTCTGTTGCCCCCTCAATCACAACATGTGGTCCGATAACAGTATTTTTACCAATTTTTACTTCCGAACCAATAATCGAATAAGGTCCTACTTCCACCCCCTCCCCTAAATTTGCACCCGGATTAATAATCGCCGTGGAATGAATTTTCATGGATCAAACCTTTACTTAAGGTGTTTATCTATCTTTACTTCCAAATCTTCTATTTTTTTGACCAGTCGTTCTATCGTCGTTTTCATTTCCGGAAGCTTTGTGCGGCAAGCTTCGACTTTAAGCCACTCCTTATAGGGCATTTGAGGCTTGCCGCCAACAATTTTCCCCGCTTCAACATCTTTATGGATTTTGGAATCCGCCGCAATCATGACTCTATCGCCGACGCTGATATGGCCAACCATGCCTGTCTGACCGCCAACAATTACGCCCCTGCCCAGCTTTGTGCTGCCGGAAATACCGACCATCGCGGCAAGAACAGAATTTTCGCCAATAACAACATTGTGCGCAATCTGAACCAAGTTATCAATTTTAACGTTGCGCCCAATCCATGTTTTCCCCATTGTGGCTCGATCAACCGTACTGTTGGCACCTATCTCCACGTCGTCATCAATCTGCACGAAGCCAATCTGTGGAATTTTGACGTTCTCTTTTCCCGTCTCTGCAAAACCAAAACCATCCCCACCGATTACAACACCGGAATGTAAAATTACCCGCTTGCCGATTATACAGGAATGGTAGATAGCAACGTTGGCATAAATTACTGAATCTTCACCTATTGAAACATTCCGCCCTACGTAAACGCCGGGGTAAATGACAACGCCCTTTTCTATTTTCGCGCCATGACTGATAAAAGCCCGCGGAAAAATATTGGCCTCTGGCGAAACAATTGCACCTTCTTCTACATAAGCTTCCGGGCTTATACCTCTTTGTTCGTGTTCCAGCGGATAAAAAAGTTTCAATAGTTTCCCTAAAGCCACATAGGGATCAGAAACCACAACCAGGTTTTTACCGACTATCTCCCTCTGCTGTGGTGCAATAATGATGGCCGAAGCCCGGGTTGTGTTTATCTGCTTCGCGTATTTTCTGTTGGCAACGAAGGTTATATCACCAACTTTCGCCTCGTCGATCGGGGCAACGCCGCTGATAACAACGTCAGCAGCGCCGATAACTTCGCCTTCTACAATGCGGGCTATTTCTGCAAGTGTCATCTTCATAAAAACGGGCACCTAGGGTTACTTTGCTTTATTAAATTCCTCAACAACTTTCTTGCTCAGATCATGAGTTTTATCAAAATAAGGTATTACCATCGCCGCCACATCGAGAACCAACGTGTATTTTTCTTTTTCCGCAACAGTACGCACTATTTTCAATATTTCCGGCATCAATCTCTGCACTATTTCCTGATCCTTTTTCTGCAGCTCTTCATTGGCATCATTAACCACCAACTGATAGTCACGCAGTTTTTTCTGGTAATTAGATTCTTTTTCCCTGCGCGCCGCCGCCGTCATTACGGAGCTTTTTCTGTCCAATTCATCCTTCAGGTTTTTTAATTCCCTTTCCATAGAAGTAATTTCCGCCTGCCTTCGGTCCGCTATTTTTTTCATTTCTTCACCCGCTTTTTTACCAGCATCGGAAGTTTGTATTATTTCTCTCATGTTGATAAAACCGATTTTTACTTCAGCGTATGAGCTCACGCTCCACACAAAAAGCAACATGACAACGGCGGCTATCACAAAAATATTTTTCTTCATAATTTTTAATCTCCTCTATCAATATTAGCGGATAATGTAAGTTTTTATCCGCTTTAAATCACATAAACATGCCAATGGTAAATTCCCAGCGTCCTTTTGAATCATCAAGCAAACCCGTTTTGTCGACCACATAACCGTATTCAAGCCTTAAAGGTCCGATGGGTGAATACCAACGGACACCCGCACCCACAGATTGCCTTAAATCATCAAAACTATATGCTCCGCTATAATTCCAAGCGTTGCCGGCATCATAAAATACAACACCTTTCATTCCAGCGTTCTTGATCAGTGGGAAAACAAGTTCCACATTAAAAACCATCATAGTCGTCCCGCCAACTACATCGGAAGTTCCACCGTTGGTCGGGCCAACATAACGCAGACCACGTATTGTGTTCAGCCCTCCTAAAACATATCTCTCGTAAATTGGAATTCTGCCCGCATCATCATCCAGATTTTGTATATAACCAATCCTACCCTTAGTCACAAATACCAAATCCCAGAAAAGCGGATAATAAAAGTGGGCACCGGCCGAATATTTTATCAACTTTACATTACCGCCCAAACCCGCGCACTCAACGGATGCGCTAGCTTTAACCCCTCTTGTCGGGAATACATTGTCATCCGTCGAATCTCTTACCAAACTGAAAACCACAGCGCTTTTGATCCTCTCTCCCTCCTGGTCCTTAATCGACTGCGGCGCTGTTATCAAAATATCTCTGACGTCATAAGAGGTCAGGTTGTAACCAGCATAACCGACAACCTTTTCCCAAATAGGGTAACCAAAAGTAAGACCACCGCCATAAGTATCGAGGTTGTAAGAATCATACTCCTGGCGGTATTTCCAGAGATCGGCTTTAGTCCATAGAGGTATATCAAAAAGCCATGGCTCGATAAAAGACAATTCGTAGTTATTACTGGTAGAGCCCAAAGATGCCTTAAGGTTCAATATCTGCCCGTAACCCAGAAAATTATTCTGAGAAATTTGTGCCATGACTATTGCGCGCTCTTGAGCACTGTAGCCGGCTCCAATCATGAACATACCGGTATTTTTTTCCTTTACCCGGATATTAATATTCATTTTGTCTTTTTCCGGACTTTTTTCTGTCTGAAAATCAACCTCTTCAAAATATCTTAACCGGTTTAAATTCGCATAACTGTTCTTCACTTTAGAACTGGAATATAAGTCTCCTTCTACTATTGCCAACTGGCGGCGGATAACCTTGTCGCGGGTTACGGTATTACCACTTATGGCAATGCGATTAATAAAAACCAGTTCGCCTTTTATTATCTGGTAATCCACATTGACCGATTGTTCTTCTTCATTTATGTCAATACTGGGAGTTACATCCGCGTAAGCGTAACCTTCGTCATTACAGGCTTGAATCAAAAAATCTATGTCCTTGACGACTTCCTCACGGTTGTAGTCATTACCTTCCTTTACTTTCAAAGAAGCGAATAAATCACCGCGTGGTCTTTGGAGGGAATCACCGGAAATATCAATTTTACCAAACTTGAATCTTTTCCCTTCTTTAATTTGAATGGTTATATATAACCACTTTTTATCATATGTTACCTGCGGCTCCGCCACCTGGGCGTTGATGAAACCATTATTAAAATAATAAGAGTTTATTTTACCGACATCCTGTTTGAGTTGATCACGATTCAATACGCCGTCATCCGTAATAAAACTCCAAAAACGCCTTTCCGAACTGGTCATCATATTTTTTAATTCTTTAGAAGCAAAGGCCTCGTTACCCTCGAAGGTTATGGATTTGATGTAAACACGATCATTTTCCGTGACATTGAAAATTACACGGAAATCCTTTTCTCCATCGCGCTCTATCGTATCGGTAATTTCGGCATTATAATACCCTTTGGTATCATAAAGACTCTTAATTTTTTCTATATCCGACTTAATTTTTTCCTGATTTAAATTTTCCCTGGTCTTAATCGTTAGAACTTCCATAATATCTTCTTTGTCCAACGCTTTATTTCCCTTAATCTGTATATCCGTGATCAAACCTCGCTCCACAACAGTAAAGGTTACCACTTTGCCTTCCGGTGTGGATGCAGCTGAGGCGCTGACGTCCAGAAAAAATCCCATTTTAAATATAGTTTTGATGTCCGACGTAATGTCTTCTTCATTAAAGGGGTTGCCCTCTTTGCTTTTAATCCGTTGAGTAATGGCAGAAGATTCGATTTTATTATTCCCTTCAATTTCAATTTTGACTATTTTTTCCACCAATCCCAACCGGGCCAACATTTCCGTTTTTAATTGAACAGCAATCTCTCCAAAATTTTCCCATCCCTTGATCTGAACAAAAATAGGGGGGAAAACATCAGCACTTTTTACATCTATGATTTTGACATCAGCGTTGAATGATTCGCCAAGCTGGGTTAAACTGCCCATTACAACAAAATCAACCTTTAGTGATTTCCCCGCCTCAACAGCTCTGCGTTCATCAATTTTTTCACCACGGCGCAAAAAACGGTCTGCAGGTATAATGTGCAACCGTTTCTCCCTGTTAAGTTCCGAGTATATTTTTTGATAAAGTAACTCCTGTATGGCCACCTTATCTCCTTTGCTGTAAATTTCGAAAGGAAGCACGCTAATTTTTTTAAGATCCTGCGCCGGTGCCGGCATGGAAAACAAAACCAATATAAACAAGCAAACCAAATTAACAAGGCGAATAATTTTATTCATAATTATAAATTTTCCCGTCACGCAATCCAATTATGCGTGACATCCTTTCTGCCAGTAATTTGTTATGTGTTACAACAACCAGAGTAATCTTTCTTGTTACGTTTAAATTTATCAAAACATCTTCTATCTTCTTTCCCGTATCCGTGTCAAGATTTCCCGTCGGCTCATCCGCCAGAAGTATTTCCGGCTCCATTATCAGCGCGCGGGCAATTGCTACCCGCTGTTGCTCACCGCCGGAAAGCTCTCCAGGTTTATGCTTTATTCTGTGCCCCAAGCCAAGCTCTTCCAATAGCTCGGTTGCCCTGAAAGAAGCTTGCTTGGCAGACATGCCACTGATTAAGGCCGGCATCATAATGTTTTCCAGCGCATCGAATTCCGGAAGTAAATTATTAAACTGAAAGACAAACCCAATAGTCGCATTGCGGAAGCGCGCCATCGTTTTTTCATCCCATTCAAAAATATTCAAGTCGTTAATATATAAAGCGCCATCTGTCGGGTGATCCAGCGTACCCAGAATATGAATAAGCGTACTTTTGCCGGCGCCGGAAACACCAACAATCGCCAAAGATTCACCCCTGGCAATTTTCAAATTAAGGCCGCGTAAAACTTCTATCCTGTTGCCGTCCTTAAGAAATGTTTTTGATAAATTTTTCAGTTCAATCATTTTCGCCTTTGCGCCACCCGTCACTCATACCTCAATGCTTCCGCAGGATCCAAACGCGACGCCCTCAACGAGGGGTAAATTGTGGAAAAAAAACAAATCAGCATCGTGCCCACAACAATAATTACCACGTCAAGATAATTAACTTGCGAGGGAAGTTCGCTCAAATAATAAACATCACCAGGCAAGATCTGAAAATTAAAAACTTTTTCTACAAAAAGAGAAACTTTCTGCAAATTAAGAGCTACGGCAAGACCGGCAATGCAACCCAAAAACGTTCCGATTAAACCGGCTACCAATCCTTGATAAATGAATATTTTCATAATACTAAAAGACGTTGCCCCCATAGACTTCAGAATCGCAATGTCTTTGTTTTTTTCCATGACAATCATAATCAGTGCGCTGATGATATTAAATGCCGCGACCAAGACGATCAGGCTTAGAATAATAAACATGACACGACGTTCCAGTTTGAGTGCAGCAAAAAGATTTCGATTCGTCTGCATCCAGTTGTTCGCCCAAAAGGGAAAACCAAGCTTGCTTTGAATATTGTGTGCAATCACATCAGCCTTATAAATGTCATCAACGACAATATCTATCCCGGTGACGGTATCACCCATCTGCAAAAAATCCTGAGCATTTTTCAGCGATAAAAAAACCAGTGTCGAATCATACTCGTAAAAACCAGACTCAAAAATACCGACGACGATAAATTTGCTCATGCGCGGCATCATCCCCATCGGCGTGGAAATACCTACAGGAGAAATAATGGTAATTGTATCCAAGAGGAAAATACCAAAATTACGGGCCATTTCCTTGCCAATCACAATACCGCCAAAGTGGGCGTTTTCTCGAGGTATCTTTTCTAAAATCCCGGGAGGAATTTTATCAAGATATTCGATTTCGCCTTCCCTCATTTTCCCCAGTTTAATGACTTGAGAGGCGCTTTTTGTATCCAGCCCGCGAATAACCACGCCGCTCACACTGTTACCGCTGCGAATCATCGCCTGAGAATAGATAAAGGGGGTCGAAGCAACAACACCTTCCACGCCCGCAATAATTTTACGAACCTCCTGGTAGTTTCTCATTGAGCCATTTACATCAGCCATAACTTCAATGTGTGATTTAATTCCCAAAATTTTCGTGCGTAAATCTTTTTCAAAGCCGTTCATCACCGCCAGAACGATAATCAATGCGGCCACACCCAAAAAAATACCCAATATCGATATAAACGTAATTATAGACACAAATACCTGTTTACGTTTGGCCTTCAGATAGCGTTTACTTATGAAAAATTCGTAACCCATTAATACTTATCCTATTGTCGTTAAACGACTCGCTGTGCTTTTCTGCCGGATAAAAATCATTCTATTCCGCTTTTGTTCTCAGCAGGGGAAATAAAATAACGTCTCGAATAGAAGCAGAATTGGTAAACAACATAACCAGGCGATCGATACCGATACCTTCCCCTGCGGTGGGGGGCATGGCGCATTCCAATGTCTTGATGTAATCTTCATCCATTTCATGCGCTTCTTCGTCGCCTGTTTCTCTTTCTTTCAACTGTTGTTCAAATCTTTCCCTCTGGTCGGCGGGATCGTTGAGTTCCGAAAAGGCGTTGGCAATTTCTTTACCGTAAATATAAAGTTCAAAACGATCAGTGAAATTACCATCAGTGGATGAACGACGCGAAAGAGGGGATACCTCTACAGGATATTGAGTGACAAAGGTGGGTTGGATTAGTTTCCTTTCCACAAGTTCATCAAAAATAGCCATCAGGATTTTGCCAAAAGAATCCGAGTCTTTAACTTCACAACCAGCCTTATGCGCATGAGCAAGAGCTTCGGAATGGTTTTCCAGGGCCTCTTTTGTCATGCCTCCAAACTGCACCAAGGCGTCCTTGACGGATATGCGCCGCCACGGCGGTGTCAGATCAATCTCTTCTCCCAGATAAGTAAATTTAAGCCCGCCGAAAATATCTGCGGCAATATTCGTAAAAAGCTCCTCGGTAAAAGACATCAAATCCTCATATGTTGCGTAGGCCCAATAAAATTCCAGCATGGTAAATTCCGGATTATGAAAAGTGGAAATGCCCTCGTTACGAAAATTTTTATTTATTTCGTAAACTCTTTCCATTCCACCTGTAACCAGTCTCTTCAAATACAGTTCGGGGGCAATACGCAGATAAAAATCCATATCCAAGGCGTTGTGATGAGTTTTAAATGGGCGGGCCATCGCTCCCCCGGCACGCGGCTGCATCATCGGAGTTTCCACTTCCAGAAAATCGTTTCTATTCATAAAATCCCTGATATGTTGAATAATACGGCTGCGGCGATAAAAGATTTCTTTCACTTTGGGATTAGTAATCAAATCCAAGTGTCGCTGGCGGTATCTGGTTTCAATATCTGTAAGGCCATGCCATTTCTCCGGTAACGGCCTGATTGCTTTGGCGGCTAAACGCAAATCAAAAACTTCAATGGTTAATTCGTTGGTTTTCGTACGGAATAATTTCCCTGAAACGTAGATGATATCACCTATATCTAGCTTCCTAAATACAAAATAAGCCATGTCCTTCAAATTATTTCTGGCTATATAGCATTGAATTTGGCTTTTGCGGTCCTGAACTTTAATAAAAGCGGCCTTGCCAAAATCACGTACAGCCATCAAGCGACCGGCGACGGAAAAATTTCTGTTCAGTTCCGCCAAAGTTTCGCTTTTGGCCATACCGTATTTTTCCAATATTTCTGCTGTCGTATTTTGAGGTTTGATATCGTTAGGATACAAATCGATTCCGGCGGCCTTCAAGGCCGCAATTTTTTCTAAACGAACCTTTAAAAGTTCATTATCTTCCATAATTTCCCCGCTTTTTTTAAAACGTTTTTGATTATATTTTTTTCATCAAATAGTCAAGCCTTGATTATATGAAGATTGACAAGAACAGCTTAAAAATCGCAAAATTAGTTTGCTACCCAAAGAAATGTTATGTATGATAGTATAATATTAATTTTGATGAGGAGGGGGAAATGGTAAATAAAGTAATATTGATTGGCCGCCTGGGCAAAGATCCCGAAGTAAGGTATACACCAGATGGCACTATGGTTACAAACTTCAACTTAGCCACTGATGAACAATGGAGGGATAAAAATGGAGAAAAAGTTCAGAAAACAGAGTGGCACAGGATAGTGACCTTTGGTAAACTGGCGGAAATATGTGGAAATTACTTGGTGAAGGGAAAGCTGGTATTCGTGGAAGGACGGATTCAAACGCGTTCATGGGAAGATAAGGACGGTATCAAGCGCTTTACCACGGAAATAATCGCGTCCAATATGCAAATGCTCGATTCCAAGGGTCAAGGCAAATCTACAGATGATTTACCTGCAGATAACTCAGCCGCAGGTACGGACATACCGACGGATGATGTTCCTTTTTAAAAAAAGGAACAGAAAGCTCATAAGCTTTCTGTTCCTCTCCTTGAGTAATTTTTCTTAAAAAAATTATCCGCTTCATGACAAGAGGGAAAAAGAACACCCCTAATTAATAGGGGCTAATTTTAGACTCACTCCCTTACAAGAAAAATTTATTTTTTATCTTTTTCTTTGTTTACAGTTTCGTCGGTTATCTCTTTTTCATTCATTGATTTTTTAAAATTTTTAATTCCCTTGCCAATTGCCGAACCTATTTCCGGCAGTTTTCCAACGCCGAAAATAATCAGAATAATTACCAAGATTATCAGTAATTCAGGCATTCCTATCGGACCTAACATAACATTACCTCATAATTATTTGATTTATATTACGGTAACCGTAAGCTGATTACCTCCCCGGGTTTCCCCAAATTTTCTATCTTTTCTCCCTTAAAATGAATCACTATACCACCCGCATTGCCAATATCCATGTTGAAAACAACCGCTTTATATTCAACCTCTTGTCCCGGTTTCAACAAGATTTGAAAAGTTGGGTTCTGATCAAGTCTCATTCTTATCCATGTTTCTTCAATGGCTTTAATCACCAGGCGGCTAGTTTTTACTTCATTAACCGTTTGTGGAACATTGCCGGTGGAACCCCCCGTTGCTTTGGGGGAGATAATTTTGGCCGCTGGTACTGTTGTAGACTGCGCCTGCTCGTATGCCAGCTCGGCGGCGGCTTTTATTTGTTCTTCCTCCGCACCTGGAGAAGCAACTTTATCTACTTTCTGTTCCACGGTAATATCCTTTTTTTCGGAGGCAACATTAATGCTTGTTTCCATTGCCGCTCTATCAATACCCGCTTCTGAAGAGGGTCGATACTGCATAGGTACCAGTTTCATGACAACAAACATGATAAGCAAAATCAAAACGATTCCCAAAAAAATGCCATAGCGACTAATAACCGCAGGTGAGAATTTGTGTCCTACATCTTCTTCATGCGGGACATCTTCCAAAATTTTCAGAGAATGGAGGTAGTTTTCATATCGGCCTAAAATTGATTTCTCTTCCATGCCTAAAGCGTGGGCGTAGATTCTAATAAAATTCTTGGCATACGGAGGTTCCGGCAACAAGCTGAATTCATCATTTTCTATAGCCTGAAGGTAGTGCACACTAATACGTGTTCGTTCAAAAACATCCTTCAAAGAAAGGCCCATCGCCTCCCTTTTTGCCTTTAAACCATTAAAATCATTATCAGAATTAATATCCACAACCATACAAAAAATCGCGCCTGTTTTTTATTTTTCATTACCACTTATTTTTCTGCCATGCAATCCTTATTAAGACAATCAAACAGATAAATTTTATTGCTTTATATTTACCGTATTTTTTACTAATTATGTTTTTCCAATATAAGAAGGTGTTTCCCAATGTGCGAAGAAAAGAAATTTGCCGAACAATTGACAAAAAAAGCCGGCAATTTACTCATACACAAATTTAACCAAAAACATGTTATCACCTATAAAGGTGAAATCAACATTGTTACTGAAGCGGATAAAATGTCCGAAGATTTAATTATCAATGAAATCGGCAAAAAATTCCCCGACCATGGAATACTTTCGGAGGAATCACCGTTTATAGCCAGTTCTGCAAAGGTGCGCTGGATCATTGACCCGCTCGATGGGACAACCAATTACGCGCACGGTTTCCCCTTTTTTTGTGTTTCCATTGCGTTGGAAATCGATGGCATTATTTCTTTAGGCGTCATTTACGACCCTCTGCGCGATGAAATGTTTAGCGTCCTGCGCAATAATGGCGTTTATTTAAATGGCCATAAATTGAGAGTATCGTCGGTTTTTGAACTTCAACACAGTCTTCTGGCCACCGGATTCCCTTATGACATACGTAACAGTTCTGAAAACAACCTGGATTATTTTAACGCCATGGCTTTAAAGGCACAAGCAATAAGACGCGCCGGAGCGGCGGCTCTTGACCTTGCTTATCTCGCTGCCGGACGATTGGATGGCTTCTGGGAATTAAAACTCATGCCGTGGGACACGGCGGCTGGTTTTCTAATGGTGGAAGAAGCGGGCGGCATGATTACTGAAATAACTGGCGGCAAATGGAGCGCGAATTCACCCGACATTTTGGCTTCAAACGGTCTGATCCATCAGCAAATGATTCAAGTGTTTAAATGCATCAAAAACAGTTAATGTTTCCATTTTCACATATAACCTTTATTAAAATTTTTCTGGTGCGGGGACCATCAAATTCACAGAAAAATATCGACTGCCACGTGCCTAAAACAAGGCGGCTGTTTTCAATCAAAACCACCTGTGATGAACCGACAAACGTTGATTTTACATGAGCGGCGGAGTTGCCCTCCATGTGTGCAATAATATCGCGGGGAACATCTGGATCGGCATTTTCATTGATGGTAATTGCCGCTGTGGTGTGCGGCGCAAAAATCACACATATACCGGTAACGACTTTTTCCTTGCTTACCGCTTTCTGCACTATAGATGTAATCTCAATCATTTCCGATTTATTATTGGTTTGAATGTCAATCTCTTTCATTAATTTTTTTACCGAAAACTAATTTACTGATTATTTAACAGACTGATAGATATCGATAATAGCCTTAGAGGAAATTGTTTTCATGGCCTGACTCATGGCCTGACAATAACCGTACGGCGTCTGTTCTGTAAGTACTTCCTCATGGCAGTATTTTCTTTGATAAACCACGCGTCTATTTGTTTCTCTCTTCCTGGGGTCTTTGAGTGTTATTTCTATACAGATAGCGGCAATTTTACGATCCTGTTCCACACGCAGGAAAAATTCCCCCACGCTCCCTTGAAGGACAAAACTGGCGTCTTCTGAATTAAAGCGGGAAAAAACTGCGCGAAAAAGTCCGCTCGTCTGCATATCGCGTAGCAGCATATCAGCAACCATATCCGCTGGATTTACCGCCCACCGATTATAATTAAAAAAATCGATGGAATGATTATCAGCGCGAAAAATCATATTTTGCGTATTGTATGCTGCCGCAATAGTAAAACGGTCGAGTCTGACCGTGAAATCAATCTGCGGAAATGATTTCAAAACGGGGGCCGGATAATCCAAGAGATAATATTTTATTTCATATTCCGGTTTTCCCACGGAAACGCATCCATGAAAGAAAAAAAGCAGAAAAATAAAACAAATAAACGAGGTCGTGATTTTACCGGCCATAACAAACTTTTCCACTTTCAGATATTTTTTTCATTCCATAATCTTCTTTGGTGGCGGTGGCCGCCGTAAAAATAATTCTGAAGGATTTTCATTGATTCTCTCAGAAAACGACTGCAAATTTTCCATGGTCAAGCGGAAACTTTCCATGGCCCTGTCAATATTAGCCGTAGTTGATTCCAAATTTTTCATCACTCCAGTAGTTTGTCTGCCTCCGATAAAATTTTCGACCGCTAAAGTCGTTTCCTTTAATTGATCGGATAATCCTTTGAAATCAATTGCTTTGATGCTCTCCATTATCTCATTTGTGTCTTCCAAAAAACGGCTTATTTCAGAGCGTCGTGACGGAATTACCGGGTGATCGGGCTCAAAATTGATTCCAAGCGCGCTGGATTTTTCACTATCTCTAATCTGATCTAATTCAATAAAAACAATCCCTGTTATGCCTGCCGTTCTCAACTGCGCTTCGACATGGCTTTGCAACTCGGTGGATAGGTCAACTTTCATCGCCACTTCAATTAAACGACCGTCTGGCGCAACTTTAATGCTTTGAACTTTACCCACATCCACGCCTCTATATTTGACGGCGGAATCAACCTGCAATCCCTGGACCGATTCATCAAAATAAGTCACATAGACAGATCCCTTCGTGAAAAAATCGGCCGCGCCAACCCATATAATAGTAATGGCCGCCATAACAGATCCGATAATGACGAAAAGTCCGATTAAAAATTTTGACGCTCTACTTGCCATATGCGTTATCCTGGTAAACATTCTCAGGCAGCTGCCTGAGAAAAAAACTACGTACCCGAGGATCTGTGGCTTTTTCTTTTAATTCTTGCGGTTTACCTTCGGCGATAATGCCGCGAGCGGTTTTATCTAACATTACTACTCTGTGGGCTATTTTGCAAATGGATTCTAATTCATGGGTAACAATCACCATTGTCGTACCAAGAGCTTCATTGGTTTTAATTATCAGGTCATCTAACTCCACAGCGGTAACCGGATCCAGGCCGGCGGAAAGCTCATCAAAAAAAAGCACGATTGGATCAAGCGCCATCGCTCTGGCAATACTTGCCCTTTTTTTCATACCACCAGACAATTCAGAAGGGTAATGATTTTCATATCCGGCCAAATTAACCATGCCCAACTTCATTTTAATAATCATATTTATCATCGCGGAATCAAGATTCGTGTACTCCTGCAGCGGTAAAGCTATATTTTCCCCCAGCATCATTGAGCTGAAAAGGGCACTGGACTGAAAAAGCACTCCTATATTCTGACGGTAGTTATTTAATTCGTCTTCTGAGGCAGCGACAATATTTACTCCCTGAAAGGTGACAGAACCTGCAGATGGCTTGTGGAGTCCGATCATCATTTTAAGCAGCGTCGATTTGCCGCAACCGCTTTCACCTACAACAACCAGTATTTCCCCCTTCTTCACATGGAAGCTTACGTTTTCAAAAACGACGTTGCTTCCAAAGCGGGCGGTTAAATTTTTCACCACGATAATCGGTTCATCGCTTTTGATTTCCAAATTATGGCTCCCTATCTTAAATAATACAAGGTTACAGCAAATATTGAGTCCGTTACCACAATCAGAAAAATCGCGGAGACAACAGCGGAGGTGGTAAATTTCCCTACGTCTTGGGCGCCGGAACGTACTTTAAATCCTCTCTGACAGCCAATGCTGGCAATAAGAGCGGCAAAAACTGCCGCTTTAATCAGACTGGTAACAATGTCAAATACTTTAATGGTTTTTATGGACTGCGAAATATATGTATTTACAGTCAAATCAAGTCCGGTCACGCCGACGATCAAACCGCCTACAACACCGAAAAAATCCGAATAGACGGTCAGTATAGGAACAACAATTATCGCTGCGAGTACTTTGGGAACGGCAAGGAAACGAATCGGATCAAAACCCATGGTTTGCAAAGCGTCGACTTCTTCATTCACCATCATTGTGCCAATTTCCGCGGCAAAAGCGGACCCTGAACGGCCAGCTACCAAAATCGCTGTCATAATTGGTCCTAGTTCCTTAACCATGGCAAAACTTACCAGCGAGGGAACATAGATGTTGGCACCTATCTGCTTCAACTGCAAAAACGACATAAACGCAATAATCAACCCTATTAACACACTGATCAAGCCAACAATCGGCAGTCCATCCACTCCTGCACGTCTCATGTAAAAAAGAACATCATTGATGCGCAATGTACGCGGATGCAAAATAGTATAAAAAAAGGCAAAAAGGAGATTACCAACAAATTCAATTATTTCGATGAAATCACGCACAAGCTGGAGAAAGGCATCCCCTGTCTGGATGAGGAAAAAATCCTGCTTTGTTTTTGTTTTTAGTGGAGTCTTTATTAAAGCTTGCTCATGAATGACACTAAATATACGCTGCGCTTCGCCAGTTAAATTTACAAAAGAACATTCCATGTTGTTAGATTGGAAAAATTTTTGTATTTGAATCAGTGCTAGGGCGGCGGCACTATCCAGATAAGCAATCCCGGAAAAATCGATACTGGTTTCCTGCGGCTTTTCATCTTTCACCGTGGCATGAATCAAATCGGTAAATTCGTTTAAGTTTTTTAAGCTAAAACTTCCCGTCAAATAAATAAAAAGATGCTCATTCTTTTTATCGGAGGATACATTACAAAGTTGTGATAAATTTTGCTCTATACTCATGGTAAATTTTTTATAAATTTTACATTAATAGGCTTTTCTCATCCGTTTTAATTCTCAAAATAAGTAACGTTTTAACAATGTCTTTGTCAATCCGAATCTGACATCATCTTCATTATCCTTTTCACGTTTCTTTCAACCTTTTTGAATATTTTATTGAAGAAGGGGCGTGAACGAACATTGTCGGGGGGAGGACGGGCGCGGATATTTTAATTATTTCCTTTTACTTTCAGCTATTTATAAACATGCGACCTCTTTCTTGTGTTTTGGCACGATCTTTCCATTAAAATAATGGCAAATAAGA